>Ga0247611_10000054_pt1 | contig 207349 bp, 315 predicted proteins | sample 177DNAGHGhighgp2_FD_192422 | JGI IMG/M metagenome (GOLD analysis project Ga0247611, IMG submission 192422) | Sheep rumen microbial communities from Palmerston North, Manawatu-Wanganui, New Zealand - 1770 DNA GHGhigh gp2 | ecosystem: Host-associated > Mammals > Digestive system > Stomach >... | reverse complement strand
GTAACTACATCATATAGATAAGATTGGAGGTATCTTGTTATGAAAGCAAATTTTGAAGATAAAAACCTAGTAATAAGATACCTTCAACAATGTTTGAAGGAAACGTATAATGGAACAATTCATATCACAGGAGAGTATTATAAAACATTTGAAATGAATTATGGTTTTGCACACTTTATTGCAAAATATCTTGATTCTAAATATCCAATACTTGATGAATCCACAAAATTAGCTTATAAAGAACACTATGAAAATGGAAGCAATATAGAGGTTAGAAGTATTTATGATTGTATTTCAATCTCTAATTATTTCTTGTGCAGCAATACGGGAAAAAGATTGGTTTTCGATCATGACGATGAAAACAAAACAACAATCTATGATATGATTTATAATAAATACATGAGCGTTCACTATGATACTTCAACCGGTAAATATGTTCCAAATGAAAACACAAAAAACACATACATGGTAATGAACGATTTGCCGATGTTTACAAAATATAATGAAATAGAATACAGCGTGAATGATAAGACAATTTTCAATCTTTCCACATGGGACATAGAAAAAGATATCTGTGAATTAGATGATTTCGTTCTTTCCTTTTTATTCGGTAGAACAATAACACCTAATTCAAGTATGGAAGATATCTATTATGCACAACAACTGATATATAAAGATCAAGAAATACCGCGAGAGACAAAAGGTGTTTGGTGTTTGAAAGGAAATGAAGGAACATTCTATGACATGACACAAGCACTTATACAATATCAGAAAAAATTAGTAAATCCGTTGTCAAATGTTCCTATGTTTGTTACAGGGTATTTTGATATCTATACAGAAGCCTCACTACTTAGGGAAGTAGGTGAAGATAAGAATGGCATACGTGGGCTATAATTTTTCAGATAGTGAAACTATTGAAGATATTACAAAAAGATGCAATATTTCAGTAGATACACTAATGAGAATCAATAATGTTCTTCCTCCGTATCCAAATTCTTTATCTGAGATGCTTCAGTTCACAGAAGGTGTGATTCTAGTTCCTCAGATATTTTCAGGCGGAGAACAATTTGAAGATTATAATAGAATGTATTATGGTGTTGAAAGAAAATCAGAGAAAAGACAAGTTTTAATAACACCTATTGTAAGCTCTGTTGGTTTTGCATCACAAGGATGTTGTTCTATATCTGTTCAAGGTGTTGGTGCCGCAAGTTTTCCTTGTTTTCCAGAAAGCTATTCAGATTCACATACAGCAAGTGTTGGTTCTCTTACACCTCTTGGAAGATCAGAACCGTTTAGAATTTATCAAAACTCAGGACCAAGAACAGTCAGTGTATCATTTAGAATGCACAGAGAAATGACAAGATCATCTGATATTGGTGCCATAGTAGGACTTGTTCAGAGCGCAACATATCCAATCGGCGGATATCCAATCATCCCAAAAACAACTTTAGTTATAGGCAACAACTGTGCAATAACCGGTATAGTTGAAAATGTATCAACAAACTGGTCTGATACAATAATTGATAATCAATATCAGATTGTTACTCTTGATTTTTCAGTTTCAGAATGCACAGGAAGCCCTAAAATGGCTCCTGCTGTTGCCGCTAGATGTGGTAGGTGATAAATATGACATATACAGTTCCAAGACAATATAATCATATTTCACGATACAGTATTTATCGTCAAATATTGGATGATGAACAAGAGCTATATACAGAAACATCAAATGTTACGCCGATACCTGAAACAGATAAAGACTTCTATCATGAAATATTGAAAGAGGAAGAAAACAGACTTGATATCATAGCAAATAAATATTATGGAAATCCAGATTTCTTTTGGATGATTGCTATGGCAAATAATATCATTGATCCTTTTATTATAACGCCGGGTGAAGTGATAAGAATACCTAATTTTAATTCTTTGATGCAGTGGAAAGCACCATTATGTCAGAGAGTTTAATATTATTGAATGGAGTTGATATGTTGTGAATAGTATATTGAATAACGGTGTTGTCACGCCAATAATTCATTTTCAATTTGCAGATGGAAATTACATTGACACATATCCAACTCCTAGATATTTTCTCAGTTTCAGTCAAAAAAGAAGTGTTAAGAAAGCGTGTTCGTTTTCTTTAACTCTCACATATCCGCCCGGAAACTTCGGAGAATCAGAAGCAATACTGATGCATCAATTACTATTAAGTAATGCAAATCAAAGAGTGCTTTATAGGTATGGTTATTCTGTTCCCGGTGGAAGTCCTAAATGGCAAAATCAAGAATATGTAGGAATATTTACAAAATATGTAGAAACAATAAATGATGGATATTTACAATACACTATAACAGGTATTGCACAAGCGATTGAATGTACCTCACCAGAAGCAAAAGTACACGATTATATATCAAATCTAATCAAAAATAAAGGAAAGAAACAACCAAGTGCTATATTAAAGGATATGATATCTGGAAATGGATTTGATGATGATACAATAAAAAACTTCTTCACAAATTACAATACTCAGATTGATGAGTCTGATGAGCAGATTGATGTGATGTCATTTCAATCTGTTCCGCAGGAAAACTGCACCATTCATGATGTTATATTCGGAAAGAATAATACAGACGGTTCTTCATACGTTGGTGGAATTGTAAATTATGGAATTAAATCAATCAGTGTAGTAGAAGCATATCAATCTGGTATTATGTCATCCAGTCAATACAATGCTTGGCAAACACTTGTAAATCATGGTTTATCTGGACAAGCTGCTGCATTTGCTCCGCCAAAACAAAGATTTATGTCATTCTTTGACAATGTTTCAACTGGCGGAAAAGCAGGAACATTTTATTATGTTCCAGAAACAGGAAATCAAACAGGTTCAATATTTACATATAACTTTGGTAATGATTTTATTGATAGTGATGTTTTAGGATTTCATGTTGATGCCGATTGGACTGCGGCTTTAGGAAATGCAGGTTCATTAGGTAATACACGATCTTCCATTGATGCCGGAGGACAGAATATTGGTTCAACTTTATCAACAACAAAACTTCCTACATTCAATACTAACATTTTTAATACTCCGTCAGGATTTGATACAAATGCATTTTTGACAAGTTCAACACTATCTACATTATTCAATTTCCCTATAAATGCAACAATGGAAGTTTTAGGACAGACAGACTGCAATAAACTAATGGATAGAGTTCAAGTAAATATTCATGTAAACGGAATGCCACATCCTGCATTGACCGGAATGTATGTAATAACTGATATTGAAGATAATTTATCTGAGTCTGGTTTTACAACGTCATTCACTATGTTCAAACTTACTGAAACATCTAATTCAACAATGTCCAGTTATTATTCTGTCCATGGAAAAGCAGTTGAAAATCAGAATGCAACTCAATATGATTATTCTTCATAATGGAGGATTAAAATATGGGATTATATAAAATGTCAGGTTTCTGCAAAGGAATCGTTGTGAGCACTGAAGATCCTGCCGGATTTAATAGAGTTCGTGTAAGAATCCCTGAATTACACGGACCTGTAAATCCTGATATCTATCCAAGTGAACAAGCAAAGAAAAAGTATTGGGTAGAGGATACATATTTGCCGTGGGCAGAAGTTTCATATCCTTTTGGAGATACTACATTACCTGAAATAAATCAAGTAGTTCTTATTGGATTTTTCAATGGAGCATCAGATCAACCAGTTATTTTAGGTTGGCTTGGATATGAATATACAGATGAAGAAGATATGTTCTCACATCAAAGTACAGAAAGTTTATAAGGGGGTTATCCTGAATGATATTTACAAAATCAATTAAATACCCTCAGACATTTGATTTGATAAGCGGAAGCACGGATATAGATGATACAACTACATCAATAAATAGATGTATTGCATTGATTCTTACTTCTGCAAAATGTGAGCTTTTGGGAGATCCTGATTTTGGTTCAAGGCTGTATGAAATGTTATTTGAACAATATTCAGCAACACTAGAAGCAGCGATAAAAGCCGAAATAGTTGAAGCTATAACCAGATTTGAAAAACGTGTAACAATTACAGAAGATGATGTAGAAATAAAAGAAAGTACAAGTGGATTAAGAAATGCTTATGATATAACAATCCACTATACAATAACACGAACAAACCGTAATGAAGAAACTACGGTTCATTTGGAGGAGGGAGAATTTTATGCCAAATAATATTTTAAGATATACCGGCAGAGATTATAAATCAATAAAGGAAGATTTGATTGATGCAATTCCAACGCTTACTTCAACATGGACAAGTAGAGAAGATGGCGACCCCGGTATTGTTCTTGTTAAACTTATGTCAGCTCTTGGAGATATGCTTTCGTTCAATTTTGATAAGCAAGCACTTGAATACTATTCTCCAACTGTTACACAAAGAAAGAATGCTGCTAGATTATTTGAGTTTCTAGCCTATAAAATGCATTGGTATCGTTCTGCTATAACAACTCTGACGCTTACATATACGCCGCCAGTAGATGAATTAACAAGTTACTGTAAACGAGTTTATGATAATCCAGAACAAGCAACAACGATTGCTAATGAATATAGAGATGCTTATTTTATTGTTGACTATGATGAACACGACAATCCAATATATGCCGATGTTGAATATTTCCCACCAACAAGCACAGAGCGTGATGATATTGTTGGACGCAATGGAGAAATGTTCGTTGAACTATTTGCAGGAAGAGCATCCGCAACATATGTAGCTTGGCAGCAAAATAATAGTTTTGATCTAAATAGATATCTTGGAAATCCGAGTCTTGAATTAGGAGTTTATTCTTCTACATATTCAGACCCAGTTTATTCATTGGAACCAACGACAGAACCAAGTGTTGACAATGTTACTGAAAAACTATATGCTTACGTTCCTCTGAAACTGAAAGCATTACAAGGTCAACTTAGAAAAACTCAATTTGAAACAAGAGTTCTAAGAGATAATTGTTTCTACATTCCAGATATGAATATTGACGAGGATCATATTTATCTCAGTTATCGTTCTGTTGTAGATAATAAATTAGTATTCGTTAAAAAGGTTGACAATCTTCTTACTGAATCTGACGGAAAATTACACTTCCAGTTTAGAGTAGACGATTACGATTATCCGTATATAGAGCTTTCAAGTTATTGGAAAAGCAGTATCGGTCAAGATTCAGTTACATTTACGCTGTATTATTTCACAACTCTTGGCGCGAATGGAAATATTACAACTGATTATTTGAAGGAAGTGCAATCAATTCGTTCAAACAACATCATTGTATCTAATATTGAAAACACAGATTATCACATTGATAAATCAGGACATACTATTTGTTCTCCCGGTGCAAATCCTCAAACAGCCGCAGAAGCATATAAGGATTCATTGAATTATGTAATGACGTATAATACACTTGTAACTCCTTATGACTTCACGAGATTCTTAAAGCGACTTGATGGAATTTCAAATGCATATGTGTATGATAAGAAAACAGTTAGAGATGTAAACTCAGACTTACAAAAATTATGTAACACGTATACAAGAGATCAGTTGATAAATATTCTTGGAGAATCTTATTCAACAGAAAGCGACATGAATTTGAGAGATTATCTATATCAGATAAACGCTTTGAATTATAATTTCATGGATTGTCCTGTAACAAAAGATGATATTGACAATGCAACTGATAAAGATACACCAAAAGAATTTGTCCCATATCATGCAAACTTCTGTCCAATAGTAAGTAATTTTGCTACAAGTGATGAAGACGGAACTTTCGCAGTGTTTACAAATCAAATAGATGAAAAGAAATTTCCATATAAGATATATAAAATAAATACAAAAGATGATTCAAATAGCTACAAAATTCAAACTCAAATTGAAAATGTTGGATTCGATGAATCTCATATTGCCAATGTTCAACCGAATTATGGTATTGTTCGTGTATTTGACTGGACGCTGAATGGAACAGTTCATCTGAATAAACAAGTAAGCGAAGAAGAAGCTGAAAATGTAATCAGTAATATTGTAAATACTGTTGCAGAACTTTACAGACCTGATAATGTTATCATCGGAAAAAAGATTGATTACATGGAGCTGATTGATATTATCACAAGCTGTGATGATAGAATTAGATATTTTGATGCCGGTATGGGAAGTAAGAAACTTGTTAATTTTGAAACTCCGTCAAGCACCTCTGAATCAAGTGGTTATTTTAGAACAGAAGCATACTTCAATGTTCAAAGTATTATGCGGTTTGATGCTGCAAAAACAATAAATGCAGATCATCCATGTATCATTGTTGATCCTGAATATATTGAGAAGAAAATAAAGCCAGAAGATATTAGAAATACATCGGGAGTGATTTAAGATGTTACTAGAAACAAACAATTACATCCCACAAGTCTACAGAAAAGAAAGAGATATGCAAGTATTCACAAAACTACTTGACATGATTCTCACTGTATGCAAGTACGATATTGATAATATTGGAAATGTTTATGATGCATATGCTTGTCCAGAACAATTACTTCCTCTTATGGCAAAGACGTTGAACTATGAGTACAACTTTGCAGATACTCTTAGTTCCAATAGAGCTGTTCTAAATTGTTTTGCACTCATGGAGCGGTACAGAGGATGTAAGATTGGATTGAGGATGGCAACAGCATTAAGTATTACTTCTCTTGATATATCGAAAGACAATAATGAAATTTTCATGGAATCTGATTATGTCACAGCACTAGAACATATAAAAATTAGAATTGATTATAAAAAAGGTCTTATAACCATTGATTACCCACATACATATACAATGGTTAGAGACTTGCTTGATTGGGTTCGACCTCTTGGAATGGATATTGAACTAAGATCTATTGTAAGCAGAAGTATAAATTCCGATGTTCTAGCGGTATCGGCAAATGTAAATCTTGACAAGCACAAATATGACCCATATACTGAATCTGCCGTTGAAAAATCAATCGTAAACTTTTCAACCGTTGCAGATCCAACATGGCTTGAAAATCTTGAATCAAATGATACTTTCTCAATAGAAAGGGATGATTGATTGTGGTAAAGAATTCAGATGTTTTCCAAATAAGAAATAACGTACATATTTCTGTTGTTGATAATTTTGGAAACTTGAAGAATGAGTTTGAAGTTCACAATAAGTGTACTAGAACAATGGTTGTTGGACTTCTAAAACATTTGCTTGGCACATTTGATCCAAATAAACACGGTCAAATACAGGAAAGTAATGTAAAGTATATTCCACATTATTTTAGTGTTGGTTTCGGTGGAACTACAGTAAATGACAGTGTGTTTGAAATTGATCCAAATACTCCTAGAGATGATGAAGGAAATCTTGTTCCTTTATTATCCTCTTATTGGAATCAAGACGTATCTTATACATCAACAACATTAGAAAAAGAATTTGAAATTTTAGATAAAGGAACGCACAGATCTGAACGACCAAAAATAAATGGAGCAAAAACTACAATATCGAACAGAGAAGATGTTTTTCCGGATATGGACGGAATATATTATTACTGTGAAATAGGTCCGAATGCACTAAATCCTCAATTTAATGGAAATAAAGTATTTATAACAGAGCTTGGATTGTTTGCAGGAAATGTTATCGGAACGGATGATTTACTTGCTTATGTTAAACTTGGAAATGTTCAAGTTGATGATGGGCAAGGAGGAACAACGCTTCACACAAATACAGTGTGGTTAAGTGCAGATGATACATTGATTATTCATTGGGTTATAACAATCGCTGCTATCGGTCAGGATACTAGATTTGCTATTCCGTTTGTTGAGGACGGTACTGAAGAAAACACAGAACCTACACCAGTAACACAAGACATTCTTGTTGTTCCTAATAAGAATATTGAAATCTACAATCTGATTGAAAATGAATAATGGGGAGGAATTAACATGAGTGAAGGAATTATTGAAAGACTTGAAAATAGCATTTTAGATTCTGTTCCGTCTGTGAACATTAAGGCTAGTCCGTCTGCAAATTCTCAAAATGATGGACTTTTTAATTCCGAAGAAAACCTTAAATGGGCAAACAAAAAACTGTCTCAAAAGCCATTTATTGTAGGAAAAGATAGTGATGATGTAGACAAGCATCTTTCTATTGCTCTTGATAAGGGAACATCAATAGAACTTTCATCCGGTATGTTTAGTTCTGACGGATATCTTTTCAAGATCGCAAAAGAAGGACATCTTGATTATGATGAAGCTGATGTAAACTACTCTATTGATTTAGATACATATGGTGTAAATGAGTTTGTTCTTGGTTTGTCTAATTCTGGAAATCAGAATGCTATTAAACAGAATCTAAATGATTTTGTATATAGCGAATATCAGTATGATTCCGTAAATAATCCTCAGTTTGCCGAAAATTGGACAAATGCATATAAGCAAAATAAGGTTGTCGGATATATCTGTATCAATTATTCAAATGATTTTCTACAAGAAATTCAACAAGGAACAGGAACAATCAACTATAAAAACACTGTAATTGATACGGAGACAGAACCAGCACAGCCGTTTGAAAACGCTGATGAGATTAGAGAATTTATTGCAGATTCAGCAACACTGAAATTTAATCAGCCGTTTGCATTTGTAAGAGCAGATTCATTTACTGTGTACTATCCAATTAAGATCAAGTACAAGTTTGTAAAGAATGAATCCGGCGATACTTATTATATCGGAAACTATTTTATTAGTTTCACAGATATCTTTAGTATGTTTTTCAGCTACGATATTTGCCCGATTAAGAGTAGATCATATCCGAATACTGAATCAACTTTAGTTGATATAGACAATAATGCTCCAATCGCTGCACTGCAACAGTCACCGCAACCCGCATTTTCAAACTGTATTCTAACAACAATGCCTAGAAATCTATATGATTTTGATTCACTATATAACGCAGCAACAGGACGTAAAATTCTAAAAGATGATATTTCAGGATATTCAGGTGTAAACACAATAACTGTTACCGGAGATCCACTTTCCGATATATTTACAAAGATATCTGCATATGATGCTGTTAATGCTTTCAGTTCCAGTCAAGCTGAATTCGCAAATGTTACAGTAAAGAATACGCTTTCTTACTACTGTATTAAAGATTCTGATATTCCTGAAGGTAGAAAACTTAATTATGACGGAAACAAGGTTCCTGTTTGTTTTATGACTTCTGATGGCAGACTTTGCCCGGACGGTTTGATTTGTGCTGATGATGATTCTGTTACTGTTGGAAATATCTTTATTGAAGGATATTTACATTATATAAAGAGAATGTACCTTACTAGCAACAATACATCTCAAACTCAGCCAACAGAAGAAGAAATTAAAGCTGTTACAACTGAGAAATTGGTTGCTTGGGCAGATTTCGTGAATTATTATCCAATGCTGTTCAAATATATTTCACTGTATATGCAACTAGGATATAGCAGTCTTGTTGACAATGTTATTTATCCGACAGGTGCGACAGATTCAGCAAAAGTAAAATTCAATGGTTGTGGAACAGCACTGAAAGCTCAGTATAGTAATCTTAATGAAGATACTTTTGGAAATATCGTTCAGCCAGATTATTCATATAGTGGTGTTTCTAAATACGGAACAACTGTATCATCACTTCCTTGCACAAGAGATATGCTATATCATAAAGACATTGATTCTGACAATAAGAGATTCTTAAATAGATGCGACTGCGAAGATAACAATGTGACATTGATTAACGGAACAATTACTGATTCTGTTATGCCATATAAATACAGTGATGAGCCTGTAACATTTGATAATCTTACAGATATTACACTAATTGGCGTTGAAGATCCTATCAACTACATTAGACGTTGCCGACTGAATACAAGTTACTCAGTCAGAGATGATGCAGCATATCAGGCATTAACAAAGAGAATGTTCGGAGATAATCTGACGTTCTATAAATGGTTTTATGGAAGCTCTACATACTCTCCAACAGCATCAACTGTTAAAATTTCTGTTTCTTCCGGTGTGTTGGATAATGTAGTTCTTGATGATTATCTAATGCCAATGAAAATTGTAGATAAATATGTTCCAAAAACATCTATTACGGCGTATGAATACTTCCCGTATTTTGATGATAGATTTGATACACTCCTAACCACTAAATATCAATATTCTGTGAACGCCCATGCTGATACAGATTCAATGATAAACGGATTTGCTTTTGAGTGGGATCAATATCAATGGAGAGTTGAAATTCCTCTTACTATTTCTTTGAATTATGACGGTCTTGATTATCTGCGTGGAACTGATTTAATTGATGTAGATATATACAAGGGAATTGAATTCTCATATAAACTTCCAACAGATATTACAGATAAAGATTTAGTTGTGTTCAATCTTGTAATGTCAACAGACCCAACAAACTCAAACTTTGACAAAGAATCTTGTTCCGTATTCGCAAACATTATGTATGAGGAAGGTAAAACAAATAGAGAAGCCTATATTCACATTAGTAAGATTTACGGCGATAACGGAGAGAGCCTTAGAAGTCTGCTTGAAAACAAGATCATGTCAATCTCAGATGAACTTCTTGCAAGACTAGAAAGACTTGAACTAACGATATACGGTCCGAACGGCAATGACGGTGTTGAAGCACAAGTCGAACAGAACACAACCAATATTTCAAGTCTTACAAATATTGTAAACGGACATACTGAGGACATAAATATTCTTAGTTATGATGTTGCTGTTCTTAAAGGAAGATTACGTATTTGTGAGAACGATATTCAAGCACTGAGCAGACTTTCAACAAGAAACAGAAATGATATCAGCGATTTGTTTGATATTGTTGCTGACTTAGTTATTCTTTCCGGTGTTTGTGGTGAGAACGTACAGTATAGTGTTATCAAACATACCGAAAGAGCACAAGACACAGTGACAGATCCGTATGATTCAAATTTCCCTCTACACTCAACTATAACAACAGAAGTAAGTGCATATCTTAATGGTTCTGGTGAAACATTTGATTATGGTAGAGCTGGTTCTAACTTTAATGCATCTTCTAATCCAATTATAAATGTCACAGGAGAAACACATACAATATTAGCAGATGAGACAACATTCAAATTAGATTTACCAGAAGAATCAGATTCAACAAGTGCTCCTTTTGTAATTTATCAAAGCGTTATTCTTACAGTCGGGGCAGATACATATAAAGATGTATTTGATGATGAAGTAAATAATAGAGGAACGCTTTATAAAGTTGTTGATGGCACTGTTACTTCTGACACATTTGGAATCATAACTTACAAAACCGGTAGAATTTCAAGCATAACTCCTGATTCAAGTGACAGATCAGTTTATGTAGACTATAGATATTATGATGATGAAAATACATCTGTTGAAGACGCTCACTCTTGGATAAATGGTTCTCCGTATTCTCCGCTTGTTGGAGAAACAAGAATTAAGTCTCTTGCTATAAGTTCTGACATTACGAAAATAGGAAGTGCTTTGTTCTATGGTTGTGAAAATCTAACAACACTGAAAACACTTGACGGAAATATTATTTCTGACGGAATGCCGAATAGTATTGTTAAACTTGGAAACTCTGCATTTTATAGATGTGGATTCGGTATTCTTACTATTCCTGAGAGTGTTGGTGACGATCCTGATTATTGGGATTACATTGATGACCCAACACTTCCAGAAGTTACGCCGCCTGTTGGAAAATGGGTATTTATGTTAAATAAGAGTTTACAAGTAGTTGTATTCAAAGGACATATGATTGGTGATCATATGTTTGCTCTTTGTCCAAGACTTGATTCTATCACTATTGGAACAAATCTTAAGTCAATCGGACACTGCGCATTCTCATATTCAAATCTAGGAGAAATCAATTATCAAGGAACAGCTATTCAATGGGATAACATTATAAAAGGTACTACGTATGGAACAGATATGTGGTATCAAGGATGGCTTACCGGTGCTTTGGTTACTTATGGATCACCTAGAAGAATTATATGTTCTGACTACATCTATACAATGTATGCTGTTCCAAACTCATTATGTTCATACTTGGATGAAAACCACGATCCGAGCACAGAAATAGCTGTCAGACAAGTAAATACTCCAGACAATCTACCAGAACCAAGTTCATTAGTTGATCCAACAGATATCTATATACTCATTCAGCGTTCAAGCGATTACTCAGTATACAAACAAGGTGAATGGTGTATGTGTAAGTATGATGAAGACACATCAACTTATAGATGGGGTTCTTACATCAAACAGAAAGTATCTTCAAATCCAGATGTATATCAATGGGTTTGGCAATGGGATGTTCGCGGCGAAGGTGGCAATTATCCAGAAGGAGCAATCTATACAACAAAGATAGCGAGATAAAAAACTACCAAAAGTTTTCAACTTAATATACTTTATGTTTTGGCACTCTGAGAGTTACATTTATAACTCTTGGAGTGCATTTTATAAGGTGCAAAATGTAACATAATATATAATATATTCTTAATTACTAAATCAATAAATACTAAACAATCAATATAATAGTAATTAAACAATAAGTATATAATATCTTATTATAATAACATATTGTATAAGAATAAAAAATTGATATTGATTATTGATTACTTTAGGGATAAGAATTGAAGACCTTAAAAAGAAAAATATCGCGCCTATCATCACATTTAACAAATTATCGTTTTGCACAAAAATCTCAAATATAATTCGTCATTATTTTATTTCAAAAGGTATTGACATTTCAGCATAAATGTGTTATACTATATTTACAAGGTCAGGGAAACCTGAAATAAAACAACCAAAATCTTAGGAGGTAACGATTATGAGAACAGCTACATGGAACGCAATCGGAAAGAAAGTAACAGGATGCAAGACCACAGCAGATGTGCTGAGAGAAGCGAGACTGGATTATACAGTTTCTAAGTCCCCTATTCTTCTGCCGAACGGCTTTGAGATTGATGACAGAGTTGCAACCGTAAAAGATAACGGCGAGTACATTGGCGTTGTCTCTAAGCGTTATGAGGTCTGTCAGAATGAAGATTCTTTCAATTTCGTAGATGAAATTGAAGGTCTTGAATTTGAGAAAGCCGGAGAAACTAAATCTGGAATGATTTACATTATCGGTAAACTTCCGGATGTTACAGTTCTCGGTGATACCTTTACTCCGCACCTTATCATGCAGAATAGTCACAATGGTCTTTACAATCTGCAAGCAACTATTTGTCCTCTCAGATTTGTTTGTCAAAATCAATTTAGCATTAGTTTCCGTAAGATGAAGAATACTGTAAAGATCAGACATAGCAGACAGCTTGCAGGAAGAATGAATCAGGCAAAGGAACTCCTGAATCAGACTGTAAACTATATGAACACGCTGAAACTCGAAGCAGAAGACCTTGCAACGATTAAACTTTCTGATTCCAGACTTTATGCAATCGTTGATAAGTTCTTTGATATCGCAAAAGAAAACATCTCTAAGGTAGAGAAAAAGCACATGGAAGAAAAGAGATCCCACTTCTTTAAGTGCTATAATGCAGAAGACAATCAGAACTTCCTCGGCACTGGTTGGGGAGTTGTGAATGCAATGGCAGACTTTGAAACTCATAAGAAGCGCAGACAGACTGAAAACGAAGCTGAGACAAGATTTATGAACGTAACTTTTGACTCTGTTGTCATGCCTAAGCTGATCGCAGCAATCAGAGAGGGTTAAACTTGACAAGAATAAACCGCTTATCTCAGCAGATAGGCGGTTTATTTTAGTTAAATAAAAATTATTTTTTAAAACTACTTGACAAATTCTTTACTATGTGTTATACTATAATTAAGAGATACTATATTTTAACTGGATTTCAGATAAACTTTCTGTTTCTGGGCGCATTGACAAACACGAGATTTACACAAAACTAGATGAATTACTATAAGGAGTAGATATTATTGGTAGAGATACTTGTAAAGAACCACAAACTATACGTCAAGACAAAGTATGACAAATCTATTGTTCAGTTCATGAGATCGCGTAAAGTGCGGAAATGGAATCCAAGTGAAGGAACATGGGAAATTTTAGAATCAGAACTAGATAATCTAATATCCGTGTTGACCGGATATGAATATGAAATAAAGTATGAGAAGCAAGAAGAACCAGAAGAAACAATTACATCAATTCCAGAATGGTATGAATTCAAAACAAAACCATATAAACATCAAATAGAAGGAATTGAGTATGGATTAAGTCACCATAAGTTCTTACTGGCTGATCAGCAGGGCGTGGGAAAATCGAAAACGGTTCTCGATTTGGCGTGTATTCTTAAAAAAGAACAGTCAGTAAAACACGTTCTTATTATAGCCTGTATCAATTCAATTAAATATAACTGGAAAAATGAAGTTGAGATCCATACAGATGAGACAGGATATATTCTAGGAACGAGAGTAACTAAGCGCGGAAGAGAGTATATCGGTTCTAATGAAGATAGATTGGATGATATTAAGAATATTCCAACAAATCCTAATTACTTTATTATTACTAATATTGAGACTTTGCGATATAATAAGAAGATTGAAGTTCCTCTTAAAACAAAAGGAAAAGGCGGAGTTCAACGATATAAGAAGCAAACGGTATTTCCTATTGTTGAAGAACTACAAAAACAGATTAAAAATGGAGAGATTTCTGTTATAATAGCAGACGAATGTCATCGAAATATCAAAGATCCAAACTCATTATGTGGTAAAGCATTACTTTCATTGAATACAAAATATGAGATAGCAATGACAGGAACACCAATAATGAATAACCCAATAGATATTTATTCTATTCTATATTGGTTGGAATTTGAAAAGCATAGTCTGTTCTCATTCCGAAATCACTATTGTGTTATGGGAGGTTTCGGAAATCATCAAATCATAGGATATAAGAATCTTCCGGAGCTACAAGAGATTGTCGATAAATGTATGTTACGGCGATTGAAAGAGGATGTACTTGATCTGCCGGAAAAGATTTATATAAATGAATTTGTAGAAATGACAAAGCCTCAGATAAAGTTATATGAAGATGTTTTGGATAGCATTTTGGCAGATATTGATAGAGTTAAGATAAGCCCAAATCCATTAACAATGCTGATTAGACTTAGACAAGTAACTGGAAATCCTGCAATACTAACGTCTAAAGTCTCAGATAATCCTAAATTTGAAAGAATGTTAGAACTTGTGGAGGATGTAGTAGAGGATGGTAAGAAATGTTTAATATTTAGTAACTGGACAAATATTATAAATCCAGCATTTGATTTGTTGAAGTTAAAAGGTTTTAATCCTGCCTTGTATACAGGAGAAAATACTGATTGCAGAGAAGCCGAAAAAGACAGGTTCATGACGAACAAGTCTTGCAAAGTTCTTTTAGGCACGATTGATGCAATGGGTACTGGTCTAACTCTTACAGCAGCATCTACTGTAATCTTTTTAGATGAACCGTGGAACAGAGCCAAAAAAGATCAATGCGAAGATAGAGTACATAGAATAGGTACAAAGGAAAGTCCAAACATTATAACATTGATGTGTAAAGGAACAATAGACGAACGTATACATAACATTGTATACAGAAAAGGAAAGATATCCGATATCATAATTGATAAGGAAGAAGATATCTTTAAGAACCCGAAAATACTAAATTATCTATTGTCACAAAATTAAATTTGAAAGGAAAGGTAATTATGACTAAGAAAGAAATTGCTAAGATTGAAAATATTGCCGGATGTGCTTTTTCCGATTTGCTGTCTGCTTCTGAGGTCAGCGGAATTTTGAATGTAAGTACAAAGACACTCACAATGTGGTATAAGTGGCAGGAAGATCCTAATTACAGCAAGCCGAAAGATATGCCGAAACTGCCAGATTATGTAAGAATTCATAGTAGAGGACCAAGATACTGGTACAGAAGTTCGATTCCTGAGATTATGAAATTTCAGGATTATCTTCCGAGAGGTAGAGCCGGAATCATGGCAGAGTTCAATCAGAAGTATTGTACCTATACTAAAAAAGGAGTAACCGAAGATGTCTGAGATCATTTTAACACAGATTCAGAAAGACACTCTGAATCAACTATGTGAAGATTATAACGCCGCTGATGAAGAAGCAAAGTCTTTCGATAACAAAAGAAAAGCACTAAATTTGTTTATTAAACAAACAATGGCTGACTACGGTGTTACTAAATTTGTATCTGATAGCGGCATTAGTTTGAATGTTTCGTCAAGACCGAATGTATCTTGGGATGAGGAAGCTCTGACAGAATATTGTAAAACATTGAATAAACCTGATCTTGTAAAGCAGAAAGATTATGTAGATTTCGATGTTCTGGAATCACTGTTATATCATGGCGATATCAATCCGAATGACCTAAAACCATTTAAGAAAGAGAAGCCTGATATTGTTACGTTAAAATGCACACAGAAGAAAACACTAAATGAATAACTATTTGTGCATAACGTAGAAGATGCTATTCCGCTATTGACAAATCGTTTGAGATGTGTTATACTAAGACCATAAACAACAGATTGTTGCTGCGGAATACTGAGTGAGTGATTTGGAGGAATTGTTCGTTTGAGATAAAATTAAGATTTCAAAAAAATTTGATAATCGGGTGCAAACAACATAAGGCTTCCTGTCATTGTACTGTTGTTCATTTACTCAAACCACAACAACTCCAATTACTATATATAACTACCGATTTTATTTAACGGTTCCGCAGCCCGTTAGGTAAAATCGGTAGTTTTTACTATCCATATTTGAGGAGAGTGTTTTAAATGACTAAAACGGAATATGAAATTATTTCAAATAAAGAAACATTATCACAGGACAAGAAGAAGATCATCGACAAATATCTTAGTAAGGAATTGCGCCGTAAGGAAAAGTTCAATACTGCATTGATGGAAGGTGCTTCTGAGGAATTCAAGCGAAGATTTGTATTGTTTCCTATTGGTAAGATTCCTGCGCCTGTTCGTATTCCAGCATGGATGTTTAGACATTTTCCAGATGATCCGGATTTTGAACTTCCAGACGATGAAAAAGTGGCTCTCGCTCATGTAATTCATTTTACAAATCCTAGTCAGCCGTGGGGATATCTTGAATGTTCCGGAGATATTGAGAATTGGTTGAGAATCACGCCGAAAGAAGCCCATGCGATTCTTGATCGTCTTATTAAAAAGAATATGATTTTCAGAAGAAAAGCCCCAGAGTCAGCAACACTTGGACATGAGCGAGATGATTGCTACATCATAAATATTGATTATCTACATACGGTTTTAATGTGCTACGATACTGATATTTGGAATTGACCTCTTACAATATATCCGGAGGAGTTGATGCTGTGTGCAAAAGAAAAATATTTCAGACACCACACCAAACCTAATCGTTTGGGCTTGGATGAGAACAGTTCTGGGATTGTCCGGAACTCAGCTTTTGATATTTTCATACTTATTTACTCAGTCATTTGATTCTGTTCATGCTTGCCACACACCTCTCAATGAAATGGAAAAGTGGTTCGGTGTAGCAAGACAAACAATTTCCAGAAACATTGATACATTGGTATCCAATGGATTTGTATATAAAGCAACAGAACTCGATGAGTTGAATCCGATGATTAAACACAATAATTATCGTGTAAATATGAAACAGGTCACGGAAATGTGTGAGGAAGCAGATTTTCCTACATATAAGAATTTCATCGAAAGCTATTCCTTTGCACTAAAATCAGCATTTCCAAATGATTCAGGAATTATTGATAGTTACCTGAACGGTATGCTAGAGTGGCACAAGAAGAAGAATATTAAGCTCTGTATAACACTTGGGGAGCTTGCTTGTGAACTTGGCGGGATGGATGTTTCTGAAATCAGTCTTTCTGACGTATTTAATCGTATTGCTGAAAATAGAGACACTAACTATGTTGATCCGTTTAGATCAAATCCAGAAAAATCAGATAAGCCGAAAAAACAGAAGAAGGTAGAATCTAAGAAAGCAAATAACAAATTGTTTGATGAGCCGAAGAAATCAGGTAGAGTTAAACGGAATGAATGGGACGTAATTAAGCGTGATATGAATAAGAGCTTCATTGTAATGAATGCATACAATAATGAAGAATTGTTAAATCTTCTTAATAGTTTCTTAGATACACAGAACGGAAGAAGTTATACTCCGGCACAGTGGCAGAATCAATTAGACAATCTGTATACTCATGGCAGAACAGTGGATAGAATGATTGAAGGTGTTAGAAAATCCTACATGAACAACTACCGTTCACTGTATCTTGTAGATAGATCTGAGGTTGATATTCCTGTTAAGTTGGCAGAAATTGATGCCTACATTTGTCAAGAAGGAAACGATTGTTCTCAGGAGTTGAAGAAGTGGCTCAGTGCATACGTAACAGAAGTTCCTAAAGGAAAATCATGTACTGTAAATCAATTCCGTCTGATGTTGGAAGATTTGTCTGATATTTGTAAAACGCTTAATGATAGGGTTGAAAGCGTTAAGAAATCATATGTAAATTCATATGCGGCTCTTGCATATAGACCGGCAACAGCGCAACAAGACGATTCTGTGGATATGGAAGAAAAGGAAATCCTTGTTCACAAGTTCATTGTTGATGGATATTATCAGCTTTGCGATGGCTTGGAAGATGCTTTGTTGACTTACATTCATGAAACGAAAGTTGGAAAGAGTATGACAAAGCCGATGTTCTCAGCGGCATTGAACAATCTCAGGCTGTTTTGTATGAACGATGATATGTTGGTTGATTCAGTAACAAATTCTATTCAGAATAATAAACCGTATCTTATTGTTGAAAATTATAACGAAACAAAGAAATTAAAGGCAAAATGTATCACGCTTGAATCTTTTGCGAAGTTCAATGAAGATAGAAGAAGACAAGATGTAGAGGATGCAAAGCGTAAAAATCCTAACGATTCTAGGTTTAAGGATGTTGACTTCAACAAGCCTTGGACATAAAATTAGTGGAGGTTGTTTGCTATGAGAGATGATCGCTATGTTCACAGAGATGATATCCAAAACTGTTGGTATAAGAATTTCTGTGATAAGTATGGAACTGATGCTTGCACATCACACTGTAAGAAATTCACGCAGACAGATTACCTGTTTCAAATGAGTAATTTGCCTAAAAGTATGTGGAAAGCACAAGACTTAGACACATCAAGTCTATCAGATGAAGTCATCAATTCGCTTGATGTCATTCGAGCAGACATTGAATTCTTTGTTAAAAAAGGATTCAATCTGTATTTGTTCGGAAAACCGGGTACAGGAAAAACGAGCTGGGCAGTAAAGTTGATGAACAACTACTTTGCACAGGTAGCCGAAACCACAGCATATAACACAAGAGGTCTATATGTCAGTGTTCCGTCTTTCTTACGAGATGCAAAGCTAAACATGACATATAAATCAGAGGATTATAGAGAATTTCTGCGTGAGATTCAGAATTGTGATGTTGTTATCTGGGATGATATCGGGCAGACAGATCCAACACAATATGAATCACAGTGGCTATATTCCTATATCAATGAAAGAATGTTCTCTAAGAAATGTAATATCTTCACAAGCAATTTAACTCCAAATGAACTGAGAGTAATGGATCATAGACTTGAATCGCGTGTTTGCGGTTCATCTGACTGCTTATGTGTTTCAGGTCCGGACAGGAGAAAGAGAAACACCTATGCAGAATTCTTAAATAGTTTGGAGATGAGTGAGGATGATACAGCTTCAAGTTCTGAACAAGATACTGAAAGCTAAATCTTTAGATTTTGCGTTCGACAATGATTTGGAATCTGAACACTTTTGCGAATATGCAACAGAGTATGATTTCATATACAATCACTATAGAAAGTTCGGCAATGTTCCTGATATTGAAACATTCCTTGATAAATTTGAGGATTTCACAGTAATGGAAGTCACAGAGAGTGATTCCTATTTACTGGAAAAACTAATGGAAGAATATCAATATCAGAAATTAGTTCCCATTATAAATAAGGTAGCAGAGCTAACACAATCTGATTCTGTTGCCGCAGTAGACTATCTTAGATCAGAGTTGCAGAATATTCAGGTTATGAGCGGTGCTTGCGGTACCGATATTATTGCACAAGCAGACCTTAGACTTGAAACATATAAATTTAAGCGTGATTCAGATGAGCCTTGGATGCGTCCAACTGGATTCAAAGAACTTGATGAAGTTATAGGTGGTCTAGCACTAGGCGAAGAATTTATGGTAATCGTTGCTAGGACAAATAATGGTAAGTCTTGGGTTCTGGCAAAGATTTTAACTCACAACTGGAAGATAGGTGGAAATGTAGGTTACATTTCTCCTGAGATGAGTGAAGAATCTGTTGGTTACAGATTTGATTCACTGAATAAACATTTTTCAAACTTTGCTTTGTATACAGGTAAAGACGTTGAGAACTATGAAGAATACATTGATGATTTGAAAACAAACGCAAAAAATAAGTTCATAGTTGCAACACCGCTAGACTTCAACAGAAAAATCACTGTGTCAAAACTAAGAAAGTTCTGTTTACAACATAAGTTGGATGTTCTTGGTATTGACGGTATTACGTATCTCAGTGATGAACGATATCATAAAGGAGACAATAAGACCACATCACTAACAAATATTAGCGAGGATTTAATGTCTCTTAGCTGTGAACTTAAAATTCCGATTATTGCAGTCGTACAGGCAAACAGAAATGGAATAGAAGAAGACGGCAGTGTTCCGGCACTTGAAAGCATTAGAGATTCAGACGGAATTTCACACAATGCGTCAAAGGTTCTTTCCATCCGACAGAAAGACAGCAAATTGAAAATGGAAGTAACTAAAGCGCGTAACTGTAAAGTAGGAACAAAGCTGTGCTATGATTGGCAAATTGATACAGGAGAATTTTCATACAATGCGAATCCAGATGAATATTCTGAATCAACAGAACCAAGTACAAGATCGCACGGCAGAGAGCTTGTAGAGAATAAGCAGCCGCTTACCAGAAAAGCAAGATCAGAACCATTCTAAGGAGTTGATTGTAAATGAACGGTATTGGAATACAGCCGAAATGCTACACAAAAGAATATCTTTCAGAAAATGGACACCTTATTTTTAAGAATCGTGAATTGATTATTGAAAAAGAGATTGGAACAGATATTTCAGATACTACACTCAGATTCAAAATTGGTGACGGTGTAACGCCATACAATCTTCTGAAATACTGCTCATCCATGTATGCGCTTTTTCCAAAGGTTATTTTTTACGATGAAAATTACACATCTTATGTTTCTGTTGACTTTGCTGGAGAAGGATAAATGTTTGAAGTAATGGGAATGCCTATTTTGGCAGATGAAGAAGAAGTGCTAGTTGAACTTAGAACTCAGCTAGCACTAAATGGAATTGATAGACTTCATGATATTCGTGTTCTTCCAAATACAATTCAGATAACTTGTCCTTTTCATAAAGGAGGTCAAGAATCTAAACCCTCTTGTGGTATCACAACAAGAGACATTAAAAAAGGCGATAAGTTGATTAAGTCTGGAACTGTGCATTGCTTTACTTGTGGCTATGTCGGTTCTCTTGAAGAAATGATAAGTGCTCTGTTCGGAAGAAATGATTTCGGAGCATTCGGTACTCAGTGGCTAAGAAAGAATTTCTTGACTGTTGAGTATGAAAACAGACCCGAAATTAAATTAGATATGTCTCGCGGCAAGAAAAATAAAGAAGATCAGAAACAAAATTATATAACAGAAGAAGAACTAGATTCATATAGATATACACATCCATATATGTATAAGCGAAAGCTAACAGACGATATTATTGAGATGTTCGATGTTGGATACGATAAGAATTTCACGCTGAAAACAAAGTTTGGCGATAAAGTAATTCCGTGTCTAACATTCCCAATTAAAGACGAAGAAGGAAATGTACTATTTATAGCTCGTAGATCAGTAGAAGGAAAATTCTTTAGTTTTCCTGTTGGAGTAGATAAGCCTGTATATGGAGTTTACGAGCTAAAACAATTAGATACATTTCCCTCAGAGATAATTATATGTGAATCTATATTCAACTGTCTCACTTGTTGGGTGTATGGCAAATATGCAGTTGCTCTTCATGGAACAGGGACAGATTTACAATACAAGCAAATAAAGAATCTTCCTTGCAGAAAAATAGTATTAGGTCTTGATCCTGATGCTGCCGGAAATAAAGGTAGACAGAAATTACGTAAGTATTTAGGAAGTTCAAAATTAATATCTGAGTTAGTTGTTCCAACAGGAAAAGATATCAATGATTTATCGAAAGATGAATTCGATAATCTTCAAGAAATTTTTTGAAAAAAAAATTTTCAAAAACCACTTGACAAATCTCAAAAAATGTGCTATACTATAATTGTCAAAGGAAATATCGCAAGGAATAATCCAAAATCTGCGGTTTTCATTTTTTGACACACTTTCTTAAGGTTCAGCCTATCCTATTGGGCGGTGGGTAGGCTGAACAATAAAAACAAAGAATCAAAAAACACAAAAACCCAAAACAACAAAAACGGAGGAAAAGAAAATGGCTACAAAGAAAAATACTGAAACTAAAGAAATCGTAACTGTGAACGATGCAGAACTGCTTGCAATCATTGAGCAGCGTCAGGAATACAAGAATATGATTGACGAAGCCAAGCGGATTGTAGAAGAACTTGATGCAAAGATCAAGGAAGCTATTGAGAACAGCGGTTCTAATGAAATCATTGTTGGGTGTCATAAGGCAACGCTTTCCAAGTATGTAAAAGAAAGTGTTTCGGCATCTGATGTAAAAAGCATTGTGTCACAGGAACTCTTTGATAAGATCGCAAAGCGTACAATGACCACAAGGCTCACAGTGAAATAATCTGTGAGCCTTTTGTTTATTTTATCGGTATATACAGCTTTTGCTGTTTATATAATATTTTTATAACGCGAAAGGAAGTTGCCTTATGAAATTCAATGCACAGCAAGACCTACAGAATTATTCCAATGAGTCATCCGGTTATTTCTCACTAAAGAATGACGGAGATACTTGTCGTGTTCGCTTCATGTATAACTCTCTTGATGATGTTGAAGGTTACTGCGTACACAGAGTTAAAGACAAGTACGGCAATTATCGTTCTGTTGACTGCCTCAGAGAGTACGGTGATCCGCTTGAAACTTGTCCGTGTTGTTCATCTCCAAACATGGCAGACAGAAAGACAATTACAAAGTTCTACATTCCAATGTATAAGGTAGATGATGAAGAAGCTGTTATCTGGGATCGCGGAAAGAAGATGTATAAACAGCTTTCAACTCTTATGGTAGAAAAAGGTTCTCCGTTCTGTTCTAACACTTTCATCATTGAGCGTAATGGTGCTGCCGGTGATGAAAACACCACTTATGAGATCATTCATGATGGTACTGATGATACCACTCTTGAAGATCTGCTTGAAGAAGTCGATATGCCGACACCTGAGAACGGTATGCTTCTTAAACTAACATTTGATGAGATGAAGAACTTTGTCGAGAACAGAACATTTAATCCGTCCTCTGATACAGAAAATGATGGAGTTCGCCGCAGAGATCGCTCTGAGGATGTACCAAGAAGAAGGGGAACAACTCGCCCTGATATTTCATAATGGTTTGAGGTGATTTTATATGGGATTTTTTGGCTTAGATTCCTCACGTTCAAGTAAGGAACGAGACAAAAGATTAGCCAAATCATCCTCAAAACCAGTCAAGTCTTCCACTGCCGTACAACTAAAAGGCAGTGGAAAGCTACTTGACCGAATACAAGCTATTATTTCCCTTGTGAAGTCAAAATTTGAAGGTAAAGAGGATGAACTGCAACTTATTCAGAAAGAAGAAGATTTATCAGCATACATTGATAAATGTATAGAAAACGGAATAATCAGTATAGATACAGAAACTACAGGTCTTGATCCAATCATAGATCAACTTGTAGGTATTTGTATATATACGCCAACAATGAAACCAGCATATATTCCTGTAAACCATGTGAGCTATATAACCAATGTTAAATGTAAAGATCAACTTCCTGTTGAAATTTTAACAAAGTATTTTCAAAAGTTAGTTGATGCAAATACAAAGACAGTATGGTTTAATGCCCCATTCGATATTCGTTTCTTAGGAAATCATATCAATGTTTGGTTTACTCCATACTTTGATACGTCTGTTGCGGCAATGTGCTTAAACAGCGAAGAGCCTAGAGGTCAGAAATCGTTGAAAGCATTGCATAAGAAGTATTGTTGGGGAAATCGCGGAGAAGCATTGACATTTGGAAAATTGTTTGACAATATTCCATTCAATCTTATCCCGATAACAACAGCGTATCTTTATGCCGCATCTGATGCTATCTATACTCATGAATTGTATGAATTTCAGGCGCAGTATCTTGAACCAACTGGAATTTATTACGAATCAAAGCATATGCAGAAATTATCAAACGCTTTCTTTAATATTGAAATGAAATCAATGCCAACATTTATTTCAATGGAGCAGACAGGCGTTACGTGTGATTTTGAATATGCAGAAAAGTTGCAAAAGAAGTATCATGATCTTTCTGACAAGATGGAAGAAAACCTTAGAAATGTGTTCAAACCGTATCTTCATCTTGTAGAAGATTACAAAAGAACACATCCGAATTGTGTGCTAACAGATCCAGTGAATTTTAATAGTTCTCAGCAGTTAGCAATTATTCTATATGATATTCTTAATTTGCCTGTTGTTGATCCAAAGAAGCCTAGAGGAACAGACAAAAATATTCTTAAACAGATAGATCATCCATTCTGTAAAGCACTTCTTGACTATAAGGCGTTCTTTAAGGTTATTCGTGCTTTCATTGATACACTTCCAGATATTGCAAAACAATATCCAGATAAGCGTATTCATGGTAAGTATAACCAGTATGGAGCAGCAACATCACGTATTTCTTCAAATTCTCCAAACTTGCAACAAATCCCGTCACAACCATTTGTACTGAGTGATGGAACTGTAATTGATTCAGGACATGATATCAGACAGCTCTTCACAGCAACAAAAGGATATACTTTAATGTCTTGTGACTATTCCGGACAGGAAGTTAGAGTTACAGCACATTTAAGTAACGATCAAAAAATGATAAAGGCATATCAGGATGATAAAGATGTTTATTCTGAGATAGCTGCTGTGTCATTTAACACGACATATGAAGATTGTTGCGAGTTTAGACCGGATGGAACAACTAATCCGGATGGCAAGAAAAGACGAAGTGAAAGCAAAAAAATCGTATTGGGAATTTTATATGGCAGAGGAATACCATCAATAGCAGAACAACTTGGTAAGACAGTAAAAGAAGCACAAACTATTTATGACAAAGTTCTTTCAAAGTTTGATGGTTTAGCAAGTTTTATTGATTATTGCGAAGATCAAGCAAGAGAGAACGGATATGCTGAAACACTGTGGGGACACAGACGACAGTTGCCGGATATGCAACTTCCTTACTATGAGTTTGAATATAAGGATGGCTACAATCCAGATTTTGACCCACTTAATCCAGATGCTTCACAATCCTCAGAAGTTCCTGAAAGTGTTGTAAGAGATTTAACAAACAAATTGTTAAATTGTTATGGCTATAAGAAGCGAGAGGAAATGAAGGAACGGATTAAGAATCAGGGATTCAAGATTAAGGACAATACAGCTTTCATCCGTAAGGCTAAGAGAAAGTGCGTTAATTCAGTAGTACAGGGAACTGCCGCTGAACTTACGAAGAAAGCTCAGATAGAATTATTCAATAATGAAGAACTCAAAGAATTAGGATTTAGAATGCTGATTCCGGTACATGATGAAATCATTGCCGAATGCCCTATTAAGAATGCAAAGAGATGTGCTGAGTTAATGAGTTATTGTATGATTCATGCCGGAAAAGATCTTTGTGTTCCGCTGAAATGCGATACTGAGCTATTCAAGAGTTGGTATGGCAAAGACTTAGACGAAGCAGAACTTGAGGATGATGAAGATGAAGATGATGACTAATTTCAAAATCCATCTTGACATTTTTCATGTTTTGTGCTATGATGTAAATATGAAGTTTGGTTTTATGGAGGTATAATACACCATGAGTCAGTTTGTTATCAATATTAAAGAACTACAAAATCTTGTTTCACGCTCAGTAAAAGGCGCAGGAAATCTGCCTTATAGCGTGATTACTTGTTTTATGCACGTTGAGCTGAAAGACAATGTTCTCAGTCTTACAACAACAGACGGAGATAATTATTGGACTGTGAGAAAAAATGATGTTTCAGGCGATAATATGTCCTTCACTGTGGACGTTGACAGGTTCAGTAAACTGGTTTCAAAAACAACTTCTGAATCAGTAAGGATTTCTCTTACATCTGATTCTATTTCAATTATCGGTAACGGAACATATAAGATTCCGATTCAGGTTGATGTTGATGGTTCTGAAATTCAGTATCCGGAACATGAGATCAATAGTCCTGATAATGAATGCACAATCAAGACCGCTGTTATCAAGAGTATTGTTAAATACAATAAGCCTTGTCTTTCCACATCTTTGGAGAAGCCGTATCTCACACGATATATGTGTGCCGATGATTGTGTTATTTCCGGTGATGAATACAATATCTGTGAAAACGATGTTGAGACTTTCGGAACTAGAACATTGATTGCTCCATCTGTATTCGATCTTCTCAGTATGGTAAACGAAGAAGAAATCTATGTTAAGATGTATGAGAATAACATTCTGTTTGAAACAGATACCGTAAAGTTGTTCTCTGTAACAGTTAGTGATGATGGTGCATATCCTGTTGACAGAATTAAGGATTACTGTTCTGCCGAATATCCTTCAGACTGTGTTCTTCCAAAATCTCATATTATCAGTGCGGTAGATAGACTGTCTCTGTTCATTGATAAGAAGGATAAAAGACCATCTGAGCTTGACGGAATTTACATGACTTTCACAAAAGATGGTGTTAAACTTGAATCAATGAATTCTGATGCTATTGAGACTATTTCGTATCAGGGTAGTAATAATTTCAAGGATTATACTTGCTGCATTGATACGAATGCAATCAGAAAGCAGTTGGTTGCACGTTCTGGTGAATCTGTTCATATTTACTATGGAAATCCGTCAACTATCACAGTAAAAGACGGAAGTATTACACAGGTCATTGGACTTTTGAATGATCCAAGATTTGATGATGAAGATGAATAAGGAGAATATTTATGCCAAAGGCTAAGTCGTTATTTAACATTAGTCGAATGGTAAGTGAAAAGGATACCCCAATCGAGGTATCCTTTTTGCGAGATTTTGACTATACGTTACGAAAAATGAACGAGCGTACAGCAAAATGTTTTTTTAAGAAGATTGAGTTATCTAGTATAAACAACTCAGGAAAACAAGTAAATGTTGTATGCCTAGATGTACTGCCGGAAACCTGTGATGAATCAATGCTGTATTCTAAAACAGGAGTTGTATATCATACCAACGATCAGGAATATTACATTGTTGAATATTATGACGGTAAGCCGTCACAGCATTATAAGCCGTCATCAATGAACTGCACACGACAAATGTATTATCAAATCATTGGTGCAAATTTAGATAAGCAGTCAGACAAAACAAGTGAATTTTATGGTATCTGCGAGTCAGGAACAGACAGACATAAAAGAATCCAGAATGTTTTGTGTCAAATGAAAGAGTACGGAGTTGATTGTGAATACATTGATGTTGAAACATACATCAAAGAAAACAATCTTCCGCTTGAAGTTCTTGAAAAAGAAGAATTTGAAACAAAGGTATTTGATCCTAATCTGAATCTTGTATTTCTGTGTGATGGACTATTAAAATACCGTGGAAAAATGTATGTCTTTGAGTGTAAGACAGAATCTTCATACAAATTTGGTGAACGACAATATATTGCGGATGTTCACAGACATCAAGCGTATACGTATGCGCTTGAATTCGGAATTGAAGATGTATTGTTCTTATATGAAAATCGTGATCTATGTACGAAGAAAAGCTATATTCTTCATGTCACGGATGAGAATAAGCGATACATTGAGAACAGAATTGATTGTTGTGAATCTTATGTAAAAAATAAGATTGTTCCACCTAAGAATGAAGTAAATCCAAAAGTATGTCAATATTGTGAATACAGAACACAGTGTAAGGTGGATAAATCATGAGAGCTGTAAACAGAGGTAAGGATTTTGAAGGAGCTATCAGAAAAGCATTTGAAAAGTTAAAGAATGTTTCGTTTGATAGGCTTCCTGACCCGATGGCAGGATATTCAGGTGTAAGAAATATTTGTGACTTCTCTATGTTTAGTTCTCCTGATATGTTTTATTTAGAGTGCAAGTGTTTATATGGAAATACTCTAAACTATGCCGGAGCAATAACAAAGAATCAGTGGGAAGGTATGTACGAAAAGAGTAAGTTATATAGATGTGTAGCAGGTGTTTGTGTTTGGTTTATTGATTATGATCTTACAGTTTTTGTAAATATCAAAGACTTATGGGAACATAGAAAATCTGGTGCAAAATCGCTGAATATTTCTGATATTACTGGTGAGAACAGTGTTAGACACTTTATTTTAGATGGAAGAAAAAAGAAGGTTTTGTTTGATTACTTTGGAGATATGGCTTTATCAAATCTTCATAAAGAATCGGACTTGATGTGGGGCGAGGTGAATAGTAAATGAATAAGTATAAGTTAGAATTCTTAAAGAAACAGACAGAAGAAGATGCAACGTATATTGAAAGCATCGTAGGTTCTATTGTTTCAGATTGTTGTGATAAGTTAGATAAATATGTAAAATATGTGTCCGATATTATTGCTGACAATTCTTATGAAGTCACCGATGCAGAATTAGATGATATCATCATGACACTTCCGGCATTACTTTATTATGTCGGTGACGCACAGGAACACATTGGAATCAGAAGTGATATTGCTGAAACGGCATTCAAAACTCAGTTCAATGATTTCTATATGGAAGCTGACGGAGCAGGACCTATCAGAAAAGCATACGCAGAAAATAAGTTAGCAGATGAAATTCTTATTTCTATTGTATATAATAAAGCGTATGATGTTATTAAACAAAAAGTAACGATTGCTATTGAACTTTTGCAGTCGGCTAAGAAGATCATGACAAGGAGAATGCAATCATTTGAGATGGAGCGTTCTGCACCGAATAAAGATAGGAGTGAGTTTCAGTGAATAAGATTGAAACACTATTAAAAGATTTTAATAAAAAGTATAAATCAGACTTGTTCTCAGTAGGAACAACCGTTCATAATTGTCAAAGAATCCCATTTAGTAGTCCAAGAGCGAATTATATGCTTTATGGTGGAATTCCTCTTGGAAGAATTGCAGAATTTTCGGGTGAGGAAGGTTCTGGAAAAACGACAACAGCGATTGATATTGCAGCAAATGCTCAGAAGATGTTTGAAGAGGATTGGAAATCAAAGATTGAAGCCTATGAGAATGCTGATAAGTTGACAAAGGAACAATCAGCAACACTTCTTGAATTGAGAGAAAGAGGTCCGTTAAAGGTATTTTGGGTAGACTGTGAAAATACATTTGATGAAGAATGGGCGCAAACACTAGGATTCGATTCTTCAAAAGCATTGTTCATGTCTCCTGATTCTCAAAGCGCAGAAGAAATTTTTGAAATGATATCACAGCTTATTGATACAGGATCTATTGGTCTTTGTATTATTGATAGTCTTGGTGCTATGGTGTCTCAGCAGGAAATGGAAAAGACTATTGAAGATTCAACATATGGTGGAATTTCAAGAGCACTTACTAAGTTTTCAAAGAAGATCGAGACAGTTTGTGCTAAGACTAACTGTGCTTTGATCGGAATAAATCAAGTTCGTGATAACTTAAACGCAGGATATGGTGGACCAACAACGGTAACGCCCGGCGGTAGATGCTGGAAACACTCATGCTCTGTAAGACTTCAATTCAGACAGGGAACACCGTTTGATGAATCGTTTAAGGATCTAGCTAAGAAAGCAGAAAGTCCTTATGGACATAAGGTACAGATTCATGTTCTAAAAACAAAGGTATGTAAACCAAACAGAAAGCTAGGATTCTATACACTTACTTATGATAAAGGTATCTTGCCGTTGAACGATATCATTGATATTGCTATTTCAACAGATGTTATTCATCAATCCGGAGCTTGGTTTACATTTATTGATAAGGATACTGGTGAAGTTCTTTGCAATACAGACGAGGATGGTAATTTGTCTGAGATAAAGGTTCAAGGTCAGGCAAAATTGATTCCATTCCTTGAAAAAGAAGAAAACAAGGATATTCTTGACATGATTAAGAAGTATGTAGATAGATTTATTTACGATAGATAAGAGGTGCTATTGTGGAACTTAGCAAGCAACAAAAACAGATTGTAGATTGTAAAGAACGAAATATCATAGTGGATGCTGGTTCCGGAGCAGGAAAAACGAGAACACTGACGGAGAAAGTTCGTCAGGTTCTCATTTCCGGTGTTGAACCGAAATCAGTGGTTGTTATTACATTTACAAATCTTGCAGCCGATGAATTGAAGAAACGACTGAAAGATGTTCCAAAATCAAACAAATGTTTCATTGGAACAATACACTCTTATGCAAATAAATTGTTGAAGAAAACAGGATTTGAATATGATATCTTTTCAGAGCTTCATCAAAATGAGTTCATGAAGTCATTGATTCCAAGTTACGCCAGATATTGCACGATGGATGATTATGTTATCTTTTTAAGATTGCGCAAACTTGTGAATAGAGGGCTTCTTTCTGAATCTGAACTGCCATATAAGTTCACAGATCCGAAAGTATATAAAGAGATTAGATATCTTCTTGGTGAAGAATCTAATTATAATTATACAGAAACAGTTAAAACGCTCTGTGAGATGAATCACATTATTTCATTTGATGAACTTCTAAAACTAAGCACTAAGTATTTTGAAGAATCCGGAGTTATTCTTGAATACTTGTTTGTAGATGAGCTTCAGGATATTGGATGGTTAGAATATAAATTCTTAAAGAAGTTAGGAGCGAGACATAATTTCTGGATTGGTGACGATTATCAATGTCAACCTGCCGGAACTATTGTTGATACAGAAAGCGGAGAAAAGAAGATAGAGGATATTGTAATTGGAGATTATGTTAAATCATATGATCCAAGAACACAAGAGCTATCTTTTAATATGGTAAGTTCTACTCAAACATCTGTAACCGATTCTATTGTAAGAGCTGTAACAGAGGTTGGTATGCCTGAGTATACTCCAAATCATAGATGTTTTGCGAGACTTAACTGCGTATCAGATGAATCAACGATCAGCGTTTTATTCTTGTGTAGAACAACAACAGGTGAATATTTTATAGGTTCTGCATATTTCAGAATAAAATTAAATGAGTATTTATTCACTTGTGGTCATGGCGAGATTACAGATATCTGGATTCTTGCTAAGTATAATCACAATAGTGATTGTGTTGATTCGGCGCAGCTTTGTGCATACAGTTATGGCATTCCACTTGCAGTACCGGGAGTATATACAGAAGAATCAAGATGTAACGACATCAGAGCAAGAGTAGAAACATTGCTCTCAGCTTATGGAAAAGATATCAACTTCCCATTACTATCTAAGCATACACCAATGTTCTCAGATAATGTTATTGAGGTTAGAGCTTGCAATCTTATTCCAGAAATCATGTCTTTAATCTATGTAGTTCCAACATACAACAACGAATACAAGGGAATTGTATATCATGAAATTACAGATGTTTGCTTAGAGAGAAAAACACAAGAGGTTTATTGTATTGAGGTTCAAAATACAGGTACTTATGTTTCTGATGGATTTGCAACACACAACAGTATTTATGCGTTCAAAGGCGGAGATGTTGGAATCTTCTTGTCATTGATGAAAGATCCTGAATGGAAAGAATTTTATCTCACTGAAAACTATAGAACAGCACAACAGATTATGAATTATGCAAACATGATCATTGCGCAAGCAGATGATATTATTAAAAAAGATTGTGTTTGCAAGAATGAAACTGTTGGAGAGGTAAAGTTCAATTCAAAAACACAGCTTGAATCGTTCGTAAATTCTTTAGATAAAAATGAGAGTTGGATGTTTCTTACAAGAACGAATAAAGAGCTGTATGAACTCGGTGCCAGATTGAAGAAGCTCGGAGTTAAGTTTTATTCTGTAATGAATGCGCCTGAATCAGAAGATCAGAAAAATAAAATCATGGCAGAGAATAAAATCAAGATAATGACAGTTCACAAATCAAAGGGTCTTGAAGATGACAATATTGCTTTGTATGGTAAATTCCCAATAAAACCAACAAAGGATAAAGATGAGTATAAGGTATTTTATGTTGGTATAACACGAGCAAAAAATAAGTGTGTAATCTTTTTATAAGGAGAATTAATATGGGTTGCAATGTAGAATCTCAGCGCAAAGAGTTTATTGATATTGTATGTAATACTATTCACAGGGATGGAATTTGTGATCTCATGGATTATCTTGACGATAACGGATTCTATACTTGTCCGGCAAGTACAAAATATCACGGTGCTTATGAGGGTGGTCTTGTTGAACATAGTATCAATGTATATTATACATTGAAGGACATGATAAAGTACATCTTTCCGAATGATCCTGATAAATATTCAGAAGAAACACTTGTAATCGTTTCTTTGTTTCATGATCTTTGTAAAATTGATAAGTACGTAAAGGCAACAAAGAATGTGAAAAATAAGGATACCGGAGAGTGGGAGCAAATTGAAGTATTTGAATATAATCCAAATCAGCTTAGATTAGGACACGCTTCTGCATCTGTATATAAGCTACAAGATTTTATCATGTTGACAGAAGAAGAAAAGCAAGCAATTCATTGGCACATGGGAGCTTTTGATATTTCGCCGTACAATTCTAATTATGATATGGGAAATGCATTTAATAATAATACTTTAGCATTTGCACTTCACATGGCAGACATGATGTCAACTTACGTTGTCGAAAATGAACATCTAAATTGATTTCTTCTCAAGTTCCTCATTTCTAACTAAACCAAAATCAGTCAGGTTTACGTTTTTGCGGTTTTGAGACTGTAATATGAGGTGTTGTCGTAAGCAATGAATGTCAATTATTTATTGACGGTAGCCATTACACTTGTAATAATTGCACAAAATAGAATATTGTAGCAATCCGTTATTTGTAAGTATTTTTTGTGAGAAAATGCTTGACAAATGACGGATTATGTGTTATACTATATTTACAAAAGCGATACGGACAGTACCGCACATGAAAACAACAAACCAATAAAACTAAAAAGGAGAAGAAACTATGGCGTACAACACAAAGAAGCGAGGATACTCATTGAATGAGATCGCACAAATGATTGGATGTGCTTATTGCACAGTCCTCCGACTTGTAAACAAAGGTGATCTGAAAGCAGTTAAGCAGGACAAACTAAGTGAAAACGGGAGAAGGAGATTTAGAGTAACGCGAAGACATCTCATTGAGTATATGACAGAACATAAGAACAAGTTTGCACCTGAACTTCTCGAAGCATTTCACATTGATTTGACAGAAAATAAAGAAGTTGCAGTTGAAAAGACAGAAGATGTAAAAGAAGGATTTATTGAAGGTACAACTTCAGTTCCTACAGGAGTATGGGCATCTGCATTCAATACTCCTATCGGCACAGATTTCAAAGAAACTGTTGAACCTAAGATTGCAAAGAAAACAAACGATAAAGAAATTGAAAGTAAGAAATCAAATACTTGTTCAATTATTGTAAATGGAAGAATTGCAGTTGCAAATATTTCAAAAGAAACAGCTTTGAAGATTGTAACTTGTTTGTCAGAAGATGAATGCATTAAAATGGACACACTCTCTATTGGCTTTAATTAAAATGAAAAATTTATTCAAATTCACTTGACAAATAAACTAAATTATGCTATACTATATTCATGGAATGAATAATTCCTAATATTTCCTTTCGTACCCACTTGGGTCAATTATTTTCATTTTTCTCAGCACACCTCCTTTTGGTAAAAAACCTAATTATTGTGCGAGGTTTCAGGTTCGCCATTATCCTGTTTTAGTAGCACATTCTTTTCAATACTGCCTATTAGCCAAGCGGAAAGGCACCTGTCTTTGACACAGGCATCGGTTGTTCGACTCAACCATAGGCAATCAAAATAACGGAATGTAACTCAGTTTGGTAGAGCGCATGGTTTGGGACCATGAAGTCGCAGGTTCAAGTCCTGTCATTCCGATTGTGGCTAGATGGTATATGCGGTCAGTGCCTACGACTGAAAATCGTAAGAACCTTGTTCAACTCAAGGTCTAGCCACCAATAAAATATATTGAAGATTGGATGTGATTAATATGATTGAATTGTTAGAATTTGCAGATAGTAAAAAAGAAATCGAAAGATATCTTACAAACAGAACAGATATCGTGATAGAACATATTCTATATCTGATTCTTGCTCCTGAAAGCGACTGTGCTTCTCATTGGCAAACAGAAATATATTCATTCATTTCTTCTGTAAAGAAGTTATTGTCAACAAATAAATATCCAACACAGAAACAAATATATGATTGGACATACGGAAAAATTCAGGACTGTATTTCAGATGTGAATTGGATGTCCGTTCTTATAGAAGATGTTTGCGACAAGGAAAATATTGAAAATAATTTTAATGTTTACAATATTTCTAAACAGTTAGATTATGTTTGTTCTCAATATTTCAAATGGCTTTCTGAAAGACTTTCTTCTGTTGGTAGAGTAACCAGAAAAGATGTTATTAGTGAATTGACATTACTTATGTGATGTATTGTAAGACATGATTGGAGAATTGCTATGAGGGGTATAAAAGCAATTAATATTGATAAATTATCCTCAAAGTATTCAGATAGATTTGTAATAATTGACGAAAATACTGGTGAGGTATTGGATGATGCTCAAGGATACGGGTATAAAACCGCACAGAAAGCATATTCCGCATTCGCGTATAAAAATAGAGATAAGTCAAAGGACAAGGAAAAAGCAGAAAAGAAAAGACAGATTAAAGAGTGGATAAAAGAGCACAAAGAATTTTCAGAAGCCTTAGAGGTTTGTGAATGGGACATCATAAAAGGATGTGATGATAAACTTGATGCTAAATTTGTTCGATCTGTGTTGAAGCAGTTGAATTTGAATCCTGAGTTTACAGCAGGTGAGATTTTGAGAGTTTGGTTAAACAGTCGAATAGACTAATTTGCAAAAATCTATATGTCAATCATATAAAAACTTAAATAATATGGATCTTTAGCTTAATCGGTGAAAGCCACGTTCTTATAAAGCGTAGACCCTTACAAGGCTTTGTCTGGGTTCGAGTCCCAGAAGATCCACCAAACGGGCAAGGATATGTTGATAAATCAACAGAACTTCCTAAAAGGAGAACAAGATGTGTCTTAGTTCTCCTGCCCAATTAAAAAATGCTGGTATGACGGAATTGGCAGACATAACGGACTCAAAATCCGTTGTCAGAGATGGCGTGTGGGTTCAAGTCCCACTACCAGCACCACATCATCGTAATAGATGATGACTCGTTTTTGTTGTCTCCTTAAAACACTTCATTATTTCATCTTATTTTTATTTTCGCGTAAGATTCTTATTCAGTCTTACGCAACCTATTTTTGTTGTTTCCTACGGTTAGGATGTAAAATATTGATTGTTCTTTACATGAAGGTTCGATTCCTTTATACAACACCAAAAATCAAATGGAAAGGAAATCAATATGAAACTTTTAGTGGAAGATACTCAATTATACCGTGGTATTTTCTGGATTAAAGATGTTGATAATGTAGACAAATCAGAACTATATTTTACTATCCCGTGTGATTTTAACGGTGATATCAATGATCCTGAGTTTCAGATTTCTAGTACAATGTCATCTACGGGTTCAGACAACTATAATCATAAAAAAGTTTGGTCTACTCTTGGAGGAAAATATACTGGTGGAAAAGATTTTTCATATTATCCAAGAGGAAGAGTTGAGATCAGCAATGGAATAGCAAAGATATTTCACTCACCACAAATTCCACAGGATGAATTAAAGCAGTTTGTAATTGATAAATTTCATCTTACACAACACAACGGAATTAAGAAGATTAAAATGATAGCAGATGGAAGCGAACACTATAAATGTTATTTGGACGAGCTGTAAAGGAGTTTCTATAATATGAAGATATTTTTATGGATAGTTCTTATATTATACATTCTTTGTGTACTTGGTGCAATAGTTAATATGGTCTATGCATATATTCCAGAACTAAAAGATTGGAAGAAAGAAAATACAGATATTAAGTGTAGAGATTTGTTTTTTGTAATTGTAATTGTTCCAATGATATGGGTTTTATGTCCGATTTTTAATTTTTCATTAACGATTATGTTGGTTATGGAATCAGTTGAAGAGCTAAGAAAGGAATATAATAAACTATTCACAAGAGCTAGATTATCATATTTAGAGAAAAAAGATAAGAAATAAGATATATGGTTTGAGAGAGCATTAAACATATGAAACAAAATTAAAGTATTTGTATGAATTTACTAAAAATCAATTTAATATAAAGCAAAATTTATTTGTTACGGCACATGATGCTGAAAAATGTAACAAGAGCGATATTATATTGAGTCATAAATTTAGTAAATTTTAACAAAAAAAAGTAGTCCCAATAAAATGGGATAGCTGCTGTGCGTTACAGCAAATTGTAGTAATTATGACTAAACATCATAATGAACAATAAAGAAAATTTATTAAAGTTGATATGTAATTTTGAATAATTTTAATAATTTTCATAACGTGCAACATCCTTCTAAATGAGGTTATAGTCATGCTGAGTTATAAGTTGAAAAATATTATTGAGAAACACAAAAAGTGGCTAAATGGTCAGAAAGGCGGAGAACTTGCTGACCTGTGTTCTGCTAACTTACTAGGTGTTGACCTACATGGTGTTGACTTACGTTGCGCGAACCTGAGCGGTGCCGACTTGCAATATGCTGACCTACGTGAAGCTAACTTGTTAAAGGCTAATCTGCAAGAGGCTGACCTGAGTGGAGCTAACCTAAGTGGTGCTGATCTGTATTGTGCTAATCTTCGAGATGCTTACTTGTGTAGGGTTGATCTGAGCGGTGCTGATCTGTGGCGTGCTAATTTGCAAGATGCTGATCTTCGTGGTGCTAAAAATGTTCCATTCATTCCGATGGTATGTCCTGACAGTGGAAGTTTCACGGCATGGAAGAAAGCAAACGGACATATTGTGAAATTATTTATTCCGGAAGATGCACGGAGATCAAGCGCGACAGGACGTAAGTGCAGATGTGACAAAGCTGTTGTACTTGCAATCGAAACAGTAAGTGGGGAATCAACTGAATTGAATGAAATTGCAAGTAACTATGATGACGAATTTATCTATAAAGTTGGTGAAACCGTAACAGAACCTAATTTCTGTGAAGATCGGTTTGAAGAATGTGCAACAGGAATTCACTTCTTTATCAATCGTCAAGAAGCGGAGGAGTGGGTGGAATGAATCAAAGATGTTGTAAAGAATGCAAGTATGCTGATTGGGACGCTGACGGATGCACTTGCTTGATTGATAAGCAGTCTGTTTATAATGCGTTTTCTTATTCATGCGATAATTTCATACCTGCAAATCCAATAACAAATGGTGATCGCATCCGTCATATGAATGACGAAGAGATTGCAAAAGAACTTACTAGCTTAATAATAAATGCATTACACAGTCGGGCGATTTTTTACGGCAAGGTAACAGAGGAACAGATAACATCCGCTAATCTTAAATGGCTCAAACTGGAGACGGGCAGAAGTGAGGTGGTTTAGATGATGAATAAATTATATATTCTTGAGTGTGATGATATTAACAAACTCAGGGATGAGTGCATTAAACAGCAACATATTTTATTTCTTATTGGTGAATGTCTTGTGAGGGAGTCGAAACAGGAAATCACAGATATTGATGCGGTGAAAAGAATTAGAAAAATTATGACGGATTTCCAGTGAGGTGATTAGGAGACAGAAGATATCATATGAAAAGAATAATGATTAAGTTTTGACTGATTTATACGTTGGAGTGGCGCAATAGGTATGACGCGCCGGAAGCAGGCTCCGGTTGGAAAGAATTAAACAAGGATGAGTTTGACTATAGCCTAGGATGACGTCAAACAAATACTCTTTGTTCATGCTATTCCTGTGTAGGTTCAAACCCTACCTCCGACATTTATATTCCCGATTAGCTCAGTTGGTAGAGCACCTGACTGTTAATCAGGGTGTCACTGGTTCAAGTCCAGTATCGGGAGTTCAGACAGAACTGATTGTTTGTTGGTTTAGAGATCAATTCTGTTACAAACAAGCTACTTTAGCAGATACTTTTTTGCCTATTTGTGTCTTTCGGGTTCGTTTTTGTTTGTACCTCCGTTAAAAACCAACTGAGGAAACAACACCTTTGGTGAAAGCAGTGAAACGCTGCTGGCGTGATTCGGATATCACACATCTGAATCACGCTTTCCTAAATTATATTTATATTGGGAGATGTTATGCATGAATGATAATATCATTGAAAAAATCAACAATGAGATCGAATATCTTACAAAGCTGAAAACAGCATTAGAAAATCCGGAACAAAAAGAATATGAACTTACATATTATGAAACACCGTATTATGAAACAGTATTAAAAACAATTTACAAACCAAGTCTAATGTATTATAAGAATTCTGAGGTTTGTAAGAAATGTAATGGTACTGGTATTGTTCATATTGGATCAGATAATGACGATCACTTTAAGATGTGTGATTGTTTCTACCGGAAGAAGAAATACTTTTCAAAAGAAATAACTGTCCGTTCTGTGATTGATGATGGTGAAGATTCGATGTATCTGTGTTTCGATGGCGAGTGTGTGTTCCGTGTAAGATGTTCCAGTGTTATGGAAGGATTCGATGAAGAAGATTATCTCACAACCTCCGGCAGATGCTTGTATAATGAAGAATTGTTTGAGCGACTTGAAGATTGTGAGGTTTGTTGTGATTTCTTGAATAGGAGATTGGAAGATGGTAAATAATAAGAATTCAAATAGATATTATAGTGATAGACATGAAAGACGAACAGCAAAGAATATTGGGGCTAAAGTTCAAACAAGCTCCGGTTCAAGTGCGTTCCTTAAAGGAGATTTATATTCAGATAAATGCTTGATCGAATGTAAAACAGCAACAACAGAAAAGAAGTCATTTTCAATTAAAAAAGAATGGCTTGAAAAACTCGAAGAACAGTGTTTTGCAATGGGTAAAAAACATCCAATTCTTGCATTTGATTTCGGTGACAATAATAATTATTATGTCATAAACGAACAAGTGATGAAGAAGTTTGTAGAGTTTTTGGATTCAGAGGAATAACCAATAAAACCTTGCTAATTTTTAGCAAGGTCTTTCATTTATTTTCTATAAATCACTTGACTTTTTTTCAAAAATGTGTTATACTAATTACATAAGATTCATTCAAATTATACAGTCAGTTTAGGAGGAAGCCTTATGCAATCATTAGCTGTAAAGTATCGCCCGAAAACATTTGAAGACACTGTAGAACAATCCGTTGTAAAAGATATCTTATTGAATCATATTAAAGAGAATAAGATTAGGAATACGTATCTGTTCTGCGGATCTTCTGGATGTGGTAAAGCACAGCCGCTTGACAGTGATGTTCTGACGCCGAACGGGTTTGTTAAGATGAAAGACATTAAGTGCGGTTCAGAGGTAATCACGCACACAGGCAGCGTTGCAGTTGTTTCTGGTGTATTTAATCAAGGTGTTAGAGATGTGTATGAAATATGTTTTAACGACAAAACATCAATACGTGTTGCTGATAATCATTTGAACTGCATCTATACATATAATGGAAAACGAAAAGGAAATGATTATTTTGTTATAGAAACCCGTGATTTAATTAAATTGTTTGAAACCTCTAAAAAGAAATTGCGCGTTGAGATACCAACAGTACCGTTTTCAAAAAAAGAAATCCCCATTGATCCTTATTTAGTTGGATTTCTTTTAGGTGACGGTAACTTATGCGGAGGTAGCTTTGGATTCTCAAACAACGAGAAAGATGTAATAGACAAGGTATCTGATATTTTGAGTAAGTATGACTGTGATGTTAAATATAGATCAAAGTATGATTACAGAATCTCCGGAAAACAAGATAATTTTAAGAATTTCTATATATTTAATAATATAACATATAAAGGACCATATAAGTTAATTGAGGATTTGAATTCTATCGGGTATCCAAAATTTGATCAAGAAACAATATATAGAATTTCAACAGGAGATGCATCAACTACGTTTGGAAAATATCCTGAGTTATTTGGAAAAATAAAAAGAGTAGCGAACGATAATTATTCAAACCATGTTAGCTTCAGAGATGACTTAAGGAATCTTGGTATTTGTGTTAAATCAACAGATAAATTTATACCGAAAGAATATTTATTAAATGACATAGATACGAGATTGGAACTCTTGAGAGGACTTTTTGATTCTGACGGATATACATCTGAAAATGGCGTAACTGAGTTTTCAACATCTAGTAAGCAGTTATCGGATGACTTTTCATTCCTTGTAAGGTCTTTGGGGTGTAGAGATACTGTAACCAGTAGACAATCAAATTATATAAATAAAGATGGGGAAAAAGTTATTTGCTCAACATCATATAGGCATCATGTAAAGTTTCCAAATAATCTTGTATATTGTTCCTCTGAGAAACATTTAAGAAGGAGGAAAAAAAGACAGAGTGATCCGATTAAAAAAATAGTGGCAATAAAATATGTTGGAAAAGAAGAATGTCAGTGTATTTATGTAGACCATGAAGATCATACATATATAACAGATAATTTTGTTCCAACTCACAATACAACATTGGCAAGAACTTTTGCAAACTCTATCAATTCTACAATAGTAGAATTGGATGCGGCTTCACATAACGGTGTTGAAGATATGAAGAGTATTCTAAATCAAGCAAGAAGTAAGCCTATTGGAACTGATTACCGTGTGTTTTTACTTGACGAAGCTCACAACTTCTCTAAAGCAGCGTGGGAAGCTGCACTGAAATCTATTGAAGAGCCGGTACCGACAAGTGTTTTTATTTTTTGTTCTACAGATCCTCAGAAATTTCCGAAAACAATTCTTTCAAGAGTTCAAAGATATGATTTTAAGCGTATTTCGCATTCCGGAGTTGTGAACAGATTGAAATTCATCCTTGATTCAGAAAATAATGAAGGACATAACTACACATATACAGAAGATGCGATTGATTATATTGCGAAGCTGTCTGAAGGTGGAATGCGAGATGCTATTACTCTTATGGAAAAAGCACTCGGATATTCAGATAATCTTACTTTAGATATTGTTACAAAAGCTCTTGGTTCTATTGATTATAGTATTATGTTTGAGTTGACAGATTCTCTATATAATATGAATAAGCAAAAAGTTATTGAAATTATTGAGACTATTCACAGAGATGGTATTGATCTTAAACAGTTTATTAATGAATACAATTACTTTGTTCTTGACCTGTGCAAATATGATGTTTGCCGTTCTTTTGAGTTCTTGAAATTGCCGACATCATATGAAGATAAGATGAAGTCATATACAAAAGAACACTATTCTTTCTTCTCAGATCTTCTTAATGCTGTAATGAAGCTGAATACAGATATTAAGTGGGAATCTACACCGAAACCAATGATTGAATCTCAGTTTATTCTTCTTTGTTCGGAGGGTTAATTAATGTATGTATGTGGACAAAAAGAATTAAAGCAAAGAATAGAATCGTTAATTGAGCGAGATAAATTCCCAAGATTTTGTATATTTACATCTCCGGAAGGTTTTGGAAAGAAAGTAATGTCTGAGTGGACATCTAAAAAACTTGGATGCACTTTTGTTCCATGTGGAACATCTATTGATGATGTTAGAGATACAATTTCAAAAGCATACAACACTGTAGCAAAAACACTATTTATGATTTTTGATGCAGATGATATGTCAGTTGGCGCAAAGAATGCACTCTTAAAAGTGACAGAAGAGCCGCCGAATGACGCATACTTCATTATGACAGTTCAAAATCTATCAAACGTACTACCAACAATCATCAGTAGAGCAACAGTATTTCATCTCAATAATTATTCTGTTATTGATTTGAAAGAATATGCAAAGACAATGGATTTAAGTCTTAGAGATAAAACGGAGAAAATTGCATATCAGATAAGCACTTGTCCAAAAGATATTACAATATGTAATTCTATTGATGTTATCGGTTTGTATGATTTGGCAGACAAGTTTGTTCAGAATATAGGGTTTGCAAAAATCTACAATGAATTCAAGATTAGTTCTTCATTAAATGTTAAAAAAGATGAAGATGACAAGTTTGATCCTGTATTGTTTATGCGGTGTGTTATGCTTGTGTGCGAAAGTTCAATGAAAGAGAAATGTTCAAGAGAAGATTATGAGGCGTTTGCAAAGATCATAAAGCAGACAAGTAAACATTTGTCTGAGCTGTGCCAAAAGGGAAGCAATAAGCAAATGATACTTGATAATTGGATTTTGAATACGCATTTAGACGTTTCAGGCGGTGCAATATGAATCTTTTAGAGTTATGTAACAGCCTATTGAAAAAAGAATTCAGGAATTTTTATGTGTTTGCAGGAGCAGAATATACAATTCTTGATATTTATATTCAAAAGGTTGCAGACGGTATCGGATTAAATATCATTGAAGCCGATACGGTAGATTCAGTATACAGGAATTTAGACAGACGTAATTTATTTGATTCTGGAAAGCAACTGTATCTTGTTCGGTATGATAAGGAATTTCTCACGGAAGAATCAATATGGAAAGACATTGTAAAGAAACTTGAACGAGCAAAAGCAACACTTATTGTAAAATACTTAGATATTGATGCACGTTCAAAGTTCAGTAAGACGTTTGATGATTATATTACAGAGTTTCAGCCTTTATCTGTTGAAGTTCTTACTAAGTATATTAAGAATGACGTAGACATTACGGATAAATGCTGTAAATACTTGTGCGATATCACACATAATGATTATGGAAGAATTCTTCTTGAAATTGATAAGGTCAAAAGTCTTGCTAATTTCAGATCAATATCTTATATGGATGCTTTCAAAGAATGCTATAATGAAGGAGCTTTCTATATTGATGTTGAAGGTGAAATGTTTGATTTGATTGATGCGATTCTTGATAGAGATGTAAAGTCTGTGTATGAGTTACTGGAAGAATCCAAAGAGCGCGGCGATAATCCGCTTGCTATCATTTCACTTTTACATACGAAAGTAAAAACAGTTCTTCAAGTTCAAACAGCCGGAAATATTAAGAATATTGCTGATTCAACAGGTCTTACAGGATTCCAGATTAAGAACAGTAAGCATTTTGTTGGAAAATATAGTAATTCTGAGCTTGTTCGGTTTTTGAAGTATGTAAGATACTGCGATAGAGGTGTAAAAGATGGAAGTATTCAACCAGAAATGGTTGTTGATTATTTACTGGTAAATATCTTGTAAAGGAGTATTTGTATGGAAGAAGATAAACAGAATGTTGATTTAGATAACATGGTTGTGTTTTGTCGTAGATGCGGTAGACCATTAAAAGGAAATGCAAGTAAAGAGATTGGTTTCGGTCCAAAATGCTACAGATTGTGGAAAGCAGAACGGAAACATCAAATATCGCTATTTGAAATAGAAGAAGGTGATTGACATTGGGAGCAGATTATGATGTAGCAAACAGTAAGAGAAGTAAGAGCGTTATGAAGATTGAGAAACGACTTACTTATCTTGCAGAGAATGATCCACAAAATGAAGAAATGTATACTCTTTTGAAATCACTTGCGTATATTTATGTGAATCAAAATAAGTTTGTATTTGGTTATTGTGGTGTTGATGATGTTTGTCACGACATTGCTGCCGATGTTTGGATGAGTGTTTTAGGCGGAAAGAAAATCTATGCTTGGATTTATTACATCGGTAAAATGATTAAGCTAACCTATGTTACAAGACAGAAACGTGTTGAGCATGAAATTATAAATGTTCAAGATAATCCGGTACTAAAAGAAACAGTTAAACGAATGTGCGCAAGTTCTTCAATGTCATGCATAGAAGAATTTGATAATATGGAAAGAAGATTTACTCTTGAGCATATTGATTCTGTCATCCGTGATGTAATGAGCCATACTAAATTTGTAGAAGATACAATGGAGTATACAGCAGTGTATACAAATGTTTGTTTGAATCTTCTTCGAGACATTGAAAATAAGCCAAGAACATATTTTAGGCTAAGTGATTCGTTGATTCCATATGTTGGAATTATCATTGAGCAATTCAAGAAGAAAGTAAGAAATCTTGGATTTACAGATTCTATTATGGATAATACAGATGCAGACCTAGATGTTGCATTTGATGCCGAATATACAGAATTAGAAAACAGTGACCTGAGAGATATGTGAGGTAGTATCATGGTTGAAAATGTAAATGATCTTATTGGAAAATTAAGAGATTCAGATGTTTATTCTATTATGTGCAGTCTTTTGTATGACTTGCATGAAGTACCTGAATACTCGATTATTTCTGAGTTGTGTTATTTGACAGATGTTGAATCATTTGAAAACATTGTTCAATATATGGCAGGAAGAACAATTAAGATTCCAACAAAAGAAGAATTCGCAGATGCAATTCAGGTTCTTAGATTGTTCCAGTATGCAGAAGTTGAGAAAAGACCGTGGAAAGATGCTGTTGTTATGGCAGGATATAGAACAGGATCAGGAAAACTTGCAAAAAATAAGTTAGAAAAGCTAAAAGCAACTCTAGCAAAAACAAAGATAGGAAATCGTGACTATTGATTAGGCGGTGATATCCGATGAACCATGATGTAATGAAGCCAATCATAATTGCTAGTTGTGATAGACTAGAAAAAAGAATAAATAATCCGATATCAAAGCAGGACTTCTTCAATTCCTGTGTGCATAAAAAGTTATCTTCTATATACAAAAGAGAAAATGATGACTTCGATTCTGTGTTACACAAGTTAGAGGTATATGTGGATTGTGATGATTTTGAACAGGTGAAGAAGTGCGTTGTAAAACTTCTTAGACTATTATCAAAGAATAGGAAAACTTTACTAAGAACATTAAAGGAGTTAGATTAACTATGGCACGATTAAAAGGTAGCGTTTCTTCTACAGAAGCAAAAGTTATGGCGAGAGAAATAGAGCAGCTACAAGGAAGCTCTTACAGATACAATTTTGACTTCCTCCGCCTGATTGAGTTGATTATGGCTTACAAAGTAACAGAACAAGTATGTCAGTTTTCAGAAGATACTCCAATAGAAGATAGAGTAGCGAATGTGGAAATTCCTCTGATTGGAACAGTTACAGTTAAGCCAAGAGTGTTTCATGAAAAGCACAGACTGACTGACGAACCATCATTACATTTTGATTTTGAATTTGAGCCAACAAGCGCATTCAAGTCAGATGTATCAATGGCTTATGCAAAGAAAAACACAGAACTAGCAGAAGCACTATCAACACTATATTCTCAGAGATTAACTGAGCTGTATAAGAGAATGGTGGAGGGATTTGAATGAGCGAAGAATTAGCAATCAAAATAGGTGATTCTGAAAATTCATCTATGATAATGATGAAACAACTTGCTAATAATGATCTTGAAAATCCAGTAGATATAAACGGCGAACAACTGATGGCTAGAACGAAGTTATTTGTTGTAGCACAAGCAAGAAATAGTTTGAATAGGATTATTAAACTAACAAACTTTTTAGAAAAATTAGAGGATAAGTTTATAGAAGCTGTGAACAATAGAATTGAGAACGAGCCTGAGAGTATTACGATGCTGTCTATGGCTATGGAAACAATTTCTAAATGTTTGGCAGATGCAAATGAAACAGTTTCTCAGGTATTGAAAGATGATCGGCTGCAAAGCGTTGTCTTCAATACAACAAATATTATTACTCCGGATGGTCAAAAAGCAACTGTTTTAGATGCCGATTCAAGAGATGCTATTAGAAATCTAGCCGGAAGTCTGTTATCTCAGCTTTCAAAGTTCTCAGAAGAATCAGAAGTTATTGATGTAGAAGAACAGAAAGGTGACGATTAAAAATGTTTGATGAATTTAACAAGTTGCATGATAGTAGAGAAAGTGATTCATTGCAGTATTTCTCCTTTTATGATTTAGAAGGAAATCTTCTAACAGGAAGTATTGCTGTGACATTTGATGAAAATGGGCAGTTTTCAACACTGACACAAATTAAAGATGATGTTGCAACAACATATAATAAAGGAGAATATACTTATACAACAGAATGTCTCTATGTTTTAGGAATTGGTTTCCTGCTTCCGGGTGATGTTGTAAAGTTGCACATTGATTCATGTAAAGAATATGAACTTAATTGGGGCTGGCACATCAATGTGTCAGGACAAAATATCTATTCTTGGTATTTGAAACCAATTCATAAAGTTGATGTGTTTGCCGATGATAGAAATGGACTGTTTAAGCATCAAGATCCAGATATAACAAATACAGGTATTTTAACATTTTATAAAGAATATTTACAAACAATAGAAGTAGTGGAATTCCGGAAGGACAGGATTTCCTTTAACATTATTTGAGAGCGGTGATAGTTGTGGCGTACACACCAACAACTGAATATCCAACAGTTCTTAGAATGTCAGACCCATTATTGATACGGTTTGATGAACTATCTCTATTGGTTGGAAATACAACATTCTGGGCTAAAATTAAATTCGGTGTAAAATTCAAAGGTTTTATGATATTTGTATCTGGCAACTCAATGCCTGTATATATTGATGATAGAACCTCTGAATTTCCTGAAAAGGTAAGTGCCGGATCAATCCAGATAAATAAAAAAGATAAGTTATCTAAGTTAAATAAGTATGCTAAAGAGTGGATAGATAAGCTAGAGAAAGCAATAGCAGAACAACAAACAGACAACCCAGTTGTAAGAGCCATTGATAGAATGACGTATCAACTGCATTATGATTTGACAGGTTCACAAGTTAATTTCTCTGAAAAGTTTGCAGATGAAGATTTCTCAGATATAACGATTGACAGAACACCGGAAATTGTTAGTGAGGAACATCCAATGATTATTCCAAAAACGGCATCCGAGCTTGCAAAAACACTTGTTATCGGAAGTGACGATTTTGTTGGTCTTGGGCAGCAAATGAATGTTGGTTATAGTGCAATGCAACAAGTTCTATCTTCCACAAACGATAAGATAAACAAGGTTGCTACAAATATTAAAGCTGATACAGATTTGTATACTATTTCTAAAGCTCTTAGAGATGAAAATGATTCAGACGCTTATGGAGGAACTGTACGTTCAGTATCATGTTCAGTTAAACAACAAACAGATATTGAGGAAGCGAATTTTGAAAATATTAGTGTGAATCAGTTGGGAGCTTTTGGAACAGATGGACATCCAACACTATATTCTACAATAGGAACATCGGATGATTCCTCGTCAAGTACCTCTGTATTTGGAAAAGTAAATAGTGTCAAATCAACACTTGGTTCTGATTCTGATACAGGAACATCTACTATTTTTGGATCAGTGAATAATGTGAGCGGTAAGATAGGAAACTCTGGCGATACATCCAGTTCTTCTGTTTTTGGCAGCATTAGCGGAGTTGGAACTAATGTAAATTCCGTTTCAACAAAACTAGGAACAGATTCAACGTCTGGAACAATATGGTATGACATTCTTCATAGAGCGGCATCTAAAGCTGCACCTGCCGGACAAACAGATCAGTATTCTGTTCTTGGCAGACTTGAAGCAATTCAGCCTAAAATCAACGACCTATACACAGCACAAGAAGGTGATGGTGTTAGTCCCGGTTATGTTGTTTATAATGGTGGCGCTACCGGCTGGACTGTCAGAACATCTTAATTGTAAGGTGGTATAATAATGAATACTATTTTAGAAATATCTAATTGGAAACAATTAGTTAAAGCAAGATCAGAAGGATACGACAGTCTTAGGATTGTCGTATCTGAATATAATTCAGATAAATTAGAAGGAACAAAGATATCTGTTATTGACTATAATACAAATGAAGTTTATTTCGCCGCATTTGGAACAGATATCCACTCAACGATTATACCAGAAACAGCAAGAATGCAAAATGATGATATAATCACAGTATTGAATAATTTTGGATTTAATGTACGTATATCACTTCCAATCGTTTTGACAGAACAAGTTGTTGAAATACTGAAAGGTTTATATGCCTCTGGGTATAGATATGTATACAGAGACTATATTAAGTGTTTGTATCCTAATATGATAAAAACAGCAGTATATGTAACAGATCAACTTGAAACAAGATACACGGATAAGTCTATTTCAGATATTCCAAACTTTGTTGCTGACGAATGGGATTGGGTTGAACCGTTCAAAACATACCCAATTAAAGATTTAATAGATACCGGAACAGTGAATAATGGACTTCCAATCAGACATTAAAAAGATTCCAAAGAATAGAACAATATCTTCAAAATATTTAATAAATAATAAACTAAAATACGTTTCTGCAACAGACAGCTTAATATATTATTTGGCATATGTGGATTCAGATAAATATAGTGATGAAATAGCTTCTTCAGCTAATGAGTATGAGTTTGATGCTTATATTATATCTAAAACAATGTCAATAAAATATGTTCGGTGTAAATATGAAGATTCCGATATTCGGTTTGTTGAAATAGTGACAGGCGCAGATAATTCACATAAATCCTCAGATATCAAGAAAAAGAAGGAAGATATTGTTCTAACACATCTTAGCACTAAATCAAAACCAAAATTATTCTAAGGAGAGTGATGCCTTATGGCACGACCAAAGAAAGTAGTTGAAGCACCAAAAGATGCTCCGGAAACACTTTCTGAACATCCTTTCTATGGGTTTACATTAGATGAAGATCAAAGATATTTTAGAGACAATATATGGGATGAGTCTGTTAGAATTGTGTTCTGCAACGCCAGAGCCGGATCAGGCAAAACGGTCATGGCATTCGCAACTGCAAATCTACTTTACGAGTATGGAAAATACGATGGTATTATTTATGTTGTGAGTCCATACGGTGAAGGTAAACAAGGATTCTTGCCGGGTGATATTACAGAAAAATCAGAGGTTTATTTTGAACCGCTATATCAAGCAATGATTAAATGTAATATTTTTCCGCCAAAGGCAATATATAATGATTCATTAGCATCCGCAAATAAAGAATCAACTGGTTATGTAAAATGTCTAACACATACATATCTAAGAGGAACAAACTTTGAGAATAAGGTTGTTATTATTGACGAAGCTCAAAATGTCGGATTTCCAGATCTAAAGAAAATCCTCACTAGAGTAAATGATGATTGTAAAGTAATCGTCATTGGACACAACCTACAAAAAGATATTGATGATCCAAAAGATTCATTTGTAAAGTATATGGATTATTTTCAAAGTTTCAATGATCCAAGAGTTGCTGTTTGTAAGCTAACAAAGAATTATAGAGGTTGGATTAGTCAAACAGCAGACAGCTTAGAGTTATGAAGACAGCGTTGGAAAGTAACCACGATAAAAAGAAAACTTGTTGGCTAGATAACACCGTAGATTCACGGTGTAAAAGAAAGAATCATAGTCACTCAGGTAGAAATATCTGAGTGATTTTTTGTTGTAATACTTGACTTTTTCTATACTTTGTGTTATAATAGATATGAGGTGAACTAGATGTTTGGAATGAAAATTGATAGAGATTTCATTTTAAGAACTATTGAAAAAGAAAGAAAAACACTTAAAGATTGCATAGAGGAATACTATGCTGATCTTGATAGAATGAGTGAAAAACTAAAAGAAGGTCTTGTTGAAGATAAGCGCGAATATACACTGACGAGACAGAAAACACATCATAAGATTTATATGTGTGACAGAAAGCTAAAGAAACTTGATGCAGAGTACAGGAAGTACGAAAATCCACAGTTCTGGCGGTGATGAAAATTGCAATCAAAATATGTAGACTTTTTTACAAAACTACCTAAAACGGCACAACTTACATTCAGAATGCTTCCAAATAAATATGAAGTGATTGATACAGAATTGTTCTCCGCTTTATGCGTTCAACAAGGAATTGTAAAAAAGATTGTAGTAGATAATATAAAAGAAAGCTATGACAAAGTAATCAATACGATGTTGAAACAAGATGGTGCAGCAGAGAAGAAGTATTTTGAGTATGAGGATATAAAGTTATCATATGAGTTTGAGGAATTCTTAGATAATTATTTATTCTTTATCAGATCATACAAGCAGAAGATTGATTCAGAACTTCTTACTCAGTATGTTACATACCTGCTGTTATCAAATAAGAGTTTGAAAAGCTACATATTTTTTGAAAATGCATTATTTAATAATGCTTCCGAAAAAGCACGTAAAGATGTACTCACATTTATTGTTGGAAAAATAGGAAATCCGATGTCATCTAAGTTATGTGCTTATGGTGAATATCTAATAAATCCATTGATGATAAAACATCGTGATTGTTTCGGAAGAGAAGTTGAAATTGAAAAAAGTATTAAAACACTTTGTCAGATGAAAAAATCAAATGTTCTTCTGGTTGGAAATACAGGTGTAGGTAAAACCTCTGTTGTTTATGGTATCTGTAATTATATTCAATCAGAAAAATGCCCGAAACAGTTAGAAGGTAAATGTGTTTTTTCACTCGACACTAATAAGTTAGTAAGTGGAACCACGTATAGAGGTGATCTTGAAAAAAGACTTCAAGAACTAATCTCAGAATTAGAATCACATAGGAATATTATACTGTTCATTGATGAGATTCATACATTGTTTACGAGTGGTACAGGTGATAGTGATAGTGTTCCAATAGAAAGTGTATTAAAGAATTTTCTTTCAAGAGAATCTATTGTCATTGGATGCACGACAGAAAAAGAGTACCGGAAGATTGAAACAGACAGGGCGTTTGAACGAAGATTTCAAAAAATTCATATTGCTGAACCAACGAAAGAAGTAGCATTTGAAATCGTAAAGAATTCAAAAAGTGCTTATGAGAAATTTCACGGTGTGACAGTATCAGATTCAGTGTGTCAGTGTATTATTGATATGTGTGACTTGTATATACGGAATCGGTATTTTCCAGATAAGGCGTTAGATATTTTAGATAAAGTATGTGTTCAGGCAAAGCTAAGTGGTTGTGATCCGGATAATAAACTTGTAAGTAACTTACTTATGAGTTACTTAAATATTGAAACAAAAGATCAACAGAAACCAGACATAGATAAAATAACCAAAGATATAAAAGCATCTATTATTGGACAGGATGAAGCCGTAGATACTATGATGCGGTACATCAAGCGTTATTTTGTAGGACTAAACAATGTTGAAAAGCCAATAGCATCTGTTCTTTTTGTAGGATCTACAGGAACAGGAAAAACAGAATTGAGTAAACTAATTGCAAAACACATATTCTCAGACGAAAGTTTTATTCGATTAGATATGTCTGAGTTTATGGAATCACATTCAGTTTCTAAAATTATTGGCTCTCCACCCGGCTATGTCGGATTTCACGCAGGAGGTGCCTTGACAGAACACGTTAAACATAATCCATTTTCTGTAATACTTCTTGATGAAATTGAAAAAGCACATAAAGATGTATTGAATGTTTTTCTTCAAATAATGGATTGCGGTAGGTTGACAGAAGCAAATGGAGAAACAGTTGATTTTAGAAACTGTCTGATTATAATGACTTCAAATCTAGGATGTAAAGAATATCTTGAAACAAAACAAATCGGATTTACTGAAACAGAATTCAGAGAATCTGCGGTGACAAACGCAGTAAATAACTTCCTATCTCCTGAGTTCAGGAATAGATTAGATTCAATCATTATGTTTAAGCCAATCACAAAAGAATTATCTAGTAGAATATTCAATCTAAAGCTATCAAAAATATCACAAAGATATATGGAAAAATTAAGAACAGAGATTCTATTTAGTGATAAAGCCATTGACTTTATGTGTGAACATAGCTTTGATAGAAAGAATGGAGTAAGATTTATTGAACGAAATATTGAATCATATTTAGATGATTTGATATTGAATAGCGATAAGTTTGGATGTTTTGAAAACAGTAGTATAAATGTTAAATTGAAAAACGATAAATTGTATTTGGAGGTAGCTACACATGAAAAGCAGGGTAAGCGCAAACATTGTAAAGAAAGCAACTGAATCTCTTATGAGATTTGTAAAGATTGATGAAAATATTGAGCGAGTAGATTTTAGCTTTCTTGGTAAATCGGCTATTGAAGCAGCACTAGATAATAGACTGATTATGAAAAGCTGTTTTCACGATCTAACAGATGATACATATATCGGTCGTTTCAGAACTTTAGGTGGAGTAGATTTTCCTGTAATTGCTTCTGATATCAAAGAGTTGGTAGAGGAAGCAAATAAATATTTCGATAAACCTATTGACAAAGAATGATTTTTGTGATATACTATATTTAAGAATATGAAATAGGAGGATTCAAAGATGATTGAATCGGAAGGTTACAAAGCATTTCATGGTGATCTGGAAATAACTCCACTCATTGAAGGTAAGCCAAAGTTTAGAGTATATAATGAGGATTTTATTTATGTTCCACAAAATAAGTGTTGGTACGGTGGAGGAAGAAGTTATCCTGAAGAAGTAGTAACCGGAACATTTGAATATGTTTGCTCGAAATCAAATAAATGCGGCGATTCATTTAGTCTGCTAGGCACACAAGATGAAATTGATCCATGTTTATATGAAATTGTCGAAACTCATGAGAATGCAACAGTTGAGGTTCTTAAATGTGTAAATTGTGGACATATTGAAGTAACATGGAGAAAGGATTATTTCAGTGATTAGATTGCTCACAGAGTTAGCTATTGAAAAGAGACATCTGGAAGATAGGCTCATTGACAGGTCAGTAGAAATTATTGAGCACCTTCTATGCATTGTTCTTGATCCGAAAAATGTGAACAGAGATAACTGGACATCTGAAATATATGCGTTTATTAACAACGTACCTATTTTGAAGTCAACAAAGAAACTCCCGACAGAACGGTTTATATATGACTCTACTTATGGAGTTTGGCAAGATAATATTTTGAATAACGAATATTTTAATCGGCAAATTGAATCTATCTGTGAGGAGGAAAATATTGACATTCCGGAAGATATTGGTTCCATACAGACAGATTTTGATATAATCTGTGCCGAATATTTTAAGTGGTTGTCGAATACTCTTTCAAAATCAGGAAAAGTAACAAGGAGTTCATGCAAAAATAAGATAGATGAACTTATTTGAGGTGATATTGTGATTAGATTGATTACTGAGTTCGCGTTGGAGAAAAAAGAAATTCAAAGAAGGTTAATAAACGTAACACCTAAAATCGTTGAACATCTAATGTACCTTACATTATCTCCAAACAATATAAACCGAAATCACTGGAAACAGGAAATTTACTCATTTCTGTATGATATTGAATTTCTAAAAGGTGGCAAGAAGTTACCAAAAAGAGACTTCATTTATGATAACACGTATGGTGTAAAAAGAGATCAGATACAAAATTATAAATGGTTCTCTACTAGGCTTAAAGCCGTTTGTAGAAAAGAAAACATTGAAATCCCAGACGATATTGAAGTAGCCCAAAACAATGTTGATTTTGTATGTAGTTGTTATTTTTCATGGTTAGCATCTCATTTATCTGAGGACGGCGTTATTGATGATGAAGAATGCTATGAGTACATTGATACGGTTTTGAACACATTGGATAAATACTAACTAATTATGACTAATAAATTGCTTAATAGTTTGTGTAGAATGTACGATTATATCTACACAGATAAACCATATAAGAATACCAAAACAGTATCTTTTCTTATATATAAAGGAAAGGTAGTTAGTTTTGGTATCAATTCTGATAAAACTTCTCCGCTGCAAAATAAATATAGACTTACAACCGATCTAAAATATATTGAGAACTTTGTTGATAAAGAACATTCTGAGGTAAACTGTCTTGGTAAGGTTCATCCAAAATTCCGGTTTGATAAATGTGAAATTGTTATTATCTCAAAGAAGAAAGACGGGGATTTCAGGTTGGCAAGACCGTGTGATGTTTGCATGGCGGCGATTAAAGATTTTGGAATTAAAAAAATATACTATACAAACAGAAATCAAACATTTAGCTTTGAAAGGCTGTGATTAAATTGAACATAGAAGATTTCAAAAATACTGGCGAATACATCTACAATTCATCATTAAATACCCTTGTAAAGAATACAAAACAGTCAGATCTTCACATCTGGCAATTCATCTATCTTGGCGAAAATACAGCAGTTCAGATAATCATACATAAAAAATCAAATAATCAAAACTCAAATAATCATACAATAAATATGTATACATCTTCAAGAGCAGATATATCTTATTTTGAAGATGAAGAAAGACTATTTAGATTTGTTGAAAATTACACGATGGTATGTATTGATTTCTACAATAAGTGCTCCGTAAGACCTAGAATAGTAGTTGGTGATATTGTAAGACATTTCAAAGCAACGATGTCAGAAAAAGATTATATCTACGTTGTTACTGCGATTTCACGAGATTGCGTACGAGAAACAAATGAACCTCTTATTACATATCAAGAAATGTTCGGTGAGCACAAGTCCTATGTTCGCAAGTATTCAGAGTTCATGAGTTTTGTTGATTTTGATAAATATCCAAGAGCCGAGCAGATTTATAGATTTGATGTTATTGGACACGATAACCAAGGTGGAGTGTGAAATGTTCCACATGGAGCAATTTTGAGGACGGTGATATGATATGCAATTAGTTGTGCAGAAACTAAGTGAAATAGAACAAGAACTAAGAGCAAAATATTTAGACGCATTTGTACTTCCAATAGATCCGGAAATAAATAAGGTTGTGGAAATTTCTTTTCAGTTATGTGATTTCTGGTATACACCGAGTTCTATAGATGCCGCTTTAGATATCTTACTTGATTCAAAGTATGCAATCATTATTCTTGATTTTGAAGAATTGTGTGACGATGAAGAAATTATTGAAAAGGAAATAGCACTTCTTTATGATAAATTTGCAAGAAATCTTGTAACTAAATCAAGTTATACAGAAGCCGGATACAGAAAACCATCCGAGAGAATTCTATTTCAACTCAGTTCTGGTGGAGTTATTTATTATTGATTTTAATTATTTGTATATAATACACAAATCCACGGCAAATAGCTGTGGATTTTTCTATCTATATTTATTCAATAAGGACTTGACTTTTTGAATAAAATGTGTTATACTATATTTGTAAGGAAAGAGGAAAGAAATTTGAACAGGAGGATCTATTATGAAAAATCTGAATATGGAAACCGCTATTAAGCGGTATAACAAGATTATGAATATGTGTGGATACGAGCACAAAACAATCGGTGAACCGCTTTCAGAAGGAACTGAAAATTGGACTATTGCAGATATGGTTCGTGAATGTCAATATGTTTTAAGTACATTCTTTGAGTCTGGTCACTGTAATGAAGAAATGCGAAGAAGCGAGTTTCCGGAAGAGAGAAAAGAATGGAGAAGAGAAGTATGACTTCTTGACAGATTTATCAAAACATATAAACATTTTACAAAAGATGTTAAATCTGTTCATAGCTATAATTGTTTTTAAGGAGGATATAAAAATGAAAGCATATAAGGCATTTAATAAGGACATGACTTGTAGAGGATTTCAGTTTGAAGAAGGAAAAGAATATTATGAGGGTAAAGCAAAACTTTGTGAATCTGGATTCCATGCCTGTTTGAATCCTTTAGATTGTTGGACATATTATAATATAACAGATAGTGAAATTCATGAAGTTGAACTTGATGAAGTGTCCAGTGAACGAAGAGAAGATACTAAGGTATGTGGGAAGAAAATTAAGATCGGTGCAAGATTATCACTAATGAGAATTATTTATGCATTTATTGATTTTGTAGATAATAATGAAAACGATAATGCTTTTGCACAACTCGCAAGCCCTTGTAATTACGCAAAACTCGCAAGCTCTTGCAATTTCGCGCAACTCGTAGGCTCTGGTAATTTAGCAAAACTCGCAAGTTCTGGTCATGGTGCGAAACTTGCAAGCTCTGGTGACGATGCAAACCTTGCAAGCTCTGGAAATCATTCACAACTTGCAAGCTCTGGCTATTGTTCACAGCTTGCAATCTCCGGTAACTGCACAAGAATTGTAAGCTCTGGAAATCATTCACAACTTGCAAGCTCTGGTGATTCCGCAACTATTAAATCAACGGGAGAAAATTCAGTAATTGTTTGTTCTGGATATGATAATAAGGTGAGTGCTGTAAAAGGATCTTGGATTACACTAACAGAATGGAAAAGAAACGAGGAAGGAACTTTTATTCCTGTATGTGTAAAAACAGAACAAGTAGATGGAGTCAGAATTAAAGAAAATGTTTTCTATACAATCAAAAACGGAGAATTTGTAGAAGTGAGTGAAGATTAAAATGCCTTATAAATCAGAAAAAATCAAACTCCCAGAACAACTAGACAGAAGAAGAAAATTGACAGAAGAACAGAAACAAGAAATCCGAGAAAAGTACGGAACGGGATTTTATAGTCTCAATGGTCTAGCAAAAGAATACTCAGTAAGTAAAAAACTAATTCTTATAACTGTAAATCCTGAATCAAAGAGTAAGAATGACAGAAGAATCAAAGAGCATTGGAAAGACTATCAGGAAACTAAAGAAGAACGGGCAAAGACAGTTAAGGAGCACAGACGATATAAGCAAGAATTATATAAGATTGGTAAGATTAAAATGGAGGATTAACTATGTTCTGAATCCACTGTAAAAGAAAGATTTCGCTGTATGAATTTTAATGTAAATGTATAGGTTAGTAGTAATAGAGAGAAATAAATGGAGGAACTGAACAATGACTCTTAAAAATTTTATTGAAAAGAAACTTCCGAAATGTGTTCAGGGAGCTACCACATTCAAGGTTTTTGAGCAAGTTGGTAATGAAGTTACTAATAGTCCTTTGTTCACTAAAAAGGAATGGGATGCTGAAACTTTTGATAAAAAATGGTTAAAAGCTGAAGTTGTAGATTATAGCATTGGTTATGGTATTGTAACTGGTTTTACTTATTTTACTGAGGTTGCATATATTTTTGTTTATGATCCAGACAAACCAGTAGAAGGAAGACCTTATTATTTCTACATGGATTCTTGTGGAGATGGTGTTTCTACTGGATCTGGTTGGGTTAAACTTACTCCAGAACAAGCAAGAATTGTTGATTATGCTCTCAGCAAGAGTAATTGGAAAGACTTTATTCCAGGTGTTGGTATGGTTGACGGAGATACTAGTATTCATCTTGAAACGTGGAAAACTGTTAAACAGGTGGAGGGTAAAAATAAATGAGAATATATGTAGTGGAGAGATATGTAAGGGATGGGCTTTTGAAACCCTTTACCACCACTTTCTTAGATATTTTTGAAACTCGTGAAGCCGGAGTGGAATTCTGTAAAGAGTTTGTAAACAAAAGTGATATGAATTCTAAAAAAGGAGGAATTAGCTTAGTAGAAACACAAAAAGACGGAGCAGATTTGATCTGTAATTCTCATGTTGGAAGATTTGAATTCTTAAAAGGTTACTGGAAGGAAGTTAAAAAATGAGTAATATTGAAAATGCAAAGATTAAGGATGTTTCTATTTCTATGGCAGATCACGGAGTTCTTACTTTTACTATTTTTGTTGAGGGTTACGGATGGTGTTGTGGTATTGGGCAGTATGTAAATGGTGTTGGTTATCTTGGTGCAGATTACTGGAAAGGTAATGGCTCCGCTATTGTAGCAATGATGAAAATTATGAACACAGTTGGAGTTGAGAAATGGGAAGATCTTAAAGGTAAATATATTCGTGTAGAGTCTGACGGTTGGGGTTCCTCCATTCATAAGATTGGCAATATTATTAAAGATAACTGGTTTGACCTTAAAGAGTTCTTCTGCAAAACAGAAGATGAAAAACCTTATGTCTTGGATGAAAGAAAACATAAAACGGAGGATGAATAATGAGAATTCTATATGGTAGTGTGTTTGATGTAAAAAATGGATATTCAAATATACAAAAAGAATGCATTTCTCTTTACAGAGAGAAGATGAAACATTGTTTTGACAATATCAGTAGAGATGAATGCTTTTATGAAATTCATATCGAAGCTAGCGATTTTGATAGCAACACTATCTACGCACTTGCAAATCTTCTTACAACTTGCAATCCGCCACTGATTATTGTAAAAGTAGGTGCAGGAAATGATATTCAGCGAAAAACAGCAGATAGCCTATATGATAAACTTCAAAGAATGCTTGTTCATGTAGGATGTTACACAATTCTTCATGAAGATCTAAGATTGAGGATGTTTGTATTTGGTCAGCTAAATCTTGGAAAACTAAATCTTATTCCGGAGGATGAATAAAAATGGAATTTACAGTGAAAGAGTTGATGACTCTTTATGCATCTGTTGGATGGTTTCACGAAAGAGCCGCAAGACAATTTGCTGATTCACTGGCAGACAAAGTAGAAACAAGAGATCAAATAACACCAAAAGAATTCACAGAAACAAATGAAATAATTATGCAATTATATGATAAGTTAGAATCTGAAATGAAAAGATTAGCTAAAACAGAACAAAAAGATTCAATAAAGCTACTATAAGAAAAAGAACGATAGAAGGAATGTAGAAAAAACTTCTATCGTTCTTTCTTTATATCGCCAAATATCAACAATATAAGTAGAAATTTTATTCCTCAAAGGAGTTGATCATTTATGGCTTATACAGGAACAGGAAGTTCAGCAGATCCAGCAATCCCAAGCACGATAACTGAGCTGTATAAAATCATAACAGATGCCAGAAGCGGAAATGTAAATGGAAATACAAGTGGTCCTTATTATATTAAATTAACTCAAGATATTGATTGTGCAGATGATCCTAATTATATTGGATATGCGGGAGCTATTAACTGTGCTGGGGGGTCTTTCGCAACCACCGTAGTAAAAATCTATGCAGACACAAAAAAATATATACGTGGTTTAACAGTTAAAGATTCTTGTTTTATACATTTTTACGAGAATTTTAATGGTCAGGGAACAACAATAGAAAATATTGATTTCATTGATTGTTTCTTTAAACCAACTGGTACTGAATCATACGGTCTATACGCCTTTTATTCAGGAACTAACTCATATGCCATGCTTAAAAACTCAACTGTATCTTTAAGCGTTTATGGGTATGCATCTGGCAGTACGACATATATGTGCGGTCTTGCAAATTATGTTGCATTTAATAATTGTTCTATCTATATCAAAAATAATGCTTCTTCTGGAATTATGTATTCAAATTATAAAATATTTTATCCGATGCACAACAGTAGTAGATCAACAACAAATAACATATTCATACTAGATGGTTTCTACATACGAAGTCAAGGAAATTCATGGGATTATCCTTTAATCCGATTCAAAAATAATAATGATTGTTATAATAGTTTCATATTTAAGAATCCAATAATTCAAAGTCCTAATAATATTTTTGGAATGTATCTTGGCGCATATAATTATATAGCATTTGTGAATCCATCTGTGGCATCTGGTGTATCTGCTCCTGTATCAATTAACGCATTCGATTCAACAGCAACAACAATATTTGCAACAGATTCATCAGCATATGGAACAGTAATAACAAAAGGATCTGATTCATCCGGAAGATGGTATTGGCTAACATTAGATGAATTAAAATCAGAACAAAAACTTCTTGATATTGGATTTGTGCCGTAAGGTGAGGTGATCTAATCATGTCATGGACACAAACACATTGGAAATCAGTAGATGTCATACTATCAGGACTTCCATATCCAACTCAACTAACATCAGATATAGTAGATACTATTAATACTACCGGAATTAAATTTGTTTGGAATCTCCGTGGAACATATGTATGTGTTAATGGTTTAGTTCCTATTGATAGCTTAAATGTTTCTGGAATTAAATTTTGGACAACTCTAAATGTTAAGAATTATTATGGTTGTCCTGTTTCCTCACAAATAACAAATCACATTACAACTCCGGCGGCTTGTAGAGGACTAACAAATCTAACATCAGTAACAATACCACCATCAGTAAAATATATAGATTATCTATCTTTCTTGGATACAGGATTAACTTCTGTAACTATTGCTGATGATTGTGTATATCAAGATTCTTCATTCCCTACTGGATGTGTTGTGAATAGATATAGTTAAAACATATTCATTTCTTAAAAGATATTGACATTTTAGTATTTGTATGTTATACTATATTTAGTAAGAATCTATTGGAGGGAATGTGCTATGGTTATCAGATTGTTTGAATTCGTAGAGCAGAGAAAAGAAATTGAGCGTGATCTCAAAGCAAGAACTGTAAAGATAATTGAACATTTACTTTACCTTGTATTGGATAAGAATAATTCGGCTCGAAATCACTGGAAACAGGAAATTGTATCGTTTCTTTCTGACATTGATATTCAGAAAGGAAATAAGAGGTTGCCTAAAAAGAAGTTCATCTATGATGCAACATATGGAAAAAGACAAGATAGAGTAACAGATGATAACTGGATTACAATTTCAGTTAGAAATGTTTGCAGAAAAGAGAATTTCAAAAACACGAAAGACATTATGACTATTAAAGAAGAACTAGATACTTTATGCATTGCTTATTTCTCATGGCTAGCAGATAATCTTTCAACAGTAGGAATTATTGACAGCGGCGAAGCCTATGATAAGATTGATGAACTTCTGAAAAACGTAACTTAAAAATAACTACAAACCGCTTGACATTTCAGGCGGTTTGTGTTATAATAAAATAAAGAATTACTTTCAGTAGAAAGGAAATAGTTAATAATGGAAATAATTTATGAATCTAAATCCGGCAAAATTATAAACGCAGATAATATAGAATGGATGAAATCAGTAGAAGATAATTCTATTGATTCATGCATATCTGATTTTCCTTACGCTATTGATTTTATGGGAAAAAATTGGGATTCCAGTAAGAACTTCTATGGGTGGTGCGAAGAACGAGCAAAAGAACTTATCAGAATTATGAAACATGGATCATATGCAGCTATCTTTGGAAGTCCTAAAACTAATCATAGAATGAAATCTGCTTTTGAAGATTCTGGATTTACTATTGTTGAAGAAGTTGATTGGATCTATTGCAGCGGTATGCCGTCAAATCAAGATATCGGAAAAATGTATGATCGAAAGAATGGGGTCAGCAGTTCAGAATTTTCAGAAAAATGGAATGATTGGAAAACAGCAGGGCTAAAACCAGCACACGAAACAATAACAATCTTTCAAAAACCATTAGAAGGAACATATATTGAGAATATTGAAAAGTACGGAGTTGGCGGAATGAATATAGGAGCTTGTAGAGTTCCTATTTCAAAAGAAGATATTGATATGTTAAATGCAAAGGCTTCTAAGAATCCAACTACTAATTATTCAAATAAAGAAGATAAAGTTTATGGAGCTTATGCTCAAGACATTGCGGTTCCTGCAAATGAAGCCGGTAGATTTCCGCCGAATATTGTTTTAGCTGACAATATCACAGATGAAGTTGATAGGCAAACAGGAGTTACAAAATCAACAGGTTGTTCTGGTAAAGCATCTACAGTATGTCGTGCAAGACATATTTACGGAGCGTTCAATCAAGAAACCAACGATAACTATAAGAATGATTCTCTTGGCGGATATGGAGATTCAGGTGGCGGTTCAAGATTATTTCCTGTTTTCAAATACTGTCCTAAAGTAAGTCCGTCAGAAAGACTACTTCCAAACGGTAAAAGAAATCCTCATGTAACTCTAAAACCAATAGATCTAATTTCTTGGTTAATTAAACTAATTACGCCGAAAGAAGGACTTACTATTGATATAACAGCCGGAAGTTGTACTCATGCTGTAGCTTGTGAAAAATTAAATTATGAAAGTGGATATTCTTTAAGATATATAGATGTAGAATTATGCAATTCAGAAGAAAATCCATATTGCGCAGTAGGAAAACAAAGAGTAGAAGCTACTATAAAAGAAAATAGTAGAAAGAAGAAATTATTTTGAGGTAAATATGCCAAACAGAATAAAACTTTTTCAAGACGATTATTCAGATTCAAGAAAAATGCAACAAGAAAGAATGCAATCGTATAACAAGACGCACTGCTGGCAATATGATATAAGATTGAATAATCTATTAGATGATTTGAAGCTGTTGCCTGACGAAATAAATTATGAAGATCTGAAAGTATCAGAATTTGAGTTTAGGCGGATTACAAGTGATTTTGATAAGGCTTGTGCGAGGCAGTTTATAAAAAGACATGAATGGTTAGGAGATATTGCGTTAAATACAACTCATTATTTCGGTGCATATTATAATAATATTCTAGCCGGAGTAGTAACAATGGGAAATCCAACAGCATATTCAAATATGCTTGGAGAAAATACAAAAGATATCGAGATACTTATTTCAAGAGGTGCTTGTATATCATGGTCGCCTAAGTGTTTAGGAAGCGCTTTTGTTAGTTGGTGTATTCGTTGGATGGTAAAGAATACTAAATATCGTTTGTTCTCGGCTTATTCTGATCCGTCTGCAAAGGAATTAGGAACAATTTATCAGTCATTGAATTTCTATTATCTTGGAAATAGTTTCGGCGCTAAATTCAAATACATATCTCCGTACAGCGGAAAATTGATATCTGATCGAACTTTTAGGAGCAGAAGTTATTATAAAAGATACGCGCAGGATTTGGGAATTGAGTGGCAGTCTAATTGGTCTATTGGTGATAAAGTTATATTTAATAATATTCCTGATGATGTTGAAAATCAGTTGCGTGAGTATTCTAAGAAGATGCAATCTAAATCAGAGAAAGTGAATATCCCGCCAAAACATAAATATGTGTACGTTCTTGGAGCATCGAAGTTAGAGACTAGGCGTTTGAGAAAAGAGTTTGAAGAAAAGAATAAAACATATTCATATCCAAAAGAAAGAGGAAAATAATTATGTCTGTAAAATTGTTCAAAGAAGACTGCATTACAGGAATTAAAAATCATATTGAAAATGAATCTGTTGATCTTATAATTTCAGATCCTCCGTATTTTAAGGTAATTGATGAGAAATGGGATTATATTTGGCGCACAGAATTAGACTATTTAGAATGGTCTGAAAAATGGATTTCAGAAGTAAATAGAGTTCTCAGAAAATGCGGAACGATGTATTTATTCGGATATTTTAGAATGTTGTGTAAACTACTTCCAATATTGGAGAGATTTGGATTTGAATTAAGACAGCAAATTATAATTGATAAAGGAATTAAGTCTGTTTCAGGTAGAGCTACAAAGAACTATAAAATGTTTCCGAACGTAACAGAGAGCATATTGTTTCTTATAAAAGATTCAAAGCAATTTGTTAAGGAATTCTTGAAACAACGTCAAAAAGAGATTGGATTAAGCGCAAAAGAGATTAACGAAAAATTAGGTGTAAAATCTAATGGCGGCGGTATGTGGAGCATTTATACAGGAGATAATGTATGCAAACAGATACCAACGGAAGAGTTGTGGAACAAGCTACAGGAGATTTTGCAGTTTAATATGCAGTATAAAAAGATATCACAAACATATAACGCACAGCTAGGAATTACAGATGTTTGGAGAGATATAAATTTCTATGAAGAAAAAAGATATCATCCAACACAGAAGCCACAAAAGCTGATTGATAGATTGATACTTGCAAGCAGTAATAAAGGCGATCTAATTCTTGATCCATTTTCCGGCTCTGGTTTAACTATGCTTTCAGCATATAGAAATGAAAGAGGATTTATAGGATTTGAGTTAGATGAAGATTACTTCAACTTATCCAATGATCGGTTGAATGAATATATTATTGAGCAAAAGAATAAATTATTTTGAGGTGATAAGATGTATAAACTAAATGATTTATACAACATAGACTGTATGGAAGCATTAAAAGAAATTCCAGATAAATATTTTGATATTGCTATTGTTGATCCTCCGTATGGATTAGACAAATCTTCAACACATTGTAGAGGAAAATTAAAGAATAGAATCATCAATTCAGACTGTATTCATGAATGGGATGTCGCTCCTACTCAGGAATATTTTGATGAATTATTTAGAGTCAGTAAAAATCAAATTATATGGGGCGGAAATTATTTCAACCTTCCGCCGACAAGGTGTATAGTCTGTTGGGATAAAGTTCAGCCGTGGGATAATTTTTCACAAATAGAATTAGCGTGGACTTCTTATGACAAACCGGCTAAACTATTTAGATTTGATAATAGAACTACAAAGAAAATTCATCCAACTCAAAAACCAGTAGAGCTATATTCATATTTATTAAACACATTCGCAACAAAAGATATGAAGATTCTTGATACTCATGTTGGAAGTGGATCATCTCTTGTTGCGTGTAAGTTGTTTGGATGTCAATATCTTGGTTTCGAGATCAACGAGCGATACTACAATCTTGCAAGAGAGAGATTACAGAATACATTACAAAATAAACTATTTTGAGGTGACAAGATGATTAAGTTGATAAATGGAGATATGTTAGAAGAATTAGATAAACTAGAAGAAAACAGTATCGGAAGTATTGTAACTGATCCTCCTTATGAGATAAATTTTATGGGAAATGATTGGGATAATCGTGGAGTAGCTTTTTCAGTTGAAACATGGAAGAAGTGTTTACGAGTATTAAAACCGGGTGGATATCTTCTATCTTTCGCAGCACCAAGAACTCAACATAGGATTGCTTGTGCTATTGAAGACGCAGGATTTGAAATAAGAGATACTATTATGTATTTATTTGGTTCAGGTTTTCCTAAGTCTATGAATATAGGCAATAAGGTATTAAAAAATATAGAAGAGCAATTAAGAGAACAGGGAGTTACAGATATTCAATGGAAAGAGTAAAATGTGCTTATTGTAATAAGGAGTTTGAAATTAAACAATATATTATTAAGAAACATAATTTTTGCTGCAAAGACCATTATTATAAATACGCAAAACAACAATTTATAGAATCACACACAAGATTATGTGATTATTGTGGTAAACCATATGTTTATAAAGGAGGAAAAACACATTACAACAGAAGTGCCAATCACTACTGCTCGCTTAAATGTCTAACCGAGAGTAATCGGCAGTATGAAGAATTACATAATAAATCTAATAAAAGATATAAGATGCTGTGTTCTATAAAGAAACGAGCGAAGCAGAAGGGGATTGAATTTAATTTAACCCTTGATGATATACCACAAATACCAGATATTTGCCCCGTTTTAGGAATACCTATAATTTCAAACGATGGTGTTCATGCACCAACAGATAATAGTCCGTCAGTTGATAGAATTGATAGTACAAAAGGATATGTTAAAGGGAATATAAGAATTATTAGCAATAGGGCAAATCGAATTAAAGCAGATGCCACAGTTGATGAATTACGAAAGGTTTTAGAGGATTATGAAAGAATATCAAGTAAATGTTAATGGTAATATCATTTCAATAATACAAGATGATGACGGTAAGTTTATAATTCCTGACTGTATAAACGAACTTCAACAGATTGGTACACAGCTTAAACCAGCTTACGAGCCTATAATAGTAGCCCGTAAACCTTTCAATGGTTCTTGTGTTGATAATGTATTGAAGTATGGAGTTGGTGGAATAAATATAGATGAGTGCAGAGTACCATTTGAAGATACTAAGAATCCGGCAACTAATCCACTTTATAGAAAAATAAATGGATATAGGATAGAACATGGCGCAGATACAGATGCATCCTCATATGTTCTTAAAAAAGATAAAGGTGAAATGAACATAAACAATAATGGGAGATTTCCTGCTAATGTGATTTTAACATACGATGAAGATGATTTTGATGAAGTTTGTGGTGGATTTCCAATAAGCGGAAGTGGAAATTGTGGAAATCCGTATAGTTATTCTGGCAAAGAATATCATAATAAATAAACATCAATGTTTAATGGTGATAAACCGAAAGCACCGTCAAATTATAATGACACAGGGTCAGCATCAAGATATTTTTATTGTGCAAAGGCATCAAAGCGTGATCGTGATGAGGGATTAGATGATCTACCTACAAAGCAAACTGTAGGAGGTGGCGGAGGAATTGGTGATTATGTAGATGATGTTAATAGTTGCTCTGGGAAATTTGGAAGTGAAAAAGCACCGCATAAAAATTTTCATCCAACCGTAAAACCAACTTCCTTAATGCAATATTTAGTAAGACTTGTAACACCAAAGGGAGAAACAATACTTGATCCGTTTATGGGTAGCGGTTCCACAGGAAAAGCTGTTGCTTACGAGAACAATGATCGTGATGCAAATTACAGCTTTATAGGAATTGAGTTAAATAAAGAATATTGTGATATTGCAGAAAGAAGAATTGAATTTGCTAAGAGAGATAAAGCTCATTTGGTTGAATCTAAGTTAAAGAAACCGCAGTTAAAAGAAACTACAAATAAACAAAATAAACTATTTTGAGGTGAATATGCTTTGAATTATATAAGAAGCCCATTGAATTATATCGGCGGTAAATATAAATTACTTGATTCAATTATTCCTGTATTTCCAAATAAGATTGGAAAATTCTTTGACCTATTTTGCGGCGGATTGAATGTAGGAATCAACGTGAATGCAGATACAATATATGCAAATGATCAGATTTCTTATATAATTGATTTATATAAATATTTTCAAAGCATAGATACAGATGAACTGATCAAACGAATTGAGGAAAGAATTGCTGAATATAGGTTATCGAACGATAACAAAGACTCTTATTTTAGACTGAGAGAAGAATATAACAGAACTAGAAATAATATTGATTTATTTGTACTGACTTGTTTTTCATATAATCATCAAATACGGTTCAACAGTAAACATGAGTTCAATACTTCTTTTGGAATGCGCAGATATAATGAGAATATAAAGAGTAACTTGATTCGATTCTGCAATGCTTTACATTCAAAGAACTTTATGTTTTCATCAGTTGATTTCAGATCATTCGATTTCTCTATTTTATCTGCCGGAGATTTTGTTTATTGTGATCCGCCATATTCAATATCAACAGCATCTTACAATGACGGAAAGCGCGGATTCAATGGTTGGTCTGACAAAGATGACATTGATTTATTTCAGTTGCTTGATTCGCTAAACGATAAAGGAATTCTATTTTCATTATCTAATGTAACAGAGCATAAAGGAATGAAGAATGACAATCTAATACGGTGGGCGCAAAAATACAATATTGTGAATATCGACACTGATTATTCTGCTGCAAGTTATAATCTGAAAGACAGATATTGTGAAACTAATGAAGTATTGATTATAAATTATAAGACAGAGAAAAGCAAAACTAAGACAGTAAGTGCTAATAAGTTATTTTAATAAATCATAATAACCAAAACTCAAACAAATCATTTACTGAGTTTTGGTTATTTTTATTTTGCACAACCACTTGACAAACGCCACAGTATGTGTTATACTATATTTGTAAGGTAAATACTCTATGTTTGGAGGATTAAAATGAATACATACAAAAAAGATACTCAAACATTCAGATTGAAATTGACTTATCCTGAATATTTAGGTGTTGAAAAAGCGGTTGAAAATTTCATTGAGACTGCCGAATATAATAAAGGAAATGTGTTCTTATATGCTGATAATCGTAGAATCGGTTATATTTCAGATTTTAATATTGGAAAAGATACAGAGCAAACAGTATTATGTACCGTGTTTGACAGCGCGTGGTGTGAAGTTCTTACTATTCTCGATAAGGCAGCCTACGTTGAACCTTTGTGTGATATTGACACAAATGCAGAAATTGTTAAATATGTGTGCGCATTTAGTTTAAATTTCTTACCCTCGCATAAGAAGGATGAGGCTCCATTTGATATGTTGATTGTAGGAGGAAATAAAAATGATTGATATTTCAAAGTATGAAGGAAAGAAAGAGTTTTGCAAACTTGATATGTTTGTAATTAAATACCTATAAGAACATGGATTCTCCGGTAAATTGCTGAATATGAATACTTCCGGATTGAAGTTTGAACTCGAAAAGAACGGAATAAAAGACAATCTTCATATCACAGCAACTAGACTTTGGAAGTTTCCAAAAGAAACAATGGATGTTTTTTATAAGAACTTTGCACTGCTTGAAGAAAATGTAGCTCTTAGAAAGATGCTTGGAAGTGAGGTATAGAATTATGGCAATGAGAGATTATGGATACATTCTTTTGAGAGATGGAAAACTTATTGATTGCACGAACAATCATATGTTTATGGAAAAATCTGATATGGGTGTAGACCCTGTTGATTGTGCGTTTGACTTTTACGGAAATAAGAAATTTATTAAGGATGATTTCTTTGCCTACGTTGGCGATACTGATCTTATGTTGTGCTTTTATAAAACACATATTATGATCGTTAAAGGAACTAAAATTCTCGGCACTATTTTGTGTGGTATTGCGAATGACACATATCCGGATAACAAAAATATTACTTATTCTACATTAACACATGAGAAACTGTTGAATCCATTTAATTGCGGAATTGATATTAAGATTAGTCTTTTGGATGATTCTTACTATTTCAGTGATTGTGGAACTCAGTTTGAGTATGAGCCAGATAAATACATGACAGCATGGGAGCATTATAAAAAATGTATTGGTTGGGAAAATGAGAGAAAGAGTGCTTATTCTGAAAGAGAGTATGCACGTTTTATTAAGAACATGAGAAGATCTAAAACACTTGAACGTATTTATAAGAATACGGACTGGTGGCAAATTCCAGATGCTTATACAACCACAGATCAAGTTCACAGATTTGATGTAACATTTACTCTTAATGGACATAAATATGAAGTAATTTTCGGATATGGAGTTGAAGGATTTAAGAAACAGTATCCTGTCAACTATACTGCAAAGGAAGTGTGGAGCCTGATGTGCATTGACCCGAAAATGAATGGTGAAAGTGATAAGGATATTTTTGATAAGATGAGGTACGAACTATGAATACATGGTTTATTTCTGATACACACTTTGGACATACAAACATTATTCCTTATTGTGACAGACCTTTTGTTTCTGTTGAACAGATGAATAGGTATATGATTCAACAATGGAATTCTGTTGTGAAGAAAAATGATACTGTTTATCATTTAGGTGATTTCTCATTAGGTCTTTCGCCGGAAGAAGTAAAGGACATTGTTTCTCAGCTAAATGGAAATATTAGGCTTGTAAAAGGAAATCACGATACATGGAATAATGAAAAATATCGTAAATTAGGATTCAAAGAAGTATACGATAACCCAATTCTTGTAAATGATTTCATGTTGTTATCACACGAACCAAATGCATTTAGACTGAATGGAATGTATATCAATGTTTACGGTCATGTTCATAATAGTCCTATGTATGACACATATAAGAATGGGTTTCTTTGTGTTTGTGTTGAACGACATAATTATAAACCTATTAGCTTGCATGAAATTGAACTCATTGTTTCAGGAGGTTGAGTAATATGTTCGTGGATACAAAAAATCTTAAAGAAAAGGATGTTTATTTTGTTGTTGATTTCAGAGATAATCCGAAAGGAGATAAGATGTTTGCCATATTAACAGCCGAACTTCTTGATCAATATGTTTTTGTGATATCAGAAGAACCTCATGCAACAATCGTTTCTAAGTCAGATGTAAATAGATCATTTTATGTAACTGCACACGTAGCCAGTTTTCAGAGTTTCAGCAAATCTAGCAATAGAGTGCTAATGCTTAAATAAGAAATTGATTAAAGGTGATTAACTATGTTTTGTAGAAAGCCAAAAATTGATATTCCTCCGGCAGAAGTTGCATTAGCTATGTCTGAATCAAGTCTTACTAAAATTATGGAAAAGAAGAATCAGAAAACATTGAGAAGAGTAACTAAGTTAATTCACAAAGCAATTAAACATGGGCAGAGTAGTTGTGCTATATTAGAAGATGATATTGGTGACATTGATTTCTTAAAAGACTATTTAACTAGACTTGAATACTCATTTAAGAAGACAAACATGAAAGTACCAGACGAGTGGACTAGCCACAATGAACCGGCATTAAAAATCATGTGGGGAGACTCAGCTGACAGTGAAATACAAGAAACACCAGAAGAAAAGTTCCTAAAACAAGAACCGAAACCTTTGTTGACTGGTCTTGGATTTGTAGTAGATGAGTGATCTTATGGAAAAGATATCTGAAAAAGAAAGAGAGCAAATATTCAAAGAGTTTTGTGATAATTTGAAACCACACACAAAAGCTCATACATTTGAAGAAGCATTGGATGACTGTAAACGTGCTATAGCTAGACAGTACAAGAAAGAAGTTCTTAAACAAAATCGAAATAAATTAACAGTCGATGAAAAACATGAAATGATAGAATCGTATAGACATAGTAATAGATATTCTTATACAAAGAAAGTTCTTTCAGGAGAAATAAACCCACCATCGGCGGCAAGTCAAAGAAGGTTTGTTGCAGTTATTACAAGAAAATACGGCTCTCTCATGGAATGGCACTTAATGAGATCGGCGGCTATTCAACAAATTGATGAAATTATGGGGGTTGAAAAAGATGAGCAAGGAATTCTTGTTGAGTGATGAAATTCAAAAAAAGACAGCATACTCTGTTGTTTGTCCTGTATGTGATAAACAATTTGGTATCCCTACAAGACAATGGGCTTATAAAACATACAACAAGAAACACAGAGCAAGATGGTTTTGCAGCTATAAATGTTTGAATGAGGCGAAGAAAATCATCGAAATCGCAAACGCACCGTGGATGAAAAAGTATACAAACGAATAATGTAAATTCAAGAGATTTTTGTGTGTTCATATAAACATTCCGAAAATCTCTTGACTTTTCAGCAAATATGTGTTATACTATATTTACAGTAAGACAAACTGTAAAAACCAAAAACACAAACAAACAGGAGGAAATAAAAATGAAAACAATTAAGGTGAATGAGTTGGATATCAAAAAGGAACTCGAAGAAAGAGGATTTGAGAAGTATGATGATTGTGAAACGGTATACATTGCAAAACTCGAAGATCATAAGTACATTACAGTTGATCTTGATTTCACTACTCTTGTGTGGGAAGTTAATTATGATGTCACTGATGATTATTTTGCAAAAGCAGTAACAGGTGTCGGCTCTCAGTACGAAGAACTCCGGAGAAAGTGCAAGCGTGTGTCTGGCATGAACATCCTGTACGCTCTTGGATATTCGGATGTAACATATATTGAGTTTTGAGGTGATTAGATGTTAGCTGTTCAAAGATTTATTCTTGAACATGAAGATGATTGGGAGAACCTTATTAAGGATTCTCCTTATCATATTCAAACTAAGCATAAAACCGGAACATTCAAAGATACTGGAAAACCGTATCATTTAGTTTTATTTAATTATGTTCATGGTCTTTCAGAACCAAGTGACATTGTAACTGAATGTCGTGGATTGATTCTTGATATTGAAAATGAATGTTCTGTTGTACGATACGGGTTTAATAGGTTCTATAATCTTGGAGAACCTTGTGCGGCAGAATTAAACAATAATATTTCTGCAACAGAGAAAGTTGATGGTTCTCTTGTATTCATGTATTTCTTTGACGGCAAGTGGAGATTTGGAACAAGATCAGTATTTGATCTAGCAGAAGATACGGTAGCTGCCGGAAACACAACGAAGTTAAGAAGAATGCAACACGAGATCAATGATTATCTTGTAGAGTATGAACATACAAGATTCAATATTGAAATGCTTGATCCTGATTGCACGTATTGTTTTGAATTTGTTTCACCAAACTTTCAAATCATTATTCCGTATAAGAAAGTAGATATGTATTTTCTTATGTGTCGGAATAATAAGACATTGGAAGAAGTTGAAACAAGATGTATTTTTCATAGACCTAAAGTATATGATTTCAAAAGTCTGAAAGACATTGAAGAATATGTATCGACATTCAAAGCGCAGGAGCTTGAAGGAATTGTTGTAAAAGACAGCAAGAATGACAGATTAAAGATCAAAAACCTTAATTGGTTGCAACTTCATTATCTGTATAATAATGGTCAGTTCTCAGATAAGTATTTTATCAAGCTATACTTTGAAGGAGACTATGAAGAACTACTTAGTTATTTTCCAAATCTGCAAGAAAAGTTTAACGCTGTTGTAGACCGGTATAACAAAATCAAACAAGCAGCTTTATTGCTTGACAATATTCCATTTGACGAAAAGATGAAAAGATATGATTTCTTTAAGATTGTAAATAAGACAGTACATGACGGTGGATTCAAAACGCTTGTGATGAAGTCTTACGAACATCATGCATATGGTTGGTTCACATTATTGGATTGGCATTGGTATTCTAACTATTTTATCAAGGAGGAAAATTAAAAATGAACAATAAATATATCGTACCTTTTAATAAAAGGGATACAGTCGATATTAATGATTTGTACCCTATTCTTACAGAAATGACAGGTCTTAGCGAACATGAAATTTTTGAGGCTCTATACGGGGATGACGGAAATGGATCTATGTGCTATATTGATGATGTAAACATTGAAGAAATGACAGAAGATTGCAGTGAGGATGAATCTGAATGGACCAACTATAATAAGATTTATAAGGCTTTTGAAAAACTGATTAATGAGGATAAAATGCCACACGAATTCTATATCTATATATGGTGGTAATGTAAAGAAATATGGTTAAGAATCTATATGAAGAGTATGCCAATTATTTTATTAAGGAGGACTAAGTAAATGAAAGTTCAAATCACACTTACAGAAAAGGAAAAGGTTGATCGCCTTATTAAATATTTGATTGATACAGGTGATTCTGTTGAGGATTTCAAAGAATATAAGGATATCAAAGAAATTATCAAAGATCCAATTATTCATAGCTATATTGATGCATCAATCAATTTGTATAATGCGGAGAAATTTCTTGAACACGCTTCTGATGCAAAAGAGAACGCTAGAAAAATGCTTTACGGAATTCACGCCATGATTGAAACAAGATTTGATGAGTGAGTAGGAGTAGATCATACATGAAAACAAGGATAACGAACAAGGAATACGGTAACTTGGTAGAATATTGCAGATTTATGCAAAATGATCCATGTAGAGAAGGTAGTCATCATGGGTTGTGCATTACACATGGAGTTGGATGGGAGTGCTGTGGATGTCGAGAAGAACGTGCATTTAAGGAAGAGAGGAATTCTAAATTCTCGGATGTGCTAAAAATGCTTGACAACAGCATTATAAAAGATTTCTGCACCAAATATTCAAACATGATTACTATTGGTAGTGAATATGAAGAACTTTCACGTAAGTACACACAAGTTTGCGAAGATTTTAAGAATTTTATGGAAGAAAGCATTGAGGTGTGCGATGATTAAACTTACAGAAGATCAGTATGATAGATTGTGGGAATATGCTAAATATGAAATGAAAAGCCCATGTCACAGTCCTAAATGCATAGTTCGTTGTTCATCTTCTTGTTTAGAAAAACAAAAATTTGATTCTAGTCGCAGAAACAAGTTTCAGAATACAGAAGATATTATTCATGCTGATAAAGATGTATATATCCTTGAATTAAATATGGAAGACGTGTTGTGGAAAGAAGCAAAAATTAAAAAGTTAGAAAAAGAAATAAAGGAACTAAATAAAGAAATAAATTCAACGAAAAGAAGAATGCTGAAAGGGTGAATAATAGAAATGCAAACACTTTTTATGATGGTAGGACTTCCGGGTTCAGGAAAATCATATCATGCAAATGAAGCTCTTATCAATGATGACGGTAATACTGAGATTGTATCTTCTGACGAAATCAGAAAAGAACTGTTTGAAGATGAAAATGATCAAACACATAATAATGAAGTATTTAATGAAGTTCATAGCCGGATTAAGAAGTTGTTTGTTGCCGGAAAGAATGTAGTGTACGATGCAACAAATCTTTCGAGAAAAAGACGTAGGGCATTTCTCAATACAATTCCGAAAGAAATTAGAAAAGTAGCAATTCTTATGTGTACCGAACTTGATGTGTGTTTGAAACAAAATGCACAAAGAGAAAGAAAAGTGCCAGAAGAAGTTATTATGAGAATGTTAAAACACATGACTGTCCCTACCACAGAAGAAGGATTTGAAGCTGTTTATTATACAAGACATCCATATAATAAAAATAAAGCATTAGATTATTTTCTGAAAACAGTTGGAATGGATCAAGATAATCCAAATCATACACTTACTCTTTCAGAACACATGGAGAAAGCATATCAAAGAGTAGTAGAATTAACAATGTATATGGATTTAAGTGATACAGACCGAAAAATTCTAAATATGGCAACATTATATCACGATATCGGTAAGCCAATTTGTAAGACTTATGAAACATTTTCCGGAAAGATTGACGATCATGCACATTACTATAATCATGCAGAGGTTGGTGCATATTTGTATTTGTGCGGCGAATTGTCAAATCCATATCTCAGCAATATGTTTACAGCAACAGATGAAGAAGCAATTTCTGTTGCTACACTGATTCAGAATCACATGAGATTCTTTGATGAGAATTTCAAGTTGGATAACTTTGAAAAGTATAACGGAAAGAGATTCAGAGCTTTACTTGAATTGTTGCACCAAGCCGATATTGAAGCACATTAAAGAATAGGAGATAGATATCTATGAGATTCAAGAAAGGTTTTTACATTGCGTTCATTATGATGTTTGTTCTACTTACATTTATTATTATGGTTTGTTTCTTCAATATTCCGGCAGGAGAAACAAATGATAATAGTATTGTAGGTACATCATATGAAACACAAGAAACGACAACAAACACAACCACAAGCACAACAGAAGAAACTATTACAGAATCAACAAGTGATACTGAAACCACGGAAACCAATACAACTTCTGTTGCAGAAACCACAACCAATACAACTTCATGTATTACAGAAATCGAAGTTGTAACATCAACAGCACAAGACAATACAACTTTACCACTAAAACGAACAACGACTGCCGGAGTAACAACCACTATTTCAACAACAAAAAAGAAAGTAACAACTACCACAACAAAAGCAACAAAAACTGATATTGCCGATAATTTGATTCCAGTAGGTGTATTCAAACTCACATACTATACACCAACAAAGAATCAGAATCCGAATGGTTTGAAAGGTGGTTCTGGAAGAACACTTCTTGACTGTTCAACAACTAGCTCCGGAGTAATGGGATCAGTAGCTAGTAAAAGTATTGTTATGGGCGTGAAAGGAATTATCCCTAAGTGTGGATATTCATATAAAGGAAAACAAACAACTATTTATATGGATGTTCCAGAGTTTCCGGAACTTAGTGGATATTACTTTGTTGACGATTGTAGCGGTGGAGATTATATTGTAGATCTGTATTATTCAAATAAGAATAACTGTCCTTTTAAGAATCAAGGAGTTATTAAGAATGCTATGGTTTACGTTGTGAATAACGAAGGAGAGTAAAATGAAAGATGTAAAACTTCCCGAAGGATATTTCATGATTGATGATATAGAACTAATTGTCGATATACTTAGGTGTCAAAAGAGTGACTATTCATTGTCAGAAGCGAATGTAGACGCATTGAGTAAGTTTATAAATACATTCGATAAAGTCTTTAACAAGTTCAACGAGTTCTCCAAACATGGGATTGAAAGATCAAGATGTAGATGTTTTGTTGATCCTAAGTTTATAGTTATTATTCCAAACGAAGAATAAAATTAAATCAAAAAATTATAACACATCTTACTTGACATTTTTAGTAAGATGTGTTATAATATATATATGTAGAAAAATTAACACGGAGGCTCAGTTAAATGATTCTTATTCTATGTGGAAAATCAGCAAGTGGAAAAGATACAATTCTAAATGATCTTGTAAAAGATAAATTCGTACAGAAAATCATATCTCATACCACTAGACCAAAGCGAGGAAACGAGAGTAACGGCGTTGATTATTTCTTTGTGAGTGAACAATATTTCAAAGATATGAAGAATCATGGTAAGTTCTTTCAAACAAGAGAGTATAAAACCTGTGTTGCCGGAAAAGAAGATATCTGGTATTATGGTTCAGCAAGAGTAGATCCAACAAAGGTAAACTATGGAACAATCGTTGATATTCAAGGAACAAAAGACTATATAAAAGAATACGGCAAAGAAAATGTATATGTTGTCTATGTTGATGCAAGTGATGCCACACGAGAGAAACGTGCTAAGCACAGAGCATCATTTGACCAGACAGAATGGAATCGCAGACTAAAAGACGATAACGAAAAATTCAATCTAATGGAGATTAGAAAATTAGCTGATTTAGTTGTATCCAATGAAGAAGATATCAGGGATGCAAAATTTGAAATCTGTTACGGATTTTACAACTATGTTGTAGATCATAAGCAAAACTCTATTCAAATTAGAAAGGAAATTTAACAAATGAAAGTATCCACAAAGAAAAAAGCAGAAGAAGCACTAAAGTACCTAGAAGAACTAGGTCTTTTGATTTGGGAACTAAATCAGAAATCGGACAATAACGAGGACACAAAAGAACTAGCTGAAAAGATGAAACTGTGTTACACAGTTTGTGCAAAAAATGTAAAGGAGTTAAGCGAAGTATGACTATTTTTCCAATCGTTTACAATGAAAGAGGTTATTCAAAAGTTGTAACGGCATTCTTGACTGAGGCAGATGCAGTGATGTACTGTGATAGTATGAATGCTATAAACAAAAGAGGAGAATGTGACGTAAACTATACGGTTGACAGACCAGTAGAGGTTCAGGAAAGAGTTATTGGCTATAGATATGAAGTTGATGTCATCATCCGTGAAGAAAAGTCTAGCTTCTGTTGGACATTTCACGATAAAGCTGTTCACTATGATATTGTGCTTAGATTCCTAGATAATGTAGAAACGGCACTTGATTGCATTCGTGCCGTAAATGTAGATAAAACTCCGTCAGGGTTCACATTTGAAATTACATCAAAGCACGAACTTTGTGACAGTGTTGGACTGGCGAACAATCAAGGAACAATTTCAGATGATAAACTTCATTTCATTATCGGAGATCTGATTAAGCAATATTGTTAATTCATAATTATTTTCAAATCCTCTTGACATTTCCTTAATAGTATGTTATACTATATTTATACAGGAATTGTCAGGAGGATTTTTTATGAATAAAAGAATACCTTCGCAGGAAGAAATCGTGAAAATGTTGGAAAACCGCAATCACTTCTTGGCGGAATTGTATGAAGATTATATGCCATATATTCCGAGTGAGGGAATATTTTGGATAATCAATGAACAGCTTGTAGCTTTTACAAAACAAGTGGATACAGGCGAGAAGATATCAACAACATTGGAACATAAAAGAATATGGAATGATAAATTTGTCAACTATAGATTGGAAAATGGATGTACTGTAAGCTATGATTATTTTCCTCGTGGTAGAGTAATTGTAAACCCTATATGCAACGATGAAATATTCGTTCATTATGATGTTTACATTTATATTGATGATTGCATCAATAACCCAAAAATCTTAAAAGATATCATTCATGAGTTCCGTCTAAAAGTGAATTGTCATATCAAATATATTGGTTCTGAATGTGAAGTTGAGTCTGATCATTATATGTGTCATAACTGTAAAAACAAGGAGGAAAATTAAAATGGAATTTATTGTTGGTGACGTTTATTTTCTTAGCAGTGGAAAAGGAAAAGATAGGAAATACTATTTCTCTGTTCTGAAAGCGATAGATCAACCACCTTATGATCTTTTGTTTGAAAATGGTCTTTGTGTAACGAGAAATAATTTATTTAGTGGTGAGGTTCGGGTATTAAAGCATGTTGCCTCACGAGAAGAGTATATGAATAACCTAGACTATGATGCCTTTTTAAGACGGGTTTACTTTGATTTAAAGCAAGCATTTGTTGATTTTTATTTGGCAGAAAATGAAGGCTGTTGCTGTTCTAATATGATTTCAAGAGAATTTTCAGACTCGCTTGAGACTCGTTGTGAATTTGAAATTGAGCAAGAATCTGTAGCTTTTAGTTTGACATTATTTAAGGATCAACTAATTGTAGATATGCTTATTCCAGTTAATGCAGTACCAGAAAACTACTATAACTATGAAAGAATGTTTTGTATTGATACTTCAAAAATAATTGACCTTGTTCCTGATATTTGGAAGAGTGAAAGCTATCGTGAGTTTACAAACACTAAACTATTAAAAATATATAGAAGAATCAATGATGTAATCAGTAAACTTAAAGAGGAGGGATACTGGACATGAATAAAGTCTTACAAACAAATTGTCCTAACTGTGGTGGAGAGTTGACTTCTGATGGATTCTGCACTTACTGTAATACAAAGGTAAGATATGCTAACATTCTTGAAGTAGATCTTGGTGATTATCTTATGGAGCCTATTAAAATTGAAATTAAAGTAAAGCGCGGAAATGAATTACAAATTATTCCATTCAAAGGACATTTAGTTTCATATACAGCAGGTTATGACCCTGTTTTCTGTGAATATGGAAATTCTGGAAAGATGTTTTCACGAAATGAAATCAAACTAGATTTGAATTTCTCTGGAACTGTTTGCAGTAAGGAGTAATAGTATGATATATGCACTTGTAATTTCACTTATTCTAAACTTAGTCTTTATGGCAACTATTGCGAAGCTGCAAGACGATATAAAAAGACAAATAGATCACAATAACGAAATTTCAAAAGAATTTAACTTTATTCCAACAGACTATAGCTTTATTCCAACACAAGATAATTCTATTCCAACAGCCGATGACGCAAGATTTTTGAGAAATTCAGTAAGAAATCCTAGTTGGAAAAAAGTTTACAGAGCAATAAATAAAGCTATTTCAAATGGAGAAGATCATTGTGAAGTTCATCTATACAATATTTATGAAGATCCGGTGATACCTAGGGAAGAACTTATTGAGGAGCTTGAAGGTCTTGGATACAAAGTTAGACTTGAATTAGAAGATTGTCGTTGGTTCACTGTTTGGTGGGAAAACAAGAATTGATGTCTTGTTTATTTATATTATTTTAATTTGGAGGAATTTTATTATGGCAGAATTTTATGAAATCGAAGCAATCACAGGGAATATGAAATGTATCAGAGTTCTTGAGGAGATCTACGATAGAGTTATGAATGGTGATGATCTTTATTCTGTTGTAGCATCTTATCTTTTTGATGTGGATTATTCTGCCTGTACCGAACGTGATGAGTTGAATAATCCATCTGCTGAAGGTAAAGCAAGAAGATCTTTTGCGAAGCAACTTTTACTAGCACACAAACAAGTAGCCGATATTATTTATAACACATCAAAGGAACTTCAATATACGGATGATGACTTGAAAGAAATTATTGTAAAAAAGTTTCCGTGGACACCAAAAGAAGATGTTTATGATCTTACTATTGCATTTGATGAAAGAGTTGTAAATTCATGCACATTCATTTCTCTTATTCTTGGATATGTGATGATCCATAAGTACAACAGTTCATTGATTGAATTTTCTAACAGTAAAGGAATTTACTTTATGGATGAATAACAGTCTGTAGTTATTTTGTATATAACAAACAAAACTCCACATTGAAAGTGTGGAGTTTTTTATTAGAAATTTGCCAGAAAACTCTTGACAAATCCTTAACTATGTGTTATACTATATTTGTGGATGTGAATGCAGTTCCACGAAAAATAAAGAAAAGAAAGAGAGATCAAAATGATGGCTATTTTCAAAAGAATCAATGATAAATTATTTGCCAATGCAGGAAATACAACTGCCGATAAGGTGGATGAGTGCGTTAGAAGAATTAAAAGAGCAGATACTTTAGAATCAGCCGATATCTTTGTAGAATATGTAAATAAATTCACATATTCAATCTATATTAGAAATGATAAGTATAGTATTTGCTATTCTAGTATTATTGCTTCTGTGAATGAGGAGATTAAAAATGCCGAATAAGATTCCTACTTCTGAAATTGTTTGGGAAAGCGTTGCGATTAAAGAGGGTGGAGAGAATGTTTATTTCGTAACATCTGACAAACGGCGAGAATCCTATAAGCTATGGAAGTTTGAGAATGGTTCTTATGAAATGCTACATAAGGACAGAACTCCACCAGATTTATTTGAGTGGCTTAAAAAGCAGAAAGGGAAGAAATGATTATTCCGGAAGAAATGACAATGAAATCGTGTCCGTTCTGTGGCGAATATCCAATTCTATATTGTGATTGTACTAGTTGGAAAGGTGATATTGATTTTGAAACAGCGAAGAAATATTCCTCATACTATCTAATTGTAAATCACAAAGAAGGATGTTATTTCAGATATATAAACGGCATGAATAGAAATTCAGAAGCAAGTGCTTTTGATTGGAAGATATTGGTTGATTCTTGGAATAGGAGGAATGAATAAAGTGTTAAAGTTTGTTTCATATGATGGTAAATATCCGTGTCTTTGCATGGGACAACTTATTGTAGAGATTGACGGTAAGAAAGTTTCATTTGGCGGATTTGGAAGTAATTGTGATTATCCTAGATTTTGGGCATCAGGTGGATCATGTAGTTTTGATAGTTCTTGGAATCCAAATGTAGAATCCGGAGAATGGTATATCAGACACGGAGCGTTAGATGATATCAACAACGAAGAAATCAAAAATCTAATTCCTGATATTCTAAAAGTAATGAACGAGAATACAGAGCATGGATGTTGTGGAGGATGTTTGTGATGAGTGAACCGTATATTTCAACAGGAGATCATTGTGAACGGTATGTTGCATCAGGAGATCATTATGGATTATTTCGGCAGTATGAAGTAAAAGATGAATCAACAGGAATTCCTCTTTCAACAACAGAAGCCCAGAATCAACAGCTAAGAGATTTACACATTAGAATCATGAATACTATTAAAGACTTGTTTCCAAAATCAATCAACAGCTTTAGAATCAATGTAGATGTTGATTGTAACTACTGTGGATATGATTTGATTATATCAGATATTCATATTTATGTGAATGGGGCATATTCAGGATTGAGAACTATTCATAGACACTTTGGAATCCAGTTCTCATTTAGCAGACAAGTGATGGATATGTATAAACAGGAAGTTGATACTAAGACACAGGAGTATGATTATGTTGAAACATTGTTGAAACATGAAGTTACCGATAAGGTAAAAGAAACTATTTTTGAGATTATTAAATTCTGTAATGAAGTGGAGGAACAAATGATATGGGACAATTAATTACTTATAAAAGGTATGAATATGAAGAAGGAACATTTGAAGTTCCTGAAAATGTGCGTAATGCAATCTATGGACAATCCATTGTAAATATTGATACCTCAGAGTGTGACAACCTTATTTTACATCTTTCAAATGGAACTAGACTTAGAGTAAAATCTAATGAAGGTTGTGGCGGATGTGCTAATGGTTGGTTTCTATTTGACAAGGTTATTACTTGCGGTACAGAAGGAAATGTAATTACAAGAGTTGAAGTAAACACAACAATTAACGAAAACTCTTGGAGTGATTATGAAGGAGCATACACTATCTATATTTACTCACAAGATAAACGAATTCTTGAAACTACATTCTCCGGCGAAGATAACGGTTACTATGGCGTTGGAATTGAACTTATTGTAGAAATGGAGAATAACAATGATTGAAGAATATATTAGTAAAACTAAGTTAATGAAACATCTTCAAGATTTGATTGATGATGAGTTTGTTTTGCCGGATTGCAAAAAATACAGTTGGGGATTGATGAACTATATTGATATCAAGCTACAATCTATCAAATTAGAAGTTTCTGAAAACAATAACGATAATTTTGAGAGATTTAAGAAGTTTGCAAAGGATGTTTATGGATATGATGTTGTGAGATCGGATGAAGGAATTTCTGTAAAAGAATTGTTTATTAAAGGGGAAAATCATGTTTGATTTTTACTGCACAGATTGTGAGTATTTCAAACTCACTGGAAAAGATAGTTTTGGTAAACCATGTGAATACGGCGGTTGGTGCAATTCACCTTCGCCATTTTATCAAGGTGGTCATTATGCACAGGAAGGTGGACTTGCTTGTGATCTTTTCTGCGGTTCTGATGATGGTTTAGTTGATAAAGGAGGACTACCGTATGATTCCGTGTAAAGAGCTTTTGGAATGTTTTAATAAGGTTTGTGAAGTTGTTGAAGACTGGATTGAACCTGTTGTAAGGTTGTGGAAAAATGCTGGCGGTTCTGTTTTTATTGATAGGCAGAACGATGAAACTTATTCAGGAACTTTTTTAGATTTCTTTTTATATGGTCGAGAACAACAAAATCAGGTCAATCAAGAAATTAAAATAACCATGGTCAATAATTCTGTTCTTATTACAAAAAGCCCGTTTAAGCAAGAAAGTGCTGTACTGTTTTCGATTGAAGTTCTAAAAGATCCAATTCGGTACTACGTTTCGTATAACTTAGAAGAATTCGATTCTTTTTGGCAATGTCTTAGTCCTAACTCTACGGCAAACCTATATGCTAAATTACAACTTCTTAAACCAGAAAATATGGATAAAACATTGAAATCTATTCATGATATAGTTAAAGGAGTATTTGAAAATGGTATTGATAGGAACGGACATTCATTCATATTTCCTGTATGTTCCGGCGGTATTACAAGCAGTTATAAATTATTAACAACAATTCCTATCAACGACATTACAGAATTTCAATTAGATGTTATTCGGTGTATTGATAATGAAACAGAAATGACACTGATATTTTCTCGTAAAAAAGAAAACGAAGATGATCACGTTAAAAATATCAGAATCTTATATGCGGTGTTTCCAAGAGTTACTGGATTATATAAGCATAGAATTCTTACGGTTTTTGATAATGATCACAGCAACGATATTGTTATAAATGATTATAATATTGGAATTTCAATAAATCCACATCTAAAAGAAGCGTTTGACGTACTATTTAAGAGATTAAAATGTTATTTTCTTGGAAATAAAGAAAATCCTGAAATCAAACAATCTTCCACTGATTTTGTAGATTTAGAGAAGAAAGCTGTTACTGCTACAAAGATTGAAATTGAAAATAAGTTTGAAATTGTAAAAACAAAAACCTTCAAATACTTCGACAAGGATAATTTCCCTGTTGGAACTTTTATCAAGTTGAAGTTTAATGATCCTTATTCTGTTGGTTGTTCTAAATTCAAGAAAGATGATGTTTGTAATGCAATAATCACAGGATATTCGGCAGCATATACCCAAATCCATGTTGCAACTCCATCTACGTTTGCTGATAAACCTTACATTTATGTTTTTACAAAAAACGACTTCTTTAACGGATATGTTGAAATTGTTTATAAAGGAGAAAATCATGTTTGATTGTGCAATTCGTATGGACTCTGATTTCTGGGATGAACCGTCTGAATCAGATGAACTTATTTATAACTTCAAAGAAGCATTGCGAAAAGAAGTAAAGAAGGAAGTCAAAGATAAAATTGAACGTCTTGAAAAAGAACTTGCTGATCTTAAAGAGTTCCGAGAAGAAAAAGAGCAGTATGATAACAGAATAAATCAGCTTGAAAATAAGTTAAAGAAAACAGAATCAGAAGTAGAAGAAAAAGCAAAGCAACTGAAACTAAATGAATTTCTTACAATGATTGAATCTCCGGCATGGTGTGTTCACGGAGATTGGGAATATTTGAATCCTAAATGTGATAAATGTGATGATTCCAGAACAATTCATTTCTTAGCGCCGAGTGGAAAAGAGCATACAGAAAGTTGCCCATACTGTTCACAAAGAAGATATACATATCGTCCAGAAGAAGCAGTTCTTGTCTATATGAAAGAAAAAGAATTGAAGCGAATTAAAGAGTATGAAATGAACGGTGTTGAGCTTATCTATGTTCATAAACATCAGTTAAATGAATATTTTAATACTGATTATGATTATACAGAAATTCGCAGATGTTATGACGGGGAAGATTTCACAAAGTTTAGCAGCTATGATGCTTGTAGAATGTATTTTAGAAACCTTGAAGATTGTCAGAAAGTTTGCGATTATTTGAATAATGGGTGAGTTTAGTATGACTAATGCTGACAGAATCAAAAACATGAATGAGGAAGAACTTATAGAATTCTTAGGAGAATCTATTTGTGATCATGTAAAAATATGTCCATATGAAACAGATAAGAAGATAAGTTGTGATGAATGCCGGAAAATCTGGTTACGTTCTGAGGTGATTGAAAGTGACAAACGATGAGATGTTAGAACTTTGCGATAGAATTGAGGCTATGGCATATGAATTGTGGGATTCTAATAGACTCGAATATTCACATTATTTTGATCTAACTGCGGAAATTGAACATATAGTTAATATAATCAAACCAAAAAAGACTAATGGTGACAGACTTAGAGAAATGAATGATGAAGAACTTGCAGAACTTCTTGACAATTCTCAATGTGCACACTGTGCATATGAAGAAGGTTGTGACGATAATGCAGAATGTAGTAGAGGCATTTTAGAATGGTTGAGAAAGAAGGTTAATGAAGATAATGGAACTAGTTAAGCTAGAAGACGTGCTTACTATTTGTTCTGCATATTGTCCAGATGATGACGGTAGTTGTTCAAAAGCCGGTCATGACCTCAGAGAAATGCTTGACGAAATAGAGGCACTGCCGATTGTTCACATTGACGATATGGCATTCAATATTCAGAATGAGATTCAGGCGAAGAAACCGGAAAGAACTGTGGAGATCACATTTGTGCGGCACGGGCGGTGGATAGAAGAAAGCCCGAATGAATACTACTGCTCATATTGCGGTAAGTATGCGCCGATAGAAAAGAATATGAGACATTGCGATTGTTCAAATTGGTGCAAAGAATGCGGCACGAAAATGGATGCCTTACAACACGATAAGTCTTATTGACAGGAACGGACACCAACAGATTTTTAACATGATGACAATCACATTGAAAGAGCATCTTGAAGATGCGATTCGGAGAGGATGTGAGTTATGCAGAAAATACGGAGTTGATAGATTCCAGATCAACTATCACTCTGCTGGATATCCGTGGGGGAAATCCGTACACTACGATGCTGATGGAAATAAGATTGATGTTGAAGTTTGGAATGATTAAGGAGTGGAATGAATGGATAAAGAGAAAATCATGAAATTGTGTCAACAAATTGGCTTAGTTGCTATGAGCGATAAAAAGCATTATCCTGCACTTCATTCAGATTTAGATTTTATCAACAATGCACAAATGGATATTTTCAGAGAAGTCACCACACCGCCAAAAAGCAATGCTGATCGCATACGGCAGATGACAGACGAGGAGCTGGCTACTCAGCTCGAAGCATTTATCTGCCATAATGTTGAAAGATGTAGTAGAGAAGATATCAGTTGTATTGAATGCGCTTTGAAATGGCTTAAACAGGAGTGTGAAGAAAATGACAAAACATGAATGTGCTGTGATTATGGCATTTACAGGAGTTGTAATGCTGACAGGTGATGATCTTGACGAGTTTTACAAGTATGTCACTGAAATCATGGGTAGACAAATATATTCACATGAGATGGGAATTCTAGCAGAAGAGATCAAAGAAAAATCAAGGTCTGATTTTTTGGAGCTGTGTAAAACTGCTGTAAGTCCGAAAACGAACGGCGACAGTATTAGACAGATGGCGGATGAGGAGCTTGCGGAAAATCTTTTGCTGAATAGTAACTATTTTACGTGCTCAAAATGCACGTATAAATCTGGATGTAAAGGCAAAAAATGCAAAGATGCTGCTATTGAATGGTTGAGAAAGGAGGTTGAAGAAGATGAACAGTAATAGAATCGCACAGGAAAGCAACGAAATGCTTTTAAGAATGTTTGTATCTGCAATCGGATGTGATTATATAACTCACAGTAAAAAGAACACTGCACAGTTTCATCCTGATTTTTCAGAAGACACAGTTTCTCTGTGGAAAGAGGTAGAAAGCCGTCTACAATCTCCGAAGATTCTTAACTTCGATATGGATAAAGCATATGAAATATTGAAAGAAGAAATCGACAAGCAATGTAATATTATTGAGAATAATGAATATGCAACACAAAGCTATCATGCTGGAATCAAAGCAGGATTGAATATTGCATATAATATAATGAGAATATGTATAATGAAAGATGGTGACAAAGATGTTGAACATTGACAGAATCAGAGAAATGAGCGCGGATGAGCTTGCAGGTATTATCAAGATTTGTCCTTGTGAGGAAAAAGGAATTGAATGCGATCACGATTCGTGCAGCGATTGCCGTGTTGATTGGTTGTATGAGGAGGCTGAAGAAGATGGTATTCACGACTGATGAATTTAGGAAGTACATCAAGGCAAAACATATTGCACGGGTGAAAATCCTTGATGCTTATATGGAGGAGAATCCAAAGAGCGAATATTGTTACGAAGATGTTGACGCCGTATATCAGCTTGAAGTGAACGTGCAAATCGGCTCACATACCATCGGACGTTCACGACAAGGCAGAGTAAATTGCGGAAATGGGGCAACACGGACGATGAACGGTACGAAGTATGGGCATCATTATCAGTGAGGTGGAGGTGAACAGAGATGCAAGAACTGATTGACAGACAGGCAGCGTTGAAAAAGATGTGTGATACGTGCGGCTATTGTGAGAAGTGTGAAAATGCTATGCGTTCAACACATCCGGACTTTGTTGCTGGTAATTGTAATAATTACAGATTTTTTGCAGAACTGCCCATAATCGAAGCCGAACCAGTGAGGCACGGTCGGTGGATTAACAATACATTTTGCAGTGAGTGTAAACGATTCCCTGTCCCTGTTGATGTTTCCGTCTGCAATCAAGAATTGACAAAATATTTTTCACGGTGTCCGCATTGCGGTGCAGTGATGGACTTGCGCACACCAACAGAGGTGCAGCTTTATATGGCTGACAGCGTTATGATGGGAGAGGTAGCAGAATGAATGACGATTACGATAAGGTTATTGAGTTCTTCAGTGAGCATGAAAATGCCATCTATGGATTTGGTCCAACCGATAACGGTGCTGAGGAAGGTTCACTCCTATGGTGTGTTAAAGAGCTTGATTCCATGTTTGATATTAATATATATATATTGACGATAGAGATAGAATAATTAAGCAACGAACCTTAAAAGTGATATGCGCACTTATTGATATTTATGAGAAAAAAGACGCAGAGGAGAGAGAACTCAATAGCGAGATAACGACTTTGATTAATGATCTTGCAGCAAAGGAGCTGGAAGTTGAATATCTCAAGTCCAAGCTGAGTGAGGAGGTTGTTGACAATGGATGATTTGATAAGACGATCTGATGTAATCGGATTGCTTGAAGATATGATTTTATTTGGAGAGTATGACATCATTGCAAGTTCATTTTCAAAAGCTGATGAAGAAAAGGCATATAAGGCAATAAACGACATTCCTGCTGCTAACCTCTGTATTCCGTGTAGCGAGAGGTTGCCGGAAAAAGATAAGGATGTACTACTTCGCCAAAGTAATTGTGATTATGTTGTTGGATATTTATGTTCCGAAGATGTTTTTGATACTGATTGCGGATTTATGGATCTTGATAAAATAACACATTGGATGCCACTTCCATAGTCAGTTGAAACTAAACAAATAATTCATGGAGGAATAGTCAATAATGAGTGAGTATAAATCTTTTCAGGATATTTTGAATTTCCTATCATTCAGTCATAAGTTTGAAACAAAAGGATATCCTTATCCTTTTACGCAAGATCCTAACAATGTTATTTTCTCATTGGGGCAGATTATTATTCCTAAATTTGGAATCCGTGAAATGGTGCAAAATAAGATCTCAGACATAAAAAGCGCGCCGATTTCTGAGATCACAATGATGTATCAAATTCCATTTGTGGTTATTGATAAGAAGGAGAAGCGAACATTTGATGAATACAAAAGTGGAGTTGTGAATCAAAATATCAGTCTCACGTTTAGATACGATAAAACCTATAAATATGGAGATATCACTAAGTCAATTTTTGAGGTCTGTTATTATATCACAGAACACGCAGAAGAAACAAATGATTTCTTTATTTTGACATTTGATAATATAAATGATTTCTTTTCTTATTACATTATTCCTAATCAATGGGGGCTTGGTTCCACTATTTGCAATGCCGGATGTCAGGAAAGGTATTATGGTGAAAAACAAAATGCAAGTGAAAAATTTCCAAAGCTACATAAATGTCCATTTATGCAGCCGAACGGAGTTTGTAATACAAATTTACCAATGGAAATTCTAAAAGAAATTGATTGGTTTTTTAGAAATAAGAAAAACTATATTCTTCCAATAGGTTATCCTCAGAGGTTAGAAGAGCTTGTTCATGAATTTGTAAACGGAAATGTTGATAAAGCAGAAAGATATCTTAATGATATTCGGTCGATGAATGATATGAAAATAAGAGAGGAGGAATATTGACTATGGAAATGCTTTCAAAGTTAGATTATACTACAATCGAAAAACTGTGTGATGAATATGGATATAAAAATCTGATGTTTGCTATTTCTGCTATTCTTGCAAATAAATTGGAGAATATTGGGGTGTCGAAAGATTATGAAATTTATCCATCTCCACTTAGCAATATGAAAGACTCAAAGGTTACGAATGAAACAAAAGAAGTAATACAAAAATATTTAGATGAATATCGAAACTATATAAACCCTAAAAACGAGCCAACCTGTAAGGATTGTAAATATTGCGGAGACAGTTGTACTTATAGAAATCCAACTGGTTTGTGGTGTGGTGAATACTACCCGAAAGATTTACCAGAAGGGTTTTAAAACAAGGAGGAAACCTAACAATGAAAAGAATTATTTTTGCAGATGACATTTTTGAAAAAGTACAAAATAAGTACAAGAACTCACAAGGAGAAGCGAGAAAAGCATATTCAGATGTGCTGGATATGATAGTAGATGTTGAAGATGCCGATCTATGGCATGATGTAGATAAAGAACTTCCGGAAGATAACTATGACAGAGCTATTATGATGGAAGATGAAAATCATATCATTGAAATCGGTTCCTTTTACAGTGAGTCAGAAAACACTGATCCTTGCTTTTATGATTCAGAAGATAAGCCGTTCAAGGCAGTCAAATGGTTTGATTATTTTTAATTCTTTGTATATATTCAACAAAAATCCATGTCATATTTTGGCATGGATTTTATCTTTTATTTTCTGAAAAGACTTGACATTTTCAATAAAATGTGTTATACTATATTTGTAAGCAAAAGGAATAAAGATGTCAAATAGGAGGAAACACAATGAATAGAGTACAGATTATCAGAGGCGGAAAGAGTGGAAAGATCCTGTCCGTAATGGTAGAGGAACTTGAAAACTCTTATTTTGATGAGCACGGATATCTTCACGGTGATCTTAAAGAAAACCATAAGATTGAAAAATCTGAATTCAAAAAGTACGGGGAATTGACTAAAAACATGAAGCCGTATTATATCGGATATTACAGACAGCGAGTTTATAATGAATTCGCAATCTGATTGGAGGTAGATAAAACGTGATTATGTACGTTTGGTTAGATGATCTGCGTCCTATTCCGGAAATCAATGTTCGGCATTGTGTACGTGAAGAACCGGAGTTCGGAATGAACACTTATATCACATACAGAGCAAAATCCGTAAACTATGCAAAACTATTACTTGAAATGGCAATTAAACAAAATAGATATGACGGATATCTCCTTGACCTAGATCATGACCTTTTAGATTTTGCAGAAGATGGCGGAGATGCCTATAAAATAATCTTGTGGATGATTGAGATTGGATATACAACAGAAAAATTCAAGTTCAGACTTCACACGATGAATCCAGTCGGAAAAGAAAATATGCAACAACTTATTGATAGGTATTTTTATAAATGAGGTGAGTTAGAGTTGAAGGACAAATCACTGTATATAATAAGATATAGGGGAGTAAGATATTATACTCAAGCATATAGTTTTAATCAAGCCTTGCACTTTGTTCGTTTCAAAGCAGAGAAACATAAAAAATCAGCATATCAAAGAACACTGGAATTTGTAAGTAATTATAAGGAGTAACTTATGACTTTTGAATATGGAAATTGGAAACCAATTATTGAATGGTTTGAGAAAATTGATAAAATGTCAGCCTTTCCAGATCATGAAAAATTTGCAATGTATAAGGAAGGTCATGTTTTTGACGAAGAAAAATCTGTAAAATGGAATCGTGAAGAAGTAAAAAGAAAGAATAAAGAATATAAAGAAGAACAAAAAAGACTCATTAAAGAACATAAAGATGAATTTGACTTAGCAAAAAATACGGTTATTAGTTTAATTGCAGATGAACTTAAAACTATTTTTCCCGGTGCAGATGCAGAACTTATTCATCCTGACAATCTTAAAAAGAAAGCAGACCTTATTTTCGCAAAGGCATGGGAAAGAGGTCATTCTTACGGGATTCATGAAGTCATTGCAGAAGTAGAAGAACTTGTTGACTTTATTGATGATTTTATGAAAGTAGGTTGATACTAATGCGTAAAAGGGGGTTATGTAATTGTTCAACTTGTTTCAAATTTAAGGTCAGAAGAAGAAACTATTTTAGAAGATCTTGGTATTTTTGAAACAAAAGAATTGGCTATGAAGAAGCTAACCAATCTAATTAAGGAAGTCATTAATAGTGGTAAATATAGTAATTATGAAATCAGTGAATCAAATATTGGGTATCCGCCACACTGGACAGTTAAACCAGTTTGTCAAAGATGTGAGTATTTTTATAAGTATCCATGCAATGAGTGTGGTAAAACCTATATTGATCTTTATTTGAAAGAGAGAGTGATTAAGGATGCTTGATCTTATAACACAACAAGAAATCTTAAATATCCTGATAGACAGCGAACTATATAATGAAGATACAGTGATGAATTGGTTTGTGAATATGTCTTCGGATGAAATTATACGTAATCTTTGTGAAGAATTGAAAAAGTATAAGGAGGAAGAAAAATGAAAGCAGTTGAATCTATTGCAAGAGATAATCTTATTGAAACTATGTCAACTTACAGTTGTTCAGAAGTTAGTAATATCATTGATAACTCACTAGGTGATATTATAAAATTACTCTGTAGCAGAATTAAGGAACTTAAAGAAGAAACACCTAATACACCAAGTAAAAATGAACTCATTAGATTGTTTGAGCAGTATAAATTATTCTCGCCGGAAGTCTATGATCGTATTGTAGAAAATTATGGAATCTTTGATATCATTGCATTCTTGTGTAAGCAGGTAAAATATCATAAAGAACATGAAGAATACTGGAAGAATAGATTTAAGCAAACAGAGGAACATCTTAAAGAGTGCGAGGAAATCCTAGATATGCATGAAGCTGAGTTTTCCAACCCATATTAAAATATTTATTTATTCCGGAAATCAAAAAGAAACATATCATATACAATATCCATGTAACCAAATACAGGGTTACAGCGATTATATGAAAGGAAATGATTGATTATGAAACTTATCTATGAGAATGAAAATCGTCTTAAAAGTTTTTATGATTTAAATAACGCTGAACAGCTAAGAGATGAGATTATCCAGAAATTAAAACAGTTTGACAAAGATCAGAATTCTTATCAGACTGACGTTTATCTTTATGTTGATGATAACATGAATGGAACTCTTGAAGATTTTACCAATGTTGGCGGAAACTCTTGGCTAGATGATGACCATTATGTTCTGTTCACTGACAAACAGCGTTATGAGGATTGGACGGATTTCTGGAATGATGAGGATGACATTGCAGATGCTCTTGGTATGACAACAGATGAACTTAAACAGCTTGCACTTGATTATGCCAATAGAGATGAGGATGATCCTAAATATCAGTATGATATTGATGATATCCGCTTTTTTGAGGTAGCTGACTTTATTGAGAATAATAGAGAATACTTTGATGAACTTGAAGAAATCAGACAGGATGCTATTGACACCAATTATGAATACGAGTACGGTGAGAAAGCCGAAGAAATTATCAATGAGTTTGATGAAGACCTTTACTATAAAAACAATCCAGATCGTTGGTAAAACGCATACAGTATACATATACAAAACCGCCAAAATATTACTGGCGGTTTTTGTTTAATATACATATTGACAATTTAGAGAATATGTGTTATACTATGTATAGTTGGAGGTGATTCATGTGTTAGACTTTAATCAATACAAGGAAGATATTATATGTGGTTTGAATTACATTATACATAGAAATAAAGATATAGTAGTTCCAGATATTCAAAGCGATTCTGACTCAGATATGCTTGAAGATGAAGATAGAGAATATATGAATCATGCTGACAGGTATACTATTAGTATATTTAATAAACTGTATGATGTTGATGCATTTACAAGTTTACAAGCTGCTGAATTCATAAAGAATAATATTGATAATATTGAATATTTATATTCTGACGAAGACGAGTGGGATAGTGTCGTTGGAGATATTGAGGATTACTTCAATGGGGACTTTGTTCTTCGGTCAAACTATACCGACAAAATATATAAAAGCAGAACTCTGTCTGAATTTATAAGTATATGTAAATAAGGGATGAAATCTTATGCGGTATGCACGACAGGTAATAATTGGCGGTCTTGACAAGGTTCAGGAAAACATCTCAACATTTAAGATGGATTATTTTAACGAAGTTCGTACAAAATTAAAAAACATTTGAATGTATACAATATACACAAAAACTCCTGCAAATATTTGTGGGAGTTTTTTCTTTTATTTTCTCGAAAAGACTTGACTTTTTACTATAAATATGTTATACTATATTTGTAAGGTAAAGGATAACCAAAGTCAAGGAGGTTGTTAATATGAAGTACGAGACAACAAAAGTCAAGTTCGAGGAACTGGAAAAGAAACTGAACAGACTGTTCAAGAAGATGGACGTTCTTCACATTGCACATACCTTCACTAAGCTGAATGAGTTTGTAAAGGAAGTGCCGATCTACACGATTGATCCTATCACTCAGGCAAAGCATAAAATTGATAGCATGATGGTTGAGTGTGTTGAATTTGATCTTGACTTTGATGAGTACAAGATTGGCAACTACAGACTTGGTGCTGTTCTGGAAAGAACACTGGAAAATGGAAATCTTGTTTACGCGATTGATGATAACTTTGATTATGCACAATATACAACAGAAGCCCTCAGATGCGATCACTGCCGTAGAAATCACAACAGAGCAAAAGCAGTTGTTATCATTGACAACGAAACAGGAAATGAAATTATGGTCGGCAAAACTTGTCTGAAAGACTTTATCGGAGTTAGAACAGACTCTTTTGCAGGATATCTTTACAGCATCAATGAAATCCTCAATGATATCACAGAGGAAATCCACGACACAGAAATGCACATTTACAACAGATGTTTTGACACTATTGATTATCTGGCAAGATGCATTAAGATGACAGAAGCTAAAGGTTACTTCAAGACGATGAAAGAAGAAGCAATTTTCGAGGCAAAGAGGAACACTACAATCGAGCAGAAGTACATTGACAAAGCAAAGGAAGTTGCTGAGTTCTTTGAAACTTATGAAACAACAGATAACTTTGAGCATAATATCAGACTTTATGTTACCGGCAGAATGCCTATTGTAAGAGAAAATGGTTTTGTTGCTTATGCATATACACTGTATAAAAAGATTATTGAGAGACTTGCTGAGAGAGCTAAAATGGAAGAAGCTGCAAAGAATTCCAATTATGTTGGTACTGTTGGTGAAAAGATCACAGTAAACGCTGAAATGAATCTTGCTGGCGGTTATGACACAGAGTTTGGTTACGTGAGAATTTACAAGTTTGTTGATGAATCTGGAAATATTTACATTTGGAAAACAAGCACGGCAATTAGCCTTGAAAGTGGAAGCAATGTAACGCTTAAAGGTACTGTTAAAGATCATAAGGAATACAAACTTGAAAAGCAAACAATTCTTACTAGATGCAAGGTGTGTGCGGCGTAAAAAACCGCACATACTTAAATAAAAAACATTTTAGAAAAGACTTGACAAAACGTAAAATATATGTTATACTATATTATGTAAATACACAAGTCAGGAGGCATAGACAATGGCAAACATCAGAAAAGGTGAAATTGATCTTCTGGAATCCATTTTTCACGACATTAAGGATAAATCTGATATGCATGATCAAGCAAAGGAACTCGCAAAACTTATTGAAAATCTTGATATGCGTGATATCGTAAGAAATGAAAAAACCAGAATTGCTGTTGCAGCACGGAGAGAAGAAAATCCATTCTACGGCAGAAGCAAAGAGGAAATTGAGAGAATCAGTAAGCGAGTTGGAGGTACTGGAAAATGAATGAATATACATCCGTTACTGAATACACTAAAGAAGAGCTTAGAGATTTTCTTAAAACAAGAAAACAATATATGATTAATATTATTAAGGAATGTGTTGCTGCTGTAGAATCTACAGATAACGCTATAATGTCTTTAATGGATTCTGAAAAAGAAGAAGATACGATTTTGGAGGAACTTTACCACATTTTAACTGAATATAATAAAAACCTATATACTATGAATAGCGCGAAAAAGCATATTGATACACTCAGATGCAATGTCTGGTTGATGGCAGAAACGGAGGATAATGAAAATGAATGAATACTGCCCTTATGTTCTCATTAAGAAAGAGCGTTTGAAGCTAAAAGAAGAATATGATTCTGTTCTATTGAGATTGAATCTTGCAGCAAAGGAAGAACTTGAAATAGCTATTGATCTGATTCGTAATTCTTTTGATGGTATCATCAATGCAGCTAAAGATTATATGTCTACTTCTGATAAGAATAAGCAGGATCAGTGCAAGCGGCGACTGGAAGTTCACATTGAGGGATATTTCGGAATCATTGATAAAGTAAAAGTACACGAAGTTGTAGGTCATGGATATGATGACCGAGAATACACAATCCACTTTAGATTCAATAATAATAAGGACTACGAACTTGTTATTTCAAATCCAGATAGTCCTTATTGGATTTTGCCGAAAAGACCAATGTACGCAACTTACGAAGACTATTCAAAAATCCTGAGTAATATTTGTGTGGAACTCAGAGTTGTAACAAATACATCCAGATATCTCAGAGAAACATCTGTTGTTTCTGATATGTTTAAGGACGATGATTTCAATAAATATTATGTAAGGGATGCGATATTGTGAAAATTACAGCACTTCTTTCATATAGGGGATACGAGGCGGTTATTTGTTATTCGGAGGATGATAATTGCTTTTATGGGAAAGTCATATATCTTCTAAGTGATACTATTTTATTTGATGTTCATGATAAAAGCACAATGTTTTCTGATTTTGAAAACGCAGTAAATGATTATTTATCAATGTGTGCTGCCGAGAATAAAAAACCAGAACTACCAAAAGATAAATACTTACCGGAAGAAAACGATATTGGAAAATTTACATGGAAACATAACCTACATATTAAATAAGGGAGGAAACAAAGAATGTTCGATTATGAAAAACGTGATTGGCTTTTAAGTGAATTAGATTGGCTGTCAAATAATACTCGTGGCATTATATTAGGTGATAATGATTTTACAACAACAGTTATTTACAATGTACGACCTGAAGTAGTTAAGTGCCGATTAGATCAGGTAAAAGAACTGATAGAGGATCTTCTAAAAGAAAGAAACGAATATTTGAATAAGCTAGATGCAGTTATCACAAAATTCATGAAGGAGGATGAATAAAACTATGAGATTTATGAATGAAAAAGATTATAATCGTTGGGTTGAGGATATGTACCTCAGTTTCGATCATCGTAGGTTTAACGGCTCAAAAGGATATATCACAGACGGTAGGTTCTCAAATGTTTTCCTTATGACTTCTTTTGAAGCCCATACTCCGGATACAAAAAGAGTTATTATTATGAATATCAAAACAGGAAAAGTTGCGATTGCAAGATGTTCTGGTAATGATGAGTTTAATTTGCATGAAGGAATTGCTATTGCTTGGGCGAAATATAGAAATATGGAAGTGCCTTATAAGGTTGAAATTATTGGAATTAAAGATTTGAAGCCGAATGATTATTTTGCATTTTCTTCAAATCACTGTAACAAAATCTGGTGCTTTGTTGGATTTTTGAAGAATGAAGACACTAATAAAGAACAAATTGTTTTTAAGCGTTCAGAAAAATCCAGAGAACTTAGATATGAGAGACTTGTAGATTGTTCTGGTGCAGTTTTTAGAATTCTTTGAGGTGGTACGATGATGACCGTAAAACAGCTAAGAGATAAACTTTCAGAGTTTGACGATGATCTTGAAGTTGTAATTGTTTTTAATTCTGACGGATATGGGGCTTTTGAAGGAATGATTAATGATAGCGAAGAATTATCCGTTATGAAATGTCCGCTGAAAGAAATCGAATTTACAGAAACAGGAATGACAACAAGATATGGAGTTATGAAAGATAGACTTCATATTTTTGCAGATGAAAGATGAAAGGAATTGAATTGATTATGCAAATTAAAAAAGAAGTAACTTTTGATGTCACAGCAAAAGAAGTAAATGAGTTTTTGAAAGAATGTCTGAATGATAAAGATAAACTTTCAGAGCTTGTAGATGGAATGAATTTTGGTGTTATGTCTTATGTTGCTGCGAAATATGTAAATAGACTTGCGAAAGATGATCCATATTCTTATGGTAAATTTGTTGAATTTCTGCCAAAGATAGATATTGCTGGAATAGTTAATGATAGTGAATGTATCAAACATAAATATTCAAAAACAATTCCAATTCCAGCTAAAGTAGAAGAAAAACCAGAAACGAAGAAAGTAGATGTAAAGAAAGCAACATCAACAAAACCAAAATTTCATGTTGGAGATTCTTTCAAGTGCAATAAAGTATTGGCTGAAGAACTTTCATCAAACGCTATGCTTCTTCTCGTAGATTATTGGATTACAATTACTCATGTCACAGCTCAAGTAACAGGAGATTTTGATCAGGTAACATACAATATGAAATCAAATCTTGGAGATACATTTTACGTACCAGAAACAAAACTTCTAAAATGGATGAAGGAAGACAAGATTGTCGGCTATAAACGGGTAAACATCTGGTTTCACTAAACTGTAAAGATATAACAATTTTATCTATGAAATAAACAGAGTAAATTTCTACATTAGTAGATGTAGGAGTTTACTCTTTTTATTTTATAGAGAGGTGATATTTATGGCTTTGACAGATTTTACCCCTTCAAATGGTAAGATATATTACATGACACGAGAACAATATGAAGCAGCAGGTTCTCCGGCAGGAGATTCTAATAGTCTTTATTTTGTTCAAGAATCAACAAACATAAATCCAAATATTGTTACAATGTATGCCGGAACAGCATTGGTGTGTGAATTGTATGATATTACAGGTGTTACATATACACAAGATCCTGATACCGGAGATGTATTGTACGATCAGCAATATAGAATCAACGGTAAAATGTATCTAAGACACGATGATGCTATTACTGATGATGTCACAGGAGATATTTTGAGAAAAGAAACATATACACTTCTTTCTTATAATAAACGGGATGCAAGTGATACAGGAAGATTTTTAGAGTGTGGTATTACCAACAATACCATTGTTTGTTACGGTGGAAAACCTGATGTATCTAATTGTGTTAAAGGATTTGTATATGTTGTTATTGCAGACGGAGAAAAAGGTATTTACGCTTTTGACGGAACAAATCTTGTTCCGGCAGTTACATCTTCTTTCATTCCAGATCAGTTTACTATTTTACAAGATGAACAAACTGGTATCGTAACTGGTGTTGGTGCTAATGTAGCAGGAAAAACATTCACAGTTGGAACTAGTCAGATAACAGCACAGGAAGGAGCTATTATATTTAATGAATATGATGAATCAACCGCAACAAATGCACCTACTGGATTTAACTCAGTAGCATTTGGTAAATCAAATAAATTGTCAGGTGCTTATGGCTTATCATTTGGTTATAATAATAGCATAAGTGGTGTTAATATAGATCCGTCACAGCAAGGCTCATCCAGTTATTGTGGATACAATATTGCTATCGGTGAATCAAATACGACATCAGCAGAAAAATTAAGATGTAATACAATATCCGGATTAAGTAATACTGTAAGTGGTGGAACACTTGAATATAATACAATCATTGGTAATAATAATTCTATAGGTTGTAGTGGTATGACATATTCCAGAATTCACGGTGATTATAATAATGTTAATGGAAACACATTTCCTTATATGTGCATAGAAGGTGCCTCTAATAAGGTAACAACGTCATCTATAGGTTCTGAAAATTCTATTATTCATGGTGAGAACTGTGGATATTCTGCTGTTTTATTTAGTATTATTGTTGGTGATGATAATAGAGCAACAACCGCAACGGATTCCGAAACATATGTTGCAAATTCAGCAATATTTGGAGCTAGCAATACATATAAAGCGAGCATAGCTAATTCTTTAATAGCCGGAACACAAAATACCGTTAATAATGGTATAAGTGGCGTATTTATGATGGGACAGAATAATAAAGCGGCATTTTCAACAGATACCGGACAAGGAAGTACAAATTCAGGTGTTATTGGATATGCAAACACAATAAGATCTTTGGAAAATTGTTTTGTTGTTGGTGATTCAAACGAAACAAACCATTCTCAAAGTTCTTTGATTGTTGGTTATGCAAACGGACATACTAATCTGTCATTACAAAAATCTATTGTTGTTGGTGAATACAACCAAGCAGCGGGTATATCATATACTGCTATATTTGGTAATAATAACTATGGCGGTACTTCTCAATGCTCCATTATTAGTGGTGAAGATAATAATGTAACAAATGGACATCTCTGTGCATCTGTTTTCGGGCGAGGACTCGAAAATAGCAATAATACAGATAATGCACAAACTGTTATAGGTCAGTATAATAACAGTGCTACACCTACAACATCCGATGTACCTGAATATGATAATGTTTATGGTAAAGCAACATTTATTGTTGGTAATGGTAATGAAGTAGGAAATGTTATCACAAGATCAACTTCTGCTATTCTTACTTATGACGGAAAACTTCATTTACCATCTGATGGCGGAAATGTAATCACAAATAATGGTAATAGTATTGATAGTATTAGAACAACCGATACAACCGTTGCAGCCGATGATGCTAGTTATACATTCGCAAAATTGCCAAAGAACGGACAAGAAATAATACTTAGTTCTACGTATACTATTGGATCAGTAACCGTTACAGACATTGCTAATATGTACTTCAATAGAGGTTTCGGCGTAGAAACAAAAGCAGTTTCTTCTGATTATAATTCAGTGATTATTCTTAAAAAAGGAACTAGCATTTCAACAGCAGAAGATATCATGACAAACTTTACGGCAAATGATTCTACAAGAATATATCTTCTAAATAAAGATATTGATATTTCAACATTTACAATTCTTCATGTTATGCTATTTAATGACGGATTCAATATTTGCGCTATTGTATCTGGATATGAGGAAGTGAGTAATCCATGAACGAAAGAATGAAAAGACTTAGAAGATTTTACAGTAGCATCCTAGTATCGAATGAAGCTCCTTTTACATATCATAGTATTGGTTCTGGAAATGTTGAAACTGATATCTATTATGGTAATAAAACAAATATCAAAGTTCCATCTTCACTCGGCGGAAGTCCTGTCTCATCTGTTGGAAGCACAACATTTTCAACAGGAAAACTCAAAACAGAAGAATTTGAAAAAGACGATATTCGCAGTACAATTACATCTATTACATTTTCTTCTGGAATTGAAAAAATTTAACTTGACTTTTTACCGAAGTTGTGTTATAATTAAATAACTTGGAGGTGTTGTTTATGCAACAAGATACTATTCTAATTCCACAAATGAACGATACAAGAATCCTATACTTATCCGGAGATGTTGAAAACACAAATATCTCAGAAGTTTGTTCATCCATTTTATCAATCAATGATACGGATAGAAAAGGAATGGAGAAATTTAAGAGCTATGATCTTGTTCCGATTCAACTTCATGTTCAGTCTTACGGCGGAACTATTGATGATATGTGGGCTTTAATTGATATTATTGAATCTAGTATAACTCCTGTTATCACCTATTGTTCTGGATACTGTATGTCGGCAGCGGCACTTATCTTCCTTGCCGGACATCATAGAGTTATGTATCCACATTCTTCAATCATGTTCCATCAAATGCTTGCAGGAACATTTGGAAAGTTTGAAGATCTTAAACTAGAACAAAAACAGTTTGACGCAATGCACAAAGGAATCATCAAATATATCAAGTCACACACAAAGTTGAAAAAGAAGTTCTTTCATAAAATGGTTGATTTGAAACAGGATATGTACCTTACCGCAAAACAATGCCTAAAGCATGGAGTTTGCGATAAGATCATAAATAACACGGATACAAGAGATTGTTTCCGTGAGCAACTAGCACAACTTGTAAATCAGGAAATTGAATTGGAGGATTTTGAAAATGAGTGAGCGTAGATTTTGGATTGTAAAACCAGTTGTAAATGGTTTTGAAACCAACATGATTATGTATGGAACACAGGAAGAACTAGAACAATATGTTCGCAATAATATTGGTGGACAAGTAAACTATATTGGTATTAGTTCTGATATTGTTAATCCTCTTACTACTATTGGTATGAAGATTTATATGTGTCCTACTATTGAGGAAGAAGCAAACAATCTTCCTCCGGCAGAGGATTATGAAGATGACAATGTAACTCCTTCGTGATTGTTCACAAAACAATCATATATAAAGCAAAAGAGGTTGTTAAATATGTAGCAACCTCTTTTTGTTTATTGATAAACTTTTTATAAAAGCCTTGACTTTTCACATAGTTTGTGTTATACTATATTAAGGAAGGAAGTGTGTGAATATGGTAACATTATTTGAATTCGCTAAGAATAAGAAAAAGATTGAAATGGAATTGTGTTTTGCAACACCAAAAATTATTCAGCACTTATTCTACCTTGTACTTGATAAGGACAATATCAATAAAAGTCATTGGCAAACTGAAATATATGCTTTTCTAAATAGCATTGAGCTTATTAAGGGAAAGAACAAGTTACCAGATAAACAATTTATCTATGAGAATAGCTATGGTGAGGTTCAAGACACAGTGCAGAACATTAAGTGGGTTGAAAATACTACAGATAGTTATTGTGATATTGAAAATATAGAAACAACGAAAACAACATATCAAATTATGGAAGAACTTGATTTAATATGTTCTAATTATTTTGATTGGTTGTCAGAAAAACTTTCAACAGTTGGAAGCGTTAAAAGAAAAGAAGTTGTTACAGAGATAGATGAACTTCTTGACTATGTAGAGTAAGGAGATGTAACAAATGGAAAATTTTGTACCATATGAAAAAATGTCAAAGAAAGCAAAGAAGGAACTAAATAATAGGAAACGCAGAACATGGGGAGAATTGAATCCAGAAACGAAGGTTTCTGATAAAGACTATAAGAAGATCAAACAAAAAGAGATTGAAAAAAGTTTGGAGGATTATTGATATGGTAACTAGACTTGAAGAAATGGCGAAGATTGGAGCCATTGATACACAGGTTGGTAAAACAGGAAGTTATGAAATTTGGATCTATACAAACGATCCCGGTGACAAACCTCACTTTCACATTAAGAATGCACAGACTGGTTTTAGTAGTTGTATCCTTATCTGTAAACCAGAATACTTTGAACATGAAGGAAAAGAAGATAAGTTAAATCATAAACTAAAGAAGTCGTTGGTTTATTTTCTTAATTCAAAGAACAAAAGAAAGAGCAGAACTAACTGGGAATTTCTTTGTGATTCTTGGGAAGCGAATAATTCTACAATGGAGCTTCCCGATAATATCTATGAAAATATGCCAGATTACATGAAACTATAAGGAGAGATTGAGTATGAACTATTATATTACAGAGAGTGCTGATAAGGAACACGTTGAGGCTATTAAGAAAGCATTAAAAGAGAACGATGGGTATTGTCCATGTAGAATTGGTAAACTTCCGGAATACAAGTGTATGTGTCAGGAATTCAGAGATGAACTAAAGGATGATTCTTTTGAAGGAGTTTGTCATTGTGGTCTATATGTTAAGACACTCAAAGAACATTCTTGATTTTCGTCTGTGACTTGTAATAAACACAATTAAGAAGTGAAAAATAGGAGGATTGAAATGAAAGATCTTGTTGGACAAAGATTTGGAAAACTCACTGTTATTGCTAACGATCCTGATAAGCATGAATATGTAATTGTTCGTTGTGATTGTGGAACAGAGAGATCGGTACGGCGTTGGAATTTGACAACAAATCGTAGACCCGCAAGATCATGTGGGTGCGAATCGAAAAAACGATGTGTAGAAAACGCACAGTCACATAATGCTAAGAATAGAGCATACTATACAAATCTTGAAGTGATTAAAACAGATAAACCTTATAGCAATAACAGAAGTGGACATAAAGGTGTTTATTTTGATAAACATAGAAACAAATGGTGTGCATCTATTTGCGTTCACAGAAAAACAACTTTCATTGGCAGATTTGATAAACTTGAAGATGCTATCGAGGCACGACAAGAAGCTGTTGAAAAGTTGCATGATCCTCTTATTCGCATGGTAGAAGAAAACGAAAGAGAGAAGGATAAGAATGTCAAAGCAAAAAGATTATGACTATGTTTATGGAATGTGCTACAGCAACGCACGAAAAGAACTTGAACGACAAAATTTAGAAAAGAAACTAGAAGAAAAATATGCAAACAGGAGTATTGATAAGAATGGCAAAAAAGAAAAAGAATGAAGACTTGTATGACAATGATTTTTGCGATATTTGTATATGTGCTGTAAGATATTCTTTAGGGCGCAGAACATATATGCCTAGTATTGTGACATCATACATTAGTAAACATATTGACAAATTTAATGACAGTCAACTTTCTATTCTTGAAAGAGATGTAAATGAACATGGAAGATCATATATTCCTGTTCATAATGATTTTGGATTTACAACTCTCGAACTTGGTGATATGAGTCGGGAAGCATACGGAGATGATTGTGATTTTAATACATGGATGAATTTCTTAGAAACAATTAGAAAAGAATTAGATAGAAGAAAGGAAGCAGCAAATGAAAAAGAAGCTAATGGATCTACTTGATATTCTGATTCTTTCACTATGGCTTTTTGCTGGAGCTACGGCGATTATTCAGGAATGTTATACAAATGACATTTTTGAAATTGTAATTTATCTATTTATGGCGATTGGAAGTTTTGCTTTCTTTGTATACAAATTAAAGAGAATGATTTACTATCAGATTGCCAGAGACTTCTTTTATGAAGATTCTAAGAAAGGAAAAAAGTGAATTGAACTTAAAGAAGCAATCAACAAACTTGCAGACACGTTGAATGATAGCCTTAGAGTGTGGGATGATAAAGATGAACGTGATAATCTAAACACTCTATACGATTGGCTTACTGAATTAGAATCTTATAGAAATCAACATGACTCTGAGTGGCATTCTTATGCTGCTGAGAAACCGCCAGAAAAAGAACAAGTGCTTGTCATTTTTGAATATTTCAGATATGGCGATTATAACAGAATGGTAAAAGCTGTTGGTTTGTTTACATATCCATATGAAGGATTTATAAATGGTTCTTCTGGTTGGACAAATCTGAGAATTATCAAATGGAAACATTTGAATGTAAGAAATGAGGATATTTGGAATGCCAGATAAAGAATTGAAAGCAAGAGATCTTGCACTTGAAATTATCAAAGTCTGTGATAGACAGATTGAAAGTTCTTACTATGTGATTAGAAATACTCCTACAGAGAGTGCTGATAATCGTGCGAACGCTGAGATGTTCAACTTTTGTCAAAATCTAAAACAAGCAATTTCACAACTACTATAAGAAGGATATGATTTAATTATGGTTATAGGAATTGATATTGATAATATATGTGTTAATACCGCTTATTGTGTATTAGACTATATCAATGAGAGACTAAAGACAAATTATCAGATAACAGACGTTAAGCAATACTATATTGAGAATATGCTTCCGGAAAAGGATCAATGGATAGTTGAAGCTGCATTTGCCGATAAAACAATGTGGAAGAAAGTAAAGATTATTCCTGATTGTGTTGAAGGTATTAGAGCTTTGTATGATATTGGTCAACACGATATTTATTTTGTTACAAGTTCGTCTTGCGAAAACGCCAGAAAGAAGATTAAGCATCTTACAAGAAATCTAAAATTTCTACCAGAAGGATATGTAGAAAAACATACAATCGTAATGCATAAGAAACAAATGTTGAAACTGGATATCCTAATTGATGATTGTCTTGATAATTTCAAAGATGCAGAGTATACAGGCATTTGTTTGAAGTATCCGTGGAATGAGAACGGTGATCTTGAAAATGTAATCTATGCCGATGATTGGACTGAGATTGCTTCTATTATTTTAGCAGAAGGAATTGCCAGAATTGTTAGAGGACGTTTTCTAAGTGACAAAGATAAGAGGGATATGAAGAAATGAAATTTAATTGTGCTGATTGTTTCTGGAATTACGGAAATATGTGTGGTCAAGGATATCAGAATTACAATAACACATCTGCTTGTCCTTTTTATAAATTTGATGTATATTCTGCAATCATTGATAAACGTTCTGATCCTGAAATGCTACAAGATGTTTTATCCGCTATTACAAAAATGGAAGTGGATCTTGCAAAGCGAGGAGTAGAACCTGTTTTAGACGATCAATCAAACTAATTGTTATATTACACAAATCTCCACATTATTTTTGTGGAGATTTTTTATACTTATTTTTCCGAAAATACTTGACAAATAGAGTATTTTATGTTATACTATATTTGTAAGACAGAGGAATATGAAAGTAAAGAAAGGTGGTAAATACTATGAGAAATAAGATCAACAATATGTTTGCAGAGGGCGTTGTCACTAGAAACCTGAAACTTATCCGTCAGGCAGAGTTCGAGCTTGAACAGTTACAGGAAGAAGAAGATTTCTTGGAAATCTATGATTATTGCGATCTCAGAGAAGATATTTCCACTTTTGAAACTTGTGCGTGGTGAAAGGAGAATTACAATGACTGATTTTATTGTTGAGTTTAAGAATGGTGGAATTCTTGATATTAAAGCAGATGCAACTTATATTCACGGTAGCTGTCCTACCTGTGAAATTGGTGCAGAAAGAATTAACCATATTGAAATTATCACAACTAAGTATATTATCACAATCAACGCTTGTGATCAATATAGCTATGTTTTTGGTGATGAGGATGTGCGTGGAAATCCTCCTGTCCTCACTGTTGCAGACATTATCGAGATTTTTGACATTGAAAATGCAGCAGATGTTACAGAGGAAGATTTTATTGGTTCTGCTGTGACGAAGACAGCATATCTTGCAGATTACAAGGATATTGACATTAACATCAAAACAAATAAGGAATTTAATTATGGATACTAATTTTTACTATGCCGTAAGAAACGGTAGGGAAGTAGGAGTTTTCCGAACATGGTCTGAATGTGAAAATTCAGTAAAAGGTTTTTCCGGTGCTATTTTCAAGAAATTCAAAGATGAACAATCAGCTTGGGATTTTGTGAATAACGCTCCGGAAGAACCTTCACATGATGCTGAAGTTCCTGATCTTACAGGAGTGAGTTCAGACTGTTATTGTTTCGTAGATGGATCTTTCAATGCAGATACAGGATATTATGGTTACGGTGGAGTTTTGTTTGACGGCAAAAATTATCATCTGATTCAAGGAAGTAATAATGATGTTGATATGTCTTCCATGCGAAATGTGGCAGGAGAAGTCACTGGAACAATGGAAGCGTTGAAACTTGCAACAACCATTGGAATCAAAGATATTACTATTTACTATGATTATCAAGGTATCCGAGCATGGGCTGATAAAACATGGAAAGCTAAAAGAGAGGGAACTGTTGCCTATGTTCAATTCATTCGCGGATTGAACATGAATCTAAATTTCCAGAAAGTAGAAGCCCATACAGGAGTTATTGGAAATGAATATGCAGATGTAATTGCAAAGAAAGCGGCAGGAATTAACTTAACAAGATCACAAAGACTTCTATATTTCGATGCATTAAAACTATGTGGTCTTACACATTTAATTTATGAAAAGGAGAGCTAATATGCGAATTGTAATAAAACGAAGTGAGTTTGAGTTTTCTGTTGATGAATTCCACAATCTTGATTTCTATATTTTGCAGATAAATGAACTTCATTCTCCGGTAATTGTGATTCGTACAATAAATCATATATGCATATTTGTAAGGTGTCTAACTATTGAACCTTACGGAACTGTAAGACAATGGCTGCGAGATGGAGTTGTGAATCTAGGATTCTCAGTTGATCAATACATAATCGAATCTTGTGATCCAACTAAAGTTGAAAGCATAACATATCTTGAAGACATGGCTATCAGTCTTTTTAATAATAAGGAAGATAAAAAATGAATAAACATATTGAATGTCCATTCTGCGGAAAAGCGCCATATGATATTGTTTCACAGGTCGGTAATAGAATAATGTTGAAACTTGGTTGCACTAGCTGTGGGTATAGTTTCACAGAAACACTTCAATGTGGTCCGAGTGTTGCTGACGTTATGAAAACATATGAAAAACTTGTGGAAAAATGGAATTCAAGAGTAAATGTTTCATGTGGAACAATTAAGGAGAAAATTTGGAGAAAATTTCCAGATGTTGAACCACCAATGAATACAGAAATTCTGGCAGTTGTAGAAGACACTAGATACAGATATGAAGTAAAATACCTTGTTGAATTTACAGACAATGGATGGATTCACTCAGATAATCGAAATGCACTGGCAGATGATGAATTTGTAACCAAATGGACTTATATCCCGGAGGATGAAGAATGAGTTTTATTAATGGTAAGACACTGTGTAAAAATCTAGGTACGAAAGTGCTTAATAATTCAGGATCATTTGTGAATCAACTTTTATCTGTTGTTTCTGATAGAGTTTTTTACAGTGAACAAATAAGATGGTCACATCTTAGAACAGATTATTTCAGAGAGATGTTTAAGTATATCCCTAAAAAATTATCAGATAGGGAATATACCGACTCATGTGGATATCTTGATAAAGATGTGTGTTATGATGTTTTCATATATAACAATATTCCAATTATTTCTAAAGTTTCTCATAACGGTGATAGGGCTCCATCTTTAAGTCTATCTGTATTAAGAACAAAGAAGAATATAAAAACATTAAAGAGATTTATTAGTTACTTGGAATTTCAAAGAAAACAGTTGATTATAAGTACAGCAGATAGTGGTGCTCATAGATATGATGGTGACGGTGATTATCTTGATATTGCTGAATATCACGAACGAGATATGTCAACTCTGTATATTCAAGAAGCTAGACTGAAAGAACTTGAATCACATATCAAACATTTTATTGATCGAAAAGCGTGGTTTAAGAAATATCAAATTCCATATCATACAGGAATTCTTCTATACGGTCCTCCGGGTACAGGTAAAAGTTCTATTGTATCGGCTCTTTGTGATAAATTCAATTTGTATCGAGTCTATGTAGACTCGCTAGGAGGTCTTGCTAACATTGAAAAACCTATAAGAAATGCGTATGGAACTGCATCCGATGATATCTATACAGCAGTTATTGTTGAAGATTGTGATATTCTTTTGTCTGGATATAGAAGTGCAGATGAAATGTTTGAATATAACGAATATTGTGTTAATTCTGAAAAGGATAAAGCGTATGTATCGAAGTTAAAGGAATCAAATCTCTCAAAACTTCTAAATGCTATTGATGGTGCTTGCAGTTGCACAAATATTATCTATATCTTCACTACAAATTATCCAGAAAGAATTGATCCAAGATTTCTAAGAGCCGGAAGAATTGATAAACAGATTGAAATTGGATATGTTTGTGATGAAGTAATGAAGCAATGTTTGAATGCCCATTTTGGAAAAGGATTGCCGGAAGATAGGACAACCGCTGAATCTGTAACAATCGCTCAGATGAATATTGATCTTATGAGTGAAGCTACGTATGAGCAAATTATTGAAAAATATACAATTAAGAAATCGGAGGATAACTAAATGAAACTTGAAAATTGGAATGTTCAGCAAGCCGAATCATGTCTATGTGATGGCATCATATCAAAGATTACATTGTCAACGTATGATGAATTTGACACAAGAGAATTCATTGAATATATTAAAGCATATGATTCGTGCAAAGGGGAACAAACATTAAACACAGAGGAGGAATAAAGATGCTTGCATTTGAACCATTCTTCAATCCTGAAATGGAATATGAGAATTTTGAGTATCCGGAAGAAATGGAAAAACTTAAAAATGAATTATCAAAATATGGAACACTCAACATTAGTCCGATGAATCTTGAAAAAGCATGGTTCGCTTTTTCTGAAACATTGGATGCAAAATTTCTAGTTGTTGATGATGATACAATTAAAGATTTTCTGGAATGGATTAAAGATAGAACTGTTGAAGATATTATAAGAATGAACTATTACGGTGATGATATGGGAAGAGATTATATGCCGTGGTTGATTTCTGATGCATACGAGAAATATGAAGAATCGCTAAACAAAACATAAAACTAAAATATATAAATAGTCTACATATAGTATGGAAATTAAAACACTATATGTAGATTATTTTTCCTTAAAGGAGTTGAACGAATTATGATCTTAGCTGTTGAAAATATTATTACGGATCTAAGACGAAATGGAATTCATATTTCAGATAATGTGTTTGAATATCTAAATACCTATATTGATATTCAAAATTCATCTATCGAGAAACTTGATATTTCTTCTTACCACGATTTAAGAGGAAAGAATGTTCTTATTGCAAACGGAGATACCATTATTGCCGTATACGGTGACGGTAAATTTATGTATAATCAAAATAAGATTAAGTCATCTGAAATTCAGGATTATGATGTTTATGAGGTTATTGAGGGCGGAGTAAATGTTCAAAATCGCCGCGAACAAAGAAGACATTATCGTCAAGGACTTGTAAAACCGTCAGAAGTAGATTATCCAAATGTTCCGAAATCAGTATCATATATCTTCGATAAAGACTGGAATCCGGAAGTAAATAAAAGATACTATGCTAAACTATTACAGCAAAATCATTTAGGTAAGTATGCACAGCAACTCAATGATGCCTATGATGTTGTTAAGGAACTTATAGATCAACGTAAGGATAGACTTACTGGTAAGCGGTCTGAGTACGATAGAATGATCACAAATATCTCTAAACAGATTAGTCGTATTGAAGATGAAATGATTGCTGCTGAAAGAGATTATAATTTTGATGTAGATAAGTTGAAAAAAGAATTGTCAAAATTACCAAGACTTGTTCAAGATGCACAAGATTTCATTGATACTGAAAATAAAGAATTCGCTATTGCCGCGAGATATAACGGAACTGGAAAGAGAAAACCTATTCCTTACACTAAGATTGAGAAGTGAATATAAGTTAAAATAAAAATATTTATTATAGATATTGACAATTCAATTAGTTCATGTTATACTATATTTGTATAGAATTGGTTTTTGTAAAGGCGGTGGTTTCTAAAATGAAACTTTATGTATCTGAATCACCATTATATGAACACGCGATACTAAGAACAAAAATTACAGGTCAGCCTTTTGATTTATGGGTTGACGAATTTGGAAAAACAAGAAATACAAAACACAATGAGCCAAGATATAAAGTAACAGCAAACGGAGTAGAACTTGATTTAATACTTCATGGAAATGATGATGTTGAAATAATAAATGATTCAAAAACAGTGCGTAAATTCAAATATGCAAAGCAAGCTGTTGACTTTATAAAGAAGTTTAGTATCCCATTGAGAAAACAGTGGGATCAGGAAATAGACACATATGAGCTTGGAACAGTAATTCGGCTTACTCAAAAACAAGCAATGGATATTTTAGATGCTATGAGTAAAGTTGAGCGTGGAGATTACTAAAGAAAGGATTGATGTACTATGGCATATAATGTAGAAGTAGTTGGCGGAGATGTATTCTTTGACGGAAGTTTAAGAGCTGAGAACGCACAGATGATACTTAAAGAATATTTAGGCGTTCTTGGAGGCAACCAAACTAAATTCACAGCAGATCAGAATATCGCTTGTGATTTAGATGATAGTGGAAAAGTAGATGCTGACGATGCACAGATAGCTTTAATGCAATACATTAGAAGTCTCGCAGGAGTGCCGTTCGATATCATTACAAAAGAACTTTGATTTTTATTTTTGGAGGAAATAAAATGTCAACTACATCAACAATTACAGAGCTTGTAGAATACCTGAATGTTTGCAGAGATGAATACTATAATAATAACAATTCCATTATTACAGATAAACAGTATGACGAGTTGTTTGATAAACTTGAACAGCTTGAAAAGGAAAGTGGTATTGTTCTTAGTAATTCTCCTACTCAAACAGTCGGGTATTCTGTTGTCAGTGGCTTCAAAGAGGTTACACATTTTAAGCCACTGCTTTCACTGGATAAAGCACATTCATTTGAGGAAGTGCAAAAGTTCCAAGGTGATAAAGATGTATTGTATATGCATAAACTTGACGGACTGACAGTACAACTCACATATGATGAAAACGGTAACTTTGTCTGTGCCGAAACAAGAGGAAACGGTATTATTGGTGAGGATATTACAAACAATGCAAAAACAATTCTAGGTATTCCAAAATCTATTCCAAAACTAAATAGAGTTGTACGTATTACAGGTGAAGCGATCATTCTTAAAAAGGATTTTGATTATGTAATCAGAGATTGGGATTCTGAACGTAAGAAGAAAGCAAATCAAAGAAATCTTGCTAGTGGGTCAGTAAGAAATTATGATAGTGCTGTATGTGCATCCCGTAAAGTAAGATTTGTTGTCTGGAATGCAAATGATCTTTCCAGTGACGGAAATATGCATTCAGGACTTCTTACAGCACTTCAATATGGATTTACCATTGTTCATTATTGGCGAACAGACGGAGAAAAAACAACAGACTATATTGAAAAGACATTTGAGAACATGAGAAATAAAGCTGTCAATGACGGAATTCCTATTGACGGTATTGTTACAATGTTTAATAATATTGAATATGGAGCTTCCCTTGGAAGCACCTCACATCATTTTAAGAATGGACTCGCATACAAATTCTACGATGAAGGTTATGAAACTACTATTACTGATATTGAATTTAGTGTCGGTAAGACAGGTGTTCTTACCCCGGTTGCTGTATTTGAAGAAGTTCCTATGGATAATGCAACTGTTACAAGGGCAAGTTTACATAATCTTTCAATCATGGCAGATCTTAATATTATGAAGGGTGACAATGTAGAAATTTATCGGGCAAATGATGTAATTCCACAAATCAGATGTAATAATACAGAACATAGATTGAAAGATGCATATAAAGACGGTGTTCCGTATAAATGTCCGTACTGTTATCATAATACGGCTGTAGATGTTTCTGATGAAGGAATTATGAATCTAATTTGTACGAATCCTCATTGTTCCGGAAGATTGTTGAAGAAGTTTACCGCATTTGTTGCAAAGAACGCTATGGACATTAGAGGACTGTCAGAAAAAACTATTGATAGATTTATTGATGTTGGATATCTTGAAAAATATTCAGATGTGTATACATTGTCTACACATTCGGATCAAATTGCGCTTATTCCCGGTTTTGGCGAAAAGTCTGTAAAACAGATTATGGATGCTATTGAAGATTCAAAGAATACATCATTAGATAGACTTCTTGTAGCAATTAGTATTGAAGGTGTTGGAAGTCAGACGGCAAAAGATATTTCAGAGGAATTCAATAATGATGTAAAAGAGTTTACAGAATGTCTTAAATCAGGACAGCTTTATAGCAGACTGTCTTGTGTGTACGGCATTGGTGATGTTGTAGCAAATAATGTGATTAAATACTTTGATAACGAGGATAACAGGGTTGAGTTTTACAAACTTGTTTCATATCTGAATATTGGTAATCCTGTAAAGGTTACATCTTCCTGTATTCTTGCAGGAAAAACATTTGTTGTAACTGGTTCACTTGAAACATATTCAAATAGACAGCAGCTTTTTGATACCATTGTTGCAAACGGAGGTACGGTTGGAAGCTCTGTAAATAAGAACACAACATATCTTATCAACAATGATTCAACAAGTAATTCTAGTAAAAATAAGAAAGCACATGAGTTAGGTGTTTCGATTATTACAGAATCGGAATTCAATAACATGATCTCAGGTGTTCAACAGAAGATTGAGATTCAGAAATCTGTAAGTAAACCTAGTGGAAAAAGAAAGTTGTTCTGAGGTGTATTGTGAGAAAAGCAGAATTCAGAAAACCATTGTTTGAAGTTGAATCAAAAGAAACACAGAAAAAGAACAGAAAAAATGAAGATGTTGAACTTGTTGAAGCCGCAAAAAAGCGGCGTGGTAGAATTAGAAAAAATACCGTTGTTCCTACTACTAAAAGAGAATCTCCTAAATTGGGTACAAAAATAAGAGAAAGCAAAAAATTAGTAGTAGAGAAGAAACCTAATGTAATTGTAAAGCCGGATAGAGGATGGAAAGATTTTAAGAAATCACGTCCAGAACCGTTAAGACCATGTGATTTCTATGTAGTAGACGAAAAAGATAAACGCTATGAATTCAGAGGATATGTAAGACACCATAATGGAGTTATCACGGATCATATTTATGAATTAGCGGTTATTGGTAAAAGAACCGGAAATATTTTTTACAGAGAACTTCCATGTGAGAACGTATCAAATTGTCCAAATGAATTTCCAAGCTGTGAGAATTGTAAACAAATGAAAAAGAGTGGAGGAAAGAAACTATGTTAAGGGTTATTGGAATTGCTTGTTTGTGTGCCATGTCAGCAATGTTTGGATTTGCACTATGTAAAGCATCAAAAGAAATTGATGAAACACTTGAATCTATTTGGGGGAAATAAAAATGGGATTAGATTACACAATCTATTTAACAATTAAAAATGCTATTACAGGCGTGACTGAGTTTCGAGAAGATGTGGCTTATTGGCGTAAATGTTTTGCAATTTCTAAAGAATTGCATTGCTTGTGTGAAGAAGAAGCAAAACACACAGATGAAAAATATCAAGATAAGTTCAATGCTATTTGTTCTGTAACGGTAGTTGATACAGTTATTGATTACATTTATGAACATTTAATTGATCCTATTGATTCTGATATTTGGGGCAGTCAGATATGGTCTGAACTAGAAGTAAGAGATACAACTATTCACAATCTTTCACATCTAATGGCGTTGAAACATTGGCTTGGTGATAGAGAGAATTTGGATGCCTTAGATCTAGCAATGTATGAACACAACAAACCAGAATGGTTAGAAACACTTTTACAAAATCCTGATAAGTATCAAGTATTCATTGAATCCGAATATTCGTACTGATAGTAGAAACAAAGGATGTTCCACAAAGGGACATCCTTTTTGTTTTATATGTAAAATTTCAAAAAACACTTGACATTTTCAGCAAAGTATGTTATACTATATTTATAACGGACATTGTATAAGGAGTGATAAAATGAACATCAAAGAAATTGTAAATGGTAAAGAATATGACTTTTTGAGGAATAATAAATATCTTGAAAACATCATATTTCTGTGTCTTGGCGGAAGTCATGCATATGGACTAAATACACCAAATTCAGATATTGATATTCGTGGAGTATGTTTTCCTCCGTATGACAATCTTACCGGATGTGGGTTTCTACACGATAAAGCAGAACCTTATGTGATATTTGGTGAGAATGGGTTTGAGCAAATAACAGAAACTAATACAGATACAACTATTTACAGTATTCATAAATTGTTCAAACTTCTATATAACTGCAATCCGAACACGATTGAAATGCTTGGGTGCAGAAAACAGGATTATTTAATGTATAGCCCGATTGCTGAATATCTTATTAGAAACGCAGATGTCTTTCTTTCTAAGATGGCATACAGATCTTTTGCTGAATATGCAAGAGGGCAGTTCCAGAGATTAAAGAATGCTCTGGGCAGACAAAGACAAGGAACACTATCCAATGTTCTTTGTATGGCGGATGCCGTAAATAGAATGCAGAAACATCTTGAACGTGAATATTCAAACTATAATACTAAAATGGTAAGCATTGAGGTAAAAGACAAAGAAGGAAACGATGTGTATATTGACGGACATAAAGTAGTTCCGGATGATATTCAACTTCTGTTTTACGATACATATAAAGAAGTAAAAGCGAATGGAAAAACTATTGATCCTGATGATGTGGAACTTGTATTTAATGTGAATATTGATATGTTACCTGCCAGACAATTCACATCTGTTATGAATGAGATTGGTTCTAATATTAAAGAGTTTAACAAAGTTCTTGGACACCGAAATAATAAAAAAGACGATTATCATTTATGCAAGCACTCACAACATTTATTTCGCCTCTACATGATGGGATATGACATTCTACATGACGGAGTTATTCAAACATATAGAGAAAAAGAACATGACTTCTTGATGGAAGTTAAAAACGGTAAATTCTTTAACGGCGAATCGTTTTCAAAAGAGTTCTTTGATATGGTAACAGAATATGATCAAAGACTTGAACAAGCATATAAAACATCCTATCTTCCGGAAACTCCGGATAAGGATAGAATCAGAAGATTGGCAAAAGATATCACAGATTTCTATTTTTGGAGGTAATGAAAATGAAAATGAGGTATCCGTATCCGGTTCTATTTGATACAGATGAAAAACTTTGGACTCAGTATATTAAAGATTATAATGTTCCACTTCAGATGACTTCTGTCGATCATTGCAGATACGCATTTGATAACTTTGATTGGTTTAATAAGTATTTGCTTACAATGCAGTTTGCAAATGATTGTATTTTTGAATTACACGATGGAAACACACAGGAATTTATTAACATCAATAAACAAGCTACAAGTAGATGCATTGATGTTATTGGACAGCTTGATTCATATCGTAAGTTCAATGAAATGGAACTTCCGAAACATGATGAAAAGTTGTTTGACGGAATTCAGTTTTCAAAAGGTCTGGATATTTATAAGCCACATAATGACGGTAAGAAGTTTGTGTCTATTGATCTCACAGCCGCTAATTTGCAGAGTATGAATTATTTTGAGGCATTGAGTGGTCTTACAAACATTTCAAAATTCCCGTATACTAAGACTATTGATTTTCAAGGAATTCTTAATCGTGCAGGTGAGGTTGGAGATTACAGAAGATTGAAGTATCTTGCAATGAGTAAGAGAATTAGACAGGTTATTTTTGGTAACTTGAATCCTAAGAGACAGCAAGCCGCCGAAAAGTACATTACAGAAGAACTTATCCTTAGACTTCTTGATCCGGAACTTACAAATCTGAAACCAGAAGATTTTTATGGATATACGACAGACGAAATTATTCTTAATTATACAGGTAAGGTTGCAGAACTGTTTGACGGAATGCACAATACAGTACATAAACTCAATGAAGGAAGAAAGTTCATTGATGTTCATGTTGAAATTTTTGAACTAAAACAGTTGAAGCCTTATGACTTCTGGGTAAAGAAAAGTAATGGATGCGGAATTGTTGCTGATATTAAAAAGGTTCCGGTTGTTTACTTCTTGCAAGTTTTAAGATACATTAATGATGAATCTGTGCAGCATGAAGACATGGAATTCCTTTATGAAACAAATGTTGCACGATTCGTACAACCACTTTGGAAGTGAGGTAATTTTATGAAAGTGCTTGAAGGTAGGGATAATCCATGCTATGACAAGAAAACAAATACACACTGTCAGAAACGATGTGCTGGATGTGGAACTACTTGTAAAGAATGGAAGAATTATGAGATGAAAAGAAACAAAGATTACGTATCACGAAAAACAAAATTAAGCGTTTCAGACATCTATGAGTTTGAACGCTCAAAGAAAATCAAAGAATTTATGAAAAGGTTTAGAGGTGGTTCAAGATGAGACTTGAAGTTATTTTGAATATTGTATATGTACTACTTCTAGTAGGTCTATCACTATATAATTGGCATTTCGCGGTGAAATCAAGAACAAAGTCAAGATCAGCGTTATTTGGTTTTGCATCCGGAGCTTGCTTTATTACAGCCCTATATAGATTTCTAAGACTTATGGCTATTCTTTGGGTAACGATTTAAGGGGGTTACTATGGATAAGCTGAAATGCTTACTCGATGATTATGGTTTCGATGATGAAGAAGGACTAAGATTTGCATTAGATCAGTACCAGAAAATTATCTGTGAGTTGTCTCATGGAGATTTGTCTAAATTCACATATGATGCAGACTATCTTATTGAACACTTTACACAAAAATTCAAAGATACTATTCAACCATTTAATGAAGATGGATTACCTCAGAACTTTATGTCAATAGTTTTTGAAACGAATAAAGGTGATGTTTTTGCTGGATATTTTGATTCTGAGAAACATTTATTTATAAATTCTAACAGAGAAACCTGTGAAGAGTTCTACGAAGATGAGGTTGGTGGTTGGTTTTACACATGATTAAGGAGGTTGAAAAATGCTTATTCCGGCACAATTAAGACAAGATGAATTAAAAAAGTTATTTATTTCAACTTGGTATGATGAAAAATTTCAGTTTTACTGGGACGGTACGGGTAGAACGATATATCAAAGTGATGATAATTGTTATTATTCTAGGCAATTTGCTTCTGTAGATAAGGATAATAATATTCTTGGATATATTGGATATTCATACAACAATGATAATAGATCGGCAAATAACTTTGGTTTGTGTGCGTTTACAGAAACAAATAGAGTATTTTTCGATGATGTTATTCTATGTGTATATGAAATTTTCTATAAATATCATCTTAATAGGGTTGAGTTTACTGCATTTGAAGGTAATCCTGCTATAAAGGGATACAGAGCATTTCTTAAACGATATGGCGGTAAGGAAGCAGGTAGATTAAGAGACACTTGTAGACTAATGGATGGATGTCTACATGACTCGTACATATTTGAATGTTTAAGATATGATCTTCTGCTAAAAGATAGATTTAATACAGGACTATCTAATGTAGAAACTAAATTAGAATTTGATGCACTTAAAATCATAAATAAACGTAAGATGGAGGAAATTAAAAAATGATTTTATCAGATAAAACAATCCGTGAAGCAATTAAGTCTGGGGTTATTGGAGTTAAAAATTATACTCCGGATTCTATTCAACCAGCAAGTCTTGATATTCGTTTAGGAAATAGCTTTGCAGTTCCAAAAACAAATAGATATGATATCATTGCATTTAATGATAACATCGAGTACAAGACAATTAAAGCAAACGAGTATATTCTTATGCCGGGTGAGTTTGTTCTTGGTACAACAATGGAAACAATCGAACTTCCTTCTAATGTTACGGCATTCGTTGAAGGTAGAAGTTCTATTGGTAGACTTGGTTTGTTTGTTCAAAATGCAGGATGGGTTGATCCGGGTTTCAAAGGTGAAATTACTCTTGAACTATTTAATGCAGGAAATCACAATATCAAATTGCTTTCCGGAACAAGAGTTGCACAACTTGTTTTTGCACAAATGGATAATGCCGCAGAAAATCAATATAACGGAAAATATCAAGGTCAAACAGGAGCCACCGGTTCTATGATCTATAAAGATTTTAACAATAAACAAAACCAACAAAGCACAACAGAATATCCTAGTTATATGGGAATGCAAGAATACGATGTTGATGATATAAATTTTAATAGTGCTCACGGTTTGGACTTTGCATATCCTTCTTATTGAGAAATAAACTTCTGATAAAGAAGAGGTGTGGTTTATATGATTACATTTTTTGAATGGTTAGGAATTTTTACTTCTGGGATTTTTGCAGGAATGATTGGAAGAGGAATTAAGAATTGGATCAAAGAAAAACGTGAAAACAATTCTGTTATCCTTTGCGCGGAATCTGCAAAAATGCTAAGTGAATCTTCTACTGATATTGTAAAGTCTTTTGAAAAACTTGACCGTCAAATAAGTAGAGTTGTTTACAAACAGTGTAAACACGGTGGCTATATGATAGCAAAGCTATTTTATTGGGATTATCAAGTAAAAGGACTTTATTGCGAAGATATTTACGACCACATTGTAAAAGACCTTGGATATGCACTTAAAACATTATATGGAAATCACTACGAAAGAGAAAAGGTTATAAAGGAACTTAGAGACGCTAATGCTGTTATAATCGAATGGTGTAGTTCAAACAAATATCATAGCCTGTGTAAAGTATTGGAATATGAGGAGGGTTAATTATGAGAAGTGGCGATTCTGGAGATTTTTTGATCCGAGCATCTTGTGCAGTTGTTTATCTTGTTGTTGGTTCTGTTGTTCTTGTTATAAAAAGTTTTGCAGAAGCTATTTTCGGAAGGAATGACTGACATGAGAAGTGAATATGAGGTACTTAAAGACTGGGAATTTGACCTTAGAAAAGAACTTGAAGAAATTAACTTTTCAATAAACAACTGTAAAAGTTTTGCCTCAATTCCAAGCTCTTTATTGGAACAAATGGATGAACTTATTTATAAGATTTCTTTGATAAGTAACAGAAAATCTATGTGCAATATTCCGAAAGGAGTTAAAAAATGATCAAAAGAATTTTACTTTGTGGAGCAGTTTCCGTGCTTCTTTTATTGTCGGGATGTGGTTTCGCAAGCATTGAAACAGAGAATTGTCACTTTGAGTGCTTGAAGGGTTCTGATGATTGCTCAATCTATGTTCATAAAGAAACAGGAGTTATTTATGTTTTTATGCACATTGGAACACAACATACTGGATTTTGTCCTATGATCAAAGCCGATGGAACTGCGTATACTATTGAAGATTATGAAATGGAGAATAACAATGAGTAAAGATGTGATTAACGTAATGACAAAAAGACTTTCATGTATTATGTTAGCGGATAACGCAGTTGACAATACTTCACATAGACGTACTAAACAAACTATTTTTTTAACAGAAATAATGAATTGGAAAGGAAATTGTTCTAACTGGTGAATAATTATGTTTGAAAAACTACCGTATGAATTATTAAAAGGAGATTGCTATGAACTCCTAAAATCAATCCCAAATAATTCAGTAGATATGATACTTACAGATCCTCCATATGGTCAAACTCCATTGGAGTGGGATAACAGTATTGATCTCAATGCCATATGGTATCATATTAAAAGAATTTGCAAGCCAAATGCTTGTATTTGTATTTTTGCACAGGAGCCGTTTGCATCACATCTAAGATTAAGTAACCTGTCTTGGTACAAGTACGATTGGTACTGGAAAAAAGAAAGACCAACAAATATATTTCAAGTTAAACGTAGACCAGCAAAATATGTTGAAAATATCTGTGTATTCTATAAAGAGCAATGTCTATACAATGAAGCAAAGGTCTTATACACCGGCGAAAAATTATCTAAAAATTCACCGAAAGGAAAATCTACACAAACAATATCCTCAAATGAACTTAAAGTAACCCCATATGAAGATGACGGAACTAGACATCCATGTGAGATACTATAGTTCCGGAGAGATTACGGTTCTGATAGAGTTCATCCAACACAAAAGCCAGTAGAACTTCTTGAGTATCTTATCAAACGATACACAGAAGAAAACCAACTTGTTCTGGATATGTTTATGGGTTCTGGAAGCACAGGTGTTGCTTGTTTGAAAAATAACCGAAAGTTTATTGGTTGTGAGATGAACGAGGAATATTTCAATATCGCAGAATCAAGAATTAAGAAACAATACGGAGAAACCAGTACAAAATTATTTTAGGGTAGGTGATCTTACTATATGAAATCTGATAAGATAACAAAGTACATTATCACAGATGGAGAACAATATGTTTCCAATACAACAGGAACTTCTTTTAAGAAAAGTAAAGAAGAAGCATATTTATGGACTTCTAAAGAAGCGGCAGAAAATGTACTAAATACTCACCTCGGATCACATAGAGGAACTATTGCAGAATCAAATACAGATTTCAGAGTAGAACCAGTATTCATCTATATGAGTGAAATAGATGAAGATGTAAAAATGGATATTGATACTATTGAACAGTTCAATGATATAGTTCGTGATGCCGCTGAACACGAAGATGATCTAAGAACTCTACAAAGCACAACAGATAGAACAATATCAGATATTCTACACTACATTGAACAAAATGATCTTAACGGAGTAGACGGATATAGAATTTATAAGAAGTTACAATTATATCTTAAACAACGGAGAACAATAAAAAATAGGTTGCATATTGCATCTGTGATAAATTCTCAATCTATTGATCCAGAGGTTTTGAAACACCTTGTAGCGGCTTATCGTCAAGTTTACTATAAGCCACGAGAGGTAGATTTTGAAAACATTTTAGAATGATGGAGGAACTTAATACATGGGTACTGTGACTATTTTAGAAAAGACTATGAAAAATCCTATTTCTTTTATTGGAGAATGTGCCGGTATTTGTTGGGGTTCTGATACTTCTGATAAAGAAAAGAATTATAAAAGAGGTCTTGATTGTATTACATCAAATCACGGCAGAACGATTGAATTTCCAGATATTTATACTGTAATTGATGATTATTCCGCTAGAGTAATTAGAGAATGGTATACTCATATTGGATGTTTACCGACTAGGTTACAGGAATCTACAAGATACATTGATTATGCTAATTTTGGCGCGATTGTTCCAAAAAGCATTAGTGACAATGAAGAGGCTAAAAAAGTATATACAGAAACTATTGAACATATCAGACAATCAATTCAGTATTTGGAAAAATGTTTGAAGATTCCGCGAGAAGATTCAGCACTTCTTCTTCCTATGGCAATGGAAACAAGAATTGTAGATAAGCGGAATGCAAGAAATGTAATTGATATGTCAAGAAATAGAATGTGTCAAAGAGCTAATTGGGAATACAGACAACTGTTCAATGATTATATTGAAGCTCTGAGACAGTATTCAGATGAATGGCGAGAGTTAGTAGATCTTACAATGCATCCTAAGTGTGTTGAATATGGATATTGTCAAGAAAAGAAATCTTGTGGTAGATATCCTAAGAAAAAAAGCTGATAAGTACGCAGTACGCCTCTGGTTTTTAGCTGTTTTTGATAAGCGTACCAAGCTGCGTCTTTTTAATTAACGGCATCCAAATAAAAACAGCCTTAGAAAAAAGAGTTTGGTAACGGACAGTTATCAGACTCTTTTTTGTTTATTTCATACAATGTTTAGTACAATAATCCGGCAAAATTTTATGATATGTTTTGCTGATTACTCTTGACATTTGACAGAAAGTGTGTTATACTATATTTAGTAAAATACAAAACAGGAGGTACTAATATGAAAGGTACACTCACGGTAAAGCATGGAGAGCAGCAAAATGATGATCTTGGTGTATTAACGTCATGTCCGAATTGTAATAATTACGATATAGAATCGCTAATTGAATTATATGAAAAACCTGATATGAAAATAGGTAAACAGATTTATCACTATCCTAAATTAAGGGAGAAAGTTTCTGTTCAATGTTTCGGCGGGTATGGTTTGAGAGAATACACCTACGTTCCACATCTATGTGAGAATTGTAATTCAGTAACATTTAAGTATAAGACAAAGACCAGACCAAATATTCCAATGATTCTTACATCTTGTTTCTTGTTTTTAGTCTTTGCTTTATTGTATGGATCTCTTTTGGCAACATTTATAGTTGCTGTTTACAACGCAAATTATATTGCCATCATACCGATTGTATGTGTAAATGTATTGTTATTTACTGTTTTAAGATGCATTCAAGAAGAACATAAGATACTGGATAAGAATGTTCCAAAGAAGATATCTCAAGAAGTTTTTATCAATGACTTAAATAAGAAATGTAACGGCAAAAAACTCCAATATTGTGAGTTGTTTGATTCCTTATCGGATAAGGAGGACTAAGTTTATGAAGAAATGGGAAAAACGCGAAAAACCTCTGAAAACATTTGATGGGCTTTATAAAGAATATTTTGAAAAAGATGAGAGTGAGACTGTGAGCAAAGACGATAACATTTGTAATGAGTTTAATGAATTTCTTTCTGAAATGGATGAGGAACCAAGAAAGAAGTGGTTGAACGAACATAATTTACCTGTAAAAGAATCTGATCAGCAACCTGTGAATGATATGTCAATCAAAGATTATTTAGTTTTAATTTCTAAGGAAATCCAATCTTTGACAAACGAAGTAGAAAAACTTAAAGAAGAAATCAAGGATATAGATATTGCCAATATCAAAACATCAGCGTACTATGATGAAAAACTAGACGATGTAACTGCTAGAGTTGCGTGGCTTGAAAGTTTTACAGGATCTCCAACAGAAAATGAGAGGTTTGATTGATGAAAATAAAAGTAGTGTGTGAAGGATGGTTAAAAGATTGCTGCATATCTGAATTAAAGAATAATCCAGATAAGAGATATCATATTGTCAGTACGAAATTTACCGCAGACGGATTTTGGCACGATGCAATGAATTGTTTTTATCTTCCTCATAACTGGCTGGCAAGAGTTTATCTTAATGACTTTGATAACGATTTTAACTATGCGGATATCACATTCTACAATACAGTTATTGGAAATGCTGCGGAATCCGCTATTCGTGAAGAAGATCTTGGATGGGTTCTTATTCCTAGGTTTGTTGGTGATAGTGAAAGTAAAACTGCGACTCTTATTGGTTTTCAGCTTATAGGATTTTAAGGAGTATGTAGAAAAAATGCATAAGCCTGAATTTAATCCTATTGAGATTATAAATATTGATCTTATAGTAGGTAATCCAAATTAAGAAATTTAGGAGATATATAGTATGAATGATGAAAAAGATATGTATGGTTTGATGTCTGCCAAAGAAGCATATTTTAAGGTGTTTGGTGTTAGACAATCTAAGATATCCGAGGACTATGAATTAGCATTTACAAGAATCAAAAAAGCTATTGACACAGCAGTTTCAGAGGCTAAATTTCACACATCTGTTCTTTTCAGTGAAACAGATTTTGATTTCTTGGATATTGGAAAGGATGGAGAAAATGGATATATTGTTAATCATCTTAGAGGACTGGGATATGTTGTATCTGTGAATGAATGTGGAAATAGAAATAATCCTCAATACGAATATATTATCAGTTGGGAGAGGTTAGATGATTGATGTTTCAAATAAGCAAGATTTTATTGATGTCATAAATAGTAACTCTGAACTAAATACCGGAGCTGCGGCATATTCATCAAAACTCTCTAAAGAATGGAATATGGATGCCGAAAATCTCATAGATATTTGTCCTAATTACTATAACGGACTGATTGATGAATATGCAAAGTATCTTTCAGATATTATAGATAGAACATTCATTGAAACATGGATTATCTTCATCGGCGCGAATTCGGCAAAAGATATTTATGACTATCTGACAAGCGATTTTACTATTGAAAAATGTAATAAGATAAATTCTTGCATTGAAGCAGTTAATGATCAACTGTCAAATGCTTATGACTATCAATATCAACTCGGAGAATTCAGTAGTCCAGTTCCTAAATCAGAAGAAACTTTACATAAATTGGAAGAATCGTGGAATAAGGTATTTCCGTTAAAAGAGTTTCCAGCACTGTAATTTTACACAAAATCCTCAGTCAACAGATTGAGGATTTTTATATCTTAAATGAAAAAACTTATTTGAAATCACTTGACAAAAGCACTAATATATGTTATACTATATTTGTGGGTTAGTAATTTATAGGATTGAATGAATTAGAAATGGCAACATTTGAAAATTTCAAAAATTTTTATGAAGCCTTTAAACAAGTTAATGGAGGTAAATGATTATGGAATATTCAAAAATTGATGCTCTTGTTACAGAAGAACTTTATTGGTCGCACGAGTGTATGAAGATCAAAGAAGAAATTGATGAACTAAAAGAAAGGTTATCTGAACTAGAGCGGAATTATAGAGACTGTGAACACGAAAAACTTAGAGCAAGATGTGCAAGACTGGAATGCCAACTTGAACAGAAAAATGAAGCTGATGGAACAACAACACTTAAAAATAATCATAAGAAAATGATGGAGAATGATGTTTTCAATTCATTTATTGACTTCTGGAGGTTGATTTAAGATGAATCTTTATAGATTAACTATCTTTGAAACAGAAATCTATCAGCGTATAAGGGTACAACACAAGTGGTTTCTTACAGAAGAAGAAATGATGGCGTATAAGGATAAGTACGAAAAAGAACATAGATGGCAAGACGGTAAGTGCATTCCAAATATCCCTGACATTTCGTTTTATACAAACATCTCATACCGAGAAGATACAATGACATTTGAAGAAGCAAAAGAATCAGATAATTTTACGTTAAAGGATTTTATAACATTGTTTCATGTGAATGTTGATGTTGTTGAAACAGATTGGTATTTTGATGAGAACGGAGATATTAGATGTTCTTATTGTGATGAAAAGTCATATATTCAGGATAAGTCATTACGCAGAGAATGTTATTGTTCTATTTGCGGACATAAGATGTCGAACATAATTCTTTCGGAAAAACCTATAACCAAGTAAAGTAAGAGGAGAGTAAAAAAATGATCTTTGAAGTTATTGAATATGTAAAAGATGAAAACGGAACCGAAAGGATTCTAACCACATATGAAATTTCAGCAAGCGATTATAGAATAACTGTCAATAGGCTTGATGGAGATGTTTGGCTCGGTAGAATTTCCAGTTATGCAATCACTCAGGTTTTTTGAGTAGGATGGTTTCTTGAATGCTTATTTGTGAAAAAGATATTGTCGATTATATTCCGTCAACTCTCAAGATTCCGGACTATACAAAATTGAATGTTTGACAGGAGGAAGAAAACAAATGGCAACTATTGCAATTAAACAGCCGAATGGACTTTTGTGCTGTTTCTCTACTGTATCCTGTTTACCAATCAAATGCAATCTCACAGAACAAGAATTTATAGAGTGTTATACTGATCTTTACAATAATTGTTCGTATCTAACTAAAGATCAAATATTAGCAGATGCGGAAGATATCTGTTTTAATCACGTTCATCCTTGGGAAGATTTTTATGATTATTGTGTTCCACCACCTTATTATAAAACCGAAGATAATAATGAAGCGGAATATTTTGATAAGATTGAAAAGATATGTTCGGAAAAATCAGAACTTGTAAAATGCCTAGACTATTTTTAAGTTATTGGAAGGATAATATAGATGATTAAAAAAGACTATGAATATGAATTCTCTACGGCTATTTCTAAACTAATTGAAACCCAGTTTACAGTACCAGATAGAATGTTTGAAATCTTCACTCTTGGTTTTGCGAGGAAACCGAGCGAATTCTTCAAAAAGTCCTTTTCTGAAATGGAGAAGGATCTAAAACAGAAAGATAATCTTATTCAATCAGTAGAATTTTGCCTACTTAGATCTAGCAAAACACTTACTGATATTTTCAGAATGAGAGTTACAGTAAATGCTTCATTCATGCCGGAATGTGTAGATGATATATGTACTGATTATTTTGAAAATACAGTAAAGCCAGAACTTCTTAAAAATTTCTCAGTTCGTTATGATGGAACTCTTATCTCAGATGAACAGGCAGAAGATATCAGACAAGGATTGATCCGTGACTATGGAGCTTGTTAAAGAAAATAAGGATAGGAGGATAATAGATTATGAAATTCAAAGATTTTCACGAAGCACAAAATTATGTTTGTAATACTATTATTAAATATATGGATAGTAAAGGCATTTTTGAATCTGTGCTTGTGCTTCTTCGTCAAAGATATGCGGATACAGACAAATATAAATACATAAAACTACTTATAACAACTGAGGATGGAGAACTTATAGAAGAATTTGACTGGAATGAGGGTCAATCAGATGTAGACGTTATTGCAATTATTCCTATTGACGAAATAGAAGAATTCTCTTATATTGAAAACGAAGAAGCATGGAAAGACTATAAGGAGCGTATAAATGATTGATGTAAATAACGATGTTCTTGAATTATTCAATAATATAACATTGGATATTCGAGACTATCTTTTTGATATTGGACAAACTGGTGAACGATTTATTTGCACAAATCAAAAATATAATAAATCTACAGTTTGGTTATCTGATAGAAAAGTTACCGTAGCTATTCTCAAAGACAGTGATAATAATGACTTTATAAACATTTATATTGGAAATAGCTATGACGAGATGCTTCTGATTAGCACCTGTAAGAATAAATTTACAGTTAATTGCATTCCAAATATATCTCCATATACACATTTTGGTCATAGTTATTTTACATACACATGGAAAGAATGTGAACTTGAAAATTTTATAGATATTGCAAGAACTAGATTTCATGAGTACCATGTAGAGATAGTCGCAGCTAAGAAAGAGCTAGATTATAAATTAAACATTATTAAAAAAGAGATTGAGCCATATATTGATTCTATGACAGATGATGAAGTTAGAGAATTGGCGAATAAAATAAAGAATGAATTAAAGAAAGAAAGGTGATAACATGGAATACAAAATTCCTGAAAAAGTTAGACCCAAAGCAGAGGCGAAATATTCATTTGGAAATGACGGCAAAGATGACCACTACTATGTAAGTTATTCTTGCCCGACTTGCAATAAGAAACTTGGAGAAAATGAAATTGCTTGTGATAGGTGTGGAACATTTTTTGATTGGTCAAAGAAAGCACATCTAAAAATTATCTATGATGTAGAGTGGAGGTAATAAATGGATACAAGTAAGTTAGACAAAAATAAATTAAGCCCTTATGATCTTCATTTATTCTGGATGCACCAGAAGTGTGATATTCAGAGGCGAATTGAAGAACTGAAGAAAGATTCAGAAAAGAATGCCGTTAAAATAGAACTGCTAAATGTAGAATTAGATTTGGCAGTAAAAGAAGAAATGAATGCTGTTCTTAGTATGAATAAGGAGGATAAGAAATGAACATTAAGTATGATAAGGGTTTCTTTGAATACGTTGAGAAAGCTGTTGACAAATGGATTGATCGGATTGAAGGTACAACTTTAAATTTCGGTGGATCACTTATTAAATCTAAAGTTCTCAAAGAGATAAATTGGACACTATATGACAAAAATATGGAAAATAAGAAAACACTCACATTATGCACAGAAGCATACTGTGATAGTACATATGTACTTATAATTGGTAACTGTTATGTTTTGATGAAATTTAAAACACATGACATTAGTAGATATGATAGAAAAGAAGTCACGAATAACTGGAATGTAAGTGAGTTAAAATCTCTTTGTGATTTCGTGGAAAGAACGATTGCTCAGTACGGCGACTATGAAGAAGAATACGACTCAGATAAAGAAGCAGAAGCACAAAATAATAAACAAGAAGCTATCAATGCATTGAACGAAAAAATTGCAAAGCTAAACAGTAAGAGACTTCTGTTCCAAGATAAGATAGACAAATTCAAATCAGATTACGCAGACAATATTTCGGCTTTACAGCGTGAAATTTCTGATCTTGAATTTGAGATTGCAACAGCTAAAATGGAACTCCGGATAACTGAGGATAAAGACTATTTGAACTATATTTAGTACATAAAAGAATATACGAATACTACATATAGTTAAATTTATACTTTTCCAATAAAATATACTTAGAATATTTCCATTACTTTTTGTAGGAATAGTAGAATCTATTTTAACTTGATTTTTATTCCAAAAAAGCGGTGGAAATATTATTCTTATTCCAACTCTATCAGTACATCCTAAACGGGATGCTTGTGGAGGGATAACAAAAATTTTTCAAAGAGAGGAAGTTTTCACCATGTACCAAATTAAGAAACGCAGCGGAGAATTAGAATTATTTGAACTATCAAAAATCAAATCAGCAATCAAAAGAACCTTTGATTCATGTAATAGAAATTATCAAGAATCAATCATAGAAACAATATCAATAAAATCAGTAGCAGATGCAGAAACAAAAATAAAAGACAATGTACTGAGTGTAGAAGATATTCAAGACAGCGTAGAAAAAGTCCTAATGACTTATGGATATGAAGATGTAGCAAAAGCATATATCCTATATAGAAAACAACACGAAAGAGTTAGAAATGCTAAAGATACTTTATTGAATTATAAGAATGTTATTGAGAGTTACATTGATAAATCTGACTGGCGTGTGAAAGAAAATTCAAGTATTGATTATTCTCTCGGCGGTCTTATTTTAGGAAACTCCGGAGCTGTAACAGCAAACTATTGGCTTTCTGAAATTTATGATGAAGAAATTGCAAACGCCCATAGAAACTGTGATATGCATATTCATGATCTTTCAATGTTATCAGGTTATTGTTTTACAGGAGATACAAAGGTAGCTGTAATAAAGCAAGAGTTTGAGAAAGATTATATTGAATCTTATACTAACATCTACGATGAAAGAATTGATTATAGTGAATTTGTTTCGTTCGAGGATCTTATTAAGTCAGGACGAAAAAAACCGTATGTCATTGCACATACCGGAAAAGAAGATGAATTTGAAGTAGTACAGGCAGATGATATCAGAGTTACAAGATATGTTGACGAAGTAATAGAATTGACATTCCACACACTTTGTTATGGAGATATTACAATAAAATCAACACTAGATCATCCGTATCTTGTAGAAAAAGTTTCATCATCTGGATCAGAGTATTCATATGTAAAGGCATCAGAACTCTGCGAAAATGATAATGTGGTTGGTTTAGAATATGATATTGGCGGAGGATACAACGAATACCACGTACAATTAAAAGAATCTAAAATTGTTAAACTGGATAAATCAATTCCAGTATATGATTTAACTGTTCCTAAATATCATAACTTCTTAATTGAAGGAGATATCTTTGTTCATAATTGCGCAGGATGGTCATTGAAAACACTTATCAAAGAAGGTTTCGGTGGAGTACCTAGAAAAATATCATCAGCACCAGCAAAACATCTTTCAACTCTGTGTAATCAAATGATAAACTTTTTGGGTACGATGTCGCTTGAGTGGTCAGGGGCACAAGCGTTTAATTCTGTTGATACACTATTAGCACCATTTGTAAAAGTTGATAATCTTTCTTACAAAGAAGTATATCAATGTATTCAATCCTTGGTGTTTGGTCTTAATACGCCATCTAGGTGGGGGTGTGTCAGCACAAATACAGAGGTTTTATCTGAAAACGGATTTAAGAAATATGACGAATTAAAAGAAGGAGACAGAATATATACATTCAAAGACGGAAGACTTGAACTAAATACAGTAAATAAAGTTGTAATAAAAGAATTCTCTGGAAAGTTGCATTCATATCGCGGAAGAAATTATATTCAGACAGTAACTCCTGATCACAGAGTTCTTGTTAGAAAACATAATTCAAATGAGTGTGTAATTAAACGCAGCGAAGAAATATTTAATGTTAAAACGCCTTATGCGCTGCCGCTTTCTTTCAACAGTTCAGAAATAAACAATAATGAACTGAACGATGACCTAATTACGTTAGCTGCTATGGTATATACAGATGGTTCCTTTGATTTTAGAAACGGAGTGATTCATAAAGTTACAATATATAAATCACCGAATCGGTTTGGAAATGAGGAGCTTTCTTACGTATTAAATTCACTCGGACTTAAATATAGTTTTGATTGTATAGACAGTGCTTTCGGTAAGGTAAATAAATATACCTTATACGGAGATAGTGCAAGATTTATTGTTGATCTATGCGGAAATAAAACAAGCATTGATTCAAAATTTATGAAAATGAGTAAGTCACAAGCAGAACTTTTTTTGCATATATGGGCATCATTTGACGGAGATGAAGACAAACAACTTTGTCAATATGATAATGATGTAATAAGAGATCAGCTTCAACAAATAGCAGTCCTATCAGGAAGATGTTCTTATATAGTTAAAGACGAATTAAAATCTGGCAAAACAACAAATTATGTAAAGATAAGGAAAGTAAATAGCATATACCCAACATCAAGAGAGGAAGTTGATTACTCTGGTACCGTCTGGTGTCCGAGTGTTGATAATGGAACAGCAGTATTCAGAGAGAATGGTTGTGTATTTATCTCAGGTCAATGTCAACCTCCATTCACAAACTTCACTTTAGATTGGACAGTTCCAGATGATCTTGCAGAGATGAACTGCATTGTTGGCGGAAAAGAAGTAGATTTCAAATATAAAGATTGTAAACGTGAAATGGATATGATAAATAAGGCGTTCATTGAAGTAATGTTAAATGGTGATGAAGATGGTCGTTCTTTCGCCTATCCAATACCTACTTACTCAATAACAAAAGATTTTGACTGGGATACTGAATCTCCAAATAATAAACTTCTTTTTGAGATGACAGCAAAATATGGAATTCCATATTTTAGCAACTATATCAATAGTGACCTACAGCCAGATTCGGTGAGAGCAATGTGTTGTCGTCTTCGTCTTGATCTCCGTGAACTTAGAAGAAAGTCAGGTGGTTATTTTGGAAGTGGAGATAACACAGGATCTATTGGTGTTGTAACAATAAATATGCCTAGATTGGCATATACATCGAAAACAAAAGATGAATTCTACTCACGTTTGACAAAGTTAATGGATATTGCTGCAAGAAGTCTTAAAATAAAAAGAAATGTTATAACACAGTATTTAGATCAGGGTTTGTATCCGTATACAAAGAGATACCTTGGATCTTTTAATGATCATTTCTCTACTATTGGAATTGTTGGTATGAACGAGTGTTGTTTGAACGCAAACTGGATTAAAGATTCCATAGTTTCTTCGGAAGGTTATAAGTTCACAAAAGAAGTCTTAGATTTTATGAGAAATAAACTTTCCGATTATCAAGAGCAGTACGGCGATCTTTACAACTTTGAAGCAACTCCAGCAGAAGGAGTTACACATAGATTTGCATCTCACGACAAAAAGGACTTTCCAGATATTATAACAGCCGGAGATAAAACAGAAGGGGCACCTTATTACACGAATAGTTCCAATCTTCCAGTAGGTTATACAGATGATATATTTGAAGCATTAGATCATCAGGACGAGTTACAGACTAGGTATACCGGAGGAACTGTATTTCATGCTTTCTTAGGTGAGAAACTTCCTTCTTGGCAAGCTGCTATGAATCTTACTAGAAAGATTGTTGAGAATTATAAACTACAATATGTTACATTCTCCCCAACATATTCTATTTGTCAAGAACATGGATATCTTGTCGGAGAACAGTGGAAATGTCCTCATTGCGGAAGAGATACAGAAGTGTATAGTCGTGTTACCGGATATTATAGAGCTGTTCAAAACTTTAATGATGGTAAAGCTCATGAGTTTAAGGATAGAAAAGAATACACTAATTTCTCCCGTGAATTCAAAAGCACACCAGTTCAAACAAAAGAACAAGAAGTAAATGAACCAGAAGATATTAAACTAGAAAGACCTATTCTATTTACAACATCAACCTGCCCTAACTGTAAAATAGTAAAACAGTTATTAGCAGAATATGATTTTGTATATGATCTTGTAGTCGCAGATCAGGATATGGAAACTGCTAGAAAATTTGATATCAATCAAGCACCAACTCTTGTTGTTCAGGATGAAGATGGAAACCTTATTAAGATCGCTAATGTATCTAATATAAAGAAATTTATTGAAGAAGCTATGGCGGATATAGAGGAATAATAATTTAGTAATCATCCATAAGTAAGCATTGAAAATAAATGTCTTATTTGTGGATGATTACATATTGACAAATTATTGTTTCTGTGTTACACTGTAATTGAAATATTTTAGGTGGTGAATAATGTGGTTATAAAAGATGGCATATCTAAGAACTTTGAAGGAAAATATGATTTTGACTACACAAAAGATCTGAACACAGATATTCTACATTTATCTACTGATGAAAGTGGAATTAAGACAGCAAATGGTCTTACATATTTCTATGCATACAAGTTTAATCCGGAAGCAAATCAAAAAGACATCAAAGAATTCAGAAAGTTATTTAAACACAACTATAACGATCCTGTATATTTTTATGAAGATAGCATTTTTGACTTCATTGAGATTGGAATGCTTCATATGGATGCTTATAAAAAACTAGATTCATTCGATATTGTTTTTATGACAGATTTCTCTGATATAAAGACAGACGGTGTTATGGCGATATTGGATAGTTTAATGCTTGAATATACGAATGGAAAATTTCTCGACATCAAACTTGTAAAAGATACATATGAAAATATCCGATTTGATAGAGATAAAGCAAAACGACTTTTGATGCAAACTGACAAATACAGTGATGAAGTATCGGCGGAACGAGCTGTTAGATCTGTTGAAAGAGTTTTTTACAATATGAAGAAAAATGGAGAGTTGTTTAAGATCAAACGATTTCTTCCTGTTATTGCGCGAGAAGGATTTTATAACTTCTTGAAATTCGATACTGATGAACATCGAAAGATATTTGAAGCAATGGAATCCGGAACTGAGGCTTTAATTTGTGATGATTTCATTACATCAGGTTCTACTATAAAAGAAATGAAACGATATTTACACTCAATCAACCCGAATGTGAATATGACTGTTTTTGTTTTGATTGATCAACTTAGAAATTACTAATTATATTTTTGGAGGATTATTATGGGAATTTGTTTAATTGTAACGAACGATAAAAAAGAAACGATGAATCTTGGAAAACTTCTTGGATATGTGAATGAAAACGAAAAACACGAATTTATAGAATTTCTTGTTGAGACACACGATGAAATTGGATATATGTACGGCGTTGAAAGAGGTGAGCTTTATGACTATCTTTCAGATAACAAATCGTATATTTCGCCAGATATGCAAATACATATGAATAAAGAAGAATTCGTGCGGTTTCTTGATTTATACCTGAAAGAATATATCAGAACTTATTCGAGACATCCATTTCTTTTTGATCTATCAAAATTTCCATCATTTATGGACTCAAAAACATTTTATCTTGAATGGATATGAATTCGTAATTTAGTAATATCACACAAATATAGTTGATTATTTTCTGCTATGTTTGTGTGATATTTTTTATTATTTCCTATTGACATTTCAGATAAAATATGTTATACTATATTTGTAAGAGGAAGTAACCATAATGAATAGGAGGGCATATTATGAAAAAGGAAAGCAGATTTGTAAGAGAACTTAAAGGTTTGTTTGGGGATTATTGGAAGAACGATGCTCTTTCCAGAATCAATAAAATTGAAAAAGATTACGAAACCGGCGAATTGATTATTGAAAACGGAGCTGCTAAATGTAGTACAAATGGGTCTTACCTTATGGAAGATATCATGGAAGTTCTTCTTCATAGCAAATATGCAGATCTTATTGATATTGATCGTCATGCTGCAATGAGAGATGCACAAGTAGCAGAAGAACTCAACAACTATAAGGAAAGAATGAAAAACCATGTTTATACAGAAGAAGAACTATATGAGATGAGAAGTGCGTTTGGTGTAGGAGCAGAGGTTGTTAATGTTTTTACCGAAGAAAAAATTATACTTTGATGAGGTGTTATTTACAATGAGAAACGATTATGTGATTGAAGTTTTCACAAAACAAGATATAGACCTTGGTTATTACTGGAGTATTATTGAAATAAGATATTCACCTTGTCAAAATGACTATATTCGTTCTAATGCTGGTTTTGGTTATGCAAAAACAAGGCAGAAAGCATTTGAGAATGCTTGTGAATATTATAATAAGTTTGTCAACATCTAACTAAAAGAAGAATGTGAGTTAGTAAAAATTTTATAATACGGAGGTAGTTAAATATGAAATTCAAGGATCTTATTAACAAATATACACCATATACATTTGTTTATATAACATTTGAAAACGATACTTTTGTTTTTGATAAGAATTATGCTGCAAAGTATCAAGTCTGTGATCACCGTTTTAATGATTGTGATGTAGTAGATGTTAAACCTTCTGGTGAGTTTGATATTTTCGTTACTTTAAGAAAGGAGAAATAATTATGACTAATATGTATGCAAAGGTGTATAACAAGATGTCTAAGCTGATCGCGGAGCTTGCGAAAGATGGCACAGATAAGACAATAACAAAGTATTTTATTGATGGTACTATTCCTGATGATATTAAGGTTTATCTTAGTGATCCGGAAATCGTGCAGTGGTTTGATATCAAGCTCAAAGCAGCAAGAACAAAGATCAAGTATCTTGAAATCTGTAAAGAACTTGACAAAGCAAACACAAAACTGGCAGACTATGAAAACAGACATATTCAGTTTACATGATGAATGTAGGAGGTAAATAAAATGAAACTTCCAAGACTGCAACTCTATAATACCAAATATGAACTTATTTATCAAGCGGCAAAAGAAAAACAGAAAACAGGATTTGACCTTATTACAACCGGATATTTTTATAATTCAGAAGGTGACGGAACTCTTTATTACAGATACCTGGTTGAAGGAGTAGTTTGTGATCTGTTAGAATCTGAAGTACATGAATTATCCGCGAAAACACAAGAAGAAAGAAAAACATGGCTTATTGGCATTCTTATTAAAACAGTTCAATGGTGTAATACAAATACAAGTGATTTGAGTTATTGAGGTGATTATATGAAGAAATTAACTGTTGTCGAGTTTTCGATTTATACAGACGGAGATTTTTACTTCAATAGCAAATTTCTCCAGAATCATGTTTCAAGATATTTCGATCAGGAATTTTATGAATATACAAAAATTGAGGATTATTCGTATTCTGCAATACGGGTGTTTGATCGGTCGGAAGAAGCCGTTGAATTTTTGAACACCATCAAAAATAACTGCGGTAGATATGGCGAAAAGAATTATGTTGTTGACGAAGTGGTGATTCCACTCATAGATGATGTTCTTCAAGATTACTGGGAACATGGACATGTATACGACTACTACGATGGAAATCAAACCATTGAAATTTCAATCACTGACGTTGAGACAGACGTAAAGAAAATCAAACGTATCGAATATTTGGAGGAATGATACATGGATAAAACAGAAACAATTACACGCGAAGAAGTTTTTAACATTTTAACTAAAGTTGAGCGTTTTAACAAAGAAGGAGTAAGAAAAGTAGTTTTTCACAATAATGGAAAAAGTGGATCTCTTTTATATATTATCGAAACACTTGCAATGGAAGTTTATTCACTTAATAAATGTGTTGAGTTTTATAAAAATCTTCTTCGGGATAAAGAGGGAGAATGTGATTATGTAGGATTTCAACTATATAAACTTAGAAAATCTCTTAACTACGACATGACCGATTTTTATGTTGATGATGAAATTAGATCATTTGAGACTATGCTTAAGGAGGAAAGTGAAAAATGAAAACGATTGAACAAGTACAAGCTGAAACAGAAGGTAAGGTCTACACATTCAGTAAGTTTCTGGAATATGTAATTGATAAGGTTATCACATCTTATGATGGCGGTGGACATTTCCATGACGGAGAAAATGAAACGAATGTTTCAATAGATCCGGATGATCTTTATCTTATTCTTGAATGTGAATGTTTTGATAATGGTTTGGATATTGATGATATAGATTCAAGTGACCTCTGCGCCGGAATAATTGAACTTCCTAATGAGATTAAAGAACTTAGAAACAAATATCCTTATGTAATTTGGTTTAATAGATAAGGAGAGGAATATGAACGATTTTATAATTTTCAGTAACCGTGAAAAAGATGCTTGTGAGCTTTTGATGTTGTCGCAGAACATTAAACTCCTTTCTGAAATTTTGCGAGTAGAGAAAGGAAACCTTACTAATGAGGAATACTTAAAAGCCGAGAAAAGCATCAAAGATTTCATTACTGATTCTGTTTCTAAATTCGGTGCTATCTTAAAAAATATTGAGAGAATTCAATAATAAAACAAAGATTCTAAAACAATATCTATGTGAACAGCTTGTTTTTGAGTTGTTCACATTGGATATTTCTGCAATATTTGAGGTGTTAATTGTGGTAGAAAAATTGTCAAACATCTATGAAGATGATAATTTCTATGATCCTGAAGATGATATGGATTTCACTGAATATGATTCATATGATGATGAAATTGCCGAAGAATTTGCAGAAGAAATATTTGCTGTTCTTAATGATATCATTAGAGATAGTTCTGACTTAAATGAAGATTTTACGTCAGGCGGAAATATGAATAAGCACTATATCAAACATTGTTTAGGTAAAAATTCAAATAAAACATCCACAAGACAAAATGTATTCTATGATTTTAATGATAGGAGTAAATATTGTGCTTATGAGAAAGAAATTTCGCATAGAATAAATAATTCGCGGAAGGAGGTTGCATCGTTGTTTGATTATTCTATTATTATGAGATATATCAGAAAATTATTTGAGGGCGATTTTGTAATTAAATTCTGCAATAGTTGTGGTCTTAGAAATTCAAATGGTACAATAAATATGTCGTTGATATCTTTTTCTAGTGATGTGACAACAAACTATTCAGCAGCAAATACTATTGATATTTGTATAAAAACAGCAGCACATAGAACTATAACATTATATCCGGTAGATGTGAATTATTTGAAAAAATAAATTCAATAATATAATTAAGCGGTTCAGCATCTATGAAGTAGATGACTTTGAATTCAACAATGATTAAAAAAGAAAGGGCGATATACAATGATTAAGCTAATGAAAGAATCAGACACGAACGAAAACAAGAAAGCATTTTATAGAATGATGAATGCTGTTCAAGGACGCATTGCAAAGAAATACGGTGTTGAAACAGAAACTCATGAAGGTCAGATTTATGATGATTGTGGAAATGCTACAATTTATCTTCTAAAGAACGGTAAGACTATTGGTTTTGTTGCTCTTTGGTATGATTTCGGTGATGATCCATACTATCCAGACCGCGATACATTTATTACAGTAAAATGGCGTTCTGAGAATGAATATGAAGATCATAGAATTGATACTGTTACATTTGAAGGAGCCACAAATGAACTTGAGCGCACTGGCGGTATTGTAAATCAGATTGTAAGTAACTATAGTGGAAAGACTGAGAGCCGAACAAGAAAAACAATATCAGTAAAGAGTGTAATGAATGAATCATATACCATTGAAACAGTAAATGATGTATGTGAACATCTAAAGGAAGATATTGATAAGATTTCTTATATGGTTAATAAATATCCGGATAATTATAACATGGATGATATTGTTAGCCGCCTGATTGATATTGAAACAGAACTCTATGAGATTTGGCGATAATATAGGAATTATATAATCAAAATCACAAAAAAAAACACCAAAATACATTAAGTAGTGAGTACAGGAAAGACCGCTTGTACTCACTACTTAATTTTTTTATTGTTGAAAATAGAAAGGATGTTTTAACATGGTAAAGAAGTATATGAAAGAATCTAATCGTAAAATGCGCAGAAGAAATATTAAAGAGAGCTTGGAAGGTAGGTTACGCATTTTAGCAGGTAAAGGATGGGTAACTATGCATGAAGATCACTATGGTGTTGGACAGGGTAAATTTGTCAATGAGTGGGATATTGATGTTCGTGGAACATATAGTTCAATAGAAGATTTTATTAAAACAGTGCAAGTACAAGTTGATGCTCCTTCTGATCCTAAAGACTGGGGAATTATTGATAATAGATTGGTTACTAATTTCTTAGGAGATGAAGATGGACTAGAGGCAGATTCATCTGATATTAAAGAATGGGAAAATGGAGATCTTCAACTATATATTGTGGATGTTTATATTCCGATTAAACTTGTAACTGAGCGAGATATCACTGAAGATGACGCAGAATTACTAGGCGTTTCTGTTTGGTGATGTGTTGAATTACAATACGAAAATTATAAATTTATCTACTCAAAACGCAAAAAAAAACAAACAAATTACAATATCCATGTGAACCGTTTAAGTATGGTTCACATGGGTAATTTTTTATTATTATTTGAAAAATAGAAAGGATGTTTTTATTATGATTAGAAGATTACACGAAGATTATACTAGAATTACTGATGGCTTACTTGATTCATTTAGAGATGATATGGTAAATATCGCACAGAATTCCCGTGATGTAAGTAAAGAGTGTTCTGACTTTATGCGAACAGATCTTTATTCCGCATTTCAAAAAGGTGATATATCGGAGATAAATTTGGCAGAAGCAAATGATTCTATAAATGCGATAGGTGATTTATTTAATGAAATTTTCAAGGAATTTAGTAATTTGAGAAATTCATTAAGATAATATTTAATGTCGAATTATAAATTTATCAACTAAAAAATACAAAAAAAAACCAACAATCAACACTATCCATGTAGAGCTTATAAACGCTCTACTTTTGGATAGTGTTTTTTATTTTATTAACAAATTAAAATGAAAGGATAATGATAATTATGGTTAAGAAGTTGAATGAGCGTTACGACAAACCTTATATGATAGCTGACGAAAAAGGAAGTATATATACTTTTTCGTGGACAAAACTTGAAGAGATTTCAGATTTAGCAAGCAAAGAAATTTTAAATAGAGTTGGAAAATATCTAACAAAAAATAATAATAAAGGATCGGCAGATTCAACACTATACGATTTACTTTCTGATGCAAAAGCATCTTTAAGTAAAGTTAATGAGTATGTAAAACAATACGATAAAACTGAAAACGAATCTAAATCAAGAACTAGAAAAAGAAGTATTAAAGAAGCTAGTGAGGTCGGTTACGGAGAATATGATGAATTCAAATCTGAAATTACTGATGAATTAGAAGGTTGGGGATTTGAATATTCTGATGATTGTCATTGGGATTATTTTATGCCATTTGGTTTCTATGCTACATATAATGCAAGAGATGGTTGGGCAGCTATTATTTGGGATAATAACGGTCGTTATACAGAGATTGAAAAATATAGTGTTAATAGATTAGACACTCCTGAAAAGGCTGATAATTTCGGATCAAGATGCTATAATTTCTCAAACTATGATATGGATACTTTAATTAGAGAAGGTTTGCTTCTTAACGGTGCAGTCGCTACAAGAGAAGATCCATGGGTATTTGAATATACAGATAATACGGGAGATTTCTGGGTAATTGATCTTAGAAATGATGAAGCGGATGTTACTTATTCTGATGACGGAAGTACAGAGCATCTTGAAGGTATGTGGGATATCTTATCTGCTTGTGGTCTTACTCCTTGATGTGAAAATTATATGATATAAAATTCAAAAAAAACAACTTAAAACACTATTCGTGTGGAGCTTATATGCTCTTTACGGATAGTGTTTTTATATTGAGAAAGGAATGAAACGATTATGCTAACATACAGAGGAAAACAAGTATATGATATTTTCAAAGGAGATATATTTAGAGTAGTTAGAACTAGACAAGGAAAACCGTCTTCTGAGGCGGCTGATGTTGAATATACCTGTCTTGATAGTATGCAATCTAACAATGGATTTTTTAAGGCGAAAGATGATTCAGGTATTGGTCCTTATATATTAAATACTGTTGAGGATGATCTTGAAATTATAAGCCGAGCAAATCCTAGAAATGAAAGACTTGCTAAAAATAGACCTATGAAATTAATGATTAGAGAATCCTCCGATAGATTTATAAATGATCCGTCAAATAAGGAATCTGTAAAAACGATAGAAACCGCTGTAAAGATGATAAATAAGGTATTGGATTATACTGGTGATTATCTTCTTGATAAACTTGATAAAAATAGCAATACATATTGGCAGCTAAAGGAGTATATTGATGATCGCGGAGATTTGGACTTTGATGCAATTATGGTTGATTGGACAGATGATTTTGAAGCCGGTGGTGATTGGGATATTAGACCGTATCTATTTAATGTCTTAACACAAGTTCTTGGTATTGATTCAACGAAAGCAAATAGGATTCTAAAATACAAATAATATTAGTAATACTAAACAAAAACTACCCATATTATTTGGGTAGTTTTTTATGTCATATTTTCTTGAAAAGACTTGACTTTTTGACATAAATGTGTTATACTATATTTGTGAGGAAAGAGTGCCGATAGTGAGCAGGATGTTACGAAGGAGAATATCAATATGAAACAGGTAAGATTTGTAATTAGTAACGATACCTTTGGAAGAAACTACCTTGCTATTAGTGCGTGGAATTATACATTGGATGATCCAGTCGGCGTTTTTTGAACTTCCTTTACGAATTGGGATATTCTTCAAAAGCAGATTGCGTAACATCCTGATTTTGAAAGAATTACAGCGTTCAAAACAAAAGAAGAGGCTGAATCTGTTTGTCGTGAATTTGAAATCAAAGATTATACAATTCGTGAAATTCTTATGGAGGCATGATACTATGTGGAAAGTAAGAATATACAAAGGTTTTGGAGTTGAGACTGAAACTGTTATTCCTGATTCTTTAGCACAAGCGATTTTTACCAATAATAATCTTGGATGTTCTAAAGATTACCCAAATACTAAAATTTTTTTCGATAACAAAAGAACTCTTGTTTTTGATCGTGTTTTAGCAGATAAGGAGGATATGAAAAATGAATAAAATGATTGAGTTTATTGAAAATGAGATAAATGAAAACAATAAGTATTGCAACGCTATTGCTTGTGACGGTGATTTTGCCGGAGAAATTATTATTCACTTTACGAAAAAAGACGGTAAGGAAAGACAAAGGTATAATCAAGTTGTTCGTAAAGCACTTGATCTGGGAGCACTTATAAAAAGCACTTGTCCGGCAACTTTGTCTGTTATATTGAAATTTTAATTGATTTATGTAGGAGGGACATAGGAATGAAAACTATTGAATACTTTGAAGAACTGGATAAGAAGTTTGAAGACAGAAAATATTTAAGATCTCATGTTGGTGAATATGTTGCTGTTAAAAATTACAGAGAGTCTATTAGAATGGGTGCAGAGGATTTTGAAGTTTCTGATCCACCTTATAATGAAGAAGATACAGTTCAGTTTCTTGAAACACTTAAAGCCGCAGGAGTAACTGATTTCTGTTATACAGCAAAAACAACTCTTACGATTGACTTTCTATATATTTGTAACAACAATGGTTTTTATATTTCAGGAATTGGAACTGTTCATAGAAATAATGATATTTTTGGTGAAGAAGAAATTAAAGGAATTTGGGTTGGATGTTAAAGGAGGAAAATAAAATGTCTGAGTTTTCTGCAATTAAAAGATTGAGAGAAAAATCGTTTTTCCTGTCATATGGAAAGAACAAAGTTGATGTGGATGTTCCCGGTACTAATAGAGTAGATAGACATATTGCGGTTTATAGACTTGTTAAAGAATATGTTGAACTTATGGATGACTATGAAAAAGCATCTGATCCGACAAAGAAGGTAATTGAACCGCGACTTAAAGAAATTGAAGTGGAACTCACTAAGCAATATTTTATCTTTACACGGAATGAAATTAAATGGATGTTCGATAATGATAAGAATAAGTAAATATAATTAGATTGAGGAGATGGATATAATGGTAAAAAGAGCTTGGAAAGAAGTAAGAGAACTCGGTGAAAAGATTGGATATGGAGAACTAATGACATTAGCTTCTATCATTTGGGCGTCAAAACTTATAGATCAAGGGTTGCCGGATGTAGGAGCATTTTATCCAACTGGATTATTTAACATGAAAGATTCTGATATTACAAAAGATGAAGTAGAATATAGGAAAGCGTGGGTTGAGTTTTATAGGGCGCATTTTAGCAGCGAGGAGGATGTAAAATGAGAAAAAGACTTCCTTGTGACGGATACGAAATTATTGTTGAAGATGAATTAAGAAATAAACTCTATGAACTCGTAACTGATGTAGCAGATAGGCTTCTTTATGATATTGGAAAAGACTTTTGTGTTGATGACATTTTACTTGCATTTACAAATTCACTTAAATATAGATGTAGCGTTCTTGTTGAGCGTGATAAAAGAAAAGACGGTGTTATACCAGAAAAAATTTGTTCTAGGTGTGAAGATTGTGATGAAGCTGAACTCAGAGACAATAAATGGTATTGTAAAGATTGTAATGCTATGTGCAATGAAATTTCAAAGTGTCCGTGGAATTGATATGGAGGTTGTTGTAAAATGAATATTGATTTGAAACTTAAAGACTGCACTTTGGTTAAAATTAGTTCAGAACTTGATATAGAAACGCACTATGATTATTACGGTGAAAATCCTAGACCTACTGAAAATATCACATTTTATTTTGATGATTGTGTACGTGCGGAGTTTAATAACATTGGTGAAGACTGTGGTACATTTTGTTATCTGGCAAACTTCTTTTACATGAAAGACTTTTCACAGTATACAAGAGATGAATTTCTTGAAGCGTTCTCTAATCATGTTGAAAGAGATTTTCGCATTAGTAAACCGTTTTGGCAGCAAGGTGATATTGCAGCTATTTATGAAACCACAGATACAGATATTCCTTTCAGGATTATTTCTATCAGTAACGAGAATATCAATAATTCAGGAAATGCCATCTGTAATTACGGTGGAGAGTTGAACATTAAGAATTATATGTTTAAGAATAATGTCTGTAAGTATCTTGGACATACAATCAGAACAATTAAAAAACTTAAAATGGATGAATTCTATGAGATCGCAAGTAAGATTATTCATTCAGAAGAATTTGACGAAAATAAGAAATCAAAGATTCTTGGTGAATTTTATGAACAAGTAAAGGAGGATGGATTGTTTTGAGAACATACTATCCAATGGCAACATATGATGGAAAAACAGATCCACTGCATACTCTTACAACTTATGATTCTCTTATGTCGCCGGAAGAATGTCTTACTGTAATTAAGAATTGGATTTCTATGGGATATAAACCAGATAAGTTATGGATTCAAGAATATACCGAGGGTAATCTATCAGCAGAAGTTGAAGTAAAAGTAAATCAAGACGGAGAACTTGTAATTGTTCTGCTGTAGTTAAAGATATTCAAAAAAAAAACGATAAATAAAACATAAATAATCAATTATAAAACAATATCCATAGGCTGCTTGAACGCAGCTTATGGATAATTATGTAATTATGATAAATTTATGAAAGGAAAGATATATTATGGTAAAGAAACTTAGAATTAGAGAATCTTACGGCGAATCAAAGCCAATCAAATTCTATTACAAAGGCAAGCTAATTTTTGAAGGAGATAAGTATGATCTGTGGGATGTAAAGGATAAGTTTATCTCTATCTGTCAACATGATAATGGTCTTACTGATAGTATTATTGAGTATTGCAATTCATTTGGAGATCCGCTTCTTGATTACAGCGAGACAGATTTGCGTGAGATTGTTGGAACATTCTTTGAAGTTGTTATTGCGGAAGCAAATGACTATGAATATGATGATAATGATCTTTATGTTGACGGTGTTAAGGACGTTGAAATCTTCACTGAATCTAAGTCTGTGTGTGAAGCAGGAAGAATGGTAAATGGTAAAGTTTCTGATCTTTCTACTCAGTTTGATTCCAGAAAATCTTTTGGCGGAAAAGCAAAAGTAGTTACCGATTCTGATGGAACTCAGATTCTATATTCTTATAATACTCCTGTTATTGAGCTTGAAAAAGGAAAGAAAGTAAAACTTCTTCCACAGTGGGATTCATCTGCCACTACTCTTAGACACGTTAAAGAATTTCTCTTACAGAATGGTTTTGAAGCAGGTTCTAAGGCTCAGATTGCAAAGCTCTATAGTGATATGACTGAGAGTAAGCGCAGAATTAAAGAATCCGATATGATTAAATTTGGTTCTCGTGATGAAGATTTAGGTTCTCTTGAATATGCTCTTGAAAAGTATGTAGGTAAGCCTGTAGCAAAAGCACAGCAATATCTCCGCGATCTTGGATTTGATATGTTTGTAATGGCAGGACCTAGCAAGAGAGATGAAACATGGGAAGAATATACTACTGATAAGGACAATAGTGGTTCTGTTAGTGTTAAGTTGTATTTTGATTTGGACAGTGATCCGAAGAATCCTCGCCGTAAGACAAATGGTAAGCTAACTGATTTCTTTGTGGATAGATATGCTTGATAGGATGTGACTTACAATGAAACTATTTATTAAGGAATCTGCACTAAATGAAGGTGCTGGCGCAGGATATACGATTGAAGTAAATGGTCTTTCAAACATCGGAATTAAGAATGCCCGTGTTCTTGATTTTCAGGAAATTGATGAATGGACTAAAGGTTGGATTGTTGAAGTAAATGGTTACTGTACTATTGATACGCTGAAAGCTGATTCTTATTACTATGGAACTGGCGATATTGAAAATGTTTCAGCCGATATTCTGAAAGTATATGTAAACTGGTATTCAACAGCAGATGATGTTGAACTAAGAGATATGGATAAAGCAACTCTATGTTCGTATATTTCTGATTATCTGTATGAGAATTTTGATGAAATGAAATTCAACTTTGGCGGAGGTTGGATGCATTCTACATATGACGGAACTATTGGTGAAATCAACGATAACTCTGGTGATGAAGTAGAACTTAAAATTACAGATAAAGAAGTAATTAACTACATTGATAAGGCAGTTCAAGGCGAAAATACATACACTCAATATGATATCATTGTTGATGAAGATACATACGATACTGTTGAAGATGAATCAGAAGCAATTAGAATTGCCGAAGAACTATCTTCCAGTGAAGATTATTCCGATAGTCAAATTTCTGTTGAAACATATAATGTTATGTATGATTTCAATGGAGTTCCTGTTGATGATCTTGGCGTTACAGAAACTATCTGGGAAAATTAAACAATATGCACAAAAATCCTCACATTTATTTGTGGGGATTTTTCCTATTTTGCTATTGACATTTTATCAATAATATGTTATACTATATTTAGTGCGAAACCACTATGCACTAATTAAAAGAATGGAGACTATGAATTATGCCAAAAACATTTACTTGTCCAATTTGTAAGCGAGTGATTACAGGATTTCCGGCAATTTCAAGAACAGATAATAAAACTGAGATCTGTGCAGATTGCGGCGTGAAACAAGCTGTTGAACAGTATGTAAATTATACAATGAAACAAACAGCAAAGAAAACAATCAAAGATTTTCACATGGAAGATGTTGTTTCTGTTTATGAAGAAGACGATGAAACAATGAATTATTGAGAGGATATATAAATGCGTACAATTTCAAAAAAGACAACGATTGCAGGAATTCTTGAATTTGCTTCAAGAACAAATAACATTGCAGCTTCTTATTTGCTGAGAGCAGAAGGACTTGAAAACTTTGACGGAACTTATGAAGAATATATGAATTTGATGAAGTTCTTGACAACTAATAAATCAGTAAACATTCCGCCAATTAAGATCAAAAGAAAACAACGAAATAAGAAATGTAAATAAATCAACAGTAAATAAACATTTTATTTAAGAAAATACAACAATAAGAATAACGGCATTGTCCGTTAGATAACTATAATTTGTATATAAAAGAAAGGTTGATTTATATGAAACTATTTATTCTTGAAGATGAAGATTTTGAAAGTGATGAAGATTACGGTTTCGGTTATGATTCAAATGGAGATGCTATTGATGAATCTACGGTAGATGAACTTTGTAGAGTTGCTAATGAAGTTCTTAATGATTCTGAACTTGCAACTCATGGTGATTACTGTGATATTGATAGAGATACATTTGAATATTTCGCAACTGGAACTGCATGGGGTGCCTCTTTGAAGTATACTATTACATTTGATACTGACAGTGAGTATATTGATCTTGATAGATTCATTAAAGCTGATTATGATAGTCTTAGACCTGATTTCAAATATTATTCCGCTGATCTAAGTTTCAAAATCAATGTTGATGGCGAGACTGTTGAGACAGTTCTTGATGACGTTTCTGTTCTTGACAATCACGGGAACTATAAGGACTGGGATACAACTAGATTCAATAAGTATATTGATGTAGATGCTCTTACTGAATATATTACTGATCTTGCTCAGAGTGCAATTAGAGAAATTCATGTTGCTGTTTCTAATATCTGATTTTTGTGAAAATGGAGGAACACAAAATGTTAGAAAAAGTTATGCTTTCGCTGAAAGAAGAACTTAAAGCTGTAAAGCGTGAGATTGAAGAAAATAGATATTTCGTTGATAAATGCGATATTGATGGAGTTATGTATGGAGTTATTTTGAAGAATAAAATGTACTTCACTCTTACCGCCAATACTATGATTATGGACAGAGGCATTCATGTTGGAATGTTGTAATTCATAACAGAACTATTTGAGAAGTTCAATATCTGTGCAGATAAAGAAATTGAAACAGGTTGCTATGACTAAACGGAGGAAAAGAAATGATTGAACACATTATGAACTCTCTTAAAAAAGAACTTGAAACAATTAGTTCTCTTATGAATCGTGATGGTGTTTATGACATTTGTCTGTGTAATGAAGTAGATTTTGATTTCGGAATGAGATATATGGTAATTGCTGATAGTAAATATTTCTATATAAATCTCGGATCTGAGTTATTTCCAGATATTGATTTCGACAAGATAAGGTATATCTCTAAACATCGTTTAATTAAAGACAATGACAAGTATGTCAAAAACTCCTATATTGATACAGAGATTGGAACATATACCATTGAAGATGACACACAACACGATATTGATATGCTTAAAAGATTTAATGTAAGTGTTGCCGATGAAATTGAAACAGGTTGCTATGATTGAAATAAGGTGATTATCAGCAATAACACAATAAATAATAATTACAATTAAAACATTTTATTAAATATTGTGTTCTGCAATTCTTGCAGTTGATAATCAGACTAAGTTTATGTTTAACATAAACTACGTTGCATTTGAATGACAAAATTATTTTTGTTAAATAGTTACCGTTTGGTGTACTTCCAGCCTTACGCTCTAAGGTTAGTGGTTAAACAATTCTGAATTGCAGGGATAGTGCTGCTAACAACAAAACCATTTGCAACATTGTCGTGGGAGAAATTACTCTGAGAGGAGATAGACTTAATGTTAGTCTATGTTTTAAATAAATATGGAAAACCTCTTATGCCATGTTCACCGCAAAAAGCACGTAAACTTTTGAAGAACAAAAAAGCTAAAGTTGTAAAGAAGGTACCATTCACAATTCAACTACTTTACGGTAGTACAGGATATAAACAAGATATCTCATTAGGAGTTGATGCAGGAAGTAAACATATTGGTATTTCTGCAACAACAAATGAAGATGTGTTGTTTGAAGCAAATGTTGAATTAAGAAATGATATTGTTGAAAATTTATCGACAAGAAGAGAAGCGAGACGATCAAGAAGAAACAGGAAAACACGATACAGGAAACCAAGATTCAAAAATAGAATTAAATCTAAGAAAAAGGGATGGTTAGCACCATCAATAAGACAGAAGATTGAAACACATCTTGAAGTTGTTAAAATGATTCATAAAATTCTACCTATTTCAATAATTATAGCAGAGACAGCTAGTTTCGATATTCAAAAAATAAAAAATCCTGCAATTTCCGGTGTTGAATATCAACAAGGAGATCAACTTAATTTTTGGAATGTTCGTGAATACGTTCTTTTTCGAGACAACCATATGTGCCAACACTGTAAAGGAAAGTCAAAAGACAATATTTTAAATGTTCATCACATTGAAAGCCGAAAAACAGGAGGAAATGCACCTAGTAATTTGATAACTCTTTGTGAAACTTGTCATAAAAATTATCATAGCGGAAAAATAAAATTAGACATAAAAAGAGGTATGTCATTTAAGGATGCGGCATTTATGGGAATAATGCGTTGGACATTTTATGAAAAGTTAAAAGAAATTTATGAAAATGTAACAATGACATTTGGATACATTACAAAAAATTGTAGAATAACAAACAATCTACACAAGGATCATTATATTGATGCAAGATGTATTTCAGGAAATCCTAGAGCAAAATCTTGCGGAACTGTTTATTATTTTAAGAAAATTCGCAGACATAATAGAAAAATATTCAAAGACAAAATTCTAAAAGGAAATACAAAGAAAAGAAATAAATGTAGTTACGAAGTTTTTGGATTTAGACGGTATGATTTAGTAAAATTTGAAAATAAATTATATTACATAAATTCATTAAGAGTAAGGGGATGTTTTCAAATAAAGGATTTATTTGATAAGACGTTTGAAAAACAAATATCACTAAAAAAGTTACAATTTGTGCAAATGAGATCAGGATTTATTTCAACATTTTGCACAATTTAATCAAATTTTATTAAAATTTTATAACAATACTTTATATAAGGAACGTGTTTTTACATATGAAATTGAAATTACTTAATGAAACCCCACTACTAAAATATAGCGGAAGACAGTTTGTTGAGTGTTTATTAGAACTTATATCTAAAAGAGATAGGATAAAGTATGCGAAAGATTATTGGAAAGATGCTTACCCAGATAAAGAATTTGATATGTCTAAGGCAAAGCAATATGTAAAAGAATATCCAATTAAAGATGTAAAAGATGATGTTCATAGCTTTGTATCTGATTTTATTGATAGTTTGGAAAAAACAAACTATGTTGATTCAATAATGCCGGATAAATCGCAAGATCTTGGTTTATCTGAATACATATATGTGAATTTTCCAAAACCGAAACAAAGGGAACTACAGCAATACTATAATCAGAATAAAGATAAATATGAACACGTTAAATTCAGATTTTCAGATCACAATCCAACAAAAAATCTAAAGAAGAAATGGAACGAAGATCCTAAAAAGAAACCAAAAGACACTGTATTGTATTATGATAGAACATTTCTTGATGCCGCAGATGAAATGAGATGTAAGATTAAGGATTACTATAAATATATACAATATCTTGAAACTCAGGAATTAGAATACATAAGAGGTCGTAAGGATAAGAAAGAGGCATTTACCAGAAAGAAGTTGTTTATAAATGAAACACTAGAAGAAATTGCTCCATCAACATATTGCACAGATAGAGCGCAAGATATAGCTAACTGGATTGTAAATAAACCAAAACCATATAGAATTTTGTACGATAAGAAATACGATGTCTGGTGTATCGCAGATGCTTTGGCGCAAACTCATAAAGATATGAGCATTGATATGTTTGACACTAATACAAAATATCTATATGGTGTTGCCCGTTATTTAGATGATGATATCGCCAGAATGAGAGAAGAAGGAAAGTTTAATGATGGATACACTGATGCCGAGGTTTATTCAGATTATCAATTCGATCATGGAAATCTTGTTGGAATGATTTTTGTTCCAAATAACATGAGTTACCACGATTATGAAGATTCCGGATTCTATGAAAATGAAACAAGACTAAAAACAGGAACTATGTTTACTCTGTATCCATTTAATAGCACCGGAGTTTTCAAAGACTTATATGCTAAACTATTTTATATGAATGCACTCCCTTTGCCTTTGAAGCAGATTTTCAAAAATTGCTTCAAGGCTTACGGGGGCGATTGTGTTGATGAGTTTTATAAAGAAGCATCTGAATGGGGATTCTCTGAGGATGAAATTTCTGATTTCTTGAATAGCTCACAAATGGTTTCTGTTGTTCGCTAAAAATGGAGATGATAGATCATGTTTTTCGGCAAAAAAATATCCTTTGAAGAATGTAAAAACTATATACTCACAAACTTTAGATCATTAAAATATAAAGTACATATTGATACTCCGGATTGTTTCTGTATTAGAATTGAAAAAGAAACAAGACATATTGATATTTATCTTAGGAAATCCGGTAAGAAAGTTACTATTGATGTTGAAGATGCTTTTGGTATTGTCCGTATCCCGCGAGAAACATTCAATGATATCATTAAATACAGGGAGTTTATGATGAACGTAGAATTACAGTTGGTAAAATATAAGACCTGACAAGTACCTATTTTAACAATTTCAAATTCAAGTATAAAAGATAGTATGTTTTTCGGCATACTATCTTTGTTTTTTATAACTCTATTTATGTAATATATTCAGTTTGGAGGAAATAAATGTGAGTGTTTTTGTTCTTGGCGAAATATGTCGTGGTGAAACATATCCAAAAATCATAGAGCTTCCACACACAGGAAGAAATTGCTATATAAGTATAACTACTGAAAATTGGACAGCTCAAATGTTTTATGAACTTCCGGCACTAAGATTTGATATCTATGTAGATATTGATGGAGAAATTGTAAAAGAAAGAACTCAAACATTTTTCTTTGATACATATACTCCTACTCTATCTTTAGATGATTCTATTCATTCTGCGACTGCATTATCAGATATTCCGGAAACTTGCTGTTTGGCGGTTACTCCTATATTTGATTTAGACGCTTTGAATAGACATAATAGATTGATAGATGATAATATAGAATCCGGAGAATATTGGACAGAAGAAACACAAACATTTCAAATTAAGATCACTGTAAATTAAAAAGAAAGGAGAATACTTCATATGGCACAAACAACGATTATTTCTAGTATTGATAGATCTAATACATATCCTGAATCTATTTTGATTTCTGCGCCGTCTAATTGTGGAACGATTATGCTTACTCTCGGCGGAACATGGACAAAACAAATGGTTGCCGAACTACCAACTATCAATATTAAAATGTTCACTCTTGATAATGAATGGTGCAAAGATTTTAATCTTGATATTGATACATCTTCTATTTTTACAGAAGATGGAATCGCTCAAAATGCAACATTTCAGCTATATGATATTCCACAATCATTCTATCTAAAAATAACTCCTATATTTGACAATGAAGCTCTTACCGCGCATAATAATACACAAGAAAATGGTGTTGTATCTAGTATTAAAACAGTGAATGGTATTGTTACAAATGATGAACCTGATATTTGGACAACTATCACTAATACTTTTGATATTGAACTTATTTTTGATGATACAAGTATTGTTCCCGGTGGCGGTGGCGGATCGGCAACTCTTATTGAAAAAACTATTACTGCTAATGGAGAATATAATGCTTCTGATGATTCTGCTGATGGATATAGTAAAGTTGATGTAAATGTTCCTAATACCTATACTGCCGAAGATGAAGGTAAAGTTGTAGATAGTGGAGCACTTGTAGCACAAACTGCAATGCCATCAGAAGTTACTGAAAACGGAACTGTTGATACTACTTTGTATAATTCTGTTACTGTTAATGTTCCTAGTGGCGGAGGTGGTTCTGCTACAAGAAAAGATGTAAACTTCTATGATTATGATGGAACTATTGTAAGATCGTATACAGCACAAGAGTTTGCAGCATTAGATAATTTACCTGAAAATCCAACACATGAAGGATTAACAGGACAAGGATGGAACTGGTCATTATCAGATGCTAAAACATATGTATCAAGTTATGGTAAGTTGGATATTGGACAAATGTATATTACTTCTGACGGTAAAACAAGAATTTATATTGAACTAACAGAAGGAAGACTGTCTCCATGGCTTAAATTATATCTAAATGCTAATTCTGAATTAGATATAGATTGGGGAGATGGGAGCGCTCATAGTACATTCACATCTACAAGTGTGGACTATAAAAATGAACAACATATATATTCAAATACTGGAAGTTATGTTATTGCTATTACTGTTATTACTGGTGGATTTGTATTACAATCATCTTCTTCATCAATATCTTCACTCCTAACAAATAATAATAACTCATACAGTTCTCCAGATATTGGCTACTTAAACAGTATAAAAAAAATTGAGATCGGAAATTCTGTAACAACTATTGCTAACAGGGTGTTCTATTATTGTTCTTCACTTTCTTCAATTACAATTCCAAACACTATTACGAGTATTGGAGATAGTGCGTTTAGTAATTGTATATCACTTTCTTCAATCACGATTCCAAGTTCTGCTACATATATTGCAACCTATACGTTTCAAAGTTGTTTTTCACTTTCTTCAGTCGTAATTCCAAGAACTGTAACACTTATTGGAAATGGTGTGTTCCGTAATTGTTCTTCACTTTCTTCAATTACAATTCCAAACACTATTACGAGTATTAACAAAGAGACATTCCAATTCTGTTCTTCACTTTCTTCACTCATAATTCCAAGTTCTGTTACGAATATTGGAACCTATACGTTTCAAAGTTGTTCTTCACTTTCTTCAATTTCAATTCCAAGCTCTGTAACAAGTATTGGAAGTAGTGTGTTTAGCGGTTGTCAATCACTAGCAACAATAACAATAAACAAAACAGAAGGAAGTATAACAGGAAGTCCGTGGGGAGCATCAACAAGTGCTCCAACATCAACTCAAATAGTATGGACAGGTTAATGATAAATATATGTAAAAATATAAAAAGGAGTGACTAATAAATATGTCTAAAACAACTCTTATTGATGGAATTGATAGATCAACAGAATATCCTGTTACTGTTACTACTTCTGCGCCTTATAATTGCGGAACTCTTTGTGTTACTCTTGGCGGAGAATGGACAGAACAAATGATTTCTGAATTACCTTCTATCAATGTAAAAATTTATATGGGAACTCAGGTATTTACTTCTTTTGGAATTAATCTTGAAACAGTAAATGAATGGGTAAAAGTTCATCCAACAGAACCATATGCAAAATCGTTATATAATATTCCGGGTGACTTTAATTTCAGTCTTACTCCACTGTTTGATAATTATGCAATTTCTGCACATAATGAAACACAAGAAAATGGAATTGTATTTTCAATCACAACAGATAGTAGAGGTATTATGACAAATGATAATGCTGATCTATGGACTACACCAACAGATACATTTGATATTAAGATTGAATTTGATAATGATAATATTTCTTCTGGCGGCGGCTCCGGTGGCGGAGGTGGCGGCGGTGGAGACACGTACACAAAAGCACAAATTGATAGTATGATGAACACTAAAGTTACTAAAGAAAATGGTAAAGGATTATCACAGGAAAACTTCACAACCGCCGAAAAACAAAAATTAGCATCACTTGTAAATATTACAGTTGATGCCTCAATGAGTGAATCTTCTACTAATCCAGTACAAAACAAGGTTATTACAGGAACTATTGATGATCTTGATGATAGTATTAAACTAATGACAGCACAGGAAGTTGACGATATTTGGAATGCTGCAACTTAAAAAGGTAGGTGTATAATATGGATTTTGATGAAAAGAAATTTGTAGGGGCTGATGCCTTATCTGAATTATCAACAAAAGTAAAAACAGAACTTGATAAGAAAACAAATAAAGCAGGATCACTAACAAATGTATCTTACGACACAACAAATAAAAAATTCACAAAAACAACACAAGGAGCACATGATCCAGTTACAACTGATATTGTCACTACATCAACTTTGAAAACTGATATGGGAATTGCAGATTTTGACGGAACATTTAGTTCACTAAAAAGCAAACCAACAACAATTAGTGGATATGGAATTACCGATGCAAAAGTAGAAAATAATACAGTGACTATTGGAAGTAATTCTGTTACTGCTTTAACTCAAGATGATGTTAGTAGTACATATGATTCTTCTGGTACTTCTCCTGTAGATGGAAAAGCTGTTGCTGCTGCTTTAGGAACTCTTGATGTTGAATCTGTTGGTGGAGCCGGAAAATATATTTCTGCAATTTCAGAAACAGATGGTAAAATTTCAGCAACCGCAGAAACAATGGACTCAACTCCTACATCTAGTAGTACAAAAGCTGTAACATCAGATGGAATATATGAATATGTAAATAGTTCTGTTGCCACAAATACTGCATATTTTATTGGAACTTTTGATAGTGTCGAGGAACTAGAAGCATATTCAGGAATTATAACAAATAATGATTACGCTTTTGTAACAAGTACAGACAGTTCAGGAAATACATTATATAATAGATATAAATATAATGGGTCTACTCATACATGGTCTTTTGAATATGCTTTAAATAATTCTAGTTTTACTTCTGCGCAATGGGCGACAATTCAATCTGGACTTACTTCTTCTGATAAAACAAAACTAGATGGAATTCAATCAGGAGCAAATAAAACTATTGTTGATGCAGCAATGTCTTCTTCTTCAACAAATCCAGTTCAAAATAAAGTAGTAAATACAGCTCTTGCCGGAAAACAAGATACTTTAACTTTTGATTCAACTCCTACTCAAAGTAGTACAAATCCTGTAACAAGTGCTGGAATATATACAGATCAACAGCGGCAGGAAACAGAGATTGGAGTAGTTGCGAATGCTGGGGCGAAGAATATGTTACCGATGACCCATGCAGGTGGTTCCATCACACGATATGGTGTGACCTGCACATGGGATCTGAATGCCGGAACAATGAATCTTAACGGAACCCATAGCAGCGGAGACAGCGCAGCAATATTTGAATTTTATGATGGATCCGCAGAAGCTACAACAATATTACCCGCTGGATCATATGCGCTAACTGGCTGCCCTGCTGGAGGATCTACCGCAACATACCGCGCAGTTCTATCACAAATTACAGGAGCGGTTGATGTCGGAAATGGGGTAAATTTTGAATTATCAGAGCCCCATTATGCTGCTTATCGAATTATCATTAGTGGCAATGTAACATTTAATAACATGGTCTTCAAACCAATGATCCGCCCCGCCTCCATCACCGACCAAACCTTCCAACCCTACGCCAAAACAAACCGCGAGTTAACTGTGCTGACAGATGAGGATAGAGCGGCGCTTGTAGAGCAGGTTGATGGCGGTGCGAAAAATTTGTGTCCAAAAAGCGCAGAAACGTCAACCGTTCCCGCGTCGTTTACCGATGATTTTTCGGTAAACATACCCGCAGGCACGTATGTTATATCAATGATATGCGACGTTCAGCAGGAGTTTTCATTGAGCTTTTACCGCGCACTCCCGCACTCAGGTAACAATATTAGAAATGTTATTTTTAATGTAGTGGAGCAGGGCACACGTCAGATAAAAACGTTTAATATCGCTGATGATGCGAAATACTGTGCGTTTTATTTCAATGGCGCAGGTGAAAAACTAACTGATATAATGATTTGCACCCAACAAGCATGGAAAATATCGCAGGCTTATCAGCCTTATCGTCCTAGCTGGCAGGAGATATATGACAGAATAGTCGCGCTTGAAACCGGCGACAACCGCGCACTGACGATGCAAATGCAGCCGACAGAGGACGCAGAGCCTGAAGAAAATAAGGAACTAGAACTGACAAAAACTGAGACAGAAGAACTAAAAACAAAAGAACCTGAAGTAGAAGAAGATACTCCTTCTGATTTAGAAAGATAAAAGGTTTTCCTTATATAGAATGATATTTCTATATTGCCGCCTGTTATATCAATGATATCAAAAAGCATCTTTTGCTTTTGCAAGAGTAGTGTTATGACGTTGCACTTGTTTCTCCAAAAAAAACAGAAATGCCATACCAAAAGATCAATTAAAGATCTTAGGTACGGCATTCTGCCTCTCTCCCGAAATTAGATAGTATATAAAAGACAGTTTTGTTAGCTTTCCACCAACTTGCTGGTTTGGTAGTTATCGGGCTAACTCACAAGCCAATTTTACATGAATAAAAATATTCAGAACCTCACGGAATTTGTTTCCACAGACTATTGTCATATAATCTTAAACCACACAGGAATTCTAGGACTACTAATATCTCACGACAAAGCGTCTTTCTGGGTTATATGACTCAATAACTGTCTTTTAAACAGTGCTTATCCTAACACTAAACTCAGTGATATTTTCATATATTCTGTTTTCATAGATGAAGAAATCAAAAAGTTTAATCTAGGTTTTCGCGGAAAACATAAACAGGAATTGAATTATTAGTAGGTTCACCTACTAACCACCAAGTATTTTCATATTCATCAGATCCTACATCTTTTCCGAATCCATGATACATATATCCATATTCAAAACATGGAATTACTGATTCATTTACAAGTCTTTCTTTAGCAATTTTTTCTGCTTCATATTCATCACAGAAGTCTTTTCTTACCGCGCAAAGATATCCTTTTTTGTCCTTAAATACAATGTGGTTTTCTTTTGGTTTACTCATGATTTTTTAATCCTCCTCATTTGTAATGCAGAATATAATTCTTCGATATTATTATAACACAAAATCACAAGAATGTCAACGTTATGGAAATCATTAAAAAATTTATATATTATTTTAATAAATTTTCTTTATTGTTCAATATAATTTTATACTATATTTACTACAAATGGATGTAACGCGCACCCTCTATCCCATTTTATTGGGACTACTTTCTTAATAATCTGATAAGCGCCATTCAAATCTGCATTTATAAGAATTCCGTCATTTGATCTAAATAATCCTCTGTGAAGTCTTCTTGATTTGTTATAATACTCTTTTACTGGATCTTCATTATCAATGAAACTTGTACCGCTCGTATAGCTTTCTTCGGTCAATATGACTGCTATACCAATATTTTCTGCTTTGTACTGAATCATATCAATGAATCTTGCGAAGGGTATTTGAACAAAATTTTGATTATTTTTCTTTGACATACCGCATTTCTGTTTCCACTCTTTATTTTTTCCTATGATAATTGTGTGTATATCATTATCTTCACAGAAATCAATTATCTTTCTACTCGCCTTATGCATATAGTCATCTATCTTTTCATTTCTTTTGTTAAATAATCTTTTTATTCTGTTTGATGAATACTGATTATTCATTCTTTTGCACACTGCTTTATAATGGCTTGTAAGTTTGTTAAACTTTTGATTTATTGATTTTAGTGGCTTACCATTTATGATGAACGATTCTGCCCCAAAGTTATTTGAAACAGTTGCAAGATTGTTCACTCCAATGTCTATACCGATATATCTATTGTTATCATCTAGTTTTCTCGGCATTCTTATATTGTATACAATCTCAGCAACAATCCTATCTTTATGCGGCAAAAGTCTAACTTGTTGCAATGACACAAAATTAACATTGTCAACTATCTTTGTTTTAATACTGAATGAGTTAAAGCATCTCGGAAATAATATAGTATTATTATTTAATTTACAGTCTTGATTTGTTACAATCAGAATATATGTGGATTTCTTATACTTTGGCATCTTCGGTTTTCCTAAATATTTTTGCTTATTTTTACTATAATCTTTTATCTCAGCAAAGAACGATTTCCAGTTCTTATCTAATAATCTAAGTGTTTGCTGTGCTGATTGTGCTGTAGGCATATTCTTGTAATCAGGAAACTCTAAATCATTTTTTAATATCTTGTCCAAATCATTATACCTCAACCATTTTCCGTTAGATACAAATTCATTTCTAATTAGATAATTAGCGTGATTATATAAATTCTTAGACATTTTGCAGAAATCAAAGAGTGTGTTGAAATATTTATCAGACTTCTTTATAATATGCTTTTCAACCCTACTTAGAACACTTTCATTCTTCATCTGACAACACTTCCTTGATTTTTTGAACTCTTCGATTACTATAAAGTTTCATTGAGTAGCAATGAAGCAAGCTGATAATCTCCTCAAATATTTCCTCGCTGTCTAGTTTTTGTGAACCGACCTCACTCATAACTTCAATCTCACAATTATGTTTCTTAAATAAATAATAAAAAAGATCAAATCCAACTCTTGAAAGTCTATCTTTATATGATATTACAACCCTTTCAACCTTATTATCAACAATATCATCCAATAATGTAAACATATCAGATCTTCTTTCAAAACTTATTCCGCTTGCAACGTCTGAAAAAATTCCATCAACCCTATATCCTTTAGAGAAACAATACTGTTTTAGTAAATTTATTTGATTTTCTAAATCGTGTTTTTGTTTTTGTGTTGACACTCTTGCGTATATATATGTTTTTCTAGGCACATCTTTATTTAGAAAATCATATACACTCTTTTCATCGTAGTCATATTGTCCATTTGGTAACGTAGTTACCTTTATGTTTCCATTCTTTACATACTTTGTAAGTGTTTGTCTTGTAATTCTCAATAATTTTAAAACATCTTTGCATCTCATAGTAAAATAACACAACCTTTCAAAAATATTTGTAAATTGCTTTACATCCATTATTGTATATATTTATGTTATTTTTATAATACAGCATTTAATATTTTTAATACATTTTCAAGTTATAGAAATTCTCGAAATATGTAAAATATTTATGTTTTTACAAAATATAGGAATAACTGATTACAAAAAATAAATAACGCATTTACACATAACACTATATAATGAACAGCTTTTGTTCATTATGGTATGCCTTGATGATTTTCAGAAAGGGTGAATTTTTTATGAGTGATTATAAGAAAGAGGGCGTTGACATTTCTTACTGTCAACCAAAAGTAGATTGGACTAAAGTAGATTGTGACTTCTGCATTATTAAAGCCGGACAGAGAAATTATACTGACAATATGTATGAATCTCATTATAAGAATGCAAAAGCAAAAGGGATGAATGTAGGTGCTTATTGGTTTTTAGACAAGTCTTCTCTTACAGTTGAAGCAGCAGAAAAAGAAGCAGATGAATTTCTAAAAAGACTAAAAGGAAAACAGTTTGATTATCCTGTATTCTTAGATATTGAATATAATGAACATTATAATCTTGGAAAATCTTTAGCTTCTGCTATGATCCGCGCATTCTTACAAAAAGTAGAAAGTGCCGGATATTGGGTAGGACTATATACAAACCTTAGTTGGCTAACTTGTATTGTTGAAGATGATATTAAAACAAGATATGCTATTTGGTTAGCTCAATGGGCGTCAAAACCAACATATACTGGTGCTTATGGTCTTTGGCAAACTGGCGCACAGAATATGAATGGTTTTCATGATAAAGTAGATCATGACTATTGTTATGTAGATTATCCTACTAAAATTAAAGCTAAAGGATTAAATGGATATCCAAAACCATCTCCAACTCCTACTCCGCCGAAACCAGAACCAAAGCTAATTCCATATCCAGAAGGATTTACACCAATGCTTCAAATTCCAGAAAAAGGAAATCCATATTACAATACAATCGGAAATGGCGGATATTCTACCTGTATTATTGGAAAACCTACTCAGGAAGGATTGAACACATTAAGTAATTGCGTTGGATTAGCAGTTGATAGATTTAATGAGATCCTCGGTGCCGGAAAATTTGTATATCTCAACTATCCTCCAAATGGTGAAGACGTATATGCACAAGCTATTAAAGAAGGTCTTGAAGTTTCACAAGAACCTAGCTACGGAGCAATTCTTTGTTTCGCAAAAGGTAAAACTGGTGATAGCTCTGACGGAGCTGGTCATGTTGCAACTGTTGAACAGATGTTTGATGATGGTTCTATTGTAACCGCAGAATCAGGATATAAAGCAAGTAGACCTTTCTGGACAACAAAGAGAACTAATGCTGACGGACATTGGGGAGGTTCTGGAAAATATACATTCCTAGGTTTCGTGAAAAATCCAAAACTATATCCAAAACCAGTTCCGCCAACTCCTACACCAACACCTACTCCTGATTGTCCATATACTGAACCAACAAAATCAGTAAAAGAAGGATCAACTGATAAAGAAGGAGTTATGTGGATGCAATGGTATCTTTCTGAATTAGGGTATTATGATGACGATATTACAGGAATATTTGAAATCATTACTCTTGGGGCTTTACTTGCATTCCAATTTAAGAATGGACTTGATGTAGACGGTTCATGCGGAGCTGCTACAAAACAAGCTCTTAAAGATGCTTATGCAAAGCAAAATTCTATTTGATAGCTTCACCTCATATAGTATGACATAGAACAATCCCTCTCCGGCGTTTAACTGCTAGAGAGGGATTGTTCCGTCAAAGAGGAATGATTATGGACATGGCACAAACGCCAAAGGTAATGTCAATAGAATGAGGAAAAGTCAATTCCTGCTTCATCGTCTAATTCTTCATCAATATCTTCATCATCGTCATCATCATCTGACAATGCAAAAGGATTAAACATTGCAGTAAGACCCATTTGAAATGGACCCATTGTTGTAACCACAGTGCAATCAGCATCGGAAGAAACATCAAGATTTCCTGTTTCATAAAGAGTATTAAGAAGATCAAGAGCCTTGTCATAAGTAAGAGTTTCGATATGAACAAGATCAAATCCTCCGGCAATCGCACAAGAACAAACATACATCGGATTGCCGTCTTCATCCTTAACTCTCATCACAGTTGCTTTATCAACATTAGCAATGCTAACATTTGTTGTGTCTGACTCACAATATTTGATCCTCATAGTACCTCTCCCTTGTTCTCATACAGTCTGGTCATTTTATCTATAAATTCCAATACATCTTTTGACGCACAAGAATAGTCAGAAATAGTTAGAGTATATGTTCTGTTTCTTCCGGCATGAGGATACATAGCATTATATTGGAAATCAGGCATTCTGCAAACAATCTTACTTTCTTCGGCACGATATTCAAAAACAAGGTTTCCTCTTTCTTTTAATAGAACATAAGTAAGACCTACTGGATTAGAAATATCCATGAAGAAACCAAGAGAAAGAATAAATAGTCTAAAGTCTTCAAGTGTTTTTACATCAATCATTCCGTTTTCTCCTTACTGAAATTTGCACAGATTGTGCTATAGAAACAGTTTCCGGCAACCAACTCAGCATCAGTTTCCGGAGAAACTAAACATCCAAAGTTGATTTTATCGTAGAAATCTTCATCAAGTGAGTGTGCAAAGTTTTTCACAGTACAAATGCTCCCAGAACGAAATCCACAATCCTGACATCTGAAAATGTATTTACCATAGGATTTAGACCTAGTGCAGTCCAAACAAAACGATTTTACAAAAGTATTTAGTGCAACGATAGCGGATTTAGAATCGTCCTTTCTGCCGCATAGATTTAGTTCCGAATTCACATTACATCACCTCACAGTATAAGTATAACATACTTTGGTAAAAAAGTCAAGTATTTTCTAAATGTTAAAATAAAAAAATTTTCAAAAAACCATTGACAAATAGATTAAAATGTGTTATACTATATTTGTAAGAGAGACAAACACCAAACAACAAAAACGGAGGTACTTAAAATGAAAAAGGAAAAAGCTATTGAGATCATCAGCAAACTGCTGAAAACAGCATCCGATAAAGGTGCAACTGAGAATGAAGCAATGATAGCCGCACTAAAAGCGCAGGAACTCATGGCAAAATATGACATCGTTCTTACTGACATCGAGGAAGAAAAAGAAGAAATTGAATCTATTAAAGCTGACACCGATGCAGGACATAAATGGAAATATTCTCTTTCCGGTATTATTGCAAACAATTTTTGCTGTAAAGTATTCTGGACTAATAATAACAGAACAGTTTGTTTTTATGGGTTTACTCATAATGCGACTATTGCAAGAGATGTGTTTAATTTCTTGTATAATATTGGAAATCGTTTCGCAGCGAGAGAATATATGAACGCCAGAAACAATGGCAGAAATACAACAGGACTTAAAAATACATATTTGATTGGATTCCTTCATGGAATCAAATCGGTTCTCGAAAAACAATGTACTGCATTAATGATCGTTATTCCGGAAGAAGTGAAGAAATCTTATGAAGATATGAAATCCGGAATGAATATGAGAACGATGAACAAGAAAATGAATTATAATAACAATAAAGAAGTTTATGATAAAGGATATACTGACGGAAAAAACACTGCTAACGCAAGATATATTGAAGCCTGAAAAAGATAAATAAACAAGTAGAACAAAAGAAAATAAGGAGATGTATTAAAATGGAATTCAAGAATAAAGCCGATAAGATGGGATTTTACTTTGGAAAGTTCTGTGTGTACTTTGGCGGACTGTTGACTATGATCTCAATATTCCTTATGGCGCATGACGGAGAAGAACCGCCGATGGACTATCAGTTTATCCTTAGTATGTTTCTAGGATTTATGATTTATAAGTATGGAGACTATCGTACTGGCGGAAGATGGAATGATAACTAAAAGAAAGTAGGTGTGTGTTATGAAAGTTAATCTTGATCCGAAAGCTAGAAATTGGGAATTTTTGAAACTATGTACGATTTCAGTTATTCTTATGATGTTGCTAGGATATATTACATGGGCAGCGATATTTGACAAAACATTTATGGGATTCATAACCGACTATATTAAAATCAATGAAGCAAAGAATTTTGTACTGTTTATCCAAGCACCTCCTGCAAGATTCTTTATCGCACTGATTTCTTTTATCGGATTCTGCTATCCTTTCGCTGAATTTGTTAGATTGATTCTTGCGTGGATGAGAGGACAGAGAGTAATTACCACATTCTTTGCTCCGTGGACGAAAAATTACGAAATGACATCTGAGTACATTAAGTGGCATGAAAACTATGAAAAAGAAAAACAGAGAGAGAAGGAATGTAAAGAAGCACATCTGAAACACTTAGAAAGAATGTATGGTGTTAATACACCTGAATTCCATAGAGCTGTTTATGAAGAAGAAATGGAAGCTCTTGCAGCAAGAGTTAGAGAGCAGAAAGAAAGACAGGCAGAAATGGATCGAAACAGACTTGATTCTCTGGAACGAGAAATGAGCAGATTGCGTACTGAAAACGAACAGCTTAAGAACAGAAAACTTACTTATGCAGAAACAATGCCAACATATAATGAAAGAGAACGTATTAGAAATGAGGCAAGGATCTTTGCCGATGAAGTAAATCGCATGAATCGCAAAAGTTTGTTCAAGTAAACATAAACAAAAATCACATCATATATGAACTTTTGTTTGTATATGATGTGATTCTGTTATTATCAAAATGTGAATAACAAGAGTTACATTTTTAACTCTATGGAGACGTTTTCAAGAGTGCAAATTGTAACATAATAATATATTACATCTTTAATACTAAAACCATAAAATAATCAATAAATAAGTATTAAAACAATAAGTATTAAAACAATGTAATATACTAATAGTTATAATTACTTTAATAAGAAAAAGAATAGTAAAGATACTGATACATATGACTTTAAGATTGATGACTCCCTTACTAAAAAATAAACGCGCCTGACAAATCATTTAACAAAATGAAAACGATTGATTTTTGTTGAAACTTTTTGTTGATCTAAACAGTTGACAAAATTAGCAAAATATGCTATACTAAGAATAGTAAAGTAGCGGCTTTACATTAAGGTACAAATAATCAGTGATACACAAAAACTGATTATATAAAAAGGAGAATGGACAGATGACCGCTATCATTTGTCTGTTCTCCTTTTGTTTTTAGAGAATGTAATGCCGAAGATATGGAAAATATACGATATTTAGAACACTATAGATATCAACCTTATATTTTTGGAGGAATGTGAGATGTCAACATTTAATGAAGCAGTATCTAATCTAATGTCAGAGGGATATTCAAGACCTCAGATCTATAGTATTCTTCAACATCAGTTTCCTGAGTTGTCATATGAGTGTATTCGTTCTAGGGTTCGGCGTTTCAATAATGGATCATCTATAAAAGTAGTTCCTCAAAGAGTTGAAAAGCAACCTGTAGTCGAAGAACAGGAAGATGAGTTTACTCCAAAAACAACTTCTGTTGAATATCGTAAAGACGGAACAGTAACATTTGAGCGAGTGATTCAGCTAGCAAAAGATGAAGAACTCAGTCCATACAATATTCTGAAAGCTCATGGTATGAGTCCTGAAAAGTGGGAAATTCTTTCATATAAAAATAATCTCTGGCAATCTCAGAAAAAGGGCGGAGACATTCTGAATCTGTATCAAAGCAAAATCACAGCAAAACCAATTAAAGAATCTATTAGTTTAGAAGATATCAAAAAACACTTTGATACATTTTCCCGTTCGTTCACATTAGAACCAGTTTCTAAGTATGAGAAAAACGATAGACAAATACTTATGTATGAAATCAATATTTGTGATCTGCATTTAGGTAGATTCTGTTATGACAATGAAACAGGAGAACCAGTAAGTACAGAAATCACAAAAGAAAGATATTTCAAAGTTATTGATGCCGAGTGTGAAAGAATTTCTAAAATCGTAAAGAATCTAAATTCTATTGTATTTGTATGGAGTAATGATTTCTTTAATTCTGACGGTATTTCAAAAGCAACTACCGGTGGAACTCCGCAAGACACAGATAAGAAGTGGCAAGAACTATATCTTATTGGTATTGAAATGCTTGTTGAAACTATTGAAAGACTAAAACAGTATGCTTCTGTTACTACATTCTATATTGCATCAAATCATAGCCGCCAAACTGATTTCTATGCAATCAATTATCTTGCGGCATGGTTTAGAAACGATAATTGGGTATCGGTTAAGGTAAATTCTTCACCTAGACAGTATGTTGAATTTGGAGCTAACCTGATTGGATTTGCTCATGGATATTATGAAAAGAAAGATCAACTTCCGTTCCTCATGTCTAACGAATGTCCGGAAGAATGGGCAAGGACTAAGTATAGAGAATTTCATCTAGCACACATTCATTCTGAAAAGGTTGAGGAAAAGGGCGGTATTGTATTCAGATGGTTGCCAAGTGTAACAAGTGCTGATACATGGTCTAAAGAATGTGGATACTGTATGTCAACAAAGCGCAGTTATTCTTTTATTTATGATTGGGATAAAGGATTGATTCAGATAAACAGTACAACGGTTGATTGAAGGGATTGTAACCGTTTATTAAAATATTGCAAACGAAAGAACAGGGATGATAACAATGAAATTAAGAATATCAGAAAGCAACTATTTAATAGAAGATATAGAAGCTGTAAAAAAGTATTATCCAAATATAGATGATGATACATTTATGGAACTTATATCACTTGACCCAACATATAGAGGTAAAGACAGTCTTGGAAAATATGGAAAGTGGATACTGAATCTATATAATAAGAAACAGATTTCAGATAGAGACTTTGATGACGTGACAAAGATATTGGATCAATTCACAGTATATAGAAATAGAATTCAAAATAAAGACCTTAATGCTTATAAGACTTTAGATGATTTATCTGATATCTTAGCACAGGTTGTTGACGATGATTCAATGCTTTCAGATAGGCAGAAATTACGGTTTAAGAAGAATGTTAAAGCAGGAAGAATTTCCACTGAAGCAGAGGATGATTATGATGTTGTTTTTGAAGATAATCAATACATTGTATATGTTCCAAATACCCATGAAGCTAGTATGAAATTAGGAAAAGGTACAGAGTGGTGTACTGCCCATGAGAATAGAGAGTGGTATGATAAATACACAAAAGACGGTGGAAAATTATATATTATCAAAGACAAGGCAACTGGTGATAGATGGCAATATTCAAGTTCTACGGGGGATTTTCTTGATGATAACGATTATCCATTTGATATTAACGATATTATTGTTGGAAGTGAACAATTAAGACACTTTATATGCAAGATGCTTGGGATGGAGCTTACAGATGACACCTTTGTATATAGTGGTGGACATTTAGGTGATTCACAAAAGCAGTTGATAAAAAATCTTATAGTAAGTAACGGCATGAGTGTTGTTGGATATAATGCATTCGCAGATTGTGCTAATTTAGTATCAGTTAAAATAACAAACAGTGTAAAACATATAAGAGAAGGGGCATTTTACAACTGTAAAAAACTAGAGTCAGTAACACTTCCTGACAGTTTGCAGACAATAGGATATAGTGCGTTTGCAGGATGTGAAAGTCTAAAATATATCAAAATTCCAAGCAGTGTTACCGAGATTGGAGATCGAGCATTTAGCGGATGCATAAATTTACAATCAATCGAAATACCTGATAATGTAGTTCATATAGGCAGTTTCGGGTTTTCATACTGTATAAAATTATCTTCTGTAATATTATCTAGTGGTATAAAATCTATTGATAATAGTGTTTTTTCAAATTGCAAAAATCTTAAAGCGATTACACTTCCAAACAGTGTTGAAAAAATCAGCCATTCTGCTTTTGAATTTTGTACTAATTTAGAATCAATTACTATACCGGGAAGTGTAGCTGTAATTGGTTTCAATGCATTTACAGGATGCGAAAAACTAAAAAACCTTAAATTGTTAGATGGCGTTGAACAAATTAAAGGCAATGCTTTTAATAGTTGTGTAAATCTAAAATCTGCCACAATTCCGAACAGTGTTTCTGGTATATACGAGGATGCCTTTACAGATTGCAATAATTTAACTATATATACAAATAATGAATATGTAAAAGACTATTGTGAAGAAAATGATATTCAATGTAAACCAACTTCAAAATCAAAAACAGAGTCATTGAAGCTATATATTAGTGAAGATACTGCTTGTATACCGTCAAAAACATCCTACATGAATGAAGACGGAATGAAGAATGGTATTTACTATTTCGGTGATCCGAAAGAGCCGGAAGATTGGCGAGATGTTTTCAAGACAAAGAAACGAAGAAAGAACAACAAAGATAGTGAGTGATACTAAATGATAATATCAGGACTACAAAAACTATCCTTATTAGACTATCCAGAAAAAGTAGCTTGCACAATATTCACACATGGATGTAATCTAAGATGTCCGTTTTGTCATAATAAATCATTAGTAGTTGAATCGGCAACAAATATTATTCCAGAAGAAGATATTTATAAATTCCTAGAATCAAGAGTAGGAAGATTAGACGCTGTTTGTATTTCAGGTGGAGAGCCACTATTGAATCTTGATATTATTCAATTCGCAAAAAGAATCAAAGAACTAGGATATCTTGTAAAAATAGATACAAACGGAACAATGCCGGAAAGATTAGAGGAACTTTGTAAGTCAGGATATGTAGATTACATAGCAATGGACATAAAGAACTCATTGGAAAAATATTCTCAGACTTGTGGAATTGATAAGATCATTGTTGGTAAAGTAAATAAGTCAGTAGAATTTCTAATAAATCAAGAGTATGCGGATTATGAATTCAGAACAACGTGTTCAAAAACACTTCATACCGCAGACGATATAACAAGAATTGCTATGTGGATAGATAAGTGTAAACATTACTATTTACAGAAATATCTACAGAGTGACTGTGTAATAGATCCTAGTTGTAAGGAATTCACAGATGAAGAAATGAAAACACTTCAAGAAGCCGCAAAACAAATAATACCAAATACTAAATTAAGAGGAGTAGAGTGAGATGAGATTACATATAAGAGAAAAAGAGAAGGATAATCACTATTTCTATGTCATGGGTTGGCGTGATAAGGATATGAAATCAGCCCCAATTAAACGATGTAAATTTGATATCTACGATGAAGCAGTAAAGTTTTTCAAGGATATCATACCTGAATGCAAATTCGTACAGATGTTTGAACGAATTGGAAATAAGAGAAAGTGGATTGCAGATACAGATGATATGTCTGCTTTTGAGTAAAAACTAAATATAAAGGAAAAACACAGTATAGGTATCAAATATATGTAAAAATTAAAACAACATATATGACGGTATTTCATACTGTGATTTCTTTTTATAAGTTTTGGAGAGAGGGTGATTCCATATGATCTACGTTCCAGTTGATGTGAAGTATCCGATAGTTTGTGGAAAACCAACTATTTCAGTTCAACACGGTCTTACAAATAATATGCCTGAAATTGTTTTTCAAGTATTTGATAAATGTAAGTTTGTTGATTTCGGAGATGAAGTAGAACTTGCAGCAGCGGTGACAAATACAGAAATGGAATCTGTGTTATTCACAGGGGAGTTAGAAGTTCTGAATCCGCATAGAGGACAAATACTTGTAAGACTAGCTGAAAAAGACTTCACAATGGCAGGAATGAATATTCTTACTATAAGAGTTCATTGTAAGGATTTTGATTTCTCTTTCCAGAAAACAATTTATGTTGAATCTATCAACGAAAATCTTTTGAACCTTTTAGTGAAAGGAGAATAACTATGAAGGATATTTTAACAACCGCACTTTCCGGATTTCTTGTAATTCTATTTGCCGGACTAACTGTTTCTATCGGTAACATCATTCATACAAAGTGTGACCAGATTAAACAGTCCACAAAGAATAAGGCACTTAAAGATTTCATTGAGAAATTTGATTATGTTGTTCAAGTTTGTGTTGAAGCAACGAATCAAAAGTTTGTATCAGATTATAAGAAAACCGGAGATTTTGATGACGAAGCAAAAGACAAAGCATTTAATAATACATTCGCAGCAATCGAAGCACTACTTACAGAAGAAGATAAACAAAAGATCATCAATAACTTTGGTGATGTTAGTGCATTTGTTTCTAACTCTATTGAAAACTACATTCTACAGTCGAAGAAAAATATCTAATAATTAAACATGGAAAGGGATGCATCTTATATGACAAATGAAGCACTAAGCACAAAAGTCGCAGAGCATGATGTTCGTATCACTACTCTTGAAGCAAACCAGAAGGAAATGCAGAGTAAAGTAGATGATATTCATGATATTGCAACATCAGTAAAAGTTATGGCACAGGATATGCAGTATATCAAGGAGGATGTGTCTGAGGTAAAGAGTGCCCAGAAAGCTGATAAACAGTGGAAGGAAGAATTTGGAAAGAAACTATCAGATGTTGAACAAGCTCCATTGATTGAAACAGCTAAGAAAGCCAACGCATTAAAGGAAAAGGTTATATGGGCTATTGTTTCAGGAGGATTAGTATTCCTGCTAACACAAGCATTCCCGAATATATTTAAGTAAATAAGGTGATAAGCCTATGAAACTGTTATATGAATACGAACAGATTATTCATGTTGACAAAGATAAAGAACTAAAACAGCAAACCATAAAATATGCCTTGTATAACGCTCAGTACACAAGAAGATATGCAAAGTTCTATTGTGGAAGATATTATATTTCTATTTCCTTTAATCGTGATTATTCAATTCAGTTATCTTCAAATTATCGTACCGACATGAAGTTTAACAGAGAGTTACAAAGAATGGAAGATAAGAAATACTCATTAAACACAATGACATATTTTATTTGGTACTGGATGAATAAGCTGAGAAAGATGTAAGAGGTGATACCTATGGTACGGAAACTTTATATTAAAGAAGCCGATAGACGGATAAACGGTAAAGATCTTAATGATGATTTTCTTAAAGAGATTATGGATTTCTTAAAAGATAGAATTGAGGAAGATTTTGAAAAAGACCTTGAAAGCGATTTGGAATTAAATATTGATGGATATAATAAATCCTATAAGGCAAAACAAGAACCAGAATCTTTGAAAAAAGCAAGAGATGAATACCTTGTTCAAATGGGTGCATATCTCATTGACGGCTTCAAGGATGAAGAATAATTCAAAAGGAGAGAATACAGATATGAACAAGTTTATTTCACAGATTTTCAAAGGCGCAGGAGTAGATGCAAAAGTATCTAAAGACGCAAAGAATCCAAAGTTCAAGGTAAGAAAAGATATGCTTACTCTTGAAGGTATTGTAAAGCCGAATAAATATATTATGAAGATTACAGACAACACCGGAAAAGAAATTGATGCTTTGTCTGTGTCTATTTCTAATAGCAATGATATTGTAAATAGAATTAACGAATCTATTAGTACACTTCAAATGCTTTCTAAAGTATATGATAAGGAAAAGCTAATTGAAGAAGATGAAGAATATGATACAGTTTCCGCAGATGAGGAAGATGAAGTAGGGGATAATCCGTCTAACCTAGAGGATGGACTTACAGCACTATATGATGATGTTATGGATATTGCTGAGAGAGCACAAGACCTAACAAACATGGTTACAGATGATAATCCAGAAACAATTAATGATATCATTAGCATTACAAGTGGTCTATATGACTGTGCTATTGACATTGACGAGATGAAAGAAGATTTGTTTGAGGTAGAAGACGAAGATATTGATGAATCCTTGAATCGCCAGAAAGTAAGTAAAGGTTATATTCAAAATGTACTAAACAATCTTACTATTGCAGAATCTCTACTCCGTAAAAATAAGGAACTAAAAGATATTTATACGGCGGTGAAAGATATTAAATCAGAACTCATTGTGAGGGGATATAAATGATTTGGCTGCATCACGAAGAAGAACCGGCATTCCAAATAAACAAAGACATGGTTCTTGATTATAAAAGAACTGCCGATGATGTTCTTATTTCAATAAGACGAGAGTTATCAAGACAGCTAGTTTATTATATGGTATATACAGATTTACAGCAAGTTAATAACTCATTCTTCAAAATGATTGACGGATTACTGAATGATATTTATCTTGAAGCCTCGGAACTAAAAGATGATAATGCTGTATTCGTTCAAAATTGTAAGGCATTTCTTAAAGGATGTCAAGGATTTGTCTCAGAAGAAGCTCTTGAATACGTAACAAAGGAGATAGAAGATTTACAGTTAATCATAAAGAAGTTATTATATGTGGTAGATAACTATTGCAAAGATGAAAAATCGGAGGATATTTGGTCAGATGAAATTCACTCAATTTTCTAATATGCCTATGAAAGCTAGAATCAAATGGATTCAGGATAAACTTGTAAAGTTTGAATATTTGTCAGAAGGAGAAAGTGTACCGTTTAAGCGTGATAAAAAGTTCATCAAGGCTCTAATGTTATTTCAAGAACATCATGGATTAACACCAAATGCTGATATTACTGAATCCTTATTTGATAAGCTAAACTACAATTAAAATAGCAAGGTGGGGATTTGCGGTGCGATTTAAGTATAAGAACAGATATAGAAATGTTCCTATCCACGAAGATGAAGATATTGAAGATGAAATCGTTGATGATGTAGAAGATGTAGTAATTGAAGATCAGTTATTTGAAATCGGAGAAAAGCTAGGATATGATTTTACAGCATCAAACGGTTCTGGGTCATTTTCAATTTCAGATAATGTAGAAGTTCGAGTAAGATTTACTCCAAGAGGAATTATGAGTATTCAAACTGTACTTCTTAAAAATCCGGCAAGATATGATTGCACAAAGAACACAACCACAGTAGATAATATCTCAGTGGAACTTCAAACTTGTGTTCTTATTATAAAAGAAATAAAGTCAAAACTAATGTAAAGGGGAGAAAGCGTGTGAAACTAATTTTTGAAGATACCGAAGTTGTATTCACTCCTGATTTTGAGGTAGAACCACAACAAAACACAGGTGATACTTCAAGTACATATGAAGATTTAGAAGCTCTTGGTTTTGTATTCATGCTAGCATCTAATGATATTCATACTATTCATATTAACGCTTGTGGAAAAGAGTTTACAAGACTTCATCTTGCAACAGATGAACTTTATAAACTCCTAAATGATTATAGTGATACTTGCTTAGAGATTTGCTGTGAGGATGGACACTTCATTCATAATCTAAACAGTGCAAAAGACGTTCTGACACAGTGGGATATTGAAGTTCCGGATTGTGTTGGATTCAATCTTATGGACGGTGTAGATGCTACAATATCAGTTCTAAATAATGTAGTCGTAGCAATCACAGAACTATATCCAGATGTATCCTCAGATATTCAGTCAACAATGGATGAATGGCTTAGAACATTAAAATCAAAAATGGATTATTTCTTAGGAAGAATTCTACAAGAAGCAAAAAGACGTTCTGTAAAAGAAAGTATGATGTTGAGAAATACAAGACACAATAAAGTAAAGTGTGTATATGAACACCTAGATCATCTAAAGCTAGGTCAACCATACAAGATGTTCTGTCAGGTAGAAGATCATATTGAAGATTATAATTGTGATACTGACAGTCTTAAAAAAGGTGATTTCGTAATTAGAGATTTTCAGTTCGGTCATCTGCCGAATGGTGGAAACAAAGGTTATATCCCATATGAAGTTGTAGACATTGTTTATGATAGAGATGAACAAGGAAGCGGTTATTGGGATGCTAGAAAACTACTTCTTTTATCTGACGGTGAAGATTCTCAGTACATTGAAGTATTCGATGAAAGATTCAATGGTATTTTCCATAAGTTGAAGAAGAGTTCTATCCAGAAATGAGGAATGTAAAAATGAAACTTATTATTAAAGAAGACTATATTGATAAATCAGAAATCGAAGCAACTTATAGAGATATTAAGAATATGTTGATTGATACAAAAGAAGCAACAGAAAGAGCATATGAATCTTTATCAACTTCTATTGCTGATGGTGTAAGACCTTATGATGAAGATGTACGTGCATTTTTTGAAATTCATCGTGCTCTTGTAGGGATTCAGGAATATTTCGGTGAGCTGTATGAGAGCAAGAAAACTACAAAGTGCAAAAGCCTAAATGAAGATTACTACGATGATATCAGAAAGTTTTATGAAGCAAACAAAGACATGATTAAGAAGATTGCAAAAAATAATGGTTTTACTATTATTGATGAGCCGAGTAAAACAAGAGATGAAACAATAGCTGTTGAGGCATTTGCCGGTTTCAAAGCAAACGCAGATTCACTGGAAAGAGATTTGCGCCGCTTTATAAAAGATTATGATTTCAATTTCTACATTCAAGAACTTGCAACAGCAAAACCAGTTGGAAGTGTTGTAATTCATTTCTACTATTGAGGTGAATAATAAATGAAACTAATTATTGAAAATCCACAGTCGTCTATTCGTTTACAAAAAGAACAACCTGACCAATACACAATTTATATCGGAAATGAAGAAATTGGATATGCTTATTGCAGTTCATACTACAGCAAGCCACAGAACAGACTTTGGGATGTGATTGTAGAAATTTCAGGTTGGAAAGAATCAAGGAAAGCAAACTCAGTGAGAGATATCAAACAAGTAGCACAAGAACTTTATTATTTCATTACTGAGCGAAATGATAGATGGCAGAAGTCAATGGAAGATTAAAATAAGGAATGTGATTTGGCATGATTTGTAAAAATTGTGGTAAAGAAACAGCGTATGTTATTTGTGAAAATTGTGGTGTTAATGTTGTTTGGTATAATAAATACGGCGAACAGCACGACAAAGAGAATCCAGGAGAACTAAATCTTCTATCTAAAGCAGGAGAATCAAAAAGCAAAATGCCTATTGATCAGTTTTTAGATGATGTTTTTGTTCCAGACGGTTCTGGTGATTGATATAGAAAGAAGGTTTTAATAGATGAAACTATATATTAGAGAATCTAATAATCCGATGAATGAAAAGATTTCAGATAAAGATTACTCAAATTCAGTAAAGGGTAAAGCATATAAAGTATTTAGAGTAAAGAATGGAAAGCTGTATCCTCCGATGGTTGCAAACGCTGGTGGTGCTGATACCCCTGTAGGCGTTTGGCTTGATGCAGAAGAAGGAGAATTTGCAGGATTATCGAAAACAGGTAGACCACAAGTTAAGTCAACTGGTTCAGGAAGCCTAAGCTATCGTCCCGGTTGGCATTGTGCTGAATATCCTATAGCAAAACAGTTTGATCGTTCTTTCAGTTGGAAAATTGTAGACGATGATCCAAACGAAGCTGTAAAGTCTGTAAGAACAATGCAGACATTTATAAATAGTTGTGCAAAGGCATCTAATGTAGGTAATATATACTATGTTGATGAACTTGGTAAATGCGTTCAAGTTGTAGATGATAATGCACCATATTTTCCTTATGACTTTGTGTGGGCAGAATGTGATTATGTTATGGATATTGATTATCAAGCTGAATCAGATGAACAAGGGTATATGAGAACACGCCCAGATGGATCAACATATCGCTCTGACAAGTATCAACATTCACTTGCTGGACTTCCAAAACTTCCTGTAAATGGGTATTACAAGTATAGAACAAACCCTAATCCTGACACTGTTCCTTGGGTCATCTCTGGTGCGATTAGAGTTCATCGAATCCTCGATGATTTTGAAATCGAACAAATTACACACGGAGAGTCACCTGAAAGACAAGGCGGAAACAAAACTCTTGCTGAACTCGGACTTTAATATCGGAGGTATTTAATGTCTAATTACAAGTACGAATTGGGTCAAGTTGTAAATGGATTAGAAATAACAGGGATAACTAAAAAGAAAATAAATGCAATAAAACGTGGTAAGTCGAAAGAAATTTATACAAATGCATATACTTATAAGTGTTTGAAATGTGGGTATTCTTGTGGTGAATACTATCGAAATGGAAAGCATTTTGATTCATATTCTATTGCAGAACACGGTATTGATGTAGGAAATGGTTGTTTTATTTGTTCTAAAAATGGCGCAGTTGCTCCGGATATAAATTCTATTAAAGCTACTGCGCCGGAACTTGTAAAATATATTGTAAATGATGTTGATGCGTTACAATATACCGATCATTCTTGGATTACTATTGACTGTAAATGCCCAGATTGCGGAAAACAGTATAGACGAAAAGTGTTTAAGATTGCAGAGTTTGGAGTTCCTTGTTCATGTGGAGATTGTTTTTCGTATCCTGAAAAATTCATGTTCTCTGTTCTTGAGCAGCTTGGACTTAATTTTGAACAGCAATACATTATTGATGGATCAAATTTCAGATACGATTTTTATGTAAAGGATATTAATACTATTATAGAAGTGAATGGTATTCAGCATTATGAAGTTAAGTGGAAGTCTCGTAACGAACCGGAAAATGATACTAAGAAGAAAGAGTTTGCTTATTCTCATGGATTTTATGATAGTACATATATTGTTCTTGATTGTCATGAATCCAGTTGTGAATTCATAAAACAATCTATTCTAAATTCTAAGCTAGCTGAATATTTTGATTTTTCTAAAGTTGATTTTGAAAAATGCTCAGAATTTGCTATATCAAATCTTGCAAAAATTGCTTGTGAATATTGGAATACTGGTATGAATGTTCAAGATATTGCTGATGAAATGAAGATTAACAAGCATACAGTTATGAAGTATCTTAGGCAAGGAAACGATGCTAAGTGGTGCAAGTATTGTCCGGGTGATGGCGTAGCACGGTATTCAAAGGTGCGATCTGTAAAAGGACTGAACGCTAGCGGAGTAACAGGTGTAACTTGGCACAAAGGAAGTTCTACGTGGTGCAGTCGTATTACCGTTGATAAAAAGAGAATACCACTTGGATTTAGAAAGAACTTACAAGATGCAATACGTGCTAGACTTGAAGCAGAGATTAAATATTTCGGATACGATGATGCACCACAGAAGCATCTATTTGATCAGTATGGAATAGTTAAGAATTGATTTTTTTGCATGAGACTATTTTATGAGTATTCATACTTGGAAATGTATTATTGAATTAATTTTAAGAAAGGAAATGATTTATTATGATTAAACTAATTAAAGAAGCAGAAAGCTACGGTTGGGTAGTAGATGATTGGAAAGCACAAGAAGCATATGAAATGTTCTGTGATGCTATTGGCGCAGAAGAAGCTAATGAAGCGATTGTTCGTTGCCTTGGTAATGAAGAACTTGCAAAGTGTCTTGCTTATCTTTTCAGAATGTATGAGTTCCATGAGTGGGAAGAATCTCAGAAAGAATCTGAAGATGAGGAAGAATTTGATGAAGGTTGCGGAAGAAAGAAAAAGAAGTCTAAGAAGCAGGTAAAAGAATCTCAGGCTAGTTCTGCTGCATATTATGACTTTCAAGAATTTCTCGGAAAGCTAGAAGAATTTGTTGACGATAACAATATTCTATTTAGTATTAAAGGAACTAAGTTTGCAGGAGAAGGAGCAGATACATTTGAGATTATTCTAAGTTCTGTATATGGGAATGAAGAAGTAACAACTATTATTCTTGAACATTCTAATAGAAATGATTACAATGCTTGGACAGCAACGTATGATTTTGACGGCGATTATGATGATGCTTCTGCAACTTATATTGATGATCTATATGATGATGTAACAAGTTGGATTGAAAGAGCTGCTGCTGTAGCAGGTTGATAATTATAAGATTGCCGGAACATATTGAATAGCTTTCTTTATGTTCCGGCAATATTTAGTTAAAATAACAAAAAAGTAATCGGTGATTTTATGATACTAAAAGAAAGTCCTGTATATCCATATGAAGGATATTTTTGGATTATAAATAATGAAGTTATTGGAATTACATCTGAGGTTCCAAAATATAATTATGACTATTCTTTGAACGGCAAAACTCATCAAAATACATGGAGTAAATTCAGTAAAGATTATTTGGTTGGTGGTAAAGAAGTTGCTTGGGATTACTTTCCTCGCGGCAGAATTATGATTGATCCTAACTATGACTTAAATGATAAGTTTGAAGATTATTCATGCATTGTTTTCTTAGATAAGTGTATAAATAATCCTGAATGTAAACAAATTATTATTGATTATTATAATCTGGATTTACCGTCAATTCCACATATAAATTGGATGATGCTTGGAGAACGTGCAGGAATAGATCATTATACTTGTCATAATTGTAGAAAGTAAAGGAGTTGGTTTATTTATGAAACTATATATTGAGGAGATTAATACACCTTGTCTTGAAGATGAAGAGTATAGATACTTAGAAATGAGATCGGAAGGAAGAAAATACTATAACATCTATAGAGGTATTAAGAATAATAAAGGTGTTTGGGCTGCTGTTGAAGTTGACGGAAAGACAATGAAAGAGATTGGAGAACCTTTTGAGATTACATATGATCAAGGTAGAGGGTTTGAACCAATAGATCCTGATAACAACAAACTACAAAAAACAGTTGGCAGAGCATTAGGACTTAGAAGAGAATCTATTAATGAAAGTCCAGTAGCAACAATATCTACAGATGTAGATACGTTTATTATTCCAGATGTTCCGGAAGAAAATGCAGATGCTATTATTTCTTTTGCTACTAAAACGGATGATGTTGAAAATTGTGAGTGGTTTCCAGTTGACGGTGATTTAGGTGAAATTGAAATCACAACAGACCCAGTTTTCTTCAAGTTAATTCTTTTATGGGCATATAGAAAGAAACTTACTATTTCAGATAAGAGAATTGGCGAAATCATGAGAGATAATAATATTTATGAGAGCAAGAGATCAAAAAGAACTGGAAGAAGCCTTAAAGAACAAGATACTAAAATCGAGGTAAAACATGAAGGTATTCTCGAAGTTCCAGAAGGTAAAAATGTAGATGATCTCCCAATGTCTCATTTTGAAAAACTTGTAAAGAAGAACGGTCTTTCTAAAATTACAAAAGCGTTGAATAATCTACAAGTCTGGAATAAGAATGATGATAAGAAACTTTCTAAGTGGGCAGGAGATATGATTGATAAACTTACTAAGAAATACGGTAAGAATGAATCATTGAAAGAAGATACATATAAATCCTATTGGAAATATGATGTTGAAAGTGATGTATTTAATAGAAATGAAGATAGTGATACATATCTTACAAAATACGACATAAGAAAGGTTAAACTAATTCCTTGTAAAACTCCAGAAGAATGTTATTGGGACGAAAGATATTGGGCTGTATGTAAATATGAATATCCATATGACGAATTTTATGGAACAAAACAAGAAGCATATGATATGTTATTGACATCATGGAACAACTCAAAATATGAGAGAATTCATGATATTTAAGATAGGAGATGTGTTAGATGAAACTATATATTGAAGAATATCCAAAACAGACGATATACAAAACACAAGAAAGTGGTTTTGATTTTGTATGCGAATTCACATACAATTTCTCTTATTTCACTTCTCCGCAAGTTAGATTCTGGAACAGTGAACTTATTGATTTTGATGTTGTAGATATTGAGAACGGTGATCTTCCGTCAGATGTTCATTATGATTATCTAAAAGACAGTGCTTTCGATGATGTTGAAAGAGATATTCTTAGATACGCAGAAAAGGAATTCAAACTAAGTAATCCGGATAAAAATAGTGAATATGATGTTACTGTTACGGTAAAAGGTTATGTGAATTATTCTTATGTCGGTTCTACTATTGAGGATTATGACAATGTAGAAATCACGGATTATTCTGTTGATATTCAGGAAGCTCCGATTACAGAGAGTGTTCGCACAAATAGAGTTGACGAAGGAGTAGCAGCATCTCTTATGACAATCAAGAATCAACTTATGAATAAGCTAGGAAGCGCTTTTAAGGCAATCGGCGGTTCAATGAATCCAAAAGTAACTGTTTACCGTGAAGATGATCCTGAAACTTCTTTTGATATCACAACAGACGGAAAGAATGTAGATATCACACCTAAGTATGACGGTATTCCGGATACAGTTCATAAAAAGCGTGGAATTGCTTTCATGAGAGCTGTAAATGTTCTTTATGACTTCATTATTAACACTCTTGGCGGAGATAATAGACAACTTGCAAGAGAGAATTATAAGAGATCAAAAAGAAACAGAAGAACTAAATAAGTAACCAAATATGGAGTAGGTTCTAAAAAAGCCTACTCCATTATTCGAGATTATATAGTTAAATAAAAAATTTTTCAGAAAACACTTGACATTTACTCTAAAATGTGTTATACTATATTTGTAAGGTAAATGGATTGTGTGAAAGGAGAGTAAAAATGGATATTCAGAAAATTCAAGATCAACTGGATAAGATTAACGTTGATATCGAAAAGCGCGAAGAAAGAATCAAAACACTGGAAGCAAGAGAGCAAAAGAAGAAAGAAGCTCTTGAAAAAGCTATTGGTATGAAAGTAGCTGACTATGATAAATATTCCTCATATAGTAAATATAACAAGAAGCCGAATTCAATGGGTCACAGATTTTATGATGAATATGCAGATATTGATTTTGGTATTTCCAGTGAAGTAGCACATGAGCACTGGAAAGAATACTATGATTTAGTTTCTGTTATTCGTGATCAGCTTTCTTGTTGGAATAAAATCTTTGAACTTGAAGATAAGAAAACTAAATATGAAACACAACTTCAAATGGAAATCGCAAAACAGAAGTCTGTAGATGATCTTCCGCCGATTATGAAAGAACTTAAAGACGGTATTTATGAGATGCTTCTTAACAGATATACTAAATATCGTGATATCGCAAGTGAAGTTTCAATAAGATTGTCTGGTTTATTCGGTTCCGCGAAGCAAAAGGAAATGAGAAGCCTCGCATATGAATATGGTGCGGTTGCTGTTGATTATGAATACTGGCTTGATGTTTCTGATGAAACACTTGAAAAACGTGCAAATAAAGATTCTGACTTTTATGTGCTTGATCTTATTCGTAGAGTTACGAAAAAAGTAGGAACTATTCAGGATTACAAATATCTCACAGTAAACGGACCGGCAATCAATGGCGTTATTATCGGAGACAGAGGATCTACGAGACTTGAAACAATTATTGCAGGAGGATATAATATTCAAAGAGAACATTATAGGGTAATTCTTCACTAATTCTTGAATATATGGGAGTTGGTTCTTGCGTTGAGAATCCTATGATCCGACAAAAAGAACCAACCCCATTTTATAAAACATAAAAAAAATAACAGAATGTAAAAATAAAATAATAAATAGTAAACAATAAAGGTGTGCGTTGAAGAAGCGCACATTGGATAAATAGGTGGTGAATGTATGAAACTTTATATTCAAGAAAATCCAAATTCAAAAGTAAAGCAAGCTCTGTTTGGAGATAGTTCCGGTAAGATCAGAACATTTGCTGTTCTTTCCGCTGAAAATCCAATGGGAATGAAAAATTCAGCATCGGAAAATAATAAGAATACAAGAGAATTAAAGCAGAAGTTAAAGGAACTTGGAATCCAATATGTTCCGATTGAAGGAAAATATGGAAATATTGAACATAGTTTTATGTTGTTCAATATCACGAAGGAGGATGCCAAATATCTAGCAGAATGGTTTGAACAAGAATCGTATTTCTATGGAATCAATACAAGTCCTGCAACACTTATTTATTTTGAAACAAACGCAGATAATCCAGAACATTATCGTAAAGTTGAAGTCAATAATAAGATTTCCAATGAATCAGATGCGGATGACTTTTTCTCGCGTCACGGAGATTTCAAATTTAAGTTTGATTTTGATTATTTCAAAGAATCTATTTTGAAAATTTCTGAATCAATATTGAATGAGAGTGAACTTGAATATTCTCTGCAAGAGAACAGAACAATGAAAAGCAGATTTATTCACAGGCTCAATTCAAGAAGATAAAAAACTATTTTAAGAAAGGAATGTTTTATTATGTATAATTATGTTGATGAAATGAAGGACATTATTGTCGAGAACTTTGAAGATTGGAAAGATGATTTTGATTGGGATACGGATGATAGAGACGATCTTGAACAGTCTATGAACGATGATCTTTGGGCAGAAGATTCTGTTACAGGTAACGGTTCTGGTTCTTTCTTCTTCAATGCAGAAGAGGCAAGAGATGCTGTTCGCGGAAATGAAGATGATCTTGTTGAAGCTATTGAGGAATTTGGCGGAGAAGCTGATTCTTATAAGAAAGCGCTCACCGATCCTGAGTGGGCAGATGTAACTCTTAGATGTTATTTCCTCGGTCAGGCTATCAGTGCAGCACTTGATGAACTAGGTTATTGATTTTTATACAAAGAAAGGTTGATTTCAAAATGATTAAGCTAATCAAAGAAGTAGATAAGGGATATAGCCGTCAGGTATATCAGGCACTTGATGATTCTTTCAAAGATAGTGACGGAAAAGCAGAGCTAGTTTATATTTCTGATGCAGTAGATATGTGGCTCTTTAATACAAAGAGACTTTATGATGAAATCTTTAATAAGCGCAGAAAAGCAACTTCTATTGCATATGAAGCTCTTATTGATCTATTTCAGGACACTGTTGATGGATATGATGTTAAAGTTCGTGTTACTTCTGAAATGGTAAAGCAATGGTTCAAGAGAGTAGGTCTTAGTTATATTGACGCTCTAAAGCCAGTTGTTGATAAGATTGAGGAAGAGAGAGAAGAAGCGGATGCTCATAAGAAAGAATGTGTTATTCCAAGACAGCGTTCTCGCAGACAAAAAAGAATGACCGAATCTAGTAGACGTAAGTATACTCAGAAAGAACTAAGAGATCTTGTTCGCAGCGGAAAAGCAGAAGATATCACAACTTATTCTTTTGAAGAAGCAAATGATCTCTATGATCGCGGATATGATGTAATTGGTGTTTCTTCAGGAGTATATGGAATGAATGGTGCTTTACTTAAAATGAGAGATACAGGAGAACTAATGGCTATTTGTGCTAGAAATTCTACTCTTATGCAGCTTGTTTAAGGAGCGTGAATGTAAATGGTTAAGAAGCTAAAAGAATCTCCAATAAGAACTTATGTTGCTCAATCAATAAGAAACTCAGGACTTACACTGGGTCTATTAGCTCAACTGACAGCAATAAATGAAAAAGTTAGAATTTATGATAAAACATCCGAAGATATGATTGCGGATGGAGAATATTTTAAAGATGTTCTTAAAAACACACCTGAACTAATGGATGTAGAAGTAGAGTATCTGAGTGCATCAGGAAGTAAGTCTCTTTGGATTGAGGTTACAGTTTAAAAATACTAATGCACTTTATTTAATAATTTATCTAACCTTCCATGAGTAGAAGGAGTTTACTAAAACGTCAGACTGAAAAATGTCTGGCGTTTTTTGTTTCTAATATATATAATTGACAAAGGCTTAAAGAAACTAACTAAATCAGAAAAGTAAAACATTTACAACTAAAAAAGTTATAAATTTTATAAGTCCTTCAACACTATCAATAAGTGAAATTGATAACGTAGGAGGACTTTATCTATGTTCACATTAGACGATATCACACATATCAGCAAAGAAGAACTCTCTAATATGACAAAAGAGAATAAAGAGCTTATTCTTACTATTCTGCGGGAATATCAAGAAACAGGAACATCTAAAACACTATACGATATTTGGCATGAAGATTATGAAGAAATACCAGTTCCAATAGATGAATTTATTCGTAATCCAAACTATCTTGGTAAATCCACTGGAAATGGAGAACTTATTTATCCATACTGGCGAAAGACATATAGAAAAATATTTGATCCAGCCCTTGCTTATGAAGAGATAATCTTCACAGGGGCTATTGGTGTTGGAAAAACAAAAACTGCCGATGTATGTTTAGCCTATAAGTTATATGAACTTATGTGTCTTAAAAATCCTCAAAAATATTTTAATATGATTGAGGGAGAAGAGATAGCAATATTCTTCTTGAACATCACACTAACACTAGCAGAGGGTGTTGGATATAAAACACTTCATAAGATGTTATTAGCTAGTCCGTGGTTTCTTGATAGAGGAGCTACATCTGGAAGAATAAATATATTATACAGTCCTCCAAAAAATATAACCATCAAATACGGTTCTAAATCGGAACACGCTTTAGGTCAACAATGCTACTGCGCGATGATGGATGAGTGTGATTTTACTAGAGGTGGAATTAAAGGTTCGAGCGCATTGGATGTAAAAAATGGAATAATGGTAACGTACAATGCTATCAAAGAACGTATGAATTCACGTTTTATTAAAAACGGTAGACAGTATGCTAGATTGTTTATGGTTTCATCAAAGAAGTCAGACCAAGATTTTATTGAAGCATACATTAAAAAGATGCGATCTGAGAAGCAGGATCAACATTTATTAGTAATTGATGAACCACAATGGGTAATAAAACCTAATAATACATTTAGCGGCAAAAAGTTCCCTGTTGCTGTTGGTAATAAATCCCTAAAGTCAATGATTCTTAATGATGATTTAACAGAAGAACAAGAAGATGCATATAAGAAACAAGGATATAGAATTCTTATGGTTCCGGTTGAGTTGAAACAAAGTTTTGTTCTTGATGTAAATACAGCTCTTATGAATCTTGCCGGAATATCTGTTATTGGTGCAACCACATTCTTCAATTATGATATGTTTTCTAAATGCTATATAAAAGATTATAAGAATCCATTTGTAAATGATGTACTTACTATTGGAACAAAAGATGATCTTCAAATAGCAGATTTCTTTCAAATAGATAAAGTTCCATTGGCTGTTCGTTCAATGCCACAGTTTATTCATATTGACGCTTCTTTGACAGGAGATAAAACAGGTATTTCAGATGTTGGTTCTTCCGGTGTAAAAGAAACACAAATATATGACGGAGCAAATGAAACCATTATATCTGAAATGACATATAAACATATATTCTCAGTAGATATTAAAGCTCCACAAGGTTCTGAGATATCTTTTGAGAAAACAAGAAGATTCATATACTATCTAAGATCACAAGGATTTAATATAGTAGGAGTAAGTCTTGACGGTTTCCAATCTGCTGATACAAAACAACTCTTGGTTCAACAAGGATATGATGCAACCATTCTTTCTATGGATAAATCACCGGAAGGATATCTTACTTTACGTTCTGCAATGAATGATGAAAGAATAGGACTTATTCAAATAGAACTATTGGAAAAAGAGTTGATTGAACTTCAAAGAGATGTTCAAACAGGAAAGCTAGATCATCCAGCGGAAGGATGTTTTACAGAGGATACAGAGATACTATTATATGATGTCATACATAATAAATTGTTCAGAAAAACAATAAGGAGTTTATTTAATTGTTCCGGTGTATCAAATTATTATGTTCAAACTATTGAGAACGATAAAGTATCTTTGAATAGAATAAAGAAAGTATTTGTGACAAAGTATGTTGACACTTTGCTAGAAGTTACTTTTAATGACGAATATATAGTTAGATGTACTCCAGAACATAAGTTTATGCTTTATTCCGGTGAGTTTGTTGAAGCACAGAATATTAGTGATAAACAAAGATTAAAGTGTATTGACAATAATGAATTGTATATTAAGAGTAAGAGAATAATTAAGTTAGACAATACTATTCCAGTATATGACATAGAGATTGAGAATATTCATAATTTCCCAATAGGAAATAGTGTTGTCGTACACAATTCAAAAGATATGTCAGACTCTTTAGCAGGCGCAGTTCTAAACGCAACAAAACATAAAGACAGTCTTGTTGATAGTGGTCAGTTACTATCTACAATGGCAAATATAAATGCAGAGGTAAACCCACAAGAAGAATTTATGCAGAACTTTGCAAGTTCTTTGGCGGCGACACAGACAGCACAACAACAAAGAGCTAAGAATTCACAGTTAGCAAATGATGCATTGAATAATCTTCTTAATAACTTTGGAAATGATAATATACTAATGTGGTAAAGGAGAGTATTTTATGGGTATTAGAAAATTCTTTGAAGATGCTCTTAGAATAAAAGCAAGACCTAATGTTGATAATAAAGATGGTCTTCCGGTAGTATCTAAAGAAAAGGATATTACAACTAAACAGATTTTAGACGGTGGTTCAGGAGCACTAATTGATGCTAATGAAATTTCTAAATTCAGATCTCTTTCTACTGTAAGAAAGGAAAGATATCAACAATTTGAAAATCTACTTGCCGATGCCACTATTGCTGCCGCTGTTGAAATGTATGCAGATGATGCAACACAGTATAATTATAGAACCGGAGAAATTATCTGGGCAGAATCAAATGATACAAACATCAAAAAAGCCTGTGATAGACTTATTAAGAATCTACATCTTAACGATATGGCATGGACACTTGTTTATGCTTTGTGTACCTATGGTGATGTTTACCTTAGATTGTATAGACACGGAGACAAGTCTGACTATGAAGAAATGTATAATAGCAGAGAACATGGAAATGCCGTTCTCCGTGTAAAACCAAGAGACACATCAAGAAAACTAGAAGAATATGTAGAGTATGTAGATGACCCTTCAAATATTTATGATCTACAAGATAAAGGAAAGACGGTTGGATTTGTCAGAGTTATGGGTTCACAAGAAGAAGATCCTACATCTTCAGGACTATTCTCGGCTTTATTCCAGAATTCAACTCCACTAAACGATATTGATATCTATGACGCTACTAGCTTTATTCATATTTGTCTTGCTGGAAATATTGACAGAAACCCAGAACTAATCCCTGTCACAAACTCAAAAACAGGAGCAACAGCAGTATATAAAGTAAAAACAGGAAAGTCAATTTTAGCAGATGCATACCCTGCATCCCAAACAGTATCTCTATTAGAAGATAGTATGATGATGAATAGACTTGCTAAGTCAGCACTTATCAGAATTCTTCAAATAGAAGTAGGTAATATGCCGAAGCCGGAAGCCGAATCACTATTACATCGAGTAAAGAGTTTAATTGAACAGAAGATCGCATTAAACAAACAAAATGGAGTTGTAGCATCTTACAATTCACCTGGTCCTATGGAAAATGTAATCTATGTTCCAACAAAAGAAGGAAAAGGAACAATCACACCAACAACTCTTGGTGGAGATGTAAATGTAAAAGATATTGCAGATATTGATTATTTCAATAATAAGAAACTATCTGCTTTGAAAATTCCAAAACAATACTTGAACTATGATTCACCGGAAGGATTAGGAAATGGAACTTCTTTAACAAAATTAAGTTCAAGATATGCCCATACAGTAATGAGAGTACAAACTGCGATTTGTAACGGAATTACTACACTATTAAATCTATATTTTGATGACAGAGATTTAGATTATATTAACAAATTTACAATAAAAATGGTGTCTCCGGCTACAATAGAGGATACAGAACGTGATGAGCAAATTCAGACACGTTTGGATCAGGCAAATTCTATCCTCAGTATGTTAGAGGGTAAAGTAGAGGAAAAGGGTATCAAAAAGGTACTCGAATGGTTACTTTCCGATTATCTTAGTTTGTCAGAGATTGCTGATATTGTAAAGACTTTTGGAATTGGAACTGGTGAAGAACAAGGTGACGACATGGATATGGATTTGGATATTGATATGCCGAGTCATAGCGGTGGTGGAATGCCAAGCCGTGATTTCGGACCTGACCTGTCAATGGAAAATGAAACATCATTTGAAGAACCTGAAACTGAATCAGAACCAACCATAACACCTGAAGCATAATTTGGAGGAGCACAGAAAATGCTTACAAGTAGACATGAATGTTTATGTATACTGAATGAACTAGAAAAACAAGGTATTGATATAACAGAGGACATTAAATTGGCAGTTGCTAATAAAGTTCCAAAAAGTGTTGTATCAGTATTAAGAGAAAGAAAAGACCCGGTAGTGCAGTTTTATCTAACTCTTAATAATAAGGCACATAAGATTATAAAAGAAATCTTAACGTGTGATGGAAAGCCCATAAATAACTATATCAAGATTGCAACCAGTATCATTACTCAAAGCGCGATCACATTGGAACATTGCTTTGTAGATGACATGGATGGTCAAAATGCTTTTATAAAAAATATGGGACTTGAAAATTTATCAAGAGGTTTGTATGAATACTTTTCTACTGGCGATTATACTTTACTTGTAAATTCTGTTCAAGCTAACAAAGAAGATGTCAAACTAATCCTTGACTGATTCTTTTATACATATGTGGTTTGAAAAAGCATTGAACACATAAAACAAAATTAAAGTATTTGTATGAATTTACTAAAAATCAATGTAATATAAAGCAAAATTTATTTGTTACGGCACAAGATGCTGAAAAATGTAACAAGAGCGATATTATATTGAGTCATAATTTAGTAAATTTTAACAAAAAAGTAGTCCCAATAAAATGGGATAGTTGCTGTGCGTTACAGCAAATTGTAGTAATTATGACTAAACATCATAATGAACAATAAAGAAAATTTATTAAAATAGTATATAAATTTTTGAATAATTTTAATAATTTTCATAACGTACACATGATTATTTCAAAGAAAGGGGTGATACACGATGAGAGTTTTAATTGAAACGCGAATGAATTCTTTGAAGCTGAATGAAAGTAAAGCCCCAAAAAAGGGTTGCCTTGGAAGACTTGAAGGAGTTTGTGCAGACTTTAAGAATCCAACACGAAACGGAAGATTATATCCACTGGAATTATGGAAGAAAGTATTTAATGATTCCTTGTTTAAGGAAGCATTGGATAATAAAACATTGTTTGGTGAGCTAGATCATCCGGAAGATAGATTTGAACCTCTTATGTCTAAAGCGTGTATTGTTATGACAGACTACACTATCAATGAGGACGAAGGTTTGATTTATGGTGGATTTGATATTCTGGACACTCCTGAAGGAAGAATACTGAAAAGCATTCTTAATTATGGCAGTGTACTTGGTGTATCAAGTAGAGGTCAAGGTGACATTATTGAATCGGCAGACGGAGAAAGAGTTGATGAAGATTCTTATGAGTTTGCTTGTTTTGATGTTGTTTCCACTCCGGCAGTTGAAAAGGCAAGACAAAAAGTTATGGAATCTGTAAAGCGAGTAAAGGATATTAGCTTTAAGGAATCTGTAACAAATCAGATTAAGGATGCTGAAACAATTTCAGACCTTAATATCATTCGTTCTGTTATCAGAACATCCAATCTTAAAGATTCTGAGATGGATTCACTTATTGAATCTATTGAAGATAAATGCAAATCTCTACAAAGCGCAGACAAGACTATTGTTGCAAAGGATGAGTCTAAGACTACTGAAACCCTTAAAGAATCGGCTAAAACTATTAGGGATAACAAGCAGCTTTATAGTTGCATCAAGGGTTTACGTTCCACTGTATCTGCTTATAAGCACAGAGAATCACGTTATGTCGAAACTATTCAAAACGACAAAGAGATGATTGAAAGTCTTAAACAGCAGTTGGTAAGAGCTAGAAGAAATGTGGCTGAATCAAAGAGACAGCAAACTGCTAAAGAAGAGTTGCATGAAAATCGTATCCGTTCTAAGTCACAAAGATTGACAGAAGCAAACGATATGATTCGCAACCTAGAAAAGAAAAACCAAAGACTAGATTCTATGTATAAAGAACAGCTTGGTATTGTAAGAGAGCAGAAACAAATTGCTAATGAGTCTATGATTTCAGCAAGAAACATGGAAACAGAGATTTCTAATTTAACTGAAAAATTGTCAAAAGCAGAAGACAGAGTACGTTATTTGGAACAGAAGTTTGATAATACTCAAACAGAACATTCCAATGAAATAACAAATCTGGATAAAGAAGTTTCCGATTATTCAGCTTTACTCAGTGAGGCACAATGTAGATTAGACGATAAAACAAACACCATTAAAGAATTGACGGAATCTGTAAAATCTCTAAAGCAGGAACTTGAAACTCAGAAATCAATGAATTCTGGACTAAGTAAACAGGTTAAGAGTTTCCAAAATAAGTATGTTGAAAAGCTATCCAATATGAATGGACTAAATGCTAAACATATTAAGGAATCAATTACTCTTAACACAACACCAGAAGGAATTGAATCTATTGTGGAAAGTGCTTGTGATAGACTTGATAGATATAGCGGTTTCCCGATTTCCTCAAAGAGTATAGCTAATTCAGAAAACGTCTTAATGGAAGGTATTAAAAGCTCCATGACAGACGAAGAAAAAGAAGACGCTAGACTTGGTGCGTTCCTGTTGCAAGCAAGTCAGTCTATTTGATATAAAAGCAATATCCAAAAAAATTGTAACTTGAAAATTTTATTATGAAAGGATTGTATAAATTATGGCAACTACAATTAACGAAGCTCTAATGGAGAGCAAGCTAAAAGCTGATGCTAACCTTAAGAAGTATAGCAGAAACATCCGTATCGCAGAGAGTGTTCAGAAGAAAGCTGGCAAGTCCCCACTAACTCTTGAAAAGAAGATTACACTTGCACAGACTCTTGCAAACACCGAAGCAAGAATGCTTAATGAGGCAACTAACTCCTCTAACATTCCTTCCAAGACCTATTTTATGGATCTACTTACTGCTGTTGTTCCAAACATTATCACTCCTGATATTGTTTCTACTCAGCCACTAGATTCCAAGGCTGGTATGATTTCCTTCCTCAGATTTACTTATGGTACTAATAAGGGTAAGGTTACTGCTGGTCAGATGTTTAACAACTCCCTTTACACTGGTCAGTCTGATACTTACTACACTTCTCGTATTGTTGATGATGAGCCTGTTACTGACGGTGTAAACTTTGAGTTTGTTCCAATTCTTCCTAAGACCGTTGCTGTTGTTCTTGCAGACGGTACTCGTTATGTTGATGACGGTACTGGTAATCTTGTAAATCCTGCTACCGGTACTACTGTTGGTACTATTAATTATGCAAGTGGTGCATTTGCTTGTGCAACCGCTACTGACGGTACAACTGCTACATATGAGTACAACAATGAGCAGGTTCCGGATCTTCAGGTTCCAGAGATGAATATGTCTCTCGGTCAGGTTGGTATTTTTGCTAAGTCCAGAAAGCTAGCAGCTTACTGGGGCTTTGATGCAGCATATGACCTTAAGCAGCAGTATGGTACTGAGATTCTTGATGTTATGAAGACTCAGGCTGCTGGCGAAATTGCCCATAAACAACTTGTGGCTTAATCTGGTGACAGATTATGAAAAACCATGTGAATTTCTGGAAAAGCATATGAGTTCTGATCGCTTATATGCCAATCAGAAGCCAAGATAATTATAAAGAGGTAGTTATTAAATGTATGGTTATATTTACATGACTATAAATAATGAGAATGGAAAAAGATATATCGGACAGAAGAAATCAAACGTATTTCTTCATGAGAAGTATTTAGGTTCTGGTAAAATTCTTAAACAGGCTATTGAACTCTATGGAAAAGAAAATTTCTCAGTAATTATGTTATGTGAATGTGAATCAAAAGAAGAATTAAACGAGATGGAAATAAAATATATCGCTTACTATAATGCTCAAAATGATCCTGATTTCTATAATATTTGTAAAGGCGGCGAAGCCGGAGCTGGCGGACCGTTATTCAAAGGACACAAACACTCAGATAAAACAAAGAAACAAATGAGCAAAAATAGATCTGGTAATAAAAACTCAAATTATGGAAATCATTGGAAAATGAATGAAGCACAGTTAAAAAGAAGAAGCGAACTTTCATCTGGTGAAAATAATCCTATGTATGGAAAACAACATACAGAAGAAACACTTAGAAAAATAAGTGAAAAGAACAAAGGCAGAAATAAAGGACACATAAGAGTTACAAATGGTGAGATAAATAAAACAATTTCACAGGCAGAACTTGAGTACTATGAGTCTATTGGATTTCACAGAGGCATTTGTTCAAAAAATAAATAACTACAACTTATAATTATAAGGTTCAGAGACTATCGAAAGCTAGAAAATCGCATTTGTAGAAATACATAAATACATAATAAGATGTAGGCGATTTGAAAATAAGGCTGAAAAGCACGAAGCAAGTAGAGTAGGATTTAGTAAATCCGAAGTGCATGGGTTCTCAAATATTTGGTAATAGAGTAATTGAGAATGTGATATAGTCCGAACTATACAAAATACATAATGTATAGAGAATTATCGGATACGGATAATTCGTAACATAATGGAGATTGATCAGGAAGTTATTAGCAAGCTCTATCAAGGTGCAGCAGCAGGTCCTGAGATTACATGGAGCAGAACCGCACCACACGGCGTAAATGCAATGGATCACTATGATTCCTTCTGGATTCGCCTTACTGCTGGTGCTAAGATTGTTCAGCAGGCAACTCAGAGAGTACAGCCAAACTTCATTGTTTGTGGTACTAATGTTTCCGCAGTTATTGAGTGTATGAGAAACTTTGACGCTACTGGTTCTTCCGATGCTGTTGGTCCTCACTTCATTGGTACACTCGGTGGTCGTTACAAGGTTTACGTTGCTCCTTCCATGGCAGAGGATACTTTTGTTATGGGTTACAAGGGTACGAGTTTCCTTGAAGCTGGATTAACGGATTATGCCGTTGCTGCGTAATACAAGTCCAGCCTAAACCTCGTGAACTGCTGGAAAGCTCATAAGTGAGTCAATCAGCAGCCAAGTCTTAAAAATAAGAAAACTTAATTTTAAGAAAGGTTCAACGACTATCGAAAGCTAGACAACCACATTTGCAGAAATGCATAAATGATTTTTATCAGGTGGTTTGAAAATAAGGTTGTTTAACAACACGAAGCAAGTAGAGTACAGCCTGTATAGGTTAGCAATAAGATGATATTAGTCTTATGTAAGTCTATTAAATGGAAGTGCGAGGGTTTTTAATAACTTGGTAACAGAGTTATTAAATTCATGATATAGTCTGATCCCCATAGTGATATGGGAAATATACATACAATACAGTATGTATAAACACAAATGTTGTTTACGCGCCGTATATTCCTGTTTGTTCAACAGATCTACTTGTGCCAGCAGATTTCCGTGGTCAGCAAGGTTACGCTACCAGCTATGGTACTAAGATGCTTAACGGAAAAATGTATATTAGAGGCAGAATCACAGACTAAAAACAAACAATAGGTATGTACCTTCATATAGTGATATATGATTGTAGTTACAAAGGGGAATTCAGGGAACATCCTTAGAGCTTAAACTACCAAACAAATACAGTAATGTTTTTGCGGATGAAGTAATTACTCATGTATGGTAACAAGGTTTAAGATTGGATAACCACTGAGCCAAGCGTCCTAATTATGTAGGATGAAGGTGCAACGACTATCCGGTGGCTCGGAGTAGGAATCAAATGATTCCGAAGTTCCTTTGGGCTTCATTAATTTATTATTGAAGTTTATGATATAGTCTAGCCTTAGTTGATACGAAATTCAACAACATACTTTATGTATGTTCCTGAAAGGGTAAGCATCTTAAAAATGACTGAGAGGTTTATATGATACAATGTGTTATTTGCAATCAAACAGTTACATCTAAACGTGGTTTGGCATTTCATTTGAAGAAGCACAATATAGGATCAGTTGATGATTATTTCAATATGTTTCCGGAAGAAAAAGAATTAATACTTCCAACAGATAACGAACTTCTTACTTGTCCTATATGTGGAAAATCAAATATGAAACAATTAACACAACACCTAACATGGAAACATCATATGTCAAGATCAGAATTTGAAAAATTATATCCATATCAACAATTATTTATTCCTGAGATTAGTGAGAGATGTAAACGTGCAGTTACAATAAGTAATGAACATCTTGCACAGAACATGAAAGAAAATCCTGAAAAGTACAAAGAAAGTCGTATGAGGGCAGCACGTACACGAAAAGAACGATATCCAGATATCGGAAAGCGGGTATCTGATAAGTTAAGGGAAACTGGCGTGTACGATAGATTGTCAGAAACAACTAAGAAAAAGTGGCAAGACGATGATTATAGAAAAATGCAGTCAGATAAATGTAAAAAACAACATGAAAATGGACTGACTGAGATCGTTATGAAAAAATCGTATAATAGAAACCATGTGAAAGTAGAAACGATAAACGGAAAAGAATATCGTTTTAGATCATCGTTGGAATTAATATTTGCCAAAATACTTAATGAGTTTGGACTTGAATTTGAATATGAATCCTTAGAGATACAATACTTTTACAAAGGAAAATTTCATGTTTATTATCCTGATTTTGTAATACCAAATACAAATATTGTGTTTGAAGTGAAACCATATTTCAGAATACAAGATATCAGGAATCAGATAAAACAAAGATATAGCATAGAGCAGGGATATGATTTTAGATATATAACCGAACTTGAACTTGACAATCCTTACAACATAAACCTCAAAGGATGTTTTTAAGCGTAATAAAGCAATGCCTATCATGTCCACAGATCTACTCATGCCAGCAGACTTCCGTGGTCAGCAGGGTTACGCAACATCTTACGGCATGAAGATGCTCAATGGTAAGATGTATATCCGTGGTAGAATCACTGACTAATTCTTAACCACATTAGGTTTTTAACTCAAATAACAACTGCACAACTTTGAAATATAGGTTGTGCAGTTGCATATGAAAAATCAAAAATATTTTAATTGAAAGGATGAATCTATTATGGCACTTACTGAGTATACCATTAAGATTACTAATCAGAATACCAATCCAAAGGTACTTACTGATACTCTTGATCTAACTACTATTTCTCCAACTGGTATCACTACTCCACAGACTCCTTATGAAGAGTATATTGCTGATATGGCTACTGTTGGTGACGGTTCTATTACTTTTGAGCTTTATGATAAGTTCCAGTTCTTCAAGCTAGCAGCTTCTTCTATTCTTACTATTACCACTGATAATGGTGACGAAGCACTTTATTACAAGGGTCTAAACCTTGATGGTGCAAAGATTGTCATTACAAATGATCCTGTTGAGACAATCGCTGTTACTTTTGATAAGAAAACTCTTGCAATTACTGGAACTGGTACTGGTTCTATCACGGCAACCACCACTCCGGCAGGTCAAACTGTTACATGGTCTTCCTCTGATGAGACTGTTGCTACTGTTTCAAGTGGTACTGTTACTGGTGTTGCTGCTGGTACTGCTGTGATTACTGGTACTATTACTGTTGACAATGTTACTGCACTTGCAACTTGCGTTGTCACTGTTTCTTAATTCTTAATGAATACAGACATTAGTCTGTATTTATAAAAACCATGTCTAGGTTTAGGTGTTCCTCCAGCCTACGCCTAGACATGGTACACTTAAAATTATTATTTTGGGGGAATTGGAGGGAAATGTGTTTATGCGTTTTGCAATTAAAAACCTCAAAAATAATGACCATACAATATGCAGAACTAACGGTATTACAATCAATATAAAAGCTAATGGATTTATTGTACTAGATACTGACAATGAATACGAAGTTGATTATTGGATGAATATTGATAAAAGAGTTCTTGATAGGTGTGGTCTTGCTGTTATTACTAACGATAGGGAAATTGATTCTCTTGAAATTAGTGATGATGAAACTGTTGTAGAAAATGTAGACGGGGTTTCTTCTTCCGCGAATAGTATCACAAACGATGATACAGTTAATGACGAGAAAACAACTAGCATTAACACAGGATACTCAGAAGAAGAATTGTCTAAACTAGCAAAAGAAGATTTGTTCAATATTTGTGAAAACTTTGGTATCAAATATAAGAAAAACAATTCTGTCAAAACACTTGTAAAGACTATCTTGGAGAGTGGTAAGCTATGACGATGGCAGAATATGTAGATGAAATCATGCTATTGCTTGGTGGATCTGTTGTAGAGGTTGAGATTGAAAAAGATATTCCTAGATGTGTGAATAAGGCGTTTAGAGAAATCAAACAATATATCACAACACCTGCATATATGACAGTTCCTTATGGTGGATCTCTACATGGTATTGGAACAACAATAGATTTGAGTGATAAACGAGTATACGCCGTTATAAATGTTATGCGACCAGATACATATAATAGTTTATCAATGAATACATTAGATGTTTTTGGTTTGAATCAAGTATATAATGCTGTTACAAACGCAGAAGCATACGGTAATAGAATGCTGTTACTTCAACAACTAAATACCATTTCAACCGATCTTGATTTTGTATGGGATGCACACACAAAGCAACTGAGTGTTACAATGAATCCTCCGTATGTTAATGCTATTACAATCCAATATATCCCAGACTATAAGGATGTAGAAGAAATTACAGAGGTATTCTGGATTGATAAAATTCTAAAGCTAGCAACTGCTTATGCTAAACTGGTATTAGGTAGAGTTAGAAGTAAATATACTTTGAACTCTGCACAATATAATTTGGATGGTGAAACTTTACTGTCCGAAGCAAAAGAGGAAATACAAGAAATTCAAACATTCTTAAATACGAATGTTGACTATGTACTTCCAATAGACTAACTTCAAAAAATATTTATTGAAAGGATGTTATTGTATTATGGCAACTTTGAATGTTTTTGAACTCACAAATATGGAGCTAAAGAATTCTGATAGTTCCGAAAAGAAAACTGTCAAGGAGTCTGTTCAGAAGACTTCTAAAGCAGCAAAGAAGATTAAGCCATTTGCTATTCCTGCTAGTAAGCTAAAGTTTGAATCTCTTGATAGATTCAAGTCCCTTCTCGAAGATGACAATGCAGAAGACAGTGATGTTACTGCTGACTACACTCCTGATGATGATGTAGTGCTTGTTATTGATCCTGAGATGGACGAAGTTCCAGAGGATGTTGAGGAAGCAGAGGATGCAGCAGAAGAGCTTATTGGTGCTCATGTTTGCAAGTGCGCTATTTGCGGTGCAAACTATGTAACTGATGAAGAGCTTTCTGAGGACATGGATGTTGTTGATGAAACTTGCCCAGTTTGCGGCGAGGAAGGTGATCAGATTGTTGTCGGTGTTATTACCGCAACTGATGAGCTCTCTGACGAAGACAAAGAGGACATTGATGATGTCGAAGTTACTGACGAGGAAGAAGAAGTCGTTGATGACGGTGAAGATTTCGAGGAAGAAGAGTTTACCGAGGAAGATGAAGACGAGGACTTTGAGGAATCTGTAAAGCGTTCCAGAATGCGTACTATGAAGCGTAGAGCTGAGTCTGTTCGCAAGCCAAGAGTTCAGGCAGGAAAGCGTATGTCTGAGATGAAGAAGTCTGGTGCTGTTGTACCAAAGAGATTCGCAAAGGGTGCTGTTAAGAAGTCCGTTAATGAGTCCGATGCTTCTTTTGATGAAGTTACTCTTAACAGAATGCTTACCACATTCGCAAAAGAGAACTATGCAAATGTCAAGTTTGTAAAGGTTTCTAAAGGTACCGTTCGTGGTAATCGCCTTACTCTTGAAGGTGTTGTTACTACCACAAAGGGTAGCAAACGTCCAGTCAAGTTTGTTTGCGAGAACTTCAAAATGGGTAAGCGAATGACCCTAAACTTCAAGGAGTACGGTCCGTTCACTGAGTCTGTCGCAAATGCAAGACCTACATTCATTATTGAGTGTGTTACTATGAAGGGTTCTATCACTCCTGTTTCACTAAAGTATTCCTATAAGACTAAGAATTTCATGAAGAATGAGTCAAGAGATATGTACTCTGTTACTGGTAAGGTTCTTAGTGAATCTGTTCGCAGAAACAGAAAGTAATTCATAGATTTCAGAAAGGGGCGTTTTATTTATGAGAAACCATGATAAAACGCCCTTGAATGAAATAACTAGATGGGAGATTATAAGACGCTCTCAAAGGGAATCTCCGGAACGCTTTATGAAGAAGAAGTTTTATAGAGCTAAAGACTTTAACAATGTTGATTTTGAAGAACTGTTTACTAATGATTCATTTGTTTGGCGTTCCAGAGTTGGAGATTACATTGTTACAATTTCATTCGAGGGTGCATTTCAAAACCTGTATAATGAGGTTCGTAGTTGGTCTGGTAACAATAGGTGGAAGCGACTTACACTGAATCTTCTTACTAAGTGCTTATCTAAAGCGTTAGATTCAGAAGATTTACAGGTAGCTTGCACTTGTGACGATTTCAAATATAGATTTGACTATTGGCTATCCAGACCAGATGTAGACGGAAAATACGGACCTAAACAAGATGTAGCTCCAAAGGTACGAAATGTAAATAACAACAGAGGATATGTATGTAAGCATATTCTTTCAGTTTTGTATGGTAAAAGATGGGTTCCTGCTGCTGCTAAAGCATGGCTGAATTATATTCAAGCCAATCCAAAAATCGCAGAAGAATTGATTTGGGGTGAATAATCATGGGGTATTTAACTCAAAAAGATTCTACAATGTTTAGAGGATATTTCAAAGAAATGGCTAAACTAAGAGGCATACACGTTATATATCAGTATCCAATAGATATGACATTTACAATATATGCCGAAGAAGATCCAAAAGGATTTTCAGAAGAAATTGGTATGGACATTATCTTTGACGAAAATCCTAAAGTTCAGACTTTAAGAAAGTATGGATGGGTTTCCGAATTACCAGACGATAAACCTTACATAGCAACATTACCATTTGACGCTAAAAATCTTTGCGCAGGGTGTAGAATAAGTATAACTCCACCACTACCATTGGCACCGAAAAAAGTATTCAAAATAACTGACATACAAGAAAATTTAGAATTCCCAGATAGTTGGGTCTGTAAATTAGTTCCTGTATTTAAAAAGAAACAGACGGAAAAGTTAAAGAAGTACAAAGATAAAAATAATGTATTTATGAATTTGGAGGATTGAATATGCAAATACGATATCCGAAAAATTTATCAGAATCCGGACTGAATACAGTTCAACTATATACAGATGTTTGTTCTTTAGGATTATACAGATTTCAAGGAATACTTACAGAGCAGATGTTTAAGTCTAAATGGGAAAATGTAGAACGCATTTTTAGAGAACACGGAATAACAGTTCCTAAATTCAGTAATGGTAAATTCGCAATGAGCATAGCACATCAATTTATAAATAGTCTTAGATGTAGATATGATACAGGAGATTCATGTTGCTATTACTATATACCGAAATCAATAAAATGCTACGGTACTAATTTATCACTATATAAGGTGATTAAATTGATAGAGTATGGAAATGATATTATACCGCCAATGCACTGGATAGGGCATAGCGTGATGTTATTTTATGACTATATCTTGGGGGAGGATAGAAAAGCATGAGTGTCAAAAGTTATGATGATGCAATTATTGATAATTTCAGAGCTATATTTAACGATGAAACAATTTCTATCCTCCCAGTTGAAAATGCAATACGTTTTTCTGGACAGTTACAGAAAGACGATATAAAGTTTCCAATGATATCTACCACACGTTTAGGATATTCTATTAGAAATTCTGATGTGAATTTTAATGCAAAAAGAATTGGATCATTTGTTCGCCGTGACGGAGAAAACAACAATATCTATGCACAAATCATACCAATAAGAATTGAATATCAGTTAGATGTGTTTACAGTAGATCAAGAAACTTGTGATGAAATAATTAGAGAACTTGTGTTCTTCTTTGCGCAACATCCAACATTGGAGGCGCATTTTGAATACGGTCTTGATATAGATCACAATTTCAATATGTTTCTAAATGATGATATAGTAGATAATTCAGATACGGTTGAACACATAAATAAAGGTGTTTTATTTAGAAATACTTTAACATTTTATGTAGACGATGCTTATTTGTTTAGAAGCAAGAAACAGAAACAAGGAGAAATTATTGCTTCTGTTCATCCGATGAAACGAAAATAAAAGGAGGATTGATTACAATGTATAGTATTCAAAACCTAACAAATAGAACTATTATTTTTCAAGGTCTTAGTATTCCTGCATACGGTAGTATCAAGCTGATGTATGTTACTGATTTCGTATTTCTTTCAAAGCTATTCAATCAGGGCAAAGTAAGTTACAAGCTAGTATCTGATGACAAACCTGTTACTGTTGCAGAGCCTGTTGTAAAGGTAGAAAAGAAGGTAGAGATCAAAAAAGAGGAAGTAAAGCCTGTAAAGGTTGAAGAACCTAAGTTTACCGAAGTTATTGAAAAGAAAGACATTGAAGCTCCAAAAGCAGAAGATGTAGTTCTTGAAGATAAAACGGATGTTGCTTCTGATGAAGTTATTGAGAAGAAGGAACAGCCAAAGAAAACATATGGTAAGAAGAATAAGAAGTTCGATTCTTAATTCTAATGCAAAATACTATTTGAAAGGGGAAAAATCATATGCCTCAGATTCAAGTAAATGAAATTGATCAAAGTGTAGTGACACGAGTTGTATCTGATGATAAGGTAAAAATCCTTGTTCCTATCATTGCATCTTTCGGTCCTAGCTTTGACGGCGAAGACACTTCTGTAGGTACTTTCACTGACATTACTGATTTCAACAGAATGTTCGGTTATACCGAAGCAGAGTTTAATCCAATCGAGAATGATTATTCAAGAACCTATGCAGCACAGTTAATTCAGAAGGGTTCTGCTGTATCTGTTGTTAGAGTTAATAACAATGGTAATGAAGCAGGTTTCACACTTGCACGTACAAATGATGACAGAAATACTCCATCTGTAAATACTGTTTGTCCTGCATCTTTGATGCTTGCAACTCCTGTGAATGAAACAATTACAGAAGCAGGAAGCACTGTTCAGAACCTAAATAAGAATGTTGTTCAGGGTACTGTTAGTATTACTATTGCCGGTAAAGAATATGTTGATACTGCTTCTACTGCGGATACAGGAAATCTTATTTATACAGATCCACAGAATCCAAGCACTACAGAAACACTAGGAACGATTGCATATAAAACCGGTGTTGTAACTGTTACTGCAAGTCTTGATTCATTTGATGAATATACTGTTTCTTATAATTATTTCACAGATGATGATATTGTAAGATATACATTCTGTCCTCAGATTGCCGGTATTACAGCAAAGTACAAGGGTTCTTTTGGTAATAATCTTCTTATTGGTATTTCTCAGATCAATACTGCAAATGTATCTCAGTCTTATCAGTATGCAAATATTTCTGTTTACAAGGCAGATATTAAGAAGATTTATGACTATGATCCTGTTTCCGGCGAAACAGTAGATAAATCTGTTGTTACCAATGTAACGACTCTTGAAACGAAGCGCGTTTCTACTAATCCTGATGATCCTTACTACTTTGAGGATGTAAACTTTGATTTTATTAGAATCATTGCTGCACCAGATGCTAGAACGACTCTACAGCTTGTTTGGAGCAATATCAATGCTGCTGCACAATCTGGCGTTGTAGTATATTCTGGTTTCCCAACAATTCCTGTAAAGTATATCAAGAATGGAACTTCTGTATTTAATACAGATGCAAGACTTACTGGTGGTTATGATTTCCCGTATAGTGCTCAGACACTTGCAAAACTACAAGCAGGATTCAAAGGTTACTATGAAGGAACTTCCACTTGGACAATCCTTGATGTAAACCAGTATTTGTCAGAGCTTTATGACGGAGATACAGCAATCGTTGCTAACATCTATCAGTCTATTGCAAATGTATATCAGAACTTCACTGATCCATACATTTATGACTTTGACTTTATCACATCTGGTGGTTTTGTTTATACAGAAGCAGAACTCATTGATACAGCAACAAAGGTTACTGGTGAGAGTGATGAAATCGCCGCAAATGCAGTTACATTTACTATTCCAAATAAGAATCTAAGTGAAGGTACTGTATCTGTTACTGTTGGTGGTACTGTATATGGGGATGCAGCAAAAGACGGCGGAAAACTAAAGAATGGAGAGACTGTGTTCGGAACTGTTAATTATGCAACAGGTGAAGTTACTGGTATCACTGCTTCTGAGAGTGCAAGAACCGCAACTGTTGGTTATAAGTATTTTGCATCTCCAAAAACTGTCAATGTTACTGTTCCTACCACATCCGGAGCATACAACTCTGATTCTGCTTACTACACAAAGGTAACTCCAATTCATAATGCAATGAGAGAACTTGTAAACACAAGACAGGATTGTGTTGCATTGTTTGATGTACCACATGATTATGATAAGAAGCTAATCGTTGAGTATTCAAGAATTCTTAATACCTCTTATGGTACTATTCATCATCCGTGGTGTTGGGTACAGAGTCCAACGATTGCAGGAAAGAATATTCTCATGGCTCCTTCTTACATCTTCCTGTATACTTTCCTTTCAAATCTAATTGATAACGTAGAATCTCAGAAATGGTTCCCACCTGCCGGTGTTAAGAGAGCTACTGCAAGAGTAGTTGTAAGACCTGATTATGAGATCGGTTCTGTTATTCTTAATGATTGGCAGAATGATAACACTTCCAGAGTAAATCCAATTATGAAGCTAAAGCAGTATGGATATGTTATCTACGGTCAGTACACTACACTTCAAGCTATTGATCTTTATACACATTCTGCACTCGAAAGCCTTAATGTAAGACTGATTGCAAATGTTGTTAAGAAAAAGATTTTTGACACTTGCTTGAACATGGCGTTTGAGCCGAATACTTCTACGCTGTGGTTGAAGTTCTACGCTCAGATGGATGAATTCTTACGTTATATGAAGCGCAACGAAGGTGTGTATGATTACAAGATCAAGATGGATGAATCTACGGTAACTACTGATGATATCAATCATCTCAGATGTCCCGGTAAGGTATGGATTGCTCCTACACGTACCGCAGAGTTCTTTGATATTGACTTCATCATCACAGAAGCCGGAGCACTATTCCCAGAAGACTAAGAAAAGGAGAGTGAATTACTATGGCAGTACAGTTTAACGGACCTTTGAAGCTCGGTGCTTATCATATGATTGGTCAGGATGAGTATGAGCCTCAAAGAACAAATAACTTTGAGGTAGTATTCCCCGGTCTAGGACAGCTATACACCATTGATCAAGGTATCGCACTTCCAAATAATGCAAGTGATTTGCTAACTCTTTCTGTAAAGAGTGTTTCATATCCTAGCACTAACATTGATGCTTTGAAAGTTTCTTACGGTAACAACTCTATTAACTTTGCTGGTAAGCCTAGTTATTCTGATGTTGAAATCGTTGTTAATGACTTTATTGGTTTACAGACTGAAAGAATCCTTATGGCATGGAGCAGACTTGTTTATGATCCAAAAACTGAAAAAGTCGGTAGAGCATCTGTTTATAAGCGTGACGGATATTTGAATGAGTGGAGTCCAGACGGAGAAATTGTACGTAGAACACAGCTACAGGGATGTTTCCCCGGCACAATTAACCCCGGTGGATTTGATAACGACAACAATGCAATTAGAGAAATTACATTTACATTGTACGTTGATGTTGCTATTCCACTGGATCAGTAATAATTAGATATAGAGTGCCATGTATACTATTTACATGGCACTTTTTTATAAATTTTAATAGTTTGAACACATTATAAATACGGTCTTTTTAAGACGTTACGTGGATTATAGATTTTTGGAGGGAAAATTCTATGGCTAATCTAATCACAGAAGCACTTGTTCTACCTAGTGCAGCATCTCACATTTATGGTGATTCATTTGATGGAAACATTACTCTTAGAGCAATGACAACAGAAGAAGAAAGTATGCGTCTAAGTGGAGAATCATTTTTCCAAACAATGTCACAAATCGTAAATGAATGTATTGTCAATAATAAAAAACAAGACGGTTCTTATATTATTGATAGTTCATCTTTTACTGATTTTGACTTCTTTGCGTGTTGCGTGAAATTAAGAATTATGTCTTATGGTAAGATGTATAAAACTATTTGCACTTGTCCGAAGTGCGGATTACAATTTATTAAGAAGGTTGATCTTTCTGAACTGGTATATAATCTTGTTCCGGAAGATTTCAGTGAACCTTATGAACTTGATCCACTACCAATTAGCGGAGATACATTGGGTTGTAGATTTTTGCGTGTAAAAGATATCATTGATATTGAAAAGAAGAAGAAAGTAATGCAAGCAAAGAATCCAATGATGAAAAGTGATCCAACATATAGACTTGAAATGGAAAGAAGAATTCTTACTGTCAACGGTAAGGAACTTGATTTTGTTACCGCCGAAGACTATACAAAAACTATGGTTGCCGGAGATTCTGTTGTATATCACGATAAAGTTGAAAAGTATTCTTTCGGTGTAGTACGAGTAAACTTTACTGATTGTGAGAATCAAATGGGATGTGATGGAAGTGCCTATTGGATTCTAAAACCAGACAGAGAGTTTTTTCGACCCTGCTTGGATGACTAAAGAAGGAATGACTTATGAACAAATGCTTTCTTGGAAATATGAAGAAATATTAAGAGAAAAGCTAGTTATTGCTTGGTTGTCCAAAGGATCAATTACAGTTTCAGAATTAGATAAGATGCCAATAAATGATAGAAAAGTATATTTACATGAACTTCAAAGAGCTGACGATGCAAAGAAGAAAGCTATTGAAGAAGCAAGAGAACAAGCCAGACAAAGACAAATGTTTGGTAAAAAATAATTTTAGGTGGTGAACAATATGGCTTTAGAGAATAATCAAGGTAATCCAATGAGTAATGGTTATACTCAAGATGCCAACAAATTGAATGAATTTGTTATGAAATTAAACACCACAATGGGTTCTATTGAGACACAGCTTGCACAAATATCTAAATCATTAGGTGGTCAATCAAAGTTACTAGAAAAACTTAATGGTAATACAGAAAGAGAATTACAAGAGGAACGTCAGAGAAGAAAAGAAAATAAGAATGTTGAAAAGGCATTGGAAACTTTAATAAAGAATGCAAAAGAATCTCAAGTATCCTCAGAGAAAGTGTTAGGATATCTAACATATAGTAATAAGCAAGGTAAGAAAGAAAATACAAGAGCCGCCGCTGATAGTGCTTTAGGGAAGATAGCAGACTATACAAATAAATTAGAGTTATTACAAGAAAGGTATAACGCTTATCAAAACAATGAAGCTGGAAGTCTAAATAAACTCACAGATCTATTAAATCAGCTTGGGATCAACATAACTAACAATACAAATATAACGGATGCAACACAAGAAGCAGTTGATGATCTTGGAGAAGAATTAGCAAAATTAAAATCAACTATTGATAATTATGAATCACATCAAAAACAACTCTCAGACAATATTAAAAAATTATCTACGGTTGGAAGTGGAACACATTTTCAAAGCACATATCTTCAAAAATTATCGAAAGAGCAAGAAAAATTAAGCTATGCTGAAGACTTTGCAAAAGAAGTAAGTGAAACAAAGAAGTCCGTTGAAGAATCAATAAATGCTATACTAGAGAAGATGGAATCGGCGGATGACAACGAAAAAGTTCTACTTCAAAAACAACTCGGAGTTGCAGAAAAACAAAAGAAGTATCTTGAAAATCTAACTCCACTAACAAATGCTGTAAGAAATTTTACATCAGGTGTTAAAGGTACTCTTATTAGCACTGGAATGAATATGCTTACAGGTCAATTAGACCATCTACAAGATAAATACCTTGATTCATTTATAGAAGGATTTAGCCGAGTTTATCAATCTATTGAAACCACACGAAATAGTATTTCTGCTAGAAGTAAATTAGATGCCGGAGCATTTGAAAGTATCCAAGATACAATTCATGAAAGAATTGAAGCAGAAGGACTCACTGGCGCAATTTCTAATGTTGAAGTTAATGAAGCATTAGTTTCTTTGTCAGCAGCAGGAATCACAAATGAAAAAATGATGACAGAGATAGCACTAGAACAAGCAAAGTTAAAAGCTGCCGGAAGTTCTATCAATCTTCTTAATGAAGAAATGCTTTCTAATATCATGACAAGAGTTCAGTCAGGTGATGAACTTAACGATATACTAAATGTTATTGACCAAATTGAAGCTGCTGTTCAGTATCAAAGAGATGAACTAGGTCAGGATATTGCATTTGTAAACGGTGGAATTGACACTCTTATAAATAATGAACTAAAGAACGGAATAACAAATCAACAAAGTCTTGATGTTATTGCAAGTAATATGCAGGAAGCTGTTGGTATTGCTGGTGGATTGCAAACTATTGGCATTGATCCTAGCTTCATGCAACAAATAGTTACTGAGATAAGAACACAAGATATTCAAAATCTACCTGTATGGCAAGCTGTTTTACATAATAGAGATTTAAGTGCTCAAACACTTGCAGGTTATTCAAATGAGCAGATAGCAGAAATGTTCTTAGATTCATTAAATACATATATGGGTAATGCTGATATAACACAACTTTCTGCTATTAGTAGTGCGTTAGGTCTTGGAACTGATGCAGATACACTCAGAAGACTACAAAGCAGCAATTTCAAGATTGACGTAAAGAAAATGAGTACAGAACAACTGACAGACAACACCGAGAACATTTATAAAGGATTACAAAAATATGTATCTGAAACAGAAAAAACAAATACAGAACGTGAAAACGCAATGTATGAACAAGCAGTACAGGCTGAAAAGATATACGAGGGAGATAAACTTGTTCTAAAAGAAGTTGAAGCTGTTAAATCAGGCGTTAAAAGCATGATAGGTCTTTTAGGAACTCTAGTAGCACAAGGAAGTAAATCTTTGTTTTCAGGTAGAGGTGGATCTCCTACTACTGGAACACAACTTCCAACTGGCGGTGGAACAGCAGGAACACCTGCTGCCGGAGGTGGAGTTTCTAGTTGGTCTTACGGTAAATCAACTGGAAATGTTGGTTTTGATTTCTTGACAGGTGCAAGAGGTACTACTGCCGGAACTGTTGGTAGAGTAGGAATGGCAGGATATGGTGCTTTTAATCTGTTTAAAACAGTCGGAGACAATGTTGTATACGATGAACAAGGTGCTGTTGATGTAGGAGAAACAATACAACAGACAATTCTTGATGAAAATGCTTGGAAATCTTCTGGTGAAATGATTGGTGGTGCTGTTGGAGGTCCGATAGCAGGATATATCATGGGAGAGCTTTGGGGCGGTGCTTTGAAGATAGGAAAAGAAATAGGAGCACACGCAGGAGATTCTATTACAGAAACAATGTATGAAAAAGCATTGAATAAACTTGGTGATGAAAATAAGAATTTAGCAGATTCTTATGAAAAACAAGTCGATGCCTCAGACAAACAAATTCAAGCAATAGAAGAACTTATCAAAGCATCAGATAAACTAGATAAAACAAATTTAGCAATGTCACTTGTTCAAGACTTTGGATATGATTATTCATCTATTTCTGATAAATCAACTGATGATCTTAGAAAGATGTATAAACGGCAACTTTATGAAAAACAGAAACACGCTGAGTATGAAAAAGCAGCTTCCGAAGTTCAAGGAAGAGCTGCAAGTTGGCGTTCTGGAAATGTGTCTGCCCTTACAACTCTTGGAAAACTCACAACAAAGGGTGGAGAACTTTATTTAGGAGATTCAACACTTGATGAATCAGGTGTTTCTGCAAATTATGCACACGCATTATCTTCTTTTGAAGCAGAAGGAAATATAGGTTTCCTAGACAAAGTTGCAGAACAAGTTAAACTGGAAGAAGCATACGGTGACGGAAGATCACGAAGTGATATTATCAAATCTTTACTCGGCTCTGATGCAACCAACGAACAGGTAAGTAATGTTGAGGCATTATTGTCTGAGCACGCTTCATGGGTTGATAAATACAACAGTGCAAACGATAAATTCCACAGATATTGGGGATATGCGAAGGATCTTTCAAAGTCAGAAGAGCCTATGGATATTTACAATATGTATATATCTGATGAATTCCGTAAAGCATATACTACTGACACTGCCAAAAATCTTCCTATTGAAGTTCTTTCAAGCACAAATCTAAAAGACGGCGTTCCAAATCTTCCAAAAACAGGAGGAAGATTCCCATATGATCCTGCACTGTATAAAGGAAAGTTTGCATCCGGTATAACAAGAGTTCCTAGTGACGGGTACGAAGCAATCCTACACACAGGAGAACGAGTATTAACAAAAAGAGAAGCAGAAGTATATAATACAATAGTTCCTGATCTAGTAGAAGCTGTAACTAATACTTATAATACTTATAGTTCTAATCCTTCTTCTGGAAGTTCCGGAGTGAAAGATGAAATCAGTTCTCAAACAAATTCTCTTGTAGATGTTCTAAATAAAATACTTGATGTTCTAACATCTATGAATAGAGGAAGATATACAAATCCTCTAGGAGTTGGAATTTCAAATGCATTTCTAAATATGAATTCTGATGTAACTCAAACAAGTACATCATATAGATAAGATTGGAGGTATCTTGTTATGAAAGCAAATTTTGAAGATAAAAACCTAGTAATAAGATACCTTCAACAATGTTTGAAGGAAACGTATAATGGAACAATTCATATCACAGG
>Ga0247611_10000053_pt1 | contig 209089 bp, 150 predicted proteins | sample 177DNAGHGhighgp2_FD_192422 | JGI IMG/M metagenome (GOLD analysis project Ga0247611, IMG submission 192422) | Sheep rumen microbial communities from Palmerston North, Manawatu-Wanganui, New Zealand - 1770 DNA GHGhigh gp2 | ecosystem: Host-associated > Mammals > Digestive system > Stomach >... | reverse complement strand
CATAGCCACCCTCACCATTTATATAGGCGTTAACTACTTTCTTCTTAAACTCAAAAGAATATTTAGCCATAAAAATACCGACCTCCCAATCGTTAGATTTTGGGTCTAACTTTTGGGGGTCGGTACATAAAGCTGGTCTCTTTTACTTTATGATTCGCTCTTACTCTTTTATTTGATTCTTCTCAGAAAAAACAGCCCCATGGAAATCCATGGGGCTGTCATTTGTTATGTTATCTTTTCGATAACATATGTCATGTTAATTCATGAAGCTCTGGCTTAAGTACGATCTTAAGTCTCTGGAAGTGGATGTTACCCTTAGTATCCTTAACCTTTACAACGATATATGTATATTCGTTATTGTAGAGGTAAGTATCCTTAATCTCGAGCATTGATGGTGTAACCATAACACCATTTACTTCCATAGGTGCGCCTGTAAACGCTGTATTCTTATCTACATAAGCAAGATATCCTGAAGCTATGTAAGGAGCCTGCTTAGAATGTGTCTTGTTGTAAACAAGAACGTGGTTGCCGTCGCCTTCATGATATTCGTTATCAGGATTTGCCTCATCGTAATCAAGATCGTAGTATGCCCAAACTTCTGAAATATCTACAGTTGAGTCAGACATTACAAGATATGAGAACTCAGGGAGGCTACCCTCTGTTACTATTGTCTTATAACCTAAAGTACCATTCTCCTGGATAACACTGTTTGTAAGATTAGCTGTACCAGGTACACCGTTTGATATTACCTGTGTTGAGCTGTGGTCATACAGATTAAGTGTTGTAGACTTAGTACTCTTTCTACCGGTGTTAAGAATGAGGTTGATGAAGAATCTTCTCTCATCATTATTCTCTCTCTTATAACCTGTAATAACAGTACGTCCTGCACCAAGATAGGTTACAGTACCTGCGTTATTACCCTTTGGCTGATACTGATATACAAAATAGTTATTTCCACCATCAAGAGGATTTGCAACATAGTTTGTAGACATAGTACCTGATGTACCACCTGATAATGAATAATATACAATAAGATTCTCATCAGCAACATTAATTGTAAAATCGCCCTCAATAGTTGGTGTTACACGAAGGTTTGCTCCTATACTAAATGGATACATAGTAACAATACCTTCATTATTCTGTTCTGCAGTATTAGTTGCAACTCGATTAGTAGCTGCGAACTTCATCATATCCTTATCAGTATGTGATTTGTTCTCGGCTTCAAGTTCTGGCCAGTATAAGCTATAATTTACCATAGGCTTAGTTCCTGCATCAGTCTGTCCAAGAGCTGTAGCATATGTAAGTATTGTTGGATTCTGAGCTAATGGAGCTACTCCTCCATCATCACTTCCACCACCATCATTAGTTTCCTTAACAATGGCATTTGAAACAGTAATACTGAATTTAGATGTACCACCAGTTGGTGGAATAGAACCCTTTACTTTTCCATTAACCTTTACCGTACCGCCTGAACTATAATAGTCATTTGCACTTGTAGCTGTAATATTAATCTTGATATTATGCTTACCATAGTTATCAGGATTACTTGTCCTATTATCTGTGGCATCCATAACAAATTCACTATTAATATTACCATTAAAACTCATAACCATATTTACTTCGGTAGCTGCTGTATCAACTTTATATGTACCAACAGTATTACCCCATGGATCAACAATATCAATCTGAATCGTTCCCTCATAAGTCTCAGATGATGTTGGCTCATCAGATTCTCCAGTAGGATTCTCCGGTTCAGGTTCTGAATATGCATTAACGCCAAAATATGGAGCAAATTTACGTGTCATATTAACAGTCGAATTTGATGTGAGTGTATCATAGAAAAGCATTGTATGACCACCATTATCAATATATCTAGTAACAGAATCTAAAGCCACATCACTATTCATGTCAGCACCTGCGAAATCTGCAGCAGCACCAAATACTATACAGTTATAGTTCTCAAGTGTTACCTCACCTGAATCATTTACACCTGCATAAAATGCGTAATACTGATACATTTTATGGAAAAACTGCTCGTATATTTTAGCATCTCTCCAAACATAATACAGCTTAGCATATGCATTCAATGTAGCATCATTTTTACTATTTTCGCCAGCAAGTGAGAAAAAGTCATAATATGGTCTTTCATCATATGTATCAAATGAAAGTTCATATGCAATTTCTTCAGCGACAAATTTAGGTGTCGAGTTCTTAACGCTAATTCCGCTATCTCTAACATTTATTAAAAATGCATCAAGATTAGGACCAGCCGATGCAAACTCATCCATCTTAGTATCAAAATTAGAATATCTTATTTTATTAAGTTCTGACTCGACATACGCATTAATAAACTGCGCTCTTTCATCTCCTGTAAGGCCCTTGGTATCTGCTATAGTCTCAGCATCAGCTGTAAATGTAGTAATCTGAGCCTCTGTTGGAACTACTCCAAGTCCAAAGCCATCTGATCTCAACATAAACTTCTGAAGTGCACTTTTTTCAGATGTTGTAAGTGCAGATTTATTATTGTTGATGATCTTCTTCATACCTGTGTATGCGTTTTTAAATTCAACACTAGCCATAGAATACTTACTTCTCAAAGTTTTAATCTGAGATGTATCCTTGCCAGAATATGAATTTGTAACATCTTCAACTAAACCTTCAAACTCACTGATAATAAGAATACTCATATCAACATCATAATCATTCTTTACCTCAGTAAACCAGTTTGTTGACCAATCATCAATTCCCTTACCATATGCATTTGATACACTCGTTTTCTCATAGATATTTAAATCACTGTCATATTTTACTATGCCAAAACGATGTTCATGAACCCCGAGATTATTCTCTACATTTAAACTATATTCTTTACTATCACCATAATCAGGCATACTTTCAATATATAAAGCACTATCCTGATTCTGAGCATTTGAAATATAATTCTTTATGCCATTTACTACTGTATCAACTGGATAATCATTTAAGCTTGCAAATCCTGTACTGTCATCAAAACCACTTGATAATGAAAGAGTCGTATTTCTATCATATTTAAGTTCTGAACCATATCTGTTTCCATATAAAACATCTCTTGATTCCTGACATTCAGTACATAATAAGAGTGAAGTAGGATTCTGCTCTCTACCACCAGCATATGTAGCTATTGCATTATCTGGCATTATCTGAAGAAGATTAATACTAATCTTTTCCTGAGTTGTTCTCTTTATTTTCAGTAAACCTGTTGTTGAAGCCTTAGAACCTGAGTTGTTCTCAACTTCGAGCTTCCAGTAAACAACACCGAAGAAATCTGCATCAAATGTCTTTGTAAGTGTATCCTTAGATCCACTACCGTAATCTACTACTTCATCATCTTCAAAACGGCTGTTTGCATTATCATCAATATAAAGTCTTGATGTGAATCCTGAACCACCTGCAGCTTCATAAGAGAACTTAACTGTTCTGCTTGAGATCCATGTAGACTCATCACCTTCCTTATACTGAACAGGAGCACTTGTCACTACAAGCTTTGGTCTCTTTGACGATCTGTCAAGAGCATCCTTGAACTGAATCTCATTTACACCTGTGCTTCCTGCTGGTGAAGCATAATCATTTCCAAGATAATCAGTAGCTTCTTTACCACCAAATACAGTTACATATCCTTCGTATGTATTACCATACATACCACCGGCATTTGCAATCTTTACTGTATCATCAAAGTCAAAGTTCCATACGATGTTATCTCTTCCGTTAGCCTTATCAGACTGAGCAGATGTGAGGAACTTATACATATTAGATGAAGGATCTATAGCATTTGAAGCTGTAAGTCCTGTAACAGCATCCTTGCCGATAATGACAGGCATACCGTTTTTCTTATATTCCATAAGTTCATCGTACTTATTCTTTGAAATATCATTTGCTTCAAGAGTACCAACAGAACCCTCGCTCTTGCCGTAGTTCTGAGTATAGTCATATGCATCGCCTACTGTGAAGTACATATTGTATACTGTAAGACCAATACTGCTGAGCTTAGATGTCTGGAATGAACCTGTTGCCTTAATACCTGAATTATCGCCACCGATGTAGATAGCATCAAAGTTATCAAGTACTGTCTTCTTGGTAGCATTAAATTCATAAGCTGACATATGAACCACATTTACTTGGTCATAATCAAGACCTGTAGCATGTGCAACCTTTGCCTTTGAAATCTTCCAAGCATAGTAATCAGTTACCATATTAAGCTGTGAACTCTTAATATACTCTCCGCTCTCAAGGAAGCTTGTAAGTGAAGTCTCACCATCAAATGAAATCTCATCTGTAGTAGCTCCGTTAAGAACACCCTGATTTCTAAGATAATACCAGCTGTTTTTAATAGCATCACCATATGAATCATTAGGTCCACCGTTCTGATACATTGGTTTGATACGTCCTGTAATATCCTCAAACTTCATGTTTGAAACATATTCATTATGTTCAAGAGGATCTACAAGACCTCTTATATGTGTTGTTCCGTCAATCTTTGCGAAAAGCTTAGCAAGCTTTGTATCGATTGGATAACTTGGCTCAATCTCAAGTACTGTGTAGAGATTTGATGAATCACCATCTCCACCACCAATACCTCTGTATGATGCACTATTGATGATATCTGCAATATCCTTAACAGCGCCCTTCTCTGTAGCTGACATATAAACCTTCATTTTTGCACCAGATGTAACAAGGATGTTGTCATACTTAGGAGCTTCTGTAGAGGTCATTACCTTACCACAGACATACATATAGTTTTCATCATACTGTGTTCCGCTTCCGCTTCCTGTAGATGTTCCGATAAGACTCTTATCATAGAGAATATGCTGATTTGCCATCATGGCTGCATATAATCCCTGATATGTATCATTGTCGATAATCTTACTCTTAACTGTAGACTCAACAATGATAATGTCGTACTGTCCGAAATCCATAGTTGCGAGATCAGCTGAATTGTATCCGCGATATGTATAGCTTACATAGCTTGGATGTGCATACTTACCAGCATAAGCGCTGTAAAGATCGTTTGTATTTTCAACCTTGTAAAGCTTATCTGTAATAGGGTGTGTTGTAGCAACTTCTACAAGTTTCTTTACATTACCTTCATCATCCTTCAGATCATCCTCGTAAGCACGTGGGCTTGTAACGATTGAAAGACCGCTCTTTGTGAGATCGGATATGCTGCCTGTTTCAGTACCGTCACCATTAATAACGAGTATCTTTGCAAGTCTTGCATAGCTGTTATTTACAACATAATACTCCTTAGTTGCATCCGGAGGAGTTGCGTCCGAATTTGAACCATCATATGGAGTAAGAGCATAGATCTTTGCCCATTTTTCCTTCTGAACATCACCACGGATCTGAATATATGCAGAAGTCTCATGTGTAAAATACTGCTTAGCTGTTCCGTCTGTTGAAGGATTCCAAGCATATGTATATCTCTTTCCACCATACTTCTTAAATACGTTTGTTACAAGGTCATCATAGAAGTTTGAATTCTTGATAACATCATCCTGTGTTGCGATTGGTCCATCAATAATGAATGGAACATAATCTCCGACAGCAGCGCTGCAAAGCTGTAACTTAACAAGCTCTGGGATCTTATTGCTCTCAGTAAAAATACTGCTTGGATCATTATGAACATAGATAAGATCCGCCTTGATAAGATCGTCTACACATTTCTGTATCTGAGCTTCACTTGTAAGTTCGCTTGTTGACCATGGTGTATAGTCTACACAGCCATCTGCCATCATCTCACTTATGGTCTTATAACCATTGAAAACAAGATTCTGGAAGATGTCATAGGTCTTTGTTGTGTCATCATTCATTGCAGAATAGCTTCCTGAACTAAGCTCTACAATATGGAATACCTTGTCGGTTCCCTCATGTGAATTAGTAACGATACGGTCGATATTCGTAATAGTGACAACATCAAAACTAGAACCTGCGTCTGCTCTCTGTAAGACTTCATCATTGTCTCCATTTGCTGCCATCGTAAATGAAAGAATGGTAACAAATGTACAAGCAATCAATAGAAGTGATAATGCTGCGACCAAGATTTTTTTATTAACTTTTCTCATCTGCTATCACCTTCCTTCTACTTAGGGTCTATGAAGACATTAGAGTTTCTGATATTGACCATACCATCAACCGTATATCCAAAACCATTATCAGCAAAACTTAAGCTAAGTCCTACACTCTGACTGTTTACATCAACTGTGCAGTGAGCTGCGCTTACATACTTTCCGTTAGCACTTTCTACATAATTAAGCTTACTTGAGAATAACGTTTCATTTGTTGTTCCTGTTGAGTTAAGCTTTGTCATTATGTCGTACTTCTTACTAATATATACACAGTTCTTATCAAAAATGATTTCTGCTGTACATGTGTCCTTCTCTACACCAACATCACTTGCAGCACCTGCGCCCTTGAATGAACTGTCATAAGGTACGCTGTACTTTACTGTAATCTTTTTAATATAAAGATTACCAAAGCTTGTTGTTGCTGATCCACCGGATTTAACTGTTTTTAAAAGATAAAATGCTGTATCGGTTGAACCTGAATTCTGGATTGAATATCCGTTATCTTCAAAGTTATATCCTGCTGCTCCATCTGACTTTCTTGTAAATGTAATCTCATTTACATTCTGTGAAATGCTCTTTCCAACATTTTTCTTATCAAAATCAATTATGCTGTTGTCTGGTACATTGTAAGCTTCAATCTTAATATACTTAGCCTGAATTATGATATCTGCTATATCATTGTAGGTTTCCTGAGCTGAGTTCTGAACTGAAATATCAGCTTCTTCTTTTCTCAGGATAACAGACTCGTGACTCATAAATCCAACTACCGCTATGATCAGCAGTGCTAATACTGCGATAGCAACCATAAGCTCGACAAGAGTGAAACCTTTATTCTTTTCTTTTTTAAGAATCACCAATTATCACCCCCATCTACTTAGAGCCATGGCTTCCGTTGGCTCTGATATACTTTCTTGCCACCGTATTACCATTTTTCTTCTGAAACTCAAACTCACCAGCACCGCAGACACACTCGCCTCTTTTATTAAATACGATATATACCGCATTTGCATTATCTCCAGGTTCATGATCTGAAACTGTGCTTCCATCAGCAAGGTTACCGTTAAACTTGATCTTAACATAGCTTGAAAGATTTCTTCCAAGTCCTCCGTTAGCAGTTGTACCTGAAACAAAGGTTGATGCTATCGAATCTGTCTTACAGTATCCAACGCAAAGATAATAATCTTCTTTTCCTGCTGGTTTGTAAAGTTTGATACAATAAGTATATTTTAATTCTTCGTCGGAAATACTTCCGTCGTTATTCAGATCGACTGCCATTCCCTTTGCCTTGGCATGCACGGATGCCACTTCGGAATCGAATACCGAAGCTGCATCCTTTGCCTTAGCTGTATTAATGATGCCGATTGAAAGAATAGACATTGTAGAAACAACTGCAATAATGGCAAGAACGATTATCATTTCGACCAGAGAGAAGCCTTCATTGCGTTTGATAGTTTTTTCCATGCTCCATCTCCTATTCCGCATTCTTCATCCAGTTGCTGTACTTAACAACATCCGAATAGTCAATAGTGTCTATCTTCTTGACTGTTTCATCACCATTTTTATCATATGATAAAAGCTTTGAAATGAGTGTTTCCTTAGTATCACCTGCTTCAACAGCGATTCCTCTGTTTCCGCAAAGTGTCTTAAGATCATCAAGTGAAAGTTCATCATACTCTGTACTATAACCATTAAATGCTCTGAGGACTTTTTCAGCATCAATATCCTTGTCTGTCTGAAGCTCTGCGATTATTGCCTTACAGATTTCAGGGTTAGCTGAAATTGATCTCATATTTCCGCCAACAAAGATCTTGTCACCTGCAACGATAAGTCCTTCGAACTTGTTAACACCGTTTTCAAAATAAACATCACCCTTTGTAATGATAATTCCTCTTACAGTGTTAAGACCATCGAGTTCTTCGCAATCAGAAACTCTTACTACTACGTCTCTTGAGCTTACCCATACCTTATAGCCTGAAGAAAGCTGAAGTGAATGGTCGCCTGTGCCGTTTGGTGAAACTTCCCAATCAGGTATTGTGAAATATCTATTGATTGGTGAAAGTGCTGTCGTACCATATGTTGAATCAGCAACAACTGAATCAACAAAGTTTGCTTCAGCTGATCCTGCAGCAAGATCTGTAAGCGAGAACTTCAGATAATTGTAATGCTGCTGGAACTCACTTGCGAGGCCGAGAACTCCTGCAGTACTAGCTGTTGAATATGAAGAACTATCTCCGTCAGCAGATGTAGGTCTTGAAATACCTGCTTCCTTCGAAACATAAATGTTAAATGAATTGCTTCCTGTTGTACTCTTTACGATTTCTGTTAAAGCACCACTTGCATAAGATACTGCATCCGGATCCTCAGGCTTTGTAATAGTACCTGCACTGAAGAGAAGTCCGCTTGTTACATCGGAGTCAAGGTAATCCTTGATTGGGCTGTAATCAACTGATGCTTCAGAAGAACTCTTTCTGAGTTCAGCCATATAAGCAGAAGCAAATGCTGCTGCCATAGATTCTGCATCTGCATATCCCTTTGCATCATTAGCCCATACTCTATCAAAGTCAAAATAGAAATATGTTCTTGTTGATGATGCAGGTGTGATACCTACGCAAGGAACAGCATCTGTGTTTGCAAAGAAGCTCTTGAAGAGGTTGTATCCACTTGCATCATCTACTAAAAGCATAGAGTTGATAGCGATTGTGTAATACTTGCCCTTTGCGTCCTGAGCTTCTGTATATGTTCCGGAACCGTTAGGAATATAGATAAGCTGGTTGCTCTTTACAGAGATACTTTCACCTGTCTTATAATCCTGAACCTTACCATCGTAAGAAATAACATCCTTAACAACATCCTGTAGTGTTCCAGCATCACTTGCATACTTGATCTCACCATTTTCAATAGTCACATCCTCATGCTTTGCTGAAAGCTCGATATATGCCTGACCAGCTACAAAAAGCTTTGTTGTATTTGAGAAATCAAGATTTGAATTATTACCGTTTACTACGATCGCACTACTATTATAATGTGATCTGTCTTCAGCAGTAGCAGGAGTCTCTCCGTACTGATAAATATTTATTCCTGTTCTTCCTGTTGTGTCAGCACCCTGATTGTCAAGAAGAATTGTAGGAGCAAATGTTCTCTTAATCTGAGTGCCGTTACCATAACCATAGTAACCACCGATCAGATTGAAGTTAGAATAATCTGAATTTACTTCAAGGTCATCCTTAACATACATATTGGCAACAAATGTTGCATTTGAGCCTCTCTGTGTGTCAGTATTTCCTACAGTCTGAACAGTATAACCATCAAGAACAACGTTGTCAGCCCAAAGATTTGTATTTGCTACCTTTGTACCAACACTGCTGTATACTGTAAGATCAGCACCATTCATTACCGCTACTGTTCCAGGAATTACCATTGTATTTGCTCGAATGGAAACCTTAGCTCCGTTGATGTAAAGACCTGAGTATTTACTATTCTCATTGTATCCGTTATAAACGATACTCTGATCATTAGACATCTCTGATCTTACTTCCTGTACTGTAAGGATTCCATCTTTGTTCATACCATACTTAATATCAGCAAGTCTTGCATTAAAAAGTGTATGACTTGTAGAATCAGCATACTTTCTGTTAGTAACAGGCTGCATTCTTACGTTGATATCCTGAACCTTACCATCTCCATCAGGTACAGCTGAGATTGTCTGAAGCTGTGTATAGCTGTTAATGGCACTTGAATCACTAACGCCATAAAGGTTGTAGCTCTTATTATAGAAATCAGCTCCACCATAAATGTTTCCGTTTATAGCAAGCGGAACTGCAGCAGACTGATTGATCTCTATACCAGAGTCAGCAACCATACAATAATCAAAAATTGTGGACTTGTTTGCATCAACCGTATTAAACTGTACGTTAAAATCCGGTCTGGATATCTCAACATCAGTTGAGATTGTCTGTGTAAAGGAACCGTTTGCAGAAGATCTGTTATAGTTTGCAGTTCTTCTAAGTACAAGGTTTCTTATAACAATCTTTCCGATCTCAATACCCTCGATACTTCCGTTACCTCCGGTTGGATTAACTGTTTTCTTAATCGTTCCGGCTGTGTCATAAAACTCAACTCTGAGATTATCAGGTACTACCTTAACCGAGCCATTTGATATATATGACTCAAGAAGAGCCTGAAGAGTTGAAATACTTGTGAAAGCAATATCATCCTTGATACCATTCATGAAATAATCCTTAAATCTCTTATTTGCCTCGGTATCTCCGATATTTACATATGCTCTCTTATCTACATCGAACTCAACCATTTCTTCAACAGTCTTTGTATAAGCTTCCTGCATAGTGGTTGTTGTTCTACCACCAAGACCTGCATATACCTCATCCATAGCCTGTTCAACAAAATGGAAATTGTCCTTTGTATTATAATCTACTACCTTAAGTCTATAGGCATAAGCTACCGCAGTAAGCAGGGCTCCTGCTATGATCCCAAGGAATGACAGGGCAACGATTACTAGAATTATACCGGATCCTTTACTATCCTTCTTTTTCAAATTAATCTACCCCCTTTCCTGCGGTGTATCTTACGTCATCCATGTTTCCGTCTACAGACTTCATAACAACTGTAATTGTGAAAAGTCTGTCAGCTGTATTTGTGTCTTCACTGATATGCTTAAGTTTACTGTTTGGAAGTCTGTCTGATTTAACAATATAATCAGGCCATGGCATCTTTCTAAGCTCAGCAAGTTTTGTTGTGTCAAGATTGTTAGTATCTGTTGGATCAGCTTTTCTAATGAGATCATTAGTACTGAACTGTTTATGTGGGTCAATCACGTAATTAACATCCAGATTTGTGAAGATAGTCATAAGATCCTTTGTTGAAGCTTCCTCACCACTTGCAAGTGCAACCTGGATATTGATATTAACAGGTGTTACAGTTTCATCCATCTTTGTATTGTAATGCTTCTTTGTATCACCTGCTGCCTCAACATAATCTGTACCCTTAAGCTGATTGTTATCAGGCTTGATAAGATAAAGCTTTGATTCTGCTGTATCTTCATCATTATATACCTCGATATAATCATTATAAGCGTAAGCCTTTGCTGAGCTGTCCGGTACATATGGTTCATAGATAAGATAGATATCAGGAGACTTGGTTGTATAGAACTTCTTAGCAAAAACATTGTACTTAAGCTTTGCTGTTCCCTTATATCCCTTTATCGAATACTTATCATAGTAACAAGCATCGCATGTTACTTCGTAATACTTAATTGTTGAGCCGTCCTTGACTGCTCTGATAGATATATAGAGAAGTCTGCAGGCTGTTTCATCATTAGAGAAAACATTTTCTCCGTCCTCTCTCATGCTGCCAACCTGATTCTCCCACTCTTCAATATCATTGTCTCTAAGTGTATTCATCTTCTGAGCAAAGATATCTTCTGATACCTGAGCATCAAAGTTTGATGCAATACCCTGAATGATGGCAACCTTTGTAGAATCAAGATCCTGAATAAAACCAAGGCTGACCTTGTTTGGGTTAACATATGTATAAGTACTTGTTGATGGTGTACATACTATCTCACTTACAAGTCCGTCTGTATCGTACTTAACTATAGAGCCCTCATTTGTAACCTTATAACCATTGCTATCCAGATGATTGGATGTGTACAGGTTCTTATCATATACTATACTGTAACCTGCAGCAAGAACATTACTGCTGAGGTCATCAAGTATTGCCTGTCTGGTATACTCACTTAACTTTGGTCCTAACTTAATATTATCCAAATTATAGATATAGGCATTATACTTTACAGTTACACCTGTATCATTACCATCCGAGTCCACCAGTTTACAGAAAACGTCCTGCTTTTTAGTATATGCTGTAATGTTTATGTCTTTTATACCGGCAGAACTGGATGAATCCAGTTCTGCTTTATCGGTTCTTTGAATGAAATTCGTGACATATTCAGCATTTTCTACAGCAGCCTGTCTTTCCTTGGCCTTTCTGCTCGTATTTGATGTCTGAACGATCTGAGTTAAGATAGGTGTGATAAGTAGTCCAAGTATTGCAACGGCTATAACAACTTCAATCAAACTGAAGCCTGAATTTTTCTTTTTCGCCACTTCGCACCACTCCAATTCTTTTTAATAAACAGTTACACTGCCTGTCTTATTTCCGAGCACGAATCTTGGGGAAGTTGTATCATCACCCTTAACCTTGATATAAACAGGTATATCTGTTGAGTTTGTGATATCAACTGTAACTCCGCTAAGATCTTCGGCATCTACTCTGGCTGTTGAACCTACAAAAATCTTGAAATCACTTGAAAGGATTTCTGACTCGTACTGTGCATCGCCAATCTTATATGTTACATACTTCTTGCTATCCTTCTCATAGATTGAGATTTCAAGCTTTGCTGTCTCATTTCCGTCGAAGGAAACGATTGTATCTGTGTTATTAGGATCAACTGCTACGATAACTCCAGCACCTGTAGTATCATTTCCTGCCTTAACAAGTGCGATTGAAAGGTCATGATTTGTTGCGAGTGAATCTCCCTGATCAGCATCATACTTACCTGTTGTAGATCCGGTTGATACAGCGCCTGTACCTGTGAAGATGTTTCCAACTCCATTTGGTACATCTACATTTACAGGATCACCTGTTCTGCCAGGTCCGCTTACTGAGTATGCGTTAAGCGTAACACTACCTGTGTAAACTTCCTTCTTTGTAGCCTCATCATATGCTCTGTTACATGTGATGCTTGAAATATTCATGAAATACTTGTAGTTAGCAATGTACTCCATATACTTCTTGAATCCATCATATGTTCCTTCATATGCGATAGGATAAATAACTGATGAACAAACATAGCTGTCATTTCCTTCATCTGTTGTAGGACCAACACCTACACCCTGAGTTGTAGAAACTGCTGCACCCTGTCCTAATACATAGAAATCCTGAACCTTCTGAAGTCCGATACTTGTATGGATATATCCCTGAGTACCGTTGCTGTCATAAGCCTTCATTTCTTCTTCAACACCCTTGAAGAAAACAACTGCTGCTTCCTGATCAAGGTTTGCTGGATACTTAACAAGTTCCTTTTCGAACCTTTCATTATATTCCTTTGTCTCAGCGATAAGCTGATCTTTCATCTTTGCCTTCTCTTCAAGCTGAGCAAGCTGAGCTCTGAGAGTTACGCATTCATCTTCTGTTGTATTGATCTTATCCTGAATCTTCTTATATGCAAAGATATAACCGAGGACAAGAATACCAATTCCGAGTAAAACTAATAAAATCTGTACATCTGATTTCTTCATATTCTCTTCCTCCTTATTCTGCTGTCTCTAAAAGATCATCAAGCTGAAGTGGTGCATATTCACAAGTAAGCTGGAAGTCAAAGACTCTCTTGTTTGTCTTGTCATCCAGTCTTGATGTGATAGATGAAACATATACGTCATCAATGCACTCGATTTTCTTAAGATTCATGATAAGCTCAGCAATATCATCGTATGATGATGCAGTTCCAGGAATTGCAATACTTGCATCGCTTGATGTGAATGAAAGAATAATAGAGGTTGTTGGAAGAGCCTGCTCTAAGTTCTCAACAAACTCAAGAGCCTGTTCATTCTTGTGTCTTGTTGAAGCTGACATTGTAAGTACATCGATCAGCTTGTTCTTTGCTGCGTCATGTTCCGCAATAATTGTTTCTATTTCTTTTGCTGCTGCAATCTTACGGTTAAGGTCGTCTCTTTCGTCTTCCTTATCCTTAAGTTTATTATTCTGAAGGAACCATACAGCCGCAACTGCTATAAGGCAGAGAACGATAAATACTACAAATGGTATTGTGCTTACTCCACCTGCTGCGGCAGCCTTGCTTCCTGACTTGTTTGGATCGAAGCCCATAGGAGCCATAGCAGCACCGATAGGAGCGATTAAATATACCGGGCTGTATACCTTAAGATCAATATTAGGATCAAACTTAATATTGTAAAGGCTGTCCATAACTCTTGTAGAAACATTGAGCTGTATCTTAAAGAGTCCATCAATACCCTTGATAAGGGCACCATCGCCTGTAAGGAATACATCATCGATTGGACTGTCAGGATTCTTACTTGCGTAGTAATCCATTACACGTCCGATATTGTTGATGAGATATCTGAAGGCACCTGTTGCTTCATTATCATCAAAATCAACTGTTATAATTCTGTCATTCTGAAGAAGTGCCATAGCTGTTGTAGCATCAACACCCTTCTCTTCCATAACTACATTTACAACAGGATTTGTTCCGTAAGGAACTGTTCTCTGAAGGAGAAGCTTGTCTCCCTGAACAATATTAAGAACTGTAGACTCACTACCGAGCTGGATTACCATTGTAGTAGACTGCTCTGTTGTCTGAGTCTTGATAAGCTGAAGCATTGAGTTACCGATATAGTCAAGTGACTCAACCTTAAGTCCGGCAGCAGCACCGAGATCATAATATGATCTAACCATTGTCTGAGGTGCAGCAACTGCCATAACTCTCATTTTCTTGTTGCCTTCTGCATCAGAAATTGTTTCAAGAAGAGAATATGCAACAACATAATCTTCAATATTAACCGGGAAATACTCGGTTGCATTTGCATTAATAATACCTGCTATCTTGTTTTCCTTAACAGCCGGGATTTCAACCTCTCTGTTAACGATCTTTGTTGAGTTCATTACGAAGATAGCATTTTTGTTTGTGATACCAGCCTGTGCAAGCTGCGCTCTGATCTCCCCTGCAATCTTGTCCTGATCTCTGATTATACCATCTTCATACGCATCCTCAGGTGTTTCGAACATGAGAACCTTATGGATATTCGTCTGCTTCTTCTGCGAAGCAGAGATCTCGATGATAGTAATACTTTCATTTGTGATGTCTATTGATAAGACCTTATTACTTTTCGCCATCCTATAGCCTCCCTCGCTAATCAGTAGTTTTATCAGCGGCTTTCGCCCCCATATATTATAGCCGTCAGAGTTGTTGAACTACTGACCGCAAAAAACTAATTAAGTTCTTATAGTATTACTTAATTAGTCATTAACACATTTTATATAAGTTACCTAAAAAAACTAAAAACAATTTTTTAAAAGGGGTGTAAGGGCTTTATGACGAGTTAAAACCCCTACACCTTTTTGTTTAATTAGACCATTCTATAACAAGTTATAATTACTTATACTTCTTGTCTGTAGAAGGCTGAATCTGCCAGTCAGATCCACCGTCTTTTGTTGCGATGTAAACTTCAAGAGTCTCACCATCGATGAATACTGTGAAGTAAGCAGCCTTATCCTTTGTATACTTCATAGGAACGCCTGATGCAAGTGTTGACTTCATCTCTGACTTAAGGTTATCTGTAGCAGATACTGAAAAATGATTTTTATCACCAGCTTTTACAGAAACGATACATCTCTTTCCAGAACCTGCCTGGATCTCTGAGTAGCAGTCCTCGTCAGCCATAGCTGTCTGAACGCCTGTAAGTACTGTACCAGCTGCTGTTACATCATCAGCTCTTCTTGACTTGTCGATGTAACGGATAAGTGCAGGAGCGATAGCTGCTGCAAGGATTGCCATAATAGCAATAACGATGATAAGCTCAACGAGTGAGAAACCTTTGTTTGTCTTCTTCATAAGATTGATTCTCCTTTTCATTTGTTTTAGTTTTTTCATAGTTTTAGATAATATATATATTCCGCTCTCGTCTAACGGATTATATCATAACTATGTGTAACATTTATGTGATCATACCGCATTGGCTGTACCCTCTCTCGTCATCAGGATGATAAAGCCCTAAGCGATATGTATTCACCTTTACATATTTTAGTAACTGTCTACCGCATCGTACATACTCATGATTGGTGAGTAGATAGCAACTACGATAACACCTACTACTGCGGCAAGCACAACCATGATGAGCGGCTCCATAGCAGCTGAAAGTGATTCAACAGCAAGGTCAACCTCTTCCTCATAATAGTCAGCAACCTTTGTCATCATGTCTTCGATATTACCTGTCTCTTCACCGATATGCATCATCTGCGGAAGCATGATTGGGAAGATATCCATATCCTTGATAGGCTTTGAAAGTGGAACACCTTTTGCAACCTGTGTCTTACACTCCATAAGCTTATCTCTGATGATTCTGTTCTTCATGATCTTTGCTGTCTGATCAACAGCATCGATAAGAGAGATACCAGAAGCAAGAAGTGTAGAGAATGTTCTTGAAAATGTTGCTGCTGCAGTCTTGATTGAAAGATTTCCGAATACCGGCATCTTAAGTGCAGCACTTCCGAAGAACTTCTGTCCTGTCGGTGTAACCTTGAACATTTTGATTGCAACTACGATTGCTATAATTATAATAAGAAGCAACCACCATTTTTTAACTAAGAAATCCGAGAAGTTAACCAGCATCTGTGTAGCTGCCGGAAGTTTTGTTCCCATTTCTTCAAACATCTGTGAGAATGTCGGGATAACCTTGATCATCATTATCGCAACAACGACGCCGATAACCACGAGTACAACGATAGGATAAGTCATGGCACTCTTAACCTTCGCCTGAATGTATCCGTCCTTTTCAAACTGTGTAGAAAGTCTTTCGAAACATATCTCCAGCTTACCGGACATCTCACCTGCAGATACCATGTTATAAAGGATTGGCGGGAATACATCCGGGTTCAGCTTAAATGCATCTGCCAGTGTACCACCTTTCTGAACATGCGCCTGCGCTTCCTTAAGTGAATCCTTAAGGACTTTGTTCTCCATCTGATCAGACAGCATATCAAGTGCCTGAATGATAGGAACACCTGCACGAAGAATTGAAGCGAACTGCTTACAGAACACTGCAAGATCTCTCTTCTTAACTTTCTTCTTGCCAAACTTAATCTGAATATCTTTATATTCACTGATATCCAGAATACTGAGTCCTTCACGTCTCAGCTTATCCTTAGCCAGCTCAATACTTTGAGCCTCTACAGAGCCCTTCTTCTGTTTACCCGAAGAGTCCATAGCCTTGTAATTAAACTGTGCCATACCTATTCCTCCGAACATTTTTATAGATTTTTGCCATATCTAAAGTGATAATACAACATTACATAAAATAATGCAACATTTTTGTTAAAATCTGATAAATTTATGGTCAAAAATTCTATGTGTAGATAGTTTTTTTCACTTTGTGTTTACAATTCCTTCATATATAATATAGTGTCTTCATATTAATATAAGTTCTTATGCATAGTTGTCTGATCCTGTGCATAAAGAAGTGCATTATCTCTGCTAATTATGCCGTTTCTGTAGAGCTCAACCAGTGCATCATCCATGGTGATCATTCCCATTCCCTTTGAAGTCTGGATTGTAGACTCGATCTGGTGAGTCTTTGCCTCACGGACCTGTGCTCTGATAGCCGGTGTAGCAAGCATTACCTCGAAAGCTGCAACTCGTCCTTTACCGTCTGCCGTAGGAATAAGCTGCTGAGAAATAACGCCCTCAATAACCATCGCAAGCTGAATTCTGATCTGCTGCTGCTGATGAGGCGGGAATACGTCGATGATACGGTCGATAGTAGCTGCCGCACCGATTGTGTGCAGTGTAGAGAATACGAGGTGACCTGTCTCAGCCGCTGTGATAGCGATCTGAATTGTTTCAGGGTCACGCATTTCTCCTACGAGGATAATATCAGGGTCCTCACGGAGTGCAGCTCTAAGAGCGTTATCAAATGAAAGTGTATCCATTCCCAGCTCTCTCTGGTTAACAATTGCTTTCTTATGTTTATGAATATACTCGATAGGATCCTCAAGCGTAATGATATGTGTTGCAAGATTCTCATTAGCTTTATTGATAACAGATGCGAGTGTTGTTGACTTACCTGAACCTGTAGGTCCTGTAACCAGTACAAGTCCTCTCTTTTTCTTATAAAGTTCAACAACTGAAGGTGGAAGTCCAAGTGCCTCTGGTCTTGGAATAACCGTATCGATCTTTCTGTATGCAGCTGCCATATTTCCTCTGTCCATGAATACATTTACACGGAAACGGCCTCTGTCTCTAACAGAATAAGCGAAGTCGCACTCACCTCTGTCCTTGAGTATTGCTTTGTGTCTGTCGTTCATGGTCATTCCGATACTTTCTGCAGCATCCAGTGCTGAAAGCGGAGGAACATCTACATCGATGAGCTGACCATTTATACGAAGCTTTGGTGGTATTCCTGTAGCGATATGGATATCGGAAGCATTCTTCTCGATAGCCATGCTAAGGAGTTCGTCCATATCAATCATTTGTGTAATCCCCTGTCCTTTCTTAAATAATAATAAATATCTTAGATTCACCAACGGAATAATCCGTTTATATATTTAACGCCATAAATGACGTATAAATATTTTAATAATCATCACCTGTTGTGTAAGTGATCTTCTTCATTTCCTCAAGAGAAGTTATTCCGTTAAGAACGTGCTTACCGGCACTCATCTTAAGTGTTGACATGCCCTCTGAAAGAGCCTGCTTTTCGATAACGTCTGCAGTTGCACCCTTTGAGATAACTGACTGAAGTTCTCTTGAAACCGGCATCATTTCGTATACACCGATACGTCCTGCATAACCTGTGTTGTTGCAGAGCGGACATCCGACCGGCTCGTAAACTACAACATCTTCGTCCATATCTTCAATTCCAAGTGCCACCTTCTCATCATCATAAGCAAGTCTAGGTGTCTTGCAGGCCTGGCAGAGACGTCTTACAAGACGCTGAGCGATAACGCCTACAAGAGCATCACCGATGATATACGGCTCAATTCCCATATCGATGATACGGGTAACTGTAGAAGCCGCAGAGTTTGTATGGAGTGTCGAAACAACAAGGTGACCTGTGATAGCCGCCTGAACGGCAATCTGGGCAGTCTCGCCGTCTCGGATCTCTCCTATCATTATAATATCAGGGTCCTGACGGAGAATAGATCTAAGCGCTGCCGCAAATGTAAGTCCTGCCTTAACATTAACCTGTACCTGATTGATTCCGTCGATATTCGCCTCGACAGGGTCCTCAACTGTAATGATATTAACATCTTCTGTATTAAGTTCCGAAAGTGATGTATAAAGTGTTGTTGACTTACCTGAACCTGTAGGTCCCGTAACAAGGATGATACCATGCGGGTTACTCAGGATACCGTCAAATACTTCAATTTCGCTAGGAGAAAATCCAAGTCCGGACTTCGGTTTTGTAAGTCCATCCTTGGAGGTAAGTCTCATAACCGTCTTCTCTCCGTAAACTGTAGGAAGGATAGAAACACGGACATCAAACTCACGTCTGTCTACAACGATGGTGATACGACCGTCCTGAGGCTTTCTCTTTTCAGCGATATCCATTCCGCCGATGATCTTGATACGGGCTGAAATGGCTGCCGCAAGGCTGTAATCATATGTCATTACCTGCTTTAAGGCACCATCGATACGGTACCTTACACGAACGTAAGTCTCCATCGGCTCGATATGAATATCGGAACCTCTCTGTCTTACTCCGCCTTCAATTATCTGATTTACCAGAAGAACGATAGGTGAATTGTCGATCTCATCGTCCATCTGATTAATTTCTTCTTCAGTAAGCTCTCCTGACTGCTGCTCCTTACGATAAGCTTCAGCAGCCTCCATAGCCTGAGCACTTCCGTAATACTTACCAATGACCTCGTTCAGATCCTCTTCAAACGAAAGCATTGGATCTACCTGAAGTCCTGATGAAATACTGATATCATCAACAGCAACAAGATCCATAGGATCCGCCATGGCAACCTTCAGGATATTAGGATTCTTCTCATCAAATCCTACAGGCATGGCCTTATATTTATTTACAAGGCTGTCCGGCACAAGCTTAAGAACCGATTCATCAATCTTAACGCTCTTTATCTCGCAATAATCAATATTTGTCTGTGCAGTAAGTACAGTGATAAGAAGCTCTTTACTGATAAAGCCCATCTGCATGATGATGTTACCGATTCTTCCACCGCTTTCCTTCTGCTTTGCAAGCGCTTCCTGCAGCTGTTCCTCTGTGATAGCACCTGCTTCAACAAGGAGATCTCCGACACGAATCTTCTTCCTTGCTCCTGCAATCTTCATATTTCCCTACCTCTCCTATTCCGGCGATCCCCCGCCTTATATTAGTTTTTTCTATACCTGAAAATTCAAATTTTTTCCACAATTTCAATCAGTTTATTATATCATAAAAAAACACTAAATAAAAGTATCATATTTACATAATTATTTATATGAAATATGCACTAAAATCTCTTCTCTCATATATTTTAGGTATTTCTGACCTGACTATTCTCCTCAGCAAGCCCGATTCCTCTTCAGCGCCTGTCCTTTTACTCCTCTGCCCTCATCCTGAGCAGCATTCCGGCCGAAAGCCTGATATCTGCAGCTTCGTCTTCATTTTTAAATGAAATGAAGAGCTTCTGACCCGGATGAGGTGCCGACATCATTTCATTTCCCTTTTCATCGGTTATGCCGCTTACTGTAAGAGGGATATTCTCTCCTCTGAAATCCATTGCCTCTATCGAATCGCCTACTAAAAACTTATTCTTCTGGAAAATGACAGCCTTGCCGTCCTCCGTGATCTCTTCAATCTCTCCGAGGAAGATAAAGTTCCTTACATAAGTATTCGAATCATATATCTGGCTGTCGCTGTCCGGCTTGCCAAAATAAAATCCGGTCGTAAACTGCCTGAAGGTGCAGGCAGAAATTTCTTCTTTATAATGTTCAATCTTGCTTCTGTACAGCTCCTCAGACTTAAGGTAATCATCGATAGCTTCCCTGTACGTCCTTGCAGCAGCCGCTACATAAAGCTTTGTCTTCATACGTCCTTCTATCTTAAATGAATATATTCCCGCATCGATCATTTCCGGAATATGCTCGATCATGCAAAGATCCTTCGAATTGAAGATATAGGTTCCCCTGTCATCCTCTTCAACCGGCATATATTCACCCGGTCTGTTTTCCTCAACGAGCGCATATTTCCATCTGCACGGATGAGTACAGAGGCCCCTGTTAGCGTCCCTTCCTGTCATATACGCAGAAAGAAGACATCTTCCCGAATAAGAAATGCACATTGCACCGTGCATAAATGCCTCTATCTCAAGATCCTCCGGGATGTTCTCCCTGATCTCTTTGATCTCTTTCAGAGAAAGCTCTCTCGCACACACAACACGCTTTGCGCCCATCTCGTACCAGAAATTAAATGTTTCATAATTAGTGTTGTTTGCCTGTGTGCTGACATGAAGCTCCATTTCCGGCATTATCTTCTTCGCCAGCATGAAAACGCCAGGATCAGAGATCAGGACAGCATCAAGCCCGATATCCCTGATCTCCCGGAAATACTCCGGAATCTCCCTGATATCATTATTATGAGCAAAAATGTTAACTGTAAGATAAACCTTCGCACCCTTTGAATGAGCATACTCCACGCCCTTCTTCATATCTTCTATGCTGAAATTATCAGCCTTGGCACGAAGTCCGAAACGCTGTCCGCCGATATACACCGCATCTGCACCGTAATCAACAGCGCAGTAAAGAGTATCAAGTCCTCCTGCCGGCAGAAGCAGCTCTACCTTTTTATTATTCTTTTCCATATCAACTCCAGAATTATCGATCATTTAATCCTCTTCCTTATCATTCTGCCATCAATACTTCGGCATCTATAACAACCGTACACGCCTCTTAGTCTTAAAAGCTTCAGCAATTAAAACACGTCATCTTACAACCGACACAGACATTCCGTCTCCAACAGACAGCAGTACAGTCTCAAGTCTCTCATCATTTTTAATATCACGTAAAAATTCACGCATTCTGTCATGAACCGTTCTGTCTCTTTTCTCAACAAGAAAATGCGACTCAAGTATCTCGCCATCCAGGAAAATGTTGTCGCACACGATAATGCTTCCCTTTCTCGAAAGCCTCACCGCCTCATCCATATAATTTTTATACTGAGCCTTTGCAGCATCTATAAAGATCATATCAAATGTGCCGTATTCAGAAACTGTCATTTCCTTCATAACGAGGTACGCATCACCCTGAAGCAGCTTTATCCTTCCAGCCTCGCCGCAGCTCTTTTCGTCTGCCGCATCAGAAGCTTCACAATCAGCCGCAGCTATACTCTTACTCTCACTATGATCCTCAAAATTTCTACCAGCTTCAGCAGCTCTGTCAGGATCCAGCTCAAGAGTAACTATCTTCGCCTTAATCCCTGCCGCAGAAGCCGCTTCTCTCATAAAAAGCGCCGAGTATCCCACAGCCGTTCCGACCTCAAGTATCTTTTCCGGTCTTGAAATAAGAATAAGGAGCTTCAGCAGCTCCCTAGTATTCTTTCTGATAACGGGTATACCGCGCTTACGTGCATCATCATAAATATCCTGCAGGTAACCTGCATCATCCTCAATATAGCTTTCAAGAAATGAATTTATCCTGGAAAAATCAGGCATTGTTCTATCCTCTCATTATAAATAATTACCACTCATTATCAGAGCCGCCGTCCGAACCACCATCATCTGATCCGCCGTCATCTGATCCGTCATCCGAACCACCATCATCTGATCCGCCGTCATCCCAGCTATCATCCGAACCACCGTCATCTGATCCGCCGTCATCCCAGCTGTCGTCTGAACCACCGTCATCTGATCCGCCGTCATCCCAGCTGTCGTCTGAACCACCGTCATCTGATCCGCCGTCATCCCAGCTATCGTCAGAATCACCATCATCCGATCCGTCGTACGAGTCGTCGTCTGAACCATCATTTTCTTCGCCATCAGAATCATCTGAGTTTTCATCAGTATTCTCGGTAGCCTGTGTTGTGACTTCCTCAGTTGTAACCGTACTGTTTTCCGTCGTGGTCAGCCTTATCTTCTTTTTATCCGTCGTAGTTGTCGTTGCGGCAGGTTTTTTGATCTCCCGCCCGCTCAGAAGCTCTATAATCTCATTATAGGTCATTGAAGCCCTGACCTTATATACTCCTGCCTTGATGTCAGTGGTGTATTTACCGAGCCAAAGCTTTGCAGCCATAACATATTTATTCTTGATGACCTTTGCATCGTAAAGAGCCTTGGAGATATCCATGGCTGAAGAATTTTTCTCAATCTCAACAGATACGTAGGCTGTAGCTCCCGCATCCTTTGCCGAATCATTAAAAATATTGTATGTAAGATCAAAAGCCACAGAAAAGCTTCTCACGATAAAGAACACTATGAGCACATCAATAAAAAGCTCAAGCGTATAATACATCGCAGACTTAAGCGTTCTCTCTGCCCTTTTTCCCATTGTTTTTTTCATCTTCACTTTAGCCATTTTCAGATTCCCTCATCAAGAAAATTAAACATAATGTCAGCCGCAGTCATATCCAGCATGGTCTTAAGCAGTCTTCTCAGCGCACTTTCAGCAACTATATAATCATTTACAAGAGAATTATGAAGCAGCTCATCATTTTCCTCGTAAAGCTTCTTCGTCTCTTCATAAGGATTACCGCTGTATTCCTGGATCTCCCTGTTTCTCGCATAAAGCTCTCTCAGCTTTTTCTCCAGATCCTCATTTCTTCTTAAATGATTCTTCGCACTGATATAGGACTTATACTCCCTGGAGCTTTTAAGCATGCTATTCAGTTTTCGGCATTCCTCCATCAGTTCATCCATATCGTTAACCTCTTAAGATCCCCCTGATTTAATTATCTTTAAACTATATATCTTAAACCTCTGAAATGATAGGCAGTATCATCGGACTTCTCTTAGTCCTCTTCCACAGGAACTCGCCCAGAGCATCTTTAATAGAAGACTTCAGTCTGTTCCAGTCCGTAATGCCTCTTCCCAGATTCTCCGCAATAGCCTCCTCGACCACTATCCTGCAGTCTTCGATAAGCGATTCGGATTCTCTCACATATACAAAACCTCTCGAAACGATATCAGGGCCTGCCATGACCGTTCCGCTTCCCTTTTCAAGAGTAAGGGCAACTATGATAAGACCATTCTCCGAAAGATGCTGTCTGTCTCTTAAAACAATGTTTCCAACATCTCCGACTCCAAGTCCATCCACGAGAACTCCGGATGCAGGTACATTTCCTGCTATTCTGAAGGTGTCCTCCGACATTTCAAGCACATCACCTGTGTGAAGGATCTTAATATTCTCCTTCGGTATTCCCATCATGTGCGCAAGCTCTGCATGAGTCTTAAGATGCCTGAACTCGCCGTGCACCGGAATCGCATACTTAGGTCTTGTCAGAGCATACATAAGCTTAAGCTCCTCCTGACATGCATGCCCTGATACATGCGTATCCTGATAAATGACCTTTGCGCCCTTCATTTCAAGTTCATTGATGACCCTGTAAACCGACTTCTCATTTCCCGGAATCGGATGAGAAGAAAATACCACAAGGTCTCCCGGCTTAATCTTTATCTTATTATGAACAGATCCTGCGATCCTTGAAAGGACCGCCATATCTTCGCCCTGGCTTCCTGTTGTTATGTAAACCAACTTGTTGTCCGGATAATTACCGGCCTGATCTATATCGATAAGCGTATTCTCAGGAATCTGGATATATCCAAGTTCTGAAGCGATACTGATGATATTCACCATGCTTCTTCCCTCGACAATACATTTCCTGCCATATTTATAGGCCGAATTGATGATCTGCTGCACTCTGTCAACATTGCTGGCAAAGGTCGCAATGATCATACGTCCGTCTCTGTTATCATCAAATATATGATCCAGAGTCTTTCCTACCGTCTTCTCAGAAGGCGTATAGCCCGGTCTCTCAACATTTGTTGAGTCAGCCAGAAGTGCAAGCACTCCCTTCTTGCCAAGCTCTCCGAATCTCTGCAGATCGATCACTCCGCCGTAAACCGGTGTGTAATCAACCTTGAAATCGCCAGTATGTACTATAATTCCCGCAGGCGTATATATAGCCAGTGCCGCAGAATCCGCAATACTGTGATTTGTTCTTATAAATTCAACCCTGAAGCATCCCAGATTAATGGTCTGTCCGTAGGTTACAATCTTTCTCTTAACGTTATTCGCAAGCTCATGCTCCTTAAGCTTATATTCAATAAGGCCCATGGTAAGCTTGGTCGCATATATCGGCATATTTATCTGTTTCTCAACATAAGGGATCGCGCCGATATGATCCTCATGTCCGTGTGTTATGACCAGTCCCTTGACCTTATCCTTATTCTCGATCAGATAAGTAACATCAGGAATGACCAGATCTATTCCAAGCATTCCGTCATCCGGAAATGACAGACCGCAGTCAACGACAATGATACTGTCCTCATATTCAATAGCCGTAATATTCATTCCAATCTGTTCAAGTCCACCAAGCGGAATGATCTTAACCGGCTTATTACTATTAGTTTTCAACTCAAACCTCCAAATCAATATCATCAAACATTTCATTAAATACCTTGATGACAGCTACAAGTTCTTCCCTATCCTCGATATCGCGAAGATCATAAAAATCATCCTCAGGAGAAGCCATATCGACTAAAACTGAAAATTCTCCGTCTTCCACTTCAGGAGGGGTACTTGAAACAAGGAGATAATGTCTTCCCTGCAGAGTGGTTTCCCCGAGTATATAAAATTCCTCTTCGCCATTTTCGGTCTCAAATTTAATCTTTTCCATTCAAATCCTCTAATTTTTCTTTCTCGTATCGAGATAATTCTGTAAAATGATGGCTGCCGCCATCTTATCGATATATTCCTTACGTCCTGACGAAGCAACTCCGGTCTCGGCAAGTATCCTGTCAGCCTCAACGGTTGTCAGTCTTTCATCCACAAGAATAACAGGAAGGCCTGTTCTTCTTTCCAGCATCTCCCTGAACTCATCGGTCGCCTCGGCTCTCTCGCCAAGCGTATTATTCATATTTTTCGGATATCCCAGAGCAATCTCTGTGACACCATTCTCAGCTATTATCTCTTCAATCTTTGCAAGCGTCTTTCTGAGTTTATTTGCTTTTTCCCTCTCGATCGTCATTAAAGGCTGAGCTGTTATCAGCAGCTCATCAGATAATGCTACTCCGACCGTTTTGGTACCGTAATCAAGACCCATTATCCTCATCAGCGCTTACACCTGCCTGTTCTTAAGCTTGGTATCAATATAGTTCTCCATGAGAACCTCAATGATCTCATCACGTTCTGCCTTCATGATAAGGCTTCTTGCACCCTTGTAGCTTGTTATATATGTCGGATCCCCGCTCATGATATAACCAACGATCTGGCTTACAGGATTATAGCCTTTTTCTGAAAGAGCCTCATATACCTCAGCAATGATCTCAGGCACCTCCAGTGTTGTATCCTTTACAAGATCAACGTCCTGTGTTCTCTGATTATTCATTTTATCACATCCTTATAATTAAGTATCTGATCCGGTCCTCCCATAACGGATGCTTTCTGAATCCCGGCAGGAAAACGTTCTCCGTATTCACCAAAGCAGTGTCCGCATTACAGGAGTGACCCGATCAAAGCCTTTTATATTTTTACTCACAGTTACTAATATACTAACGTATTTCAATATATAACGCAAGGCTTTTTATTTAAGGAAGTCAAATGAGAGCTGTCCCTGCTCAGGCATATCCCCGAGTATTCCGAGCTCAGCCATCTTCTCACATACCGTCTTTGATATCTTCGCGCGGTCACGGAGCTCTTCCTGCGACAGGAAAATGCCGTCCTTTGCAGCTTCCTTAAGCTGTGCCGCCGCCTTCTCTCCCATGCCGTCGATAGAAGCAAGACTCGGCATTATCTTTCCATCTATTACCTGGAAATACTTATCGTCCGCCCTGTAGATATCGATAGGCATGAACTCAAAGCCTCTCGCATACATTTCCTGAACTATCCTCATATCTCTTATACTGTCCGCATCCTTCGCTGTCTGATCCTTCTTATCGATCTTTCGGAGCTCTGCTAAACATTTATCGAGCTTATCACGTCCCTGGCACATCTGCTCATAGCTGAAGGCATTTGCACGTATACTGAAAAATGCCGCATAATAAGCCTGAGGATAATAAATCTTATAATATGCTATTCTCCACGCCATCATAACGTAAGCCGCGGCATGAGCCTTAGGGAACATGTACTTAATCTTCTCGCATGACCATACATACCAGTCCGGTATACCATGAGCTGCCATATCTTCCTTCCACTGTGCCCATTCCTTACACTTTCCGCCGGCAACCTTTCCTTTACGCACATTCTCCATGATACTGAAGGCTTCGCCTGATTCAAGACCCATGTGAATAAGATATACCATGATATCATCACGGCAGCAGATAGCTGAAGAAAGCTTACATTTTCCTTCTTCGATAAGAGTCTGCGCATTTCCGAGCCAAACGTCGGTACCATGAGAAAGTCCTGAGATTCTTACAAGGTCGGAGAAGCTCTCCGGCTTTGCATCGATAACCATCTGCATGGCAAAATCAGTACCGAACTCAGGTATTCCCAGACATCCGAGCGGCGTACCTCCGATATCCTCCGGCTTTACGCCAAGGACATCCGTTCCGTGGAAAAGTGACATTACATTTTTATCATCAAGAGGAACCGCCTTCGCATCTGTTCCGGTAAGATCCTCAAGTCGTCTAATCATGGTCGGATCGTCGTGACCGAGAATATCAAACTTCAGAAGGTTGTGGTCGATGGAATGATATTCAAAATGTGTCGTCGTGATATCCGTAGTCATATCATTTGCAGGCTTCTGGATAGGCGTAAAGCTGTAGATCTCCTCGTGTGCCGGAAGAACTATGATTCCTCCCGGATGCTGGCCGGTGGTCCTCTTAACGCCGGTACAGCCCGCAGCAAGTCTCTCTATCTCGGCACGTCTCTTTGTTATACCTCTAGCCTCGCAGTATTTAAGCACATATCCGTAAGCGGTCTTCTCCGCAAGAGTACCTATGGTTCCCGCTCTAAAAGCCTTGCCCTTACCGAAGATCTCTTCAATATATGCATGTGCCCTAGGCTGATAATCACCCGAGAAGTTAAGGTCTATATCAGGCTCCTTATCACCCTTAAATCCAAGGAAGGTCTCAAATGGTATATCATGTCCTTCCTTCTTCATCTTCGTACCGCATCTCGGACAGTTGCAGTCCGGCATGTCACATCCGGACATACCGCTGAAGCTTTTAACCAGATCCGAATCAAAATCCGTATAGTAACACTCCGGACATATATAATGCGGAGACAGCGGATTAACCTCCGTAATACCTGCCATTGTAGCCGCAAATGAAGATCCTACCGATCCTCTCGAGCCTACAAGATAACCATCGTCATTTGACTTCCACACAAGCTTCTGAGCGATAATATACATTACGGAATATCCGTTTCCGATTATCGAATTAAGCTCCTTCTCAAGTCTGGTCGATACTATCTCCGGAAGATCCGGTCCGTATATCTCATGTGCCTTTTTATAACAGATATCCCTAAGTGTTTTATCCGAATCCTCAATGACAGGAGGCGCCTTGTCAGGACGCACAGGACTGATCTTCTCGATCATATCATTTAACATATTCGGATTATCTATAACTATCTCTCTCGCCTTGTCATAGCCCAGGAAGCTGAATTCATCCAGCATTTCTCTTGTTGTCCTGAAGTATAGAGGCGGAAATGTCTGCTCAGTGCTCTCGCCGTTTTCCGTTGCCTCAGCCAAAGCCTTCTTGGCAGAGCCCTTATTCATATTACCTTCGATAACGATCTCTCTGTAGATAGCATCATCAGGATCAAGGAAATGAACATTTCCGGTTGCCACAACCGGCTTATTGTATTCCTTGCCGAGTTCTACTATCTTACTTACGATATCCTCAAGATCCTTTCTGCATGTCACACGGCTTCTGTCGTCATTTATCATATATTCATCATTTGAAGGCGGCTGAACCTCCAGATAATCATAAAAGCTTACAAGGCTCGCTATATCCTCATCAGAAGCGCCGTTAAGTATATACTCATAAAGCTCGCCTCCGGATGTTCCGGAGCCTACAAGCAGTCCTTCCCTCATTGAATTGACAAGGCTCATAGGCATACGCGGCTTGGCGTTAAAATATGTGATATGCGACTCCGAGATAAGCCTGTAAAGATTCACACGGCCTGTTTCATTTCTGACAAGGATAGTCGAATCATATACTCTTCCCTTACGGATCTTATCTGCCGAAGTACTTCCGAATTCATTCAGCCCCTTAACGGTTGATATGCCCTTGCTTCTGATAAGCTCCATCAGCTTTACGAAAATCTTGCCGGTAACGTCGGCATCATCGCAGGCTCTGTGGTGATGCTTATTTACAACATTAAAATACTTGCAGAGTCTGTCCAGGTTATATCTTCCGATATCAGGTATGAAGACCTGCGCCAGAGTCATCGTATCAAGTGCTGTAAAATCATATTCATATCCCAGTCTGTGTGAGTATTCTCTTATGAAACCGGTATCAAATGAAGCATTATGCGCAACAAGAACAGCTCCCTTACTGAATTCAAGGAACTTTGGAAGTATCACTTCTATTGTCGGTGCATCCGCAACCATGCTGTCATTTATCGATGTCAGCTTCTCAATATTATAAGGAATAGGCACCTCAGGGTTTACAAATTCAGAAAAACGTCCGAGTTCCTTGCCCTCCTTATTTATCCTTACAGCACCGATCTCTATGATCTTGCAGTGCTTAAGCGAAAGACCTGTAGTCTCTATATCGAATACTACAAATTCAGTATCATCTCTGTCGAAATCTTCATCATGTCCGTTAAGTACGAGGGTCTTCAGGTCATTTGCAAGATAAGCCGTAACGCCGAAGATAAGCTTGAAATCCTCCTTCATGGAAACCTCATGAGCTGCTATAGGGAAGCCCTGAACAACGCCGTTGTCGGTTATAGCAACAGCCTTATGTCCCCACGCCTTGGCACGGTCTATCATTTTCTTTATATCTACAACTGAATCCATTTCACTCATAAGTGTATGCATATTCAGTTCAATTCGTTTTTCTTCCTCGTCGTCCGATCTTCCCTTTCGCCAGTCGGAAGCATGCTTAACGCCTGTTATTGATGTTATGTTAACTTCCCTTGCGTATGCATCATAAGCCGGAACGCCCTTGATCTTATAAAACTTACCGGTCTTAAGCTCTTCACGCATTACATCTATATCATCAGGGGCGACAAACACCTTAAATGCTATGGTATCAGTAAAGTCAGTGATATTTGCTGTGATAAGTATCTTTCCTGTACGAAGCTCTCTCTCCTCCATACCTATCACCTGACCGCAAATGCAGACCTCCCCCATATTGTCCTCAAGATGACTTATGGATATAGTTTCACCGTCACAGTTTCGTCCATAGAAGCAGTCCGGATCGTTCGATCTTGATTTCCAGCTTCCTTTGCTCTGCTTTCCTCCGGAATACTCTCTTCCGGTTCCCGGCTTCTTCTTGTCCTTATCATCCGCAGCAGCGTCCTTCTTTGCAGAAGCCTTCGGGTCAGCGTCTTTTGCTGCATTATCTCCTGCAGCAGAAGCTTTTTCCTTATCCGCAGAAGCTGCGTCATTCGTTTTATCCTTACTCTCAGCTGCACTTTTTTCAGGCTCTGCAAAATCATAAACAGCATAAGCATCCGCTTCCATTCCATTATCAAATTCGCCAAGATCATAAAGGAGAGCTTCATCACGGAGCATAAGGTCTTCTTCCGCTCCCTCTGCAGTGGTTTCCTGACCTGCTCCGTAAGGAGCATAAAATGCAGGAGCCGCACTTCCTGAACCGGAAAAATCACCGCCGACAACATAAGCATATTCATCCATTTCAGGCTCTATAGGGAGCCACTCGTCCCATTCTCCTGAAGATGCATCCTGAGCAGAACCTGAGTTTCCGCCTGTGCCATCTGACTTTCCGTTCACACCTTCTTCAGCTCTGCCTGCACCATCTAACTTTCCGTTCGCACCATCTGCGCCGAACACTTTTCCGTCCGTATCGTCTGTGCCTGTACTGTCAGCAGCATCAAAGCTGTTCCCTGCATTACTTCCTGCACTTTTAGATGCAGCTGTATTTCCTGCAGCTCCATTCGCACTTCCCGGTTCTTCGCCTCTATCTGCACCACCATTTCCGGTATGCAGTATCTTCTTTCCGTCCCCTTTACTAAAATAAAAGACAACCTCCACCTTCATTCCGAAGCGCTTCAGAAATGTCTTTTCAAAATAATCTCTCAGCCCGTCCGCTCTTCCTCTCGCCACGAAATTATCCTCGATCGTAACAAAGAGAGAGTTTTCTTCTACTGTAAATTCCGCCTTCTTCATGATCTGGTGATCAAACTCGCTCATTCTTCCTATCTCACACAGGAAGCTGTCCAGATATACATCAAGAAGGGTTTTTAAATTATATTGTCCGGAAAGTACATACCTTTCCTTAAAAACAACATTTGTCTTCCCTTTAGATGTGAAAAGGTGCTCTTTAAGCACCTCTTCAGCCCTGTATATATATTTCTTCTCAATAAGCCTGTCCGCCTCAAAATATACATAGAGACAGTTCTCATTGCTGTCATTCACGATTCTTGTGATCATGACATGTTTAAATATATCAGCGTACTCACTCTCAAGTTTTACATCAGGAAAGACTTCATAAAAACCTTTTCTTTCCAAATTCAGTCTCCTTATCCTTCCCAGCTGTCGAGTTCTGCCCTGAGTGCAGAGAGAAGCTCATCTGCCGGAACCTTTCTTATGATCTCTCCGTGTTTAAATAAAAGTCCTTCATTCTTACCGCCGGCTATTCCGATATCTGCATTTTTAGACTCTCCCGGTCCGTTAACAACGCAGCCCATAACCGCAACCTTTATAGAAAGGTGTTCGTATTCCTGAAGCATTTCTTCTACAGAATTTGCAAGCTCGATGAGAGGTATCTCCGTCCTTCCGCAGGTTGGACATGAAACAAGCTCCGGTCCGCCCTTTCTGAGTCCGAGAGTTCTCAGTATCAGCTTGGCTGTCTTTATCTCCTGAACAGGATCACCCGTCAGCGAAACTCTGATAGTATCTCCTATTCCCTCATTCAAAATGATGCCGAGTCCGATCGATGATTTGATATTTCCCGAATAAACCGTTCCGGATTCGGTAATACCTACATGCAGCGGATAAGATGTCATCTCTGAGATCAGTCTGTGAGTCTTTACACTCATCAGAACATCAGAGGACTTGATGCTGATAACTATATTATCGTAATCGCATTCCTCGATCATTCTGACCTTATCAAGTGCACTCTCAACGATGCCCTCAGCTGTCACGCCGCCGTACTTTGCGATGATATTCTTCTCAAGCGATCCGGAATTTACACCAACACGGATAGGCACATTCTTACTCTTCGCAGCCTGAACAACCTTCACGAGATTCTCCCTGCCGCCGATATTTCCCGGATTGATCCTTATCTTGTCTGCGCCATGTTCTATGGCACGTATTGCAAGTCTATGATTAAAATGAATATCTGCGACGATAGGGATATGTATTCTCTCCCTGATCTTATCAAATGCATCTGCCGCTTCTTCTGTATTTGCGGTCGATCTGACTATATCACAGCCCGCCTTTTCGAGTGCAAGTATCTGTGAAACTGTTTTTTCAACATCTGCGGTAGGAGTATTTGTCATAGACTGTATAGCTATGGGATTTCCTCCGCCGATAGTTACATTTCCGATTTTGATTTTTTTTGTATTATCTCTTATTGACATTTTAGAAGAATACCTTTCGGATATCATTAAAGAATACAAAAACAACAAGTATCATAAGGAGTACAAAGCCTATCATATTGACAAGCGCCTCCTTCTCCTTCGGGATCTTCTTGCCTGATATCATTTCTGCCAGGATGAAGAGTATCCTTCCGCCGTCAAGTGCCGGAATAGGAAGAAGGTTCATAACTCCAAGGTTTGCACTGATAAGAATGCAGAAATTCAGTATGTTCAGCACAACGCTGCTGAATCCGCCTTCCTTCTCAGCTTCGTCTATAACATCACTCATATAATTACCGATTCCAACCGGTCCCATAAGATCATTCATGGAAGCGCCGCCGGTAAACAGCATTTTCAGTGAAAGAAGCGTGGCCTTGATCTGAAGTCTTCCTTCCAGAAGACCGTATTTCAGTTCCTCACCGAAGTTTTTGGCTGCTCTGTAATTTGAGTATACGCCGAAGATATACCTTCCGCTCTCCTCGTCTTTCTTAGGAACAACAGTAACGGTCTGTCTCTCGCCGTTTCTTTCGAAGGTCACCTTAACAGGCGCACCTTCCTTGCCGGCAATAAGATGATACTGCAGCTCACGGAAGTTATAAATCCTCTTACCATCAAGCTTTACTATAACATCTCCTGCCTCGAGTCCTGCCTCGGCAGCACCGCTTCCCTCAACGACACCCGAAATATCTGCAGGGTCAATATAGCAGAAATGGCATATTATAACGCCGAGGATAAATGCAAGTACAAAGTTGAAGAATGGTCCTGCAAAAAGCACTGAAAGCCTTGCAAGGCATGATTTATTGCTGAAGGATCTCGGATCATCACTTTCCTCATCCTCGCCCTCCATCATACAGTAGCCGCCTATCGGAAGCACTCTTAAAGCATATTTTGTCTCATGCTTTCCCCACTTCACGATGGCCGGTCCCATACCGATGGCAAATTCCAGAACCTTTATCTTATTAAGCTTGGCAAAAAGAAAATGTCCCAGCTCGTGAACAAAAACTATAACGCCAAAAACCAGTATTATCGCAATAATTTTCATATTAACTATTCCTTAAACCATAAATGCAGACTTAAGTAATTCCTCTGTCTCCGTTTTTTTATCAAGTATTTCTCTGACCGAAGGCGACGAAATATTCGGTACTCTGTCCATCGCATATTCGATCATTTTATAGATATCAAGAAATGATATCTTCTTCTCTAAGAAGCATCCTACGGCATATTCATTTGCCGCATTAAATATCGTGGTCATCGCCCCGCCCTCTTTAAGGGCTCTATAGGCAAAGTCCAGTCCCTTAAAGGTCTCTCTGTCGGGCTTATCGATAATGATGCCGCTCATCTTAGTGAAATCCAGTCTTTCTCCAGGGAGATATCTTCTCTCCGGATAATACAGTGCATACTGTATCGGAAGCTTCATATCAGGCGTTCCCAGCTGAGCCATTACCGCTCCGTCGGCAAATTCTACCATGGAATGAATTATGCTCTGCGGCTGTACAACAACCTCAATAGCTTCAGGCGGCATATTGAAGAGATATCTTGCCTCAATAACCTCAAGTCCTTTATTTACAAGAGTAGCACTGTCGATAGTAATCTTGTGTCCCATTGACCAGTTCGGATGCTTAAGCGCATCCTCCAGTGTTACATTTTTAAGTTCATCATATTTCTTTCCTCTGAATGGTCCGCCTGATGCGGTTATCAGAAGTCTTGAAGGCTTATTTTCAGTTCCGTCAGCCAGTCTGCTTCCGCTTATACACTGAAATATAGCCGAATGCTCCGAATCAACCGGAAGTATCCTTACATTCTTCTCTTTTGCAAGAGGCATGATAATATGTCCGGCTGTAACAAGAGTCTCCTTGTTTGCAAGAGCTATATCCTTGCCGCATTTGATAGCTGCTATAGTCGGCTCAACGCCTATCATTCCCACGATAGCTGTTACTACAGTATCAGCCTCCGGACAGCAGGCAACCGCAAGAAGTCCTTCCATACCGTACATAACGGTTATACCTGAAAGATCAGCTATAGAAGCCTCCAGCTTTTTGGCATCCTCAGCAGTCTCTACCGAAACAAGAGACGGCTTAAACTCCCTGATCTGCTTCTCAAGCAGCCCGATATTCCTTCCGCAGGAAAGAGCTGCAACCTCTATATCACCATTTTCTCTAACCACCTCAAGAGTCTGGGTTCCGATGGACCCTGTAGAACCTATGATGGATATCTTTCTCATATGATGCTCCTTCCTCATGTTTCGGTGTGTCACGCAAAAGTTTCTGTTTTCTGCAAGCAGAAACATCAACTTTCGTGTGACCCTTTATATCATATAATTAACTAAATAATAAATTATCGGTGCGGTGAAGATCATGCTGTCGAATCTGTCCATGATACCGCCGTGACCCGGAATAAGCTTTCCATAGTCCTTGATGTCATTATTTCTCTTGATGGCAGAAGCCGCAAGATCTCCAATGACTGCAGGCACTGCTCCGAGTGCACCGATGATTCCGAATATAAGCCATGCGTTTGAAAGTTCCTTGACCTGGCTGTTATAAATGATACCGAAAATTGCTCCGAGTATTCCTGCTCCGAGTATTCCTCCGATAAGTCCCTCAATGCTCTTCTTAGGACTGAGCTTCGGAGACATCTTATGCTTTCCGAAGAGAACGCCGGCACAATACGCCAGAGTATCATTTCCCCATGAGCATACAAATATAAGTATTACCATATATCCGCCATTTTCCATTTCTCTTAAGAGATATACATAGGAAAGCATGACACTCACATAGAAAAATGAAGTAAATGCCGCCATGATCTCATGATCACGGAAGGTCGGATATGTGATAACATAAATTGCAAGCAGTATCAGAAGAAAGCCTATAAAGCAAGGAAGTACAAACTCAGTCTTGTCAAAGAAGAGTAATGCATAGTAACCGACAGTTGCAAGATATGCAGCCCCTGCCGGTGCCTTCTTGTGAAGATCGTATACTCTCATAAGCTCAAATACGCCTACAAGCGATATGAAAAGTGTTACTCCGCAGGTTACTGCTCCTCCGAAATAAAGAGTTGCCGTTGCGAGGATCACAAGCACGATCCCGCTGATAAGTCTGGTCACAAACATTATTTTACACCACCAAATCTTCTGTCTCTTTTTGTATAATGCCTTATGGCATCAATAAATGTAGCCCTGTTGAAATCCGGCCACAAGGTATCCGTGAAGAAAAACTCCGAATAAGCCAGCTGCCACGGAAGGAAATTTGATATTCTCTCCTCACCGCTTGTCCTGATAAGAAGATCCGGATCAGGAAGCTCCCAGGTATCAAGGTGCTTACTTATCAGCTCCTCGGTAATCTCTTCCGGCTTAAGACTTCCGGTCTTTACTTCGTCAGCTATCTTTATCATGGCACGTCTTATCTCATCACGTCCTCCGTAATTGATAGCTACCGTAAACTGCAGACCGGTGTTGTTCTTAGTTGCCTCCTCCAGATTATCGATCGCATTGATGATATCCGGCGCAAGCAGGCTCTTTTCGCCAATTATTCTTACACGCATATTGTTTTTATTTGATTTTGAGATAGAATTCTCAAGATACCTTCTGAAAAGGTTCATAATGCCTGTAACCTCTTCAACGGATCTTTTCCAGTTCTCCGTAGAAAAAGCATATACGGTCAGGTATTTGATACCAAGATGATCGGCATCCTCGCAGGCCTGCTCCAAAGCGTCCGCTCCGGCCTTATGTCCGAAATTTCTCGGCATAAATCTTTTCTTGGCCCATCTTCCGTTACCATCCATAATAACCGCAATATGCTCCGGTACATTGAGCTTTTCACCGTCTATTATACGTTCCATATCACGCTCCGGATTAAACTGTCATGATTTCCTTTGTCTTCTCGTCAACCATCTTGTCGATCTCAGCAACATACTTATCTGTAGCCTTCTGGATCTTCTCCTCCTCTACCTTCTGCTGATCCTCTGAGATCTCTCCTGCCTTATTCTGCTTCTTAACAGCATCATTTGCATCACGACGGATGTTTCTTACTGCAACCTTTGCATCCTCACCCTTCTTCTTGATGTCCTTAGCGAGTTCCTTTCTTCTTGCCTCTGTAAGCTCAGGGAACTTAAGATATACGCTCTTGCCATCGTTGCTTGGTGTTATGCCGAGATCTGAGTTAAGGATAGCCTTCTCGATATCCTTAATGCTCTTTGGATCCCAAGGTGTGATAGAAAGTGTTCTTGCTTCAGGAACTGCAACGTTTCCTATCTGCTGCATAGATGTAGGTGTTCCGTAGTATTCAACCTTGATCTTGTCAAGTATATGTGGATTTGCTCTTCCTGCTCTTATTGATGCATAATCAGATGCAAGATTCTCAATAGCCTTCTGCATTTTTTCTTCAAACTCTGTCATTTTTTTCTTCCTTTCCTTTTCACCACTGCGAATGATCCGCATGTTATTTTTAAAATAATAGTTTTAAAGATGCCTCGTCTTTTCCCGGCACCGCTTTATGCTTCGTAAAGTCCTGCTGACTTTTACCAGTATAGCTGTCGCAAAACAATTGGACTGTAAGAACAGCTATACTAATCTGCCGTAACTATGGTTCCGGTGAATTCTCCGGAAACTGTCTTAATGATGCTGTCCTCTTTATTTAAACCGAAGAGCATCATCGGCATCTTATTCTCAGCTGCAAGCACTGCTGCCGCAAGATCGATAACCTTAAGCTGCTTATCAACTATCTCCTGCATGCTCATCTTGTCGATCTTCTTGGCATCAGGATTCTTGTTAGGATCGCTGTCATAAACTCCGTCGATAGCCTTTGCAGCAAGTATCATATCTGCCTTTATCTCGATTGAGAAAAGCACCATGCCCATATCTGTTGAGAAATACGGATGGCCTGTTCCTCCGGCGAAGAATACGATCTCACCCTTTTCAAGATACTCTATAGCCTTGTCCCTGTCGAAAAGCTCTGTCATGCTTCCGCAGAGAAATGGAGTCATTACGTGACATTTAAGTCCTACTGTCCTAAATGTATCAGCAGTGAATATACAGTTCATAACTGTAGCAAGCATTCCGATCTGGTCTGCCTTTGTTCTGTCCATATCGTCAGATGTACGGCCTCTCCAGAAGTTTCCGCCGCCGATAACGATAGCTACCTGAATGCCCTTGTCATGAACCTTCTTAACCTGTCCTGCAACCTCTTTTACAACTTCAGGCGAGAAACCGGTCTTCTTATCACCTGCAAGAGCTTCACCGCTCAGCTTGAGTAATACTCTATCCATCTTCATCCTATTTTCTCCTTGAGTTTTTATTTCCGTTATATTTATTATTATTGTTGTTATTTGATCTCTGTCTGTCTCCGGAGCCGTTTTCCTTATCCTCTGCTCCGTTTTCAGCTTCCTCAGCCTTATCAGCTTCTTCCTTCGCTGAACCCTCTGCTGAAGCGTCCTTTGACTTTCCGAAAATGCCTTCAAGATCTATCTCTGCATATCCCTGTGAGCAGTAACCCTGAATAACTGCACCGGTATTTACCTGAACCGATCTTGTCTTAACATTTCCGACAACTACTGCGGTTGAATCAATGATAACAGGTCCGTCAACATCGATATCACCCTTAACAGCACCTGCGATAACTGCAGATTTTGCTGTAACATTTCCTTCAACTACTGTACCCATACCGATCTTGATAGATCCGTCTGTAGCAACCTCGCCGGTGATCCTTGCCTGACTTGCATATATCTCTCCGGCAGAAACATTTCCTTCTATAACTCCGCCAACAATAAGCTTGCCATCGCATGATACATTTCCTACGATAGTACCGAGTATATCAACCGAACCGTCTGTCTCGATATCACCCTTTATCTTTGTACCCTTTGTGATATAAGTTGTATCGACTGTCATACTCTCTTCAAGTATGCCTGATTCAAGAATGTTCTCTTCAGTCTTTGCTTCACTCTTTAATTCTTCTGTATTGTCAAACTGATTATTCTCCAATTCTGCCACCTCATCCGCTTTATCTTCTTCACTAAATGTTTCCGGCTCCGCCGCAGCTTCTTCCACTGCTTCTTCTACTGTTTCTACAGCCGCTGCTTCATATGTCGCTTCAGCTTCTGTCTCGGTCTCTGCAGGTTCCGCAGCAACTTCCGCTGCATTTGCTTCAGTATTATCAGCCTCTCTATATTCCTCAGCCGCAGCTTCTTCCTCAGCTTCTATCACTGAAATGTCTTCTGCCTCAGCCTCTATCACTGAAACATTCTCTGCCTCCGTCTCAGCTGAAACCTTCTGATCGCTGTATGCTTCATTTTCATACGAAGCTGTCTCATCAGCCGCATTTTCATATTCGTTAACGGCTTCGTCCTTCGCCGCGTTTTCAGCTTCTTCTGCCGCATACTCGTCCATAGCCTTATTATAAGCTTCATTATAGGCCTTTGCGTAAGCTTCCCTGTATGCTGCACTGTAGGTATCATTCTCAGCACCGGTATCTTCAGCCTGAGCATTTGAAGAAGCATCCTCTGAAACCGGATCATCCACAAAGCTGTAATCCGCATTATAAACGTCAGGACTTACAATATATTCTGACGAAGGATCATCAGGAAGTGCATCGAGCTCTTCATCGCTGATAACGCTCTCATCAATAGTACGCTGCCTGAGCTTCTCCATAGCTTCCTCAGCCTCTTCCTTAAGGATAGTCTCAGATACAGCCGTATAAACATTTGCAGCAGATACATTTTCTGAAGAAGTATATTCCGCATTTTCATACGCTTCAGCCGGTGCAGCATAAGCCTCGCCGTTTTCAGCAGCTTCAGCGTTATAGCCTTCAGCAGCCTCCTCAGAATTCTCTGCATTACCTGCAGTCTCCTGAAGCTGTCCTTCCGGATATGCAGCGCCCGCCGCATCTATAGCGTTCTGATTTTTCTTTTTATCTTTCTTTTTCTTCTCTTTCTTTTCCTGGTGAGCCTCATCCTCAGGTAGAAGCTCATTCACAGCCTGAGCAAAATCACGTTTGAAATTCTTTATAAAACCCATTTCATAACCTCATTTCACGAACTATTATCTACTCTTATATCTTAAAATCCATACAAATGATTATTATATCACATATAGCTGTTTACATCTAGCAGACTTTTTTCAAATTTCTTTTTTATGCTTCTTTTTATGATGCCCTTAAGAAATGACCTCTTACCTTTCAAGTATCACACCATTTTTATATGCAGTGAGAAGCTCCTTAAGATCCTCTATCCTGGTCCTTATCTCAGCACCTTCATCTGTATCGCTTATGAGAAGCCTTCTCTTCATAACCTCGGTGATCCTTGTGTCCGCAAGATTCTCCTTACCCTTAACGTAAGGCTTATGTTCGCCGAGCGCTATATGATGTGAATTAAAGATAAGCGTATATCCTGCAATTCCTGTCGTATTATGATATGCCTTCGACATTCCGCCATCTATGACATACAGCTTACCGCCCGCCTTAACCGGACTCTCTCCCTTACTTACCTTTACCGGCACATGACCATTTATGATATGCGCTCTTTCAAGAGGCATTTCAAATTCCTCAAATATTTTATCAGCATACTTTTCCTCATGTGAAAATGTATAATACGGATTATACGGTTCCTTCATAAGCTCCTTGTCTGAAAGGAAGGTATGCTCAAATGTTGTTATCCTGTCCTTACCGAAAAGCGGTGAAACCGGACCACACCAGAGATACCACATAAGGTCTACTGCATCCTGCTTTCCCTCGGCATCTTCCGGAAGGAAATAGGCATCATTTATCTTATTGTTAAGATAATCCATAAGTGCCTTTCCGGAATAGCTTCCGTCCTTCGTCGTAAACTTCTGGAAATGTCCGTCGGCCGTCATAGGTATACAGCCGTGGAAGAGAAGGTTATTGTTCTTCACAAGGTACATGGAACCATGCGAATAAATATATCTGATATGCTTATTCAGCTTGGCTGAATGCTTAAATGAACTCTTTATCGTTCTGATAAGCTCAGCCTCTTCGTCTGAAAGCCTGTAAGGATCATCTTTACTTATAGTCGGGAAGTTATGATCCTTCATCGGATAATCCTTACCGTCTATACATACGGTGCCCTTTTCAAGATCGATCTTATCCAGTAAAAGCCTCTCCGAAAGCATATATTCCGGATGCTTCTTTATAAGCTGTCCCTCAAGCTTAAGCTGTATCAACGTTATAGCCTTGCACATCTTTGCAGCAAGCTCATAATTCACGGTATCATATTTATTCTTATCAAGAAGATGCGGCTTAAACGCCTCGCAGCTGTCATTTGCATATACCTCTGATGCGAACTGCGAAAGCGGTCTTATATTGATGCCGTAGCCATATTCAAGAACGTCAAATGAATTGTAGCTTGTGGCAATACGGAGAACATTCGCTATGCAGGCTTCATTTCCTGCTGCAGCGCCCATCCATTCAATATCATGATTGCCCCACTGTATATCCACATAAGGGAAATTCATGATATCGTCCATAACGATATCCGCTCTCGGTCCTCTGTCGAATATATCGCCGATTATATGCAGATGATTCATAAGAAGATTCTGTATAAGATCCGCAAGCGCTGTTACGAATTCGTCCCCCGCACCAACAGAAATAACGGAGTCTATAATTCCTCTGTAATACAGTCTCTTATCATCGGCATTTTCATTTATATGATAAAGTTCATCTATAGCATGAGCGAATTCCTTCGGAAGCTTTTCCCTGACTCTCGACCTTGTGTGCTTGGAGCCCACCACCCTGCAGATCGCTATGAGCTGACTGATGGTGGTTCTGTAAAAATCATCCGTGATCTCACCTGCGGAATGCATCTTTGAAAGCGTGTTTCTCGGATAAGTTATAAGATTGGTAAGCTCTATCTGGTCAGCTTCCTTCATAAGGCTGCCAAAGGTCTCGTCAACCTTACTCCTGACAACTCCGGAGCAGCCTCTAAGAAGATATCTGAAGCCTTCATATTCGCCATGAAGGTCAGAGAAAAAATATTCATTTCCTTTTGGAAGATTCAGCAGTGCTTCACCGTTTATAATAGCAGCCTGAACGCTGCTAATAGTAGGATAGCTGTCACTTAACAGCTTCAAATAATCAAGATCTCTCATCTTATTCTCCTTAACCCCTGTAAAATTTTCCGGTACTGTTACCGCTTTCACCCCCGACCGTAATACTGCAAAAATATACTTATTACGGTCACTAAAAATCAATATATTAGTATAGCATATAAGCTTCAAAGTGAAAAGAAATAAAAACGCGAACCACTCTGCCGAGGCAGGGTGGTTCGCGAAATACATATTATCTAGAAAGTTGTGAGAGAATCATGAAAAAAACTATGGTTTAAATATAATCCTCAAATATGAACAAAGTATGACATCAAGAATAAATATTTGTAAAAAAAGCGAAAAAACACTCTCAAATCGACTGATTTTTCATGTAATTATACGATTTTTTACATCGTCAAAGCTAAGTTTTACATCTTCAGCAACCTTCTTAGTCACACAGCTGACTATAATTATGAATATAACAGATATAACTACAGCCGCTGCCACACAATTCATTCCCAGATAATCATGGAGAGTAAGCATCTCTCCTCCCTTCGGGATCACCCTTAAGAATTCCCAGATAACTGTCGTAAAAAGTGCCGAAAGCATTCCGGCAAGAGCACCACTCTTATTCATTTTTCTAAAGTATATCGACATAAATGTTGCAGGTCCGAAGAACACAGCAGTAAGCATCAGCATAAATTCGATAAAACGGAACGGATCAACATTTATAAACGAAAGCAGTGTTATGATCACTGCCATCACTGCCATAGTTATCCTGAGTGCAAGAAGATTCTTCTTGATCCTTTTCTTTTTAAGTATATAAGGCTTTACGATCTCAAGATAGCATACAGAAGAGAGTGTGATCATCCTTGATATCATCATTATCACAAGTCCTGCTATAAGCCCGGCAAGTACCACTCCACCGGCGATCTTATACACTGTACTCATGCTGTTAAGCCTATTTATAGTCCTCGAGATAAGCATGAAATAATTATGCTTTTTAAGTATTGCAGGATACATAAAGGCTCTTAAAACAACTCCCGCAACAACCGCAAGAAAGAGCGTTATAAGCGTAAAGAGAAATGCCGTTCTTCCGCCGTGCTTTGCGGTTCTCGCCTTATCAAGAGTCATATATTTCGATAAAAGTCCCGGAAGACCCATTATGACGATTCCCCAGGAAAGCTGGTTGTAAATCTGTGACACAGTGATGCTCTTACCCTTATAATATATAAGGTTCAGGTACTTGCTTACGCCTCCTTTGACTCTGCTGTTCATTACTGCCACGATAAGGTCATCTGCCTTAAAGAGGAAGAAGCAGACTAAGAATATCGCGGTAAATGCTGCAAAGATCATAACTATACTTACTATACTCATCCTTCCTGCCGCAAGAAATCCACCGAGGATCACAAATGCCGTTACAACAAGGACAATTACCGCCATAAGGATATACTGATTGATGCTGAATATATCTGCCAGAAGCCCGCCGAGTATTCTTACGATAAGCGCAGTTATACAAAGCTCGGAAATGATGCTGAACACAGCAGCTGTCATTTCAAGCTTCTCGGAACGCTGTCCGAAACGCCTTCCGTAATACGCAGGGAGCGAATATACATTTTTAAATTTCAGGGAATAACGCATTAATCTGTAGGACATAAGGTACCACGAAAGCAGTGTACCTATAAAAAGTCCCATGATCATCCATGCACCGCCCGTACCGTTCAGATATACATAAGACGGTATAAGGACCATAAAGAACAATCCAAGCTCCGAAAGCTGGCCGAAAAAGCCTATTTCCGAAGGCTTTAAATTTCTGGCTCCTATGCAGAATTCATTCTGGGTTCTTACCTTACCGAAGAAGTAAGCCCCCAGTGCAAGCAGGATGGCCGCATATAGAATTGTAAAAATCAAAAGAACTGTCATATATTAATCTATCGTCTCCATAACAAGAAGATAACCCTCTTTATGGCTTATCTCCCCGGTAATGTCCGTGATCTCATTTGATATACCCAGGCTGCTGCCCTGATACAGACTTAAGTCTGATCCCTCATACTTAAATCCCTTCAGCTCTATACCGCTGACCTTATCGCCAAGCGGCATAAGAGATAGAAAGCTTTTAACCTCTCTTCTCTTTACTGAGATCCTTCCCGGACTGCAAACCCTGATGATATTTCTCTCATTGATGATGACTGCCTTAACGCCCGCATCGCAGGTTTTTTTAAGCAGGGAAATGTTTGCCATCGTGTGATCAAGTCTGGTTCCTGAGGCTCCAAGTATTATTACATCATTCTGTACGCTGATCTCCTCCGGATCAAAAAAATATCCGGCGTATCTTCTGACCATTATATTCTTCGAAGCAATACCCTCTTCTGCATCAGAAGCTGCCCTGCTTCCCGATGTATCAGCCGCCTCAACACTGTTGCCAGCTGTATCAGCCGCCTCAACACCGCAGTTAGCTTCACCAGCTGTCCCTTTGCCGCTGTATGAAGCATCCATCCCACGAACTATCTTTACCGCCAGTTCAACCGCCGCTTCTCCGTCGGTAAAATCCTTTACAGGGCTGTATATATCCTTATCGGTATCACTGTATTTTTCAAGTATGCTGTGATCAACAGAATCGAAATCCCCCAGAGCCTTGTCAGGCATTATTCCGACAGTATAAAGAGCTTCAAGCCCTTTATCAGCAGCTATGACCATAATGTCATCTCGGGTATTATATAAATCTTTAAGCAGCTGACCGTTCACTGTCCCGCCAAGGACCACAAGACATTTTTTCTTCATTCGACCTCCCGATCACTGAAAAACACCGCACAGATAAATGAAAGCACCAGTGCAGAAATAGCAATTAAAACCTTTTTCATAAATATCCTCCGGAAGATCACTTCATGATCTTAAGGAACTTTTCTGTATTTGCCTCAATATCATTACTGAATATTGCAGAGCCTGCAACTATGACATTTGCTCCTGCATCAAGTACATCCTTAAGATTATCCTCCTTGATGCCTCCGTCCACCTCAAGATCGCAGAGCGGATTTATCTCTTCGATCATAGCCCTAAGCTCTCTTATCTTGTCGAAGCTTTCCGGAATAAAGCTCTGTCCTCCAAAGCCCGGCTCAACACTCATGATAAGCGCCATATCAAGCTCAGGAAGAAGCTCTCTAAGTACACTTACAGGAGTCTTAGGCTTTATGGCAACGCCTGCCTTCATACCTGCAGCCTTTATAAGCTCAACCGTTTTTCTGACATCCTTTGTACTCTCATAATGAATAGTCAGTATATCGGCTCCGGCCTTCTTAAATTCGTCTATATATCTCTCAGGTGCTTCTATCATAAGATGCACATCAAGAGGCACATTTTCCGCAGCCTTCTTAACATATTTTATCACAGGAGGACCAAATGATATATTCGGAACAAAAAGTCCATCCATAACATCAACATGAATATAATCAGCCTTTGCATTTACGCAGTGTCTGATATCTCTTTCTATATTACCGAAATCAATCGAAAGCATAGATGGTGCAAGCTTATTCATTACCATTTCCTCCTGTTCTTTATTTCTTCGTAAATTGAAACATAGCTCTGGTATCTTGAAGGAGCAATCTCTCCTCTCTCCAGAGCTGCCTTAACCTCGCAGTCAGGCTCATTTATATGATTACATCCGTCGAATCTGCATTTTCCTTCGCAGGCAGCTATCTCCGGAAATGACATCCTAAGCGAGTATCCGTCCATATCCTGCACAAATATACTGCTGAAGCCCGGTGTATCCATGATATAAGTATCATGCGATATCCGTATAAGCTCTGTATGTCTGGTGGTATTCTTACCTCTTTTGATCTTCTCGGACAGTTCTCCCGTCACAGCATTTGCATGAGGAAGGATAGCGTTCATCATGGAAGACTTTCCGACTCCCGAAGGTCCGGCGAGGATAGTCGTCTTTCCCTCAAGAAGCTTTTTTAATACGTCCACTCCCTGACCGGTATGCGCAGATACGGTAACCACCTTAAATCCAGCCTTGTCATAGATTCCTTTAAGTTCACTGACTCTTTCTGCATCCGCAGAATCCTCTTTATTGAAGCAGATGATGATATCGATATCCTTATCCGCCATCATTACAAGATATCTGTCAAGAAGTCCGAGACTCGGTTCAGGATTTGTCAGCGCAAAAATTATAACCGCCTGGTCAGCATTTGCAGCTGCCGGGCGGATTAATTCTGATCTTCTTTCGCTAATAGCCTCGATATTACCCGTGCAGTCGTCCTCACTGATGATGCTTATAAGACAGTTGTCACCTACAAGAGGCTTGATACCGACATTACGGAATACTCCCTTGGCCTTGCATTCGTATATTTTATCATTTTCGGCGGCAACATAATAGAAGCCGCCGATTCCTTTAAGTATTTTACCTTTATTCAGCATTATATGTGACACCTTTTACTGCACCGATATCAAACATACTTGTGATATCATTACCCTGGCTGTCAATAATGTTGATGATCACAGTTCCTTCATTTGACTCAAGACCTGTAAATGTCTGACTTACACTGTAAGGGAACGCATCAGCACCAAGATCAACATCTGCTACATCGTATGAATTCTCACCTGATACAAATCTTATAGTGATATGAACGCTTCCGCCGGATTCATTGATATACTGGCTGACTGTAGCGCTGTCATAAGGTGTGATCGCACCTGAAATGGTTGCTGAGTAAGTCTTCTTAGACTTTCCGAGGCTGACTGTGAATCCGATAGAGGTTCCCTCTGTAACGCTTGTTCCTGCAGGAACTGTCTGGCTGATAACCTGACCTTCAGGTACAGTCTCGCTGGATTCGTAAGTTACTTCACCTGCTACAAGTCCAAGTGACTCAAGAGCTGCACGGGCTGCTTCCTCAGTCTGTCCCTGAAGTGAAGGAACCTGGATCTCCTGTGGTCCGTTGCTTACGATAAGCTTGATGGTGCTTCCTGAAGCTGCCTTTGTATCAGCTCCCGGCTCTGTTGATATAATGTGATCCTTCTCAACAGTATCGCTTAAAGCATAGCTGTGTGTAACCTTGAAGCCGGCATCAGTAAGTATTCTGTCCGCCTCATCTACATGCTCTCCTACTACATCAGGTACAGCGATCTCTGCTGCGCCTGCACTGACAGTGATAATGATCTTCTCATCAAGAGCGATCTCTGTATACTCATCAACACTCTGCTTGATAACATAATCCTCAGGTACACTGTCATCATTTACTCTTTCAAATTTGATATTTGTGAAGCCTTCCTTCTCGAGCATGTTCTTTGCAGCATTCTCACGAAGTCCGACAACATTTATCATCTTCTTCTTTTCTGCTTCGGTTGAATTTTCTTCAGTTGAAGCAGTTGTATCATCCTCTGATGTTGCTTCTGTAGTGTTGTTATCAGAAGGATCTGTTGTATCTATCTGCTGTGTTGTAGCAGACTTTGAGGTTGTGCTCTCTGAACTGCTCTTGCCGAACTTGAACCATCCGAGCACATTACCGATAAGGATAAAGAGAATTACCGCTATAATGACTGCCGCAGCAATACCTGCTATCATCACTACCTTCTCAAGCTTCGGATCGATGCCTTCCTCGTCATCCTCATCCTTATCCTCATATTCACGGTAGTTATCCTCATAATCGTCATAATCATCAGGGACTACCTTGATACCCTTTTTCTTCGGTGTCTCCGGAACATCATAATCCAGATCCTCTTCATTCATCAGCTGATCGAGTCTGCTCCTGTCAACCTGCTCTCTTGTAACGGTACTGTTTCTTGACTGTCCGCCCTGAGCGCCTGTCTGCTGAACATTTCCGCCCTGCTGATAATTCTGGTAAGGAATGTTCTCAACATTCTTTACGCTGCTTTCTCTCTTGATCGCCTGCATGTCATTCTCGGTAAATTCCCTGGTAGGTGAATTTGGAACCGGAGCAGCTGCAACGATTATATCTATCTTAGGATTATTTTTTACTCTGTTAAGATCCGCAATAAGTGCATTTGCGGTGAGATATCTTCTTTCAGGCTTCTTCTGTACTGCCTTAAGGATAACCTTCTCAAGGCTTGAATAAATGTCCGGATAAAGCTTTCTCGGAGGCGTTATCTCATTCTGTATATGCATGAGTGCAATAGAAACATTAGTATCTCCCTCGAAAGGAACACGTCCTGTAACCATCTCATACATCGTGATACCAAGTGAATAAATGTCACTTCTCTCATCACTGTATCCGCCGCGGGCCTGCTCAGGCGAGATATAATGAACACTGCCCATATTTGTTGTAGACATGGTATTAGAGGTTGCCGCCTTCGCTATACCGAAATCAGTAACCTTAAGAATGCCGTTTGGCCCTACTATGATATTCTGTGGCTTAATATCCCTGTGGATAACATGGTTCTCATGAGCTGCTGCAAGACCTGATGCGATCTGTATCGAAAAATCGATAGCAGTATCCATGTCAAGTCTTCCTCTCTCTCTGATATAATCCTTAAGGGTTATACCATCTACGAGCTCCATGACTATAAAATATCTTCCCTCATCCTCACAAACGTCATAAACGCTTACAATATTCGGATGCGAAAGAGCAGCCGAAGCCTGCGCCTCAACCCTGAACTTTGAAACAAAATTTATATCATTGCTGAATTCAGACTTTAACACCTTAAGTGCGACAAATCTCTTCAGCCTGAGGTCATTAGCCTTATAAACCGTTGACATTCCACCGGTTCCGACAACCTCAATGATTTCATATCTGTCATCTAAGATCAAACCTGGATTTAACATTATCTTACCTCTCGCTTGCGGAAATGACGATAACCGATATGTTATCGTTTCCGCCGTAGTAATTGGCTCTGCTGATAAGAGAATCTACCATTCTTCTCGGATCATCGTCTTCACCGATGATATCTCTTATCTCATCATCCTCAACCATATTCGTGAGACCATCAGAACAAAGCATCACCTTGTCGTTATCTTCTAATGTAACCTGAAAGAAATCCGGCATGACCTCGTCTCTTGAGCCCATTGCCCTTGTGATTATATTCTTTTCCGGATGATTTCTTCCCTTATTTCTATCGAGTTGACCATTTCTAATCAGTTCTTCTACAAGCGAATGATCCATAGTAATCTGCTTTATATCATTTCCAACCACATAAAGCCTGCTGTCTCCGATATTTCCGACATAGAGCTCTTTTCCTATCAGAACTGCCGCAACCATGGTCGTACCCATTCCATTTTTATATTTATCCTTCTCTGCTTCCTTATACACCTCGTTGCTGGCATAGATAAATGCCCTCTTCATAAGTGAAAGAGGATTCTCGATGGTGGACTTCTTCACAAAATCAACAACAAGCCTTATAGCATACTGCGAAGCAAAGTCTCCCGCAGCATGTCCGCCCATACCATCTGCAACTATATAAAGATTTGGCAGAGGACCTACAGGGGAATCACTGAGAAAAATACTGTCCTGGTTATTATCACGTTTTATCCCCGTATCAGTCTTTCCAAATGATGTCATCAAATCTACTCCTGTTTTATCCCGTACTTTCGTCTTAACTGTCCGCAGGCAGCATCAATATCGCTGCCCATACCTTTTCTAATAGTAACATTAATTCGATATTTTTCAAGTATATTTTTAAATTTGTCGACCGCCTGAGTCTCGCTTCCTTTGTAGCTTCTTTCCTCGACCGGATTGACAGGAATCAGATTCACATGGGCATTCATACCCTTTATCAGAGCCGCCAGTCTCTTTGCATGACCCTCGCTGTCATTAACTCCTCTTACAAGACTGTATTCAAATGTCAGCCTTCTTCCGGTCTTTTCAAAATAGTACCTGCAGGCGTCAAGCGTCTCTTTAAGAGTATATCTCTCCGCTACCGGCATGAGTGCTTTTCGCTCTTCGTCAGTCGTAGCATGAAGCGAGAGCGCAAATGTTATCTGCAGCTTTCTGTCCGCAAGCTCTTTTATCTTAGGAACGAGTCCGCAGCTTGAGAGCGTAATGCTTCTCTCGCTGAGGTTATAACCCTTTTCATCCGTTATAAGCTCAATAAATCTCATAACATTATCATAATTATCAAGAGGCTCGCCGGTTCCCATGATGACTATATTTGAAACTCTCTCACCGGTAACCTTCATGGCGTGATAAACCTGATAAAGCATTTCCGACGGAGCAAGGTTTCTGACCAGTCCGCCTATCGTTGAAGCACAGAATCTGCAGCCCATCCTGCAGCCGGCCTGTGATGATATACATACCGAATTGCCATGATGATATCTCATAAATACCGTCTCTATCATCTGTCCGTCCGGCATTCTCATAAGGAATTTGATGGTTCCGTCCTTTTCGGAAACCAGTCTCGTTTCCTCTGTGATCTCCGGTATATCCGCCTTTATCTTTTCTCTTATTTCATTTGAAAGATTGGTCATAAGCGAAGGATCATATATAAAATGCTTATGCAGCCATTCAAAGATCTGCTTTGCACGGAACCCCGGCAGCTTCTTCTCTTTAATATATTCAGTTAATTCCTCCAGCGTCATGGAAGCTATATCCATAATAAGACCAGATCCTTTCTTTATTTCTTCTCCAGAACCGCATAATAAAATCCGTCGGTTTCATCTATTCCCTGAATGAAGAGTCTTTCTGTCAGAAGCGAAAGCGTAAAGCCCTTCACTTCCGGATCACTGTACTCCTCAAGAAGCTTCTTTACCACTTCTTCATTTTCTCCCGGATTAATGGTGCATGTAGAATACAGTATCCTTCCTCCGGTCTTTACATAGCTTACCGCATTATCAAGTATTTTCTTCGAAATATCAGTAAGTCCTTTAAGATCCTCGGGCAGGATTCTGTATTTGATATCGTTCTTCTTACCGATAACTCCCAGTCCCGAACACGGTACATCCGCTATAACTATATCAAAGCTATCTTTAAGCTCAGGCTCTAAGACAGTTGCATCTGCAGCCTCAGTCTTAACGGTTGTAAGTCCGAGCCGCCTGATATTATCATCGATAAGCTCTAACTTTTCTTCTGAAATATCTCTTGAGATAACTTCTCCCGTTCCTCCAAGTAACTCTGCCGCATAGCAGGTCTTTCCACCGGGAGCGGCACAAAGATCCAGTATCTTCATACCCTTTTCAATCTGAAGAGCTTCCACTGCACAGGAAGAGCTTTCTGCCTGAACAGAAAAAAGTCCTTCTCTAAAGCCCGGAATTCTTCTTACGAAATCTATATTTTTAAGTATGAGAGAGTTTTCCGAATACCTTCCGTTCTCGAATCTGATATTCTTCTCCTTAAGTCTTTCCTTAAGAGCTTCCCTGTCGGTCTTTGTACTGTTTACTCTTATGACAAGTCCTCTGTCATTAAACTCGTCTCTTACTATTCTTTCTGCCTTATCTTTTCCGAAGGTCTTTACAAAATACTCATAAAGCCACTTCGGAGTTGAATATTTGATATATTCTTTATCTATATTAAATATCTCTGCCACGCGGTCGATCCTTGCAAGATCACTTTCAGATTTACCAGCTTCTGCCTGCCCATTCTCAGAAATGTCATTCTTTGCAGCATCGCCTTTTGAAGCGCTGTCTCCTGCAGCATCGTTCTCTGTTTCTCCAAGCTTACCCTGAAGCTCCCTGTCAAGATTCCTGAGAACCGCGTTCACAAAGCCCCCAAGGCTTGCCATATTATGCTTCTTAACGATCTTAACGCATTCACTGATGGTCGCTCTTGCAGGGATTGAATCCATGAAAAGCATCTCATAGCAGCCGAGGCGGAGAACATTTCTTACTATCGGCCGAAGCTTATCATATTTCATCTTAATATAACGTCCGAGGATATGGTCTATCAGCATCCTGCATTCAGTCACGCCCTCGACTGTCCTTGTAACATACGCTCTCTCGGACTTATCGCTGAACTGTATCTTTCTGAGCCCCTTATCCAGTGCCGTATTTGAAAATGTTTTCTGCTCTATATCCAACAGGATATCCAGAGCCGTATCTCTTGCCGTTTCTGCCATATTACACTCCGGTTATTCAAATCTCATTCCAACTGTAAGCTTGTTGCCATTTAAAAATGATGCCGCATCCATCATTTTCTTTCCCTCAGGCTGAACCATTCTGATCCTGAGAGCGCCCTTTCCGCAGGCAACCACAAAATTCTTCTTGCCTACTTCAATTATCTCTCCCGGTTCTCCCGACATATCCTCAACCACATCAGCAGCATAGATCTTAAGTCCCCTGCCGCTCAGGCTTGAATATACTACAGGCCAAGGGCGGAGTCCTCTTATAAGTCTTTCGATCTTTACCGCCGGAAGGCTCCAGTCAGCCTTGCCCATTTCCTTAGAAAGCCTTACAGCATAATTACTCTTACTGTCATCCTGAGGAGTTCTCTTAAAGTCTCCGCTGATAACAGCCTTCATCGTACTGAGGATAAGCTCTGCACCGAGCTCTGCAAGTCTGCTTCTTAATTCCTCTGCAGTTTCCTTTGCTCCTATCTCTGTAACAGCTTCTTCTATTATATCTCCGGTATCAAGCCCTTCGGCCATAAACATCGTTGTAACGCCTGTTTCCTTCTCGCCGTTTATAACCGACCACTCTATCGGTGCAGCGCCCCGGTAGTGCGGAAGAAGTGATGCATGGATATTTATGCAGCCGTATTTCGGCATTTCAAGAATACTAAGCGGAAGTATCTGTCCAAAAGCCGCAACGATTATAATGTCCGGTGCAAGGCTTCTAAGCTCTTCAACATTTTCTTCAAGCCTTATCTTTTCCGGCTGGAACACTGGAATGCCGTGAGCTGCCGCACATTCCTTTACAGGTGATGCTATGAGTTTGCTGCTTCTTCCCTGCATCTTATCAGGCTGGGTGTAGCAGCCTACAACATTATATCCGTCATCTATTATACTTTTAAGGGCATTCACCGCAAAGAACGGCGTACCCATGTAAACAACACGTATATCCTTTTTATCCATAACGCCACCTCCATCATTTACACTGCGTTATCACGAAAGAAGCGGCAGTCAAATGACTGCCGTCGATCATTAATTACTCTTCAGTTTCTTCGTCATCTTCGGTCTCTTCAGCAAGATCCTCTTCGCGAGGAAGATCAACTCTGTGAAGTCCGTCAAGTACTTTGTCGCAATATAAAACGCCGTCAAGATGATCCAGTTCGTGGCAGATGCATCTTGCAAGAAGTCCCTCACCTTCAACAGTGATCTCTTCCATTTCTTCATTTAACGCCTTGCAGACAACCTTCATCGGACGTGTAACATCTCCTGCAAGTCCAGGAAGACTGAGGCAGCCCTCTTCACCGGTCTGCTCGCCCTCTGTGGAAATGATCTCCGGATTGATAAGAGTAAGCGGTCTGCCATCCATAACATCGATAACAACTATCCTTTTAAGTATACCTACCTGCGGAGCAGCAAGTCCTACTCCATTGGACTCATACATAGTATCAAACATATCACCTATAAGCTCTCTTATTCTTGCATTCATCTTTGTTACAGGTTTGCATTTCTTTCTGAGGACTTCATCGCCTTCAACACGAATATTTCTGATTGCCATTTATACATCTCCTTATTATCAAATGATCCCCATAGGATCCATATCAAACTGCAGCTCGCAGTCAGTTCCGTTATATTTATCCTTAAAAAGCCTGTCAGCTTCATCTATCAGTTTTATTAGTTTATCATATTTTTCTTCTCGTGCATAGAGAACTCTTCTGTAGTTTTCATTAATTCTTCCTATATAAGCAGGTCCCGGTCCCGTGATCACTGCATTTTCGGAATCCTTAAGCACTCTTCCGGCAGCCTCAGCCATATCCTTTGCAGCCCTGTCCGCAAGCTCCTCATCCTTCGATGTTACGAGAATTCCCAGCATATGTGTCGCAGGAGGAAAATTCAGCAGCTTCCTGTACGACATTTCATAATCATAGAATTCTTCATAATTCTGTGATGCCGAGCAGCTTATCGCATAATGCTCCGGCTGATAGGTCTGAATGATGACTGTCCCCTTCTTATCACGCCTTCCGGCACGTCCTGCCGCCTGAGTCAGAAGATCAAATGTCCTCTCCGCCGACTCATAATCATTATCGAAAAGTGAAAGATCCGCAAGTATTATACCGACTGCGGTAACATTTCCAAAATCATGTCCCTTCACTATCATCTGAGTTCCGATAAGACAGTCCGCCTCATGTCTTCTGAAGGCAGAGATTATCTTCGCGTGTGCATCCTTCGTTGCTGTTGTATCTCTGTCCATCCTGAGAGTCCTGATATCAGGGAAAAGCTGTTTAACCGCAGCCTCAACCTTCTCGGTTCCTGTACCGTAGCCTCCTATCAGACCTGAACCGCAGGAAGGACATTTCTTTGGCATTTCCTCTTCATGTCCGCAGTAATGACATATAAGCTTTCCTCCGTTATGAAGTGCCAGTGAAACATCACATTTCGGACATTTAACTACCTTTCCGCAGCTCCTGCAGGATACAAAGCTGTTAAAGCCTCTGCGGTTTATGAAAAGCATCACCTGCTCCTTCTGACTGAAGGCCCTGTCCATGGTTTCATAAAGCTCCCTGGAAATGATGCTCCTGTTGCCGCTTTTAAGCTCCTCCCTGAGATCGACCACCCTGACCTCTGCCAGACTGCCCATGGCCCTGTTCTTTAAGGTCCACAGCTTATATTCACCAGTCTCCGCCTTATAGAAGCTTTCAATGGAAGGTGTCGCAGATCCAAGCACTACCGCAGCTCCTGAAATCCTTGCTCTCTCCATTGCAGTTTCTCTGGCATGATATTTCGGAGTAGTTTCACTTTTATATGCATTATCATGCTCTTCATCTATAATGATAAGTCCAAGGTTATCATAAGGAGCAAAAAGTGCAGATCTCGGTCCGATGATAAGATCCGTCTCACCTCTTGCCGCCTTCTCAAATTCCTCATACTTCTCACCCTTACTGAGTCTCGAATTGATTATTGAGATCCTGTTGCCGAAGGCAGCTTCAAATCTTGCAACAGTCTGAAGTGTAAGAGCGATCTCCGGGATCAGAACTATAGCACTTTTCCCTTCACGCACGACCTCTCTGACAAGCTCAATATAAACCTCTGTCTTACCGCTTCCGGTAATTCCGTAAAGAAGGTATTTTCCTCTTATTCCGGCTTCATAATCTCTGCTGAAGTCTTCGATTATCCTGCACTGCTCATCATTTAATACTATCTCCTGTGACTCACCGGACACTATCTTTCCTTCACCGGAGATAAGGCTTCCATCTTCCGGCACTATCTGTCCGTCTAAGTCTGCTGTGACGCTTCCTTCCGGAGCTGTATGTACACCACCGGAAATCAGACTGCCGGCTGCCGGCTTTTTCTCATCAGTCTTAGCTGACGATTCTCCGGTTTTTTTTGAGGGTTCCCTCTTCTTTACTTTATCCTTAACAGGAGTAACCGTCTTAAGAGCTGCTATCATGGTCGAGCCGTAGTAATCCTTCATCCAGCCCGCAAGTTCTATCATTTCACTTTCTATGGAAAGCTTTTTCTTCGGAATACTGTCTATATATTTAAGCTTATCTTCATCAAATGAAGCCTCATCACCTATACCGACCACATATCCCTGTCTCAGTCTGTTTCCTTTGCCAAACGGGATGATGACCGGCGTTCCGATATTTATTTTTTCCTTAAGGTCCTCCGGGATCCTGTACTGGAATACCCTGTCAACCTTTTCATGTGATATATCAATGATCACATCTGCAAATCTACCGTTCATAATCCTCCCGATGGAAAACTACAGGCGGACATTTAAGTCCGCCCGAATAGTTTTTTTATGATTAATCGTTATCTCCTACGATCTTAACCTTTCCCTGGTACAGTTCTTCAACAGCTGCTGAGAGAGGTTTCATCTTATCTCCGCCCTCAACCAGAGGATAACTTCCTCCAACTATCTGTCTTGCACGCTTTGCAGTTGCAAGAACGATTGAGTATCTGCTCTGAACAACAGGCTGCTCACCCGGCTCAACATCACTGTTAACAACTGCCATAAGATCTGAATATGATGGATGGAGCATTCCATCCCCTGATTTCTTCTGCAGTGTATCGCTCATCTTTATATATCTCCTTCCAATGTAAACTCATTCTTAATCTGTGCTATGAAGTCTAAATTGTTCTCCTTTGCACACTTCCTGCTTAATATAACAGAATTAACCGTATCAATGCAAGTACTTAAATCATCATTTACAACGATATATTCATAATTGTCGATACTGTTTGCCTCTTCAGACGCTCTCTTCATTCTCTTTTTAATGGTTGCCTCGTCCTCAGAGCCTCTGCCTGTAAGCCTTGCCTTAAGTGTTTCCTTATCCTTTGTTGTGATAAAGATAAGCACAGAATCCGGATACTGATTCTTAATATTCATAGCACCCTGAACCTCGATCTCAAGGATGACATCTCTTCCGGCATTGATTTCATCTTCAACAAATTTTCTTGGAGTACCGTAAAAATTATCAACGTACTGAGCCCACTCGATAAATCCGTTGTAATCGATAAGATTCTTGAATTCATCTACTGATTTGAAATAATACTCTCTTCCGTCTTCCTCACCCGGTCTCGGATTTCTTGTTGTTGCTGATATTGAGAGGCTGTATCCGTACTTTTCTACAAGTCCCTTAACTACTGTTCCCTTACCTGCACCGGAGAAGCCTGATATTACGATAAGTTTGCCCTTTTTATTCATATTAATTCCTCCCTGCCAAACATTTTTATCATTCGATATTCTGTATCTGTTCACGTATCTTTTCTATCACAGTCTTAAGCTCAATACCAATATCGGTAACACTGAGTGCATCCGACTTGGAAAGTATGGTATTTGATTCCCTGTTCATCTCCTGAACTATAAAATCAAGCTTTCTTCCGACACTTCCGCCTTCGATAAGTATCTTTCTGGTTCCATCAATGTGACTCTTAAGTCTGACTATCTCTTCATCAACGCATATCTTATCAGCGTAAATGACAACCTCTGCAGCTATCCTCTGCTCATCAACCGTACCGGCCTCGATCAGCTCCTTTAACTTGCTGCAGAGCTTTTCCTTATATGCAGAAATGATTTCCGGCTCCATGCGCTCGATCTCGCTTACCATCTGATTCATTTCATCAAGCTTGCCAAGAAGATCTGTCTTAAGGTTTTCACCCTCTACTGCTCTTGCTTCGCAGAACTTTTCTCCGGCTTCCCTGAGAACCTTCTCTATGGTCTCATAAAGGCTGCTGTCGATCTCAGACTTCTCCTCAAGAGTAAATACCTCAGGGAAATCAGCGATCACCGTAGGCTTAAACTCTTCGGTAAGAGCAAATTCATTCTTCATTTCCTCAAGATAATTAATATACTCAGATGCGATCTCTTTATTGTATTTTACTACAAGATTTGACTTTGCAAAATCCTCATATGTTACGAAAACATCAACCTTGCCTCTTATAACATAATCCTTGAGGACATTTCTCATAGAAGCCTCAAACTGGTTGAATTTACGCGGCATCTTGATATTTATGTCTGAATATCTGTGATTAACAGACTTGATCTCAATGCCTATCTTCTTGTCAGCATCCACATATTCGCTTCTTCCGAAGCCTGTCATACTTCTGATCATATCGATATCTTCTCCTAAATTAATAATATACTTTTTCTATTTAATTCCTCTGGCTATTTCATCATTATACTTTTCAATAGCCTGTGGACATATATTAGTATCACAGGTGAGTGTTCCTAATGATATAAGTTCCAGAGCGGCAGACATATTATTCGGTGTATACCAGTTATTATTTGCATAAGCTGCCTCTACATCCTTATCACAGCAAAGTGTATAAAGTATGAGTGCAGCAAGTCCCTTATTCGGACAATCATCAGCCACTGCTATATATGAACCGCCCCAGTGATGATACTCAGGTCCCGGACAGAAGCCCCACTGATAGTCAGTGTAAGAACTTATAACATAACTGATCATCCAGTCTCCACCGAAATATCCGAAGATGTTTCCCTTCATATCATCATTCCATTCAGTCCACCACATCTTATCTTCGTTATAATGAAAATATCCGTTATTTACAAACCTGTTATAAATATCCTGCTGTGAGGATGAAAGCGCCTTGTCAGATGTAAGGCCGCAGCCACGGTAGAAATCGCCGGAGCTGCAGAGCATATAATAGCCCGCCTCTTTCATTAAGGCTGCTGTATCAGCAAAACTGTTCCAGTTATCAACAAATTTTCTTACCTCATCCGGATCACTTGTACCAAGTACATCTTCAGCTATATCCTTCCTATAAATGAAGCCTGAAGGGCATACATACGGTGACATTCCTTTAAGCTTTCCGCTAAAGGTTGCTTCATTTATGGTAAATTCATAGGCATCCTTATAATACTTTTCTACTCCAAGGCTTTCCATCGTAGCATATCTTGAGTCATCAAGTTCCCCGTTTAATTCGCCATCATACATAACCATAGAAAGCGGTTCAGATGAGCTTCCGATTTTACTGCTGACTGCATTTATATATGCGTCGTCCGTACTATTTAATCCAAGATCCTTATATACCACAAGATTCTTATATTCAGGATATTTATCATAGAAATACTCCATGAGACTGCCAAATTCACTGTTCCAGCTATAGAGATATATTACATTATCATTGATATCAGGAAGTCCTGCAACCGGATTATTACCAGTGCTGCCCGGCTTATTGCTGTCATCATTTCCAGGCTTATTGCTGTCATCATTTCCAGGCTTATTATCATCATTACCCGGCTTATTACTGTCGTCGTTTCCAGGCTTATTGCTGTCGTCGTTTCCTCCTGGATTAACAGGCTGTTCAGCTGTTTTTATCTCTACCTGACTGTCATCAACCACAAGATTAGTCCTGTAATCAGTATCCTTATAATCTGGATTGATATCAAAGTATCCCTTGATCAGTACATTACCACTGATAGTATTGTTATCCACCTGATTGCTGACATTATATGTAATGGTAAAGCTCTTTGAATTATTTCCGTAATCCTCGACATCAAATCCTACGATCCTGCTTTCATCAAACTCGCCAAGATTATAGGCGTTGTTATAGCTAAGCGTCGAGTTATATGCTGCTCTGCATATTGATCTTTTTACTTCGACTATCTTATTCTCAGGATCACTGAAATCAGTATCAATACTGTCTATCTTCCATTTTCCCGAAGTACCTGAAAGCTTTACATCCGCATTGATCTTTCTGGTCAGATACTCATCATCCATCGTAATTATAAGCTTTGCACTTCCCTTGAAGAAGGAAAACTTTGATTCAACGACCTCTACATCCTTTACCAATGAATATACACCATTCTCACCGGTAATTCCGCCGATATAATACCACTGATAATACGAATCAGGCTGTCCGTAGACATCACTGTAGCCTGACGGTTTTGTTAAAGCATCCAGAAAGAATTCTTTATCCGGAGCCCTGAAGCCAAGGAACCAGATAACTCCGCATGCTATAAGAAGCAATGCTGCAAATACCGAAGAAATGATAATCGCTATCTTCTTTTTATTCTTCTTAGGTTTAACAGGTTTTGGAGATTGTCTATCCTGCGGTGTCTGTCCAAAACCATTCGGCCGGCCAAAGCCTCCCTGTGGTCCCGGCTGTCCATACATTGGCCGACCAAAGCCATTTGGCTGGCCGAAGCCATTCTGCGGCTGTACCGGCTGGCCCGGCATCGGTTGTCCAAAACCATTTGCTTGACCAAAGCCATTTGGCTGGCCGAAGCCGTTCTGCGGCTGCTGTCCCTGCACCGGCTGGCCGAAGCCGTTCTGCGACTGCTGGCCCTGCACCGGCTGTCCAAAACCATTTGGCTGTCCAAAGCTATTTTGCAGCTGCTGTCCCTGCACCGGCTGTCCAAAACCATTCTGCGGCCACTGTCCCTGTGCCGGCTGTCCAAAACCATTTGGCTGTCCGAATCCATTCTGCGGCCACTGTCCCTGTGCCGGCTGCTGTCCTTGTGGCTGAGCCCCCTGCATCTTTACCTCATCCTTGATAAGCTTCGCACCACAGTTGATGCAAAAAGCCATATTTTCATTAATGGCTGCTCCGCAATGAATACAATACTTCATATACCCTCCGTTATAACTTCTCAATTCCCCCGATATCAGGTTCTGCCATCATTGAATAATTTGTATGATATATTACATATCCCGGTTTCGCCTTCGGCGGTTTTTTAAGATTCTTCTTCTCTGTATAATCTATCTCGACCTTCGGTGCATCCTTTCCTGAGGAATAAAATGCCGCAAGTCTTGCCGCCTCTATATAAGTCCTGTCCGGAATATCTCCTTCATCCTTTTTCTTCACTATAACATGCGAGCCCGGCATTTTCTTGGCGTGAAACCACATGTCATTTCCCGACGCCAGTTTAAATGACAGCTCATCATTCTGCAGGTTATTCTTACCTACATACATATCATATCCGTCTGATGAGATATAATGCAGCGGCTTGGACTTTGGAATCATGCCCTTCTGACCGCCCTTACCTTTGATATTTCCTTTTTTCATGCTTCCGTCAGGCTTTGCGTAACCGCTCCTTACAAGCTCAAGCCTTATATCCGAAAGCTCCTCCATATTCTCTGCAAGAAGCAGAGAAGTCTGAACAGATCTTAGATAATTAAGCTCTGCCTCCGTCTCCTCTATAAGCTCTGACAAAGCTTCAAATGTTCTCTTCTTTTTATTATATTTTTCAAAATATTTTACGCTGTTTTCCGATGGCGTAAGCGTGTCATCCAGAGGTATCCTTACTTCTTCGCCATCATAATAATTGATGCAGACCAGCTCCTTATCACCCTTCGATGCACTGTATCCATAGGTATTCAGAAGCTCTCCGTAAATACGGTATTTGTCCCTGTCCTCGGTATCCTTAAGCTGTTCGCTCTGAAGATCGAATTTCCTTGCTGAACGTTCTACCGCATTTGCAAGAAGATGTCTCAGATCCGATGACTTTGAGCTGATGCGGTTCTTTGCAGCCTTCGCATTATAATAATCATATATAAGCTTCGACGCGCTGTCATATTTCTTCTCTTCATAATTCGAATACATTCTAAGGCTGAATGCCGCATATTCCTTTGGACTGTCTCCGTCCATATAAATCGTCGGCTGATAGTCTGCCGCTTTGATCTTTCCCGTCAGCTCCTCAAATACTTCTGCAAGAGCCTTTTTATCTTTTTCCGAAAATGAAGCCGTATCCTGTCTCGGATCAACTCCGGCCCTAAGGCATATCTCTTCTGCGATCTGCGGTGAAAAACCATTTACTGATGTATATATTGCCTTCGCTGTATTAATCTTTTTAAGAGCTATACGCTCTGCAAAATCCTCTCCGGAAAGAGTCAGCGGATCTATCTTTCCTTCTGCCGGAGGATTCATGTATTCTCTGCCCGGAAGGACCTCTCTGACCGAGCTTACGTCCCCGGGAACTCTTTTGATACTATCGATAATCCTTCCGTCGTTATCCACAAGGATGATATTGCTGTGGCGTCCCATTATCTCTATGATAAGTCTCAGCAGGAGAAGGTCGCCCATTTCGTTTCGATGCTCAATGATCATCTCAACGATCCTTTCAAATCTCGGCTGAATTATGTCAACTATTCTTCCATTTCCTATATACTTCCTGAGAAGCATACAGAAGTTCGGCGCCACAAGCGGTGCCGCCTTGCTTTCCTCAGTTATATAAACAAGTGGAAGGGATGCATCAGCCGAAAGCAGCAATTTGAAATTATCATTTCCCTTGATGGTAAGATATATCTCATTATCATCAGTCTGCTGAATCTTACTGACTCTTCCGTTAAGAGCTCTGTCCCTTACTTCCTTTACTATGCTGTTAATCATTATTCCGTCAAAAGCCATAACCGAACCCTTCCGTTACTTTAATTCTGTATATCGTTATAGACATCATAACGCCATCTGCCATTTGCAGACGGCGTTATGAAAGATAATGCTTTTCTAATTACAGTAGTTCATTGTACATCTGCTCATAAAGCTTAGCTGAATTATCCCAGCTGTAATTCTGCTGCATAGCTCTGTACTGAAGTCCTGCCCATGCATCCTTATCATCGAAGAATACTTTCTTCGAATAATTAATGGTATTAAGAAGATCAAATGCATCATAATTTGCAAATGAGAATCCTGTACCTGTTCCCTCATATTCATTGTAAGGGATAACTGTATCCTTAAGTCCTCCTGTCTCTCTGACGATAGGAAGAGTTCCGTAACGAAGAGCCATAAGCTGAGTAAGTCCGCAAGGCTCAAACCTTGAAGGAACCAGCATGGAATCGCAGGAAGCATATATTCTGTGTGACAGATCATCACTGAAATAGATATTTGCAGATATCTTTGCAGGATGAATACCCTGATAATATCTGAACATATCCTCGTATCTTCTGTCACCGGTACCCAGAACGATAAGCTGGGTTCCATCAGTCATGATATCATTCATTATGCGGTCGATAAGGTCAAGTCCCTTTTGATCCGTAAGTCTTGAAACAAGACCGATCATGTATGCATTCGGATCCTCAGGAAGTCCAAGCTCTCTCTGAAGAGCCAGCTTATTTGAAACCTTATCATATCTGTAATTGTCAATATTGTAATTCTTTGCAATCTTAGGATCTGTATTAGGATCCCATACCTGATAATCGATACCGTTTACGATACCCCACAGAGACTGCCATCTTGCTCTTAAGAGTCCGTCGAGTCCTTCGCCGTAATACGGTGTCTGTATCTCCTGTGCATAAGTATTTGAAACAGTCGAGATCTTGTCTGCATAAACAAGACCACCCTTTAACATACTTCCGTCCTTATCAATCTCAAGCTTGTCCGGTGTGAAAAGATAACCCGGAAGTCCTGAGAACTCCTGAAGTGTTTTGATATCCCATCTGCCCTGGAACTGAAGATTATGGATAGTCATTACAGACTTCATATTGCTGTAGAAAGGATTGCTAGCGAAAAGTGTTTTAAGATAAACAGGAACCATACCTGACTGCCAGTCATGGCAATGAATTATATCAGGCTGGAAACCGATTCCTGGAAGTATTGATAAAGCAGCCTTGCTGAAATAGCAGAACTTCTCGATATCCCACTTCACATCACCATATATATTAAAACCATTGAAATAATATTCATTATCGATAAAATATACTGGAACGCCTTCATACTCAAGGTACATCACTCCGACATACTGCTGCTTCCAGCCAATGTCCATGTTAAAGTGCGTGATATATTTCATTTTACTCTTGTACTTTTCAGGAAGGCACATGTAGTTCGGCATGATTATCCTTACATCATATTCATTCCTGTCAAATTTTTTAGGAAGCGTTCCTACTACGTCGGCAAGACCGCCTGTCTTGATAAATGGTACGCATTCAGAAGCAATATAAGCTATCTTTTTCATTCCTACTCCTCCGCCATTACATTTTTTACAAAACACCTGTAATATTTTATCATATTCGCCCGGTTCATTCAAGTAAAGAGAACCCCTGAATCTCTTTAATCCGTCACCGGAAATGTTCATAAAAATCCTTTTACCCTACTCTTTTTTTCAGAATACTTCACCGTATCTGCATTTGATAAATTTCTTTATCTCTTCAACACATCCGCTGATGCCGTAACGCTCTGTACTGAGGGAAATATCATAATATCTGGCATTTTTCCAGTCATGCCCGGTATAATATTTATAATAATCCGCTCTGTGTCTGTCGCGGCTGTTTACATAGGATATAAGCTCCTTCTCAGGCATATCGTGAACATATGAAATACGCCTTACCCTGTACTCAATGGATGCGTGGATGAAAACACTTATAACATCTGCCCTGTCCTTCAGGATGTAATTCGAACATCTTCCAACGATGACGCATGGCTCCTTATCTGCAAGAGCACGTATTATCTCCGACTGATATTCAAAAAGGTCCTTCATTGACAGGAAATCATCACTTTCCTTAGGAAGCTCTTCGCCCTCATGATCTGCATATTTAGTCTTTGCAACAGAAAAAAGAGAGGTTCCCTTGATCCTGTCGTCATGAGCAACATGATTGTCCCTAAGATTTTTGCTGTCGGAAACAAGCTGGAACATCTCACTGTCATAGCAGTTGATACCCAGCTCCTCAGCCAGTCTCTTTCCTACCTTGAGGCCGCCCGATCCGTGTTCTCTGGCAATTGTGATAACAATCTTTCTGTTCATGGCTTTACCTCCTTTTTGTCAGATCATATACCTGGCACCGCATTTCTCAATGCAGGCTCTGGTAAGCACGTTAAGAGCATCTATATAATAGTCCGGATTAAGTCCATAATTCACATTAAATACCGAAAGCTCGGTACATGCAAGAATGATAGCCTCGCAGCCCGCTGCCCTGAGCGGTTCCGCTGCCTCCATGAATTTATGTCTGTCTCCCTTCTCGCCCGCTTTGATCTCATCATAAATGATGGACATGACCTTCTTTTGTCCTTCGGCATCAGGATAAACAGCTTCAATTCCGTGAGCACGGAGAGCCTTTCCGTACATATCATTCTGAACCGTTCCGTCTGTCGCCATAACGCCCACCTTCTTAACATGTCTTGAGGCAGCATAGGCGACAGTCTCTTCTATCATATTTATGAAACGCCCGTCTGTCAGTTCATTAAATCTGTCAGCAAAGAAATGACAGGTATTGCACGGAACCGCAAAATATTCACAGCCCGCAAGCTTCAGCATTTCAATATCCTTCTTCAGAATATCCCACAGATACGCCTGCTTTCCGCAGAGTATGCACTCTGTTCTGTCCGGTATGGTCGCATGCGAGAATATAAGTATATCAAGATGATCCCTGTCTCCGGAAACCGCAGTCTTCTCTATGATCTTTTTATATAATAACTCAGTTGCCTCGGGTCCCATTCCCCCGAGTATTCCTAACATTTTTCTTTCCATTACATCTTCCTTCGATCATAATATTACACATTTATTATTATACCAAATATGCTGAATCTTACAATTAAAATTTCGTCATAATTCCCACTTAAATTAATAACTTTATGTCTTTATCACTCTTTAAAAAGTTGCTCTTCACTATATCCCGCGAAAGTGCTATACTGTAGCTTGTTTTATTAATACAGCATCACTACTGACGCCGGCACGGACGCCGGTTATGACCAAGGCATAAAGTATAAGTCAGTAATAAAATACAGAAAGAAGGACATTAAAATGAAATTCAGAGAAGAATCCTTCATACCTATGCTCTTCGGCGGCGATATCAACACCTACAGTGTTGCCAGAGCATTTTATGAGGAGTATCAGGTTAAATCTTACGTTTTCGGAAAGTTTGCAACAGGTCCGAGCTACGGCAGCAGGATTACAGAATATACAGCAAACCAGGCCATTGATACAGACGAAGTATTCCTTGATACTGTCAGAAAATTCTGCGGAAAGCATAAGGATAAGAAGATACTTACCATAGGCTGCGGCGACTCGTATGTTGCACTTATCAGTAAGCACAAATCAGAGCTTCCAGCAAACGCCATCGCACCTTATATCGATTTTGATCTTATGGACAGCCTCCAGCAGAAGGAGCTTTTCTATCAGCTGTGTGAAAAGCACGGTATCGATTATCCGGCAACAATGGTATATAGATCAGGCGACTCTCTTCCTGCAGAGCTTCCTTTCACATTTCCGGTAATCCTTAAGCCTTCAAACGGCATCAACTACTGGGAGCATCCTTTCGACACCCAGGAGAAGGTATATACTATCGAATCAAGAGAAAGACTTGAAAGCGTTATAAATGACATTTACGGAGCCGGCTACGAGGACTCTCTCATCATCCAGGACATGATCCCTGGAAATGATGAATATATGCGTGTTCTTACATCCTACTCAGACCATAACGGCAAGGTAAAGATGATGTGCCTCGGACATGTTCTTCTTGAGGAGCATACTCCTCATGGTAAGGGCAATCACGCTGTTATCATCACTGAGCCTGAAGACGGTCTCATGAAGAAGGTAAAGAACCTCCTTGAGGATCTTCATTACATCGGCTACTCCAACTTTGATATCAAATACGATTCAAGAGATAAGAAATATAAATTCTTCGAGATCAATACACGTCAGGGAAGATCGAATTTCTACGTTACCGGCTCAGGCTTCAACGTAGCAAGATATTTTGTTGAGGAATATATCAGAAACCGTGATCTTCCGTTTGCCACCGCCAAGAAGGAGCATTTATGGCTCGTTGTTCCAAAGCCGGTTGCAAAGAAGTATGTTAAGGATCCTGAGAATAAAAAGAAGCTTAAGATGCTTCTCAGAAAGGGCAAATTCGTTAACCCTGTATTCATGAAGGGCGACCTTAAGCCTCACAGAACACTCAGAATGCTTAAGCAGCATATCAGCCATTACGGAAAGTATAAGCAGTATTACAAATAAGAGAAACGGAGTAAGCTTTGATGCATAGATCCATAGATTATATAAATATCCTGAAGACAAACGGTCTTCTTGTATCATATAACTGCGGCGAAGAAACCGATATAAAGGGGCTTACTTATGATTCAAATGAAGCCGCTGCCGGCACCCTCTTCGTTTGTAAGGGTGCAGCCTTTAAGGAGCAGTATCTTAAAGATGCCGCTGCAAGAGGCGCAGTCATTTATGTCAGCGAAAAGCTCTATCCTGATGTGGATATCCCTTATATCCAGGTAAATGACATAAGACGTTCAATGCCATTTCTTGCGGACCTTTTCTTCGACAGTGCCTTTAAGAAGATGCGTCTTACCGGCATCACCGGTACCAAAGGAAAGTCAACGACCGCATATTACATAAAGACCATCCTCGACCTTTACGAAAAATCTGTCAAAGGTCCGGAAACAGCCATCAGCTCTTCCATCGATATGTATGATGGACTGAAAAGATATGAATCTCATATAACAACACCCGAATCAATAGAGCTCTTCAGACACTTTAAAAATGCAGCCGACAGCGGTATAGATTTCTTCACCATGGAGGTTTCTTCCCAGGCGCTGAAATATAACCGTGTTGATCTGGTGAATTTTGATATCGGTATCTTTATGAACATATCCGAGGATCACATCAGTCCGATAGAGCATCCTGATTTCGAAGACTATTTTGCTTCAAAGCTCAGGATCTTTGCACAGACAAAGACCGCTCTTATCTGTACCGATTCCGATCATTTTGAAAGGATAAAGGATGCATCTGCCGCATCTGAAAAGGTCATTACCTTCGGTACAAAGCCGGGAAGTGATATCTACGGCTACAACATTAGAAAGATTGATGACGAGATACATTTTAATGTAAAATGTGACCGTTTCGACAGAGAGTTCGTTCTTACCATGCCCGGACTCTTCAATGTTGAAAATGCCCTTGCTGCCATCGCTGCTGCTCTTTGTTATGATATTCCGGAAGACATCATTTATGACGCTCTTCGTGTAGCAAGATCAAAGGGAAGGATGGAGCTTTTCTCATCAAATGATAAGAAGGTCATTGCGATAGTCGATTACGCTCACAATAAGCTTTCCTTTGAAAAGCTTTTCGAATCGGTACTTGCCGAGTATCCGGGAAGACGTATAGTCACAATATTCGGATGTCCGGGCAAGAAGGCCTTACTGAGAAGAAGCCAGCTTGGAACGCTTTCAGGAAAGTACTCCGATATCGTATACCTTGTTCCTGAGGATCCGGGTGATGAGCCTGCAGAGCTGATCTCCAAAGAGATTGCAGGCTACGTTACAGCCGAGGGTTGTCCTTATGAAATCTTTGAAGACAGAGGCGAAGCCATCGAGAAGGCGATAATGGAGATAAGAAGCGGAGCCGCCGGTTCTTCAGTACTGCTTATAACAGGAAAGGGCGACGAGACACGTCAGAAGATCGGAAAGGAATATATACCTTGTCCGTCAGATGCGGAGCTTGTGCAGCAGTTTCTTTTTCTCTACGATAAAACAGCAGTTTTAAAATAAAATACTTTATCACATAACTAAAAAAGGTATCGTACCAATCAGGAGGCACGATACCTTTTTTAGTATTTGTTTTTTTATTCCTCACCACGTATATAATATATAACGTCATCTATGGTCTGCTCATCATCTATAAACATCTCAAAATACATTTTCTCAACATTTGAAAGCGTAAGCTGAAATCTTCTTTTCTTCTTACCCTCGATGATATTCTTTGAAATGTATCTTACATCGTCCAAGAGTACCACATCAACCTTACTGATATATTCAACGATAAGATATGATTCGGTTACATATATATTTCCATTTTTGTAAAGGAGCTTCTTCCTGAGTTCCCTGTCAAGGCTGGTGATTACCGCCTTTACCTTACCGTATTTTTTAAGGCTTCTTGCCTGACGTGTTATGGACGGCAGTCTGCAGGCTATCAGTAAATACAGTAAAAGTGCCAGAAGTGCGGTTGCAAGAAGATAATGCATTATCTTCAGAGCAATTATCCACATCTCAGGATATTTCAGCTGATCCATTATATAGATACTTCCGGTTCCATCCATGGATGCACCCTGTAGCCCGAGGCTTTCAATATACTCATTCATTATATGCTCCGTAGTTGGTTTGTCCCTGACTATACGGAACTTCATTTTACTGTATTCACCTCTGTCAGCCTTCTTTGCTGATTCATTATTCAGTATGAAGAAATATACCTTCCCGTCCTTATAAGCAAAATAGTAGCTTCCCATCTTCTCATCATCCGCCACATTATCAAAGCCCGCATAGCTAAGCTTCTCCGGCATAAAGATGACATTTCTCATATCTCCAATATAGAAGGCCTCCTGCTGTGTAAGGTCATCCATTTCATATGTACTGACATTTTTGTGATTTCTTGTATTCATCACGGTAAATATCAGCGCTGCCAAAATGATTATCTGCGGGATAGCCATAAGGATCAGATTTCTGACCAGTATGCCCGTAAATCTTTTTTTATACATTATTCTACCCAGATTTCTTATTTAATACCCTTATATTTATATCCGGCAGCCTGTACTGCTTCTCTTATCGCAGCCTCGTCGAGCGCTGCATCCGCGTTAAGGCTGAGCTTTGCCTTTCCTTCCTTATGGCTTATCTCAGTTACAGCTGCAAATGGAAGAAGGTTCAGTGCATCACTTACTCTTTTCTCGCAGTGTTCGCACATCATTCCCTTGATCCTGACGGTTACTGTATTATCATCTGAAAACTTTATCATATTAAGTCTTAATGCATTTGTGACAACACAGAAGCTTGAAAGGCTCATAGCCAGGGCTCCGAACATAGGACTGAGTTTCAGTCCCCAGATAGGATAGTATACTCCTGCTGCAAGAGGAATTCCAATAATATTATAAAAAAATGCCCAGAAAAGATTCTGATGTACGTTTTTCAGCGTTGCCCTGCTGAGTTTTATGGCTCTCGGAACATCTGACAGACGGCTCTTCATAAGGACTACATCTGCTGCATCTATCGCAACATCTGTTCCCGCCCCGATCGCAAATCCGATATCCGCACCGGTAAGAGCAGGAGCATCATTTATACCGTCACCTACCATAAGTACCTTGCCATACTTTTCCTTTAATTCCTTTACAGCCTTTTCCTTACCCTCCGGACGTACATTTGCGATGATCTCATCCACACCTGCTTCAGCCGCAACAGCCTTTGCAGTCTTCTCATTATCGCCCGTCAGCATGATCACCTTAACATCCATGCTGTGAAGCTCTTCCACGGCAGCGCGGCTCTCCGGCTTAATGATATCCGCTATAGCGATGATTCCTGCCGGCTTACCATCTACAGTGAATACTACCGGCGTTTTTCCTTTTTCAGCAAAGCTGTCGGCAGTATTCTTTACTTCATCAGAAAGAGTAAGTCTTTCATCTATAAACTTGACGCTTCCACCATATACTTCTCTTTTATCAACTATTCCTGCAAGTCCGTTACCCGGAAATACCTTGAAATCTTCTACTGATCTTTCTTTTATTCCTCTTTCCTCTGCAGCATTTTTCACAGCTATTGCAAGAGGATGCTCACTCATTTTTTCAAGAGAATATGCCAGCCCAAGAAGCTCTTCCTCGTCTATACCCTGCATTGGATAAATATCTGTAACAGAAGGAAGTCCTGCTGTTATAGTACCTGTCTTATCAAGTGCAGCCACCCTTATCCTTCCGGTCTCCTCAAGAGAAGCCGCAGTCTTAAAGAGTATTCCGTTTCTTGCTCCGATACCGCTTCCGACCATTATTGCAACCGGAGTAGCAAGTCCCAGTGCGCACGGACACGATATAACAAGCACCGAAATTGCTCTCGCAACAGCAAATTCCGAGTCAGCTCCCGAGATCATCCATACTGCAAATGTTATCACTGCGATGAGTATTACCGCTGGAACAAATATCCCCGAAACCTTATCAGCAACCTTTGCGATCGGAGCCTTAGTTGCCGCCGCATCGCTTACCATTTCTATGATCTTCGAAAGAGTTGTATCTCTTCCGACACGCACTGCCCTGCATTTGATATAGCCCGCATTACATATCGTTGCAGCTGTGACTTCATCTCCCGCAGTCTTATCCACAGGTATGCTCTCTCCTGTAATAGCCGCTTCATTTACTGCACAGCTTCCCTCTGTAATGATGCCGTCAACAGGAATGCTGTCACCGGACCTTACTATGAAGATATCTCCTACCTTAACACTGTCAACCGGTACGCTCTCCTCTTTACCGTTTTTCAAAATAACAGCTGTACTCGGTGCAAGCTTCATCAGGCTTTTAAGCGCATTTGTAGTCTTACCCTTTGAATGCGCCTCAAGCATTTTTCCAACTGTGATAAGCGTAAGTATCATTGCCGCAGACTCAAAATATAAGTCATGCATATATTCGCTTACTTTAGCTGCATCTCCATTCATGGATGCTGACGTCATCCTGAAAATGATGATCGTACTGTAGATAAATGCCGCGCCCGAACCAAGTGAAACAAGCGCATCCATATTCGGCGAACCGTGTATCAAACTCTTAAATCCGGATATAAAGAATTCCTGATTGATGATCATGACTATCGCAGCAAGTATCATCTCTGTAAGTGCTGCCGCAAGATGATTCTCCTCAAGTCCGAAAGGAAGCGGCAATGAAAGCATCATATGCCCCATAGAAATGTACATCAGAAGTATCAGAAAGCCCAGTGATGTAAAAAGTCTTTTTCTTAGAAGCGGAGTCTTTTTGTCCTTAAGTGCCTCTTCTTCCGCAGAATAGTCATTCGCCCTCTTTACAGCCGACGAACTCTCTGCACCTACAGCCTCTTCAAAAAGTCCTGCACCGTAGCCTGCATTTTCTACCGCCCTTATAATACTTTCCGGAGATGCATTTCCGGAAACTCCCATAGAATTAGTAAGAAGGCTGACCGAGCAAGAACTTACTCCTTCAACCTTTGAAACAGCCTTTTCAACTCTCGCCGCGCACGCCGCACAGCTCATTCCTGTAATACTATACTTATCCATATTTTTCTCCATCCAGCAGGCACATATACTCCCCTGCCGGGATATACACATCCCGGCTGTCGATATTTCTCTATCGCACTGACGGAATGTGCACGTCCCGGCTGTCGATATTTCTCTATCGCACTGACGGAATGTGCACATCCCGGCTGTCGATATTTCTCTATCGTACTGACGGAATGTACACGTCCCGGCTGTCGTTAGGTTTCGTTGCCTGCAAACTGCGTCATGTAAAGATCATAATATCTGCCCTTACGTTCAAGCAGATCCTCATGATTTCCTGTTTCTATGATATGTCCCTTATCCATAACAACTATCATGTCCGCATCCCGGATAGTTGAAAGTCTGTGCGCTATGATAAGACTCGTCCTGTTCTTCATAAGCCTTACCATTGCATTCTGAATATGCCTCTCCGTTCTCGTATCCACACTTGAAGTTGCCTCATCAAGTATAAGTATCTTCGGATATGAAAGGAAGGCACGTCCTATAGTGATCATCTGCCTCTGTCCCTGCGAAAGGTTTGCACCGGCTGATGTAAGAAATGTATCATACCCCTCCGGAAGCCTTTCCGCAACCTTATATACATGAGAAAGGCGTGCAGCCTCCTCCATTTTTTCATCAGATATCTCCGAATCGGCATACTTCATATTGCCCCTCAGTGTATCGGAGAAAAGCACCGAATCCTGAAGCACTATGCCGATAGAGTTCCTTAACACATCTGATGATATCTCCCTTATATTTTTTCCGTCAACGGTTATCTCACCGCTGTCTATATCGTAAAACCTCATAAGAAGGTTTACTATAGTTGTCTTACCGCTTCCTGTAGAACCGACCAGCGCTATCTTCCTGCCCGCTCCGATCTTAAGGCTGAAATCGTCTATCACCTTATTTCCCGGAACATAGCTGAAGTTAACATTTTTGAATTCAATAACTCCCTCAGTGATCTTGAAATCCTTATCGCCGCTCTTGTCCTCTTCCTCCTCGTCAAGGATCGTGAATATTCTCTCTGCGCCGGCTATGGCAGTTTCAATCTGACCATACAGCTGGGCAAGTTCATTTATCGGACGTGAGAACTGCTTTGAATAAATGATGAAGGCCGATATCACTCCAACAGAGATATCTCCCCTCACAACAAACCATGCACCGAAGGCCGCAACGATAACAAATGAAATATTGCTTATCGAATTCATTACAGGACCCATCGCATTTCCGATTATATCTGCGATAATACCTGTTCTGGTCATTTCATCACTGGCCTTCTCAAAGCGTTCTATGGTCTCCTCCTGAAGATTATATGCAGTTACGGTTTTTATATCCGTAACCTTCTCTTCAACTATACCATTCAGCTCACCGAGAAGTATCTGCCTCTTAAGATAAAGCTTTCTCATATAATGAGACATTACCTTTGTCACAACAACCGTGAGAATAACTGTAACGCAGGTAAGAAGTGTCAGCCCGACACTGTAGCTCATCATTACTATCAGTGTTCCGACAAGAGTAAGTATTCCTGAGAAAAGCGATGATAATGACTGGCTTATGACATTTGAAACGTTCTCTGCATCATTTGTCATACGGCTCATTATATCACCGTGCGAATGTGTATCAATATATGAAATAGGCAGATTGACTATCTTGTCAAAAAGCTGATTACGCAGTCTGTCTATTATCTTCTGCGAAAGTCTTGCCGAGATAAAGCCCTGCAGCAAGGTTGCTCCTCCGTGGATGGCATAGATCACCAGTATCAGTATAAGGAGCTTTGGAAGCTCTCCATATTTTCCGACTACTATATCATCTATCGCATTACTCTGAAAGCCCGGCGCAGTAACGCTTGCTATAACCGTGATCACAACTACCACCGCAAGTATTATGACCGACAGAAGCTCAGGTCTGAAGAATCTTATCAGTCTCCTGAGAGTCTTTTTTCTGTCCTTTGCCTTCTCAACAGGAGCGCCCATATTTCCCGGACGGTTTTCCGGTCTGAAGCCTCTTTCTATAAGAGCCGAGGTTGGTTTTGGCTGACTCATACAGCTGCACCTCCCCTCTCTTCGTCCTGCGACTTAAGCTGGGACTCGTATATATCCTTGTAAACATCATTTTCCTTAAGGAGCTCCTCATGGGTTCCTACAGCAGCTATACTTCCGCCATCAAGAACAACGATACGGTCTGCATTCTTTATTGAAGCAATCCTCTGGGCTATAATGATCTTTGTAACATCCTTATAGTTTTCATTCAGTGCCTCATAAAGCTTTGCCTCGGTCTTAAGGTCAAGGGCACTCGTCGAATCGTCAAATATAAGTATCTCACTCTTTCTAAGAAGCGCTCTGCTTATGGCTATCCTCTGCTTCTGTCCGCCCGAAAGGCTCATGCCTCCCTCGGCAACCTTTGTATCATAGCCGTCCTTCTGCCTGACTATAAATTCATCCGCCTGTGCCGCTACAGCAGCCTTTTTTATCTCTTCTTCAGTCGCATCACGTCTTCCGATTGCGATATTATCCCTGATGGTCGTACTGAAAAGCTCACTCTTCTGAAGGCACACCGTAATCCTGTTTCTAAGATCATTCAATCTGTAATCACGTACATTTACGCCATCGACAAGGATCTCTCCCTCTGTCACATCATAAAACCTCGGTATCAGATTCACGAGCGAGGTCTTGCCGCTGCCGGTCGCACCGATAACCGCTACCGTCTCGCCCTTTTGTATATCAAGATTTATATCATTTAAAACCTTTACTCCGTTATCCGGATAGGTGAAGCTTACATTTCTGAAGCTTATCGTTCCCCCGGCCATCTGCTCCGGTCTCCTCTCGCCATCCTTTATCACAGGCTCACTGACAACTATCTCTTCAAGACGTTTTGCTGAAACTATACCTCTTGAAAGTGTCTGGAAGATCATTGCAAGCATCATCATTCCGTTTAAGATCTGTGAAATATAAGTTATAGCAGCCATTACAGCTCCCGGTGCGATATCCCCGGACTTTACCTGGATCGAACCGATATAAATGATGCCTACTACCGCTGCGTTAAGGACAATATTCATGACCGGACGCAGGAAAGAAAGCATTATCTGCACCTTGAACTGAGTATCAACAAGATCCTTACTTGCTTTTCCGAATCTCTTCTTCTCCCGTTCCTCCTGAACAAATGCCTTTACAACACGGTTGCCGGCTACATTTTCCTGCATGATCGTATTCATTTTATCAAGCATCTTCTGAAGCAGAAGAAAGAGTGGATTTGTTTTCCAGACAACAAAGATTATGTGCAGAATGATCAGCGGAAATGCACATGCTATCACAACGCCAAATGACAGATTCAGTGAAAGGAGTGCGATCGTTCCGCCGATAAAGAACATGAGGCATCTGACAAAGCCTCTTACTATCTGCATGACAAGCTGCTGCAGCTGAGTCACATCATTTGTAATCCTTGTTACAAGCGATCCTGTTGTGAAATCATCCGTCTGCTCAAAGGAGAAATGCATTATCCTCCTGAAGCAGTATTTTCTTATGTCATTTCCAAAATTCTGGCCTGCGATATTCGTAAATACAGCCGATAATACACCTGAAAGACACCCTGCCAGTACCACAAGTATCATTTTGATACCGGTTACAACCACAAGATGTACGTCTGAATTACCGCCGTTTCCTATTCCGAGGATTCCTTCATCGACTATCTTCTGCATCATTTTCGGCTGAAAAAGGTCAACGACTACCTCTCCTACCATAAATAAGGACGCCAGGAACGCAAAGTACCAGTATTTTTTTAAAAATCTGAGCATTACTTTCATAAAGTACTTCCATTTCTTAAATCATTATAACTCCGGCTTAAGACATGATAATTTAAGTAACAGCTCATATATTTTGATCATTGATTCTACGCATACATACTCATATTTACCGTGGAAATTATGTCCTCCGGCACAGAGATTCGGGCAAGGTACACCCATAAATGACAGATTTGCTCCATCAGTACCGCCTCTTATAGGACTGATCTTCGGAGTTATGCCAAGCTCTGTCATGGCTTTTCTGGCATTCTCTATAAGAAAGAGATTATCCGGTTCTATCTTTTCTCTCATATTGAAATACTGATCACGGATAGAAAGACTCACTGCCTCGTCCAGGAAAAGTTTATACTTTTCATTTAAAAGAGCTGTGATTCTCTTCATATTTTCTTTCTTCGCTTCAAACTTTTCTCTGTCGTGATCTCTGATGATATACTCGAGGACGGCTTCTTCAACATTTCCGCCAATCTTCATCAGATGGCAGAAGCCCTCATAGCCTTCGGTATATTCAGGTCTTTCACGCTCCGGAAGCAGGCTGTCGAATTCCGCTGCAACACGGATGGCATTTAACATTTTATTCTTTGCCTCACCCGGATGTACATTAAGTCCGTGGACCTTTATCACAGCAGCCGCAGCATTGAAATTCTCATATTCAAGCTCACCGAGCTCGCCGCCGTCAACTGTATATGCATAGTCCGCACCAAACTGCTTCACATCAAAATACTTAGTTCCTTCACCGATCTCTTCATCAGGAGTAAATGCTATCGCTATCCTTCCATGACGGTACTTGTTCTCTCCACTTCTAATATCCGTAAGAAGTATCTCGGCCATGGTCATTATCTCTGCGATACCTGCTTTATCGTCAGCTCCAAGAAGAGTTGTTCCGTCAGTAGTTATGAGAGTCTTTCCTTTATATTTAAGAAGCTCAGGAAATCTCTCAGGACTAAGGACAAGCCCTTCTCCAAGGCTGATATCGCCGCCATCATAATCATGAACAAACTGCGGTCTTATATTCTCGCCGGACGCTTCAGGCGAAGTGTCCATATGCGATATAAAGCCCAGAGTCTTCTTATTCTCTCCTCCATCATTTGCAGGGATGAAGGCATATAGATAATTATAAACTTCGTCATAAAAAATGCCCTCTGCCCCGAGCTCTGAAAGCTCCTCTTTAAGCATCCTTCCGAGAACCTTCTGCTTCTCCGTACTCGGGCTCTGTCCGCTTGTTTCGCTTGATGTGGTATCAACCGCGATATACCGCAGAAATTTCTCTATTACCTTTTCTTTTCTGATGTCATCAACCATTTTTGTCACGCTTTCTTAACTATAGAATAAAGCATGTCGCTAGCGACATGCTCCCTGCGGTGCGGCGTCTTCGCTGTAATATACAGCTCTGATTACCGGTAAATATCACTAATTTGCCTTCCGTAAAAAACGCCTCCATTAAACCGCATTAAGGAATCATCCAACAATACGATTTTAATGGAGGCATATAGCAAGTGTCAATAATACAATATAAAATTCACATTTTTACTTTTCTGCACGGATACGCTTTGCAGCTTCAACCAGATTGATAAGACTTTCCTTTGTCTCCTTATCTCCTCTTGTCTTAAGACCGCAGTCTGGATTTACCCAAAGCTTCGCATCATCGATCTTCTCACGCATTTTTCTGAGAGAAGATGCAATCTCTTCAACCGAAGGCACTCTCGGACTATGGATATCATAAACGCCCGGGCCGACCTCAGTCTTAAAGTTCTGCTCCTTCAATGAATCCAGTATCTGAAGATCCGAACGTGATGCTTCAAAGGTTATTACATCCGCATCCATCGCATCGATTGCCGGTATGATATCTGTAAATTCGCTGTAGCACATATGTGTATGTATCTGAGTCTGCGGCTTAACCTTGCTGTGTACAAGCCTGAAGGCAGGGATGGCAAAATCCAGATATTCAGAATACCAGTCAGAACGTCTGAGCGGAAGCTTCTCTCTTAAGGCAGCTTCATCTATCTGAATGATGCTTATTCCATTTGCTTCAAGATCAAGCACCTCATCGCGTATCGCAAGAGCAATCTGAAGGATACTTTCCTTTATGGAAATATCTTCTCTCGGGAATGACCAGTTAAGTATAGTAACAGGTCCTGTGAGCATACCCTTAACGTACTTATCGGTGCAGCTGTTCGCATACTTTGACCACTCAACTGTGATAGGCTCCTTGCGTGAAATATCGCCCCAGATGATAGGCGGCTTTACGCATCTAGTACCATAAGACTGAACCCAGGCCTTCTCGGTGAAGAGGTAGCCTGAAAGATGCTGTCCAAAGTACTCTACCATATCATTTCGCTCAAATTCACCATGTACCAGAACATCCAGTCCGATCTCCTCCTGAAGTCTGATGCATTCCTTTATCTTATTCTTATTAAATGCAATATATTCCTCTTTGGAGATATTTCCCTTTCTATAATCCAGTCTGTTCTTCCTTACGTCCTGAGTCTGTGGAAATGAACCGATGGTCGTTGTAGGAAATGCCGGAAGCTTAAATATATCCTTCTGCAGCTTTTCTCTTGCATAAAAATCCGGAAGTCTTGTATAGTCCTCTTCTTTTATAGCGGCAACTCTGTCCTTTACTGCCTTATCCTCACTGTTTATCCTTCCCCTGAAAAGCTCTCTGTTGGCGGTATATTCCTTATGCCCTGAAAGAGCCTCTTCGCTTTTTAACTCTGATAAAGCGGCAAGCTCTCTAAGCTCTGAGAGCTTTTCTTCTGCAAATGCAAAATGCTTTTTATAATCTTCTGAAAGGGCGCTTTCATTTTCCAGAGTATAAGGTACATGCAGGAGGGAGCAGGAGGTACTGATCACTATATTTTTAACCTTCTCCAGACTGTTAAGTATATTTAATGTCTTCTTGTAATCATTTCTCCAGATATTCTTACCGTTCACAACGCCTGCGAAAAGTATCGTTTCATCCGGAAAGCCTTTTTCCTCTATAAGTCCGGCTGTCCTGACACCCTCGATAAAGTCAAGACCGACGCCGTCGAAGCCAAGCTCCGTAACCTTTTCATACACATCTCTGATATCCCCGAAATACGTCTCTAAAAGGATTTTTACATTATTCTTTGCGGAAAGAATGCTTCTATAAATCTCTTCAAAAAGCTTTATATCAGTCTCATCAAGATCCTTAACAAGATAAGGCTCGTCAAATTCTATCCACTCTGCGCCCTCAGCCCCGAGAAGCCCGATAAGCTTTATATATTCACCGGTAAGCGCATCCTTAAAATCCTCTGCCTTCTTCTTTCCGGTATATTTTGCGAGCTTCAGTAAGGTAAATGGACCGACCAGCGTTACCTTTGTCTCAACGCCCAGCGCCTTTGCTTCTTTATATTCTCTTACCGGCTTATCTCCGGAAAGCTTTATGAGAGTATCGTCGCTTATTTCCGGTACAAGATAATGATAATTCGTGTTGAACCATTTCTTCATCGCAAGAGCCTTGACATTTCCTTTGTCCCCCTGATAGCCTCTCGCCATTGCGAAATACGTTCCAAGCTCCGAAAGTCCGAGTGCCTTATATCTCTCCGGGATCACATTAAACAGTACTGCCGTGTCCAGAGTATTATCATAAAATGAAAAATCATTCGATGATATAAAGCTGACTCCTTCCTCCTTCTGCTTTAAAAGACCATACCCTCTCAGCTTCCTTCCTACTTCTTCGAGGCAGCCTTCATCTGCCTCGCCCCTGAAATATTTTTCCGAGATAAACTTTAATTCCCTGTCCCTTCCTATTCTCGGAAATCCAATAACTGCTGTTTTCATAATACTTTTACTCCTTCTTTTTCTAATCAAAATGATCAACTAATGCGAAGTATAACCTCCGGAGCACAAATCGTAAAATATTTAAAAATATAATGTTATGATAGATTATATCTATGGTTTATGTTATAATATAGTTTGCCGCTATTATTAGTTATAAGCAGAAGTTATAAGTAAGATTTTTATAAAGGATCACGAAATTCAGCAAAAAACATCTAAGGAGAAGCAGCAAATGACTCTTAAGCAGTTACATTATGCGGCTGTCGTAGCCGAAACAGGAAATATTACAGAAGCCGCAAAAAGACTTTTCATAGCTCAGCCAAGTCTCACTGCAGCTTTACAGGAGCTGGAGAAGGAATATAATATCGTCATTTTTATAAGGAATAAAAAAGGTATAGAGATAACACCAGAAGGAGAAGAATTTCTGGGATATGCAAGGCAGATACTTGAGCAGACTCAGCTTATGGATGACAGATACTCCGGAAAAAGCCGCAGCAAGCTAAGGTTCTGTATATCCTCCCAGCATTATTCCTTTGCTGTTGAAGCCTTCGTTGAGCTGCTCAGAAAAACGAACAGCGAAAAATACGAATTTCACATGAGGGAAACCCAGACCTTTGACATCATAGATGATGTTGCACATTTAAGAAGCGAGATTGGAATACTATATCTCAACAGCTTCAATGAAACTGTCATCAGAAAGACTCTGCGCGATAACGGTCTGTCCTTTGAGACTCTGTTCCGTGCAAAGCCTCACGTTTTTGTCGGCAAGGACTCTCCTCTCGCCAGAAAAAAAACGATAAAGCTTTCCGACCTTAAGCCTTATCCAAGGCTCTCCTACGAGCAGGGAAGCCATAATTCATTTTATTTCTCTGAGGAGATACTCAGCACTGTCGATTCCGACAAGGAGCTGCTGGTAAGAGACCGTGCAACTCTCTTCAATCTTCTGATCGGTATGAACGGATATACTATCTGCAGCGGTGTAATAAGCGAAGAGCTGAATGGTCCGAATATAGTAGCCCGTCCGCTGCTTGTGGATGATTATATGGAGATAGGTTATATCCTCCCGTCCGGCATCCATCCGTCCGGTCTTACCAGAGAATATATAGAGATACTTAAAAGAGTTTCCCCGAAAGACAACTGATCTCTCCAGGTATTGTTCCAGTATTATATACACGTATTAAAAAACTGCGTATCCATAACTCTTTTCAGGGATATAGATACGCAGTTAACTTTTTAAAATATTCTTACTGCCATCGCAGCAAAAGCTTTTCTAATTAGTCATGAAGCTTTCTCTTATCGATAGTTCTGACTGCCTTGCCTTCGCTTCTTGCAATAGAATAAGGAGCAAGCAGATTGAGCTTTGGTCTGATACCAAGCATTGTCTTCATTGCAGCAAGAAGATCTTTCTTAGCTGCCTCCTCACCGTCTGTTTCATGAAGCTTCTTGTATTTCTCTTCAGAAAGCTCAACATTTATATCAAAGGTATCTTCATTGTTTATACGATCTACGATGATCTGATAATTCGGTGTATAACCCTTCTTCAAAAGAACAGTTTCAATCTGAGACGGGAATACATTTACTCCACGGATAATGATCATATCATCAGAACGTCCCTTCGGCTTGCACATCTTGATATGTGTACGTCCGCAGGAGCATTTCTCTCTTGTAAGAACACAGAGATCTCTTGTTCTGTATCTGAGAAGCGGAAATGCTTCTTTATCAATACTTGTGAATACAAGCTCTCCTTCCTCACCCTCAGGAAGAACCTCTCCGGTCTCAGGATTAATGATCTCCGCAATAAAATGATCTTCATTTATATGCATGCCTCTCTGTGCTTCACATTCAAAAGAAACGCCCGGTCCTGAAATCTCTGTAAGGCCGTAAATATCATATGCCTTGATTCCAAGCGACTTTTCAATGTTTTTTCTCATTTCCTCTGTCCATGGCTCTGCGCCAAAGATACCGGCCTTAAGCTTTATATCATCCGGAGTAAGTCCCATTTCTGCAAGCTTTTCTCCAAGATAAGCAGCATATGAAGGAGTTGAACAAAGAATGGTTGAACCGAGATCCTGCATAAACTGGATCTGTCTCTCTGTATTTCCTGATGACATAGGAAGTGTGAGACATCCAACCTTGTGTGATCCTCCATGAAGTCCTGCACCGCCCGTGAAAAGTCCATAGCCATATGCTACCTGACATACATCCTCATCACCGCCACCGGCAGCAACGATAGCTCTGGCACAGCATTCCTCCCAGAGATCAACATCATGCTGTGTATAGAAAGCAACCACTCTCTTACCTGTTGTACCACTTGTCGAATGAATTCTTACACACTCATTAAGTGGCTTGGAAAGGAGACCGTATGGATAAGCTTCTCTAAGGTCATTCTTTGTAAGGAACGGAAGCTTTGACAGATCAGCACGGCACTTGATATCCTCCGGCTTAACTCCCTTTTCATCCATCAGTTTCTTATAATACTCATTATTATCATATACATATTTTACCTGTTTGATCAGCTTTTCTTCCTGAAGCTTAAGCAGCTCCTCTACCGGCATTGTTTCGATTTCCGGCTGAAAATATCTCTTTTCCATTATCTTGATACTCCTTTAAAAAAGAATTAATTAATGTCACCATAAATTTGTAAAATGCACTCATCATTATACGTATATGCAAATAAAAACGCAAGGAAAACATTTTTATTTGAATTTAAAATTGACAAAGCATATCAAAGAATGTATAAATAAGAAGGTGTGCGCCCGGACAGTACGTAAAGCCCGTGACGCGATATGAATCAAACACGTAAAAATTAAAGGGAGGAACGTTTTCATGAAATTACCGGAAAACAAATGGTTACGTGCCGCTATTCCTGCACTTCTTCTTCACTGCAGTATCGGTACCGTATACTGCTGGTCAGTGTTCAGTCAGGAAATTTCCAACTACATTGGCTTCGAGAAAAAATCAGTTGAGTGGGCATTCAGCTTCGCTATCTTCTTCCTTGGTATGTCAGCAGCATTCCTTGGAAATGTAGTCGAAAAAGATATTCACAAATCATCACTTATCGCAACAATATGTTTTACCCTCGGTATGGTAGGTACCGGATTCTTCATCATGTATGGTGGAGAGCATCAGGGAAGCAAGCTTGCCCTGGTCGGCATTTATGTATGTTACGGATTTATAATGGGCGTTGGTCTTGGTACAGGTTATCTTTCACCGGTTAAGACTCTTATGCTCTGGTTCAAGGATCGTAAAGGTCTTGCTACCGGTCTTGCAGTTGCAGGTTTCGGTGCAGCTAAGGCTATCGCAAGCCCTATCATGACAAAGCTCCTTAAGGCTTGGAATGATGGTACAGAAGCTACAGGAAATGTAGGTTCAGGCGTTTACAAGATGTTCTGGATCCTTGGCGGCGTATATTTTGTAATGATGTTCGTAGGTCACCTTCTTCTTAAGAAGCCTGAAGGCTGGCATGAGCCTGCTGCAGGTGAGAAGAAGCCATCTATCATGGAAACACTTAAGACAAAGCCACTCGGAAACTATGTTGGTATCTGGCTTATGTTCTACATCAACATCACATGTGGTCTTGCTCTTATCTCTCAGGAGAAGGCAATCGTTAAATGTATCGGACTTGTAGGTTCTGCAGGAATTATCTCATCAGTATCTGCTATCTTCAATGCAGGCGGACGTCTTGGTTTCTCTGCATGGGCAGATTCACTTAAGGACAGAAATACAATCTACAAGCTTATATTCATCATTTCAATCGCATTTACAGGCCTTGTAATGATTACAAGCGGTATTGTTAAGGGTGAAGGAAATACCCTTCTCATCTTCCTTGTACTTGCACTTATCTTCATGGTAAATGCAGGATACGGCGGTGGTTTCTCAAATGTACCTACACTCCTTTCAGACCATTACGGAATGGGTTCTATCAGTGCCATCCATGGTATCACACTTTCAGCATGGGGCTTTGCAGGACTTACAGGAAACCAGCTTGCATCATACATCGTTGAGCATACAGGTGAGTTTAAGCCATTTGAACATGATGGTGTTATCGAACTTATAAATCCTACAGGATATCAGAACGTGCTTTATGCAACAGGTGCTCTTTATGTAGTAGCACTTATCGTATGTCTTATCCTTGTAAAACCAAGCGGCAAGGCTGCTGAAGCTAAAGCTGCAAAGGCTTCTAAGTAATATAGATATTTACAAAAAAACATCGCGTATGGGAAAGCCCATACGCGATGTTTTTTTGATGTTTTTAATCTTTATTTGTATTTCTCATAATCGGAAGGTAAAGACTCTCTTCCGCCTTAGATAACTTCTTAGAACATTACAAGATATCCATATCCTGTTACCTTATCTCCCTCGTAGTTTCCTGCACAGCGGACGAATTTATCAAACATCCTGAAGTTTGGATCCTCCGGTGAAAGATTCTCACAGATATTCATTCTTGTCTTGCATTTGATCGCAAATTTATTGGTAAATGAATTGATATTAAGTGTTAATATCCTTGTTTCCTTATCCTCAGCATTTATATATTCCATCATAGTCTTCTTGAGAGGCTCGATATCTCTCTCCTGAAGATCACCGTATCTAAGCACTCCCAGCTGATCTGTAGATTCCTTTTCAGAATTAAATGATCCAAGCATAAGCTTTCTGTCATCTGACATTTTGAAGAAGCCGAACATATAGTTGGATTTTTCTTCTATAGAACTCTTCTTGCCAAAAAGACGCTTTGCAAGGCTGTTCTCAAAGCTCTGCGAATGTCTTATATAAAATGCATTTCCTGCTATATCCATATAATTATCAAGCACTGTTGCATGACCTGCGGCATAGCATTCAGGATAGGTATAGGTTTCAACCTTACCGCCTTCATTTGATTTTCCAAACTTCTTGATATCTATCTTATCATTACTTCTCTTAATGACAAAATCAAATATTATAGTCTCATAATTGATGAATACCTTTAAGCCTTCATCCGAATCCCTTAATTCAAATTTATCCGTTCTGACAAGAAGTCGGTTATCATCAATGATAACTGTATCGGAATCGTAATCATAGCTTACCTCCGAATATTCCCTCTTGGTGTCATCAAGCAAAGCAAAATATACTCTGACATTTCGTCCGTTCATTCTAGATCCATAGCACGACATTCTAAGTACATAATTCATATTATGCCCTGCAATATCAAAATCCCCAAGTATAACGATCGTATCTTCGAAGTAATTTTTTCTGATAGCAATATCTGTCTTATTTTTCATAATACAACCTAGTCCATTAAAAAAATAATAATAGCTTGCGCCATTTCACGGCATACGCCGCAGAATATTTCTCTTTGAAGTAACATAAGAAAAAAAGGAGAACAAAATTTTGTTCTCCTTAATTATAAATGAACGCCTTTACATTTTCAATAAGCCAAAGTCAACAAGAAAAATCATGTTAATTCAGCAAAAAGTCTAAACTCACATCTGATGTCTTACGACCTTATACTCGTCGCCGTCCTTATAGTAAGGACACTCCTTGAAATGACTCTGTACAAGGTGTCCGTAATCATCCTCATCCATATTTACATCGCATACATACTCTTCCATCTCGTCATCATAAACAAGATAACAGCATGTATCGCAGTTTCCTCCTTTAGCCATGGAAAACCACCTTCCTGAATAAAATCATAAGCCTTCCCATTCATCCATGAATTCGACAAGCTTCTTTCTCTCCTGCTCGATAAGCCTCTTATCCTGAGTATTAAGAGCCTTCTCAAATTTGTTTACAGCCTGCTCAAGAATCTGTCTGTCATTTCCAAGGCTTTCCTCGTAGAGTCTCTCAAGGCGTAGCAGAACAAGCTTATTCTCCTCCTGATCTCTCGGAGCGATCTTAAGATATGACAGTTCCTTTAATCTTGCCTCGATCTCTTCATCGGTCATTTCCGTATACTGACCTTTGATGATGCATCTTTCCTTCTTGCCGGTTGAAACCGACTTAACCTCAACCTCAAGTATTGAATTGATATCATAGGTATAAGTAACGTCAACCGCCTCTTCTCCGGCCTTTGCCTTAGGTACGCTTATCTCAAGCACGCCCAGAAGAAGATTGTTCTTTGCGATCCTGCTCTCTCCCTGAAGTATATCGATCTTGATACGTTCCTGATTGTCATTTACGGTATAAAGCCTTTCTGTACGGCTTGCCGGAATGACAGTATTTCTCTCAAGGATCGGACAGTAATGACCGCCCTCAAGATGATGATCGCCGAGATCGACTGTAACAGAAGTTCCGAGAGTAAATGAACATACATCTGTCATTATGATCTCTTTAATAGCTTTATTTCTCTCCTTGATAGCTCCCTGAATAGCAGCTCCGAGGGCAACCGCCTCGTCAGGATTTATAGAAGTATCCGGAAATGTTCTGAATATCTTTCTGACAAAGCTTCTTACACTTGCCTGCTTGGTCGCACCGCCGACAAGCACTATCTTATTGATATCCGATATCTTGAGCATAGCATCGCTTAACGCTCTTCTTACCGGAATTCTGATACGTTCAAAAAGCTCCTCACAGTTTCTCTCAAACTGGCTGACAGAGATAGAAGCCTCGTATAAATCCTCTCCGAAATGGCAGCTCATCACAACGCTGTCCTCATCCGAAAGTGCAATCTTCGCCTTCTCAGCCTCCCTGTGGATATATTCAAGCTCCTTAGGACTAAGGTCCTCTCTCTTAAGCTTCTGGTTCTTCTCGAAGAAGATCTTCTCTATAACATTTGTAAAATCTTCTCCTCCGAGATAATTATCTCCCGCAACCGCACGAACCTCAAGAACCGGATGATAATAGTCAAGGATCGATACATCAAATGTACCTCCGCCAAGATCAAATACAAGATTCTTTGATGGCTTATCATCCTGCAGAAGTCCGTATGCTATGGCAGCCGCAGTAGGCTCGCTGATGATCCTCTCGACATTAAGTCCTGCCATCTCTCCGGCCTTCTTGGTTGCCTTTCTTCTTACATCATTAAAATATGCCGGAACACTTATTACAGCCTCAGTAACCTCTTCTCCGAGATGCACCTCTGCATCCTCCTTAAGAGATCTGAGGACAAATGAAGAAAGCTCCACGGCAGTATAATCTTTTCCCGAAAGCTTATATTTCTTGTCACTGCCCATATCTCTCTTGAAGATACTGGCACAGCTTTCTGGATAAAGAGCCATACGCTCCTTGGCGGTCTTTCCAACATATACTGTTCCGTCCTCATCTATACTTACAACAGAAGGGGTCAGATTCTCGCCCAATCTGTTCGGGATTATTACAGGTCCGTCTTCTGTATAATATGCAGCCAGACTGTTTGTAGTTCCCAGATCAATACCAATGATCATTTTCTATCCTCCGCTACTGATAATACTAATGGGACAGTATATCACAAATTTTATTAAATGTCATATAATTCCCTGCCTCCGGTAAGTACAGAAACAGCATTTACCACCTCGGCATCTTCATCAGTCACTTCTTTTATTATCATATTATATACTTTAAGCGCTTCGTCAATACGGCCCTCAAACTCATATATTTTGCCCTTAAGAATAAGATCGTCATAAAATCTCTTATCCTTACAATCATAGTTTCTGTATTCACCCGGCACTCTCTCAAGCAGCTCCTTTGATTTTTCACTGTCTCCCAGGAAATAATACATTTCTGCAAAACGTGTCAGACGCATCTGTTTATCAGGAGAATAAGCAAGGTAAGACTCTTCATCTTTACTCTTACGGCAGATATGCTCTCTAAACTTCAGTGCCTCTCTTCTTGCATCCTCATATCTCTTAAGACGGTAGTAACATTCAGCAAGTCTTAAATGTTCACAGCCTACCCACTCCTCATCAGAATACTCTCCTTCAGTCTCACGCTGCCTGTCATGTATGCGTACTACTCTTTCAAGACAATTTGCGGCAAGTTTATAATCCCTTGAAACATAAAGCATATGTCTTGCTATCATACTGAGGCAGTCTCTTACATCATAAAGAATCCTGACAGCATCATCCGGATCGGGGGTTCGTCCGGTCAAAGCTTCTTTATAAGCATCATGGATAGTTTTTCTAAAACCACTCTCATATTTTCTGCTATCACTTACAAACTTCCGTATATCCTTGGAAAGATTCTTAAAGCTCTCCAAATCTCCGGAAACCACATAGAGATCCATTACCGTCAGCTGAAGATCAACTATATTATGCATAATGTCTGTTTTAGGTTCCTTAAGTCTTGATAACAGCTTGTTTATCATAAACGGAGGGATCCTCTGTGAATCCAGATTATCTGCCCCCATCCGCCATTCTTTTCTATATAGATCAAATGATTTCTTATATTCCTCAAGGCTTTTCTTACTGTCTCCGGCTTTAAGCCAGAGCTTTGCAATTTGTTCGTTATATTTAGCGCTGGTAAGCTTAAACCGCTCTCTGATATTGATAAAGAACTTTATCGCTTCATCATATCTTCCCTGAATTTCAAGACACTTGATATAGTTGGTCTGAAGTGCAGTATATGACTCTTCTTCAAAATGCCTGAGTCCTTCCATGAAAAGCTCCTCGGCTTCCTTAAGCCTTCCGGTCATCATATATGCATAAGCCTTCGCATTATATCCATAGGCATAATCAGGATCAAGTTCTATACATCTGTCAGCCGTCTTAATTGCATTTTCAAAATCATAGGCATCATTATATAAAATAGCAAGCCCGATAATGTAGTAAGGATCCTCATCACCGAGTACTGCCTTCTTTGCATGTAATACAGCCGCCTCAAGATCCTTCTTGTCCTCGGTTTCAAAGTATCTGTCTCTGTAGTAATCAGACAGTTCCTCCCTTGCCTTAGGGAAAAGGTCACTTATCCTTACAGCCTCTTCAAGCTGGGCAAGCATTTCCTGCTTCTTTCCTTCCTTCTTAAGAACCACCGCATATTCATAATGAACTGCTGCATTTTCAGGGAAAAGCTCCAGCATATTTTTATATATCTTTATCTTTTCCTTTACTCTCAGACTCTGCTCGCCGTTATGCCCCGTAAGATCCACTAAAAGCCAGTACAGATCCACATTTCTTTCATCCGCTGCAAGTCCCTTATCTATACATTCACGAATCTTCTTTATCTTATTCTGCCTTGTCGCAGCATCACTGTTGATATCTAAATATATCGAACGTCCGTAACTGCAGTAGAATTCTGCTATATCCTCTTCATTATAAAAATCTGTTTTGTTATTTTTGTCTATATCTTTGTCTGTGCCGTCAGTTTCAGCGTTACTGCTGTCTAACAGTTCTTCAAGCTTTTCAAATATTCGAATAGCTTCTTCGTTCTTACCCTCCGCAGCAAGCTTAGCGGCTACCTCCGCCTCGAGCCTCTGGCTGTTAACGTTATTCTCTTTTGCTTTCTCAATAACTCTGTCAAAGTCCTCAAAGTATCTGTAGATCCTGAAAACCTTTGCGGCATACAGATATGCATCAGCAAATCCCGGTACAACAGATGTTATATAGTAATAATCATCAATTACCTGCTGTACTCTTCTCAGATAATACGCCTCAAGCTGTCTTCCGACATACGCAGGAAGCATCTTATCATCATCCGCTATCATGCTCTCCCATACAGAAAATGCTTCACTGTATCTTTTTTTCCTATGTAAGAACTGAGCGACCGAGCTGCGGTAGCCCTGCCTTTCTCTTTCGTTATCAGCATACTTTTCCGCAATCCTGTAGTTTTCGAGGGCAGCCTCTTCATTTCCGGTATTCTCCTCACAGATACCCATAAAATAGTAGCTGTAGCCGAGTCTTTTCAGTCTCTTTCTCTCTTCTTTGGTAAGATTCTCCGGAAGGTTGCCGTTCTCATCCTTCTTCTCTTCATAAAGCTTCACCAGCATCTCATGCCAGTGCCTTACATAAGGAACTGCATCCTCATATCTCTCATCACCTATGAGAGTTCTTGAATATAAATTATAGAAATTATATTCATTTTTCTCATCCGGCGGAGCTATACTGTCCAGTAATCTGTATACCTCTTCGGAATTCTTCTCTCTGAGCCTGCACCAGCCGAGTTCTATGGCAGCGTGCTGATCGTTACTATCCTTTTCCAATCTGTCCAGAAAATACTCGATCATACGTTTATCCGCAATCTCTCTGAAATCGTTTATAAATCTGCTCGAGTCATTTAACTCACTTGCCTTTAAGGCTTCATCCTCAGCCTCCTCAAAGTCCCCCTCAAGGAAAAGGTATTCTGCCAAGGCAAGCCTTGCAAAACCAAAGGAATTGTTGTTCTCGATCACGCTGTCAAGAACACTCTTATATTTCTTATATTCCGGTACAGTGCCCGGATTCTTTATCTCTTCACCAAATAAAACATGAAGCGCAAAGCCCTCAGTAAAAATGTCTATCTCCTCGCTTCTTTCTTCATCAGCAAGGATCCTTGCGATTCTCAGTGCTTCCTCTATCCTTCCTGATGAATATAAGCACATCATAAGAAGGAGAGCCTCAAAAGGATGCCATATCTCATGCTCTCTCATCGCACTAAGAGTACCTACGCACTTTTTAAAATAGTTATCATTCTCTTCCTGCAGCTCATATATGCTGTCATAAAGTCCATAATGGCTGAAGGCTCTTACAGCCTCTCTGATATATATATCATCTTCATTTTTAAGCTTTTCTCTATCCTCTTCTATCATAGGAGGAAGCTCGATCTCCCTCATAAAGAGATAATCAGACCTGTCCTTTACGAGTGCAAGCTTTCTATACGGAAAGAATGATCCGTTTTTAATATTATTGCAGATATAGGATATAAAATCCTCCGGAAAGCTGTTTTTAAGCTCATCGGCTTCATTTAATATATTGAACGCCTCATCAAAAAGCCTCCACATTTCATTCGAATATGTAAAGCAGCTCATTGTGAAGACAAGAAATGCATTCCTCACTTCGTCAACTGTATCAAGTCCAACGATAAGAGGATCCGACAGCCATTCCTTCCAGGCTTCCGGATCATTTCTCTTATATATATCCTTGTAAAGCTCTTCAGCCTTATTGATAAGGATCTTCACCGGAGTAAGCTCTTCCTCCTCCGCTTCCTCCGAAGACTTCTCCTTAGACTCCTTAAGAAATCTGAGAGCTTCTTCAAATGCTTCTCTAAGGTTCTTAAAGCCTTCCGGATCATCCTCCGGATTTGTAACGAGAAGCTTTTCTCTATAAGCATTTCTGATAACCGCTTCATCACTGGTTTCGGTTATCCCCAGTGCTTTCCAAAAATCCATAAATACTTTCCTTTTTATCTTTTAGTCTTCCAATTTAATATTATCCAGAAGATCTGCCAGAGAATATCTAAGCTCCTCCGGATCTCCATCATCATGCGCTGACTTATAATACGGATTAAGCGTAAGGACCGGCTCCTTCATCATTTTTGCATACAGGAGCGCCGTGTTATATGCATCCGTAAGTCCATCGTGAGCGCGCCCTTCTGTTACGATATCGGTTGCTATAAGCGCCTCCTCGAGAGAATATGACTTCTTCATTTTCATCTTCTCGGAGAAGAGAGGCTGGCAGTCGTACCAGTTCTCATAAAGCGCATTCATTCTGTCAAGAACTATGCCTTTCTTATCAAGCTCATGGATCAGCTGATATTTATCCGTCGTACTCCATGAGACCATTGTGACGTCGCCCTCAGGTATCCATGCAAGAAACTTCTCCATCACCGGAAGAAGCAGCTCCGCATTCTGCACATCCTTCGGCTTGATACCGGTAAGCTCACTTATAAACTTACTTATCTGACCATACTGCGGATGCACATACGAATTAAATTTATCTATAACATTATAATCTTCATCAAGGGCAGCCGCACCGATCTGTATTATCTCACTTTTATATCCGTATTGTGATTTATTCACTCTTGGAACGGTACACATTTCAAGATCGATCACAACATATTTTCCCATAAAAACCCTCCTTAGTTCTCTATGATCCCCCGTTAAAATGCTCTGAACTATTAGTATACCACATTTTCAAGTATGTAAAAAGTCCTATATATTACCCTTATCTCATGCTTCTTACTGATTTTTCTACTCAGCTTCCTGCATTTATTTTCTTTCTGACATATCTGTAGACGACCAGAAGCCCTAAGATGGTTATCGTCCACGACACCGGATAAGTTATATATATCATCGCAGTATTGTGGAATATACTCATCTTGAAGAAGGTCTTCAGCCAGAGTATCCTGAGTCCGCAGGCTCCTATCAGTGACACGATCATCGGAAGCACCGAAAAGCCCATGCCTCTTATGGAACCGACAAGTACATCCATGATACCGCAAAGGAAATAAATGGTGCATATTATAAGCAGTCTGTCAAAGCCCTTATCTATAACCTCCGCCTTAGGCGAATATATCCTGAGCAGCTGATGGCCGAACAAAACCTCCAGATTTCCGAGAACAAGGCCAGTTACGAAAACGCAAAGCACTCCTGTTTTCAGTATCTTTCCTATCCTGTCATACCTTCCTGCACCCATATTCTGGCTTGTAAATGAGATAGTCGCCTGATGAATAGCATTCATAGAAACATATACAAAACCCTCAAGGTTCTGTGATGCGGAATTACCCGCGACAACTGTGGCTCCGAAGGTATTTACCGACGACTGAATAACAACATTTGAAAGTGAGAAAAGCGTTCCCTGCAGACCTGCCGGTATACCCACCTTAAGTATACGGATAAGTGTATCCTTATCGATACCAAGCTTTTTCAGATTCAGCCTTATATCGCTCTTCTCTCTGATAAGGCATATCACGATAAGAGAAGCCGAAATCACCTGTGAGATGACCGTCGCCGTCGCAACTCCCTGCACATCCATTTTAAACACGATCACAAATATCAGATTGAAGATAACATTTATAACTCCTGCCGCAGTAAGGAAGTACAGCGGTCTTTTGGTATCTCCGACAGCACGAAGTATCGCACTTCCGAAGTTATATATCATCATTGCAGGAAGTCCTATAAAATATATCTTAAGATACTTTGATGCAAGCGGAAGCACCTCAGCCGGTGAATCCATAAGCGCAAGTATCTTTCCCGCAAAGAAAATACCGAAGATCATAAGAAATATACCGCCGAGAAGTGCAAGCACCATGGATGTGCTCACTATCTTTCTGGTATGCTCACTGTCCCTTGCTCCCATAGCTTTTGCGATAAGCACGTTGGTTCCCACGCTCAGTCCTATGAAAAGATTTGTCATAAGATTGATAAGTGAACTTGTAGATCCTACAGCCGCAAGCGAATTTGAGCCTGCAAACTGACCGACAACAACGGTATCGGCAGCATTAAAAAGCAGCTGGAGCACGCTTGAAAGCATGAGCGGCACTGAGAAAAGTATCATTTTCTTCAGTATCGGCCCGTTCACCATATCTATAGTATTGCTTTTATTTTTAACTGTTGTCATTATTCTACCTTTTTTCTCTTTTCCCAAGCAGCATGCCCAGAAAATATCTGAATGAGGCATTTTTAAAGAAAACCGCTCCCATAAGAACATTTGGTACAGTAATACATATAATGCCATCAAGGATCAGCTTCTTTAATCCTGCCGGATTTAAATATGAGTTTACACCTTCCGCAAGAAAAAATGTACATGAACATACAAAAAAGAAGATGAAAAGATACCCCAGCATCTCTTTAGCATAATCCACTGCACGTCTCTCGAAAAGTCTGATATAAACAAACTTAGGATAGCTGAAGCACCATAGCGCAAGGGAGCTGATGATTGTTCCCATAAATACACCCGCAAGTCCGAATATCTTAAGAAGAATGATCGACGAAACCAGATTCAGGAGTGACTCCGCAAGCGGAACAAAGCGGTTTTCGTAAAAAATCCCCGCTGCATCCTGAAAAGCACTGTAGGTTCCTCTCATAAGAAGCTGGAAAAACTGCAGCGATAATATCACTGCAACAAGCATACCAAGAAGATACCTGCCCCCGAACCACCATCCGATAAAAGGTTGAATAAGGACCATCATGGATGTAGCCGCAAAGCATGCTATCCAGAAATTCATGAATCTTATCCTTTTAAACACGGAAAATGAATGTTCTTTATCCTCTGTTATAAGCATATTTCCGACACTCGGTGTCAGAGCTGCTATTGCCGGCTGGAAAAGCTTTGTTGCCGCATCGATCACAAGGAAATAATTATTGTATAATCCGACAGTTTTCAGCTTCAGGAAAACAGAGATAAGTATATTATCGGTTCCATTTACTATGAAGGTACCGATCTTGTGAAAGAACAGCGCCCCGACTTTTTTCTTTATATCAGCAAGCACTTCCTTATCAAGCGGCTGTGCTTTACGTCTTTTTAAGAAAGGATACATTCTGTCCGCAAGGAACGAAATGACTATATTCTCAAATATACGGAAAGCAAGCTTAACCAGAAGATATGCATAATAATCATGTGTAAGATAAAGCATCATAAGCTGAGCCGTATTTACACTTATAAGATAAATAATATGTATTATGCTTAATAAATAATTCTGCTGGTCTGCATAAAGTATCGATCTTTTGTAGCTTAAAAGATACGAGAATACCACATCAAAAAGATATATCAGAAAAATAGCGGTAAGATTTACATCTGCCTCCCCCGGTTTTGCTATCAAAGGAAGTATCGGGATCAGGCAGAGTCCTGCCACTAAAATAATACCGGCAACAATATGAAAGGCCTTCCTGTAAAACTTCATAAGAGAAAGGACGAGGTCCTCGTCCTTATCCTTAAGCGGTTTATAAAGATGAAATACTACTGCTTCACCGATCCCGAGATCGACTATCGCAAGCATGGTTATAACATTTGAAAAAAGTCCGTTCAGACCGGCATATTCAAGTCCGAGTATATTTATAAAAATCTTCTGTGCTAGAAGCCCTATTATGATGGCTGTAACATTTGCAAACATTGTGAAGAGAAAATTCCTGGCGGATTTCTTTGTTCTTCCGATTTCTTTTCCAGATTCCTCTTCCGGTCCGTCCGCCCCCTGCTCATCACGAAGTGCGGCAAGCTGCCCTGCATGAGCCGCAAAGATAAAGATAAAGAAGAAATTGGCAAATGCATGCTGCTCCAGAACGAACATAAGAAGATACAGACCCAGAAAAAGAGATATCCACTTGCTTATATCCTGTTTTCTTGTTCTGAAAAGCTTTACCACCGTATAACCTATAATGGAAAGGAATATAAAGAGTCCTATGATACCGCATTTATAAAGCACTTCAACAAACTCATTATGGGTAGTCTGGATAACACTGTTAAACCAGAAGGTCTTATATCCGTGTCCGAGAAAAGGATAAACTTTAATCTCCTTAAACGCCTTATCCCATACAAAGGTTCTGTTTGTAAGGTCAAGCCTTTTGTGAAGTATATCGACAATAAGCCATTTAAAGATCTTCTGCCCCCTGAAAACGACGATAAAAACCGTAAAGAATATCCCCGTCAGCGACAAGGTCACAGAATTGAATATCTTCGTCTTATCAAGCATTTTCGGAAACAGCATGATAATAAAAAACGGCAGAAGCACAAGGCAGGCCGTCCTGTTTTTTACAAGAAACGAAGAAACCATTATGAGTGCGGTACTGATATAAGCAAATCTCAGTTTTTCCTTATAAAGTACCATAAATATCGTAAGGAAGAAAAGAAAAGCAGCCTGAAATGCAATATGTCCGCTCTTAAATCCAAGCAGCCAGTTTTCAGGATAAAAGCCGTTCATGGTTGAATACATTCCTTTTCTGAAAATGCATACCAGTATCAGATTCCCGTAAGTAAGCGAACCGAAGAAAATGATCTGCGATTCCAGAAAGGCTCTCAGATTCTTAAGAATTCCATATTCAATGATAAGGCATATCATTACCGTGGCAAAAGCATATTCCAGCGATCTTTTCATGCCATCGTTACCATTTACCTTTGAAGCTATGCACATAACAAGAAGAAGTGCACCGAAAAGAAGGTGAACAGGCGATATTCTTTTGACAAGCCTGTCCTTCAGAAAAAGCAGTACGACCACTCCGCCCGCTATCACCTCTAGCATTGTATAGGCAAACGGAACCTTTTCAAAATTATCCCAAAGAAGCGGAACCTGATAAAAAGGAAATGTCAGGCACAAAAAAAGAACCACATATACCAATTCTTTCAGCCTTTTTTGCTTTTCACTGTTCATTATACTCCTCCGTTTTTATGTTTCCAGAATAAAAAGAGCAGTCGCAGCTTAAAGAGAATAGCCTTCTGTCTGTCTCTTCCCGAAGCATATCTTATATACTTTAAGGATTTTATACTCTTCCACGGTTCATCTCTGTGAAGATGCTTAAGTATCTTCCGTCTCTCCACCCTGCCGGGGCAGTAGTCCGGATGGCCGTAAAGACATTTATATATATATCTCAGTGAATCCATGACAAGCCTTGTATATCCATGGTATTCAAGCTTATTATCAAGATCAAGCAGTTCGGATAGTCTCTCTATCGGTTTTTCGATATCTGATATAACATTTTCATTAAATGCATTTGAAACCGACGCTTCATTTTCGAAATAGTAATACCAGACGGATCTTAAGTAGCAGATCTTAAGGCCTGAAAGCATTTCAATATTCCAGATTGCATCCTCATATATTCTGATGCCTTCCGGGAACCTGTAATCTCCTTCGATAAGGGCATTTTTTCTGATGAATCTTCCCGCTATTCCTCTGCTGATATAGCCTCCGTCTTCAAATCTGTAAGGTTCGGCTATACTTTCAAAATGTGTTTTATGCTTTCTTTTCTCTGTAAGCTTTATAGTCCTGCTTTTTAATTCTTCCGCAGTAAATGCTCTTTCTTTTCCGGATATCCCTAAAGAATTATCTACGGACACAGCCGGATTTTTATCACTGTTTTTATCGCTGTAAATATATAATGTTCCGCCAAATACCGCATCATACTTTGAACTGCTGAGAACAGTCACTGCCTCTTCAAAGCAGAAACGGTCAAGAGTATCATCTCCGTCAAGGTAAGTAATGATATCTCCCGCAGCCTTCTCAACCGCAAAATTTCTGGCTCCGGATACTCCAAGGCTTTCCACTCTGAAATATCTGATCCTTGCATCTGTCCCGGCGATCTTTTTCATTACAGCCGAGAACTCCTCCCTGCTTCCGTCATCTATCAGAAGTATCTCATAATTATCATAACTCTGAGTAAGAACACTCTCTACAGCCCGCTTTAAGTACTCCTCATTTCCGTTTTTAACCGGCAGTATTACGCTTATCTTATCATTCTTCATAATAAGCCTCTAATTCATGGGTCAGTCTATCCTCTTCCGGAGGAATAGTCATATAATCACCGTAAATACCTGTAAGATATTCATCGTAAGCCGCAGTTGCAAGAAAATAATGTCCCTCGAAAAAAAGCTCGATCATTTCCTCATATTTTTCCTTCGTAAGTACCTGTCCCGGACCGTCGTAAGCCCAGCTGATCATTCCGCACTTTGGTGAATGTGAATACGAATACTTTAATCCAAGCCTTCTCTGTAGTGCAGAGATCCTTCTTCTTCCTATAAGCTTTGCAAGCGGCTTAAGAAAAACAGCCTTTACCACTATCTTAAAGCCTGTTTTTCCGTAACCCGTATTAACAGCTGAAATGATATTCAGCTTAACAAGTATCATACCAATCCTGTAATGAAGCTTTATCCTCTTCTCCGAATCAGGAAGTCCGTCAACCGGGAAAATATCTATCCAGACTGACTTAACGTCCTTCTGTTTATAATGCTTCTCCGAAACCTTAGTCTTCCTGTCAAACAATTTCATATATGGTGCGTCAAGCGTCTTATCCTCAAAAGAAGCAAGAAAAAGATTATCCGGCCACAGTTTTTTCTTTCTGTTAAGCCTCAGAAGCTTTTCATAATCCGGCCTTGGCATCGTAAGATCAATATCATCGTCCCACGGAATAAAGCCTTTATGTCTGACAGCGCCGATAAGAGTTCCAAAGGCCAGAGAATATCTCAGACCGTATTTTCTTGCAACCCTGTCAAATTCGATCAGCATTTTAAGCTCTGTATTCTGTATATCCCCTAAAGTCATTTTCTTAAGCATCATTTATCTCCCTTAAGCCTTGCAAAAATATTACAGAAAATACCCATCAGCGGATAAAAATGGCAGAGCATGAATATCATGACCTTTCTTGATTTAACTATAGGACCTGCGAGCAGTCTTTTTTCACATTCCTTAAGGTCGGCTCTTAGCCTCTTCTCCTGCTCTTTATACTCCCTGTTTATAGTTTTTCTCGGAACTCTGGTGATCATTCTGAGAAGAAGGGTAAAGTTTATTCTCTCCCTGTTCAGTATCGCATAAGAGCTGTCCGGCTCAACGCCTTCGGTTATCCTCTCCATCTCATCCCATACGGTGATAAGATCAAAATCCTGCATTGAGAATCTGCTTGTCGCACTCTCCGTATTCTTGAAATAATAATATCCTACATCACTTATCTTTATGATCTTTTTCGCATCCGCAACCGCTCTGTAGGTTCCTATTACATCCTCGCCTATTCTTATATTCACCGGGAAAAGGTCTTTAGGCAGCAGTTCTCTCTTATATAGCTTTGCCACCGGATAATGTACCCATTCATTGTTATCAATTTTAAACAGTATCCTAAGATACTTATCTCTGTCGTATTCCTTATATCTTACGTTGGCTGTAGTAGTCTCCTGATCTTCATTATCAACTCTCTGAAGCTCGCAGGTAACCAGATCAGCCTTTTTTTTGACCATAACCTTAATAAGGTGCATGACCAGATCTCTCTTGATCCAGTCATCACTGTCAACAAACATCACATAATCGCCTGAAGCCTTATCCAATCCGGCATTTCTTGCCTTGGATACTCCTCCATGCGGTATATCAACCAATATGATCCTGCTGTCATTTTTAGCAAGTTCTCTTGCAATCTCGGGAGAATTATCAGACGACCCGTCATTGACCAGTATTATCTCCAGCCTTTTGTAGGTCTGATCTGTTATACTGTCAACACATCTTTTTAAATACTTACCCATATTATAATAAGGCACAATAACACTTACCACCACGTTTTCTCCCTTTCGATCCCTAAAGCCTTTTACTTATATGCATTTCACAAAGAGCATCTAACAAGACTTTGTTATCTTCATAAGTTATATGTCCTATATGCCCGACTCTTAATACGCTGTCAGCTTTATCGCCGCCATTCGGACATACCCATATTCCATATTCTTCCTTTAATATCCTGACGATCTCTTTTGCCCCTTTAGATAAAGGGGTAAGAGCTGTTACGGCATTTGACGGATTCTCCGGAACTATCATGAGGGGCAGATCCCGTATACCCTCTCTGAACTGTTCTGCGACTTTGCTTATCCTTGATATTTCACTCTTCGTACCGCCGCAGGAAATTATATCTTCAAATCTTTTATGTATCTGCAGAAGTATCGTAACCGCCGGTGTGAAAGGAGTCTGTCCTCTTACGCCGTTTATCAAAGCATCTTTAAGGCTTAGATACATGCATACTTCTTCATTATCATTTATTCTTTTAAGTGCTTCCGGTGCCAGCGCCACAAGTGAAACGCCCGGCTGACAGGCAAGCGCCTTCTGGGAACCGGTGAGCACCGCCGTAGCATTAAGCTCTGTCATATCAAGCTCGTCTGCAAGAAATGCACTTATGGCATCAACTATGAGCAGAATACCGTTCTCCTTACAAAACTGTGATACCATTTTCATATCATATAACAGTCCTGATGAGGTCTCATGCATATTTATAAGCAGAGCCGTATGGTCCTCCAGTCCACTGAGCTGCCCGCGGGTCAGCTGTTTTCCGAATTCACATTTTACTTCTGTATATTTTTTCCTATGAAGCCTGCAGAGCATTGCAAATCTCTCTCCAAAGCTTCCTCCGTTTATTACAATGACCTTATCCTTATCACTCAGGATATTCATCACGCAGGATTCCATTGCACCTGTTCCCGATGCAGTTAGAAACACCGCCCTGCTGCCCTCCGGCGCATTCAGGAGCTTTAAAAACATTTCTTCATTTTCAAGCATTGTTTTCGAGAATTCCGGAGTTCTGAAATATGGTGCGGAAACACCTGCAACACTGATCACATCCTCAGGCGACATTACCGGACCCACAGTAAAATTTAGCATTATAGAGCCTCCAAATATCAGTTAAGATCGGTGGAAATGTGCTTTAACACCCTCTGATAATCCTCTATCGTATCAACCTCCGACCAGAAGATACCATCAACATCAACCGTGTGGATATCTTCACTTCCGACAAAGGAATATAAAACATTTTCCCACCAGAGATCATACTGTCCATTTTCGATCATTAAACATAAACGGTCATGGAATTTTCTGATCCACTTTCCTTTTAAGACGCCGATTCCGACATATTCACTGTTTCTTTCTTCTCTTCTCAGCTCCTTACCGAATCTTTGGAGCAGACAGTTTTTACTTTTGAAATAATAATCCCCGGAATCAGCCCTCGTCTTATCCTCAAGAAGAAATTCATCATAATCTGCCGATAATATCCTGTCGATCATCTCCTCAGTATAATATACATCAGCATTTGCGATCATGATATCTTCATCTGTCAGAAATTCCTTTTCGGCATACCACAGACTTCCGATACTGTTCGTAACTCTGTAGAAAGGATTGTAGTATATTTTAACATCATAGCCCTCAAGTGCCTCATCAAGCATCCGATGCTTAAAGCCTGTAATGACTATAACCTCTATGTTGTTTTTTTTCAGAAGTTCAACAGTGTGGATGATAAGAGGTTTTCCTCCGACATCCAGAAGGCTCTTCGGCATCATGCCGATATCCTCCGTAATCCTGCTTCCCACCCCTGCAGCAAGCAGTATGGCTTTCATCATACGGTCCTCCCGTCTATCTACAATTAACACTGATTTTACTATATCATTTCAGTGTTTGCAAACAGTATATAAATTTTAATAAAAATTAATGAAGTGTTTTACACTATTTCTTGGCAAGTGTACTCTTGATAATCCTTATAATTTAGTATATATTAACTAATAGCGTAAAGGCACTTTACAGTGTCTTTAATAGACATACTAATTTATGGAGGATAATAATATGTCAAAAGAAAAAGTTGTACTTGCCTACTCAGGCGGTCTTGACACAACAGCCATTATACCATGGTTAAAGGAAAACTATGATTACGAAGTAATCTGCTGCTGTATCGATGTAGGACAGGAGTCAGAGCTTGACGGTCTCGAAGAGAGAGCAAAGCATTCAGGTGCTGAGAAATGCTATATCGTAAATGTTATCGATGAGTTCTGCGATAACTACATCATGCCAACAGTTAAGGCTGATGCAGTTTATGAGAATAAATACCTTCTCGGAACATCATTTGCAAGACCTCTTATCGGTAAGGTTCTTGTAGATATCGCCCGTAAGGAAGGCGCTGTAGCAATCTGCCACGGTGCAACAGGTAAGGGAAATGACCAGCTTCGTTTTGAGCTTGCTATCAAGGCACTTGCTCCTGATCTTAAGATCATCGCTTGCTGGAGAGATCCAAAGTGGACATTTGATTCTCGTGAAGCTGAGATCGCATACTGCGAGTCAAAGGGGATCAAGCTTACATTTGATGCTAAGCACAGCTACAGCCGTGACCGCAACATCTGGCACATCAGCCATGAAGGTCTTGAGCTCGAGAGCCCTGCAAACGAGCCTAACTATGATGATCTTCTCGTTCTCGGTGTTTCACCTGAGAAGGCTCCTGATGAAGCCGAATACATCGAGATGACATTTGAATCAGGCGTTCCAAAGTCTCTTAACGGCAAGGAAATGAAGGTTTCAGACATCATCCGTGAGTTAAACAAACTCGGTGGAAAGCATGGTATCGGTATCATCGATATCGTTGAGAACCGTGTAGTTGGTATGAAGAGCCGTGGCGTATATGAGACACCTGGCGGAACAATCCTTATGGAGGCTCATAAGCAGCTTGAGGAGCTTGTTCTTGACCGTGATACATTAGATTTCAAGCGTCACATCGGTATCAAGTTTGCTGATCTTGTATACGAAGGAAAGTGGTTCTGCCCACTTCGTGAATCTCTTCAGGCATTCATCGAGAAGTCTGACGAGAGAGTTACAGGTACAGTTAAGATGAAGCTCTACAAGGGCAATATCATCAAGGCCGGTACAACATCTCCATATACACTTTATTCTGAATCACTTGCAAGCTTTACAACCGGTGATCTCTATGATCATAAGGATGCATCAGGCTTCATCAATCTCTTTGGTCTTCCTATGAAGGTTAGAGCAATGCTCGATCAGGAAAGAGAAAAGAAAAATAAATAATAAGCTTTAATCAATAAGTTTATAAAGATAAAAACTGCTGCTTTAGTTTCTGAGCTAAAGCAGCAGTTTTTTTATCATTTATATTTTCATTTAATCATTTTAAAGGATCTTTTGATAAATCCATCTCCTAGAAGAATACATGATTGCCGATAACGATGTATGGGCAGTCAAGTGAAGAAGGATCCATATACCATGTAGGTCTGAAGCTGAGGAATGAGCCTATATTGTTGTAGCCTCCTACAGCTGCATATACTGCATCAAATGTAGTCTGTGGAACACCATTATCATAAGCATTTGAATATGCCCATGAATAAACTGCACTGAACTGATACGGCGCATATATTACGTCGTACATAGAATATCCCCATCTTCCGGTATTAAGTCTATTGATTACAACATTTGCAACCGCTACCTGACCTTCATAGGATTCAGAACCTGATTCTGCATATACAATGGCAGCCAGAAGTCTGATATCTGAAGCTGAGTAACCGCCTGCGTCATAGTAACCGAGAGAGTCTGCATCATGCTCCTCTGTTGTTTCTTCCTCTGTTGTAGTCTCCTCTTCAGTTGTTTCTTCTTCTGTGGTTGTCTCTTCTTCAGTTGTTTCTTCTTCTGTGGTTGTCTCTTCTTCTGTTGTATATTCTTCTGTAGTTGTTTCCTCTGTATCCTCTTCAGAATACTCGGTAGTCTCTTCTTCAGTAGTTACATCATAATCATCGTAATCAGTGTCGTCATCTGAGTCATCATAATCTGAATCATCCGAGTCATAATCCGAATCATCGTCTGTATCGTCATCTGATGAATCGAAGTCGTAATCCTCTGAGTCAGCCTCTGTATCATCCTCGGAATTTCTTCCGTTTATAACATTTCTAAGCTCTTTTGCTGAAAAAGCCTCAGGGAAACCATCTGTTACTCTTACACTCTCAGCTGCGATGTATCCGTATGCACCGTCGGCAAGTCTTATACATTTTACTGTATCACTGCTTGCGAACTGTGACACTTCATATATACTTCCTGATGAAGCTGTAAATATCTTAGAGCTGTCAGTCTCTACGCTGCTTAAAACATTTGCGTTCTGCTTAAGGACAGCCACTTTGACAACATAGTCCTCAGCCGCCTCTGTTGCAGCCTTATCTCTAAGTACTTCCGACTTCTCAACGTATCCCTTGACCTTACCGGACTCAATCTGTATCCAATCGCCCTTGGCAGCAACAATCTCACCAACAGCGCCCTTATACATATATCCTACGATCTCACCATCATTATCAGCTGTCTTTCTGACATAAATGCTGTCTGCTGAAGCGATGACCTTTCCGGCCATATTGTACTTAACCTCTGTTACAGAGTTTACTTCAACCGCTTCAATACCGATCTTTCCCTCTTCAGAGGTGTTTTTTACTGCCGGACTCTCTGTGACAGCTGTATCTGCTGCTCCGACTGCCGTCTCTGAAGCAGTCTCCTTTCCGGCTGAAACTGTATTATAACTATCTTTAACTGTTTTCTTCTCACTGTTTGCCTCTTTAAGAGAACCTACAGCAAAAACAGTCAAAAACACGACCGATACTGCGATCATCAGCACCAGTGTATTCCTAACTGCAAAACGTGTTGTAAGAACATTTTTTCTCAGATAAAGCTTCATTCTCTGAAGTTTATACTTGTTTCTCTTACTCATTATTTATCCCTTACTTTTCTTAAAAGCAACTATCTTATGTTAACATTTCATCCTGCAAAGCCGCATAAACGTGTGCTTTTCAGAATATTTATGTCAATTTATGTAAATATGTTACAAATTTGTTACAAAAGGATAATAACACTATTTAACATTTATGTCAAGTTTTTAATCTTTTTGAAAGAATTAACCTGAATAATACCTTTTGAAAACCGGTTCACAGAATTTCCTTTTTGGAAAACCAGCCCACAAAATTTCCTTTTTGGGAAAACCGATTCTAAGAGAATTGCCCCAAAAAGCAAAAAAACACCGTAAATGCCGGTCCACCCTGACATTTACGGTGATAGTTTTCTTTATAAATATGCTACAGCTCCTGTGCCCGGTCCAAAAAAGGATCCGGAGGTTATGCCCATCGGAAGGATGATAAACTCCTCACCGGCATTTCTCTCTAAGAAGGATTCCTTTATCCTTTCACTTCTCTCATCATTTGCTGCCGATGAGATAAGAACAGTTTTATCTATACCCTTTTCAACAGCCTTATCGATGATATATTTCTCTGCGTTGGCGTTTCCCCTCATTTTACTCTTAATGACTACGCTTCCATCCTCTATCGCAAGGATAGGTCTTACCTTCATCGCAACAGCTGGTGACGGCTCGCTTACAGAAACCATTCCGCGTCTCTTTAAATGATTGATATCTTCGACATAGAACCAGGTTGATACAGCCTCAGCCATCTTTTCTACCGCAGAAATGACCTCTTCAAAGCCTGCCCCTTCTTTCATCTTCTCCGCAGCCCTGACAGCTATAAGCGACTCTCCAACGGAAGCTGTCTTAGTATCCAGCACACTTATCCTTCGATCAGGATATTTTGTCTCAAGTAACTTTTTCGCCTCGCAGGCGTTGCTGAAGCCAGGAAGAAGCTTTCCGGATACAGAAAGATAGATAATGTCCTTTCCTTCCGCAAGGATGCTCTCAAATATCTTCATATAGCTTTCCTTATCAGGAATCAGCGGCACCGGAAACAGCCCGCTTTTTACGCTGCTGAAAAACTGCGTATAAGTTATCTCTGTTTCATCATTTGACAGATAATCCTTATCACTCAGTCTTACCGTAAAAGGGATCACACTGATTCCAAGCTTCTTAGCCATATTTGATGTAATCTCTGAACAACTGTCTGTTATGATAATGTAACTCTCCATAACTACACCCCCATATTGTATAAAAACTATTAGCTTTATCTACTGATCCCCCATTGATCATGCATTTGCCCTGCTAATTTTTATCAATATAACTGAAATATTCATCTATTCCGTCAGCAATATATCTTGCCATCTCTTCTCTGTTATCGCTGTCAGAAAGTCTCTTATCATCCTTTTCATTTGACAGAAAACCTACATTTATAACCGCTGCAGGAATACTGTTGCAGTAATTAAGAACAGTCATACCGTCTGTTACAGCTATACCTCTGTTTCCACAGCCGGTTCCGTCCGCAAGATGATCAAGCACCAGATTGCAGAGCCTGTTGCTGTTATCATATATTTTCTCACTCTCTACATTTGCCTTTGTATTTATAAAGCCTATCGCTCCAAAGGTCTCATCAGAGGATGCACTGCCTGCCTGAAGCCTGATGAATATTTCTGCATCACTTCCGGCCGCCATGACCGCTCTGTCTCTGTTGGAAAGCTCTACTGTTGAAGAATCTCTCGAGAGGATAACAACGTAGCCCCTTCTCTCGAGCTCCGATTTAAGTCTTATTGATATATCAAGCATAAGCTCATATTCATAGTTTCCTGTTGAGATACCGATATTTGCCGGAGCCATCTTAGCCTTCTTCTTATCGGAACCGGGAGCATTTCCCTCCTCCTCACTCATGGCCTTGATCTGCTTTGCAGGATCGATAAATACGATATGGCTGATCTTATCGGCATCCATCGGAGTAGCCCATTTTACATTTGTTTCCTTAACAAGATTTGAGGAAATGTAGAAGCTTGAGCCGTTCACCTTTACTCTTGTCCAGCCTTCCTTCGTACCGGTCCTGTGAAGATCCACGCCCTTAAGGAGGACCATGTAGACCTCCGAATCGGTATTTGGTTCGGTTCTGACATTTATAAGATCATCTATGGTCACAACATAATCATCATAGATGGTAAAGCCCTGACTGTCCGTCTTGTTATCCTGCTTATCATCCTTGATAACGCTGCTGTCTACCTTCTTCTTAACCGTTTCCGTGGTAATGCTGTCAGCCTCTCTCGGATCATCCTTCTCCTTCGTACCTTCCTCTCTGCTGCCGCAGGCTGTTACCATAAGGGCAAGCATCAGTACTGCCAGGATTATCAGCTGTATGCGCTGTATTCTGTTTTTATAACTCTTTTTTTCCCGGTTCACTATATATCTCCGAATCTATATAATATCATCCTTTTAAGTTTACCATACAGGCCTATAACTTGCAATCCGCTTACTTAAATGCAAAGCGCCTGACAATATACGAAAACAGTCCTCCGCTGTATGTTTCATACATGGAATCCTTGACCATTCCCGGATCGTCCGTAATGATATTGTCCACATCGAGGAGCATCATATTCTCAAGGTTGGTCTTGTTGTTGATGGTCCAGACGTAGACCTCCTTGCCTCTTCTGTGGATATTTCTGACAATGACATTATCCACATATTTATAGTTTATACTGTATGCATCCGCATATTTAAGATCGTAATAATTACCGCCCGCAACAGACATTACATACACTGTCTTGATCCTGTCATCGATAAGCTTGATCTTTCTTATCGCCTTATAGGAAAGCGAAGTGACAACACATCTGTCAAAGAGGTCGTATTCCTCAACCAGAGCCGCTACCGCCTCCTCAAGATGCGTATTTGAATCATCCGGCTTAAGCTCGATATTAAGGTCTGCGCGGTCTCCTACAAGCTCTATGGCTTCCCGGAGTGTCGGTATCTTCTCGTCAGGATATTTATCCTCGAATTTACCGCTGGCAGAGATACTGCGAAGCTCTTCAAATGTCATTTCCTCAACATTCGCATCAATGCCCGTGACTCTCGAGATATTTTTATCATGAAATACCACTATCTCTCCGTCAAGCGTCTCTCTGACATCAAGCTCGATCACGTCCGCTCCGTTCTCAATAGCAAGATCAAAGGCCGCAAGGGTATTCTCCGGTGCATGCTTTGCATCGCCTCTATGAGCAGTTACTATCGCAGTATTAAGGTTAGCTGCACGAAGGCTGATGACATTTCCCCTGACTAAAACATAGTAGGTTCCGTCAAGCACGAGGACTATCAGCAATATCATGATAAATACCGCTCTCTCATAAAGCCTTGCTCTCTCCGGAAATACGCGCGGATCAGGCTTTCTGTAGACAAGTCTCTTCTTTCCCGAGGTCTTTCTCTCGCCGTCCTCATACATATCATCAATATCACTGTCAGACGCCTCTACAGGCTTTTCACTGCCCATACCGCCCATATCAAGTATATTGTAATACTGAACGCTTATATAGCCGAAAAGTATCGGAAAGACAAGAAATACAAATATCAGATAGAAAAATGAATTTACATTTACGGTTGCCTTATAGATAAGGTAATTTACCGACTTTGCTCCGCTTATAAGCTTAAGCAGCTTAAGCAGGAGTTCAGACATATATCCGCTCAGGAAGAAGATAGTCGCGATGACTATGACATTTACAAATATTATTCCCAGAACCTTCCTGAAGCCGCCCTTCTTGATCATTTCAAGGCTTTTTCCGGCAGCCTTTTTGAAGCTGTATTTTTTCAGCACATAGAAATGAAGCATAAAGATAAGTCCCATACTGAGAAGACTTATAACTCCGTAGCCTATCATCACGCCATTGATCATGATCTGTCTTCTCTTCAGGTAGCTTACGATATATCCCGGTATCTTGATATTAAGAAGTGAAAAAGAGGTAAGCGCGAGGCTGCTTAACGGAAGTATCAGAAGCGACGTAAACATGATGCCCAGATTTCTTGGTCTTAAGACCCATACCGACCTTTTAAGGCTCTTAAAGAAAAGCCTCGGTAACGTTATCCTTCTGCCTCTTCTTGAACAGTCGATTGCAACTATCACACCGGATATATTCATGAAATTCATAAAGGCATATATCAGAAGTATCAGTATGAAGAATATATAGGTTGTCGGAGCTTTAAAAAATGTTGCGATATTGGCCTTATAGAGATAATCCAGTCCGGCGCATTTTACCGCAACATTTACAAGAGCGTAAAGCATGGGAATAAGAGCCGCATATGAGATAAGTCTCATCAGCAGCTCAAATACCATTATCGATAATGCATTACGCCTTATCAGTTTAATTGTTTCCTTTAACCCCTTCATACTCTTCCTTCTTAACAAAAAGGATCACAGTCCTCTCACAGCAGCCACCGTTCTATATAAACATGGATGCATCCCCGAATGAGAAGAATCTGTACCTTTCCTTTACCGCTTCCTTATAAGCATCCAGGACCTTTTCTCTGTCATAGAATGCTGATACTAACATTATAAGCGTTGATTCCGGTAAATGGAAGTTAGTAATTAATGAATTTACACATTTAAATTTATATCCCGGATAGATGAATATGTCCGTCCATCCGCTGCAAGGTGCAAGATTTCCCTCGCTGTCCGCGGCAGACTCAAGCGTTCTGGTACTTGTAGTACCGACAGCCACTATCCTTCCGCCGTTTTTTCTGGTCTCATTGACAAGCTCAGCACATTCCTCGCTTATCATATAAAACTCACTGTGCATGTGATGCTCTTCGATCTTCTCAACCTTAACCGGTCTGAAGGTTCCGAGTCCGACATGGAGGGTAAGCCTTGCGATCTTAACCCCCTTGTCCTCTATCTTTTTAAGCAGTTCTTCAGTAAAATGAAGTCCAGCTGTAGGTGCAGCAGCAGAGCCGCTGTTCTTTGCATAAACTGTCTGATAACGGTTTTTATCCTCCAGCTTATGAGTGATATAAGGCGGAAGCGGCATTTCTCCGAGGCTGTCCAGTATTTCCTCCCAGATACCCTCGTAGCTGAACTTTATAAGTCGGTTTCCGTCCTCTACCACTTCGAGAACCTCACCCTTAAGTATTCCGTCGCCAAATGTAACAACTGCGCCCGGCTTCATTTTCTTACCCGGCTTTACCAGTGTTTCCCAGATGTTATTGCCCTTATTCTTAAGAAGAAGAACCTCTATAACAGCTCCTGTTTCTTCTTTCACTCCCATGAGACGTGCCGGAATAACCTTTGTTTCATTTATCACAAGACAGTCTCCGGGATTTAGATAATCTATAACATCACTGAAATGCTTATGCTCTATCTCTCCTGTATCCCTGTGAACCACCATCAGCCTTGAATCACTTCTCTTAAGAAGAGGATCCTGGGCTATCAGCTCCTCAGGAAGTTCGTAATTAAAATCCGAGAGTTCCATATTTTTCTCCCTTTATGATCTAAGCTCTATGCCCTGCTTTCCAAGCTCCTTAAGGATCTTGTCAACTGCGGCATTTACCTCATCATCTGAAAGTGTTCTGTCAAGTGCTCTGAACTTAAGTGAGAATGCAACAGACTTCTTTCCATCAGCGACCTGATCTCCTTCGTATACATCGAAGAGTGATACATGCTCAAGGATCTTTCCGCCGTTCTTCTTGATGATCTTCTCAATATTTCCAACAAATACACTCTTATCGCAGACAAGTGCAAGGTCACGGCTGCTTCCAGGGAATTTAGCGATTCCTGAATACTTGATATCGAAGTCTGCAAGCATAGTAACAATATCCATGTAAAGAACTGCTGCGTAAACATCGCCCTTCATATCATAGTTCATTACTGCTTCCGGATGAACCTGTCCGATATAACCGATTTTAAGGTCTCCCTTAACGATCTCTGCCTGACGTCCCGGATGAAGGAATGGATATACAGATACAGGCTCATAATCTACTGATTCAGCAAATCCAAGCTTCTCTGTAAGCTCCTCGATAACTCCCTTAAGTGTGAAGAAATCACCGTCGCCATACATTCCAAGAGTCATTACCATTCTTTCAGAAGGAAGCTCTGTAAGAGGAAGTGCCTTTGGAAGATATATATTTCCTAACTCATAAAGTCTTACATTCTTATTTCTTCTATTGTAGTTTAATGCAAGAGAAGTAAGCATACCGTTTAATGATACAGTACGCATGATACTGAAGTCCTCACCAAGAGGGTTGCTGATCTTAACTGCCTTTCTAAGCTCTGAATCATTTGGTATAAGAAGCTTGTCATATACCTTTGGACTTTCAAATGAATATGTCATACCGCCTGAGAAACCATTTGCTTCGGCAACGTCTCTTGCCATTCCGATGATCTCCTGGTCAAATGTAAGTCCGCCGATTCCTCCATTTATTGAAGGAAGTGTTGTAGGGATATTGTCATAACCGTAAAGTCTTGCAGCTTCCTCTGCAAGGTCTGCCATACAATGAAGATCCTGTCTGTATGTAGGTATTGTAAGTGTTCTGTCAGCTTCATTATATGAAAGTCCAAGCTTCTCAAAGCTGTGAAGCATATCTGCCTCAGGAATCTCTGTGCCAAGAAGAGCGTTCATCTTCTCAGGCTCGAAAGGAAGAGTCCATGGCTTAACAGGTTCAGGATAAACATCAACCATGCCCTGTAAAACTTCGCCGCAGCCCATCTCCTCAATAAGCTGGCAGGCTCTGTTGATAGCCTCCTCTGCAAGATTTGGATCAAGGCCCTTCTCAAATGTGCTTGAAGCCTCTGTACGAAGACCTACTCTCTTCGAAGAAAGTCTGATATTTGCTCCGTCAAATGTAGCAGCCTCGAAAAGAAGTGTTGTCATGGAATCAGTAACCATTGAGTTCTCTCCGCCCATGATACCTGCGATTGCAACTTCCTTCTCAGCGTCACAGATCATAAGAACGTCCTTGTCAAGATTTCTTTCCTGACCGTCAAGTGTTACGAACTTATCTCCGTCATTTGCACGTCTAACTATGATCTTGTTGCCTGCTATGGTATCAAGGTCAAATGCATGCATCGGCTGGCCGAGTTCTTCCATGATATAGTTTGTGATATCTACGATATTATTGATAGAACGGATTCCCTGTGCACGAAGTCTCTGCTGCATCCACTTTGGAGAAGGTCCGATCTTTACGTTCTTAACAACTCTTGCAATATATCTCTTGCAGAGATCCTTATCCTTTATCTCTACATCTATATAATCTGAAGTTTTCTCGCTGCTTTCCTCCTTAACCTTGATAACAGGCGGGTTGAAAGGAAGGTCAAATGTAGCAGCTGCCTCTCTTGCCATTCCGAGTATTGAGAAACAGTCAACTCTGTTTGATGTGATCTCGTATTCTACATTTGCATCATGAAGACCGAGAGCCTCTACAGCGTCATCTCCCGGCTTAACGCCTGAATCCTCGCTGAAGATGTAAATGCCGTTTTCCGGTGCTTCAGGATACATCTCACGTGAAGAACCAAGCTCTTCGATAGCGCACATCATACCAAATGACTCAACGCCGCGGAGCTTTCCTCTCTTGATCTTGATGCCGTCCTTTGGAAGCTCGCCGCCGTCATGTCCGCCTGCAACACGACCGCCGTCAAGTACTGTAGGAACAAGAGCTCCTTCAAATACATTAGGTGCACCGGTTACTATCTGTATAGGCTCCTCTGCGCCTACATCAACCTGGCATACAACAAGCTTGTCTGCATCCGGATGCTTTGCTACTGAAAGCACCTTACCTACTACTATCTTCTCAAGATTCTTATCATATTCTTTATAATTCTCAACATGTGAGCCTGAAAGTGTTATCTTATCTACAAATTCCTGAACAGGTACGTCAAGATCAGGAACATATGCTTTAATCCATGAAATCGGTGTATTCATTTTATATCTCCTCTTTTATATTAATCTGACATTCTGTGCCGTACATTTTTAAAACTGACTCAGGAATCTGACATCATTTTCATAAAGAAGTCTCATATCATCTATCTCATACTTAAGGAGTGCAACTCTCTCAAGTCCAATACCGAATGCGAAGCCTGAATAAACATTTGGATCTATGCCGCACATCTCAAGCACGTGAGGATGAACCATTCCGCATCCGAGGATTTCAATCCAGCCTGATCCCTTGCAGACATTACAGCCCTTACCATGACACTTAAAGCATGTTACATCAACCTCTGCAGATGGCTCTGTAAATGGGAAATGATGCGGACGAAGCTTTGTCTTTGTGTCCGGTCCGAAGAAGCTCTTGGCAAACTGATCAAGAGTTCCCTTAAGGTCAGCCATAGTGATTCCCTTACCTACAACAAGTCCTTCTACCTGATGGAAGGAAGGAGAATGTGTTGCATCAACCTCATCTGAACGGAAAACTCTTCCCGGTGAAATGATCTTGATAGGAAGCTCGCCCTTCTCCATGATACGTGCCTGAACAGAAGATGTCTGTGTTCTGAGAAGGATGTCCTTTGTAATGTAAAATGTATCCTGCTCGTCCTTAGCCGGATGATTTGCAGGGATATTAAGAAGTTCGAAATTGTATCTGTCATATTCAACTTCAGGTCCCTCAACTACCTGATAGCCCATTCCGATGAATACCTTCTCAAGATCTTCAAGAGCGATCTGATTAGGATGTCTGTGGCCTCTTGCCTGTCTCTTGCCCGGAAGAGTAACGTCTATAGTCTCTCTCTTCATCTTTGCCTGAAGAAGTGTTCTGTTAAGCTCCTTCTTCTTCTCTTCGAGTTTTTCCTCGATAAGGCTTCTAACTTCATTTACCTTCTGTCCAACCTTAGGTCTTTCCTCTGCAGGAATATCCTTCATGCTCTTGAGTATCTCTGTAAGACGTCCCTTCTTGCCAAGGAAGCCTACCTTGATCTCATCAAGTTTGTCAGGCGAATCTGACGCTTCAATAAGTTTTACTGCTTCATTTCTGATATCTCCAAGTTCCAAGCTCATCTTTTTTCCTCCTTAAAAGCTTAAACCATTTTTTACATTGTTTTCTAATCTAAAAATATAAAAAACCCGGGAAGCATATAACTTCCCGGGACGAAAAACTTAAGTCTTCCGCGGTACCACCCGCATTCCGATATCTAAAGAACGATACCGGCTCTTTTATACTTAACGCGTATCTCGGCAGCCTCTAATATCACAGGATTTCAAAGCCGCAACTCCGGTGTGAATATAAGAACTGTCTTATCATAACAGGACTTTCAGCCGCCGATCCTGTCTCTCTAAACGCAGTGCAGTTCCTTTTTGCACCATCATGGTCATTTTCTATTCATTTCTAAGAAAGCATTTTAGCATAAGAAAAGATAAAGTCAAGCACAACCTGCATACAGGCTGAAAAACGCAAGGTTTTATCTCTTCGCAGCCGGCTGCTCTGTCATTATTCCGGCGAATTCATGAGTACATCAATATCATTTCTTCCGTACTCATAGAGACTGTCGATGATTCTTTCCCTGATATCATCCGGTGCGTTAAATACGATAATGTCCAAAAACTTATCGACGTAACCGCGCCATTTCTCGTAAATAACATTTCTGTCATTCTCATCAGGAGTTTTTGTAGCCTCTGCTTTATCAAATTCAATATGTTCCTTACTGTTGATGATAGTACGGAAGTTCATGGATTTGAATCTTACGCCGTATGCGATGTACTGTATCTCCTCAGTTCTGACAAAGGCACAGTCATACATCTCAACAAGAAGTGAGTTAAATGTCTCTTCCGGTTCATCAAAATAATGACAATAGAAGTACATATCCTCTTTCTTGGTCAAATTCTCGATATCCTGATTGTTATACCAGTAATATCTTCCTCTTCCGAAATCAGGATCGCCGCCGAATTTCTTCTCAAATTCGCGCTCGCTCTTCTTGATCTTCTTTTTCTTTTTCTTAGGCTTCGGATTCTCCTCAAGGAAATCCTTAACCTCGTTCATATCGCTGATTCCTGCAGATTCATTAATAGTATTAACTGTATCTGTGGAATTAACTGTTGAAATATTTACTGCATTTACCGGATTGATCGGTATAGTATCGCTTGTTTCCGGAAGCGGATGAATATGCTCTTCCTTCTCACCTTCGGAAGCTGTACCAAAGGCGCTGTCAGCAAACTCATCCCCTGCAAATGCACTGTCTGTAAAGGCGCTGTCTGTTGTTTCAACAGCTGATGCTTCGCTGACGGTTTCTTCACTGTCTTTTTCCTTACTCTCAGCTTCTACACTGCTGTTGACCTTATCTGTATCAACTCTTATAGTAACTGCACTAAAAGTATCAGCCGCCTCAGTCTTTTCTCCGGCTGCTTTCTCTGCTGCAGCCTTCTCCTCAGCTGCCTTCTTCTTTGCTGCTCTCGATGATTCATACTCAGCTCTCTTGACTCTGTCTGCTCTTGCAACATTTTCAGCAAGCTTATCAGCCATGCTCTGAGGTGCAAAAGCACTGTCAGCGATCTCGGTATCGATGCTTTCCTCTTCTGCCGCTCTGACATCCTCGATGATGGCATCCATACTTATAGTATCCTGAGAAGTATATTCCGGATCATATTTTCTTGCTTTTTCCTGTACCTCGGAGATATCATCTGTCGGCTCGTCTACCGAACCGCCTTCTTCTTCATCGTCATCAGAATCGTCGTCCTCATCGTCAGAATCATCTTCATCTTCTTCGTCATCATCTTCATCATCAGAAATCTCTGAAGAAGCCTGATCCTGCTCGTCCTCCGAATCATCCTCGTCTTCATCCTCATCATCTTCCGACTCTTCATCATCGGATTCTTCATCGGATTCTTCGTCAGACTCTTCATCGGATTCCTCATCCCTTGATAACGCTCTCTTTAAGGTTTTTCCAATCTCTTCATCCTCGTCCTTAGATCCGTCATTTCCCTTCAGGACCTTAACGGTGACTATTATAAGTACTACCATCAGAACAACCAGGATAGCCGCAAAAAGTATCGTTATCTTGGTTATATCATTCATCAACAGCATCAAAAAATACCTTTCCTTTCGAAAATCATTTAGAGAAAGCCCCCAGCAAAATAATTCACGTCATTAACAAAGCGATTATACTACAACGTTTTTTTATTTGCAATCCGAATAAATACACTTATTTACATCTCATAGCCTGCGTAGAATGCCTTAAGGTTGATGTCTACTGTCTTAGGAGGTACTGTATTTCTGATAACTTCTTCCCACTGCGAAACTGTGTAATCCATATGTTTTGCAGCCATACCGAGGACTATCACGTTGAATGTTCTGGTATTTCCGATCTCCTTTGCCTTTGACATTGCATCAATTGCAAATACCTTATACTTTGAAGACAGATCTTCGATTATTCCTTCAGGATACTCAGCTGCACCTGTGATTACAGGCATAGGATCGATCCTCTGGTCATTTACTATGATAACTCCGTCCTTCTTAAGGAAATGAGCATATCTTGCAGCCTCAAGTCTTTCAAATGCAATAAGCACATCTGCGCAGCCCTCTTCTACGATCGGTTCTGCAACATTTTCACCATATCTTACATAAGTAACAACGCTTCCGCCTCTCTGAGCCATTCCATGAACCTCAGAAAGCTTAACATCATATCCGGCACTAAGAGCGAGGCCTCCAAGAATACGGCTTGTAAGAAGTGTTCCCTGTCCGCCTACGCCTACTATCATAATATTCTTTACTGCCATATTACTCACCCCTCTTCTTAAGTGAAATAGCTTCAAACGGACAATTCTTCATGCAGAGTCCGCAGCCATTGCACATTGTATCATCTATAACAGCCTTGCCTGTTTCCTTATCCTTCTTTATAGCTGGACAACCGGCCTGGAGACACTTACCACACTTCCTGCACTTTTCAGGATCAACATAGCATTTTCCCTTAGGCACATACTCCTTAAGGAGTGCACATGGTGACTGAGCGATGATAACTGAAAGCTCATCTCTTGCAACCTCAGTCTTGACAACCTCCTCAAACTTTTCAAGATCATACGGATCAACAACTTCAACATGATTGATATTCATAGCCTTGCAGATCTTCACGAGATCGATAGCAAGTGTTGTCTCGCCCTGAAGTGTCTTGCCTGTAGCAGGATTATCCTGGTGGCCTGTCATACCTGTTGTAGAGTTATCAAGGATGATAACTGTACCGGTAGCCTTATTGTAAGCCATATTCATAAGTGAGTTAACACCTGTATGCATAAATGTTGAATCACCGATTACTGCAACCCAGTTCTTAACATACTCGCTGCCCTTAGCCTTTTCCATACCATGAAGCATAGAGATACTTGCTCCCATGCAGAGTGTTGTATCAACAACATTAAGCGGCGCAACAGCTCCGAGTGTATAACATCCGATATCTCCGGAAGCATGGATCTTCAGCTTCTTAAGTACTGAAAATGTAGCTCTGTGAGGACAACCCGGACAAAGGATAGGTGGTCTCATAGGAACCTTGGCTGCCTCAGCTGCTTCAACTGTCTCACCAAGGATTGCCTTACGGAGCATATTGGCACTGTATTCACCCTGAATTGTAAATATCTCTTTACCGATACACTTAATACCCCATGACTTAACCTGCTCCTCGATAACAGGCTCGAGCTCCTCAACGATATAGAGCTTATCAACCTTTGATGCAAACTCCTCGATCAGCTTCTTTGGAAGCGGATTAACAAGTCCAAGTTTAAGTATTGATGCATTCGGAAGAACTTCCTTTACATACTGGTACGGAATTCCGCTTGTGATAACACCGATCTTTGTATCATTATATGTAACCTTATTGATATCAAGAGTACATGCATCCTCAATAAGACGATTTGTTCTTGCTTCAACAACAAGATGTCTTCCCTTTGCATTTCCCGGCATCATGATATTCTTGGCCGGATTTCTCTCGTATGGCTTATCATCAGGTGTTACTCGGTCTTCAATATTTACAAGTCCCTGAGAATGTGCAAGTCTTGTGGTTGTACGTACGATTACAGGTGTATCGTACTCTTCTGAGATTTCGAATGCTCTCTTGGTAAAATATCTTGCCTCTTCAGAATCTGAAGGCTCGATAACAGGTACACATGCTGCTCTTGCAACACGTCTTGTGTCCTGCTCGTTCTGTGAACTGTAAAGTCCCGGATCATCAGCAGCTATCATAACAAGTCCGCCATTTGCTCCGATATATGAAACCGAATAAAGCGGATCTGCAGCTACATTTACGCCTACATGCTTCATAGCGCACATAGCTCTTACACCTGCCATTGATGCACCGACAGCAACCTCTGTTGCTACCTTTTCATTCGGTGCCCACTCTGCATATACTCCTTCATACTTAACTAAATACTCACTCACCTCTGTACTAGGTGTTCCCGGATAAGCAGAGGATACTTTTACTCCCGCTTCATAAGCTCCTCTAGCGATTGCCTGGTTTCCAAGCATTATCTTCTTTTCCATTTATTTCCTCCCTCATATAATGACTGCAGCCGGCTGAAGTAGCCCGGTTCCAGTTATAAGTCTTAAATATTTATACCTTGACGAACTGTCCGTCACGGTAGATCCTGTAGCGTTCCGTACCCAGTCTGAGACGGATTATCCTGTCGCCGTTGATATGTGTATTATAGAATATTCTGAGCTTCGTTGTGCCGCTCCAGTTTCTTAAGTTTATCACATTATCAAATACAAAGCCCTCGTAGATCACCGAATAAGAAACGTTCCACAGGGAAATGTTTCTCACAGGATCGTTCAGATAAAGCCTGTATTTCTTGTAATCTACTTCATTTTTCCTGTTGTAGAGATTCTTCTTCAGCATACCACCGTAGCTTGGTGCGTTAAATACTATCTGCGCCCCCTGGAATCTCTTATATATCTTATCAATGAATTTTCCTACTTCATTAAATGTCTTGTACTGGAAGAAGTCCCTGCACACGAAGAGCAGTCCGAAGCCCGGATCGCATTTGATATCGTCCAGCCAGCTCATATCATCGATGGACTTATCTATCGTATGCTCTCTCTCCATATCGCTTGTGTAAAGTCGTCTTATTGAGACCTTTCCCGGAGTATCAAGATTGTACCAGTTAACCTTTCCGTTATCCAGTCTCTTGAACATGGTATCAAGACTGCATCCGAGATATACCACCGTACTCATAGGATACTGCAGTATGAATCTTCTTACTTCATCATCAAAGCATTTGCAGGTTGCAGCCCTCGTCAGATTTATAAAATCACCGTTTTTCTTATATTTTGAATATGAAATATGATTATTAACAAGGAATTTTGTTGCTTCGTCGTCCTTGAATATTTCAGGATATTTCTTCGACCACTCGCCTCTCTCCTTGATCTCATACATATACTGATCAATGATCCTGTTCCGGCTTCCGGTTATTAGATCCGCAATTATTAGCCTTGCATGATTGCTCTCATCCAGATTCATATCGTGGAAGAATCTGTGATGCATTCTCGGGAATTCAAAATAACTGCAATGCAGTCCCGCATTTACGGCCTTATCAGCCAGCTCTCTCGAATAGCAGTTATATATATCATCCGTTCCGGAAATGATGATCAGATGATCGCAGAGTCCTCTCATATCCTCATAGACAGGACTTGTGTATTCGATCTGTCCGGCGTATTCCTTGACCCAGTAACGGTTTATGAATTCCTTTATACTGCTGCTATAATATATTCCATCACGGAAATACGATGTGAGGAGCTTATCCTCAAGCCTTTTATCAAAGAATTCCGTATCTATGACCGGTGACATAAGAAGCAGCTTTTCAGGCGGTTTTCTTCCTTCCTTCCAGGATATAAGCGTCATGGAAAGTGCTATTCCCGCGCCTGTTCCAGAACCTGCTACTATAAGATCCGTAATATTTTTCTTATGCAGAAGATGATCATATATAAGATTTACATCTTCAAAAACATCCTTGCATGAATTCTCCGGAGCAAGCGGATAAAAAGGCACGAATACAGCCATACCGGTCTCTTTGGCAAGATAACCGATAAACTCGTACTCATCCTTTGAGACAGGAAGCGCATATTTACTGTCGTAAAAATAAAGGATATATTTACCGTTAAAATCATTTTCAGGAATAACGGTCAGGCACTGTGTTTTTCCGATCCTTTCTTTGTTAAAGTTTAAGCCCGGACAGGCAGCGCCTATAAAATCCTCTTTTGCAATACCCGCTCTCTTCTTTTGCAGATCACGCAAAATCTCATCAACATTTTTTTTCTGAAGGGATGAAAGCCCTGCCATCTGCACACTCCTGTAAAAAAATAGTATTCATCATAACCGATGAACATATGACACCTATGTTATTATAAGATAAATCTATAATAACTGCAAGTAAAAGGCAGAGGAGCTTTTAGTTCCTCTGCCTGTACTAAAGATTAATCCGCAAAATAATATCCGACTCCCCATTTTGTATGTATATATATTGGATCTGCCGGATGTTCTTCTATCTTCTCCCTGAGTCTTCTTACATGAACATCAACTGTTCTTGCATCTCCCGGATAGGCAGCTCCCCAAATTGTCCTTAGCAGTTCATCTCTTGAATAAACCTTGTTCGGATTTGATACAAGAAGAAGTACAAGATCGAATTCCTTCGCGGTCAGGTTTGCTTCCTTGCCATCTATAAAGACTCTTCTGCTGTCGAGCTCAAGTCTGAGTCCCTTCTTCTCAATCACGCTGTCCTTGGAAGCCTTCTGTCCCTCACTCTTTGAATTTCTTCTGAGTATCGCTTTGATCCTTGCTTTAACCTCCAGAATATTGAAAGGCTTGGTGATGTAATCGTCAGCTCCGTATTCGAGACCGAGTATCTTGTCCATGTCCTCGCCCTTAGCTGTCAGCATAATGATCGGCACGTCCGAAAACTCCCTGATCATCTGACACACTTCAAGTCCCGTAAATTTAGGAAGCATTATATCCAGTAAAATGATATCGTAATAATTTTCCCTGGCTTTATTCACTGCCTCCTCACCATCATAGGCTGTATCAACCTCCATATCATCCTGCTCAAGGCTGAAACGGAGTCCTTTTACTATAAGCTTTTCATCATCCACTACAAGAATCTTCTTCATAACATACCCCTTTTAAATGGTAATAAGTTCTTTAATCTTTTCAAATATATTATCTTTTATACCGCTAATCTTTTTTATCTCATCGATACTTTTAAAATCACCGTTTTTCTCTCTGTAGCTTATTATATCGGCAGCTCTCGACTCTCCTATTCCCGGGAGCTTCATAAGCTGTTCCTTACCGGCGGTATTGATATTTATCTTCGTTCCGGCTTCTTTCTCCGCAGGATCATTTTTCGAAAGGCTTATATCTTCCTTTTCATATACAAATGGAAAATATATTCTCATGCCATCCGTAACCTCTCCGGCCAGATTAACATATCCGTGAAGAGCATCCCCGGTATATCCGCCTGCTGCAGAAAGGGCATCATTTATAATGCTTCCCTCAGGAAGACTGTATACGCCTTCATTTATGACAGCTCCGCAGACATAAACCCTGCACATCACCGTTTTTCCGGTGTCTGACTTTTGATCTGCTGTACTGCTCTCATGATCTGCTTTCTCACTGCTGGCCGAAGGAGTAGCCTCTGCATAGCTTGTTGTCTCTCTGTCCTCAACTACCTTTACAGAACTGTCCGAAAGGCATCCCGCAAGAGAGATAAGAAGCATAAATACTGCTGCCGCATACTTTATATTTTTCATCTATGAAGTCTCCTTATCCTGTAACAAAGATCCGAACACCTCAAAAATGAAAGACAAGCCCACCGGCTAAAATTCCATTTAAAATGGATTCTCTTTGTAACCGAAGCACTTATGTCATAAATATTCTCAGAGCATATGTATATTGTAATCAATTCGTAATATTTATTCAATATACTTTTTTATTTTTTTCATGAAAAAACCTCCTCATATTAAATGCCGGAGCACCTTATATGCAGGAGATTTTTCATAATATTGCGGCAGAAACAAAATGTTTAATACCGCCCGAAAAGTGTGCAGTTATTAGAATAAAGGATCCTTAAGAATAGCAGTACCGATACCTTTCTCAGTAAAGAACTCAAGCAGGAGGCAGTGCTCAACACGTCCGTCAAGGATATGGACTCTGGAAACACCATTTTTGAGCGCTTCAATACAGTTCTGAAGCTTAGGCATCATGCCGCCGCCTACTACACCCTTTTCTATAAATTCCTCTGCCTCGGCAACATTCATTTCCGAAACAAGAGTCTTTTTATCACTTGGATCTACAAATACACCTTCGATATCTGTAAGGAATACAAGCTTTTCAGCCTTTACTGCAGATGCGATAGCGCATGCGCAGTCATCAGCGTTTATGTTATAACCATGGAAATCATCTCCGAGACCGATAGGTGCGATAACCGGAATGAAATCATCGTGAATAAGTGTATTAAGAATCTTGATGTCTGATGAGATAACCTCACCAACATATCCGATATCCTTACCGCCAGAGGTCTTCTTATGTGTCTGAAGAAGTCCGGCATCCTTACCGCTTATTCCGACAGCCTTGAGGCCAAGCTGAGTCATCATTGCAACAAGGCTCTTATTTACCTTGTTCAGTACCATTTCTGCAACCTCGAGAGTTTCCTCATCTGTTACACGAAGTCCGTTAACGAACTCAGACTGCTTGTTGATCTTGCCAAGCCATCTGTTGATCTCCTTGCCGCCGCCGTGAACGATGATCGGTTTAAGTCCTATAAGCTTAAGAAGAGCAACGTCCTTGATAACATTATATTTAAGATTTTCATCAAGCATAGCACTTCCGCCATACTTAACAACAATGGTACTTCCATTGAAACGCTGAATATAAGGCAGCGCTTCACTCAGTGTCTGAGCCTTAGCAAGCACCCTGTCCAAAGAATCATTACTTACCATTTTGCCGTCCTCCGAATTTAATTCCAGTTCCTGTTCATATCTGTAAATCATATCTAATCCCTCTCTACTTTATCACTAAGATTTATTCGAATCAACCTGTATCTGACAAAACATTCTATGAACGATAATCTGCATTGATCTTAACGTAATCATATGTAAGATCGCATCCCCAGGCTGTTGCTTCGCCATTTCCTTCATGAAGGATGCATTCTGCAGTTATCTCATCCGGCTGAAGGACTGAAAGTGCTTCTTCCTCTGAGAAAACAGGAAGAACGCCTTTGTCGATAAGCTTTATAGAACCATTCTTGCTGCTGAGGATAACATCTGTCTGGTTTGGATCAAAATCCGCGCCTGAATAACCCATAGCACAGAATATACGTCCGGCATTGGCATCCATTCCAAATACTGCTGCCTTTGTAAGATTTGATGTGATAACTGATTTTGCAAGTATCCTTGCAGTCTCTTCATCCTTTGCACCTGTAACATGGCAGGTGAAAAGTCTTGTTGCGCCCTCGCCGTCTTTAGCGATATTCTTGGCAAGGAACTCTGCAACCGCATAAAGTGCTTCCTTAAATGTATCAAGGTCTGCACCCTCGCCTGTAATTAAAGGATTCTCAGCAAGTCCGTTTGCAAGGAGCATTACTGTATCATTTGTTGATGTATCACCGTCAACAGAAACCATATTAAATGTATCATCTATGATCTCTCTGAGTGTCTTAAGAGCGATCTCATGCTCGATTGCAACATCTGACATGATGAAGCCGAGCATTGTTCCCATGTTAGGATGGATCATTCCGGAGCCCTTGCACATAGCGCCGATAGTACACTGCTTTCCGCCTATAGTAAATTTAACGGCGATCTCCTTAGGCTGTGTATCTGTTGTCATGATAGCCTTTGCAGCCTCATGTGCTTCCTCTTCGCTGTCGGTAAGCTTTGAAGCAAGCTCCTCAACTCCGCCGCAGATCTTGTCTACAGGTATCTGAGGACCGATAACGCCTGTTGAAGCTGTAAGTACTGTCTCATAAGGGATTCCAAGAACCTCTCCGACCTTCTTTGCTTCAATCTCACAGCTCTTAAGTCCCTCTTCGCCTGTTGCTGCATTTGCTACGCCTGTATTTACGATAACTGCCTGAGCAGTCTTTACATTATAAGCAATGTTCATATCCCACTTTACAGGAGCGGCCTTAACCAGATTTCTTGTAAATGTACCTACACATACTGCAGGAACTTCACTCTTGATGAGTGTTACATCTCTGTTGGTTCCCTTTGGCTTAATGCCAACCCTTGTACTTGAACATTTATATCCCTTGGCAGCTGTAACACCGCCGGAAATGATTTCGTATGCCATACCGATTCTCCTTCTAATCATTAAATTTTTATATATTTTCATTATTCTTTTTATTTTTCAGTGCATCATACTCACCGATTATATTCTTATCATGAATAATATGCAAGCACTTTATTGAAAATATTCATATTTTTTGTAAATATCTATGCATTTTTATGTATATATGCACTTTTTATGCATTAAATATGCAACACTGTATTACGTTATCTATTTCTATATAAAACTATTTTTAATTCTTTCAATATCTTCTCCTTTCGGGAACTGCATTTTTACTTAGTTTCTTATTTCCATAAAAATCACCGCAGGAACTGCTCCTGCGGTGAGAAAAAGCTTTATTATATTCTGTTTTTTATTCAAGTCCGGTATTCTCCGGGATTCCAAGCATGATATTCATGTTCTGAACAGCGGCTCCTGATGCTCCCTTTCCAAGATTATCAAAAAGAGCTGTTAATGTAGTCTGCTCATCATTTCCGCAGACGATGATATCAAGATAATTGGTTCCTGCAAGCTGGTTTGCATAGATATTTGCAGGGGCTGCCTCAAATTCCCTTACTCTTACAAAATGCTCATTCTTATAATACTCATAAATGGCGTTTCTTACATCTTCAGCTGTCTTTATACCATTCAGCTTATCGTTATGAAGCATTACAGTAGTTGCCATTCCCTTATAATAATCATCAACAACAGGCATAAATACAGGCTTTACCTTAAGTCCTGAATATTTAACCATCTCAGGAAGATGCTTATGCTTAAGAGTAAGACCGTAAATACATGGTGATGAAAGCTTCTCATCCCTGCCATCAGCCTCATAATCAGCGATCATCTTCTTTCCGCCGCCTGAGTATCCTGTAAGCGAATAGCATGTAACAGGATAATCATCAGGAAGGATTCCAAGCTTAACCAGCGGAGCTGTTACTGATATAAAACCACTTGCATGGCATCCAACATTTGCTACTCTCTTGGATGTTCTGATCTTCTCACGCTGCTCCGGAGAAAGCTCAGGATATCCGTAAACCCAGTCATCATTTACTCTGTGGGCAGTAGATGCATCTATGATCCTTACGTTATCATTTTCAACAAGGCTGACTGCCTCGATCGAACCTGCATCAGGAAGACATAAGAATACTATATCAGCACTATTGATATATTTTTTTCTTTCATCTATATCATGTCTTTTATCCTCAGGGATTCTGAGAAGTTCGATATCATCTCTCGCACCGATCCTGTCATAGATCTGAAGTCCGGTCGTTCCGCTCTGTCCATCAATATAAACCTTTGTCTTCATTGTATATTTCCTCTTTTCTTAATGATCATATAAACATCTGACTTATCTGCCGGAATAACATACAGTATAGCCTTTCTTTACTTTTCTGTAAATCCTTCATTTTTAGTTTATCCCAGCTTTTTCTTCTCAATATATAGTTTCTCGTCTGCAAGCTCTATCAGTTCGCTTAATTTCTGACCGCGGATCGCCCTTGCAGCTCCGATAGAAACCGTAAGCTCATACGGCGACGCTGCCTCATGGTTAAGTATCTTAAGATTACTGTTAATGCTCTCCTTAAGCTGTTCCACGCCCTCTTCATCAAATGACCAGGCAAGTATCACGAATTCATCTCCGCCGTATCTGCAGATACCGGTCTTCTTCTTTATATTCATACAGCTGAGCCTAAGTGCATCGGCAATCCGAAGCAGTGCCGCATCACCCTCGATATGGCCGTAGGTATCATTTATCCCTTTAAATCTGTTTGCATCAATGATGAGAAGGTAGAGATCATTTTCTTCATCCATACTGTTCCACTGCTCATAGCTGTAATCCAGCTGTTTTCTGTTGCTGAGCCTTGTAAGCGGATCTACCGAGATCATATGATCAAGCCACTGCAGATACATTATAAGCGTTGCGATAGACAGCGCTGCACACGCGAGCGGAAGCTCCGGATAGATGAACTGCAGTATTCCTGCACCTGCAGGGAACACAGGGAAAAGCGCCAGGCATATCAGCAGCCGTCTCTTCGACAGCTTGCTACTGTTAAAGATCCCCAAAAACGCCCTTGTGCAGGTAACAAATACATAGATGTACGAAAAAATATACTGCAGTATGAAGAGCTTTCCTCTCTGGTAAACATTTCCTTCATCAACATAGAAGAATATGCCTGTAAAAAGATTTACAACAAGCAGTATTCCCATTATCCATACCAGAAATGATGATTTAAGCACCCTCTGGTAGCTGTTGACAAACGGCGAATCCTGCATGTATTCAAAATATACAAACCAGAAGAAGCACATCAGGGCTGTTGAGAAGAAATACAGGCTCTTCGTCATTATGACTGCCCATTTACTGTACTTTATAATGCCGCATTTCATCATTACATATAATGTATCCGACAGGAAGAACACTATCTCTGCATCAATAGACATGGTAAAATTCCGCTGGGCTACCATCTTGGTAAGTCCTTTGGTCTTATGTCTGATAATGCCGACCAGGACGACTGCGACTATATTTATTTCAAGGTAAAGTATTGCATATGCTGTTTCTATATCCATACTATTTTCCCTCATCTGATCTAACTGCGATCATATATTAAAATCTCATCTGATCCTGCTTCGACCAAATACAAAAAACTCATCTGATCATCCTGCGGTCAAATATCAAAAATACTCATCTGCTTATATTTCTCAGGAAATTCATTCAGGTATTCAAAACATTCGTCCGCTTTATACATTATACCATGTCTGCGGCATATTTCCTCAAAGATTTTCCATAGTTTTTCACTGTTCGGACTTGGCAGCTCGTAACTGTTTCCGTATTTTTCAATATATTTCTTTTTTAATCCCGGAAAATGCCTGTCCAGAGCCGCATAATAGTATTCTCTGTCACCCTCGCGAAGAGTAAGTCCCATGCCGAAGCAGACGATTCCCTTCACGCCTACTCTAACGCATTCATCAAGTATGCTCCGGACATTTTCTTCGGTATCATTTATAAACGGCAGTATCGGAGTCATCCATACCATAGTCGGTATGCCTCTTTCCTGCATTCTCTCAAGAACCTCTATACGTCTCTTTGTATTGCAGACATTCGGTTCCACGATGCTGCAAAGCCTATCATCAAATGTAGTCAGCGTCATCTCTACCACAGCTTTTGCCTCTTTATTGATGTCATCCAGAAGGTCTATATCCTGCAGTATGCGGTCGGACTTTGTGATTATCGTCACTCCGAAGCCATACTTCCGGATAACCTCCAGACATTTTCTTGTAAGACGCAGGCTTTCCTCGCAGTGCATATATGGATCCGACATCGAACCTGTTCCTATCATGCATTTCTTTCGCTTTTTACGAAGTGCCGCATCAAGAAGCTCAGGTGCATTCTGCTTCACCTCAATATCTTCAAACGGATGCGTGAACTGATAGCATTTACTTCTGCTGTCGCAGTAAATGCATCCATGCGAACATCCGCGGTATATGTTCATACCCTTGTAGCCGCCGCTATTTATCAGTATTCCTTTTGCATCCACAAAATGCATAGAGTATCTCCTATAAATTCATTAGTAATATAACCACTCTTTATATTATGATTCTAGCATATATCAGAGAATAATAAAAGCGCACCTGCCACAAAGCCGTGACAGGTGCGCTATAATATCATTATTAATTTAACTGCATGAGTTAATTATTATGCAATGCTTCATGTAATAATTCAAGTTCATTTTATGTTTTTCGGCATTTTTATTTTGGATTTTTCGACTTTTTTATTTTGGTTTTTTCGATTGCATAGTATAAAAAAAACTCGCACTCATTATATCGAATGCGAGTTTTTCACGTTGATAAACCCTCCACTTTTAAGGTAGGAGCTCTCCTGTTGTTTTATCTAATTAGCAAACGCCCTGAGCGATCATTGCATCAACAACCTTCTTGAAGCCTGCGATGTTAGCACCAGCAACATAGTTGCCTTCCATGCCATACTCCTTAGCAGCGTCATCGATGTTGTGATAGATACCAACCATGATGTTCTTAAGCTTAGCATCAACCTCTTCGAAGCTCCATGAAAGTCTCTCTGAGTTCTGGCTCATCTCAAGTGCTGATGTAGCAACACCACCTGCATTAGCAGCCTTACCACCAACAAATGGTACATTATTAGCCTGGAAGTACTCTGTAGCTTCGATTGTTGTAGGCATGTTAGCACCTTCTGCAACGTACTGAACACCATTTGCAACAAGCATCTTAGCATCTTCAATATCAAGTTCGTTCTGTGTAGCACATGGAAGAGCGATATCTACCTTGTACTGCCATACGCCATGCTCACCGTTCTTCTTCTCATGGTACTCAGCAGATGGACGAGCTGCAGCATACTCTGTAAGACGTGCACGCTTAACTTCCTTAACTTCCTTAAGAAGCTCTACATCAATACCTTCTGGATCATAGATCCATCCTGTTGAATCAGAAACTGTAACAACCTTTGCGCCAAGCTGCTGAGCCTTCTCTACAGCATATGTAGCAACGTTTCCTGAACCAGAGATAGCTACTACCTTACCCTCCATCTTATCGCCATGGCACTTAACCATTTCCTCTGTGAGGTAAAGAAGACCATAACCTGTAGCCTGTGTACGAGCAAGTGATCCACCGTATGAAAGACCCTTACCTGTAAGAACTCCTTCGTAAAGTCCCTTGATTCTCTTGTACTGACCAAACATGAAACCGATCTCACGAGCGCCTGTTCCGATATCACCGGCAGGAACGTCCTCATCAGCTCCGATATATTTTGAAAGCTCTGTCATAAAGCTCTGGCAGAACTTCATGATCTCGTTATCTGACTTACCCTTAGGATCGAAGTCAGAACCACCCTTACCACCACCGATTGGAAGTGTTGTAAGTGAGTTCTTGAAAATCTGCTCGAAACCAAGGAACTTGATGATACCAAGGTTTACTGATGGGTGAAGTCTGAGACCTCCCTTGTAAGGTCCGATAGCGTTGTTGAACTGTACACGGAAACCTCTGTTAACCTGTACATTTCCGTTATCATCTACCCAAGGAACTCTGAACATGATCTGACGATCAGGCTCTGTTATTCTCTCAAGGATAGCAAGCTTTCTATACTTCTCCTCATCCTTCTCAATAACAGGTCTAAGTGAATTAAGAACCTCAGTTACTGCCTGGATAAACTCAGGCTGACTAGCATCTCTCTTCTGGACAAGCTCCAGAACCTCATCAACATATGACATAACTTTACTCTCCTTTAGTTATATTTTGCTCACAGCAGTAATTACTGCTCTGTTTCACATCTGAAACGCATTATATAACATGATTTTATACTTGTAAATAATTTTTTTAAGTTTTTTTACATTTTTTTTGATTTTATTTTGTGGTTTACATTTTAAAGTATATTTTTTTTGGTATACCCCTGCGAAAATGCAGAAAAAACCCGTATTTTGCCCGATAACAGTCCATACCGCCGAAATCAGTCTAAATATTTGCCGAAATCCATCCAGACTATGCTGTGGCTTATATGCCTCTCGGATACAGGCACTTCCTTCATGTAGTCACCGTACAGCCATGTCAGGTATTCATCATATCTTTCAGGCACCGGAAGCTTATATCCTTCAAAGTCTGTATAAATGACCTTATCCAGATATTCAGCCGGAAATTCGCCGCGGCCGAGGTTTCTTCCCATGCTGTCATAGAGATAACCGGTCTTTCTTCCCTGATACTTTCTGAAGATTCTGAACATATTCCTTTCGAGAAGTTTCATCGGAAGGATATCCTTTCCTGCATTTACCAGACCGTTAAACGCTCTGCTCCTTCCGTAGCTTATCCTGGTGCCGCCCCATTTGTTAAATACCATCGACCTTATGATACGCGTTTCAAATATATGAAGCTTTCTTCCTGCTGCAGACGGTGCTGTCGCATCCTGCGCAAGGATATCGATAAATATTCCGTTATGCATTTTCGGGAACTTCGATGTGAATTCAGTAGAGAACTTGGTATCGTCTATCCTGAGCTTAAGAAACGGCTGATGATTCAGCTTCTCGGTATCCGGAAGCTGCACAAAGATCCCCTCAGGAAGCTCCCTGTCAAGCACGGATAAAAATCTGTCATAATCCTCCCGGAGCATCATAATATCAACATCATCATCCCAGGGAATGAACCCGTGATGCCTTATTGCGCCGAGCAGAGTTCCTCCGCCAAGGAAATATTTGATATTATTCCTTTTACATATCTCGTCCACGACCAGTATCTGCTGCATAAGTATCTCGTGAACTCTTTCCAGCTTTCCGTTATAATCCTTTGAAAACCTGAAATTTCTTCCGTCAGGGTCGATACCGCTTTCCTTTCTGATAAGATAGGCGGTATAAAGCTCCATGGCATCATCAAAATCCACCTTTGGCTTAAAGCCTGCAAGAGCAAGCTTGTCGGAGCTCATAGTGATCATGTCCTTATAAGGATTATTTTTCTCTGCGCCGGATATGCACAGTTTGCATTTTTCCGGAAATGCCCTTCTTAGGCCTGCTATAACTTCCTCTACATTCCTGATATCGGAATTGCCCGATGCCACATTAAATACGCCGTGCACACCCTTCACAGCCAGCGCATACATGACCGCGTTAAGAAGATCATTTATATAGATAAATGAAGTGCACTTCGGGCTGTACGGAAGCTTTATCGTCTTTTCTTTAGAAACAGCCTCTGCAAGCTCCGTAAGAGTATTTCTTATACCTGTCTCCGGTCCTATCACAGGTGCCGGTCTAAGAACCGCAAGACTTATCCCCGCTTCCTTCCTGAGTTTTCTCACGACATATCTCTCAAGTATCCCCGCGGTATTTCCACCTTCTTTATCAAGCCTCTCATGCTCCGATAAAAGTATATTGTCATCTGATCTTTTATAAACTCTGTTATCAGACAGAAATACAGCCTTAGCCGGTTTCATCGCCGCAACCCTGCCGATGATATCATTTAATTCTTCCGAGAGCCTTTCTCTCTTCGGGAAGGCAGCATTTGAATAGCCCGTGATTATGACATGGCTGTATCTGATATTCCAGAGATCCGTGTCTTTAGGAGGTCTTACCACCTCCGTGCCTCTCTTATGCCCGCAGCTTTCACAGCACACAACACGGCCGCTGCCGTTCATGTCCGAGATACCTATCGTTGAATGCAGATCCTTCTCATTACTCACTGCCTTAAGGCATTCCTCCACATAGCTTCTTAAGCCGCTCTCCGGCCCGATCACAAGTATATATGCACTATGCAGTTCACCAAGACCGTTTTCCTTCGAAGATAGCCTTTCATCTCTAAGCGGTGCTGTAACTGCATCAAGTATAAATTCATTTTTCAGATTTAAATTCATTTTTATTCCTCTGCCCAGTCAAATGAGTTCTTAACGGCCTTATGCCAGCCGGATAGCTTTTCCTCACGTTCCGCATCATCTATTTCAGGAGAAAATGTCTTATCTATCTCCCAGTTTGAAAGGACTTCATTTTTATCCTTCCAATAGCCGACGGCAAGTCCTGCAAGATATGCCGCACCGATAGCCGTGGTCTCTACGCATTTCGGTCTGAGTACCGCTGCATTTATGATATCCGACTGCGTCTGCATCAGGAAATTATTTGCGGATGCACCTCCGTCAACCTTAAGTGACGAAAGCCTGATACCGCAGTCTCTTTCCATGGCGGAAAGCACATCATATGCTTCAAATGCAATCGCTTCAAGCGTTGCCCTGATGATATGATATTTATTTACGCCTCTTGTTATACCTACTATGGTTCCTCGCGCGTACTGATTCCAGTAAGGTGCGCCAAGACCTGTAAATGCAGGAACCACATAGCAGCCGTTAGTATCCTTTACCTTCTTTGCCATGTACTCTGAGTCCTCAGCCGAATCTATAAGACGCATCTCATCTCTAAGCCACTGTATGGAAGCTCCTGCTATAAAAATAGAGCCCTCCAGCGCATAGTACACCTTTCCGTCGATTCCCCAGGCTATGGTAGTAACCAGCCCGTTATCCGAAAAGACAGGCTTCTTGCCTGTATTCATCAGAAGAAAGCAGCCGGTTCCGTAAGTATTCTTGGCTTCTCCCTCCTTGAAGCAGGTCTGTCCGAAAAGCGCTGCCTGCTGGTCTCCGGCAGCTCCCGCTATAGCGATCTCTCCTCCGAAAAATGCACTATCGGTATAGCCGTACACTTCACTCGACGGTCTTGCTTCCGGAAGCATATTGAGAGGAATATCCATCTCTGCAAGGATCTCCTCGTCCCATTTCAGATCATTTATATTAAACATCATGGTTCTTGAAGCATTCGAATAATCGGTAACATGAACCCTGCCCTTCGTAAGCTTCCATATAAGCCAGGTATCGACCGTACCGAAAAGAAGCTCGCCGTTCTTCGCCCTTTCTCTTGCTCCCGGAACCTCATCAAGTATCCATTTCAGCTTTGTTGCTGAGAAATACGCATCGATAACAAGTCCGGTCTTTTTCCTGTAAACCTCCGTAAGTCCCTTTTCAGCCAGAAGATCACAGTATTTTGACGTCCTGCGGCACTGCCATACTATCGCATTATATACAGGCTCTCCGGTATTTTTATCCCAGACTATGGTCGTCTCTCTCTGATTTGTTATGCCTATGGCCGCAATATCCTCCGGCGTTGCGCCCGCCTTGGTCATCGCTTCTACCGTAACTCCCAGCATGGTCGACCATATCTCATTTGCATTATGCTCCACCCAGCCCGGCTTCGGAAATATCTGTGTAAATTCCTTCTGAGCCACTGCGATTATATGACCCTTCTTATCAAAAATGATACATCTGTTGCTTGTAGTCCCCGCATCAAGCGCCATTATATAACTTTTCATCGTCCCCTCCGATCTTTACTTACACACAGTACCCTTAAATATCTTTATACATACTTCTCCTGCTTCCTTACCCCCGAAAGCAAGCTTTTGCTTTGAATAATGTATCTTCTGAAGTATCTCCACGTATTTCTCCCATTCCTCAGCAGAAAATGAAGGAAATGCCTTCTTCAGATTCTTCAGATATTCTTCATCCGTCATTCTGCCTCTTCTCATTGAAAGTATGTTTCTCATAAGCTTAAGAAGCATATGATCCAATAGCAGAATATTCTCCTCAATATCTGTACCTTCAGCTATCTTAGTCATGGCATCATTTATAAGCCTCTTCTTTCTAAGCTTCAGATACAAAATGATCAGTGCCGTTGATGCAGCCGCAACAAGAGTGATCACTATAACAAGTATCACCACAGCCGTTTTGTCCGGTTTCTTTACAGTCTTTCCCGGTGCATCGGTATCCTCAGTGGCTGCTTCGGTTACATTTATCTCATCTGTAGATGTTTCCGATGTTTCTGTAGAAGCAGTCACTTTTCCCGTTGTATTCTCTGTTATCTCATTTACAGTATCAGAAGTATTCTCTGTTACTATCTCGTTTCCTCCGCCCGAAGGAGCATTTGAGAAGCCGCCTTCACCCGGAGTCATGTCAAAAGGTATCCATCCATAATTTTCAACATAAATCTCAACCCATGAATGTGCATAGCTGTCAAGAACCGGTGCTGCATATTTACCGGAAGCGTTCCTCTTAAATCTGCTGTCTCTTACAACATATCCTGACGCATACCTTGCCGGTACACCGAGAGAACGGAGCATCATTACGCCTGCTGATGCAAAATGGGCACAGTAGCCTTCCTTACTCTCATTCAGAAAATACATCACAGGATCAACCTTATCTCCAATCCTGTCAAGCTTTGTACTGTATGCGTAGCTTGTCGTGAGCAGATTTCTGACTGCATTTGCCTTCTCAATACTAAGCAGTCCTATAACCTGATACCAGTCTTCACGCTGCATTTGATCATAGTTTTCAACAAAATATCTGTCGGCCTCGATCATTGAATTTATCACGCTATCCTCTTTAAGAATCTTAAGAGCGCTTTCCTTTATCTCCTTCGGCACATCCATGTAATGCATAGACGCGTAGTCATTATACCATAGATAAAAATCTCTTTCCACCTGACTCATATCCTTCTGGAAGGCCAGATATTCCTCCTGAGTAGACTTACTGAGCATACTCACATTTCCGGCTGTAAAGCTGTAATCCATTACACCGGAAGGCTTTGAGGTGCTGTCTTCCTTATCAAATTTCAGAATATCCAGCATTTTAATGTCATAATAATATGGTACTACAGCTGCGGTACCCTCACTCTTATATTCAACCTTATATTCAGTAAGAAGCTCGCTATGACTCCTCTTCAGAAATCTGTAAATACCACCTGTAAGGTATATCCGCGAAGCCCTTATACTCATATAATTCTGCAGATCATTTTCAAACGTATCATTTCTGTTATCCCAGACAGCGTCATTATAATCGGCCGCACTGAAATCCTTTATATAAATGTCCCCGAGCGGCTGCTTATCCGTAATAACCGTAAGCACCTCTTTATTCTTATATTTAGGCTCCCTGTTATCGATCCTCTGATCCTCTTCCTTGTCCTTACCTCTTCCGACGCCCTTAAGATAATCCTCGAATTCACTCTGCATTTCCTGAAATTTCTCAGTATATTTATGCATAAGCTCCTCCGGTTTTCTTGAAAGAGACTTTGCGCCCAATAATAAGAGGATTATCACAAATACGGTCAAAGCATGATTTATCAGTATTTTTACCGAATGATCCGGGCCGTTTTCAAGAGGAGAAAGGCTTCTTCTGTCTATTTCCCGGCCTGTAACCGTCACTGAAAACAGCATGAATATCATATAGATAAAGCCCTTATGATCAGGTGTCATGCCCATGGCAAGAGAAAGCCCGACAGCCCCTGCCGGAAGTAAAAACATTATGATATATCTATTAAACACAAATGAGAGGAAAAACAGCAGAAAGACCGCACATATGCCGATAAGATAAATGGTATATGACGCATCATGCAGGATATTCATATGACCTTTAATATATCCCTTATAATCCTCTGCCGTAAGATCCTTCATGATAACGATCTCAAGATAGTTCAGTCCTCTATCAAGCATTTCAACCGATTCAAGGGTTTTCTTGACAAGTATGACCGAAACCGCACAGAAAAAGACTCCTGTCATTGTAACGCTTCTGCTCTTTCCGAGCCTGTTTCCGACATAATAAAATGCAGTAAAACTTAAAGCGATCAGCACTAACGACTTCCATGCATAATCCCTCTCCTCTTCAAAAAGTCTGAAGCCGAAAAAGGCGCCGGAAAGTATCTTTTCTGCTGAAAAAAAGGTCAGCATCAGCATAACCCCGATATAGAATGCCCTGAGAAGAGCCTCTACCGGAGTGATCCTTCTATTTAGTTTTCTCCAGCTTACCTTTTCGTTCATGATAATTTTCCCTGAAGCTTCTCATGTTCTGCCGTGTTTCTCTTGGCACTGACTTGTTACATCTGGCACTGCCTTGTTTTGCCTGCACTGCCTTGTTCCGCCTGCACCGCCTTGTTCCGCCTGCACTGCCTTGTTTTGCCTTGCATCGCCTTGTTCCGCCTGCACTGTCTTGTTCCGCCTGCACTGCCTTGTTCCGCCTGCACTGCCTTGTTCCGCCTGCACTGCCTTGTTCCGCCTGCACTGCCTTGTTCCGTCTGACATTAGCTTGCTTTTCATGGCACTGCCTAGTTAATTGCAATATCTATATATCCGTCTCTTGAAGGCACCTCTTTATCATCAAGCATCAGCCTTCCCTTTTCACACCAGATATCTCCTACGTGAATCTCTCCGCGGTATTTTTCTTTATACTCTTCCTTCATTGTGTCATGGTCTTCATATACCGAATCCCGGAGGCTCTCGGTAAGCGCGAGGAAGAAGCTCTCCTCGTCATCAACCCTGACTCTTATAAGGCTCTTCCTGCTTTCTGATTTCCATACAGCAAAATGAGGACAGCCTCTGTCCATTAAGGAAAATGACACACTGGCAAGATTAGTCAGCTGTTCATTCATATATTCCTTCATGCTCTTTCCTTCATTTATACCCGGAAATGAATAATAAACGATCAGAGGGCACGCCTTAGGAAGACTGTCCTCCCTTATCAGAAGCATGTCACGCTTGGCAGAAAGCTTCCAGTTGATCTTCTGTATCTTATCTCCGGCCTTAAATTCACGGATGTCAAAGATCTCGCCTGAGCTTCTTCCCGGTCTCAGATCATCATATACATCCGAATCTCCGCTGAAGTTTCTGATCCTCTCTCCAAGCTTCACGGATACATTCTTAAGCTCCGGAAGCACTACAACATTTACGGATGATGAAAAACGTTTACTTATGCTGAAAAAACCGAAATGGTCATAGATACGGCATCTGCCAAGAACAAATTCATACCGTCCCGAGCCTTTAAGGGTGACCGGTACAAAGTATTCATTTTCTCCGCTGCCGCTGACACGAAGCCTTATACTCTTCTCCCTGACCTTCAGTCCGTCGGTATATCTGATGCAGCATCTTATGACTCCCGTGAGAAGTCTGCTTCTGTTTCTTATCATCAGCTTCAGATTAACCGTCTTACCATCTTCGATAACAACTACCGGACAGACGATCCGGCCCTTTATCATTTTTCTTCTGATCAGGAGGTAGATAAATGACACAACAAGAAACATCGCTTCTGCGACAGCTAGGCGCACAAGCGATGTACTATCATATATCAGTGACATATATGTCGTATAAAAAATGATGATTATCGTGATGATATAGCTTATCAATTAGCCTTCCTCTTCTTACCGCCTGCAACTGACGGCGCTTTAATGCTCTTAAGGATATCCTTAAGTACATCCTCCTCAGTTACTCTGCCGACTCTGGCCTTTGTACTGAGTACTATCCTGTGCTTTGCAACATCCATGAAAAGCTCTGTGATATCCGACGGAAGCACATAGTTTCTGCCCCTCAGGTATGCCCAGGCTCTTGCAAGTCTACTGAGAGCGATGGTTCCTCTCGGGCTGACGCCGAGCTCTATCATTTCATTGTCTCTTGTCTCCTGCATCAGCCTGACCATATACTCATTTATACTGTCATGGATAAAGACCTGAGCCACGCTCTGCTTCATCCTGTTCAGCATTGCTCCGTCTATAACTGCATTTACCTCTTCATCCCCTGAAAAGGCCGCTTTATTCTTAAGTATCATCATTTCCGATTCCATGCTCGGATAACCCATGCTCATGCAGACCATAAAACGGTCAAGCTGAGACTCCGGAAGCAGCTGTGTTCCGGCGCTTCCCTTCGGGTTCTGGGTTGCGATCACTATGAATGGATCAGGCACGCCGTATGAATTGCCATCCACGGTAACCCTGCCTTCTTCCATAACCTCAAGAAGAGCAGACTGGGTCTTCGGCGAGGTACGGTTGATCTCATCTGCAAGAAAAAGATTACACATAATGCTGCCCGGATAATAGATAAAGCTGCCCTTATTCTTGTCATACATGCTGAAGCCAAGGATGTCTGAAGGCATTACGTCAGGCGTAAACTGAACTCTCCTTGTGGAAAGCGACAGAGCCTTCGAAAAAGCCACTGCCATAGTCGTCTTTCCGACTCCCGGCACATCTGTAAGCAGGATATGACCTCCGGCAAGTATGGTTGCAAAAACCTTCATTACACATACACGTTTGCCGGTTACAGCCTTTTCGACTTCATTTATTATACTGCTGATCTGTTCATATTCAGTCTGATTCATTCTGTGTACCTCTATAAATAAAAACTACTGCGCAAAGATGATCTCCATTTCATCATAAAGCTTACCAAGTCTCTCAGAAGAAAGATCTGTCTCGTTAAGAATAGTATATCTGTCTGCTCTTGTAGCAGCTGCCTGCTGCCATGCGCCTACAAATATCTCCTTTGTGATCTTCCAGTCAGAAGGCTTTACAGGGATCTTATATTCCTTAAGTATCCTTGTGATCTTTGCAATATTTCTGTTCTGGAATATACATGCCGCGTAGCTTCCCATAGCTACAGCTATACCATGAGGAACATTTACCTCTTCGCTGAAATTCTCCTCAAGGGCGTGGCAGAAAAGATGCTCCGAACCGCTGCTCGGTCTGGATGAGCCTGCTATCTCCATGGCAAGTCCGCCCATAACAAGTGCCTGTGTGAGACGCTTGATAAAGTCCTTACTCTTAAGCTCCTTCTGATCATTGTAGCAGATGGAGTTAAATGCCATCTTGGAGATCATATATGCGAAATCATCCACATACTCCTTACCATTCATAAATGCTATCTTCCAGTCGTTCAGTGCAGTATATTTGCTTACTGTATCACCGATTCCTGAAAGCAGCTGCCTCTCTGGAGCGCTCATTATTACATTTACATCTACGATTATCGCATCGGGAATTGTACATTTGAAGGTCTTTCTGGCCTTTCCTTCAGTTCCGAGAACCGCAACAGGCGATGCAAGACTGTCGTTGCTAAGCGTGGTCGGCAGCGAAATAAGCTTGGTCTTACTTACAAATGCCGCAAATTTGGCAAGATCAAGTACTGTTCCTCCGCCGAAGCCTATAACTATCTGAATGTCATTCATTGTGATATATTTTGCGAGTGCAACAGCCGCATCATAGGTTGCGGACTGGATAAGATAAAGCTCGATCTCATTGAAATCGGCTGATATTTCATTGATGATATTCTCAAAAATACCTTTAAGATTTTCCTCTGTAACAAGTATTGCCTTCTTGCTATGGATATCAGGTATTACATCATTCATAACGTCAGGTATCTTCTCAAAAATACCTTCTTCTACTATTAAATGATATGGCAGTCTGAATCTGTTCATTTTTACTTTCTCCCCTCTGTCTTTCTTCCCGAAGATATTCCGGATAACACATAAAATTATACTCCCCGAACCTTCTAATTTCTACCCTGTAATATCTTAAATATTACAGGAATAAAATAAAACCCGCATAACATACCTCCTCGGTAATGCCATGCGGGATTCTTAACCTACTTAAAAGCTAACACGGAAACATTACTGCTGTTATCAGATTTTCTTCCGTTTTCCTTATCATACTCTTCCATAAGCATATCAACCTTATAGGTTTCATTTACAGGAAGATATATGACTGTTCCTTCTACTGTAGAAGTCTCATTCTTTACTGTCTTTTTAACGTATATATTCTTATTTTCTTTCTTCTCAGGTTCTTCAGCCTTGACTCTGTAAACTGCATAGCCTGTTGCCTGACCTACCTCGAAGAATGCATTTGCAGGTGTGTAAAATTCTGTACCGTAGCTGTAATTAAGTGAGTTTGCAACAGTTGCCTCACCTACAAGGTTACTTGGCCATCTCTCCTCACCATAGCCTGTATAAGTATCAGTGCTTCCGGTAAAGCGCTCGCTTATGATCATGGCTGCGTGAGCCTTTCCATAGCTTGATGCGAAAGAAGAACCGTACTCATGATAAATGATGATGTCTCCGGCCTTGATAACGCCCTTATCAACCTTCTCATTAAGGTCCTTTCTCGCGTTATCGCCGCAGTTGTCATTATAATATGAAACAAGTTCAAAATGCTGATCCTGCTGCATGAAGACCTCAAGATCTCCCGCACATGCTGTAGCTGTATTTCCGTAATCCGGAACATATCCGCCAAATGCACCTTCCTTACCGGCCTCATATAATACATGAGAAACCCATCCGGCACATGACCAGTAATTTTCCGCAGTGTAGCCGCTTGAGCCATAATAGCCCTCCGGCATAACTTCTCTAACCTTCTTATAATAGCTCTCTTCGGTAATACCCTTCTGCTCGGCCTCATCCATCTGATAGATTGCCGCGGTAGGAATTCCGGATTTCTGTTCTGCAGCCTCTGCAGTAACATTCGGGAAAAGTGCTGAAGCACTAACGGCTAATGTAAGAGCTAAAGTTTTTATCATTCTTTTCTTCATAAATGAATATCCTTTGAACCTTGGAAATATTATCTCGTGCAGAAAACTGAGTCTCACCAGTCGTAATATTTTTGTAACATACATGGTGCACTTTTCGCATCACGTTTGCCATTCTAACTCATTCATTCACATTATGTCAAGCATTTTATTACAAAAATGTTACATTTATTTTTAATAATGTTAAATATTGTTTCAAAACCACTACATCTTGTATTTTATCCTGCAGCTTATAACAAGCCGTTCATGCCTTCTATTATATTCTGCAGCCTATAACAAGATACGTTCCTCCTATTACATATCAATAAAAAAGTACGATTGATAAACAATTAACTATTTGCTATAATTGGCTATATTTGTTTTTAATAACAAAAAAACAGAATGAAATATATTGGAGGAAAAGTTTTAATGGAAAGGGAAACTCTCAGTATTCATGCCGGTTATGAACCAAAGAACGGCGAATCAAGACTTCTGCCTATCGTGCAGAGTACAACATTTAAATATGATACAAGCGAGGATATGGGTAAGCTTTTTGACCTTGAGGCAAGTGGATATTTCTACTCAAGACTTCAGAATCCTACCTGCGACAATGTAGCTGCAAAGATAGCTGCTCTTGAAGGCGGTACTGCTGCAATGCTTACAGGTTCAGGACAGGCTGCTTCCTTCTTCTCAGTTTTCAATATTGCAGGCTGCGGCGACCATGTAGTTGCTTCTTCTACAATCTACGGCGGAACCTTCAATCTCTTCAATGTTACCATGAAGAAGATGGGCATTGACTTTACCTTCGTTGATCCAGACTGCAGCGATGAAGAGCTTGAGGCTGCTTTCAAGCCAAATACAAAGGCTGTATTCGGTGAGACGATTGCAAACCCTGCCCTTATTGTATTTGATATCGAGAGATTTGCAAATGCAGCTCATAAGCACGGCGTTCCGCTCATCATCGATAATACATTTGCAACACCTATCAACTGCAGACCTTTCGAATGGGGTGCAGATATCGTTGTTCATTCAACAACAAAGTATATGGATGGTCATGATGCAACCGTCGGCGGATGTATCGTAGATTCAGGCAAATTCGACTGGATGGCTCATGCAGACAAGTTCCCTGGACTTACAACACCTGACGAGTCATATCATGGTATCACCTATGCAGAGAAATTCGGCAAGGAAGGCGCCTTCATCACAAAATGTACTGCACAGCTCATGCGTGACCTCGGTTCAGTACAGGCACCTGTAAATGCATTTATCCTTAATCTCGGACTTGAGTCTCTTCCTCTTCGTGTAGAGAGACACTGCAGAAATGCTGAGAAGGTTGCTGAGTTCCTTGAGTCAAACGATAAGGTTACCTGGGTTAATTATCCTGGTCTTCCTGGAAATAAATACTATGAACGTGCCAAGAAGTACCTTCCAAATGGAAGCTGCGGCGTTATCTCATTCGGCGTAAAGGGCGGACGTAAGGCTGCCGAGACATTTATGAAGCACTTAAAGATTGGAATGATCGCTACTCATGTTGCAGATGCTCATACCTGCGTTCTTCATCCGGCTTCTTCTACACACAGACAGCTTACAGATGAGGAGCTCATCGCAGCAGGCGTTGGTCCTGACCTCATCAGACTTTCAGTAGGTATCGAAAATATAAATGATATCCTCGCTGATGTAAAGCAGGCTCTTGACGCTATTAATTAGTTAATTTTATAAACTGACGGTGGCGTGACAGACAGCGATTCACCGACGAGCGATTGATGTTTATATAATGAACGTACGACAAAAAACCGGGTGTATTCATCCTGCGTGCGATCGATTTTCTAAAACAATATACGGATCCCTCAGATTTTGCTAAAAATCTCCCGCAGAATCTAGCGAACAGATGTCTCACCGACATCCGTTCGCCTCAGTTCCGCTCCGATTTTTACAAAATTACGAGGTCTCCGTATTTGTTTTCACGAAAATCGCGCAAATGCAGGATTCATATCACCCGGTATTTCTGTCTGTATGTTTCAATAGATAAAGTATGAGTGAATAGCTTATCTATAAAAAGCAGGTGCCATGGCGGATAGTGATACACCAACATTGCGCAATTTGCGTAAAAAACAAATGCGTCTGCTTCGATAATTTTGCAAAAATCGGAGGCAGAGTTGAGGCAGCCCCGATGGTTTTTATCGGGCTGCTAGAACCTGCGGAGATTTTTAGCAAAATCTGAAGCAGACGTATATTGTTTTAGCAAATTGATCGCACGTTGGTGGAGCGCTGTCTGTCATGGCGCCGTACGTTTTATTAGATATACACTACTTTATCTTAAGTGCGCGGGTTGCATTCAGCACCGCGATAACCATTACGCCAACATCCGCGAAGATAGCGATCCACATATTGGCAATTCCAAACGCTCCCAGGATAAGACAAAGCACCTTCACTCCTATGGCGAATGTAATATTCTGCCTTACTATACTAAAAGTCTTTGCTGAAATACGTTTTGCAAGCGAAATCTTCAGCGGATCATCATCCATAAGAACTATGTCTGCCGCTTCAATAGCAGCATCCGATCCGAGTCCGCCCATAGCGATTCCGATGTCTGCACGCATAAGTACCGGTGCATCATTTATTCCATCGCCGCAGAAAACAAGCTTTTCGCTTCCTTTTTCATTTTCAAGAAGCTTTTCAACCTCAGCAACCTTGTCTCCCGGAAGAAGCTCTGAGAGATAAGTATCAATTCCGATATCTCCTGCCACCTTCTTAGCTGCCTTCTCTGAATCTCCGGTCAGCATGATGGTTCTTATTCCGTCCGATTTAAGCTTCTTTATAGCCTCAACCGTATTTTCTTTAAGTACATCCGATATTACAATACATCCTGCATAGAGTCCGTCCACCGCAACGTATACAACAGTACCATTGCCATACTCTTCAGTGATCATAACATTGCTGCGGTCCATCAGCTTTCTGTTGCCGGCAAGCACTCTTCTTCCGTCAACTATGGCTGATACTCCGTGTCCGGCTATCTCTTCTATCTCGGTAACCCTCTCAAGCGAAGGCTCTTCACTGCAGGCCTCCTTCAGACTGAGACTTATCGGATGGCTGGACGATATTTCCGCAAATGCCGCAAGCCGCAGCAGTTCGTCCTTGGCAAATCCATTTTCAGGAAAAATGTCTGTTACCTCAAATACGCCTTTCGTAAGCGTGCCTGTTTTATCAAATACGATAGTCTTTGCATCAGCAAGAGCTTCCAGGTAGTTAGAGCCCTTGATCAGTATTCCTCTTGCCGAAGCGCAGCCGATACCTCCGAAGAAGCTGAGCGGTACTGAGATTACGACCGCACACGGACAGCTTATTACAAGGAAGGTAAGCGCACGCATGATCCAGGTGCCCCACATAGGGCTGTATCCAAAAATGATACGCGCTGCCGGCGGTATCACTGCAAGTGCCAGCGCACTGTAGCATACGATAGGTGTATAGAATCTTGCGAATTTAGAGATAAAGTTCTCTGCCTTTGCCTTCTTCATGCTTGAGTTTTCCACAAGCTCAAGTATCTTTGAAACAGTCGACTCTCCGAATTCCTTTGTAGTCCTTACCTTGATCATTCCGGAATTGTTGATGCAGCCGCTTATTACCTCATCCCCTTCACCGGCTGTTCTCGGAACAGATTCACCGGTAAGAGCGCTGGTATCAAGACTTGTACGGCCTTCAACTATAACACCGTCTATAGGTACCTTCTCGCCCGGATTTACCACTATGATCGAACCTATCTCAACATCATCCGGATCGGTCTCCTCAACCGTTCCGTCCTCCAGAAGAAGGTTTGCCGAGTCAGGCCTTATATCCATCAGGTCAACGATGCTCTGACGGCTTTTACCTACAGCTATACTCTGGAAGAGCTCTCCTATCTGATAGAAAAGCATAACCGCAACGCCTTCCTCATACTCTCCGAGTGCCATAGCTCCAACCGTTGCAACCACCATCAGGAAATTCTCATCAAAAACCTGGCCTTTAATGATACCCTTAACAGCTTTCTTCAGAACATCATATCCTACTATAAAATATGCAATGAGATAAAGCGCAAGGGACAGATACCACGGAAGCTCGATATCTGTAAGATGCTCCAGGATCATAAGTGTTGCAACAATTATAAATGCAGCTATCACCCTGTATAAGTTTTTCTTCTGTTTTCCGCTTAACTTAAACCGTCCCATGTTATCCCTCTTTTCAATATTCCTGCAGATGAATATCATCTTTTATTTAAATCCATGCAGATGAATACTATTTCCTATAATTAATGTCTCTGGAAATGAATATTATTTTTCTTTCAATATTTCTCCGCATTGATCATCATTTAAAAGAAGATGTCCATATCATCCTCGATCTTCTTAACATTCTTACGAGCTTCCTGCATAACCGCATCAGGATCAGCTCCCTCTTCAAACTCAACCTTGCACTTAAGTGTCATAAAGCTGAGCGATGCATTCTTAACGCCCTTTGTATTCTTAATAGCCTCCTGCATCTTCTCTGCACATGCTGCACAATCAACCTCAACCTTGTATGTCTTCTTCAATTTTAATATTCCTCCTGTTTTTTAACATTTTATATGCTGTAAATCTTTACAGTTCTTTTTGATACGGCAGTTACATTACTGCCTTTTTTACTCCCCTACTGCAAACCTTAAAAGTTTAATTCCGGCAGTTACATCACTGCCTTTCAAATACTCCCTACTCCTCAACATGCTCCATCCCGAGGCTGAGTATCATCCTTACATGATCGTCATCCAGAGAATAGTAAATACTCTTACCTTCTCTTCTGAACTTCACAAGCTTGGCGTCCTTCAGTATCCTCAGTTGATGGCTTACTGATGACTGGCTGAGATTAAGTATCTTCGACATCTCGCCCACATTCAGCTCTGCATCAAACATTGAATACAGTATCTTGATCCTTGTGGAATCGCCAAATATCTTAAAAAGCTCTGACAGATCATATAAATATTCGTCATCCGGTTGGTTCTCAAGAACCCTCTTCACCAGATCCTCATGAACACCATTTATTACTTCTTCCTGGCTCATTTTTACCTCCGCAATTTAATACATATGTTTTCCTGTTCATATGAAAGTATATTCATATGTTTGCTGTTTGTCAAGATATTTTTTTTGTGATATACTACTGCGGTGAGGTTCCCGGATACTTTTACGTATACTATATCTGAAGGTTTCCGGATGCTATACCGGAACAATACCGGACACCATTATGGATATTATATCCAGAGGGTTCCGGATGCAGTAAAAATGAACATTACAAGAGGTTTATAAATGAAGATTTCAAATGACAAAAATCTTTCCAAGAAGATTGCTGCCGCCAAAAGGGTGGACGATCGAAATAAAGACATTTCTGCGAAGGATAAAAAGAATCAGAATAAGTCCTCCGCTGCAAATGCCATTTCCAATAATAAGGTTTCCGACGGCCGCGGCCAGCGCCAGAAGGAATCTGTATTAACGATTTTCAAAGGTTTTCTGACTCCTTACTGGATAGTTTTTTCAGCAATGCTTCTTGTGATCATGGTGCTGAATCTTCTTGCCAGATCAGAAAGCTTCTGCAATTCATTTACGGCAAATGTTCTGCCGATCTTTTTAGGAAGCTACGGAAGGTTTTCAGGTCTTTTCCCATTTTCTCTCGGAGAGATAATGCTGACCCTGACCATTCCGATATTTCTTACAGCTCTCACACTGATAATACTCTTCTTCTTTCTTAAAGGAAGAAGCGGCTTCAGAAAATTCTTCAAATATTTCTTCAGAAGCCTTCTGATGACTGCCCTCTCTGTATGGCTCATCATGACAATGAACTGCTCTATCCCTTACGGATGTTCAGTACTTGAGGTTAAGAAGGAACAGAAAACATATTCAATAAGCGAGCTTGAGACTCTTCGTAATTATCTTGTTGAGCAGTGCAATACTTACGCCGAGCAGATGCCGAGAACCTCGACAGGCAAGGTAAAATATGACACATCAACATCAGATATCAAGAAAGAAGCCAGGAAGGTAATGCAGGAAATGGCGGACCAGTTTCCAAGACTTAAGGGCTATTATCCGGATATCAAGCCGATCAGCCACTCAGTGCTTATGTCCCAGTCAGGAACGCTCGGAATATATTTCCCATTTTCTCTGGAAGCCAATTACAATACTATGATGTATAAAATGAATTATCCTTCTACCTTCTGCCACGAATACTCTCACCTTAAGGGTTATATGCAGGAGGATGAATCAAACTTCATCGCCTACCTTGCGTGCCTTAGGTCAGATGATATTTATTTTCAGTATTCAGCATATCTGAGCGTATTATATTATGTAAACAACGAATACTACAGCAATGTATACGAGCTTGATCCTGAAAGATATAAAAAACAGCCTGCTATCAGTGATAAGGTCAGCGATGATTCAGTATTTCTGACAAAGGAAGCAAAAGAAGAGATTGAAGAGAAGGCAGTATTTAATACAGAAACCGTAAATAAGATCAGCGACGACTTCACAGAATCTTATATGACGCATTATGGTATTGAGGATGGTCTGGCAAGCTACGGCAGAGTGACCGATCTTCTGCTTCAGTACTATGACGGTATACTTTACTGATATATATACATTCTTGACATTTTAAGCATGTAAAACTAAACTATTGCATATCTGATAAGAAATTAAATTTGTATATCATAAATGGAGGAAATATAGATGAGTAATATCATACTTACAGGTGACAGACCGACAGGAAGACTTCACCTTGGACATTATGTAGGATCTCTTAAGAGACGTGTAGAGCTTCAGAACAGCGGCGAATTTGATAAGATCTTTATCATGATCGCTGATGCGCAGGCACTTACAGACAATTTTGATAATCCGGCAAAGATCAGAGACAATATCATCGAGGTTGCTCTTGATTATCTTTCATGCGGTATCGATCCTGCAAAGTCTAACATTTTTATTCAGTCAGCAGTTGCAGAGCTCACAGAGCTTACATTTTATTATATGAATCTTGTTACCGTTTCACGTCTTGAGAGAAATCCGACCGTTAAGGCCGAGATCCAGATGAGAAACTTTGAAGCCAGCATTCCAGCAGGTTTCTTCACATATCCTGTAAGCCAGACATCAGATATTACTGCTTTCAAGGCAACAACAGTACCTGTAGGCGAGGATCAGCTTCCTATGATCGAGCAGGCAAGAGAGATCGTCAGAAAGTTCAATGCAACCTATGGCGAGGTTCTTGTTGAGCCAAAGGCTCTTATTCCTGAGAATTCGATCTGCTCAAGACTTCCTGGTACTGACGGAAAGGCCAAGATGAGCAAGTCTCTCGGAAACTGCATCTATCTTTCAGACAGCGAAGCCGAGGTTAAGACCAAGGTCATGAGCATGTATACTGATCCTACACATATCCAGATCTCAGATCCTGGTAAGCTTGAAGGAAATGCAGTATTCACTTATCTTGATGCTTTTGCCAAGGATGAGGATTTTGCAGAGTTCTGTCCTGATTACAAGAACCTTGATGAAATGAAGGAGCATTATACAAGAGGCGGTCTTGGTGATGTTAAATGTAAGAAGCTTCTCCTTAACATCATCAACAAGGAGCTTGCACCTATCAGAGCAAAGAGAAAGGAACTTGAGAAGGATATTCCTGCAATCTATGAGATCCTCAAGAAGGGAACTGAGGTTGCAAGAGCCGAAGCAGCCAATACTCTCGCAGAGGTAAGAGCGGCTATGAAGATCAACTATTTCGAGGACGAAGAGCTTATCAGCTCACAGCAGCTTAAATTTAACAAAAAAAATGTATAGATAATCATAAAAATGACAAAATTTCAATTGAACAACTTATCATTATTGTATAAAATATATTTAGATAATTAGCAGATATGACTAAACTTTCAGTAAGGACATTGGGTAAGTCCTTCCGATGGGAGAATGGGTAACTCCTTAATGGATAGTCATTAATGCAAAAGGGTACAATTTAGGGAAATGAAGGTGAATAGGGATGAATGTTGCTCAAGCTGTCAAGAAGTACAAGATGATTCCAATGCCTGAGTCGTCTAAGTCTGCTTACATCAAGAGATTTGCCTGTGATGACGTTCAATATATGCTTGAAACAAAGAAGCAGATGTATTACATATTCAGCAACGGACCTCAGTTTTTCCTTTACCGCGTTGATAAAATGTTTGGTAAGAAAGATCTGTGGCACGAGCCTGTAATAGAACCATTATCAGGTCTCTGATCAAAGTCTAATCAGGGGACATTTCTTATGGCGGCATAAAGCTGTCGGGAAATGTCCCCTTGTGCTATATACTGTCTTAAGTCGTCATAACGGTTTTCTTACTGTTTATGACACTTATATCATTTTTGTTTTTTAGGGAGGTTAAAACATGAAGGAAACAACATTCGAATCTTCAAACGGAAGAGACAGAATACATGCATATCTGTGGGAGCCTGAGGGTCAGCCGGTCGGCGTCATCCAGCTTATTCACGGTATGCAGGAGCATATGGGCAGATACAGCGACTTTGCGAAATTTCTTAATGAAAAGGGCTTCGTTGTTGTAGGACATGACCAGCTCGGTCACGGCAAAACTTCTTCAACCGAAGACCAGATGGGCTTTATCAGCAAGGAGCATCCATCAGATACTCTGATAAATGATATCCACCGTTTACGAAAAGGAACGATCAAAAAATATCCTGATCTTCCATATTTTATCTTCGGCCACAGCATGGGCTCATATCTTCTCAGAAAATACATATCAAAGCATGGTGCCGGTCTTGCCGGAGCCATAATCTGCGGTACGGGCAGCGAAAGTCCTGCAAAGACCAAGGCAGGTCTCGCCCTTGTTGGTGCGCTCACCAAAAAATACGGTCCATACCACCGCAGCATGATGATAACAAATACTATCTTCTCCGGCCCTTACAAGGAATTTGACCTTACCGGAGATGATTTTGAGAACAGCTGGCTTTCAAAGGATGTGACCATAGTTCAGAAATATTATGACGATCCTCTTATCGGCCCTGTATTTACTTTAAACGGCTATAACGCCCTGCTCTCCACTGTTATCTTCGACAGCACCAAGCAGGCTTACCAGAAGGTACCTAAGGATCTTCCGATACTCATAGTTTCCGGTGACAGAGACCCTGTAGGAAACTTCGGCAAGGGTCCTCAGCAGGTTTACAAAAACTATATCAAGGCCGGTATACAAGATGTCAGCATCAAGCTCTTCGATGATGACAGACATGAGATCTTAAACGAGCTTGACCGTGAGACAGTTTACGATTATATCTATAACTGGATATCGGTTCACAACCCATCATAATCTTTTAATTACACATGAAAAAAATGGATGCTTTCTGCTTACACAGAACAGCATCCATTTTATTATTCTTATTTTTTAATATACAAGGACTCCTTTTACGAAGCCTGCTCGAACTGGCTGTTGTAAAGCTCTGCATAGAAACCATTCTGGCTGATAAGTTCATCATGATTACCGGTTTCTATGATATCTCCATCCTTCATAACAAGTATAAGGTCTGCATTTTTGATGGTTGAAAGCCTGTGAGCTATAACAAATGAAGTCCTGCCCTTTGTAAGCTTGTCCATCGCCTTCTGAACCTCAACCTCTGTTCTTGTATCAACAGAGCTTGTAGCCTCATCAAGGATAAGGAGCGGTGCATTTTCTATCATCGCACGGGCTATCGTAACAAGCTGTCTCTGTCCTGCTGACATTGAGGTCTGCTCATTAAGCACTGTATCATAACCCTTTGGAAGAGAACGTACAAAATGATATAAGCCTACTCTCTTGCATACCGCATCAAGTTCTTCATCAGTAACATTTTCCTTGGAATAAGCAAGGTTCTCTCTGAGTGTTCCTTCAAAGATCCATGTATCCTGAAGAACCATGCAGAAGAGACTGTGAACATTCTCTCTCGTAAGATCCTTTGTAGAGATATCGTCTATCTTTATATCTCCTTCATCAGTTTCGTAGAATCTCATAAGAAGATTTACTATGGTAGTCTTTCCTGCGCCTGTAGGACCTACTATTGCGACCTTCTGTCCGCTGTTTGCTACTGCGCTGAAGTTATGGATGATAGTCTTATCAGGTGTATAACCGAATTTAACATTCTTAAATTCAACCTTGCCTTTAACCTCTTCAGGAAGAAGCTTAACTGTCTTAGCCGACTCATCCTCCATTTCCTCTTCGCCGAGGAATTCAAATACTCTCTCACTTGCCGCAAGAGTTGACTGAAGGCTTGTTGAAACCTGCGCCATCTGTGAAAGCGGCTGTGTAAAGAGTCTGATATATATCATAAATGATACTATGGTTCCGAAACCGATGCTTCCCTTCTGTACAAGCACTGCTCCGAGAACGCAGACAACAACATAACCGAGATTTCCGATGAAGCCCATGATAGGCATCATAAGTCCTGAATAAAACTGGCTCTTCCATGCACTGTTGTAGAGCTTTGTATTCATTTCATCAAAGGCTGCCTCTGCATCCTTCTCTCCGTTATACGCCTTTACAACATTATGTCCGGAATAAATCTCCTCGATATGACCGTTCAGCGCACCAAGCTGCATCTGCTGTGACACGAAATGCTTCTGTGATTTCTTCATGATAGTCATCATAAAGATGAATCCGATGATAGCTGATGCGATAGCAGCAACCGTCATAAGTACATTTGTTATGAGCATCATTATGAGTGCTCCGAAGAAAAGCGTCACAGATGAAATAAGCTGGCCGATACTCTGGCTGAGCGTCTGACCGATAGTATCAACATCATTTGTTACTCTCGACAGTACATCACCGAAGCTGTTCTTATCAAAATATCTAAGCGGAATTCTGTTGATCTTCCTTGATATATCTTTTCTTAATGTCTTTGTTACCCTCTGAGTAACCGTGATCATGATAAAGCCCTGAAGATATCCAAAGACCCAGCTGAGCAGATACAGTACCATCATAAGTATGCATACGCTCTTGATCTTATCAAGATCCATTGGTCCGAAAAGTCCCTTCGATATCTCATTTACGATATCCGAAAGCTTATCAGGTCCTATAACCGATATGATAGAACCGGCCATTCCCATTATCAGTGAGATAACTATCGCCGGAACATGCTTCTTAAGATATAAATGAAGATTATTAAATGCTGCCTTACTGTTCTTTGCCTTCTCTCCAGGCATTCCCATTCCGCCATGCGGACCGTGAGGTCCACGAGGTCCACGAGGCCCTCTTACTGTATTATCTTCCATCTTCAAGTTCCTCCTTTGACAGCTGGGAGTATGCAATCTCCTGATATGCGGTACAGGTCTTCATAAGCTCCTTATGCTTACCCATTCCGACTATCTTTCCATCCTCAAGAACGATGATCTTGTCAGCGTCTCTTATAGTTCCGATTCTCTGAGCAACGATAAGCTTTGTCGCATCCTGTGTCTTCTCCCTCAGAGCATTTCTGAGGATGCGGTCAGTCTTGTAATCAAGAGCTGAAAATGAATCATCAAAGATATATATCTCAGGCTTCTTATATATTGCTCTTGCGATTGAAAGTCTCTGTCTCTGGCCGCCGGAAACATTTGTGCCTCCCTGTGCAAGACGAGCTTCCTTACCGCCCTCCATTTTATCTACGAAATCCTTAGCCTGTGCGATTGAAAGTGCTTCTTCTATCGCTGCTTCTGTCGGATTCTTATCGGTATATGCTATATTCGAAGTAACCGTTCCTGAGAACATTACTGCCTTCTGTGCAACATATCCGATCTTGTCTCTAAGAGATGTCAGATTGTATTTTCTTACATCTATACCATCCACATAAATATTTCCTTCACGTACATCATAGAATCTCGGAATAAGATTTACTACCGATGTCTTACCGCTGGCAGTTGCTCCGATAAATGCTACCGTCTCGCCCTTATTTGCCGTAAATGAAATATCATGAAGAACATCATCACCGCCATCAGGATATCTGAAGGAAACATTTCTGAATTCAACAGTTCCTGTAAGTCCCGGAACTCCGTCCTTTACTTCGCCGTCTGTGATAGCTACGTTGGTATCAATAACTTCATTTACACGCTTTACCGAAACCATAACTCTCGGAAGGATGATGAACATGATACTGAGCATCATGAATGACATGATAACCTGAATCGCATATGAAGAGAAAACAACCATATCCGAGAAGATATCAAGTCTTTCGGCAAGCACCTGAGGTGCTTCTGACGGATCTGTAAAGCTCTTGCTGTTAATGATATATGCGCCTACCCAGTAGATTGCAAGAGATATACCCGACATGATTATCGTCATAGTAGGTCCTATCATCGACATTATACGACCGGTGAAAAGATGAGTTTTAGTCAGCTCATCATTTACCTCTTCAAATTTATTCTCCTGGAAATTCTCTGCGTTATATGCTCTTACAACTCTTATACCTACAAGATTCTCTCTTGTAACTCTGTTGATGCCGTCAGTAAGTGCCTGTATCTTCTTAAACTTTGGAAGGCACACAACAACTGTGCAGAGAAGCATGATAATGATCATCATTACAGCTGCTGCAGTAACGAATGACCACTGCCACTGCTTGTTGGATATCTTTGTTATAGCCCAGACCATAAGGATAGGCGCCTTGATAAGTGCCTGTAGTCCGATTGCTATAAGCATCTGAATCTGTGTGATATCATTTGTTGTTCTTGTGATAAGACTCGGTGTGGAGAATCTTCCGATCTCCTCATTATTGAAGGCCATAACCTTCTTGAAAACCTTCTCTCTGAGAGTCATCGAAAGGCCCGCAGCAACCTGTGCAGCAAAGAAGCCTGTGATCATTGCGAAGGCCATACTGAAGAGTGCACACAGCAGCATCATGCCGCCATTCTTCAGTATCTCATTCATTTTTGAACCCTCGGTTTCTACAAGTCTGGTAATCTTGTTCATGTAGTCAGGCATTTTAAGCTCCAGCCAGACCTGTCCCACAACGAAAGCCACACAGCAGATCACCATGAGGAATTCTCTTTTACTTAGTTTTTTCAGTAGTTTGAACATTGTCCTTTTCCTTTAACATTTTTCTATTTATCATAAGATCCCGGCATCCGGCCAGAGATAAAACGGCAGTCCGTAAATGACCATGTCCCAGGGCATATAAGATAAAGATATTATATAATCTACAGTGATTTATCATACACGAAATGTAAATATTATTCAAATGAATTAACTGTGAAAGCATCAGATGAATAAAAAAACTTCCCGAATCTCTCCGGGAAGTGCTTTAAGAATTTATATCACTACTCATTCTGATCAACTATTATCATATCACCCTTCTTGGTGGTCACGATATCTCTGACCTTCTTCTCAGGCTTTGGTTCCTCAACCGGAACAGGTATCTCATCCGGCTCAAGCTCGCGGATGACATCATAAAGGCTTATCGCAAGCACGTCATCAACAGCCGGGCTCTTTACGAAGATATTAGTTATCTTAACCAGTCTGTATACTCCGTCACCGCCTATCTGTCTGACCGTAACCTCAACCATCTCTTCACCGCGGTTATACGCAGCAAGCTGTCCTTCTACGCTGAGGGTACTGTAATAGAGATCCCTGTCATCAGGTGCGATGGAATCCAGACTGTTCGTAAGTCTTTCAGCAAGTGAATTTACAACAGGTCTTATACCGGTTCCAAATTCATCATACTGTGTAACATAATAACTGTTCTTGGTAAGGTTCATATATGTTACTGATTTATATTTCTTAAATATTGCCGAAACAAGAAGATCAGTCTCCATAGTAGGAGCCTCTGTAAGAAGGATATCCTCAACCTCAATATCAAGGAGATGCTCCTTAAATCTCTCGATGAATACGCTCTCCGGCATCGGCTTGTCGTAAATATAACCCTGAACGATCCTGCATCCGAGGAACTTCAGATAATCCAGCATCTCACGGGTCTCAATACCCTGGGCAACCGTATTCAGATGTCTCTTCGTAGCATAGTCGAAGATGACCTTCATTTCCTTCTGGAATTCAATATCATCAACATCTCTGTTGAACATCGTTCTGTCAATCTTAAGTACATCGAAATTCAGATTTGCGATATAATCCATAGTCTGGCTGCCGTTGCCAAAGTCATCAATAGCGATCCTGAAACCGTTACTCTTAAACTCATCCAGAAGTACCTTTATAACTCCCGGATTCTCCATAAGTGTAGACTCGGCAACCTCGAGTATGATAAGTCTGTGAGGAATACTATAGCTGTCCACTATCTCACAAAGTCTGCTCACAGTATTTACCTCATAAACATGCTTACCTGAAAGGTTTATGGATATAGGTATCTTTGGAATATTGTTACTGTCAAGCTTACTAAGGAATATGCAGGCCTCTTCGATCATATACCAGTCAAGCTTTAAAATGTCATTTGACATCTCAAGCTCAGGTATAAAGTAGCCCGGCATAATAACATTTCCGTCGCTTTCTATCCATCTGGCAAGGATCTCAACTGACCACATCTTATTGGTCAGAACATCATACTGCGGCTGAAAAAACGGAACAAACTCACGCCTTGCCATGGCGTCTCTTACTTCTTCTATAACTCCCATTAAATACCTTCCTCCTTTATACGTTTATATAAACATGTAATTAACCCCGTATACTCCGAAACTCCGAAATTCTAATACCCTAAAATCAAAATATTCCTCTCCTTCAGGAATACCGATACATTTAAAACTTCGCCCTTTATTATACCAATAAATATGATAATAATCAACAAAACTGTTGCAAGGAAATTGTAAAAAAAGGTAAAAATGCCGAATTTTTGTACAAATAAACGGACTTTAAGCGAAAAAGCCCCTTGAATGAGCTATTTACATCTGCTAGAATACCATTTGTCTGCTTATCGGAGTTTTTTTCCCACCGGATACTCGCCGAAAACAGATACTTTAACAAATACTTTAGAAAAACAGGAAACCATTATGATACTTGCAGTACAAAATATCACAAAATCATATGGACAGGATGAAATATTAAAGAATATCAACTTCCAGCTTGAAGCCCGCGAGAAGGCCGCTATCGTTGGAATAAACGGTGCCGGAAAATCCACGCTTCTTAAGATCATAAACAAACTGGAAAATGCAGATTCCGGAAATGTGATCATTGCCAAGGATACCTCCATTGGATATATGTCACAGCATCAGGACATATCGATAGACAATACTATCTATGCAGAGCTGCTTGAAACAAAGCGCTGGCTGATTGATATGAAGGACAGGATACGTTCCATCGAGCATGAAATGGCATCCTGCGAAGGACCGGAGCTTGATAATCTTCTTGAAGAATACAACAGGCTTTCGACTACATTTGACCGCGAAAACGGTTATGCTTATGAAAGCGAGATAACCGGCGTTATAAAGGGTCTCGGCTTTACCGAAGCTGACTTTGACAGAAATATCAATACCCTCTCCGGCGGACAGAAGATCCGTATCGGACTCGGCAAGCTTCTTTTGGAGAAGCCTGATATACTTATGCTCGACGAGCCTACGAACCACCTTGACACCGATTCCGTAGCATGGCTTGAGGGCTTTCTCTCAGCCTATCCGGGAGCAGTTATCGTAGTAAGCCACGACAGATATTTTATCGACAAGGTTTCCTCAAAGATAATCGAGATAGATAATGGCGTATCGACTGTTTATAAGGGCAATTACTCTTACTACGCTTCAGAGCGCGCCAAGATAAGAGCTGCAAAGCTTAAGGCCTATCTTAATCAGCAGAAGGAGATCCAGCATCAGGAGGATGTTATCAATAAACTGAAGGAATTCAACCGTGAGAAATCCATCAAGCGTGCCGAAAGCCGTGAGAAGATGCTTTCCAAGGTTGAGCGTCTTGAGAAGCCTACCGAAGTAAATGCAGACATGAGACTCTCTCTTGAACCTATAACAGAATCCGGAGAGGATGTATTATTTGTCAGCGGTCTTTCAAAATCATTTAACGGCAATCTGCTTTTCAGCGACCTTATGATAGACATCAAAAGAGGTGAGCACGTTGCACTTATCGGCGGAAATGGAACCGGCAAGACAACGATACTTAAGCTTATCAATCATATATATACAAGAGACAGCGGTACAGTCACTCTCGGAGCGAGGGTAAAGGTTGGATATTTCGATCAGGAGCATCATGATCTGTCCCCTGAAAATACTATCTTTGATGAGATCTCGGATTCCTTCCCTGATCTTACCAATACCAAGATAAGAAATGTCCTTGCAGCCTTCCTCTTTACAGGCGATGATGTATTTAAGAAGATAAAGGATCTCTCAGGCGGCGAACGCGGAAGAGTTTCCCTTGCGAAGCTCATGCTCTCTCCTGCAAACTTTCTGATACTCGATGAGCCTACGAACCATCTGGATATCCAATCAAAGGAAATCCTCGAGGACGCTCTGTCATCCTACAAAGGAACAGTGCTTTTCGTAAGCCATGACAGATATTTCATCAATAAAGTATCTACAAGGATACTTGAATTAAGAAATAAGGTCCTTACAAACTACAAGGGTAATTACGATTACTATACCCTCCATAAGGACGAGCTTTTCGATCTGCAGCATCCGAAGACTTCTTCATCTGCAGTAAAGGGCTCCTCTTCTTCTGCACCTTCCGCTGCAGCACAAACTGATTCCAAAGAAGAGTTCCTTAAGTTTAAGGCTGAGCAGGCTGCCCTTCGCAAGAAGGAAAATGATATCAAGAAGATTGAAGCACGTATCTCTTCTCTCGAGGAAGAGCTTTCGGCAGTAAATGCCATGATAGAGGATCCTGCAAATGCTACCAACTCCTCAAAGCTTACCGAGCTTTCTGAAAAGCACACCAAGTTAAGTGAAGAGCTGGATCAGCTGTACGAAAAATGGAGCGAGCTGTCTGAATAAAAGGCATCACCGGCAGCGACATGGTCAGTTGCAATATAAAAACTCACGGGATAAACACTATTTAAAAGTGATATCCCGTGAGTTTTATTTTATCATCATGCTTGATCAATCTCTGATCATTATTCTCCGGTAACTACCTTACCGTCCTTAATCTCATATGTCTTATCTTCAACAGTTACAGATCCTGTAGTTGTAAATGATACCTTACCGTCCTTAACATACCATTTTCCTTCTTCACCGTTAACTGTACCCTTTACGACAGCTTCACGCTTCTCATTAACGATACCCTTAACAACGAAGTACCAATCCTTATCTAACTGTGCAAAGCCTGTGTAGGTCTCATCCTTGAAGCCGTCCTTTACGAAGTAGAGCTTCTTGTTCTTGTTGTATCTCATAAGACCGTTTGCATCCTTAGAATCAAATGGATAAGTAACTACATCTTCCTTCTGGATTTCCTTTTCTTCCTTATCATCAGCAAAATACTTCTTCTCTTCCTTGCAGAACCAGAATTCAATATTTCCTGCTGTTGTAAGTGTAGCTTCTACAGCCTTCTTATGTGTAAGCTTATGAACAACCTTCTCTGTTGTAGCTTCTGTTGTTGCCCCTGTCACAGCCTCTGTTGTTGGAGCAGCTGTTGTAGGCGCTGCGGTTACAGCCTCGGTTGTTGCTGCAGCTACAGCCTCTGTAGTACTCTTATCATCGTCCTTCTTACCACCGGTAATACCGATAAGTATTACTATGATTGCGATAACAGCTACTGCCACTATACCGATAACGATATTCTTCTTGTTGTTGCCGTCACTCGGAGGAGTACCCTTAATATCATTAAGAGTGAGATTCTCCATCTCCTTCTTTGCTTTTGCTTCTTCAATTCTCTTCTTAATCTCTTCTGCAGTCTTTTCATCAGGGACTGCTGGTGAAGACATAGCAGATGGGTTAACATAATTCTTCTTAAGAGCTGATGTAGAAGCATCACCCTCAGGATTAAATGTATTAGCCGGCTGCTTTGGTGCAGCTCCCTGTACAGGTGGTACTGGTGGCACAGGAGGTACCGGCTGTACCGGTGTGACAGGTGGTACCGGTCTTGGTGCTTCAGGAGCATTTCCCTGTACATTCTGATTCATCTGCTGCTGCAGCTTCATCATATCTGCAGCTTCAAGGCTTACTGTCTGAATTTCATCATCACTTGGAGGGATAGGAACCGCATTCTGGTTTCTGAAACCGTTTTCGGTTACAAAATTCTCCGGAATATATGAAGCCTTAAGGTTAACTGTAGCTTCCTCATCTTCATAATAACCATTAGCAAATCCGTTGCTGTATGATGGTCTCTGCTGCTGGGGAGCATTTGGTCTCTGCTGCTGATTTCTAAGTCTGCCAGAGTCCGTCTTGGTAGGATCATTCAGCTGAGGCATATATTTTCTGTTGTTAAATCCACACCTTCCGCAGATGATCTCATCATCCGTCATTTTATTACCGCATTTTACACAAAACATTTTCTCACCTCTATATTTCTATAAGATTTAGTTTGTTGTTTCAGTTGTGGTTTCATCTTCCCCCAGCATATCAACAGCAGCATCCTTAAGTGATTTTCCAAAGAGTTCAGCGAGGTCCTTCTCATCACCGTTTCTTCTGATCGCATTGTAAACGCAGTCAAAAGCATCATCATCTATTGGATTGCTTCCGTTCTCTCCGCCGTAAACCCATGTATAATGTTCAAATACAACATATACCATAAGTACTCCCATGTCATCTCCGAAAATCTCCTTGTGAAGATTCTCAAGATAGGTATCGATAGATTCACTTGGAAGTGTCTCGAGTATCATAAGATAAGGTCTAATACCTGTTCTCTTATAATAATATTTAAAGCCGTCTGTAAGTGCAGCTTCATTTGTGGAATTTACAAAGTACTCACTGTTATTACCCTTATCGGTATAGAATTCGGAAACTCCTGCATCATATCCGCTCTTCTTCTTTGCGTGAGTTACTCTTCCCTTCTTAATGGTATATACAATGCCTTCCTTTTCGTATTTACCGCTGAAGCTGTAGTCAACCTTACCGTTAACTATATACCATTTTCCTTCATCATTCTGACCTATGGTATCCTTGAACTCAACCTTACCATTCTTGATATACCACCAGCCGTTTTCATTTCTTGCAACTGTGTCAGTGAATTCAACCTTGCCGTTTACAACGTTCCACCATGCGTCCTCGCCGTAAACCTCGCCTCTGATAACACTTGTGATAGTGGTATCAACCTTTCCTTCAGATACATAGTACCAGTCTGTGATAAGCTTGGCAAATCCGGTAAAGCTTGGATCGCAGACACCATTTCTTACATAATAAAGCTTCTTGTCATCGCCGTATTCAACCAGTCCGTTTGCTGCTTTATCAAAGATATATGATTCAACCTCTTCAACAGAAAGCTCATTCTTGGCCTTCTCATCAGAAAAATACTTTCCGCAGTCTGTACAGAAATAGCAGTCGATCGAGCCCTTCTCATATATCGTTGCTTCTCTCGCACTTACATGAATAAGCTTATGAGCATCCGCTTCGTCCTTATCATTTTTGTTCTTATTTATTATCAGAAAAACAGCTGCTACTATAGCGATAACCGCAACTACTGCAGCAACGATTATCCCTATGGATTTTCCTCCCGATGAAGCCTCGCTGTTCTTTGATTCCTTCTTTTTGTCTTTATCTTCCAACTTTCTCTTTTCCTTCCTGTTTTCTCGTTACTAATTGATTATTCTATACCATTCCTTATATTAAAGTCAAGAAAAAGCCTTTTCCCTGCCTGCTCCTCTCAGCTTCCTTACGCCTTGCACATAGTGATCAGTCTGTCAGCCTTTTTTTCAGTTAAGAAGCATGAGTGCAGCACTGATATTTGAAACCGGAAATATCTTTATATCAAGAGCATCCATGGTTTTCTTATCATAATTTGAAAATGGTATTATACATGAGGTAAAGCCCATTTTCTTCGCTTCACCTATTCTCTGCATAATATTTCTGATGCCTCTTATCTCACCGGCAAGTCCTATCTCTCCTATGATACAGCAGCCGCTGTCAAGCGCTCTGTTCCTGAAGCTTGAAGCTATAGCCATCGCAATTCCAAGATCCGCTGAAGGATCATTAAGCTTAAGTCCGCCTGCGATATTTACATAGCAGTCGGAGCCTGCAAGATTCAGTCCTGCCCTTTTCTCAAGTACAGCCATGATAAGATTTACTCTGTTATAATCAACTCCTACAGACGTTCTTCTCGCCATATTGAAGTTTGAATCGCATACCAGCGCCTGTATCTCAAGAAGCATTGCACGGCTGCCCTCTATGGTACTTACGACCACAGACCCCGGTGCATCGACAGGGCGTCCGTTAAGAAACATCTGCGAAGGATTATTTACCTCCTCGAGGCCGTTTTCCGTCATATTGAAAACGCCGATCTCATTTGTGGAACCGAATCTGTTCTTAACCGCGCGGAGTATCCTGAAGCCGGCATTTCCATCTCCTTCAAAATACAGTACAGAATCAACCATATGCTCAAGAGTTCTTGGACCCGCTACGGTTCCTTCCTTCGTAACATGGCCTACGATAAATACAGCCACATTCATCTTTTTTGCGATCTGCAGAAGGCGGCTTGTGACCTCTCGTACCTGGGTAACCGTACCCGGTGCATTATCTACATCGGCTGCTGTCATGGTCTGTATCGAGTCCACTATCATCACCTCTGCATTGCAGTTTTCAAGCGAAGCAAAGATATTATCAAGATCATTATCGCTCATAAGAAGAAGCTTATCGCCTTTAGCTCCAAGCCTCTCGCCTCTCATCTTGATCTGGGCAAGAGATTCCTCACCGGAAACGTAAAGGACTGTCGTTCCCTTATCTGACAGATTTCTGCACATCTGCAGAAGCAGCGTAGACTTTCCGATGCCCGGATCTCCTCCGACAAGCACAAGTGAGCCCTTTACTATGCCTCCGCCAAGCACTCTGTCCAGCTCTGTATTTCCGGTTGCCATCCTTACCTCTTCCGTAACCTCAACCTTATTTATACTCATCGCAGCAGGTCTTTTTACCTGTACAGGTGTATATGCCGTATTCTTTTTTACAACAACCTTTTCCTCCGCAAATGTATTCCAGCTCTTACACGCCGGACACTGTCCCATCCATTTTGACGCCTCAAAGCCGCATTCACTGCAGAAAAAAACTGTTTTATCCTTCGCCAAAGTCCTTACCTCTCAAATCCAGGATTTTTTATAATAAAAGAGGTGGCAAATGCTTTCCCGCAGATACCACCCCTTTAACAGATTACATCTTTTCTATCTCAACGTCTACATGATCATTTTCTTCAAGTTCAACGCTTATACTGAGCTTTCCGCCGAGATTGGTCTTCATCTTGCCTACATACACTTCATTTACATGAACCTTGTATTCCTTCTCAGGCTCAAGCTCAAGTGTTATCTGTGCATCCTTATCTCCCTCAACGGAAAATACAACCTTCTTGTCGGTTGCTCTGAAATCATGTACTGCTGTTCCCGGTACAGATTCATAAACGAATGCTCCGTTCTTCTCAAGCTTTGTAATCTCATAAAACGTTTTTATCTTATAACTGTCACCATTATATTTAAACCCATCCTGCTTGGTTTTTTCCTTAAGTTCATAATTGCCGAAGCTAAGTGCTCCATTCTCTTCTTCACGTATTAATTCACTAATAACTGCCACTTTCTTAACCTCCTCGTAAAGCTGATTATTGCAGGGAAATTCACTCCCCGTCCGGTTGAAATCACTGATACCTTACCCTTTAGTATCTCTTTCGTCCTATTCTTGATTATATATTAATCATCAATATTTTTCCACAAAAAAAAGGATGAATTTTATTATTTTTTTACAGCGGATACGACTTCGGGAAAAGCCTCCGAAAATGTGCATTTTTCTTGGAAAACACTTGCTTTATAAGCCCTTCACAATGTATACTTATAGAAGCGTTTTCCTATTTTAAAAGGGCAGACGTCTATTTGAGGGAGGCTTCCTGCATATAGTGCAGGAACAGAAAATTTAAGAAAAATTTTACGGAGATTTTGGGGAAATGAAATACGAAACCATCGTCCTTTCAGAGGAGAGAAATGTAACCTTAACAACATACATGATAGAGGGTTCAGCCGGCTATCAGGAATTTATAAAAAGACCGCTCGTTCTGATATGTCCGGGCGGCGGATATTCACATTTATCCAAGAGAGAAGCAGAACCTATAGCCATGAGATATCTGTCAGCAGGCATCCACGCTGCCATACTTCTCTACGGCATCCAGGAGCATGCTGTTGCACCGGGACCGCTCAAGGATATCGCGCAGGCTGTTGCATTCTTAAGAGACAGAGCCGATGAATACTGTATAGATAATGATTCCATCTATGTCTGCGGCTTCTCTGCAGGTGCTCATGTTGCCTGTCAGCTCGGAGTATTCTGGAACAATCCGGAGCTTCTCCCTGAATATAAGGAAAACCCGGAACGCGTAAAGCCAAATGGAATGATCCTTGCATATCCGGTCATCGATCTGCATGCTTCCGCAACACATCTTGACATCGGAATCCGTCCGGGAACAGATATAAATGATGTATACTATGATCAGAAGCATCCGAAGATGCCTCTCTCTGAAATGATAGTCATGGACGAGAAGGAAGGACGCTATTTTATCAACTTTGAGAAATCAATGAATGCATATATTTTTGACGGAATGTACACTCCTGAACAGGAGGACTTCTACAGTCTTCAGAATCAGGTCAGCAGCGATACACCTCCGGCCTTTATCTGGCACGCAGGCGGTGACGGTCTGATATCTCCGACCAACTCACTTGACCTTGCATCCGCCCTCTATAAGCACGGCATCCCTGTGGAGCTTCATCTTTATGACGGCGGTAATCACGGTATCTCTCTGGCAGACCACACAACAGCCGGCTGCCCTAACGACTACTATCCTTACGCAAAGAGCTGGATGCAGCACTCGATAGACTGGATACTTAGCCGCAGCGGCCTTGAAAAACAGATACTTGATTCATTTAACAGCTAAACCATCAAAAAAAGAAATTTTAGTTTTGAGGAAATACAATGTATAATGTACTGATTGCAGATGATGAAAAGATAATAAGAATGGGACTTTGCAGTATTATCGACTGGAACGCCTGCGGCTTCAACATTATCGGAGAGGCTGCAAACGGCAGCGAAGCTCTCAGCTTTATCAAGGAGAATAATCCTGATGTTGTAATGATAGATATCAGGATGCCTAAGCTCCAGGGACTTGACGCTATCAAAAAGGCCCGTGATGAAGGCTTTACTGGTAAGGCCATAGTTCTGTCCGGCTATTCAGACTTTGAATATGCAAGAACAGCCATGCGCTACGGCACAGTCGCATATCTCACGAAGCCGGTCGATACCGACGAGCTCCTTACTGTTCTTACCAAGATCAAGGATGAGCTTGATAAGGAAAGATCTGTCCGCGAGAACAAGGATATATTTATGTCCAAGGCGAGAAAGACTCTTCTCAGAAGCTTCCTGACCGGAGAGCTGAGTCTCAGCAAAGAAGAGATAAATGATCTTAATCTTGACCATTCCTCTTATCAGGTAATCTTCTATGAAAAGTACAGCGAAAATGTATCCGATATATCCTACAGTCTTTCAGACCTGCTCAGGGTTACCAATCAGAATGAACGTGAGATTGAATCCATCGATATAGACGGAAGAAATGTTATCCTTCTCAAAGGAAATCATCCGATCGATAAGCTGAATCAGATGCTGGAGAAGTATTCCGGGGATCTTCCTCCGGAGAAGAACTCTCCTCTTGATTCGATCTTTATATCCTGCGGAAGCGTTGTAGACAGTGTCGAGAAGATACCGCTCTCTTATTCGGAAGCTCACAGCCTTCTCATGCACAGATTCTTCTGCGACCAGAACCAGCATACTCTGATTTATCCTGATGACATCAGAAAGCCGTCCGGCGATTATTCCTACATATCGGATGGTTCTGTCGATCTGGACTCCTTAAAAGAAAAGATCATCAAGGATTACACCGGTCAGCTGGTCAATAATATTCAGGTATTTAACAGAAATAAGATCGCCGTTATCTTAAGAGACCTTCAGGACACACTTTACAGTGCTCCATTTACGATAACCGAGGAAAAGAACCTTTTAGTGGATATCTACCTTCGCATCAAGGAGGATCTGATCGTCCATTACAGCCAGCAGGAAATACCATTTATGACGGATTCAGAGGTACTGTCCTTTATACTCGACAGCTACTACCTCTATGAGATAGTCCTCTTCATGGCCGAGCAGTTTGACAAGATCATGGAATCCATCGGTTATTCCTCAAGAGACAGCATCATCAGTGATGTTATATATTATATCGATCACAATTATCAGACCAACATTACTCTTGAAAATATCGCCCCTCTCTTCGGATATAACAGCTCTTATCTTGGCAAGATCTTCAACAAGAAGCTGGGCGTAAACTTCAACTCCTACCTCGACAGTGTCAGAGTGGAAAGAGCCAAGGACATTCTCCTCTCCACAAAGAACCAGGTATATAAGGTTGCTGAAATGGTAGGCTATAAAAATGTAGACTACTTCCACATTAAATTCAAGAAGCATACCGGAATGAGTCCTGCCGAATTCAGAAAGCAGAACCAGGAGGGTTAATACAAACCGGTTAGATAATAAAAACGGCAGATCATTGTTTATCAACGATCTGCCGTTTTTATTATGCTTCTTTAATCATTCTGTTTTAAATTTTTTTCTTACTGCTCTTCATCTCTGTCACTGTAGGTTTCAAGTCCGTCCTCAGTATTCTGTCTCTCTATCCTTCGGAATATCGGCATTGCAAACATCGATACGGTAAGTATGATAGCCGCAGGTCCGATAAGTATTCCTATAAGTATCAGAGTCCAGTTCCACATGAATGAAAGGACAAGTATAGCGATAACAAGTGCCAGAAGAACGGTTCTTCCGAAATATCTTATTGAGATCCTGAAGGAATTCTTGATGGTATTTCTCAGTGAATTGGTATATCTTGCCGAAAGCGGAAATGCATATACCAGACAACTGAAGAATATCGCTCCCGACAGGAAGCCCCACATAAGAAGAAATATAGTCGCATTCGGAACCTTGTTGAAAATTTCAAAATCAAGATAAACCGTATATGATGCAACCAGTGCGATGAGTCCCAGAGGGAAGCCCTGCTTCAGATTCTTCTTATACGCCTGAATGAACTGCTTTACTACATAGCCTTCCTTGTTCTCGGCAAGCTTAAGTCCGATATCAAATGCAGCAACCGTTGATACTCCTATCGTGGTACCGAGTCCGATTATCGTGCCTACCAGCCAGCAGATATTCAGAAGAAACATATTAGTGAGGGCAGACATGAATTTATATATTGGTCCGTCAATACTAAACATTTTCATATCTGCCCTCTCCTTTATGATTAAATATTTTTCGGCCTGCCGCCGATTTTTTAAATCTTCTTAATTAGTTAGAAGCTGCATCCTCAGCTGCCTTACGAAGCTTAGCCTGCTCGTTTGACCAGTCCCAGCACTCCTGGTAACCGAAGCCCTTAGCCTGAGCCTTCATTCCGTTTACTATCTTAGTATACTCGTCATCTGAGCTTGCGTAAATAGCTTTCCAAGAATTTTCACGAATACATTTTGTAACCTGTGCCCATGTTGTCTTAAGCTCATCTGACTTTGTAGGCATTACATATGCTGAACCAGGTGAAACTACATAGTTTCCGCTGAGCATGTATTCGTTAGTTGTTGTACATCCTGTATAATCTCTCCAGTCCTGATCAACATCACAGAGAGCGTCTGACTGGTTTGACTTCCAGTTCTCTGAGTTGTATGTCTCACCATTTGAATCAGGGTTTGAAGCATCAAGTGACCATGTGATCATGTTGATCTGAAGCTCGCCGTCCTTGTATGTTCCAGAGAATCCGTCTACATCAAGTACAGTAGAGTTATCTGCATTTGTCTTCTTTCCGAGTTCTGTGAAGTATGTATTTCCATCCTCATCATAATCCCATGTAACTCCCTTAGGACCATATTCCATTGTCATACGTCCTTCAGGTGTACAGTAGTAATTGATGATCTCCATACAAACCTCTGGATACTCGCAGTTAGCGCCGATTGCCCAGTAGTTGTTGCTTCCGAGAACGTTAAGACCGTAAACGATAGGTGATGCATTCTTTGGTGTAAGTGACTTCATCATTCTTCCTGAATTCATATGCTCAGGAGTGTTATATGCAAGACATCCTGCATAGTTGAAGATTGAGAAGAATGTACCACTACTCTTAACCTTCTGGATCATTGTATCATAATTTGTTGTCATTGAGTCCGGATCAAGAAGATCGTTCATGTAAAGCTTGTGATAGAAATCAAGCATTTCAAGATATGGAGAGTTATCATCAAGTGCTCCGTGGAATTCACCTGTTGATGGATCGTAAAGACCGATACCAAACTCATCAAATCCATAGTAAGCTGTAGCTGTAGACTTAACATACATTACCATATCACCGTCCCAGTCAGGCCAGAGTGATGCAGCATATGTTGGCTTTCCGTTATCGTCCTTAGGACAGATTTCCTTCATCTGCTTGAATACTTCTACAAGATCATCAAGTGTCTTAACCTCAGGATAACCAAGCTGTGCATAAAGATCCCATCTGATATCCCATGTATAGAAGAAGCTCTGAAGATCGTTGCTGTTTGTAGCAACCTCATAACCAAGACCATAGATCTTACCGTCATCGCTCATGCTTCTGTTCTTCTCAAGTGCATAAGGCATGTTCTCGAGAATATATGGACCATAATCCTTAAGAGTATCATCCTCTTCCCAGTCAAAGAGAAGTCCTGCATCTCTTGCCTGCATATAATCGCCTTCTGAACCGAATACGATTATATCACCAAGGTTTCCTGACTCCATACGTGTATTGAATACACCTTCTCCATTTGGAACAATATTAAGTTCAACATTGAACTTATCCTTAAGGATCTTTGCTGACCAGCCTTCCTGCATTCCTGAGTAGTTAGCTCTTTCTGAGAATACAGTAAGTGTAAGTGCAGGTCTGTCAGTATTTCCTCCGCCGCTCTCTGTTCCTGCTGATGAAGTGCTTCCTGAAGAAGTTGAATCATCCTTCGAATCACTCTTTCCACAGCCTGCAAGAGAACCTGCCATTGTAACAGCTGCAAGTCCCAGAGCAACTGCCTTCTTCAAAGATTTCTTGTGGAAAATCTTTTTAAGTTTCATTGTAAAATCCTCCCTACATATTATCATTTATCTACATGATCGTTATATCATATTTACACGCTGCCCGATACGGACAACATGTAAATAAATAATTTTGGATTAACCCTTTACGGCACCAAGCATGATACCTTCCTCGAAATATCTCTGCATGAACGGATATACCATAAGGATCGGGATAACCGATACCATTGATACGGTGTACTTGATAAGTAATCCGTTATTTGCATAGTCAAGGGCTGCATTATTTCCTGAAGTAGGCTTATTCATAAGGTTTGCGATGTTACTGCTTGAATTCAGGTAGATATAGAGTCTGTGCTGCAGTGTGTACAGTCTGTCATCTGACATGAGGATCAGGGAATCCTGGAAGCTGTTCCAGTTTCCTACCGCACCGAATATCGCAACTGTTGCAAGTATAGGCTTTGAAAGCGGCCATACTATCTTTCTGAATACCGTCATGAAGGATGCACCATCGATAAAGGCACTTTCCTCAAGTTCTGCCGGTATTGATTCGATATAAGTCTTAACAAGGATAATGTTATATGGTGCTACTATACCAGGTATGATATATGCTGCAAAGCTGTTGGTAAGACCGAGCATCTGCATATTTAAGTACCATGGTATAAGACCTGCATTGAAATACATTGTAATAACCAGGAATCTGTAGAAGAACTTCTTCATCCACATTTCATTCTTGGTCATAAGATATCCTACAAAGGCTGAAGCCAGTACCATGAGGGCTGTACCGATCACGGTTCTCAGCACGGATATCATAACCGCATTTCCGAGATCACTAACATTCTTCAGCTGAATATAGTTCTGAATATTAAGACCTCTTGGTATAAAGTTTATCGATCCGCTGTTTACAAGCTTTGCATCAGATATTGTGTTGATGAAAATGTAGTAGAACGGAAAGATACATGATATCGTAAAAATTATAAAGAACAGATAATCCGCAATATAGAAAGCTATATCAGCGCCTGTATATTTATGCTTTGTACTCTTGGCATTTATCTTGATGACTTTTCCGTCAGGTGTTGTAGCAAGGATTATTCTTTTTCTGTCTTTCTTTTTTAAATCTTTTTCTCCGACTTCCATGAAAGAAACACCTCCTTAAATAATACTTTCTTTTCTGACCATCTTGGAAATTCCGTTGGCCATGAAGAGAAGTGCTACACTGACTATGGATTTAGCCATACCGATAACTGTTGAAAGCGGTATACTTCCGCCTCCGAAACCTAAATGATAAACATAAAGGTCAAGGACTTCCATATGATTCATATTTGATGCGTTACTAAATACGAGATACTGATCAAGTCCGTTTGAAAGCATTCCGGCTACTGAAAGAAGAAGCATTACCATGAATGTTGGCATAAGTCCCGGAATCGTTACATTCCAGATTCTCTGGAATCTTCCGGCACCGTCTACTGTTGCTGCTTCATAAAGCTGCTTATCAATTCCGGCGATACCTGCTATGTAAATGATAGCTCCCCAGCCGACGCCCTTCCAGATACCCCACGCAAGCATCTTAAGCCATGTGAATTCATCACCCATTAGGTGGTTGCCTGTTGTTCCGAATATTGTATTGATGAAACCGTCTGTTGAGAAAATTGCAAGTGCAACTGTATATACAAGGATCCAGCTTATGAAGTTAGGAATCGTTGTAAATGTCTGAACGATACGCTTAAACGGCTTGCTCTTGATCTCAGTAAGTAATACTGCAAATGCAAGAGGTATCCAGCTTGTAAGAATTCCAAGTCCACTCATTGCAAGAGTATTCTTTAATACTCTGACAAGCTCCATTCTGGTAGCAGAATTCTGGAACAGATACTTAAACCATTTAAATCCTACAAAGCTCTTACTTGTAAGCTCATCTCCTGCCTTGTAGTCGAAGAATGAATATCTCCAGCCCCAAAGTGGAAGATAACAGAAGATGAATGCAAGTATTGCAAATGGAAGAAACATAAGAAACAGCTTGAACTTTGTTTCCATCTCAAACTTCATCTTCCTTGGTGGTAACGGTGTGAGTAATAATTCAACTATTGTACAAACAAGAATTATACTTCCAAGTACTATATAAAGAATTATTCCTGAAGAGAATTCTGCCTGAACCTTATCAGGATTTGCAGCATTCTTCATTTCTTTATAAGCATTTGATACGATCACAAGACCTACTGAAAGTAAGATAAGTCCTATGATATTGATAAGAAACGAAAGTCTCTTACACTTAAGATTTCCAAGATTTACACAAGCTCCTCCTGAAATGATAATGATACCGATAAGTGTCAGTATCGCACCAACAAAGAGCAGCTGGAAAGAATCTTCTGTTACCCAGCCTCTTCTGAATCCTCGTCCTACATTCTCGGTAAGACTTGAATAAGATATTGCTGAGGTAAAGAGTGAAAGATTCTTGCTTATAAGTGCAGTGATCTTAGCAGGGTTGAGTCCCGGTATAAATACCAAGAAGAACATCAAAAGTGCTGTCACTCTGTGTGCTGCATAAACCAGCCACGCAGGTTCCCTGACCTTTTTCGACTTCTTATCGATCTTTAGTACCTGATTCTCAAGTTCCTTTTCGCGGGCCATATCCACACTATATGCGGAATTATTTTCTTCGTTGCCCATTCTGCTATCCCTCCTCCTCGTTATGATAGTCATAAAACGAATTTTTCGTTATATTCAGTATAGTTTAAACACCCCTTTTTTAATACCTTAAAAATAAGGGATAAAACACATAAAAAAAATGATTATTTTGTGAACAAAAAATGCGGTATACCGGGGTTAGGTATACCGCATTCTATATGCTTTGAAGTTTTAACTAACTATTAGCTATTCTTCTTTTTCTTTGATAATACTACTCCGCAGATTGCTCCGAGAAGAACTACTACACCACCGATGATAGCTGCGATAACTCCACCGCTGAGGCCTTCCTTCTCATCATCTTCCTTAGCAGCCTCTGTAGCGATAACTTCTGGTGCTGTTGTTCCCTCTGTAGCTGCCTCTGTAACTGCTTCTGTAGAAGCTGGTGTGCCATATCCCTTAGCTGTAATGTAAGCTTCAAGATCTGTGTCACCTGCTGTACCAACGCCTGTACCTGTGATAGAGAATACTACCTTGATCTCCTTCTCAGGTGTAAGAGCTGCTGTATCACATGCTGGATTCTCAGACATTCCTGTTCCTGATCCATCATATGCATTTGAGATATCGATACGGAATCTTCCGTTGCCTTCGATATCACCAAGTACAAGATTGTCGCTGTTGCTTGTGATTCTCTCACCGTCAACGAATACTGCGATCTTAACCTTAGCGTCTGTATCCTTAAGCTCGTCCTTATCGTTAGCTCTAAGTGTTCCTACAGACTTCATTGCCTTGCCCATTCCATCAATATCTACGAGGAATACAAGTGCTCCGTCCTGTGGCTCAGCCTTACCCTTGCCACCTGCCTGCTCAGCTGTAAGTGATACTTCGTAAACACCATCACCTGTTACCTGAGTTTCATTTCCAACACCCATGTTGTAGTTCTGCCAAGACTCTTCCTTGCCGTCTGCGAACATAAGGAATGCTGTCCAAGGACCTGTTGTATCAACTTCTTCAGCTACTGTCTCAACATATGATCCGAAAGGAACACCGCCCTCTGCTACGAGCTCATATGTTACTTCTACTGATGTGATGTCCTTATCTGCAAAAGCTGAAACATCAACTGGAGTAGATGTTACGTCTGAAGAACCATCTGCTGATCTTCCACCAAATGAAGAATTTGATGTGTCTACCCATTCATTGAAAAGGTTTGTACGTGTTGTAATTCCGTCATCTGATGATGTATATGTCTTGCCTGTAAGAGCAACTTCTTCACCGTTGATCTTTACTGACTTGATGTTCATATAACCATATGGGAAGTACTTCTCACCATCCTTGATCTCAACATCCATGAATGCAAATCCCTTTGCAGGTGCTTCCTCTGTTGCCTTGATCTCGCATGATACTGTATATTCGCCTTCTCCTGTTACTGTTGCCTGGTTCATTGTTACTGTAGGATACTCTTTACCATCGTTCCACCACTGATTAGCCCATGCTGTATCAGAGAATGTGATGTATGACTGTGTTCCTTCAGCTGGAAGTGGTTCTGCAACCTTTTCCTTAACTACCGGCTCATCCTCATGCTCACCGAAGTGAGAAACTGTAAATGTTACTTCTACTGATTTAACCCCTGTAAGCTGATCTGCTGTCCAAAGCATTGCTGTTGCACCTGCAGCATCCTGCTCGCATCTTGTGTCCTTTGCAATTGCTCCGCTGTCATCTGTTGGCTTGTTCCACTCATTGTACAGGTTTACTCTTGTGTCGATTCCTGCACCATCAGCTGAACATGTGTAGCTGTAGCCCTGAAGTGTGATAGCCTCGCCATTCAGCTTGATCTCATCAACTGTGATGATTGACTTGTTACCCATAACCTTCTCACCGTTCTTTACCTGAAGAGCATTGAACTGTGCAAGGTTCTGAGCCTCTGCTGCCTCCATGGATACGGTATATGTACCGTCACCTGTGATTTCTGCAGTTGTGTAGGTAGCTTCATAATCTGCCCAATCAGTATTGTTGATTGAAAGATATGCTGTGCCGTCTGCATAACTGTCGATGTCCTGTGCAGCTTTTACAAATCCGCCAGGTACTGTAGAGATTGCAAGTACGCCGGCAAATAAAACTGCGGACACTTTTCTTAGAAATTTCTTCATATCCATCCTCCTCTAATGATGTAGATGCATTTTAGCACCCTTTGAAGTTTTCGGTCATAAGGCGGATGTCACATAGTGACCCCCTCCCAGTGACACATATGCTTTTGCACTGTCTAGATTTTATCAATATTACACTAATAAATATACCTTACATTTTGCACTTTATTTGCTCTAAAATTTAGTGTGATAAAGCATACATTTTTATCATTTTTCTACAAGAGGAAGACGTATTTCAACCTTTGTTCCTTTGCCGTATTTACTGCTTATCTTAACGCCGTATTCTTCGCCAAATTTAAGCTTGATCCTCTGATTGACATTTACTACTCCAATGTGGGTTCTGTCCAGATTCTCGAAATCATTCATATTTTCAAGGATACTGCCCAGTTCCTCCTCTGTCATTCCGCAGCCGTTGTCCTCCACAAGAAGCTTTATCTCCTTGTCGATCACAGCCTTGATACTGATATGTCCGTTCTCCTCCATCTCTTCCATGCCGTGAACGTAAGCATTTTCAACGAAAGGCTGGATCACAAACGGCATTACCATATATCTTCGGGCCGCCTCCTTGTCATATTCAAGCTCTGCCTTTATTCTGTCGCCGAAGCGGTAGTCCTGAATCTTGATGTAGCAATCTATCTTGTCCATCTCCCACTCCAGAGTCTTAAGGTCGCTTCCAACATCAAGAGATCCTCTAAGCAGCTTTGTCAGACGCACAGAGATATCTTCTATCTCCTTCTCTTTATTGATCATTGCGAGCATTCTGATATTTTCAAGTGTATTATAGAGGAAATGAGGATTTATCTGGGTTGCCAGCATTTTAAACTCGACATCCTTCTGTCTTGAGTAAAGCTGCTCCTTCTGAAGCCTCTCCTCAGCCGCTGCTTCACTGAGCCGCTGCATATCGGTGACCATTTTGTTCATGTCATTATAGAGGTCCCAGATTTCATCCTTGGCATCACCAATACCGGTTTCAGAGATATCGTAATTCTTCTCGGTAACATTATGCATAGCCTTGCCGAGCGCACTGATCCTCTTCGAAAACCAGCTATTCAGGAAAAATATCGCGAGAAGCATGATGATAACACCGCCAATTATCGGGAAGACCGACCTTCTTGCAGCTCCTCTTGTCATCTCAAGTATCTCTTCATATGGCCTCATTACATATATTTCATAATAATCTACTGAATATCTCGGGACTATCTTCACGCTGGACACATAGAATTTTTTGTCATTATATCTGAAAAATACATCCTTCCTGCTATCCTGTGCAAATTCAATGATCTGCTCGAGAAGATCTTCGTCAACATTAAAGTTTGCGTGAACTATATCCTTACCGTTTAAAGCCGTACAGACAAGCTCATCACTGTTATCAACAAATTTATTGGTAAGCGACGGATCGATCGTGATACTGATGATACCCGCCATATTCTTGTCTCTGGTATAAAGAACCCTTGTAAGTCTGAGGCTTCGCCTGCCGGTAGCTACATTTGTAAGGTAGGACCAGTTTGGAAGGCCCGAATTCTCAACGGTATTCCGGTACCAGTTTTTATCTTTTATAGTATCAGAGAGAAGTCTGAAATTCTTGTTATCAACTCTGTCAACAACGCCTTCATTTACATAAATACACACGGTAGAAATACTGTCATAATAGATATTTATGTAGTCGGACAGAGTCTTGAACCCTCTGAAGTCGATAAGGATATCCTGATCAGCACCCGCAATAGGGATACCTATCTTCTTCGTCTCACTATCAAAATATATCTTCTCCGACAGCTCAACCGCAAGATTCATGCTGTTCTCAAGCTCCTCCTTCTCATCCTCAAGCTTACGAAGCTCTTCCTTCTTCTGCATGTCTATAAGAGAATTTCTGGCGGAATTAAACATTATGATACATACTACTACAAGGGGCAGCAGGCATCCTATCGCATATACGAGGATCATCCTCTGCCTGAGCTTAAGATTACGTATCAAATCTCTAATTCCGCCAAATATCTTCATCAGTATTTACCTTCTGCTATATAGTCTCTATGATCATTACATCATTATGCTTAAGCGTAAGCTTCTCGCCCTTCTTAAGGCTTCTGCCGCTAAGGAGCTCTGTTCCGTCCTTGTCAAGAACAGCGCTTCTATCATCCTTCGAATGATTGATGATGAAAGTATACTCTTTATCCTCTGAGAAACGCCTTGTTATCTCAAGTCCGTCAAACATTTCTTCAGAGAAGCCGTCTCTTCCCTCCGCAGGATCCATAACTCCGGAGATTCCCTTCTCCTTTGTTATATCATAGATGAGCCTGTCGTAAAAGCCTTCACCGGACTCGGTTCCGACATAATAAGCCTTTCCTTCTCCAAATGAATTCTTCGTTATAACAGCCTCTCCGCTGTAGAAATCCTTCTCATATCTTCCGAGAACCTCTGCGCCCTCAGGCCTTATAATATCACAAAGCACCTTTGCAGGCATGCTCTTTCCATTATAAGTAAATGAATTCTCCTCGCCCTCAGGAAGTGCATCACTTTCCTCAACCCAGATACCGAGTATATCTCTCAGCTTTCCCGGATATGCGCCGTACACAAGGTCGCTGTCTCCGACATAGCCGCTGAAATACGTGGTAACGAAGCTTCCGCCATTTTTTACAAACTCACGGATTTTCTCGTCATAGCCATCCTTGACCATGTAAAGTATAGGAGCGATGACAAGATCATATCTGTCAAGGCTGTCGGATGTGCCTATCACATCACACGCTATATGTCTCTTATGAAGTGCATTATAATATCTGTAAAGCTCTTCATGATAATCTATCAGTATGCTCGGTCCGGCAGAATATGATATGCCCCACCAGTTATCCCAGTCGAAGACTATCGCTGCCTTTGGCTTCGCTAATGAGCCGAGTGTTCTGTCTCCAAGTCTGTCCAGCTCCTCTCCAAGAGCCGTAATCTCACGGAAAACTCTCGTATCCTCGCTTCCTGCATGATCTATCACCGCACCGTGATATTTCTCGCAGGCACCTATGCTTCTTCTCATCTGGAAGAACATCACTGTATCCGAACCGTGAGCGACAGCCTGATAGCTGAGTCGTCTCATATCTCCAGGACGCTTAAGCTTATTATATGCATGCCAGTTTGTAACACTCGGCGTCTGCTCCATAAGGCAGAAAGGCTTATCCCTCTTAAGTCCTTTGATAAGTTCATGCGAAAGCGCTATATGTCCGTCCGGCTCATCCGGTCCCGGATAGCTGTCCCAGGAAGCAAAATCAACGAAAGGCGCCCATTTATGATAATCCAGTGGATAATAAAAGCCCATCATATTTGTTGTGATCGGAGTATCCGGAACATATTTCCTTATAGCATCATACTCCAGTCTGTAGCAGTTCAGTATGCTTTCACTGTTAAAGCGTCTGTAATCTAAGGAGATGCCCTGAAATGTAGTCCTCTCTCTTCCATACATGCTGAAATGCTCTGTCAGCTCGCTCGGAAGCACTATATCGTCAAAATCATAAAATGTATGTCCCCAGAAAGCACTGTCCCAGGCTCTGTTTACTTCATCTATGGTCTTATATCTATCCTTAAGCCATACTCTGAAAGCCTTCTCACAGTTTTCGCAGTAGCATTCGCCGCTGTATTCATTTGAGATATGCCATGCCACGATCGAAGGATTGCTGCCGTAACGCTCTGCCAGCTTTCCGGCAAGCCTTGCCGAATACTTCCTGAAAACAGGGCTGTTCGGGCATGAATTCTCTCTGCCTCCAAATTTATGCTTTCTTCCCTGAATATCCGTTCTGAGTACCTCAGGATATTTTCTTGCCATCCATGCCGGATGTGTTGCTGTAGATGTAGCAAGACAGATCTTAAGTCCGTTCTCTGAGCAGAGCTTAATGATCTTATCAAGCTTTTCAAAATCATATACATTCTCACTTGGCTGAAGTGCTGCCCACGAGAATACATTTAGTGTAACAATATCGATATGCGCTTTCTTAAACATGCGCATATCCTCCTGCCATACCTCTTCCGGCCACTGCTCCGGATTATAATCACCGCCATATGCAATCTTATTATGATCAAATATTCTCTTCATCTGATAGATACCTTTCGTATAATACTTAAAACTTCATTTCACCACATAATATATATGCCTGCTAAGCTATAAAATATATAACTATGCAGGCATATATATGCTTGTTATAAAAGTATAACACGCAGTAAGTTTATTTGTAAATTTTAATTATACCCTTTTAAATACAGGTATTACATCTATCGGTGCAGGTACTGTTATATCGCAGCCGCCTGATACGATCTCTCCGGTCTCGATATTCTGCCACTTTCCTGCAGGAAGGTAGAGGGTTCTTTCTGTTGCACCTGCCTCGAAGATAGGAGCAACAAGATAATCAGGTCCGAACATATACTGAAGAGGAAGATTCCAGCACTTCTCATCTTCAGGGAACTCGTAGAACATTGTTCTGATAAGAGGAGCACCTGTACGTGATGCCTCCTTCATAAGTCCTGATATATAATCCTTAAGTGAAAGACGAAGGTCAAGATACTTTCTCATTATCTTGTAAGCCTCTTCTCCGTAGCTCCAAAGCTCGTTTGGCTGGCCTGTATGGAGATATCCACCGCCGAAATCACGGTTATCAAGCGGTTCGATATCATAAGGTCCTCTGTCGCCATGCATTCTGAAGATCGGGCAGAATACGCCGAACTGATACCATCTGAGGAGAAGTTCAACAAATTCAGGATCATTTACGTCCTCTGTCATGAAGCCGCCGATATCTGTTGTCCACCATGGAATACCTGCAAGACCGATGTTCTGACCAGCGATAACCTGATCCTTAAATGCAGTAAAGTTACTCTGAACATCGCCTGTCCATACAAGAGTTCTGTACTTCTGGCTTCCAACCCATGCAGAACGTACAAGATTTACAAAGTTGTCGTCACCCTCTGCTGTAAGTCCGTCAGAAAATGCCTGAACATACTTCTTTGGATATTCGCAGCTTACCTTGGAAGCGCGTCCTGTATAATATCTGTAATTATCAAAATCATACTTTACAAGATCCGGCTCAGAGTTATCAAGCCAGAAAAGATCTATACCGAGATCTCTGTAGTTCTCCTTGCACTTGTCCCATACAAACTTCTGAGCTTCAGGGTTGAAGAAATCAACTGTACCGCAATCCCCCTGATAATCATAGGTCTGATCTGAACCATACTCAGTTGTAACAAGAAGTCCCTTCTGATCAAGTTCATAATAATTGCAGCCTCTCTTATCTACTGAAGGCCATACGGATACCATTACCTTTGTGCCCATTCCATGAAGCTCATCAAGCATAGCCTTTACCTTGTCATGTGGCCAGTAGGTCTCATCGAAGCGCCACTCGCCCTGATATGGCCAATGGAAGAAGTCGATTACGATAACATCAAGCTTGATACCAAGCTCCTTATATTTACGTGCAACCGAAAGCACCTCTTCTGGTGTACGATATCTTAATTTGCACTGCCAGAGTCCGAGATAATCCTCGCTCATTACAGGTGTTCTTCCGACACACTCAGTATAATTCTCAACAAGCTCTGCCGGCTTATCTGCAACAGTGATCCAGTAATCCATCTCATCTGTCTCATCAGCAACCCACTTTGTGATGTTATTTCCAAATGTAACCTCACCGGTTGCAGGATTATTCCAGAGCATACCATAACCCTTGCTTGATACAAGGAAAGGAACCGATACCTGTGAATTACGCTGCTCAAGAGGCATTACGCAGCCCTTGATATTAAGAAATGGCTGCTGATACTGACCCATACCGAAAAGCTTCTCTTCCGGATCAGACTCAAATCTGACCTCAAGTTTGAATGCATCAGATGCCTTTGACTTATACTCTCTTGATTTTGTCTTAAAGCAGATAGACTCTTTTCTGATAGATCCGCCGTAAAAGCTGTAATACTCCTGAAGTATGAGTTCAAACTTTCCTTCAGCATTTTTCTTGTAGAAGCATACGATACCAACCTCATTTACTGTTGCCTTGATATCTCCGTTTACGATTTCTGCTGAATTTTCTCCGATACTGATCTCTGCATTTTTCTTAACCTTCTCGGTAAGCGCATGATCATTCTCCGGTATATTTCTCAGGATTGTAGATCTTACTCTGAGAGCATTCTTGCCCCAGCCTTCGATTCTGAGCGTTTCTCTGTGAAGCTTACAAATAAGCGCATTGTCTTCCTTATTAAAAAACATATTAAACCTCCTAAATATATAGTTTTTTACTTTGTTTCTATCTTAACGACTACAGGGAATTCACGATCCTTTACTATACTCTTCAAATGAAGTCCCTTGTCATCCGTCATATATGTGAGTTCCGAATCGGATCCCAGAATGGATACATTTTTGATGATTCCGAAGAAATCCGGAACATCCTTGTTGTCTGATTTACCGAGCGACCTGATGTTTACATTTCCGTCCTCCGGATATTTCATGACAAATGCATATATACAGCCATGTCCTGCAGTGAAGCGCATATCCTTTTCGGTATATACCTTCTCCTTGCCGTCAGCAAACTGTCCGTCATTATCCTCTGTCGGACCTTCCTTGCTTCTTCTCCAAGGCTTGCTGTTTATCACAGCCTCTTTATTAACATCCATCCATCTGCCGAGATCCATAAGTATCCTTCTGTCTCCATCCGGTATCGAGCCGTCAGCCTTAGGTCCGATATTCAGAAGAAGATTTCCGTTCCTGCTCACAACATCTATCAGCGTTGCGATGATCTCATAGCTGCTCTTATAATCCAGGCTGTCTGTGTAGCACCATGAATTTCTGGCAACAGCCGTGTCGGTCTGCCAAGGATAAGGCTTTGCCTCCGCGAAGCTTCCTCTTTCGATCTCAACTATTCCTGTGCCAAATGAAAGCGCATCATGCTTGTAGCAGACTGCAACATTTCTGCCCCATTTTACTCCCTGATTATAGTAATATGCCATCAGCTTAACCATATAAGGTTTAAATGCCTCATGGATTATCCACCAGTCAAAATATAAAAATGCAGGCTTATATTTATCAATTATCTCAACTGTCCTGATGAGCCAGTCTGTAAGATATTCATCGCTTGGATAAGGTTCGCTGAACATATCAAAATTATCAGGTTCAGGCATGGCCGGCCAGTAGAAATCTCCCAGCTCCATCGGATCCTTTATATCACTCTCAAAGTTCCTGCCGTTTCCCATGAACCACCAGTGCTCCGCTCTGTGGCTCGATGTGCAGAAGATAAGTCCCTGCTTCTCGGCTTCCTCCTTAAGCTCTCCAAGTATATCTCTGTGAGGTCCCATATCAAATGCATTCCACTCTGACAGCTCGCTTTTATACATCTGAAAGCCATCATGATGCTCTGCAACCGGACATACGTATCCGGCGCCCGCTCCCTTAAAGAGCTCTATCCATTCCTTCGGATCAAACTTTTCAGCTGTAAGCATCGGTATAAAATCCTTATAACCGAATTCCGTATGCTTTCCAAAGGTTTTGATATGATGCTCATATTCCGGAGAATCCTTTATGTACATGCATCTTGAATACCATTCATGATTAAATGCAGGCACACTGTAAAGTCCGTAATGGATGAAGATTCCCAGCCTCTGTCTGTGGAACCAGTCAGGCTCCCTGAAGTCAGAGAGGCTGTCCCAGTCTGCCGCAAACGGACCTTCATTTATTCCTTCCTCAATATGAGCGAGCCATTTATCTCTGTCATATTTTTTCTTAGCCATATTACTCTCAACCTTACGCCTTTTTGCGTATTTTCTTATATTTACTAGTTCTTAGAATTTGCGTCGTTTGTTGAAATACCCTGCTCTCCCGGAAGATATTCAAATGTTATCTCTACTGTTGAAACATTTCCAAGAGTTGATACATCGATCAGTGTCGGGCTGCAGCCTGTTGTTCCGCCGCCCTGTGTACGAGCCTCGCTCGGAACCTCCTTAACCCATGCGTTATAAAGATTTGATCTTGTGCAGAGTCCGTCATCAGATGATGTATAGTTACGTCCACGGATCTTATATGGTTCTCCGTTGATAAGTATTTCCTTGATAACTATGATATATCCCGGGAAAAGTACCTCGCCATTTGAAATACCGATAGCTGAAAATGCAGAGCTGTTTGATGCACCCGGCTCAGTACCTGTAAAGTCAAGCGAAATAGTATATGTACCCTCTCCTGTTACCTCTACATCAGTAGCCTTTATGCCAAATGTAGCCGCATCCGGATCGTATGTATCACCAACGCTGTAGGAAATGCTCCAGTCCTCTGAAGTCCACATGATCCATCCGATAGCCTTACCGTCTCCTGCAATCAGGTGACTTGTATCAAATGTCTCAGGCGCTGCCTCAAGCCCCTCTGCCATTACCTTCTCTGCAGCAGCCTTGATCTCTTCGTAGCTCTTATCCTTCTGCTTCTCATAGCTGTTCTCGATAAGGAATTCCTTAACGCCGTCATCGATCCACTTATGTGTATCCTTCTTAAGCATGTTTCCTGTATCCCAGAGAAGAGGTACATATCCGTAGATGTCGCAGTTTGCGAAGAAGTTCTTGTACCAGAGCAGCCAGTTAGGCTTCATTTCTCCGCCTGATGTAGGAAGAACGCCGCACTCGCCGATGATAACGCCGTAACCCTTTTCCGGATAAACGCTGAGCTTCTCCATGAGACTGTTCATCTCTTCATAATTCTTTTTGGTTCCCCATGTGCTTGAGCCTGAGCTTCCGCAATAGTTCCATGGTGTATAATAGTGAACTGACAGAAGAAGCTTTCCTTCTACTGTATCAGTAGGCATATGCCATCTTGAATCAAGAGTCTGTGTGATATCTGTTCCGTAACCAGGAATGAGAAGGAATCTCTTTGCATTATTTCCACCGCTCTTACGAACAGTGTCAACAAATGTCTGATTGATCTCATTTGCCTTCTGGTAACACTCGTCCTTGCTGAGCTTTCCGCCATCCTTATTCCATGTAGCGTCGATATCATTAAGTCTGTCGCCGATCTCTTCATTTCCACCCTCGAAAATGAGTCTGTAATCGTAGTCCTTATAATACTCTGATAACTGCTCCCACATAGAGATATACTGCTCCATGGCAGCTTCGCGGTTCTTCTCATCAGCTGAACCGAAAAGTCCCCACCAGCCGCTGTCCCAGTGATCGTTCACTACAACATAAAGGCCTGCGTTATAAGCATAATCGATTATCTCTTTTACTCTTGCAAGATAATCCTCGCGAATTGTATAATTACCGTTTGTAAAATCCATTACATTGTGCCATGCAACCGGAATTCTGACTGTATCAAGACCTGCAGCCTTCATATCGTCAAGCATTTCCTGAGTTGTCTCAGGCTGTCCCCAGAGTGTTTCAAAATATGAAACAGGATTGTTGATAAAGTCTCCCGGACGTGTAGAATCCGTAGCTTCCATGGTGTTTCCGAGGTTGTATCCATTTCCAAGATATACAGCAAATTCTGTAGAACTCATAGCCTCAAGATCAAGTGTATCCTGACCGGATGCTCCTCCGTTTCCGCCTTCAGTTGTTACATTCTCTGATGCGCTGACATCTTCTGTTTTAGCCTTTTCAGTACTTTCTGTGTCATCCTTCTTGTCGCCGCATCCAAATAGACTTAAACCCATAGTCATAAGTGACATTACTGCGGCTATCTTCTTTAGTCTCTTCCTCATATTTCCTCCGGTAAAATAAATTTTCATACTGCCCCTATGCCGGCCCTCTCCCGGCAGGAAGCATACCTCACCACTATGAGTTTAGTTTAAAGTAAATGCCGCAATATAAAAACAGAACATTTTTGTATTTATTTACCTTACTTTTTCCACCTTGAAACCCTCCGCTTCATCATCCTTAGTCTATCCTTGTATATATTATACGGACGTCCTACTCTATCCAGTGCGAAATCCGAGTAATCAAGGCATTTATTGTTAAAAGCCCTGAAGTTGCGACATGTATTTTTGATATATATAACCAGTCCGGCTGCAATAGTATTTCAGCGATGGGACTTCCACAGCGTTGGTACTTAATGAGCAGGTGCCTTTTACCTGCGAATTTAGTACCACTACGCGAGGACAAAGCGCGAGCGGTCCCTGAGCGAAATGGCTATTGCAGCCGGACGTCCGTCATAACAAAAAAGACCCGATATACATCAGGTCTTTTAAACACTATATAATGCCTTAAATTACGCAAGGATTTTAAACGTTACTTTCTCCCCCGCAACTCCCAAACTGATCTTACTTCCCTCCGCTACAGTATTCTCCAGAAGGAACCTTGACAGTTCGTCCTCAATATATGTCTGAACCGCCCTTCTAAGCGGTCTCGCTCCGAATTTCGGATCATAGCCCTTCTCGAAGATAAGCTTCTTAAGCTTCGAGCCATAGCTGAGCGTGATTCCGAGATTCTTCTTTGCTCTATTCTTAAGCTCCTTGAGCATGATATCTGCAATACTCATTACATCATCCTGCGTAAGAGCCCTGAATACTATTATCTCATCAATTCTGTTAAGGAACTCAGGTCTGAAATATCTCTTGATCTCCTCCATGACATTCGCCTTCATTTCCTCATGCTCTCTCTCAGCCGAGTTGTCAGCCAGGAATCCTATGTGTTTTGAATCAATGATGCGCTCTGCACCGGCGTTCGAAGTCATGATGATGATAGAGTTCTTGAAATTAACCTTTCTTCCGTGAGCATCCGTAATGATACCGTCATCCAGAACCTGAAGAAGTATGTTCAGGACATCCGGATGAGCCTTCTCAACCTCATCAAAAAGAATTACCGAATACGGATTCTTTCTGACCTTCTCCGAAAGCTGTCCGCCGTCCTCAAAGCCGACATAACCCGGAGGTGAACCGATCAATCTTGATACGCTGAATTTTTCCATGTACTCAGACATATCTACTCTGATCATGCTGTTCTCGTCACCGAAAAGGATCTCGGCAAGTGCCTTTGAAAGCTCGGTCTTACCAACACCTGTAGGTCCGAGAAAGAGAAATGAACCTATCGGTCTGTTAGGATTCTTAAGACCTGTACGTCCTCTTCTTATAGCTGTGGAAACAGCCTTAACAGCCTCATTCTGGGCTACCACTCTCTCATGGAGCTTATCCTCGAGCTTCAGCAGTTTTGATGTTTCCGACTCAGTTATACGTGATACCGGAATCTTGGTCCAGATGGATATTACATCTGCAATATCCTCTTCTGTTATCACAGTATCCTCTGCATTTACAGAAGCATTGAGCATTCTGCCCATATGGCGGGAGGTTTTCTCCATTTCCTCCCTGACATCGCTTGCGTCACCTATCTTATCCTCGGTGATGTACTGCTCAAGAAGTCCTTCAAGCTCTTTCAGCTTCTCCTTCTCATTTCGTACCTCACTGATATCAGCAACAAAGCCAAGTCTCTTCTTTGCTCCTGCTTCATCTATAAGATCTATTGCCTTGTCCGGCAGGAATCTGTCATTTATATATCTTACAGAATAATCAACCGCAGCCTTAAGCGCACTATCATCATAGCTTACGTCATGGTGCTCTTCATATTTATGCTTGATGCCCTTAAGTATCTCCAAAGCTTCCTCAGGAGTAGGCTCCTCAACCGAAACCGGCTGGAATCTTCTCTCAAGAGCAGCATCTTTCTCGATGTATTTTCTGTATTCTTCTCTTGTGGTCGCACCGATTACCTGGATCTCTCCTCTAGAAAGCGACGGCTTTAAAATGTTTGACGCATCCATTGCGCCTTCTGCATTTCCGGCTCCTACAAGAGTATGAAGCTCGTCTATGAAAAGGATGATATTTCCGGCTGCCTTAACTTCATTTATAGTCTTCTTGATCCTTTCCTCGAACTCTCCACGGTACTTTGAACCAGCTACCATTCCGGAAAGGTCAAGGCTGAATATCTTCTTGTCCTTAAGATTATCAGGAACATTACCGGACTCAATAAGCTGCGCAAGCCCTTCAACTATTGCAGTCTTTCCGACTCCAGGCTCACCAACGAGACAGGCGTTATTCTTCATCCTTCTGCAGAGTATCTGCATTACTCTCTTGGTCTCAATATCCCTTCCGATAACAGGATCCAGCTCATCTCTTGCCGCCTCGGCATTAAGATTTCTGCTGTACTGCATAAGAGCAGGCATAGGTGCCTTTCCCTTAGCCTTCTTGTTCCTCATCTGAGCAAAGTTTGTAAAATCCTTCTTTGCATTTTCCGGATTGATTCCGCAGGAAACAAGGACATCCACATAAATGTCCCTGATATTAAGCTTCAGCTTTGTAAGTACCAGTGCAGCCATGCTGCCTTCGGTCTTGATGAGTGCAAGAAGAATATGCTCTGTTCCGCATTTATAGCTTCTTAAGGCATAGCCCTCCTTACATGCATTATCAAGCACCTCTCTGGCTTTACCGGAGAATTCATTGCTGCCCGAATTAAGCAGCTCACTTGTACTGTCATGTACCGAGAGAACCGCGTCCTGAAGGGTCTTCTCCTCCATGCCCGCCTTCTCAAGGATCTTAAAAGCAGTACCTGTTCCCGCAGCAAAAAGTCCATACAGTATATGTGCCGTCTCAACTATTCCGTTTCTGTTTTTTCTGGAAAATCCTCTTGCCGCATTAAGTGCTTCCTCTGCAGCATTTGTAAATTCGTATTTCAAGTAGTTACCTCCACACGGAGCTTTATAAAAAATCTCTATGATCCACGAATACTTACTGCTCGTCAATAGCCTTTCCGATATCGTGTCTCATATACTTGTTGTCAAAATCAACCCACTCAGTTGCTGCATAAGCATTTGCTCTGGCTGTTACAAGATCAGCTCCGAGAGCTGTGATGCCGATAACACGTCCGCCATTTGTAACAACCTTGCCATCCTTAAACTTTGTTCCCGAATGGAATGCGAAGTAGTCATCTCTGCCTGCAAACTTCTCAAGTCCGCTGATAGGGAAGCCCTTCTCGTAAGAAACCGGATAACCATCAGATGCGAGCATTACGCAAACTGCCGCATTATCCTCAAACTGAAGATCTATCTTATCAAGAGTACCGTCTACACATGCCTCCATAACATCGATGATGTCATTCTTCATACGAGGAATTACAACCTGTGCTTCAGGATCGCCGAAACGTGCATTGTACTCAAGAACCTTTGGTCCGTTTGGTGTGAGCATAAGTCCGCAGAACAGAACTCCCTTGAACTCTCTGCCCTCTGCCTTCATAGCGTCTATAGTAGGCTGATAAATATTCTTCATACAGAAATCAGCTACTTCATCTGTATAGAACGGGCTAGGTGAAAATGTACCCATACCGCCTGTATTAAGTCCTGTATCATTATCTCCTGCTCTCTTATGATCCTGAGCTGAAGTCATAGGCTTTATAGTCTTTCCGTCGCTGTAGCAGAGTACAGAAACCTCACGGCCTGTCATGAACTCCTCAACGACCATTCTGTTTCCTGCACTGCCGAACTTCTTGTCCTGCATGATCTCCTTAACGCCGGCCTTTGCCTCTTCAAGGGTATTGCAGATAAGAACGCCCTTGCCAAGTGCAAGTCCGTCTGCCTTAAGAACTATAGGCATAGGAGCAGTCTCAAGATATTTAAGAGCTGCATCTGCATCATCAAATGTCTCATAAGCTGCTGAAGGAATATTGTACTTCTTCATAAGATCCTTCGAAAATGCCTTTGATGCCTCGATAATGGCTGCATTTTTTCTAGGTCCGAAGGTCTTGATGCCTGCATCTAAAAATGCATCCGCAACACCTGCAGCAAGTGGATCATCAGGTGCAACGATAACAAAATCAACTTCCTTTTCCTTTGCAAATGCTACAAGCTTCTCGGCATCCATAACTGAGATATCAGCGCATTCTGCATAATCTGCGATTCCTGCATTTCCAGGAGCAGCATATATCTTATCAACTCTAGGGCTCTTTGCAACAGCCCATGTTATAGCGTGCTCTCTTCCGCCGCCACCAACTATCAAAACTTTCATTTACGTTCTCCTTAATCAAATGAATACAAGTGTTCCTTAGATTTCTCCATTTGCTATCATATCTATAGCCTTTGGCAGGATTATCCACTCTGCCTGCTCCATTACTCTTCTCTGAAGCACCTCCGGTGTATCGTCCGGCTCAACTGCTACAGCCTTCTGAAGGATTATCGGACCTGTATCGGTTCCTTTATCCACAAAATGAACTGTTGCTCCTGTAAGCTTTACTCCTCTTGCCAGAGCCGCCTCATGAACCTTAAGTCCATAATATCCTGTACCGCAGAATGACGGTATGAGAGACGGATGGATATTAATGATCTTATTCTCATACTTATCGATCATTGCAGGTGGGATAACTACAAGGAAGCCTGCTAAAACGATAAGATCCGGCTTGTAGCTGTCAACCTTATCAAGAAGTGCCTTATTAAATTCAGCTCTGTCTGCGAAATCCTTAGGAGATACGACCGCATTTGGAATGCCGGCCTTCTCTGCTCTCTCCAAAGAAAATACGCCCTTATTATTGCTGATGACTCCGGCTATCTCGGTATTTCTTACCTTGCCTTCTGCTATGGCATCGATTATGGCCTGCAGATTGGTTCCTCCGCCGGAAACCATTACAACGATTCTCAGCATAATTCTACTCCTTTATCGCCTGCTTCAACTGTACCAACGATATAAGCTGTATCACCTGTAGACTTTAATGCTTCGATAGTCTTCTCAGCATCTGCAGGATCAACTGCAAGTACCATACCGATACCCATATTAAATGTATTGTACATCATATGCTCATCAATATCTCCTGTCTTGGCAAGAAGCTTAAAGATTGGAGGAACTGTGTAAGAATCCTTCTTAACCACCGCCTTAACTCCCTCAGGAAGCATACGAGGAATATTCTCATAGAAACCGCCGCCTGTGATATGGCTGCAGCCCTTAACTGTAACTCCTGCTGCCTTAACTGCCTTAAGAGCCTTTACATATATTCTTGTCGGAGCGATAAGTGCTTCTCCGAGTGTCTTTCCAAGTTCATCATAATATGTATCAAGTGACTCCTTAGTCATCTCGAATACCTTTCTTACAAGTGAGAAGCCGTTGCTGTGAACGCCTGTTGAAGCGATACCGATAAGAGTATCTCCCGGCTTGATCGTCTCACCTGTGATCATATCCTTACGATCTACAACACCAACTGCGAATCCGGCAAGGTCATACTCATCCTCCGGCATAAGTCCCGGATGCTCTGCAGTCTCACCGCCAACAAGTGCTGCCTCTGACTGTCTGCAGCCCTCTGCAACACCGCCAACTATAGTTGCGATCTTCTCAGGATAATTCTTTCCGCATGCAATATAGTCAAGGAAGAAAAGCGGTTCTCCACCTGAACATGCGATATCATTTACGCACATTGCTACAGCATCAATACCAATAGTATCATGCTTATCCATAAGAAATGCCAGCTTTACCTTGGTACCGCATCCGTCTGTACCTGAAAGCAGTACAGGGTCCTCCATTTCCTTGATCTTAGCAAGGCTGAATGCTCCAGCAAAGCCTCCGATTCCGCCCAGTACCTCCGGACGAACCGTACTTTTAACAGCATCCTTCATTAATTCAACTGACTTGTATCCTGCTTCGATATCTACGCCGGCCTTCTTGTAATCCATCTTTTTTCCTCCTGAAGTTAACTTTAATATATTTTCCTCTTAGTTCCCAGAATATTCTTACTCTACTTTAATTCGAAATCATTATAGAGTAAATAGTTTATTTTGTAAACCATTTGTAAACTTTTTCTGAAGATAGAAATAAGATAAAAATAATGTATTTATGGCGCTTGTTTATTCATTTTTATCATGCTAAAATTTGATGTAGATGCGGTTTACCGAATCTTCAGTTTCAACGGAGTAGATAATTCCTTCAGGGAGGTATAAAATTGAAAAAAGACAGACCCACGATCGGTTTTTTCACTTGTCACCTTGATAACAGCTACGCCTTTGAAGTATGCAAGGGCGTAATCTACGCAGCCCGCGAGGCAGATGTCAATCTGGTCATTTTTCCGGGAATGTTCCTTAATGCTTCTTATAATGACCCGGTAAATGCCAAATATGATTATCAGTATAATTCAATCTTCTATTACGCAAACAGTCATACACTTGATGCGCTCATAGTTTCCATAGGTTCTATCGGAAGCTTTCTTACTGTGGAGGACAACAAGGAGTTCCTCGACAGCTTTGACATCCCGATACTCACTCTTGAGATCGAGGTTCCCGGCTATCCATGCCTTTATACAGAAAGCCGTACAGGCATGCGTGAGATAGTTGAACATATCATTAAAGGACACAACAAAAAAAAGATTGGTTTCGTCAGCGGTCGTCTTAAAAATGATGACGCGAGGGAAAGATTTAACGTTTATAAGGAAGTTCTTGCAGAGAATTCTATCGAATATCGCGAGGATCTGGTTGCTTACGGCAATTTCTCAGAGTATTCCGAAGAGATAGTCGATAAGCTTCTTAACGATAATCCAGATATCGAAGCTATAGTTTTTGCAAATGATCAGATGGCCAAGGGCGGCTACAAAGCCATAACCAAGAGAGGCCTTGTGGTCGGCAAGGATATCCTTGTCACAGGCTTTGATAATTCGATTGATTCACTTACTCTCTTCCCTCCGCTTACTACTGTGGACACCAATTCCATGGATCTCGGATATAATTCGATCTACGAAGCCCTTCATCTTCTGCAGACCGGTACGACTACGAAAAATGTTCTTCATTCGCACTATGTTCCGCGCCAATCCTGCCCGGCTGATGCAGTATCGGAGAAGGATTTTCTTAAGGATGTCAACCGCAGCCTCAGCAACCTTGACAGTACAACAATACTTGAAATGTTCAAGTCCTTCTTCATGAAGGAGCATGTTGATTCATTTTATTCCGAGAAGCTCTACAGATGCCTTAATCCGTTCTTCCTGATGTTTGTGGAGATTGCTAAAGGCGATGTCGATAAATATTCCACCGATGATGTGATCTCGGCCCTGAACAAGGTTTATATGGATCCTATCGTGCATCATTATTTTTCACATATCAGACTTACAAATGCTATCTCAAAGCTTAACGAATGTCTTAAGCATCTGGCGCTTGACAGCAGCATCAAAAGCCGGCTTTCCGAGCTTTTCACGACTGCAGTTATCCAGCTTTCCAACAACCTTGGAAGAAGCAATATCGAGATACTAAACGAATATAAAACCAATATCTGGAATTCCGAAAATATCACTAAGGATACCTTGATAACAAAGGGCAACAAAACACAGTGCTTCAGACTGATACTTGATAAGCTGAACCAGAGCGGCTTCAAGAGCTCATACATTTATCTCTATAATGACGATCCTGTGAAGATGCTTCCGGACGGCAGCTGGGAAACTCCAAAGCAGCTGGTTTTCGAAGCCTTCTCAAAATACGGAAAGATCACGACCTTTGACAACAGCAACCTTGTCACAACCGACAAGCTTTTCATGAATGAATATACAAATGACGGCACGCGCTCGACTCTTGTCATAACACCGATATATACAAATGATGAGCAGCACGGACTTTTCATCTGCGAGGCCGATCTGAATACATTTCCTTATATTTATTCAAGCTGTCTGCAGCTTGGAACTGCGCTCAAATTCATCTCGCTGATCGATCAGCAGTACAGTATCCAGAACCGGCTTGCATCAACGATGAACGAGATCAACATTAAAAATGACATGCTGAATACTCTCTACATTTCCGATGAGCTGACCAGGCTTCTTAACAGGCGTGGTTTCTTCGAAATGGCTGAAAGCATGCTCGTCAATCCATATAATTCAGGTGTCAGATGCCTTATAGCTTTTATCGATATGAACAATCTGAAGCAGGTAAATGATATCTTCGGACATAAAGAGGGCGACTTTGCTTTAAGGAGCATCGCCGATACGCTGAAGAAGAGCTTTCCGGAGGATTCCCTCATTGCAAGGATCGGAGGAGATGAATTCATCAGCTTCTCTCTTGATGTTGACGAGGATTCCGCAGAGAATATAAAGAAGCTTTTGGACAGTAATTCTGCGAAGGTAAATGAAACGGTTAACAAGCCGTATTTTATCGAATTCAGCTATGGATTTACGGAGTTTATCTGCAATACGACAGTAAAGCTTGAAGAGGTGATGATGAAGGCTGACGAGGAGCTATATATTAACAAAAGATATAAGAGAAAGAATGTGTGCAGGTAGTATACTGAATACTATATGAAGAATTATTTTAATATGTTGAATTAGAATCTGATTAGTTAACGAAATTAAAGACGTCCGGCTGCAATAGTATTTCAGCCGGACGTCTATTTACTTATTTATTCCTGCTTTATGCCAGATCATATAATACTGCTTCATAGATCTGTCTGGTTACATCGCTCTTGTTCATGCAGTAGATGTGTACTCCATCAACTCCATTTGCTACAAGATCTTCTGTCTGCTTGATCGCATACTCGATACCTGCCTTACGCATCGATACAGGATCATCTGTATATTTTGCGATAAGGTTGCTGAGTGTTGTCGGGATAGATGAGCCTGAAAGCGATACGCTGGTTCCGAGCTGCTTTGCAGCAGTGATAGGCATGATACCTGCGTGAACAGGAACATTTACGCCTGCAGCCTGAAGCTTATCCATAAAGTCATAGAACTTTGAATTATCGAAAAACATCTGTGTGATAAGCTCATTCGCTCCGGATTCCACCTTGTACTTAAGGAACTCAATATCTTTTTCTACGCTTTCTGCTTCCGGATGCTTCTCCGGATAACATGCAGCTGCGATCTTAAATCCGCCTTCATTTTTGATGATCTTAATGATGTCTGATGCATTCTTATAATGTCTTGCCTCAAAATCCTCTTCTGTCATATCTCTTGGCTTATCACCGCGAAGAGCAAGGATTCTTGTAACATTTTTCTTCTTAAGCTCCTGAAGCATATCCTGAAGCTTCTCAGGATTTACGCCTACAGCTGTTACATGAGCCAGTGCGCGGATCTCGCAGATATTTTCAATATATGTTGCGATCTGGGCGGTTCTTTTGCTGTTGCTGCCGCCTGCGCCGTAGGTTACACTTATAAAATCCGGTCCGAGGAGTTTGATCTCGTCCAGTGTTTTATAAATCTCATACATATCCTCATTTCTTTTTGGAGGAAAAACCTCGCATGAGAATTCAATCTTCTTTCCGTTCTTCTCAATCATATCTTTCACCTTTCACTTTTTGTGCAGACATAAAACACCTTTTGCTTACTGTCCGCCGTCTTCTTTCACCAGCATTTCCTCAAGCTTTTTATACTCCTCAGGAAATGCTTTCTTTATATTCATAGGTCTGAATTCAGAATTTACAAATGCATGACTTGATGTCCCCTCACACCTTATCTCGTTGGTCTTTGCATCTCTGATCTCATACGTTAATGAAAATCTAACCGGTGTGATCTTTGTGATCTTAGGGATCACTACGATCTCGTCTCCATAATGAACAGCATATCTGAACCTGCAGCTGATATCGAGGACAGGGATTATGATACCCTTCTCCTCCATAGTATCGTAATGCAGTCCGACCTGCTCCATCAGATCCAGTCTTGCCTCTTCCATAAATCTAGCATAATTGGAATGATGAACAACCTTCATCTGATCTGTTTCATAATAATTTATCTTTCTTTTGTATGGCTTAAGCATTTTTATTTACCTTCTTTGCCTTTATCTTCTTGATGTCGTCTGCCTCGGCTCTCTTGACATTGATCTTAACCTGAGTCCTGTCAGGATTAATGACCGGCTTTTCATCCTTCTCTTCTTTGAAGGCTGTATCCTCGTCAAATCTGATCTTCAGCTGGTTAAGAGCCTCCTCCTCACGAGCCTTCTGCTTAGCCTTCTCAACGTAGATCTCATTTGAGAGAAGCTGCGACAGCTCAAGAATCTGGCTGTATCTGTCATTTTTACTCAGCTCGCCGAGATTGCTCATCAGTTCATTTTTATTTGAAGAAATGTTTTCTATCTTCTGCTTTAAAGTATGGATGACCTTCTCGTATTCAAGCTGGATAACCTCGTATGCATTATTTATAAGGTGGTCAACCTCGGTAAGCATCTCATCTGTATAAATGAGGGACGCCGCATAGATATCATTTGCGGTTCTGAGTGTCTCCTTATCCTCTCTTGTAAGATCGGAAACCTTAAAAGGAAGGACCTCATCCTTTCTTCTTTTTGAAACCCTGATCCTGCTGGCGCTTCTTTCCGCCTCATAGATAATATTCTCAGCTTCATTCTCAGCATCTGTGATTATCCTTGCGCGCTTATCGCTGATCTCACGATATACGCCAAGCTCTGTTCTGAGCATCTGCTCGATATTTTCAAGCTTTTCGATAAATTCGTCTTTATTTATAATGACCTTGCCCTGGGAAAGCGGTACGTTCTGTGCTTCACTGACGTCGCGGATAAGCTCCTCGATCAGTTTCTCCGCCTTTCCATCCTCAGACCTTTTCTTGTTCATGTATCCTCCATGCATTATCTTTGGGATAATGCCGTTATATTTTTATATATTCTTCAAGTTTACGGATCACCATAACATTAATCCTGCAAAGGACACTGAATGTTATAGATACTTCCTGAACCCATAATATGTATAAGTTACCATATGCCACAAACGTGACAATGCAGGCAGTCCTGCCTTCACGTATACTCTGTATGTCATAAGTGCCGAATTGATCTTCTTGCCGGATCTGCTGGCTCTGTAGGAGCGGTAATTTAGAAGCGGTTCATTTATACCGCAGGCTGTTCCTCCATCCTTTAGTATTTCCAGCCAGCACAGATAATCCTCGTGAAGATTTCCGCCCTTCATAGGATATTTCAGCATGAGTTCTCTTGGTATCAGCACTGACGAACAGCTTATGAAATTACTTCTGAGAAGCTTCTTATAGTTCACCTTACGTGGTGCTTCTATAACCTTTCTGCTTCTTCTTCCGTCCTCACTGCAGAGTCTTCTTGCGGTAAAGCAGAGCTTTGTATCACTGTTCTCTTGCTTAGCCTTTTCCATGGTAAGGATCTGCTTGTCCAGCTTTCCGTACTCCCACCAGTCGTCCGCGTCAAGAAACGCCACATACTCACCTCTCGCCTTTTCTACGCCGAGGTTTCTGGCACTTGCAACATCCATCTTCTTACCGGAGCTTACCACGCTGAAGTTCTCATTTTTAGAAATTCCGAAATGATCTCTGTCAAATGACATCGATGCATCAACAAGGATTATCTCATATCCATAATCCCTTGAGCCGACAGATCTTATCGCTTTTCTGATTGTATCCACATTGTTGTAATATGGAATGATAACACTGACCTTTATATCATTTAACATTACTTTCTGTTCCTTTTCGGATTTTCGCAAATTTACAAAATACGGAAATCATTATAGCATTTTGAAGTTTAAAATAAAACCCTGAATATTAATTTATATAGTTTCCCGGATCTGCCGGTCAAAAAAAGGCGAGAGTCGTATGACTCTCGCCTGAAGATTTAATATTTGCCAAGCAAAACTTATATCAGTCAATTAGCCTCTCTTAAGGAAATCAGGAATCTTGATAGACTGACCATTGTTTCTCATCGGTGTAGGCTTCTTCTCAGGAGCTGCAGCATGTGCTGTGCTCTGAATGTTCTGAGCAGCTACATTTGTAGCAGGCTTAACCGGCTGAGCCTGAATTGATGATGGCTGTGACATTACAGGCTGTGTCTGAACAGGCTGCTGTACACTGTGCTGAATATTAAGTGGAACAGGCTGTGCTCCTGCCTTTGGCTTATTTCCGAAAACAGGCTGGCTGATAGTCTTTCTGTCATTTGAGATAACAGATGAAGGTCTGTTAACTGATGATGTGATCTTTACTCCACCCTTATCACTGCTCTCAAGACCTGTTGCAATGATTGTGATGCTTACATCATCACCTACGATATCATTATCAACTGTACCAAAGATGATATTTGCTCCGTCACCGGCAACCTCTGTAAGGTATGTGATAGCATCGTAAGCTTCTACAAGACCAACATTACCTGAAATATTTACAATGATATCTGATGCGCCGTTAACTGTTGTCTCAAGAAGTGGAGACTCCATAGCTGTCTTAACAGCATCAACTGCCTTGTTATCGCCGCTTCCCTTACCGATACCGATATGAGCGATACCCTTGTCTCTCATTACTGTCTGGATATCAGCAAAGTCGAGGTTGATAAGACCTGGCTTGTTGATAAGATCAGTAACGCCCTGAACACCCTGCTGAAGAACTTCATCAGCCTTCTTAAGAGCTTCAGGAATGCTTGTTCTCTTATCACAGATCTGAAGGAGCTTATCATTTGGGATAACGATAAGTGTATCTACATTCTCACGAAGCTTTGCAATACCATTGATTGCATTGTTCATACGTGGCTTTCCTTCAAATGAAAATGGCTTTGTTACAACACCAACTGTAAGAATTCCAAGATTACGAGCGATCTCTGCAACAACAGGAGCTGCACCTGTTCCTGTTCCGCCGCCCATACCGCAGGTAACGAATACCATGTCGGAATCCTTAATGATGTCATTTATCTCTTCTCTATTCTCTTCAACGGCACTAGCACCAACCTCAGGCTTAGCTCCTGCACCAAGTCCCTTAGTGAGCTTCTCACCGATCTGTATCTTTGTAGTTGCTCTGCTGAGTGAAAGTGCCTGCTTATCTGTATTGATAGCGATAAGCTCTACTCCCTCAACATTCTCATCGATCATTCTGTTTACGGCATTATTTCCGGCACCGCCGACTCCGATAACAAGTATTCTTGCAGGTGTTTTTTCGTCATTAGATTTTATCTCGAGCAAGGTTCTGTCCTCCTTAAAAATAATTTCTACCCTCTATATTCATATAACGCATATATCATAAAATATGGTTATTGTCCTTAAAGTCATACCGCCCCAAATACACACTACGTTATATAATAATCTTTTTTTAATAAATAATCAACCTAAAAACATTTATTTTTTAATGATAAACAATAAAGATATTTTTAATATTTTCTATTCGTCATAACTGTCCGAATCATCATATGAGTCTGAATCGTCATATGAATCGTCCGAATCATAACTGTCAGAGTCATCATACGAGTCCGAATCGTCATATGAATCATCCGAATCATCATACGAATCCGAGTCATCATACGAGTCTGAATCGTCATATGAATCATCCGAATCATCATAGCTGTCAGAGTCATCATACGAGTCCGAATCGTCATATGAATCGTCCGAATCATCATAGCTGTCAGAGTCATCATACGAGTCTGAATCGTCATATGAATCATCCGAATCATCATAAGAATCCGAGTCATCCGAATCCCCCGAATCGTCTGAGCCCTCTGAATCACTTCCCTCTGATCCGTCAGTATCTTCTTTTCCCTCTTTACTCTCTTTGTCCTTATCCTTTTTCTTGTTCTTTTCAGCCTCCTTCTTTGCCTCATTTTCAAGCATCTGGGTTGTCTTAAAGCTTGCCACACCGTCATCAGAGCTGAAATCCTTCATATAAAGTACTCCGGACTTTCCTTCAAGCTCCTTCAGGATACTTCCAAGGTTCATCATCTGAACCGCAAGATATTTTCCGTCCCCAGCTTCGACATCTATCTTTCCAACATGAAGTACAATTTCATTCTCAGCTGTAAATGTTATACCATCGATATCAAGGTTATATTTTTCCTTGAGCTGTGTGACCGTAAGGATCTGAGCGAATTTGTCGCTATCCTTTACAGGCAGCTTCTTTCCCATCTCCCAGCTGTCATAAACCAGTCCGTCGATAAATGGTACTCCCGCCTTTCTGTCACCTGAAGCCTCGAGCACTATACCGTCCTTGTCGAAATAAATGAATCTCTCCATATATTCGATACAGCCCGCTATCTTCTTCTCGTAAACGGTAACATTTACCTCTCCCTTTGCTGCGAATTCTATATCCAGCTTAGCCACGAAAGGAATGCCGGTTATAGGCTTCATTTTATTCCTCCAGTAAAGGAAAATAGTGTTATTCATATATGCGTAATCCTGTACGGCCTTTCTGACCTGCTCCTCGGAGGAATACTCGCAGCCGGTAACATTTACCTTCTTAAGCTTGTATGTACTGATGTACAGAAAGCTTCCGCCGAGAACAAGGAGTACGATTGCTAAAACAATAAGCAGTTTTTTCATTTACGCCTCCTTCAGAGCCTTGACCGGCTTCTCTCTGTAAGGACGTATCTGTCTTGAAACCGAGAGCACTATGCCGACCTCAATAAGGAGAAAGAGCAGTGAACTTCCTCCGTAGCTGATGAACGGAAGTGTTACACCGGTATTTGGCATTATATTTGTTACAACGCACATATTTACGACTACCTGGAAGCCGATATGGATAATGATGCCTGAAACGATCAGACTTCCAAAACGGTCAGGTGCACCCTCGGCGATTATTCTGAAACGCCACAGGAGCATTATAAATACAACGATCAGTCCGATGCCTCCGATGATACCCATTTCCTCGCAGATTACCGAGAAGATCATATCATTGTGTGCCTCAGGGATGAAGCCCATCTTCTGAATGCTCTGTCCAAGCCCTCTTCCGAAGAGTCCGCCTGAACCGATGGCATATAAAGACTGCATTGTCTGATATCCGTTATCCGAGGTCTCTGGATGAAGCCATGCATCGATACGGTTTCCTCTGTAGCCCGCCTTCATGATAAATACCAGCACACCCAGAACACCGATTATACCAATGATAATAATGTACTTAAGCTTCGGTGTAGCTATAAACCACATACCAACCATTATGACTCCGCAAATGATGGCTGAACTTAAGTTTTCGATAGCGATCGGAATGATGAGCGCTATCGGCACGGCAAAGATCTTCGCTGTATCAAAGATATTGTTAAGTGCCCTGCTGAAGTTAGTAAGAACGTGCGCCATGTAAATTACTATGGCAACCTTTACTATCTCCGATGGCTGGAAGGTAAAACCTGCAATAGAGAGCCATCTTGTAGAACCGTTCTCCGATGAACCTGCAAAATGCACGAGCATGAGCAGCAGGAACGATGCAACAGCGATTAAAAGAGCATAATATCTAAGCTTCTGATATCTTATGTACGATACAACGACCATAAGTATCACTCCAAGAAGAGCGACCAGGCCCTGACGCTTAAAATAATATGCCGCGTCTCCCGCCATTCTTCCGACATAAGAGCTTGCGCTGTAAACCATTATAAGGCCGAAAACAGTTAAAAAGAGCGTAAGGAAAAGTGCCGGATAATCAAAATATGTTCCGGCCAGAAAATATGATGAATTTCTCTTACGTCTTCTTGCTGCCAATTTTCTTCCCCCTCAGTCTTCTTTAAGTCGGACTATCCAAAGTTTTCCGGCACTTTAGTCTTTCAGACAGTATCCGCCGGTTTTCTCTTATCAAAGGTTAATTCTTTTCAGGCTCCTCAAGCTCATTTACATATTTCTTGAAGAGTTCTCCTCTTTCTTCATAGCTCTTAAACATATCCCAGCTAGCGCAGGCAGGTGATAAGAGCACACTGTCCTGAGGCATTGCATGCTCGTTGCAGAAAAGAACTGCATCCCTCAGTGTATCCATAAATACTATATTATTGAAACCATGATTCTTCGCACATTTAGCGATAGCATCAGCTGTTGCTCCGATAAGAACAAGATATCTTACCTTTGCCTTGAACTCATTTACCCACTCATCATAGGTTGAGCCCTTGTCATATCCTCCGCCGATAAGGAGGGTTGTAGACTTCATAGCCTTAAGAGCCTTGATGGCTGCATCAGGATTTGTTCCCTTTGAATCGTTATAATACGAAACTCCGCCAATATCACGAACGAACTCGATTCTATGCTCAACACCCTTAAACTCTGAGATAACCTTGCCTATAATCTCGACAGGGATGCCCATATAGTAAGTAACAGCAACTGCTGCAAGTACATTTTCTACATTATGGTCGCCAAGGATAAGTATATCACTAAGCTTTATAACGAATTTCTCTTCACTGTCCGGAGTATCCTTTACATAGATAGCGCCATCCTTAACATAAACGCCTGAAGGAAGCACTGTAGTTCTGCTGAAGAGTACTACTCTTGCCTTCTCTACATAGTCCTTTCTGGCCATTGTTTCAGGGTCATCATAATTCAGTACGCAGACATCCTTCTCTGTCTGATTCTTTGTGATGTCATATTTTGCTCTTGCGTAGTTCTCAAATGTATGATGTCTGTTAAGATGATCAGGTGTGAGGTTAAGTATAGCTGAAACCTCAGGTCTGAAATTATGTATTGTCTCAAGCTGGAAGCTGCTTATCTCAGCTGCAACCAGAGTCTTCTCATCAGTTGAATCTGCAAATTTTGCAAATGGTATTCCGATATTTCCTACAACTACGCTGTTATCGCTATAGCTCTTAAAGATCTCTCCTACAAGAGTGGTTGTTGTAGTCTTACCGTTTGTTCCGGTAATTGCTGCTATACGTCCCTTATTGAAATAATAAGCAAGCTCGATCTCGCTCCATACAGGGATGCCGCGTTCCTTTACCTTCAGTACGAATTCACTGTCTACAGGGATTCCCGGACTTATTACCATTATAAATGCATCCTTAAGATTCTCCTCTGACAGTTCTTTTGTCACGATACTGATATTATCATTATCTGAAAAGTCCTTAAGAAGAGCCTCTTTATCAATATTTACATTCTCATCAAAAAGGATTACATTTGCTCCATTTCTAAGAAGAAGTCCTGCAGAACTGAGTCCGCTTCTTCCCGCACCTGCTACTATAACCTTTTTACCTTTCATCCTTATCCTCCATTCTCCTCATTAGAGTGCGATAAAGCCTACCATCATCAATACTGTTGTTACCAAAGTAAACATTGTAACAACCTTTGTTTCTTCCCAACCACCGAGTTCAAAATGATGATGTATAGGTGCCATTCTGAAAAATCTTCTCTGGCCGTGTGTAGCCTTGAAGACAAGTACCTGTATTATAACTGAAACTACCTCAATAAGATAGATAAATGCAACAATAATTATAATAAATGGCTGTCTCAGTACTATTGCAGTCGCTGCTGTATATCCGCCAAGCATGAGTGAACCTGTGTCTCCCATGAAAACCTTAGCCGGATGACAGTTGAATACGAGGAATCCAAGAAGGGCTCCAAGCATTACAGCTGAGATTGCCGAGATGCCTACGAAACCGTAGAGTGCACCGGCAACTGTAAAGAATACTGCTATCACCGATGTTACCGAGGTTGCAAGTCCGTCAAGTCCGTCAGTAAAATTCGATCCGTTAACAGTTCCGATAACCATTACAAAGATAAGCACATAATAGAACCATCCGAGATCAACTGTTGTATCTGCAAATGGAATCCTGATCACTGTAGCATCATTTCTGTCAAAATGTAAATATACAGCAAGGCACGCAGTTACTATAAACTGTCCTGCCATCTTCTGTAAAGGTGTAAGTCCTTCAGATCTCTTGAAGCCGATCTTGATGATATCATCAGCAAAGCCTACGAGTCCGAAGCCTCCTGCCACGATAAGAACAGGAATAACCTCTGAGTATTTTGTTGAAAGATATATTCCCACAGCTACAAATGAAGCAAATATCATTATACCGCCCATTGTAGGAGTACCGGCCTTAGCCTTGTGGGATTCAGGTCCTTCTTCTCTGATAAACTGCCCGAACTTCAGCCTGTGAAGCACAGGTATCATTAATTTGCATAAAATAACGCATATCACAAATGCAGCCAGCGCCGGCCAGGCGATATCACTCGCAATATCTACTCTGGGTAATAACTCTTCAGGCAATAGCATTTTATTTATCCTCCCTGCCTAATTATTCTGATGCATCCGATGGTGAAGCATCATAATAGCCTCCTGAACCATCATCATCAAGAGATGTTGCACCTATGGAATCATAATCGTTTATTCCGTCTCCTGCAACATCATTTTCAGGAATTTTTCCATTATATATAGGAACCGCAGGATCATATTCTCCATCACCTGCATATACATCGTCGGATTTATAAATATTCATGTAAGGGAACAGGTCCTCAGCGATCATATGGAATACTTCTGCTCCGGCACCTGTAAGATACTGCAGATCAACATGCGGTTCATCAACAACGCAGTATACCACAACCTTCGGATCTTCAACAGGTGCAAATCCGATGAAGGACAGAAGGTATTTATTATTTCCTCTAGGAAGCTTCTCAGCTGTACCGGTCTTACCGCCGATTGAATAGCCGTCTATCGCAGCTCTCCAACCTGAACCGTCAGTAACAACCTTCTTGAGAATTCCTCTCATTGTATCAGAGGTTTCCTCGGAAATTGTTCTTCTTACAAGGATCTTATCAAAGTTCTTAACAAGATTTCCGTTGTTGTCAACGATCTTGCTTACAACGTGCGGCTTGTAATAGTAGCCTCCGTTTATAGCAGAACAAAATGCTGTTCCCAGCTGCATCATAGTAACTGTAACGCCCTGTCCGAAGGAAGATGTAGCAAGCTCAACCGGATTAAGTGTATCCTTATGAAATATAAGAGAAGAAAGCGAAGCTTCACTCTGCTCTCCCGGAAGATCTACATTTGTTCTCTGTCCGAAGCCGAAAAGCTCCTGGTACTTATCAAATGTATCCGGTCCCTCCATCTCGGCAATCTGCATAAGACAGTCATTGCATGAGTTTTCGATTGCTCCGGATACAGTAAGCATTCCGTGTCCGTCCTGATTTACGCAGGAGATATCAATTCCTGCAACCACCTGTGAACCATCACAGTAAAATGTTTCCGAACCGTTCAGAACTCCGTCCTCAAGAGCTCCCGAAACTGTAAATACCTTATAGGTTGATCCCGGCTCAAAGCAGTCGCTTACAACAAAGCTTCTCCAGAGCTGGTTTAATCTGTCTACCTTGTCATCATCAGACATCTTCTTCATGATCTGCTCGAATTCTGCATCAGATGCAGTTGCGAACTGATACCTGAGATATTTTGTATCATATGCATCATTTGGATCATAATGATGTCCGTTGCAGAGTGCAAGTATTTCGCAGGTATTCGGATCCATAACAAGTACCGAAACATTCTCTGCACCGACAGTATTCATATATTCATCTACATTTTCCTGAACTATCTTCTGAACCTCAGCGTCAATGGTGGTTACTATAGTATCTCCATCCTTTGCCGCCTCAGTGATCTTCTGTGTTGTATAGTCATCGGTAAGGTAAACGTAGGTACGTCCATCCTCACCATTAAGGTATTCATTGTATTCACCCTCGATACCGCCGAGTCCGACATTTCCGCCTACGACGAAGCCCAGCATATGACATCCGAGAACGCCGTTAGGATACTTTCTGACATAGCTCTCCTCGAACCATACGCCGACAACATCATCTTGTTCTTTAGCGTATTCATTGAACTTCTTGACCTGCTCGTATGGAAGTCCCTTTCTCAGAACATCATAAAGCGAATTCTTATCCTCGAAGTACTTCTCAAGCTCTGCCTCGGTAACATCAAAATGCATAACCAGCGCCTTAACGGTCGCAGCCTTCTTCTCTTCATCTCTCAGAATATTCTTCGGCTCAATGATAAGGTTATACACCTTGCTGCTCATAGCAAGAACACTGCCGTTTCTGTCAAGGATCTCTCCTCTCTTGTAAGGAACCGCAGTACTTGTATAATTTCTCTGGCTGAGCACACGCCCTGCATACTCACGTCCCTTCTTGACGTTGAGCTGAATGAGCCTTACAGCCACTCCGATAAGCGCAATCGTTATGATTCCCATAACGACAAGAAGGTGTATCCTCATTCTCCTGAGGAACACCTTTCTTCTCGGTCTGTTAACTTTGTGACGGGATTTCCTTTCATCCCTTTCATCATTATTATAATTCATATCATCAGATCCATTCAAATAGCTTTAGTCAGCACTTGGAACATCTCTGTACTGATTTACATAGTCCTCATTTGCAGCATCGTAATAAACAATCTGTCCCTTCTGAGAATAAACCATACCAAGCTCATTTACAGCGATCTTATAAATCTCTTCAAGAGTATATGCATCGCTAAGGCTGTTCTCAAATGCCTCATTGTCTGCCTTTGCATCTCTGATCTCGCTCTGTAAGCCTGAGATCTTGCTCTTCTTGCTGTCTACCTGATTCTCCATTCTCAGCATGTTCGCACATGATGCTATCATAACTATCATAGCAATTGCAAGGAAAAATGTATACTTAAAATCAAATGCAAGAGATTTTCCGGCCTTAATAGCTGAAACTCTGTATGTTACCGGCTGTTCCTTAACAGCATGTCTTCTCTGCTGTTTTCTCTCTGTGTCCGGTCTTCTTTCAGGTCTTACTGCAGGAGCTGCCTCATTTGTCCTGTCAGGATAAGCCTTCGGCCTTCTTGTAGGAATATACGCAGGTGCTGCGCTGTAGTAGATGTCTCTCTTTCTTACTGTACTTCCATCAATATAATATGCTGCTGCGTTTCTTCTTGCACTGTTTACATTTTCTCTTCTCTGTTCCATTCTAAACCCTACTCCCTCTTATTTTAATCCAAAATGCTGCAAACCCATACCATACTGTTCCAAAGTTACTCGTTTACTGCTCTAAAGCGTCCTCCCAAACGCTTCTCAGTGCAGTTTCTCAAACACCCTGAGTTTTGAACTCTTCGATCTCGGATTGACCTTCAGCTCTTCCTCTCCCGGTGCTATCGGTTTCCTGGTTATAATGTTTCCTTTTGACTTTCTTCCACATACACATACCGGAAATTCCGGTGGACATATGCAGGGATTCATTGCATTTCTAAATGTATTCTTTACTATTCTGTCTTCAAGCGAATGGAAGGTTATTATACAAAGCCTTCCGCCCGGAGCCAGAAGATCTATCATTTTATCAAGTGACTGTTCCAGAACCTCAAGCTCGTGATTGAGTTCGATCCTAATCGCCTGATACGTCTGCTTTGCCGGATGTCCGACCTTTCTCTTAACCTTCTCAGGAAGAGCCGATCTGATGATCTCATTCAGCTGAAATGTGGTCTTAATCCTTTCCTTCTCCCTTGCTGCAACTATCGTCCTTGCGATCTTCGCTGCAAATGGATCCTCGCCGTATTCTCTGATGATCCTTGTCAGTTCCTCAGCCGTATAATCATTTACGATATCCTCAGCTGTCTTACCGCTGTCCTTATCCATTCTCATATCAAGCGGTGCATCTTCTCTGTAGGAGAAGCCCCTGTCCTTGTTATCAAGCTGATAAGATGAAACTCCCAGATCCAGAAGTATTCCATCTACTTCCTTCACTCCAAGGTTCTTCAGCACTGCATCTATGTTAACGAAATTATCTTTTACTATCGTAATCTTGTCTCCAAACTCCTTAAGTCTTTCCCTCGTAGACTCTATCGCCTCTCTGTCCTGATCAGTAGCTATCAGTCTTCCGGAAGGACCAAGTCTTTTGAGTATCTCTCCTGAATGGCCTCCGCCTCCCAGGGTACCGTCAAAATATATTCCGTCTTCTTTAATATTCAGATTCTCTATTACTTCATTTAAAAGAACTGGCACATGACTGAATTCCACCACTTCTCACCACCATTTCCGGAGGACTTAGTTACGCAGCCTGCGCATGGTCCTTAAAAATTAAATTCAAGATCAGACGTTTCAAGCATCTTTTTGAGATTTTCCTTAGAAAACTCTGGCTTGTTAAATGTCTTCTCCCAGGTTTCCTTGCTCCAGATCTCGGCCTTCTCGCCATTTCCGACGATAACAACCTCTTTACCAAGATCAAGTTCTTCTCTGAAGCTCTGTGGAATAAGTGTACGTCCCTGGCTGTCGAATTCGCTGTCGCAGGCATTTGCCTGGAAGAGACGCTTGATCTGTCTTGCAAGATCAGTTTTGTTACCGAGTGCTCTCAGCTTTTCAGCAAGCTTGTCCCACTCCTCAAGGCTGTAAAGATAGATACAATCCTCAAAACCTATCGTCATAACAAACTGTCTTCCGAGAGAATCTCTGAGTTTAGCAGGAATGATAACTCTGCCCTTAGCGTCAATATTATGATTAAAATTGCCTATCATATTTCTGGACAAAGCCTCTTCCTCCTCTCATCTTTCTTCCCGGAGCTCTGATCTTATCAACAAATGGTGTTTTCAAGTTATCAACATTTCAAACAACTTATCCACCACTTCGCTCCCCTTGGTGTTATTTATACACCCTTTCACACCACTTGCCTACAATATTACATTAAATTCCTCCCTTTTTCAAGTGCGTTTTCCGATAAAAACCCTATATTTTTATGCTATTTTTCACAAAATTTTTTTTGATTTTTTGTGGTTTTTCACAACAAAAAAGCCGCTTTTCAGCGGCTATGACAATATTTTGTGTTGCCACAAAACATGCATAACAATATCTAGTTTTGGCATAAAAAGTGGAGGGAAAACCCATGTGATATGGATTTTCCCTCCACTTTATGTTTTTATGATTTTGAAGTGTTTTTATGTATTAAATCACTTTTTAGAAGAGCTTTTCTTACCACTTCCGCCCTTCTGCCCCGGCTTCTTTGAAGCAGTGGTTGTTGATAACTTTTTCTCAGAGGTCTTCTCTTTTACATCAGACTTTACAGTCTTTTTTACATCTTCTGCTTTTTCAGATGCTGTCTCAGCAGTCTTAGTCTTCACAGCCTTCATTACAGGATGGCACGCCAGCACTGTTCCTCTGGCTATCCTTATCCTGTTCCAGATGAGGATGATGAATGCTCCGATAAAACAGATAAGTGCGATCAGCTGAGATACCTTAAACGATCCTGCCATCAGCGAATCAGTTCTCAGTGACTCAACAACAAACCTTCCGGCGCCGTAGCCCATGATATACATAAGAGACAGCTCACCGTCAAACTTCTTATATCTTCTGTAGCAAAATATCAGTATAAGTATTGCAAGATTCCAGAGTCCCTCAAGAAGAAATGTAGGATAAACTGTTATACAACCCTTACCATTTACCATTTCCGGATTGAGAAGCATTTTCTCATTTATAATGCCGGACTCAAGATAATTATCAAATGATCCATCTTCAAGGAAGTAGTCAACCGGGATTGCCATTCTAATGAAAGAATTTGTAAATTCTCCGAATGCTTCTCTGTTGAAAAAGTTGCCCCATCTGCCAAGTATCTGTCCGATCAAAACGCCCATGCAGACCGTATCTCCCATAAGCGGAAGGCTGAGCTTCCTTACCTTATTAAAGATAAATGCAACCGTAACACCTGCGATAAGTCCGCCGTAAATTGCAAGGCCGCCCTGTCTGATATTTATCACATCAACAAATGTCTTCCAGAAGCCTTTGCCTTTCACGAAATACTCATCCCAGCTGAATATTACATAATAAACTCTTGCACCGACGATAGCCGGTACGATCAGCCAGAGGAAGAAATCCAGATATGTCTCTTCACTCTGTCCGCTGAGCTTTGCCTCGCGGTTTGAAACCAGAAGTGCCAGAATAAAGCCTATGGCGATCACAACCGCATACAGCTTTATCTCCAGTCCGAAAATGGTAAAACTCGACGGAACATAACCAAATTTGATCCCGAGTCCCGGAAAAAATATACCGTTCATTAATTCACCTTTCGTTTACACATTAAACTTGAAGAGAACTACATCTCCGTCCTGGACAACGTACTCCTTACCTTCCTGACGAACAAGACCTTTCTCCTTTGCAGCTACCATGCTTCCTGAATTGATCAGATCATCATAGCTTACAACCTCAGCCTTGATAAAGCCTCTTTCAAAATCAGAATGAATCTTACCGGCTGCCTGAGGAGCCTTAGTGCCCTTCTTGATAGTCCATGCTCTGGACTCTGTCTCACCTGCTGTAAGATAAGAAATAAGTCCAAGCAGGCTGTAGCTGGCCTTTATAAGCTTATCGAGACCCGACTCTGTAAGTCCGAGTGCCTCAAGATACTCTGTTCTCTCTGCATCATCAAGCTCTGAGATCTCCTCTTCCATCTTGGCACAAACTGTAAATACTTCGCATTTTGTCTCTGCTGCATATTCACGAACTCTCTTAACGTAATCATTTGATGCACCCTCATCAGCCATATCATCCTCGGATACATTTGCAGCGAAGATAACAGGAAGTGCGGTAAGCAGGCTGTACTCGTGAAGCCATGCCTTCTCATCGTCATCATCTGACATTTCAAATGTTCTAACCGGCTGATCAGCCTCAAGATGCTTCTTCAGCTTCTCCTGGAATTCATATTCCTTAGCAGCCATTTTGTCATTTCTTGACAGTTTAACTGTCTTCGCCATACGTCTCTCAAGAACTTCAAGATCTGAGAAGATAAGCTCAATATTTATGGTCTCAATATCACGGATTGGATCGATAGAACCCTCAACGTGAACAACATCTGTATCATCAAAACATCTTACAACGTGAACGATAGCGTCACATTCACGGATATTTGAAAGGAACTGATTGCCCAGTCCTTCACCCTTGGAAGCTCCCTTAACAAGGCCTGCAATATCAACAAATTCAATAACTGCCGGTGTTGTCTTGGCAGAATTATACATCTTTGTAAGAACATCAAGACGCTTGTCAGGAACTGTTACGATACCAACATTAGGATCTATAGTTGCAAATGGATAATTTGCAGCAAGCGCTCCCGCCTTTGTAAGAGAATTAAAAAGTGTACTTTTACCGACATTCGGCAAACCAACTATACCCAGTTTCATGTATTTTCAAAACCTCCTGAAAGCCTTATTTTTAGATTACACCTAAACTAAATTAACGTACCACAGAAATCAAGAAAAAGCAATGAATAATACAGAAGTCTCAATATTTTATTAATTATTCATGCTTAAGAACATTTTTCCACAATCAGTTCTTTAGCTCCCAATATCCACCTTTTGTCTTGCCAACCCGCTCAATATATCCATTCTGTCGTAAATACGCAATGTTATTATCGATTGCAGTGGTGCTTATCCCTATTTTTTCTGACAACTCACGTTTTGTTATATATGGGTTCTGCTTTATTTCTAATAATATCATCTGTCTTCTCGGATTTAGTAATGGTCGTATTTTTTCGGATTCACCAACTTTTTTACCAATTTTTTTACCAACTTCATAAAGCCTATCAAATGGAATTGTAACCACAATGGAATTCTCTCTAAATATAATTGCATCTTTACCATATGTTTCTACAATAGTAGGAACGCCCCTACCCGATTTCTCACTTATATGCAGTTGTAAAAATATCTCAGATAATTTCTCATTAACAGGAACCGACTCTCCAAGATAAAATCCTTCCATCGTTTGTGCAGGTGCAAGTGTCCCCCTTGACAGTATTTCAATTCTATCCGAGAATACTGAGATCATTGGCTCATTTCCAACAACCCAATGATTATGAAGAACAGCATTTATGATCGCCTCTCGAAAAGCCTTGTTGTCAAACAAAGGAACATCTTTTCGTTCAACAACTCTATCTGTTTCATCTGCTTGTATGATGTTTAAAACATCTCCATACTGAAGCAAGCTGTCCAACGAATAAAGAATGCAATTATTACCGAATTCACGAACAGAAAACAACGGCGAACTCTTTGTCTTACCTTCAAAAATAGAAACTCTGAGCGGAATATGTGAATTATCCGACAAAAGTTGAGCAAGCATATTATACTCACCCTCTTTATTTCTAAGTTTTAGATTCTTCTCAAATGTTTCTTCTTTAAGAACTATACCTTTCGAACCATAATATCCAAATAGCTTATTAAATGATAAATCCTGATATTTTGCCGTCATAGTTTCTATTGTTTCAACTCGTCCGTCTAATATCTTAAAGAGTTGTATTTCGCGTTTAGGATATTTTTTTATGTTATTTTTTGAGGATCCAATTCTGATATAACGTGTTTCACAGAATGAAGTAGGTATTTCTGTCGCTGCTGGAATAAGCAAAACAACTACTCTTTTTCCTTTTATTTCAACTTCCTCAAAAGAAAAATTAATGCTCGGAGATAGATTTCTGGCCAAATAATTTTGATATGGTTCCTTTTTGTAATCGCAATACTGGTTAAAATCAGTACCAACTATCTCATGTGTTTCATCATTAACTCCCCAAATAAAATATGCCAGTTCCTGATAATGAAAAGCCGCTGCGTTCGATAATGCGGAAACATACTCTCCAAGTTCTTCAGGCTGAAACCAGTTTTCCTTAAATTCGAACCATTCCTGTTCGTCATCATAAGAGCATAATTCTAATATTTTATCTTTCAAACTCATAAATTCACCAACCTTTTACCAACTTATTTACCAACCTTTTTTCAGTATATCACATTGGTAAATATATTGGTAAATAATTTAAATATATATATAACCTCTCGAGTGTGAGCCGCTGAGTGTGCGGACATAACTTTTTTTAAAAGTATAATGTCCACCCTGGATGTTCCATTTTGCTCCAAAACTTGTTTTTTTAACAGTTATGGAGCAAATAAATGGCGGGGAATCTCCCCGCCGTTTAGGTAGGACCTATGTCTTACGACCGGCCCACAGCTGCATCGCAGCCTTCTAAATGTGATATATCAAATCATCCGTCATTTCTGATATCTTCCGACAAATTTATTCATTCCATTTATCTGATACGGTAATGCTTTCTCTTCCATATTCGCCGTGAAACAAAGCTTAGCCTTGTTAGCCAGTGTAATGGTAACTGTTTTTACACTTTTCCTGATACCATAAAAGTTCTTTGCTGTAATATCTGCCAGCTCCTGATAATAGTAAAATACAAATCCGTCATAGTCCGGCCGCAGCTTCTCCGGCGTGATCTTTAAACACGCGCCGGCCAAAGGCATGATACCGACTCCCACTTCCGTAAAGTTTAGCAGTGCGAAAAAGTAGTCATAAATCCTGCTTGTCTTCTGATCTCTTTCTCTACCGAGCACTCCGCCGACTACGTATCCTACAGGTCCAAGTGCATTTCCCATCATTGCGCCGGTAAATCCCGCACTCTTTGACGTGTCAACAACAGCGCCGATTATGCAGTTATCCTGGCCTACGCAATTCACCTTTCTGAAGATATCAATTGCGCCCTGATAAGTACTAATATCATCCACTGCGCCCTGATTCATATTAATATTATCCATAATACATTTACAGCAGACTATATCACGCATAATATTGTCTACTACATCCTCCTATTTTATCAAAGCAAACAAAACAAATCGGGTAATTTCCCTTCACTTAATCACTCAATCACCAATCAATTTTTCACTCAATCACTCACTCAATTGATTGTTCAATCTCTCAATCAATTACAAATGAAGTCTCTCCCTGATCTTATCCGAAAGCTTCTTATATTTTCCGAAGTTTGCGGTAGGGTTGCCCTTCAGGAAGCGAACCGACAGCTTCTCGATCTTCTGCTCCAGCTCTGCGCGTGATGTCTGCATCTTCTGCTCAAGCTCCGCGCGTGATGCCTGCATCTTCTGTCCAAGCTCCTTGCGCGACTCCTGCATCTTCTGTCCAAGCTCCTTGCGCGACTCCTGCATCTTCTGTCCAAGCTCCTTGCGCGACTCCTGCATCTTCTTATCCACGGCTGCGCGCGATTCCTCGTAGCGTTCCTTCAGATCATCCTTGTAATCCTTCATTTGCGACGCAAGCTGTTCCTTCTTCCTGCCAAGCTCATCATTTAACTGCTTAGCATACTCCTCGATCTGGAGCAGCGCAGCACGAAGGTCGAGAGCCTTGCGGAGCGAAACAGTGAAGTCGTAGGTCATAAGGCAGGTGATCAAAAATGTAGTCACATTTATGACCTCCGGATCAACCTTGTTGATAAGCTTCGACACCGGCTCATGCAGCACATACACGAACAGCAGGGACCCGATTCCCCAGACAAGCGAAGCCAGCAGGCAGATATGCCCGTGCAGCTGTATCTTCTGGTTGCTGTAATCCCAGTACCGCACCTTAAAGATATTCAGCATCAGCGCACCTGTGAAATATTCCAAAATGGTGGCCGCCGCCATTCCCGCAAGAAAAACAAGCACCGGATACTCCTTCAGCGGCAGCGCAACAACCATATAGATCATCGCACCGCTGCCGTAGATCGGCAGCCACGGGCCGTTCATAAATCCGCGGTTCACATATTTATGCTTTTTTATCGAGACCTCCGTCGTCTCGTAGATCCAGCCAAACACACTGTAAAAATAAAAATATGTCAGATAAACATTAAAATGAAATGCATTCATCAATTTTTCCTTCTGTCTTTTCGAGGATGTGTGCGGTATTCATCAGTTTTTCCTTCTATCTATTTGAGGATGTGTGAGGTAGTAGTTCTTCTTGTCCTGATACATCTTATCATCAGCCTCCTGAATGGCTGCATTTATATCATATGCACCGGTGCAGAATACACTTCCGACTGCAAAGCTGACATCATTTGTATTCTCCGCCATACCCTTCAGCTGAGACACCTGTTCCTCCACTCTCTCCTCAGTAGTATTCTGGCAGAACACTATAAATTCATCGCCGCCGGCGCGGTATATCTGTTCATCGCCGAATACCAGCCTAAGCAGCGCCGCAGCACGTTTCAGAAGCTTGTCACCAGCATTATGTCCTTCTTCATCATTTACTCTCTTAAGTCCGTTCAGGTCTGCAAATACAACTCCCATCGTCTCCGGAAGCTTCTCCTCACCGCTCGTGAGCTTTGCGGTATATTCATCCATCGCGTTACGATTATTCAGACGAGTCAGCGCATCCACAGTACTCTTAATCTCAAGCAGCGAGAACATCTGGTAGTTATCAATAACAGCCGCAAGCAAAAATGTAGACAGTTCCAGCGTCTCCTTTATCTGTTCAAGCTTTGTCACATCATAATTTGCAGCCCAGATATAGCCGACCATCTTATGCTTATAGCGGATCGCATATAAAATGATATTTTTAATGCCATGGCTGCACATAGACCTGTACCATAGCGGATCACGCTCTCTGATCACCTCAAGATTTTCAAGCAGGAGGCAATCTGAAAGAGCCAGATCCTCCTCCCACGCATCCGCAACATCAAGAGGAGTACATCCCATCTCATTTGCAAGCTGTTCCGGCAAGCCTTCCTGCAGGCCGTGTTCATTTATGAAGCAGCACTCGCCGGAATTTCGGTCAACTATATATAGAGAGCACATTTCAGCGCCGCAGAACTCTCTGATCTGTCCGGCAGCACCCGCCAGCGACTGATAGAAGTCCGGCGTTTCATGCAGTCTGATACCGATATCAAGCACCGCATTTGCAACCTCGGCAGGCCTGTGAGCCATATTTTCAGTCTCCACCTGATCAGAATATGAAACAATATAGAGGCAGTACAGAGTCTTCTTGTCTGCAACTTCAGCAGATCCAGGAACTCCAACACCACCGGCAACATCAGCACCGACAGCACCAGCAGCTCCGGCACCAACACCACCGGCAACATCAGCACCGACAGCACC